>OGTM01000002.1_pt1 | contig 434416 bp, 403 predicted proteins | sample 1574581 | NCBI WGS metagenome assembly OGTM01 (sample SAMN03295850, study PRJEB24534) | human gut metagenome | isolation source: fecal sample 3 from infant 7 | host: Homo sapiens | place: USA: Pittsburgh, PA | collected 2014-07 | reverse complement strand
CCAAAGAAGACTCGTAGGGTGAATACCCCAACATTTGACAGAGAGCCGTAAAAGGTCAGCCTTAGGGCTGGCCTTTTTTTTATGGAGCGTATGACAAGTTACGAACATTAACGATTGATTATAAATACAATATATGTCCGCTATAAAAAGAATTTTGTTCTTTTATAGTGGAAAAATACCTGTATATCCCTTTACAGTGCGGTTTGTTTTGTGGTAAAGTATATGCATGTTATTTTTTAGTACAATGATAAATGAGGGATAATAGTGGCATTAATCGTCAAAAAGTTTGGTGGCAGTTCTGTTGCAACACCTGAAAAAATATTTAATATCGTTGATCGTGTCCTTCATGAAAAGAAAGAGGACGATCGCATTGTAATAGTTGTATCCGCTATGGGGGATACAACAGATGACTTGGTATCTTTGGCAAAACAAGTAACATCTAAACCATATGGTCGTGAAATGGACCGCTTGTTGTCTACTGGCGAACAAGTAACGATTGCATTGATGGCTATGGCGTTTAATGAACGCGGTCAAAAGGCTATTTCTTTAACTGGTGATCAAGCAGGTATTACAAGTAGTGATAACTTTAATAAGGGTCGTATTTTAGGTGTAGATCCTAATCGTGTATTCGAAGCATTGGATGCAGGCAATATCGTTGTTGTTGCTGGTTTCCAAGGTATTACCGAATACGGTGACATGGTAACATTAGGCCGTGGTGGTTCTGATACAACAGCGGTTGCTTTAGCAGGCGCTATGAACGCCGATGTATGTGAAATCTTTACAGATGTAGAAGGTGTATACTCTACTGACCCTCGCGTAGCAAAGGAAGCTTTTAAACTAGAAGAAGTTACGTATGGTGAAATGCTTGAAATGGCACGTTTAGGTGCAGGCGTAATGCAACCGCGTGCTGTTGAAATGGGTTTCCGTTATGGTGTACCAATTCATGTTCGTTCTACATTCAGTAATAATACAGGCACAATTATTCGGGAGGATTATACCGTGGAATCTAATAAACACGTAATTACAGGCGTAGCCGATGATACAAATACAGCAAAAGTAGCTCTTGTGGGCGTTGAAAATAAACCTGGTATTGCAGCAAAAGTATTCAAAGCATTAGCAGAAAAAAATGTTGATGTGGATATGATTGTTCAATCTATTCGTTCCGTAGGTGAACCTAAAACTGACCTTATCTTTACAATTGCTCTTGATGATGTGGTATTGGCACGTGAAGTGTTGAAAGAATTACAACAAACTGTTGATATCGAAGCTGTTAATATTGATGAAAATATGGCAAAAGTATCTATCATTGGCGCTGGTATGTTGGGTCAACCTGGCGTAGCCGCTCAAATGTTTGATATCCTTAGTAAAGAAGGCATCAATATTGAAATCATCAGTACTTCTGAAATCAGTATTTCTTGCTTAGTTGCACAAAACCGCGTAAAAGATGCAGTTCGTGTTATTCATAATGGTCTTTTGTTAAACGAACGAGGCTAACATACATGATGGATAGTCTACGCACATTTATGGATGAAATGCTCGATGATCAAGGGCGTAAGGAAGGTTTTATTAGCGATTTATTAGCGAATTTAAAAACACAACCTATCCCCACATTAGAGCAAGCACAGACAGGCTATACAACAGTGAGCAATTTACATGGTATATTTTATAATTATGATGCGTCAGAGGTGACCATAACTTATAAAGTAGTACCAGATATGTATGCTCCCTATACAATGAGTTTTCGCCAATTTGAAGTTGTTCTCGAAGGGCTTTTGACAAGTCGACGCAATCAAAAGTGGCAAATCAAACAAGATAAATAATAAAATCAGGACACTCCTATAAGGGTGTCCTGATTTATTTTGTTATTATATGCGATATTTATATCTCATAAATAAGAATAAGTTATAGATAATCCTTGTAATTTGATAATAATTCTTGAAAATTCGTGTAAATCTTCGTAATGTGGTATAATAGATAGTCAATAATAGATTAAGATTTTACATATATATATACATTATAAACAAATTAGAAAGAAGGGTATCTATGGAACTGAATAAAATATATTCTGGTTTTCGCCTTGATCGCATAGAACGTATTGATGAAATCAATGGTACAGCCTATGAAATGAAACATGAAAAATCTGGTGCTCGTCTTATTTATATTGACTCACCAGACACTAATAAAGTATTTAATATTGCCTTTAGAACGACTCCTCAAGATAGCACAGGTGTCGCTCATATCATGGAGCACTCCGTGCTTTGTGGTTCTCGTAAATTTCCATTAAAAGAACCATTTGTAGAACTTGTAAAAGGTTCTTTGAATACATTCTTAAATGCTATGACCTATCCGGATAAAACGATGTATCCTGTAGCAAGCAAGAATGACAAGGATTTCCACAATTTAATGGATGTATACCTCGATGCTGTTTTCTATCCACGGGCAGCAAAGGATCCAGAAATTATGATGCAAGAAGGTTGGCATTATGAGCTTGATTCTGTTGATGATGAGTTAACGTATAAGGGCGTTGTATTCAACGAGATGAAAGGGGTTTACTCCTCTCCAGATTCCGTATTAGAACGCGAATTGATGCATTCCTTGTTCCCTGATACAACATATGGTGTTGACTCCGGTGGTAATCCAGATAATATTACGGACTTGACTTACGAAAAATTCAAGAAATTCTACGATGTGTACTATCACCCATCCAACAGCTATATTTTCCTATATGGCACAATGGATATCGAAGAACAATTGCGCTTTATCAACGATGAATATTTGAGCCATTTCGATGCTATTGAAATCGATACTGAGGTGACTGAGCAGGCTCCGTTTAAGGAAGGTAAAGTGATTACATATCCTTATAGTGTAGGCTCTGATGAAAGTACGGATAATCGTACGTTACATGCATTCTCCTATGTATTGCCCGATGTAACACCGGAACAAAGCCTTGCTTTTGAGGTGTTAACACATGCTTTATTAACATCTCCTGCAGCACCTTTAAAACAAGCATTGGTGAAAGCCGGCATTGGTTCTGATGTATCTGGTTATTACCTAGATAGCATCCGTCAACCAATTTGGGTTGTTCAAGCCAGCGGCTCTAATATGGATAAACAAGGTCAATTACAAGAGATTGTTGAATCTACATTACAACAATTTTGTAAGGATGGCATCGACAAGGAATTATTAGAAGCTTCTCTTAATAGCATTGAGTTTACCCTTCGTGAAAGCGACTTTGGTGGTCGTCCAATCGGTTTAGCTTATATTATCCGCATGATGGACAATTGGTTATACGGTAAGGATCCAATTGAGTTGTTACATTATGAAGAAGCATTAGTTAATATTCGCAAAGGCCTTCAAGGTTCTTACTTTGAGGATTTGATTCGTCATTCCTTATTGGATAATCATCATAAGTCTCTCGTATCCTTGTATCCTGAACAAGGATTGCAAGATAAAAAGGATGCAGATGTTAAGGAACAATTAGCAGCTATCAAAGCTTCTATGTCACAAGATGAGCTAGAAGGTATCGTTGAACAAACAAAACGCCTTAAACTTCGTCAAGAGACACCAGATAGTGAAGAAGCGCTAGCTACTATTCCACTTTTAGAATTGTCTGATTTGAGTCCAGAAGTGGAAGATGTGGAACGTCGTGAAAGTACGATTGGTCATACAAAACTTCATTTTGTTCCTACTTTCACAAAGGGCATCAACTATGTGGCTTACTATTTTAAGCTAGATTGCCTCACTGAGGACGAATTATTCTATGCAGATATCTTAAGTGATATCATCGGCCGCGTAGATACTTCCAAACGTTCTTATGAAGATTTGGCAAAATTAATCAATCTAAATCTTGGTGGTTTGAGTGCTGATATTACAGGCATTAGTAAAGCAGGAAAACGAGATGAATTCGTACCGCTCATGGTTGTACGTAGTAAGGTGTTGCATACTAAATTACCTGAATTGTGCAACATCGTAAATGAAGTTATTCACGATGCTCAATACACCGATGTAACGCGTTTAACAGAACTTGTACAAGAAGGCAAAGCTATTTGGGATAATGAGGCGTTCCGTAGAGGAAACACCATCGTTAGTCAACGCGTAATGGCTAAGGTATCAAAAGTTGGTAAATTCCGCGATGACGGTAACTTAGGGTATTATCAAAAAATCAGCGAATTAGCTACTAATCCAGCTGCTTTACCATTATTGCCAGAAAAATTAGCTGATGTAGCTCGCAAGATTTTCCGTTCTAACAATGTAGAAATCATGTTCGTAGGTGAAGAACAAGAATTAGTACCATTTACAGAGTTGATGGAACCATTGCTCAGTACTTGGAATGCAGAGGAATTGCCAAATAATGTGTTAACCATAGAACATACAACGAGCAATGAAGGTATTGTCACAGCTGGTAAGGTTCAATATGTGGCACAAGGTGGTAATTTCATCGATCATGGATTTACTCATGTTGGTGCTATGAGCGTATTAGAAACAATCTTGCGTTATGAATACTTATGGATTCGCATTCGTGTACAAGGTGGGGCCTATGGCGCATTTGCTAACTTCTACGACGATGGTAATATGATTTTCTGTAGCTATCGAGATCCAAATCTTGTGGAAACACTTAATGTATATAAAGAGTTACCTGAATACTTACGTCAATTTACATTAACAGATCGAGAAATGCGTAAATATATTATCGGCACTATGAGTGGTCTTGATTTACCGATGACACCTGCATTGCGTGGTCCTCGTGCCATGGGTCTATACTTTAGTGGTGCCAATATTGAGGATAAGGTAGCATTTAGAAAACAAGTTATCGGCTGTAAGCCAGAAGATATCGTAGCTCTTGCAGATGTGGTAGAACCTGTGTTAAAGGATAATCATATTTGCTCTATGGGTAACGAACAAAAAATCAAAGATGCTGGTGTCTTTGATAGCATTATATCCCTTGGCTAATGTATAGTTTGTAAACTGAGGCTATCCTCACCATGTGTTAATATAATAATGTATTAATATATAGTATATTATTAGAGTGCATATAAGGAGATACTATTTATGAAAGGACGATTCGCACCTAGCCCAACGGGGTATATCCACCTAGGGAATGTGTGGATCGCCCTTTTGTCGTATATATCGACCCGTAACCAACATGGTACCTATGTGGTACGCATGGAAGATATCGATATGCAGCGTTCTAAGCGTTCTTTTGGCGAAGCCTTGCTAGATGATTTAGAATGGCTTGGCTTTGAATGGGATGAGGGCCCTCGTGTGGGTGGGCCAGAACCATCGTATTGGCAAAGTGAACGGTTGCCAATGTATGATGAGGTCTTACAACAATTAGAGAATACAGGTCTAATCTATCCATGTTTTTGTAATCGTACTCGCTTGCAATCCATTGCTTCTGCACCTCATCGAGGTGAAGTCGTTCATCATTATGATGGACATTGTCGTAGTTTAGATAGTGCCACAGTGAAATTGAAGAGATTAGAAAAAAATCCGTCAATGCGTATTAAGGTGACTGATTCAACTATGGATTTCAACGATATATACCAAGGGCTGCAGCATTTTGTATTGCGCCATGGTGTTGATGATTTTGTATTGCGCCGTGGGGATGGCATGTATGCCTATAATTTAGCGGTCGTACTAGATGATATAGCAATGGGGATTACTGAAATCATTCGGGGGCACGATTTACTGGAAACTACGGCTCAACAAATGTATTTGTACCGCACGTTACATGCTGAGCCTCCTTGCTATGGCCATGCACCGCTGCTCATAGATAACGATGGACATAGGCTTTCAAAACGGCAGAAAAGTATAACTGTAAAAGAATTGAGAGATATGGGGTGGACTGCAGAACGTATTTTGGGAGAATTAGCTGTATTGGCGGGATTGTTACCTCAATGTGATGCACCGAGTATTTCTCTAGCATCATTATTAACATATACAGCGCGAACCGAAGAGTTAGGCTGTGAACATATTGTTTTAAAAAAATCGATATAATATATTGACAGTTTTCGATATTGATATATAATAGTATATAAGAGGTGGTAAGAATGACTATTAAAGATGCGTTAGCTGAAAAAGTTTGGGCTGTAATAGGTGCCACTCATAAAACCGATAAGTTTGGGTATAAGATTTATAAGTGCTTAAAAGAGCATGGATATGAAGTCTATCCGGTTAATCCAAATGTAACGAGTATCGATGGCGATACTTGTTATCCAAGTCTATCTTCGTTGCCAGTTGTTCCTAGCGTTGTTGATTTTGTTGTACCAGAAGCAGCAGGGCTTGCAGCAATTGATGAATGTAAACAATTGGGCATTAAGATGATTTGGTTACAACCAGGTGCGGATAAACCAGCAGTTTTAGCTAAGGCTAAAGAGGTAGGTTTGGATTACATTCAAGATTGTGTATTAGTTCAATTGCCTTAGGAGGAAATAATGAGCGAATTAAAAGAGTTAAAAACAGCAGAATATCAAGATCTTCTTAATCAAGGTGGCGTAACAGTTATTGATTTCTGGGCACCATGGTGCGGTTACTGTGTACGTATGATGCCAGTTATTGAAGAAATCGCTGGTGAACTAGAAGGTAAAGCAAACTTTGTAAAAGTAAATGCTGATGAAGAACCAAGCTTGGCACGTGATTTACAAGTAGAAGTATTACCTACATTTGTAATTTTGAAAGATGGCGAAGTAGTAGATCGTAAAATTGGTTTCTTACCAAAAGGTGATTTGCAAGGTGCTATCGAATCTAAATTCTAATTAGATTAATAAACGGTAAAATATATAAGGCCTATTAATGTATACATATACATTGATAGGCCTTTTTTATCTGTGTAAATAAAAATACAAGTAAAAATATTAATTAAATATAAAATGAAGAGGAAAATTTCTATATCGGAAAAATTTGATAAACAAGGCTTTTTCAAGATTGTTGCCATATAAAACGATGAGTAAAATATGAAGCATAAGTTTAACTTATTAAAAAAACGCTTTAAATTTAAAATATCTTGTGCTAGTATTTAATTAGATATTGTGAATATTTAGTGAAATATATTCCGGTATTTTCATTTATTTCATCTGTGCGGGGTGAGAGCCGCATAAGTTGGGAGGGAACTTAATATGAATAAGGTATTCAAAGTAGTATGGAGTGCGACTAAGAATGCATATGTAGTAACATCTGAGTTAGCTAAGTCGCATCAAAAAACAGCAACTACAATTGTAGCTGCAATTTTGTTAAGTGCCAGTTTGGGTGGAGGCATTGCTTCTGCATCCACACCTGCAGATTGGTATAGAACTGATCTTATTGGTAGTCAAAAATGGTTAACACCTGGCCAAGGTAGTCAAGCAGTTGAACAACAACCAATTGATTTACATCAACAAGATCAACAAGATCAACAAGATCAACAACAATGGCAACAAAGCCAACAAAATCAACAACAAGGTCAACAATGGCAACAACAAGACCAACAACAATGGGGCCAACAATCTCAAAAACAAGGCTCTGGTAAGGTTATTGTTGATTTAACTAATATTAAAAATCAAGTTAACCAAAATACTTACAATATTAGCGTATTGAAAGGTAATGTTAACTGCCTTAATAGTAAATTCTATTGTTTAGCTGATAAGGTATCTAAAAATACATTAGCGATTAATAATCTTAATGTAAAAGTTGATACACTTAATAACAGTGTGAAAAACATTGAAAACAAAGTTACAAATAATGTAACTAAAAATGTTATCAACAAGGTTACTAACAATGTTATTAATCAAGTAAACAATACTGTAAACGCAAAAATTGATGTTAAAATTGAAGAAAATAATAAGAATATTATTAATCAAGTAAATAACAACATCAAAAAAGAAATTCAAAATAATAACACTACTATCATCAATCAAGTAAATCAAAATATTGATCAAACGATTAATAATAAGATTGAAAATAACAATACAACGATTATTAATCAAGTAAATCAAAATATTGATGCTAAGATTGAAAATAACAATACAACAATCATTAATAAAGTAGACCAAAATATTGATGCTAAGATTGAAAAGAATAATACGTCTATCATCAATACAGTAAACAAAACTATTAATGAAAGTATTCAAAACAACAATACTGTTATTAATAACAACATTAAAAACGAAATCAATGCTAACAATGTAGAAATCAACAAGACTATTAAGAATGAAATTAATGCTAATAACACTGTTATTAACAATAATATCAAAAATAGCATTGAAGCGAATAATGTTGAAATTAACAAAACAATTGTTAATAAGATTGACGAAAATAATGTAAAAATCAATCAAAATATTGCTAATGTTAAAAACGAATTACAAGCGAATATTAACAAGGTAGATGTTAAGGTAGATGCTAATAGTAAAGCTATCAATAACTTGACTGTTAACGTTAACAATAACAGCAAGTCTATTGCTGACTTGTCTAAACAAGTTAACGAAAACACTAAAAATATCACTTTCAACAATACTATTGCGATAGAAAACCGTAAACTTATCGGCGATAACAAAAAAGACATCAATGATAATAAAAAAGCTATCGAAGAGTTGAAAGGTAAAGTTGGTACTACTATCAACAACATCAACACAACAATTGATAATAAGATTAATGAAAACAACACTAAGATTATTAATCAAATCAATAAAGATGTAGACATTAAAATTGATAATAGTAAAACAAATATTATCAATACAGTAAATACTAATATTGATAATAAAATCAACGCTAATAACACAGTTATTAACGCTAACATTGATAATAGCATTAAACAAAATAATGTCGAAATCAATAAGACAATCAAAAATGAAATTAATACTAACAACACAACTATTATCAATAAAGTGAATGCTGATGTTGATGCTAAGATTAATAATGTCAACACTACAATTAACAATGTGAACACTAAGGTTGATGGCAATACAACTAAAATTGTAGATAATAGCAAACGCATTGCTGCTAATGAAGTAAATATTGCGAATAATACTACAAACATTAATAAAAATGCGACAGCTATTACAAACTTAACTAATACAGTTAATAGTAATAACAACCGTATTAACAACGTACTTGAAGCTATGAGCACCCATGAAGGTCGTTTACAAGCTGTAGAAAATGATGTTAAGAATATCAAGACTGATTTGAGCAATACTACAAATCAAGTCAATATCAATACAAAGGATATTGCTGATTTGAAGGGTAAAGTTGGTCAAAATATTGGTAACGTTCAAGTAGATATCAACAATATTAAAAACGATATTACAAACATCAATAAGAAGATTGATCAAAACGACATTGCTATCAATACAAAAGTAGATAATAAAGTTAATGAAATCAATACAAAGATTGATAATAAGGTTACAGAAATCAACACTAAGATTGACAACAAAGTAACTGAAATCAACACAAAGATTGATAATAATGTTATCGACTTGAGTAAGAAAATCGATGCTAATATCGTTGATGTTAACAAGAAAATTGATGCTAATACAACAGCAATCAATAATGTTAATGTCCGTGTAGATGGTGTTAAAGGTGATGTAGCTGGTCTTACTAAACGCGTAGATCGTCATGACGAACGTTTAGACTACTTGCAAGGCAATATTGTAGATAATTCCACACGTATTAGTGCTAATGAAGATGATATCAAGAAATTGAAAGGTCAAATTGGCACTACAATCACTAATGTGGAAAATACAATCAATGCTAAGATTGAAGCTAACAATACAGTGATTAGAAATGATATCAATACTGCAATCATTAATAATAACACTGTTATCAATAAAAACATCGATGTAAAAATCAACGAAAATAATAAACAAATCAACAATATAATCAATACTAAGATTGGTGAAGTGAACGTTAAGATTGATGGCGTTAAAGGTGATTTAAATGGTCTTAAAGGCGACTTGGATGGCCTTAAAGGTCGCGTAGATCGTCATGATCAACGTTTAGATTACTTAGAAGGCAATGTTGTAGATAACTCTACACGCATTAGTGCTGTTGAAGATAATGTAAATGTTAATACTACTAACATTGCAAACAATACTAAGAATATCAATATCAATGCTAAAGCTATCGATGAATTGAAAGGTCAAGTAGGTAAATCATCTACTGTTATCAACGATATTAAAAATCAAATCACTAATATCAACGGTAAGGTAGAAAATAACACTACTAATATCACAAATAATACTAAGAACATCGCTGTTAATGCACAAGCTATCGTGGATAATAGCAAACGCATCAACGAAACAAATGTTAAGGTAGAAAATAATACTACTAACATTGCGAACAATACTAAGAACATCGCTGTTAATGCACAAGCTATCGTAGATAACAGCAAACGCATCAACGAAACAAATGTTAAGGTAGAAAATAACACCACTAACATTGCGAACAATACTAAGAATATCGCTGTTAATGCACAAGCTATCGTAGATAATAGCAAACGTATTAACGAAACAAACGTTAAAGTAGATGCTAATACAACAGCTATTAATAATGTGAATGTAAAAGTTGATGGTATTAAAGGCGATTTAGATGGCTTAACTAAACGGGTAGATCAAAATACAAAAGATATTAATGTAGCTGGCACAATTGCTCTTGAAAACCGTAAGTTTATCGGCGACAACAAGGTTGCTATTGAAAATAATACTAAGAATATCAATATCAACGCTAAAGCTATTGATGAATTGAAAGGCAAAGTAGGTCAATCCTCTACAGTTATCAACGATATTAAAACTCAAATCACTAATATCAATGGTAAGGTAGAAAATAATACTACTAACATCACAAACAATACTAAGAACATCGCCGTTAATGCACAAGCTATTGTAGAGAATAGCAAACGCATCAATGAAACAAATATTAAGGTAGAAAATAATACTACTAACATTGCAAACAATACTAAGAACATCGCAGTTAATGCACAAGCTATCGTAGATAATAGCAAACGTATTGATGCAACAAATGTAAAAGTTGATGCAAATGCAACTAATATTGCAAAGAATACAACAGCTATTAACAATGTAAATGTTAAAGTTGATGGTGTTAAAGGTGATGTAGCAGGTCTTACTAAACGTGTAGACCGTCATGATCAACGTTTGGATTACTTACAAGATAACATCGCAGATCATTCTACACGTATCAGTGTTGTAGAAGATGGTGTGAAATCCAATACTAAAGCTATTGATGAATTAAAAGGCCATATTGGTACTCAAATCACAAATATCGAAAACACTATTACTAACAAAATTAATGAAAATAATGTAGTTATTAATAAGTCTATCGATAACAAGATTACTGAAAATAACACTACAATTCTTAACAAGGTTGATAAAAATATTGATGTAAAAATCAATGAAAACAACAAACAAATTAACAACACAATTAATACGAAGATTGGTGATGTAAATGTTAAGATTGATGGCGTTAAAGGTGATGTAGCAGGTCTTAAAGCTCGCGTAGATCGTCATGATCAACGTCTTGATTACATTGATGGCAACATTATTCATCATTCTGAACGTATCTCTGCTAATGAAGATGCTATCAAGAAATTGAATGGTAAAATTGGTACAACAATCACGAATGTAGAAAATACAATCAATACTAAGATTGAAGCAAATAATACAGTGATTAGAAACGATATCAACACCGCAATTTCTAATAACAACACAACTATTATTAACAAAGTTGATGAAAATATCGATGCAAAGATTGTTGAAAACAATACGAAGATTGATAGTAAGATCAACAATGTAAATGTAAAAGTTGATGCGAATGCAAAAGCTATTGAAAACAATAGCAAATCTATTACAGCTATTCAAAATAATGTAGCTAATATTAATAGTAAAGTTGATGTGAATACAGCAGATATTAAAGCAATTCGCACTGATGTAACTAATAATACAACAGCTATTGCTAGTGTAACTAAACAAGTAGCAGGTAACACAGCAAACATTGCAGATGTTTCTGCTAAGGTAAATGCTAACTCCACTCGTATCGATGCAAATACAGCAGCTATTGGTAACTTGAATGGTAAAGTTGATTCTAATGCGAAAGCTATTGAATCCTTGAAAGGTCAAGTAGGTAAAGGCAACACTACAATCGTTAATGTTGAAAAGAAAGTTGAAAATATTACAAACAACATTAAAGCTCAAAATAGTGTAATCAATGCTAATACTGTAAATATTCAAAATAACACTTCTAACATTAACAATATTAAAGCTAATGTAGTAAACGTTGAAAAGAATGTTAACAATATCAAAGCTGATGTAACTATCGTGAAGAATGATATTACTAACATCAATGCGAAGATTGATGCGAAGATTAATATTGTGAACAACAATGTTGAAAACATCAAGAATGATGTGAAGACTATCAATAATCAAGTTACAAATATTAAGAATGATGTGACTAGCATCAAATCTGATGTAACTAGCATTAAATCTGATGTAACAAGTGTGAATGCAAAAGTTGAAAACAATATTAAGATTATCAACGGTATTCAAACAGATGTATCTGGCTTGAAAGATCAAGTTGGCAAAAATACACAAGCAATTAAAGACTTGCAAAATGTAAGTGCTGATGTATCTAAGGTAAAAGAACAAGTTAATGCGAATACAATCAAAGCTAATGCTAACGAAGAACGCATTAAAAATGTTCAAAGCCAAGTAGAAGTTAATACTGATAGAATCAAACACAATACTGAAAATATCAATATTAACAAAGCTGCTATCAAGCAAAATGCAGAAGCAATTCAAAATACTAACGTTACTGTTCAAAAAGTAATCAACAAGGTTGATGAACATACTGCAGCAATAAATAGTGTATCTGCTCAAGTTAATAAAAATACTAATAATATTGCCACTATCAATGCATCCGTTATTGAAAATACAAACAATATTACAAAAGTAAATAATCAAGTAACAGCAAATACTACTAACATTACTAAAGTATCCAATCAAGTTACTACGAATATCAATAATATTAATGTAAATGCTAAGAATATTAGCGTAAATACAGAAAATATTAAAAATATTGATAGTCGTGTAACAACTAATGCAAATGCTATTGTTGGTATTACTGAATCTGTGAAAGCTAATGCTTCTAATATTAACGCTGTTAATAACCGTGTAACAGAAGTATCTAGCCAAGTTAATACAAATACACAAAGTATTGCTACTGTAACAAATCAAGTTAATGACAATACTAAATTAACTAAGGCAGTAGGTGCGATTGCATTGGAAAACAATGAACGTATCAATGTAATGGGCTTACAAGTTAACAAGAATACTGCAGATATTAGTACATTAGCTGAAGCTGCAAATTACAGCTTGCGTGCAAGTGCCTTAACAATGCAAGATCATGAAACTATTGAACAACATACAGCACAAATTCAAGATAACTCTCGTCGCATTAGCAGTGTAGAACGTGAAGTTAAAACAGTAGGTGCATCTGCAGCCGCATTGGCAGCATTGAAACCTATTGAATACCATGAAGGCCAAAAAGCTCAAATCATGGCAGCTGTTGGTACATACAAAGGTAAAACAGCAACTGCATTAGGTGTTGCTCATTATGCAAATCCTGATTTGTTATTCCACGCTGGTGCTGCTTATGATGGTGATAATGGTGTAATGGCAAATGCTGGTGTAACTATCGGTATTGGCTCCGCTCCTACAGCACCTTCCAAACCAGCATCTCCTGCAACTGTAAAAGTTCTAGAAGATAAGGTTGCTAGCTTAGAAGCACAAAATAAAGAAATTAAAGAAGTGCTTGAAAAAGTATTAGCTGCTAATCCTCAAGTAGCTAAAAAGACAACTAAATAAGATACCTCCCAAAAGGTAGGCACTGAATACCTGTCTATCTAAGGTATGTATAACCGCGTAGTACACTCGTGCTACGCGGTTTTCTTTTGATTTGAAGATGAAGGAAAATTCATAATTTCACCAATTTTTATGTTTTATTTATTGTAACGAGTGGGGGATTGTGGTAAAATTTACCATATAGTGGTGAATGAGGATTGTAAGGCGGTGATGTTAGATGTTCATGGGTGAATATAATCACACTATAGATGCAAAAGGACGGTTGATTATACCTGCCAAAATACGTGAACAACTAGGTGATCACTGTGTACTTTCAAAAGGCCTCGATAACTGCATCGCTATATATACTGCCGAAAGTTGGGAGCAACTTTCAAAAACATTACAATCATTACCATCTAATAAAGCAAATGCGCGTGCTATCAAACGGTTTTACTTTGGTAGTGCCGCAGAACTTGAATTTGATAAACAAGGCCGAATCTTGGTGCCAAGCGCCCTTCGTGAGCATGCTGAGCTACAAAAGGATGCGGTTATTATTGGTACTGGTGATAAGGTTGAGATTTGGAGTCGCGAACGCTTTGATGCATATGATGCGGAAGTGGCTGACAGCGTAGAGTCCTTGGCTGAAGGATTAGAAGGCATTGTGTTGTAGGAGGCTATCGTGGAATTTAATCATGTCAGTGTGCTGTTGAATGAAACGGTGGATTCTGTTGTTACCAATCCTGATGGTATCTATGTTGACTGTACCTTAGGTGGCGCTGGTCACGCTCATGCCGTAGGTGAACGATTGAGTTCACAAGGCATGATTATCGGTTTAGATCAAGATGAAGATGCCTTAGCGGTAGCAAGACAACGCTTGTCTGATTTAACTTGTCAGGTTATGACGATACCTACGAATTTTTCAGATTTAAAACATGCTTTAGAAGAGCAAGGTATTTATGAAGTTGATGGATTTATATTCGATTTAGGAGTTTCTAGTTTTCAGCTGGATACACCGGAACGCGGTTTTTCGTATATGAATGATGGACCTCTTGATATGCGTATGGATAAAGAGGCACCTATTACTGCGGAAATCGTCGTGAATGAATATGAATCTGATAAATTATTACAGATTATCCGTGATTACGGTGAAGAACGCTGGGCTAAACGTATTGTTGAATTTATCGTGGCAGCCCGTAATGAAAAGAGAATTACCACTACTGGCGAACTGGTGTCAATTATAAAAAAAGCTATACCAGCAAAAGCAAGACAAGATGGTCCACATCCTGCAAAACGTACATTTCAAGCGATACGCATTGAAGTGAATCGAGAACTTGCTATTTTGCATGATAGTTTTGTAGATGCTGTGAGTATGTTGAAGCCAAAGGGGAGAATTGGTGTTATTACATTCCATTCCTTAGAGGATCGCATCACAAAACAAACATTCAAAGAGCTAAGTACAGCTTGTATTTGTCCGCCAGAATTACCAGTGTGTGTATGTCATCATAAGGCTGTTCTTAAGGCTAAAAATAAGGCCATTGAGCCTAGTGCAGGGGAAGTAGAAATGAATCCTCGTTCTAGAAGTGCAAAACTTAGAGTAGGGATTAAATTGTAGTATTGGAAGGGGTTATTTTAATGTTAGCGAGAAAGGCTGTTGTGGGCCACGTTAAACGTGATGTGTTGCTAGGTGTACAAGCGAGAAAAGCGAAAGCTAGTGTTGTTTTTGATATTAGTCCATTGATGAGACAAATCATTCAAGGTATAGCAATCCTTGTTGGTTTTTTGATGATCATGATGGCTATGAACGCATATACTACAAAATTAGGTTATGAAGTAGTTAAAACACAACAAACTGTAGTACAATTAGCAAAGGATAATGATACCCTTGATGTAGAGGTGGCATCCTTAAAATCTCCAGTACGCATTCAAAAAATTGCGGAAGAACAATTAGGGATGGTTTTGCCTGATTCCTTTGTGTATAGCACTAAAAGTACGACTTCAGAACGCAATGTACAAACGAAACAGCAAATTATAGATTAGCAGGCAAAAGCAGCTCTTATGGGCTGCTTTAATTTGCGTATATAGAGGAGAATGTAGTATGAAAACCTTAAAAGATATTATGAGTACGTTAGATGTACAACAAGTACAAGGTGATCAAAATGTATCTATTCAAGATATAACAGCTGATTCCAGAGCAGTAAAACCAAATAGCTTGTTCATCGCTCTTGATGGGGCTACAGTTGATGGTCACAATTACATCAATAAAGCGGTTGCTGCTGGTGCTGTAGCCGTTATCGTATCAAAACCGGTTACTGTACCTGATGATGTGTGTGTTATCACCGTTTCTGATACACGTCAAGCTATGATGGCGTGTGTTCCATACTTCTTTGGTTACCCAGCTAGTCGCATGCGTATGGTCGGTGTTACAGGCACAAATGGTAAGACGACTACGACCCATATGATTCGTCATATCCTTAAGGCTCAAGGTCACAAGGTGGGGGTTATTGGTACTGTCCATATTATGATTGGTGATACGAGTTATCCAATTCATAATACGACACCAGATGTTGTTGATTTACAGCATATTTTGCATCAAATGGTTCAAGAAAATGTGGAATACTGTGTAATGGAAGTATCTTCTCATGCATTGGCACTCGGCCGTGTTAGCGGTGTTGAATTTGATACGGCCGTATTTACGAATTTGACGCAAGATCATTTGGATTTCCACAAAACATTTGAAAATTATTTGGCTGCTAAATGTAAATTGTTTGAACAAGTTAGTGCAGCTAATCAAGAAAAAGATAATAAAGGTGCTGTTATTAATATTGATGATTCCTATGGTCATCGCGTTATGGAAAAAACTACGGCCCCAACGATTACGTATAGTACATTAGGCAAGGGCACATTGAATGCATCAGATGTTCATATGTCTACTAAGAATAGCCAGTATACTGTGAATTATAAGGGTGAAAGCTACCCTGTATCGATGAATACAACAGGACTATTTAATGTGTATAATACATTGGCTGCTATTGGAGCTTGTTTACAAGAAGGCATCTCCATGGAGGCGATTGATACGGCGTTAAAAACCTTTAGCTCCGTTCCTGGACGTTTTGAATTAATCGAAGAAGGGCAAGATTTTGCCGTTGTTGTCGATTATGCTCATACACCGGATGGGTTGCAAAATATCTTAGAAACTGCAAAGGCAATTAAAGAAAATCGTATCATCATCGTATTTGGCTGCGGTGGCGACCGCGATGCTACAAAACGTCCAATTATGGGCCGTATTGCAGCAGAGTACGGTGATAAGATTTATGTAACATCCGATAATCCGCGTACCGAAGATCCTGTACAAATTGTTAAGGATGTTGAAGTAGGTGTAAAAGAAGCACTTCGCGATGGTACTTCTTATGAGGTAATTGTCGATCGTAGAGAAGCAATTAATCATGCAATTCATGATGCAAAAGCAGGTGATATCGTTATTATCGCTGGTAAGGGTCATGAAAATTATCAAATATTAAAAAATGAAACAATTCATTTTGATGACCGAGAAGAGGCTCGAAAAGCTCTTAAGGAGATCTAATATGGCAGAATTTACATTACAAGAAATAATTGATGCTACTAGTGGCACATGTAAGTGCGATGTAAGTTTACAATTTAAAGATATATCTACAGATACGCGTACGATTGAGGCGGGATATGTATTTGTAGCCTTGCGAGGCGATACATTTGATGGTCATGATTTTATTAATACGGCCATTGAAAAAGGGGCAACAGCAGCAATCGTTGAAAAGGGACGCAGTGTAGACGGTATTATTTGTGTTGAAGTGGAAAACACGCTAAAAGCATACCAGGACTTAGCGAACTTTCACAGACGACGCTTTCAAATTCCTGTAGTAGCCATTACTGGCTCATCAGGTAAGACGACGACAAAAGAAATGGTAGCTGCTGTTCTTAGTACTGAGTTTAATGTATTAAAAACAGAAAAGAATTTTAATAATGAAATTGGTTTACCAAAAACATTGTTGCAACTTTCACCAGAACACGAAGCCTGTGTTGTAGAAATGGGGATGCGTGGATTAGGTCAAATTGAAGAATTAGCCCTTATTGCAGAACCGACAATTGGCATCATTACAAATGTAGGAACTAGTCATATTGAATTGTTGGGCTCTCAAGAAGCCATTGCTGAGGCAAAGGGTGAATTGATTAGATGTTTAGGCCCCGATAGTGTGGCCATTCTAAATGAAGATGATCATTTCGTAAAGGCCATGAGTTCCATTGCAGAAGGAAAAACTGTTACTTACGGTATTCATAGCAATGCTACGGTAATTGGTAGTCATTTACGCTATAAAAAGGATGGCATTAAGTTTACCTGCAAATGTTATGACGAAGTATTTGACGTATTTTTGCCTATGATTGGTGAGCATAATGTGTATGATGCGTTAGCTGCTATTGCTGCAGGTCGTGTGTTAGGCGTTAAATCTAGTAAGATTAAAAAAGGTCTTAGTGATTTTACAGGCACACCTATGCGTCAAGAAATTGTAGCATTCGAAGACATTGTTATTCTCAATGATGCGTATAATGCCAATCCTTCTTCTATGAGTGAGTCCATCAAAGCATTGGGTCAATTAGAAGGTAAACGTAAAATTGCTATGCTCGGCGATATGCTTGAACTAGGTGATTTTACGGAGGAAGGCCATCGCCAAGTTGGCAGATTATTGGCCGAAGAAGGGTATAGCGTTGTATTTACCTTTGGTGAGGCGGCAAATTTCATTGCTAAAGAAGCGAAATTAGCAGGTTTAGAGGTGCATCGTTGCAATAGCCATCTTGAAATGGCAAATGCCTACAATGATATTCGTGAAAAGGGCGATGTTATTTTGGTAAAAGGTTCCAGAGGTCTTCGAATGGAACGTGTTGTAGAGGAATTAAAAGAACGTGAATAGAGGTTATAACGGCTAGATTCTTCTAGCCGTATTGGCCGTTATTAGAGAATAGGGGAGTAATATGATTTACCACATTCTATTAGCATTTGTAGTGACATTTATAATTACATTAGTATTGGGAAAAATTGGTATTCCTATGCTTAAATCATTGCATGCTCAACAAAGTATACGTGAGGAAGGTCCTGAAAGCCATCAAGCTAAGGCTGGCACACCGACTATGGGTGGTGCATTTATGATGGTAGCTCTTACAATCGGTGTGGCTATTTTTGCACCATGGAATGTGGCTACAGGTATGTTGTTATTCCTTACACTTGGTCATTGTTTACTCGGATTCTTTGATGACTTTGTAAAAGCTGTTAAAAAACGTAATCTTGGCTTAACTGCAAAACAAAAATTATTAGGTCAATTTATTTTAGCGGCTATATTCTGTTACTTTATTACTGAAATTATGGTCATTCCTACAACATTATGGATTCCTGTTGTAGATGCACATATCCAATTAGGCTTTGCCTATTATATTTTAGCTTTCTTGATCATTGTAGGCGCTACTAATGCGGTTAATCTTACAGATGGTCTCGATGGTTTAGCATCCGGTACATCCGCTGTAGCAGCGATTGCGTTTTCTGTAATCGGTTTGATGATATACTCCACTGAAAGTTCTGTGGCTGCTGAAAGCGTAGCCTTTTTTGGGTCCATTGTAACAGCCGTATGTTTAGGTTTTTTGGTATTTAATATTAATCCAGCTAAGGTATTTATGGGCGATACAGGCTCATTGGCTCTTGGCGGCGCCTTTGCAGGCATGGCTATTTTAACTAAAACAGAATTATTACTCGTAGTGATTGGCGGTATTTTCGTAATGGAAGCCTTATCTGTTATCATTCAAGTCATTTCCTTTAAAACACGAGGCGTGCGCGTATTTAAGATGAGTCCAATTCATCATCATTTTGAGTTATCCGGTTGGTCTGAACAAACTGTAGTTAATCGCTTCTGGTTCGGTGGTGCTGTTCTAGCCATTTTAGGGGTTATACTTGCAACTGTAACAATTTGATATAAGAAACGTATCTTTGCAAATTGATAGTTAAGTACGTGAAAATGCTTAACTTGAACGGCATTTAATGGTATTCTTATAAGATGAGATAAAAATTTTTCGTGCTTAGTGATTTAGGTGATATAAATGGATTATGGAGAGAAAAATATTCTTGTTCTTGGTGCTGGTTCCAGTGGAATTGGTGCCGCATGGGTATTGGCACAGTTACATGCAAATGTAGTTTTAAATGATTATAAACCAGTAGAGTTTGAACCATCTACGCGTAAACGACTGGAAGACGCTGGTGTAACTATCATTACGGGGCGACAAGATAATAACTTACTTGATGGTGTAGATCGTATTATCATTTCTCCGGGCATTGCCTTAACCATTCCAATTGTACAAGAGGCTTTGCATCGTAAGATTGATGTAGTAAGCGAAGTAGAGCTTGCTTATGATGTTTGCAAATCTCCTATTTTAGGTGTTACTGGCACAAATGGTAAAACCACTACAACCACCCTATTAACTCAAGTTATGGAATCTACTGGTCTTCCTGTCAAGGTGGGCGGAAATATTGGCGACTCCCTAAGTGAAGCCGCGTATCATATGCCAGAAGGTGGTTATCTAGTAGCTGAACTCTCTAGTTATCAATTAGAAACGATTAAATCCTTTTGCCCATTAGGCGCTATTGTATTAAATGTAACGCCTGATCATTTAGCACGTCATAAGACGATGGAAAACTATGCAGCTGCGAAGGCTCGTATTTTTATGAATCAAAATCCTGAGAATTTTGTTGTCCTCAATGATGATGATCCTATTGTTCGGGCTATGAAAAAAGATGCACATAGTAAGGTTCTCAGCATTAGCCAACATCATAAGGTTGATAGCGGTGCGTATTTTGAAGGGAATACATGCTATGCCGTATTAGATGGTAAAGCTACTCCGGTTATTGATACAGAACATATCCACATTAAGGGCTCTCACAATATTGAAAATATATTGGCTGTAATTGCCTTAACATATGCTTTAGGTGTAGAGGTAGAGCATATTAAACATACCATTGAACAGTTTCATGGTGTAGAACACAGATTGGAACGGGTTACAACATTCCATGATGTTACATTTTATAATGATTCTAAGGCTACTAATACAGACTCTGTAGTAAAAGCTTTAGATGCCTTTGATAAACCAGTCATTTTATTGGCTGGTGGTCATGATAAGATGACGCCTTTAGAAGACTTTATGAATATTGTGAAAGCACATACTAAAGAGGTCATTTTTATGGGGGAAGCAGCAGATCGATTTGAATCCGTTGCTGTAAAAATGGGTGTTCAACATATTCATCGTGCACAGTCTATGAAAGAGGCTGTTGCATTGGGGTATCAATTAGCAAAAGCTGGAGATATTGTATTGCTTTCACCAGCATGTTCCAGCTTTGATTGGTATAGTTGCTTTGAAGAGCGGGGCGAAGATTTTAAAAACTGTGTTAGAGAATTAGAGGAAAGGGGCTAAGGGCGTGAAACGAATCATTATTTCTGGCGGTGGTACGGGTGGTCATATTTACCCGGCCATTACGATATATAAGGAAATCATGAAACAGCAACCTGATGCTAAGGTCCTCTATGTGGGAACAGAACATGGTTTAGAAGCTGATTTGGTACCGAAGGAGAACATTGATTTTGTTACATTACCTGTACAAGGTCTGCAACGAAAACTTTCATTAGGTACATTGGTAACAATGGGGAAAACGGCATTTTCTCTTATAAAGGCCAATTTAATTATTTCAGACTTTAAACCAGATGTTGTTATTGGTACAGGTGGTTATGTATGTGGTCCTATTTTAATGGCTGCAGCATTACGCAATATTCCTACATTAATTCAAGAGCAAAATGTTATTGCTGGTATTACGAATAAAATCTTGAGCCGTTTTGTTGATATAGTCGCAGTTGGTTATAATGAAGCAGCCAAATCGTTTGGTAAGGCGAAACGTGTCGTATATACGGGTAATCCAGTACGCCCTGATGTACTTGTAGATTCTCGTACAGAAGGCCGCCAATTTTTTGGACTGTCTGATGATATTTTTACAGTCCTCATCGCTGGTGGTTCTCGTGGGGCACGTACGATTAATACGGCCATGATAGATGTACATAAACATTTTAAAGGTAAGCCGGGCATTAAGTTGATACACATTACAGGGAATGGGGAATATAACACTGTATTAGAGCAACTAGGTATTGACGATGGTACTGGTTTGGGAGAATCATCGTTGATTTTGCCATATTTACATGATATGCCAAAGGCGCTAGCCGCTACGGATTTGGCTGTATTTAGATCTGGTGCTATCGGACTGGCTGAATTGGCAGTACGTGGTATTCCATCTATATTGGTGCCATATCCTTATGCTGCAGAAGATCATCAAACGTATAATGCGCGCATTTTCGTACAAGAAGGGGCTGCGCATATGATTGTAGATAAGGTTTTGACGAGCCATGATTTAATTGGTGAAATCGAAATGTTTATGGCAAATCGTGAATTGTTAGCTCAAATGGGGGCCAGTGCGTTGCGTTTAGGAAAACCGAATGCAGCTCATGATATTGCTGAATTAGCGTTATCTATTGCGAAATAGTTAAGGAGAGTAATTATGTTAGAAGGTATCCATAAGATTCATCTCATCGGTATAGGTGGATCTGGTATGCGCGCTATTGCGAATATTTTAATTCAAAAAGGATATGAAGTATCTGGTTCTGATGTTAAAGAATCTGATGTAATTGAACGTTTTAGACAAATGGGGGCTACCGTTCATATCGGTCATAATGCTGATTATGTACAAGGTGTAGATGCTGTAGTTCGTTCCACAGCTATTCGTGAAGATAATCCGGAAATCGTAGCAGCAAAGGAACAAGGTATCACTATTTTACATCGTTCTGACATTGTAAAAGCCGTATTGGATGTTACAAATGGCATTGCCGTAGCCGGTGCTCATGGTAAAACATCTACTACATCAATGATTGGTCAAATTCTCGTAGAAGGACAAATGGAACCAACTGTTATTATCGGTGGCGAAGTTGATTACCTCAAGGGGAGTAGTTGTTTAGGTAAGGGTGAATACTCTGTTGTTGAAGCCGATGAAAGTGATGGTTCATTCTTAAAATTAAGACCTAAGACGATTGTTATTACGAATATCGAAGATGATCATATGGATCATTATAAGACGATGGAAAATCTATTGAATGCATTCTGTCAATTCGTTGAAACATTACCTGTTGATGGTAAAGCAGTTGTTTGCGGCGATAATGATAACATTCGTTATGTTATGAGCAAAGTGGAACGTCAATTTATCACATATGGTTTAGAAGAGTCTAATGATTATGTAGCAAAAAATATCCACTATGAAGATAGTTCTTTAGTTTACGATGTAGTTCGTAAAGGTGAAACATTGGGCAGAGTGTCCTTACGTGTACCAGGTAATCATAATGTGCTAAATTCTTTAGCATCTTTTATTGTGGCCCACGAATGTTGTCACGTTCCGGTGCCATCCATTGTGAAAGCATTAGGTAAATTCATCGGTGCTAAACGCCGTTTTGAAACAAAGGGGCATGTAGCTGGTGTATGGGTAGTCGATGATTATGCTCATCATCCAACAGAAATCAAAGCAACTTTAAAAGCCGCTAAGGAATTAGAAAAGCATCGTGTTATCTGTGTGTTCCAGCCTCATCGCTATTCTCGTACATCCTTATTGAAAGACGAGTTTGCTACGGCTTTCACCAGTGCAGACAAAATTTATATGACAGATATATACAGCTCTGGAGAAGATCCAATTAGCGGCATTGATGGTCATACAATTCCGAATATTATTAGTGAAGTAACGCATCAACATGTAAATTATGTGGAAGATGTAAATGATTTGCCAGCAGTCCTTGCGAAGGTGGTACGACCAAATGATTTGGTTATTACTATGGGGGCAGGTTCGATTAATCAATATGGTCCAAAGTTATTAGCGTTATTGGAAGAAGGTTTACAATGAAAGATAAACATATCATCGTATTAATGGGTGGTCCATCTGCTGAGGCTGAAGTCTCTCGTAGAACTGGCGCAGCCATTGCAGAGGCTTTGATTAGCAAGGGGTATCACGTTTCCACATTAGAACTAAATCCTCGTACTGTATTACAAGACATTGAAAACCTTAAGGGCGATGTTGTATTTAATGCGATTCACGGACGTTATGGTGAAGATGGTGCACTACAAGGCGTTTTAGAAATGGCTGAAATCCCATATACTGGATCCGGTATCATGGCTCATTCTGTAGGAATGAATAAAAAAGTAAGTAAAGATGTGTTCAAAGGCGCTCACATTCCTACGGCGGAATCTATTTCCTACAATGGCAATCTACAGTCGAAAGAAGATATCATTAAAGATATTGAATCTAAATTCTCCTTGCCTGTTGTATTGAAACCAGCAACACAAGGTTCAAGTATTGGCGTTACCATTGTAAAAGAAGAAGATCAATTGACTAAGGCTGTTACAGAGGCGCTTACATATGACCCAATTCTTGTGGTGGAACAATATTTAAATGGTCGTGAATTTACCGTTTCTGTATTGGATGGTAAGGCATTGGCTATTATCGAAATTAGACCTCATTCTGGGGAATATGATTACGCTAGTAAATATACAGCAGGTGCTACTGATTATTTAGTACCGGCTCCAATCAGTGCAGATATGACAAAAGAGATGCAAGCTATTGGTGAACTTGTATATCGTGAAGTACAAGCGAGTGGGGCAATTCGCGTTGATGTCATGACTGATGATAAAGATAATATGTATGTATTGGAATACAATACGATTCCAGGTATGACGGCTACTTCTTTGGTGCCAAAGGCTGCTAAAGAGGTGGGCATAGATTTTCCTGAATTATGTGAAAAAATCTTATTAACAGCAGGTTATGGGAAGTTTTAAATGCTGTAGTATGTAAGGAGAGTAGTTATGGATGATTTTAAGCAACATCCACCCAACTCAAATCAGATAGATACGGAGCATCATAGACCCGACTTTCTTCATCCTGAGACTGAGCCAATCCACAAGGATGATGGAGATTCAATACATAACAGTGAGCGTGAATTAGCTCGTAAACGTAAACAAGAGAAAGCGGAGGTTAGAAAGAAATTTCTAAAAATAGGTGGTGGTGTAGCCATAGTGTTGTTAGGCTTATTTAATCTACCTATTCCGCTTGGTTCTATTAAAGTTATTGGATCTGATAAGGTTACTGTACAGGATGTAGAGGTTGCTGGTGATATTGGGGAACCAGTCAATGTACTTCGTATCAATAGAGAAAACTTGCGACACCGATTATCAAAGGATCTTCGTATTGAAGATGCTCAAATTGGTTACGAATTGCCGTTAACAATGGTGGTTCGTGTAGTCGAGCGTAAGGCTATTGCTGTGATACCAGCTCAATTTGGGTATTTAACCTTGGATAAGAATGGGCAAGTGATTGCATCTGATAGTGTCATTGAAGACACGACGGTGCCTATGATTTCTGGTGTTAAGGGTGGTAATATACTGCTAGGTGATATGGTTACCGATAAGCCGATTGTACAGGCTCTCGATTATCTGCGTGCCTTAGATGATGATACATTTAAGCAAATTGCAGAAATTAATATTGGTGATCCTAATAATATGATGGCCTATACCGTATCAGGTATACAGATTCGACTAGGCGATGGCGAAGATTTGAAAAGCAAAGCCGATTTAACAGCGTCTATGCTAAAAGATTTACCTAAGAGTCAAGGTAATGTTCAATATATAGATGTTAATCCGTCATCTCCTTTCATTAAAACCGATAAGGTAACGGTGCAACCAAAATCTAATAAATCTAAGTCAGACACTAGCCAATCTGAGAAAAAGGATACATCAAAACAAAGTGCTAATGTATCAAAATCAAAACAAGATTAGTTATAAGCACAAAAAGGGTGGATGATGTTGTGAAACACGAAAGATGGGCTATTGGTCTTGTCAGCTTTGTATTGGGATTCATGGTCATTACTCAGTACAAGATGACACAAGATAATATTCAAGAGAATATACGGCTACAACGAACTGGTGATTTGGTGGCTCAGTTAAAAGATGCAGAACATGAAAAGGATGCTTTGCTAAAGCAAATTGAGCAATTAAAAGCCAGTGGTTCCGGTTCTAGTGCAGATGAAACATTACTTCGCAAAGCCGCATTGACTAATGTCAAAGGACCTGGGGTGACCGTTCTAATAGAGGATAGTGCTAAACCCATTCAAGGGGGCGAAAATCCTAATCTATATGTAATTCATGATGAAGATATTCTTCGTATCGTCAATGAATTACGAGCTGGTGGTGCTGAAGCATTGGCAATCAATGATCAACGTTTGATTGGTACATCTGAAATCCGTTGTTCAGGTCCTACGATTACCGTGAATGGTAAGGTGTATGGCGCTCCATTTACAGTTAAGGCCATAGGGGATCCTAAAACATTGAATTCAGCCCTCACTATGCGTGGAGGTATTGTAGACTCTTTAAAACATTGGGGCATTAAGGTGACCATAAAAGAGGAACCATCCATTGCCATTCCGGCATTTACCGGTTCTTATAGAGAAGAGCATTTACAATCAAATGAGTTAGGAGGTAAAGAATGAATATTTATGTCTTTGCTATCATTGGACTCATAGTAGGTGTTGTGGTAGGATGGTTTACACCATTACATATTCCAGCAAGCTATGCTAATTATACTTCTGTAGCTGTGCTAGCTGCATTAGATGCGGTATTTGGTGGCAGTCGTGCCGCATTAGAGAGACTATTTGATTTAAGTAATTTTATCAGTGGATTCTTCTCCAATGTAATACTTGCTGTTGTATTAGTATATATTGGCGATTTAATTGGGATTAATTTATACTACGTTGCCTTGATTGGTTTTGGGTTACGGGTTTTTATTAATTTAGCTGCTATTCGAAAGAACATTATGACTAAACGTTTCTAATTATCAAGATTCGATTATAGTTGTAGTGGAAAGTTTTTAAATTTTAGTGTAAAATAAATGTAATTGTTATAATTAACTCAGTATATAAATAGATGTATTCGCATTTATATTGACAGAAATAGATAACGATAAGAGGAGGAAGTTCGATGTCTGATTTTGCAAATATTAAAGTTATCGGTGTCGGTGGTGGCGGTAATAACGCTGTTAACCGCATGGTTGAAAGTGAACTAAAAGGGGTTCAATTCTTATCCGTTAACACTGAAAGCCAAGTACTTGAATTGTCCAAGGCTGATGTAACTATTCAAATCGGTGAAAAAGTTACTAAAGGTCTTGGTGCTGGTGCTAACCCACAAATCGGTGAAGCAGCTGCTCAAGAAAGTCGCGAAGATATCATCAAAGCTCTTGAAGGTGCTGATATGGTATTCGTAACTGCTGGTATGGGTGGTGGTACTGGTACTGGTGCTGCTCCTGTAGTTGCTGAATGCGCTAAAGAAGTAGGCGCATTGACTGTAGGCGTTGTAACAAAACCTTTTGCATTTGAAGGTAAACGTCGTCGTGCTGCAGCAGAAAAAGGCATTGAATTCTTGACTCAAAAAGTTGATACAATTATCGTTATTCCTAATGATAAATTGTTACAAGTTGTAGATAAAAAATGCTCCTTGTCTGATGCATTTGGTAAAGCTGATGATGTTCTTCGTCAAGGTATCAAAGGCATTTCCGATTTGATCCAAATCCCTGGTTTAATCAACCTTGACTTTGCAGACGTTAAAACTATCATGACTGAACAAGGCGAAGCTTTGATGGGTATTGGTGTAGCTACTGGTGAAAACCGCGCTGCAGACGCTGCTAAGATGGCTATCAACAGCCCATTGTTGGAAACTTCCATCGATGGTGCTAAAGGCATCTTGCTTAATATTTCCGGTAGTGCAAACTTGAGCTTGTTCGAAATTAACGAAGCAGCTGAAATTATTTCTGATGCAGCAGATCCTGATGCAAATATTATCTTCGGTTCTGTTATTGATGAAAGCTTGGGCGATAGTGTTCAAGTTACAGTTGTTGCAACTGGTTTTAACTCTAGTACTAAGAATGTTCCAGAATTCGGTAAAACAACAACTGCTGCACGTCCAGCAACAAATACATCTGCTCCAACAAGTGGTATCCCTGATATCCCTGTATTCATGAAACGCTAATATTTAATATATATACTTATACAATATTAGAATAAAAGTAACTTATTAAGACACATATTTATGTGTGTATAGGAGGTATAAATGAAAAAATTAGTATTATTATCTTTAGCTGCAACAGTGATTACTGGCAGTGCATTCGCTGCATCCGTGCCTGTAACTAAAATCAGTGATAATTCCACAAAAATTCAAGCTGATTATGCGTTCAATCAACGCGTATCTAATAGCGGTGGCACTAACAATGATGGCTTTGGCGTATCTTTAGAACATGATTTAAGCAATAAATCTGCTCTTCAATACTCTTATAACAAAGTAAATGCTAAAAATGGCGATATTAAAGATCACCAATTGGCTTATGTTTACAAAGTACATCCTAATGTAAATATTTACGGTGCTGGTACAGCTATCCGTACACATGACACTGAGTTAGGTGTTCAAGCTGGTGTAATTGGTCACGTGCCTTTGACTGACAAAGTTAACGGCTTTGCTAAAGCTGGTTGGGGCAACGATATTAAACAATCCTATCAAGTAGGTGCTCAATATGAAGTTAAACCTAACATTGATTTGAATGTTTATTATGGTTATGACAAATATAGCGTAAACGATAATGACAAGACTTCCAAAGGCTTACATGCTGGTGTAGGTTATACATTCTAATCGTTATATATGCAATTGAAACCACTCATCTTTGATGGGTGGTTTTTTGTATTCACTCATGTATACAATATTTTTCATGAATACTCATTGTATAAATGCTTAACTTTAGGTATGATATTGATGTAATAGTTCTTTTTAGTTAGGATGGTGTATGCGATGACAAGTGTAGCAGCGAAACACGCAAGAGGAAAAAAATTAAAAGATGTAATCTTTGTAACTGCAGGACAGGCGGCGGAAGATACAAAATTAAATGGTCGTGAAAATGTAGTAAATGGTACTTTGGGTGCTATTTATGATGAAGAAGGTAATTTAGTATTCTTAAAAACTGTAAAAGAAGAATATTTAAATTTATCTGACACCGAACATATTGGATATGCCCCTATTGCAGGGATTCCACAATATTTGGAATGTGCTGAAAAAGAATGCTTTGGCAACTCTCGTCCTGATGGCTTTATTCGTAGCATCGCAACCACTGGTGGTACAGGTGGTATTCATCATTTGGTACATAACTATACTGAACCTGGAGATGAAGTATTAACCGCAGATTGGTACTGGGGTGCATATCGTATTATTTGTAGTGATAATGGACGTACACTTGTTACATACTCTTTATTTGATGAACATAATAACTTTAATCATGATGCATTCCAACATCGTGTTAAGGAATTAGCTGCTAAACAAACAAATGTTGTTATCTTATTTAATACACCAGGTAATAATCCTACAGGATATTCTGTAGAGGATAAGGACTGGGATTCTATTCTTAGTTTCTTGAAAGAATTAGTTGCTATTGGTCGCAATAACGTCATCATTGGTATCGATGTGGCTTATTTGGATTATTCTGGTGAAAAAGAAGAAGTCCGCGCATTCTTTAAAAAGATGGGGCAATTACCAAAGGAAATCCTAGTTTGTGTATGTTATAGCTTATCTAAGGGCTTTACAATGTATGGTCAACGTGTTGGTGCTATGATTGGTATTTCTTCTGATGAAGAAATCGCCGATGAATTCTTAGAAGTGAATAAATCGACTAGTCGTGCAACCTGGTCTAATATTTGTCGTCCAGCAATGCGCACTATGGCTAATATCGTTTCTGATCCTGATAAATTTAAGGCTTATGAGGACGAACGTAATTGTTATTATCAATTGATTCGCGATCGTGCAGATATCTTTAAACAAGAGGCAGCACAAGTGGGCTTACCTATGTTGCCATATCGTGGTGGTTTCTTTATAACTATACCAACTGATTCTGGTACCGCTATTTGTGAAGAACTTAAAAAAGAACATATTTATTGCATTGCGTTAGGCAATGGTATTCGTATCGCTGCATGTGGTATTCCTAAATTCCAAATGAAGGGATTAGCTGGAAAAATCTATGATGCAATGAAACGATTAGGCAAATTATAAAGAAATGAATTTAAAAAGGCACTTCAAATTGAAGTGCCTTTTAGTGTTAGTGAATGTCCTTACGTTCTTTAATTTCTTCATCTGCCTTTAACGCTAAGTTTTCAAGCGCTTTTTTAGGTGCTGTTCGTTCACCTGTTTTAGGATCAACAAATTCAACGCGATCTAAGGTGTCTGTGATTTGTCCTTTAATAAAGTCTAAATAGATGTTATATAGCTCTTTCTTTTCGGCTAATTCTTCAGGTGTTAGTTCTTGACCAGATTTTTTCTTAGCTGCTAGTTCATTTATACGTTTTAATGTATCGTTTATATTACTCATAGTTGCCTCCTGTATTCTATATTAGAATAACATGATTTATTATAACATAGAACTTAATGAATACGTATGGTAAGATATAAATTGTACGAGTTCGTACTTTCACAGGTGAGAAAGGAGTTTATCGTGCGTGTTACGAAAGCAATTAAAGCAGAACAATTAGCATTATTAGAAGAACATTATATTGATGCTAAACCTGCTCTTGAATACACAAATGAATTTGAATTATTAGTCGCTGTTGTGTTATCTGCACAGTGCACAGATGAGAGGGTTAACATTGTTACAAAACGATTGTTCCCTGCATTAAATCATCCTGCTAAGATGCTAGAAATTGGTGTTACAAAACTAGAAACTCTTATCAGGGATTGTGGTTTGTATAAATCGAAGGCGAAGAATTTGATTGCCACTTGTCATATACTGGTAGAACAATATCATGGAGAAGTGCCACGCGAATTTGATCAGCTTGTTGAATTGCCCGGTGTAGGTCGAAAAACGGCAAATGTTGTAGTGTCTGTATTATTTGGAACACCGGCTATCGCAGTAGATACACATGTGTTCCGCGTAGCAAACCGATTGAAATTGGGCATTGCGAAAACGCCAGAAGAAATGGAACAAAAGTTACAAAAGGCTATACCAAAAGAGAAGTGGTCTGCGGCCCATCATTGGCTGATTTATCATGGACGACGTGTCTGCAAAGCACGTAAGCCTCTATGTGAAACATGTTTTTTAAATCATCTTTGTCCGTCAGCAGGAAAGGTTTAATATGAAAAAGAATAATGAAGAATTTATTGCTCTTTGTGCCCAATATGGCATAGAAGGTATTGATATCGTCAACGAATTAATGCGTTTTAAAGTATTAGATCAATTGCTTTCTAGCAATGCGAATTCTCGTGAATGGGGTGTTACACCAGAGGACTTATATGGATTAGCTGAGAAATCTACAGTGGAATCCTTTGGACCTATTCCATATGATGTAAACACATTCCGTGCATTGTATGGACCATCTTTTACGGTAGAGCTCTTTGATTTTATTAGTGATACTGGAATTCTAGATGGTCTTGATGTAGGAACTATATGGGAAACGCCTGTACGTGAAAGTATAGAAGCTCATAGCAAAACGGGGGAACTCGTGTTATATGCTTATGTAGAAGAATATGCTGGTATGATAGAAGAAATCTTACAATCCTATGAGGATAAAAAGGTTGTCCTCTATACAGCATCTCCCGTATGCTATAGCATTATCTCTCGATTGTATCCAATGGCTCAAATTATTAATCAATGGCCTCATCGTAGCTATTTTGACCATATCTTTACAGGTACGGTTGGTATGTTCCAATCCTCTGAAGATATTGTAGAAGAGGTAGCTAATGGTTTGCATAATTTGGTTCCAGAAGGGACTGCCCAATTATTCTTACCAGCAACGATGGCACAAAATCAATTGGGATTGAATAATATGGCATTACAATTCTTTTTGAACCAAAAACGTGTAGAATCTATTCGTGAATGGACTCCACTGGGGGCTTATGAAATCATTTATGGTAAATATGATGTTAAAAAGATGCGTGTAGGCCTTCGTGAACGAGTTGGTGATGACTGGAAAGCTATTAATTATATTCCATTACCTCATGGCGTCTTTGCTCAATTACCGGTATTTACTGTATTAAACTACGGTTTGTCTTTACGTTCTATTTTATTGCCTGGCGGTCAAACTGATGTAGCTTTAGGGCAGGATGGCATTTATTGTATAGATAGTCGTGTTTCAGAACTAGGACGTGCGGCACTCCGTGAAAATGGAGCGTATTACTTAGCTTTTACCCGCTATAGTGACCATGTAGAGGTGTCTATGGGTACAGAAGCACCTAGTACGGGTGTATATTGGATGTTCCCTGATGTAGAATTGGCATATATGTGGTATACATATTTCTCTAGCACAATTGGGCAAACCTTAATGCAAGAGATTTCTATGCTCGTTCAAACAGAAGAATCCTTCGGCTATATGCTTAGCAGTGTACGTCGCCGTGTACTCGATGTAAATGATGAATCGCTACTAGTTAATGCGGCCAAAAATATTGATGAAGCGTATAAAGAGACTATCAAATCTGCACGAGCATCATGGCAAGAAAATATGAATTCTTTGGGTGCTGACGTAATGCCTCCGACGACATCCATCGATATTGAAGACTACAGTGACTATAAAAAATAATTGTCAATATAGGTAATTTGGTTTACAATATATCGTATCGATTTAGAACTACATAATTTGACACATAGTGTACACTATAATTAGGTGAGGAGGGAGGTAACAATGGCTGTTATTAATTTCGAAATTTTCAAAGTTATCGGCACATTATCTGAAGATAAAGATGGCTGGAAAAAACAACTTACATGCACAAGCTGGGGGAAATATAATCCTAAATTTGATCTTCGTGCTTGGGATAGCGAATATACAAGTATGAAAAAAGGGATTACTCTTTCCTTGGAAGAATTGATTGCATTACGCGATCTTTTGAATGAAAGTGATTTAGAAACTATTTTAGCGGAAGCAATTGAAGAAAAACAGGCTTCTAAAGAGTAGTTTCTTGATTTGTACGCATTATCGTGCTATAATCTATAAGAATAATATTGATTGCTGGAAAGAGGTGTATAGAATGAAACAAGGTATTCATCCAGACTATAAAGAAGCTACAGTTACTTGCGGTTGTGGTAACACATTCAAAACTGGCTCTGTAAAAGAAGACCTTCGTGTAGACGTTTGCTCCAAATGCCATCCGTTCTTCACTGGTCAACAACGTGCGGCTCAAGCTCGTGGTCGTATCGAACAATTTAACAAACGTTACGGTAAATAATAGTTTATGTAGCGAAACAACTATTGGCAGGGCTTTGGGCTCTGCCTCTATTTGTTTATGAAAGGAAATCCTTTGGCAAAAGAACGTATTAAGAAGTTCGTTGGTGGACAAGCTGTCATTGAAGGCGTCATGATGCGTGGCCCAGGGTATACGGCGACAGCTGTACGTGAGCCTTCCGGTTCTATCGTGGTGCAAAAGGAAGCCACCACGTCCATTCAAGAGCGATATCCTATATTAAAGAAACCTTTTTTACGAGGCTGTATAGCCTTATATGAATCTCTTGTTATCGGTATGAAGGCCTTGTCCTTCTCTGCGAAAGCGGCTGGTGATGAAGAGGAAGAAATGTCGAATAGTGAAATTGCCATTACCATGGTATTTTCCACACTATTTGCAATCGCTTTATTTGTAGCCCTTCCTACATTTGTAGTTAAATTTATTCCTGGTATTCAAGATAATCACTTTATTTTGAACCTTGTTGAAGGTGCTATTCGATTGGCTTTGTTTTTGCTCTATATATGGGGTATTGGTCAAACTAAGGATATACAACGTGTATTTCAATACCATGGAGCAGAGCATAAAACCATTCATGCTTATGAAAATGATCTACCTTTGACCGTAGAAAATGTGCGTGCTCAATCTCGTTTACATCCGAGATGCGGGACTAATTTTCTACTCATTGTAATGGTAGTTAGTATATTTGTATTTGCCTTTTTAGGTTGGCCTAACTTGTTAGAGCGCATTGTGTCACGTGTTTTACTAATGCCCGTCGTAGCAGGTATTGCCTATGAATTTATTCGTTTTGCAGGACGTAGTGAAAGCTCCTTTGTAAAATCTCTCGTTAAACCGGGCTTGGCGTTGCAATATATGACGACCCGTGAACCAGAAGCAGATCAAATCGAAGTGGCTATTCGTGCTCTAGAAGAGGTGCGTCCTCCAGAAGAAGATGCTTATGAAGATGAAACATATTAAGATTGAGGTTATATATGTTAGTAGATAAATTACAAGTTATTGAAGATAAATTTATGGATCTAGAGCAACGTATCAGTGACCCTGAAGTCATTGCGCGTCAAGATGAATGGCGTAAACTAACACGTCAACATGCCCAATTATCTGAAACTGTAGAAGCTTTTAGAGAATATAAAAAGGTTTTAGCTGGTATTGATGAAGCCATGGAAGTCATTGAAGACAAAACGATGGATGAAGAATTCCGTGAAATGGCTCAAGAAGAATTGAAAGAATTAAAACCTCAAAAAGAGGAATTAGAAGAAAAATTACAAATTCTTTTATTACCAAAAGACCCTAACGATGATAAAAATATTATCATCGAAATTCGCGGTGGCGCTGGTGGCGATGAAGCGGCATTGTTTGCAGGCGACTTATTCCGTATGTATACAAAATATGCTGAAAGCCAAGGGTGGCGTTGTGAAATTATCGATGCTAATGAACCTGAACTAGGCGGTTTTAAAGAGGTTGTATTCTCTGTAGATGGTGAGAATGTATACTCCAAGATGAAATTTGAATCTGGTGTACATCGTGTACAACGGGTTCCAGCTACAGAAACACAAGGCCGTGTACATACATCTACGGTTACTGTGGCAGTACTTCCTGAAATGGAAGATGTTGATATTGAAATCAATGATAAGGATTTGAAAATTGATACATATCGCGCCAGTGGTGCCGGTGGTCAGCATATTAATAAAACAGAATCTGCTGTCCGTATTACCCACTTACCAACAGGTATTGTCGTAGCTTGTCAGGATCAACGTTCTCAGCTACAAAACAGAGAAAAAGCGATGCGCGTATTGCGTGCAAAATTGCAAGATAAAGCCGAACAAGAGGCTACAGCTAGCATGGCCGCAGACCGCAAGAGCCAAGTTGGTACAGGTGATCGTAGTGAACGTATTCGTACCTATAACTATCCACAAGGTCGCGTAACAGATCATCGTATCAATTTAACATTGTATAAATTAGATGCCATTTTAAATGGTGATCTCGATGAAATCATTCAAGCCTTAAATGCCGCTGATCAAGCAGCTAAGATGCAGGAGGCTAATACAAATGTATAAGGAGATTTGGACGATTGGTCGTATTCTCCAGTGGACAGAGCAGTACTTTCAAAGCAAGGGGATGGATACACCTCGTCTTGATGGGGAAGTACTGCTTTCTCACGTTTTAGGGAAGAATCGTATATATCTATATACGAATTATGATCAACCATTAGAGCAAGAAGAACTGGATAGATTTAGACCGCTTGTCATTGAACGGGCTAAAGGACATTCTGTAGCATCTTTAACGGGAACAAAAGACTTTATGGGATTGACATTTGCTGTAAATGATAAGGTCCTCATTCCTCGTCCCGATACAGAAACATTAGTAGAATATGTATTAAGTTCCTATCATCAACAAGACTCTATTCGAATCCTTGATATGTGTACGGGCCCTGGTACTATTTTACTAAGCCTCTTGCATTATCTGCCTACAGCAACGGGGATGGGCCTTGATATTTCTCGTGATGCACTTGAAATAGCCACAAAGAATCAAGAAGCATTTAAGCTAGAGAATCGTAGCGAATTTCACGAATCGGATATGTTTTCTTATTTAGAACATAATAATGAGTTGTTTGATGTGATTGTATCTAATCCGCCGTATATTCGATTAGAGGATAAGAAAATCCTGTCTCCTGATGTACTTAATGAGCCTCATATTGCATTATTTGGTGGTGAAGATGGACTTGATTTCTATCGTCAGTTAGCTATGGAGTGCGTTACATATCTAAAACCTTATGGACTTGTGGCCTTTGAGGTAGGATATGATCAGGCTGAAGATGTAAAATCTTTACTGGAGTCTGTTGGGTCCTATGTAGATATATCTTTTGCAGCAGATTTAGCGGGCATTAATCGGGTTGTGACGGCTCGCGTGAAGGGGTGAGAATGTGGAGACTAAAATCATTGCCGAACTTACAAGAGATAATCTTCAATTAGTTGCACATGCGTTGCGTCATGGTGATGTTGTAGCAATTCCTACGGAAACCGTATATGGCCTTGGTGCTAATGGCCTCGATGTAGATGCAATGGATAAAATCTATGCAGCTAAAGGTCGTCCTTCAGATAATCCATTGATATTACATGTACCCAATGCGGAAAGTATTAAACCGCTTGTGAAAGAAATACCTGAAACAGCAAAGGCCTTGATTGAGGCTTTTTGGCCGGGTCCTTTAACAATTACATTGCCTAAATCCGATCTCGTGCCTGACCGTGCAACTGGTGGGTTAGCTCGCGTGGCATTACGTTGTCCAGACCACGCTGTATGCCGTAACATATTAGAATTGGCCGGTGTGCCCATCGCGGCGCCTAGTGCTAATATTTCAGGCCGTCCAAGCCCAACTACGGCGCAATCCGTTTATGATGATATGAATGGACGTATTCCGTATATTGTAGATGCTGGAATCTGTACGATCGGTGTGGAATCTACTGTTGTAGAGGTTCGAGATGATGGAGTGACCATCTTACGGCCCGGTGGTATCACAAAAGAAATGTTAGAACAAGTTGTAGATAATGTGTCTTATGATCCATTTTTATCGTCTCAAAATGAAGCGCCAAAGGCTCCGGGTATGAAGTATAAGCATTATGCTCCCGATGCACCTATGCGTGCATTTATAGGTAATCCCAAGGATGTGGCGGAAGCTTTCAATAATGTAATTCATGAACAGGACACTAAGCGTGGTGCATTTTTGGTTAGCCAAGAAACATATGAATTGTTAAAAGATGGTGTACACGGTGAATTTCATGTATATGGACATAGTGGTGATGCGGTTGCCTTAGCTCATGATTTTTACAAGACATTACATCATTTTAATGAATGTGATGTAGACTATATTTTAGCAGAAGGTGTTGAGAATACAGGCCTCGGCGTAGCGGTTATGAATCGCATGGAAAAGGCGTGTGCCGGTCATATTATCTATTTATAAGCAATTAGGTAATATTTATTATGTCCATTCATAATAGAAAAATGTCTTTACATATTGGATGTATTTGCTATAATGTATAAATAGCCACAGAAATTGTGGCGGTAAGGATGTCATTATGAATATTTTATATGTATGTACTGGTAATACCTGTCGTAGCCCAATGGCAGAAGGTATTACGCGGACCTTGGCAACAGAGCTTGGTCTAGATGTGAATGTAGTTTCTGCTGGATTATTTGCTGCTTATGGTGCCAAGCCTACAGAAGAAGCTGTGATTGCGATTCAATCTATCGCCGATATTTCTGGCCATGAATCAAGACCTCTTACAATGGAGCTTGTCAATTCAGCAGATTTGATTATTGGTATGACACAAGATCATAAATCTGTGTTACTTCGTCAATTTCCTTTTGAAGTAGCTAAAATTAAAACCCTTGCTGAATGGGGGCATGGTGCAGGAGATGTGGTAGATCCTTTCGGTTCAAATCAAGACGTGTATAATCAATGTGCTGAGCAAATTTATAATTTGGTGAAAGCTGGATTAGTAGCATCAAAAGAATAGGAGATAGAGCTATGAAAATTGCTATTGGTTGTGATCATGGTGGATTACATTTAAAACAAGAAATTAAGGAATTATTGTCTACATTAGGCCATGAAGTGAAAGATTTTGGTACACATAGTACAGAATCTTGTGATTATCCGGATATTGCTGAACCAGTGGCACATGCCGTTGTAGATGGTGCAGCAGATCGAGGCATCTTAATTTGTGGTACAGGCATTGGGATTGGTATTGCAGCCAACAAAATTGCAGGTGTACGTGCAGCGCTTTGTCACGATACATTTTCCGCACATGCCAGTCGCGAACATAATAATGCCAATATTCTTACGATGGGGGAACGCGTTATTGGACCGGGCCTTGCAAAGGATATTGTTACGATTTGGCTTAATACAGAATTTGAAGGCGGACGTCACGCGCGTCGTGTAGAAAAAATTTCTGCTCTTGAAAAATAATACATCTTTACTCAATTAGTTATCACATTATATTTACATATGTTTCAAGGAGGATTCCCATGAGTTTCTTAGCAAAACAAGACCCTAATGTTAAAGCAGTTATCGATCAAGAATTAATGCGTCAACGCGATAAATTAGAAATGATCGCGTCTGAAAATATCGTATCCCAAGCCGTTATGGAAGCTCAAGGTAGTGTATTGACTAACAAATATGCTGAAGGCTACCCTGGCAAACGTTATTATGGTGGCTGCGAACATGTGGACGTAGTAGAAACATTGGCTATTGAACGCGCTAAACGTTTATTTGGTGCAGAACATGCAAATGTACAACCACATTCTGGGTCTCAAGCTAACTTTGCTGTATATTTTGCTATGTTAAAACCTGGTGACACTATTGTTGGTATGAACTTGTCCCATGGTGGTCACTTAACACATGGTTCTCCTGTAAACGTATCTGGTACATATTTCAATGTTGTTCCTTACGGTGTTAATGCAGAAACTCAACAAATCGACTATGATGAATTCCGCAAAATCGTATTAGAAGCAAAACCTAAATTGATCATTGCTGGGGGCAGTGCTTACAGCCGTCAAATCGACTTCAAGAAAATGGCTGATGTAGCTCATGAAGTAGGGGCGATTTTCATGGTAGATATGGCTCACTTTGCTGGCCTTGTAGCTGCTGGTTTACATCCAAATCCAGTAGAATATGCAGATATCGTTACAACTACAACACATAAAACATTGCGTGGTCCTCGTGGCGGTATGATTTTGTGCAAAGAAGAATATGCAAAAGCTATTGATAAAGCTGTATTCCCTGGTATCCAAGGTGGTCCTTTGATGCATGTTATCGCTGCAAAAGCTGTTGCATTGGGTGAAGCATTACAACCAGAATTCAAAGAATACGCTGAACAAGTTATTAAAAATGCAAAAGTATTGGCTGCTGAATTGATGGCTAAAGGTTTGACTATCGTTTCTGGTGGTACAGATACACATGTTATGCTTGTAGATGTGCGCAATACAGGTTTGACTGGTAAAGAAGCAGAACATCTTCTCGATGAAATCGGTATCACAGCTAATAAAAATACAATTCCATTCGATCCAGCTAGCCCATTTGTAACTAGTGGTGTTCGTTTAGGTACACCTGCATTGACTACACGTGGTCTTAAAGAAGACGATATGAAAGAAATTGCGGATATTATTGCTACAGTACTTCAAAATCCAGAAGATACAGCAAAACATCAAGATGCTGCAAAACGCGTAGCTGCATTATGTGAAAAATATCCTTTATATCCTAACTTATAATTTATAGGTATTGGTATAGTAAGAACCCAAAAGGGTGAGTAAGAGTTTTTCTTGCTCACCCTTTTTATGTTTTAGATGTCATATTTATATGGCAGGATTTGTAAATATGTGATAGAGTATGTATGAATAGTAAAAGGCCGAAATAATGATTTCGGATTCGGATTGTTTTTATAGGGGGCATAATCATGAACGTTAATGTTATGACACATCCATTGATTCATCATAAGGTTACATTGATGCGTGATGTACAAACAGGTTCAAAAGATTTCCGCGAATTATTAGATGAAATTACATTGTTGATGGGCTATGAAATTACACGTAATTTGCCATTAGAAGATGTAGAAGTGCAAACACCATTGACTAAGATGACAGGTAAACGCATTGCCGGTAAGAAATTAGGTATTATTCCAATTTTGCGTGCTGGTCTTGGCATGGTAAATGGCATGCTTAGCTTGATTCCAACAGCTAAGGTTGGTCATGTCGGTTTATATCGTGATCCAGAAACGTTAAAACCAGTAGAATATTATTGCAAATTACCTAGTGACGTAGGCGAACGCGATTTCATCGTTACAGATCCAATGTTAGCTACTGGTGGTAGTGCATCTGCAGCGATTACGTTGTTGAAAGAAAAAGGTGCTAAGAGTATTAAATTGATGTGCCTCGTAGCAGCTCCTGAAGGTGTGGAGGTTGTTAATAAGGAACATCCTGATGTACCTATTTATGTAGCCGCTCTTGATGAAACATTGAATGAACATGGCTATATCTTGCCTGGTTTAGGTGATGCAGGGGACCGTATTTTCGGTACAAAATAATCACGACATATATCTATAAATACGATGTAAAAGACGCCCGAAAGGGCGTTTTTTACTTGAATAAAGTTGTAATAAGGTATAAAATAATCATGTAGAAGTATTTTTTTATTCTAGGTGGGACTAATTTTGTTTGTCTGGGATGAATATCGTTATCCTTATCAAAGGGTAAAGGAGGAACCCTATGAATGAGTTGTTAATGGTATGCGAGCGTATAGCACCGGAATTAATGACCGTCTTAAAGGATCGCTACAAATTATTGAGTCATCTAGCCTATGAAGAACCTCTTGGCCGTAGGAGTTTAGCACTAGCTACGGATATATCAGAACGTGCAGTACGATCTCATGTTGATGCATTACGTGGTAACGGATTAGTTGAAATCTCTAAACCTGGTATCTATCTAAGTGCTGAAGGACGAGAACTAGTTCCCAAATTAAGGAGTATTCTTTATGAATATGAGCGTGTTGGCGAATTAGAGCAACGGTTGAAAGCGGTATTACATATTGATGATGTTATTATCACACCAAGTGAAGGATCATTAATGTTAAAACGCTTAGGTTTTACTGCTGCGAAAGTGGTTCAACGTATGGTAACCGATGAGTCTGTTATAGCCGTTAGTGGCGGTAGTACCATGGCGGCAATGGCTGATGAAATGCCTAGTAGTGTGTTGCATCCCGTGGTTGTACCAGCCCGTGGTGGTGTTGGTGAAGTCGTCGAATATCAAGCGAATGTAATCGCCTCTGTATTAGCAGAACGTTGGCATGGCTCATATAAGATGCTTCATTTACCAGATGGGCTATCTAAAGATTCCCTAGATATGCTTGTAACATTAGAACCACAAATCAAGGAGATTAGCGAATTAATCCATAGAACTGATATATTAGTTTTTGGTATTGGTCAAGCACTCCATATGGCCGATGTACGACATATACCGGAGGATGTGCGCCGTCAACTCGTTGATGGCGATGCCGTAGGTGAAGCATTAGGTCAGTATTGCTCTATGGATGGTTCTATCGTCTATGCGACGAACAACATAGGGCTTTCATTAAGGGATATAGTAAATATACCGCATGTCGTAGCTGTAGCAGGTGGCTTTGATAAAGCTGGTGCTATTATCAGCGTTATGAGGTCTTGTAAAAAGGGAATCCTCATAATAGATGACCAAGCAGCAGAAGGTATGCGCCAATTACTAAATATTCCTGCGTTATAATTTAGTTTATTATTTTTAGTATTATATAGTTCTTTTGAGGAGGACAAAACAATGGCAGTTAAAGTTGGTATTAATGGTTTCGGTCGTATTGGTAAATGTGTAGTACGTGCGGCAATTAATAATCCAGATGTTGAAGTAGTAGCTATTAATGCGACTGGTGATAATGAGGGTACTGCATTATTGTTAAAATACGATTCCGTACATGGCACAATCCCTAATGAAGTAACATTTGACGATGAAAATATTTATGTAGATGGCAAAAAAATACGCGTATTCCATGACCGTGATGCTTCTAAATTGCCTTGGTCTGAAGAAGGCGTAGAAATCGTTATGGAATGTACTGGTAAATACCGCGATGCAGAAGAAGCAAAGGTTCATTTGAATCAACCTACTGTTAAGAAAGTATTGATTTCTGCACCTGGTAAAAATGAAGACTTAACAATGGTTATGGGCGTTAACCAAGATATGTACGATCCTGCAAAACATCACATTATCTCTAATGCATCTTGTACAACTAACTGCTTGGCTCCATTTGCTAAAGTATTATGTGATGAATTTGGTATCAAACGTGGTATGATGACTACAATTCATTCTTATACAAATGACCAAAAAATTCTTGATGCACGTCATAAAGACCCACGCCGTGCTCGTGCAGCAGCTATGTCTATCATTCCTACAACAACTGGTGCAGCAAAGGCTGTTGCTAAAGTATTGCCTCAATTAAAAGGTAAATTAGATGGTTTTGCATTGCGCGTTCCTACACCAGATGTATCTGCTACAGATCTTGTTTGCGAACTTGAAAAACCTGCTACAAAAGAAGAAATCAACGAAGCATTCCGCAAAGCAGCAGCTGGTGAATTAAAAGGTATTCTTGGTGTATCCGATGTGCCATTGGTATCCTGTGACTTTAGTTCTGATCCTCGTAGTTCCATTGTTGATGCTGATTTGACAATGGTTATGGATGGTAACATGGTGAAAGTTGTTTCTTGGTACGATAATGAATGGGGCTATTCTGAACGCCTTATCGATATGGCAGCTTTCGTAGCTAGTAAAGGTCTATAATGGGAGGAAATTCTAGGATGAAATTAACCATTTTAGATATGAATGTAGATAATAAACGCGTTTTTGTACGCGTAGATTTCAATGTGCCTATGAAGGATGGTGTCATCACTGATGACACTCGCATTCGTGGTGCACTAGATACAATCAAATATTTAATCGACCACAATGCTAAGGTCATTCTTGCATCTCACTTTGGTCGTCCAAAGGGTGAACGTAAACCGGATATGACATTGGCTCCTTGTGCTAAACGTTTATCTGAACTTATCAATAAACCAGTTGCATTTGTAGATGATTGCGTTGGTCCTAAGGTTGAGGCAGCTGTTGAAGCATTACAACCTGGCGATGTATTGATGCTTGAAAATTTACGTTACCACAATGAAGAAACTAAAAACGATCCTGAGTTTGCTAAACAATTAGCCTCTCTTGCTGATGTAGCTATCAATGATGCATTTGGTGTATCTCATCGTAATGCAGCATCTGTAGTTGGTATTGCTGATTACATCCCTATGGGTGCAGGTTTCTTACTTAAAAAAGAAATTGATGCACTAAGTGCAGCTGTAGTACATCCAAAAACACCTATGGCTGCCATTATCGGTGGTGCTAAGGTAACAGATAAAATTTCTGTTATTTCCAATCTATTACCTAAGGTAGATGTTATGATTATCGGCGGCGGTATGGCGAATGCTTTCATTAAGGCTCAAGGCTGTAACATTGGTAGTTCTTTATATGAAGATGGTCAAGATGCTATCGCTACAGATTTAGTTATGGAGGCACGCGTTGCAGGTGCTAGATTATTGACACCTATCGATGCTGTAGTGGCAGATGCTTTCAGCAATGATGCGAACACAAAAATCGTGGATGTCGATAACATCGAAGATGGCTGGATGATTTTGGATATCGGTCCTAAAACACGTGACTTATATACAGAAGCATTGGCTAATATGAAAACTATCATTTGGAATGGCCCAATGGGCGTATTTGAAATGGATAATTTTGCAGCTGGTACGAATGCAGTAGCTAAAGCCGTTGCAGAATCTGATGCTATGACTATCGTTGGTGGTGGTGATTCTGTAGCTGCTATTGAAAAAAGCGGCTTAGCAGATAAAATTAGCCATATTTCGACTGGTGGCGGTGCATCCCTTGAATTATTAGAAGGTAAGGTTTTGCCAGGTATTGCTGCTTTAACAGAGGCCTAATATGAGAAAACAAATTATTGCAGGAAACTGGAAGATGAACGGAACCATTGCATCTGGTTCTATCTTGATTGAAGCATTTACTAGTTTTCTAGGTGATAAAAACTTGGATTGTGAAGTAGTAGTTTGTCCACCCTTTACTGCGCTTGAGAGAGCTGTGTCCTTAACACGAGATACACAGGTTGGCGTAGGGGCTCAAAATATGGATTATCATGATGCCGGTGCATTTACTGGCGAAGTTTCTCCGTTGATGTTAACGGAACTCGGTGTGTCCTATGTCATTATTGGCCATTCCGAACGCCGTGAGTACTATGGTGAAACAGATGCTATGGTTAATGAAAAGATTAAGAGTGCATTTCATCATAATTTGCAACCTATTGTCTGTGTTGGTGAAAGCCTTGCTCAGAGAGAGGCAAATGAAACGATTTCTTTCATTCACGGACAATTACAATGTGCATTACAAGATATTCCAGCGGATCAAGTGGAACAATTGATTATCGCTTATGAACCGATTTGGGCTATTGGTACGGGCAAGACTGCGACTGCTGATCAAGCAGAGGAAGTATGTAAATCCATTCGTGAATATATTGCTGAATTATATACACCAAATGTGGCGGACTTGGTTCGTATTCAATATGGTGGTAGTGTAAAGGCTAATAATGCGCGTGAAATTTTAAGTGAACCTAATATTGATGGGGCCCTCGTTGGAGGCGCTTCATTAATCGTGGATGAATTTAATGAAATCATCATGGCGGCTCAAGACGTAAGTAAATAACATACTAGAGGTATAAATATGGCAAAATTACAGGCACCCGTAATGCTAGTCATCCTAGATGGCTTTGGTATGGGGGACCAAACAGATACGACGAATGCCGTAGTACAAGCAAAACCAAGTTATTTTAATTATTTGTGGGATACGTATCCTCATACAACATTACAAGCTTCAGGTCTTGCAGTCGGTTTGCCAGAAGGGCAAATGGGTAATTCAGAAGTTGGACATCTCAACCTTGGTTCCGGCCGTATTGTATATCAAGACTTAACGCGTATTACGAAGGATGTAGAGAGTGGCGAGTTTTTTCAAAAGCCTGTAATACAACAGTTATACAAGCATGCTAAGCATGGTAAATTGCAAATTATTGGCCTTGTATCTGATGGCAATGTACATTGTTCTTTAGAGCATATTAAGGCCGTAATTGCTGGTGCTAAACATGAAGGCATTAAAGAAGTATATGTGCATGCGCTTCTCGATGGACGCGATGTGCCACCACAATCAGCATTAACCTATCTTAAAGATTTAGAATCCTTTATGTCCGATATAAACTGTGGGAAAATTGCTACTGTAAGTGGCCGTTACTATGGGATGGATCGCGATAACCGGTGGGACCGTGAGGAGCTAGCATATAATGCTATTGTCAATGGTGTTGGTAATAAGGCTAATTCTGCGTGTGACGCCGTTACACAATCCTATAATGATGGTGTGAATGATGAATTTGTAGTGCCTACAGTTATCGAGCCAGAAGGTATGATTTCTAATGGAGATGCCGTAATCTTCTGTAACTTTAGACCTGATAGAGCTCGTGAATTGACGAAGGCTTTAATATTGCCTGATTTTGAAGGTTTTAAACGAGAACCTATATCTATCTTTATGGCGACAATGACTAAGTATGAAGATGGATTACCTGTTCATATCGTCTATGAAAAGGATACGTTGCATCATACATTAGGTGAAGTCCTTGCTAAGGGTGGCTATCGTCAATTACGTATTGCTGAAACAGAGAAATACGCACATGTAACATATTTCTTTAATGGCGGTAATGAGGTTCCCTTTGAAGGTGAAGACCGTATTCTTGTGCCTTCTCCAGCAGTGGCAACCTACGATTTGCAACCTGAAATGAGTGCTCCTGAGGTAACCGATAAGGTAGTTGATGCTATTCATAGTGGTCAATACGATATGATTATCCTAAATTACGCAAATCCAGATATGGTAGGTCATTCAGGCGATTTTAAAGCTGCAGTGAAAGCAATTCAAACTGTGGATGCAGGATTAGAACGTATTGCAAAGGCTATATTAGAGGTTGGAGGACAGCTTTTAGTTACCGCCGATCATGGTAATGCAGAGCAAATGGTCAATCATGAGACTGGAAAACCTCATACAGCCCATACAACGAATGTTGTGCCATTGATTTTAGTGGGAGCTCAGAATATACATAAACAACTTAAATCAGGTAAATTATGTGATATTGCACCGACAATGTTAGCGTTGGCTCATATTGATAAGCCAAGTAATATGACCGGTGAAAGTTTGTTATTAGATTAATTTAGTATATAAATAAGAGGTAGTATTATGGCAGTAATTGAACAAGTCGTAGCTCGTGAAATTTTGGATTCTCGTGGTAATCCTACAGTAGAAGTAGAAGTATGTTTGGAAGATGGTACAATTGCAACAGCTGCAGTTCCTTCTGGTGCATCTACGGGGATGTTTGAAGCAGTAGAACTTCGCGATGGCGATAAAAAACGCTATGGTGGCAAAGGTGTTTTACAAGCCGTAGACAATGTAAATGCTAAAATTGGCCCAGCTATTATCGGCTATGATGCGACTGAACAAGTGGCGATTGATAATTTAATGCTTAAACTTGATGGCACAGATAACAAAGCTAACTTGGGTGCCAATGCAATTTTAGGTGTATCTATGGCTGTAGCACGTGCTGCTGCTGAATCTTTAGATTTGCCTTTGTTCTTATATCTAGGTGGTTTTAATGCTAAAGAACTTCCTGTTCCTATGATGAACATTCTAAATGGTGGTGCTCATGCTGATAATAACGTAGACCTCCAAGAGTTTATGATTATGCCAGTAGGGGCCAAAACATTTAGCGATGCATTGCGTAGCTGTGCAGAAGTATATCATACATTGAAATCCGTGCTTCACGATAAAGGTCTCAGCACTGCTGTAGGCGATGAAGGCGGTTTTGCACCAAACTTGGCATCTAATGAAGAAGCTTTGGAAGTAATCTGCGAAGCTATTAAACGTGCCGGTTATGAACTTGGTACAGATTTTAAATTAGCTCTCGATGTGGCTTCTAGTGAGATTTATAAAGATGGTAAATATCATCTAGAAGGCGAAGGCAAAGTATTGAGCGCTAGCGAAATGGTTGACTTCTATGAATACTTAGTCGATAAATATCCTATCGTATCTATCGAAGATGGCCTTGCAGAAGAAGATTGGGATGGATGGAAAGTATTAACCGAACGCCTTGGTAAGCGCGTTCAACTCGTAGGTGATGATTTATTCGTTACTAATACAAAACGCCTTGAAAAGGGTATCGACCTTGGCGTAGCTAATTCCATTCTTGTAAAAGTAAATCAAATTGGCACATTAACAGAAGCCTTTGATGCTATGGAAACTGCAAAACGCGCTGGTTACACATGCGTAGTATCTCACCGTTCCGGTGAAACAGAAGATACATTTATTGCAGATATTGCAGTAGCTGTTAATGCGGGTCAAATTAAAACAGGTGCTCCTGCTCGTTCTGAACGTGTTGCTAAATATAATCAATTGCTTCGCATTGAAGAAATGTTATATGAAACAGCACAATATAAAGGTGATGCAGTATTCTATAATTTGAAAAAATAGAACAATACATTCTGTTTTAGAATCACATACTAGATAAGAGACTCTTTTGAGTAGTGAAAACTCAAGAGAGTCTCTTTTTTTGTTGTTTTTTTGCGTACCTGTACACGCATTGTGGATTATTTAGAAATAAAGAGGAGTTTTTCTTGTTGTACAGAATTACATAGTGCAATGAGCAAAGGTGATGTATAAACACACCGCAAGGTATGAAGGAGGGGGTGACATTGTATGTAGATGTTGCATTGGATTCAATCATTACGTATGCCATTACGATTAGTGCTAGTGATATACATTTTGATCCTATTCCGGATGGTGTACAAGTACGATTGAGAATTGATGGATTATTAACGGATTATATGTTTATCGATGCTACTGATGCGGATATGATTGTGAACCGCATCAAGGTATTCAGTGGCATGGATATTAGCGAAAAGAGATTGCCTCAAGATGGGCGATGGGAATGGACAGCTAAATCGTATGCTGTCACCATGCGTGTATCTAGTTTGCCTAGTCTATATGGTGAGGCCATTGTGTGTCGTCTAATGGGAAATGAAGGGGTGCACAAAAATTTATTAGAACTTGGTATGTCAGTCAATTTACAGGAGAAGATTACCGCATTACTAAAACGACCCTATGGTCTCATTACCATTTGTGGACCTACGGGAAGTGGTAAAACGGCTACCTTATATGCCATGTTACGCATGTTGAATTTAAAGGAAACAAAACTTATATGTTTAGAGGATCCTGTAGAAGCGGCCATTGATGGAGCCATTCAAATAGGGATTAATGAAAAGATTGGATTTACCTTTTCGAAAGGGTTACGCACTGTATTACGGCAAGATCCTGACTCTATTATGATTGGTGAAATACGAGACCATGAGACGGCACAGCTAGCTGTAAAAGCCGCTTTAACCGGACATCGTGTAATTACCACGGTTCATACGAATACCGCACTAGGTGTTATTGGACGCCTTATTGATATGGGAGTTGAACCATATTTATTACATGCTACGTTAATTGGCTCACTATCGCAGCGTCTTGTAAGACGTATTAATAGCACTACAAATTCTTATCAAGGACGATTAGGTTTGTTTGAATATGTAGAGATACCATCTAGTGATATTGATTGGAATCATGTTGATACATATCTATATGTTTCATTGCAAGATTCGGCGCAGACTGCTATTAATTCGGGCATTACAACAGTAGAGGAGGTACATCGTGCAGGCATCTTATTGTGATTGTGTAGTGACAACCGACTCGATGATAACAATAGAAGATGTAATTTCCTTATCGTTAGAGCATAGTGCTACTGATATACATTTAGAGGTGGGAACACCGATTTATATTCGAGCTGCTAATGGGTTGGAATCTATTTCAAGTATTTGCAGTGTGGATATGATTAAAGATGTATTACAACGATGTGGCGTCACACATGATGAATGGCACTCTGTAGATAATGCTTTCACCAGCAATGGCATTCGAATTCGGGCTCATATTTATAGGGCTAATCATAGAATTTGTGGAACATTGAGACTACTCTGTCATGCTAATTTATCGCTTGATACATCTAAAGATAGTGATGTATTAAAACAAATTTGTGAATATCATGATGGGTTAGTCCTTGTTACAGGCCCTACAGGTAGTGGCAAATCATATACCTTAGCTTGTTGCATAGAATATATAAATAAAACTATGAATAAACACATAATAACGTTAGAAGATCCTGTGGAATATGAGTTCATACCATTGCAGTCAATTATTCATCAGCGCCAACTCGGAATTGATGTGGATTCGATGGCGCATGGGATACGTGATGCCTTACGAGAGGATCCAGATGTCATTATGGTAGGAGAGTTGAGAGACCGAGATACGTTAGAGGCCGCATTACATGCTGCGGAAACAGGTCATCTTGTGCTTGCAACCATGCATACACAACGAGCAGTTATGGCCGTGCAACGCATGATATCTCTATTTCCTGGAGAACAACAAGATGAAGTGCGCAGTCAAGTATCACAAGTATTGCGTGCGGTCATATGTCAACGATTACTACGATGGGAAACCTCGTTTATAACAATACGGGATATTCTGTTAAATACGAATGCAGTGGCAAATCTAATTAGAAATCGAAAGGAACCTCAAATTGTTTCAATCCAAGAAACACAGGCCCCCATGAAGACATTAGAAATGGCAGTGCGTGATGTAAAAACGCAATATGGATCAGTTCACCAATTACATGCTTTATTGGAACAACAATTATCATAGAGGAATTACATGAATGCTTATGAATATACAGTGATAACAACAGATAAGAAAAGAATACAAGGCTTATTATGGGCTGATTCGGAGGATGAAGTTAGCACTAAACTCAAGTTAGAAGGATATGTCATTTGTGGTATAGCTAGATCCTATAGCAAATCGGTACGTTGGAATCATAAACAAGTGAGTACCACAGCATATCAACTGGGATTACTGCTGCAATCAGGTATTTCCCTTAGGCGTTCGCTAGAACTTTTAATGGATGGCTCAAAAACGATGTTATATCGCTCTTTATACGAGGGTATACAACGAGGCCAACCTTTATCAGAGGCTCTTCGAGAAAAGGGCTTTCCTCCTATAGCATTGGCATTACTTGAAAGTGGTGAAATGTCAGGGAATGTTGGAGAAGCTTTGCAGTATATAGCTTCTTATTATGAACGAGAACGAAAATACCAACAAAAGATAGTAAGTGCTATTTCATATCCTCTATTCTTACTGGTGCTTATGAATGTATTTTTCTTGGTTACTATATTATTTATTATTCCATCGTTTACCCGCGTATTTGCTACTATGCATATAGAATTACCATGGATGACAAGAGGTTTATTTGTATTAGGAACTTCCCTTCGAGAACATCCATTACTGTATGTTAGTGGGCATGTGGTTTTTATTGGAATACTCATATATGTTTTTAAACAATCTGCAATTCGATATAGATTTGATAGATGGTTATGGCAGTTGGCTCAACATAATACATTTTTAACATCTCTATATTACACGAATATTTTACATATTTGGTCATTATTGCTAGATTCGGGAATTTCAATTATCAATACTATAGATATTACAAAGCATATATGGCGAAATTCGTATGGTGAATCCTGTAGTAATCAAGTTTATGACATGCTTTGTAAAGGACATTCTTTTTGTGAAAGTTTAAAATCATCGTCTGTAGGGAACCCATTTATATGGCAAATGGTCGCTGTTGGAGAAGAAAGTGGTGAATTGGTAGCCATGTTGAATCATTGTAGTCACTATTATGAATCGTTGTTAACACAATATATAGCAAGAATGGAGCGCCTTATGGAACCTATACTCCTCACCATTATGGGCGTTGGCATTGCAATCCTCGTTATATCCGTCATGTATCCATTATTTACATCAATATCATCTCTAGGTGGTCAATGAAAGGAGACTTTTTAGAATGCTTATGTATTGTAGAGAACTATTAACTCAATTAGAACGATCGTTTCTTAGATATATTAGTTTGCGTCGTATGCAACGAACTAAACAAGGTGGATTTACACTGGTAGAACTTATGGTGGTAGTAGCTGTTATTGCTATTTTGGCAGCTATTGCAATGCCTCAATTTATGTCCGCTGCCGATAAGGCAAAGAATGCTAAACAAGTGGCAGATATGCAAATCATACGTAATGCGACACAACTCTACATGATTGATAAAAGTTTAGATACGCCACCAACAGTAGAAAAATTATATCAAGAAGGTTACTTAACAGAGCATGTTAAAACTACAAAAGGTAAGGAATATGTTATTACCTATGAACAAGTTGCTGGTAATGCCGGTAAGTCTGTAGTTGTTACAGCTCCTGAAACATAAAGGATTTTGCAATGAAAGGGAGAAAGGAATATATCTGTTTAGTTATATGGATATTGTCAATTGTAATTCCATTAATGTATAGGCATTACACACTATTTGAAATTATATGTTATAGCTTCTTTTCACTATTTCTCGTAATAGGTGCTACCATTGATAAGCTATATTTCATATTACCCGATGAGGGTGCTATCGCTCTTACGATTATAGGTATCCTTTATAGCATCGTTGAACAGCATGCAGTTTTCGACACCTGTGTACATGTTTTGATCGTTGCTAGTATCAGTATTGCATTACGCATATTGAGTCGAGGTGGTCTTGGTTGGGGCGATATTAAATGGATGAGTGCTATATCCATATGGCTAACAAACATACAAATTATAGTTATGATTTACGTTTCTTGTTTTGCTAGTATCCTCTATCTCGCCAGCTTATATAGTATTCGTAATACAGGTAGACGGTATATTCCTTTTGGCCCTTTCTTGTGCATTGGTGCATGGAGTGCTTTGCATTTTGCTAATGTATGGGAGGCGATATATTGGTCGGTGATAAAACACATTATTGTAATGGCTCTATATTAGTAGAGTGGCTTGTGGCGATTACCATTCTACTATCCTTGATTTGTATAGGCCTAAGTAGTATCGTTACCATACCATCACGTCATGAGTTGAATAGAAGTACTGAAGAAGTCGTATTAGCTATTAAGAAGGTTCAACTATGGGCTATGCTAGGACACCGGGATGATCGGATGGCACAGGGGGAGTTTATTTTAAAGAAACATTCTTATTCAATTCAAGAAGGGCTTATGCAGCATCATGTAGAGATAGAATTACCAGAACATATAGAAAGTGCTCATACTATGAAGCGCGTTTATTTTTCTGCTTATGGATTGCCTTATGATGGGACAGAATTTATTTTACAAGACTTACAAACTGGTGCGACAAATCGCATATGGATCTCTGTACAAACAGGGCGTATTCGGTGGGAATCATTGTGATTATGACATGTGTACAAATAAGAATGTATCCAAAAAACAAACATAGATTACGAACAGAACAATCTGGATTTTTATATGGTGATGCACTTATGGCAGTAACCTTAGTATTACTCATATTGCCAATCATACTTTATGTCTTGAGTAGTACCTTATCGATAGTAAAGACTACGTATACTCATGACTATATATTGCAGGATTCATTATCTTATATAGAAGCAGGGAAAGCGGTATATGATTCTGGTGGTATACCAACAACAGGTACTATCTCATCATCGAATGGACATAATTTATCCAATATAACATTTAAACAAAGTGTTACAGAAGAAGTGGTAAATGGTGTATCTATACTACGATTTATCGTACAAGCTGTTGATAATGGAGTTACTGTTTATGAGATATCTACGTTTCTTGGATCGAGTCATCATTGAAAATCATAGGACAAAATCATTCAATGGATTTATATTACCATCTCTACTTATTAGCGTTTTGATTAGTTCTTTCGTGATTCTCGTAATCATGACAATATGTATGACGTGTTATATATGGACCGATCGAATTGATGATAGCTTGGCTATGTTAGAGGATGGCCGTTATACAAGACGGGCTATCGTATCTCATATTATTTGGAATCATTCTATGGTATCCATCAATGATCAGGGAAATCTGTTATCTATCAATGATACAAGCCGTACCGCGTTTACCGTTACTAGAAGGGCCCTATATAGAAAATTAAGTGATGGTAGCTTACAACCCTTGAGTGGAAGCCGCATCATAGGTACTGATGATAAGCGTAAACTGGATGCTACTAAACCATTTTCTATGAATCCTAATAGACTAGTGACTCTTAAGTGGTCTATAAATAACCGGTTTAATAGTCAAACAGAGTATGCAAAAGGGTATGGAGGCATAGCACAGTATGAGGTGGCAACGGCGGTATCAACACATTCAGATTGGTTTAAAAAAACGAAGCATCTCTGACTATTCTTCTGGCATGGTTAGCTATGTAGCCATATATATTATGCTCATTTTATTAGTACTTATTTTAGGAATGAATAGGCTTGCGACCCTGTCACTAAGTAATACAACGGATGAAATGAGACTTATTGCATCTCATTATGCAGCAGAGTGTGGTGCACGATGGTTCGTTACGTATTGCAATAACGGTGGCTATTGGGATTATAGCGAGGCTATTGATGTGGAAAAAAACGATACTATCTATATATATATTAAGGCAGATCCAAAGGTTACTAATCCAAAACATGTGATGAGCTGTGCTGTATTAGATGGTGTATCAAGTCGTGTTCACATATATGTAAAAGAAAAAGAAAATCATACATTAGAGGTTATTAGTGTAAAACCATATTGAGGAGGACATCATTATGAAAGAGAAAAAACAGATACATACAGGGCTTTGTATTACGGATGATAGAATTGTTGCCACTACAGCACATATTGAAAATAAAACTATGATTATTACTGATGCAATGGAAATGAAACGGTCTAGTACAATTGATGAAGATATAGCTGAATTTATTAATACATATGATCTAGAAGAGGGTGAATATAGTATTGTTGCTTGTATACCCACAGAGATGACGATGGCTAGTTTTGATCCTCATGATTTTGATGTAAAGGAGTTTATAAAGTGGAATATAGAAGATACATTTAATTTTGGCGAACATGAATTTGAACTTGATGCTTGTCGTAGAGAGTATCCACGACATAATTATTATTTGTTTTTAGCCGCCGTAGACCGGCATGAACTTGAATTACTACGCCAAGGTATACGTGATACATGTGCACCTGTCGATACTATTGATTGTTGGCCATTACCAGTTACGTATGGATTGATGCATAGAACAGGAACGGTTACGGGTATCGTAGAACCAGCCGGTATGCATTTATGGGCTTGGTGGAAGGATACTTGTGTGAAGGAATGTATTGTAAAGATAAATGGTGCAGATATTAGTTCCGCATTGATTGAAATGGAAGAAATGTTGCAGCGATTTGGCGTAGAAGAAATTCAAGGTATACATTTTTATAATATTGATGATTTAAATGAAGAGCAGCGTATCGATATAAGCGCATTACAAGAGGTATACGGAAATACCGAATATATACCTATGATGTTTCTTGGACGAGGTCGCACGCGTTGCACATTAGGTGAATTAGATTGGGATATGGCGATTGGAATGGCTACGCGGGGGTTACGGTGGATTGGACAAGGATGGTAATGAAAGATTAATAAATTTTATGCCCCGTTCATTACGATGGTATATTTGGCTATGTAAATATAAGTTGTATATATATGCTACTGCAGGAGTAATTATATTACTCAGTGCTTTTTGTCTTGGTATGGGGGTCTATTCTTATAAAACTTATACTGAACAGGTAGCGAAGTACGAACAAATACAGATGGATGAACAATCTAAGCAAATACGGGATCAATATCATGCTATGGAGGATACCATGTCGCGGTTATTACAACATGGCGCACAATTAGACAATCAATATTGTCTTGTTACATTATTGGATGGAGCTATGTCAACAAGAGGAACCATTACGTTACGACATATAGAATTTTCTGATGGAGGATTTACTGTTGATGGTAATGCAACAAATGATGAAGCCTATCATTCGTATGTTCAATATGTTCAAGCTCATATGAAACAGGTGATTTGTGATGGGAAACAACAAGTGGAAAAAGCAGATGGACCTTGTTCATTCCATTTGGATGGACATACAAAACAGCATGACACCAAACCTAAGGAGGATATTCCTAGCGTGTAGTATAAGCATTATAATTGCTTTTTCTTCGTTATGGATATCTAGATACTATACAGAGCAATATGAAGCGGTGGTAGAGAATATTGAATATTACCAATTGGAAACAACAGTAAAAGAGCAATTTTTATCTTCTCATACATATGAGTTGATTTCATCCTTATTGCTGCATGAATATTGGGTAGATGATATATATCAAAGTATAAATAGAGAACCTTTAATTATAACGAGTAGTTCTCATCATGATGATGTATTAGATCTGACTCTGGTTGGAACCAGTCAGTCCTTTTTATCTTGGTATAATATGGTGCAACAGAAGATAAAGTATTGTCATATACAAATTATTTCTATTGATACAAAAGGAGATAGTATATTCTTTACATGCAAGGTTACACCATTAGTGATGTAAAGAAAATGAACATACAATAATGAGTAATAATTCTCATTATTGTATGTTCATTTTTGTTTTTATGCCAATTTTATAGTAAAATAAATTTTAACGTAAGAATAAGGGGCAATAGTAACATGATAGTAAAACGAAATATTATTCTCATTGGGTCCATGGGAAGTGGAAAAAGCCATTTTGGACGTAATCTAGCAGATTTAAAAGGATGGCAATTCGTGGATACCGATCGAGTATTGGAAGGTCGTTTTGGGTTGCCCATTGCAGAAATTTATAAAAAGATTGGCGAAAAAGCATTTCGTCGTGCTGAATTAGAGGTTCTAAAAAAAGTTTCCCTATATCACGAGGCGGTTATTAGTGTAGGTGGAAATTTTCCTATAGAGCATAGAACGCTTAGATCGCTTAAGAAATTTTCTTTTATTATAGGTATACGAGCGGCACAATACCGAATTGTAAGCCGCGTCAATCGTCGTGTGGGCAAACGACCAACGATGGATTATACCAATGTTTCTGCCTTTGTTCATAATATGATTCAGGCATGGAAGCCAGTATATAAACAGTGTGATTATGTATTGGATACGACTAATGGACGTACCTATGATTTTATGAAAGCAATTGAGCGTCAATTGGATGCTATAGGTGTTCAATTTAAGGCGCGAAGACAACCCAAAACAACTGAAATTGTGTCTAAAGACATACAAGCTGAACCAAAGCAGCAGAAGGGAAATAGACATGAAAAAAATAGCATTACTAACAAGCGGCGGAGACGCACCAGGAATGAACGCAGCCATTCGCGCCATCACAAGAAAAGCAATCCATGAGGGCCTTAGCGTATATGGTATAGAACGAGGATTTGAGGGCATTATAAATAGTGAAATAAGGCCTTTACACGCTCGTGATGTGGGCGGTATTATTACCACTGGCGGTACAATTCTTAGAACGGCTCGCTATCCAGAGTTTAAAAATTTAGATGTGCAGCAACGAGCCTATCGAATATTACAAGATTTTGGTATCGATCATTTAATCGTTATTGGCGGTGATGGATCACAAGCTGGTGCAGAGGCTCTGATGCGGCTCGGTCAATCTACGATAACCATTCCTTGTACCATAGATAACGATATGAATGGCACTCAATATACGATTGGTTTTGACACCGCACTTAATACTGTAGTTGATGCGGTAGGACGTATTCGCGATACATCAAACTCTCATGAACGAGTGGCTATAATTGAAGTTATGGGGCGTCATGCGGGACACATTGCATTACAAGCTGGGTTGGCGAGTGGTGCAGAGCTTGTATTAGTGCCTGAATACCCAATGCCATTAGATGAGGTATGTGAACATATTAATAAGACTCATCAGTTAGGTAAAGAATATAGTATTATACTCGTTGCTGAAGGGGCCTACTCTAGTGGTGAGGTTAAAGAGTATATTAAACAACATACATACTTTGATCCGAGTTTAACAGTTCTTGGCTATTTACAACGCGGCGGTGCACCATCCGCATTAGATGCCATTTTAGCTGCTCGTATGAGTGAGTTGGCAGTGGATTGCTTAGTACGTGGAGAGCATAATTGTATTACTGGGTATGTTGATGGTCAGATTCGAGCTATACCCTATGAAAACGCTAAAACAATGAAGTTTGGCATTGATAAAAGTCAGTATGAATTAATCTCTATATTGAGTCATTAATGTGGAATTGTAAAATTATATTGTATAAACGATAATTTTTTAGTACAATGTAATGCATGAAAATGGAATGACTCATTTATTAAGGAGTATATATGAAAGAATTATTTCAGAAGCACCGTAAACGTATTATTGGTGGTGTTATTGCTATCTGTATATTAGGTGGTGGTGGCTATTACTATGTTCATACAAATGATAGTGCACAGACCCAGCAGAAATATACCACAGGTAGGGTTGAAAAGGGCGATGTAAAAACGAGCATCAGTGCTACAGGTACTATTAATCCTGTTAATTATGTGGACGTATCTACTAATGTAGCGGGTAAACTTGAAAAGGTATTGGTCAAGGAAAATGATCATGTTACGCAAGGTCAAATTATCGCCTATATTGATACACGACAATTACAAGCTCAGGTCGATAATGCAAAGGCTGCTCTTGATAAAGCACGCTTAGATATGAATCGTTATAAAGCGCTAATCGATCAAAATGCCGTAGCAGCGCAAACTTATGATGATGCTGTGACCGCATATGAACAAGCTCAATCTACATATGATAGAGTCTCTGCTGACTTAAGTGATGCTACTATTACTGCACCTATGTCGGGTACCGTAGTAGGGACACCTCTTAAGGCGGGACAAACGATTAGTACCGGTATTTCGACACAAATGATCATTGCGACTATTGCAGATTTGTCTGATTTAGAAATTTATTTGACAGTTGATGAAACTGATATTGGCAATGTAAAAAATGGCTCTAAGGTAGAATTTACTGTTGACTCTAAGCCCGGTCAAACTTTCACAGGCTATGTATCTGAAATTGCAAAAGGTACTAAAGGGAATATGGGTGTTACAAGTAATAGCGTAGTGTACTATACTGTGAAAGTATCGATTCCAGCTGATATTTCCTCGAATTTCTTGCCATCTATGACTGCACGTGCCACAATCTTTGGCGATGATATTAAGAATACCCTTGTTGTACCATTAACAGCGGTACGTACTGATAAACAAGGTGAATATGTATATGTCATCAAAGATGGTCAACCTGTTAGAACTGCTGTATCTACAGGTGTAACGGGTGATACAAACGTTCAAATCTTAAGTGGCGTTTCTGAAGGTGATGAAATTATTGTTAGTGGTGATGTAACGAGCCCTAAGAATAACTCTCATGGACCATTTTAAGCGTAGGTGAACTATGAATCAGTCAGTTATTGATATTCAAGGTATTACAAAGACCTATGTAAATGGTAAGTTAACGGTTCCCGTTCTACATGGTATAGATTTACAGGTGCAAAAAGGAGATTTCGTGTCTATCATGGGGCCTTCTGGTTCAGGTAAGTCTACCTTTATGAACATTTTAGGTTGCTTAGATAGACCTACATCGGGATCCTATCGCTTGAATGGTAATGAAGTAGCTAATCTCAGTGATGATGAGTTAGCGTACGTACGTAACAAAGAAATTGGCTTTGTATTTCAAAGCTTTAATCTATTAACGAAATTAACGGCTATTGAAAATGTGGCCTTGCCCATGGTGTATGCAGGCATCGATAAAAAAACACGTACTGCTCGTGCAGAGGCTTTGCTTACATCTGTAGGCTTGGGTGACCGTATGGATCACTTACCGGCAGAACTATCTGGTGGTCAACGTCAACGTGTGGCGATTGCTCGTGCATTGGCCAATGACCCTGCTATCATCATGGCCGATGAACCGACAGGGAATTTGGATTCGAAATCGACGATTGATGTTATGAACATCTTTAGAGGCCTTTATGATGAAGGTCGTACCATAATTCTTGTTACTCATGAACCTGAAATTGCAACCTATGCAAGTCGCAATGTAGTGTTACGGGATGGATTAATTGTAGAAGACAAGAAGAACTTAAATATGACTCCTGTTCAGGAGGTGACACATGTATAAAGAAAGTTTCTTAATGGCCTGGGCATCGTTGATTGCCAATAAAATGAGATCCATTTTAACGATGCTAGGTATTATTATTGGTGTAGCTGCTGTTATTGCCCTTGTGTCAATTGGGAATGGTGTAAAGCAGGATATTCAGAACTCCATTTCTAGTTTAGGTTCCAATCTATTGATGGTTATGCCTGGTGCTCCACGTACACCGGGTGTGCGTCCATCGCAAGGGTCAATGAAATCCTTGAAGGTTTCTGATTATCAAGCTATTAGCAAATTAGATGGCGTCAAGGCAGCAAGTCCATATACAGCTAATTCTTATGTAACTATATACCAAAGTAAGAACTGGACTACTACTGTTAGTGGTGTAAGTAGTAACTTTCAAGATGTAAATAATTGGACCATGGCTGAAGGTCGATTTATATCTAGCAAGAATGTAGAAAATCGTGAACGCGTAGCTGTTGTGGGACAAACCGTAGTTAAGAACTTATTTGCTGGTGAGGACCCAGTGGGTAAGGAAATTCGTGTTAAAAATATTCCGTTCCGAGTTATCGGTGTTCTTAACAGTAAAGGGAATGGTACTATGGGGAATGACCAAGATGATGTCATTTTTATTCCCTATACAACGGCTATGGAACGTGTAGAAGGTGTTGACTATCTTCGTATGGTCTACGTCGTTGCTAGTGACGATAATGGTATTGACCGTTTACAATCGGATATAGAAAATCTATTGCGCGTTCGTCATAGCATTAAGGATACAAACCTTGATGACTTCAACATTCAGAATATGAAATCGATTATGGAAACGATGGAGCAAACCACAGGAACCTTGACCTTGTTCTTAGGTGCTGTAGCTGCTATTTCTCTTGTTGTAGGCGGCATTGGGATTATGAATATCATGCTCGTTTCCGTTACCGAACGGACTCGTGAAATTGGTATTCGTAAGGCCTTAGGTGCTACATACTTTGTCATTGTTACACAATTCTTAATCGAAGCTGTTGTAATCAGTCTTATGGGCGGTCTCATAGGCATTGCTCTCGGTATAGGTGCGTCAAAACTGATAGGATTGGCATCTGGTATGAGTACAGTTATTTCGGTACCGACTATCGTGTTATCCTTTGCATTCTCCATGGCTATCGGTTTGGTTTTTGGCATTTATCCTGCTCGAAAAGCGGCTAAATTAAATCCAATTGATGCGTTACACTATGAATAGTATTGGTAGATGCGGATATTTGGGCAATCTCACATTTATATAATGTAATAGACATATTCGCATACAGTGCGTTGCATGATACAATTAAGTATGATGTAACGCACTATTTTTAATTTAGTGAGGAAATTATGGCAACAACATTATTGGAATATTTTAATGAATTACGTACACAGAATCCTTTTTCCTGGGTAAAAGATTCTGAGGTGACAACTGTAGAACCTGGTCATGCAGAAATGACGTTACAAACAAATGAAACAGAGTACTGCAATTTTAGGGGCCATTTGCATGGTGCTGTTTGTATTGGCTTTGCAGATAGCTTGATGGGAACGGCGTGCTTTACACTAGGAAAATCGGTGAGTACCATTGATATTAATGGTAACTATTTGAAAGCTGTCAAAGGCGGCACAGTATTGCGTGGTGTAGCGAATGTGGAACACAGTGGTAAAACTACGATGGTGGCTACTGCGCGTATTTATAACGAGTTAGGTGAAGTGGTACATATAGCAAGAGGTACGTTTTTTGTAGTAGAAGAGCGTCCTTTACCGGATTTACCTTGGAGATTCATTGAAGAAGATGACCCAAATTTGGTATAATGGGGGTTGAACTTTGTAATTTAGGAGGACGGTTGTATGGAACAAGAATTACAACGCATTAAAGAAGAAGCCTTATCTGCTATTAAAAGCGCTTCTGATGAACAAGCGTTGCAAGACGTACGCGTAAAATATTTAGGTAAAAAAGGTGAAGTAACAGCATTGCTAAAAGGGTTGGGTAAACTTTCCCCAGAGGAACGCCCTAAAATGGGGGCTCTTGTCAATGCAGTTCGTCAAGCATTAGAGGAAGAAATCGATGCATTGAAAACTTCTATGGAAGTAGCGGCTATGAACGCTCGCTTGGAAGAGGAAAAAATCGATATTACTCTACCTGGTAGAGCTCCCAAAACAGGTCATATTCATCCGTTGACAACAGTAAACGAAATGATTGAAGATTTCTTCATGAAAATGGGCTATACCGTTGAAGAAGGTCCTGAAATCGAACAAGATCACTTTAATTTTGAGTGTCTTAATTTACCAAAAGATCATCCAGCACGCGATATGCAAGACTCTTTCTATATTACAGAAAATTTCTTGCTTAGAACTCATACATCTCCTGTACAAGCACGTACCATGCAACGTCATGAGCCGAACAGCCCGATTCGCATGATTGCGCCTGGTAAGGTATATCGCTGGGACTATGATGCTACGCATTCTCCAGTATTCCATCAAGTAGAAGGCTTGATTATTGATGAACACATTACGTTCGCTGATTTGAAAGGAACCATTGAAACATTCCTACGCCATATGTTTGGTGATGAAACAAAGGTGCGTTTCCGTACAAGCTTCTTCCCATTCACAGAACCATCTGCAGAGGTAGATATCTCCTGTGTAATGTGTGGTGGTGAAGGCTGTCGTGTATGTTCTCATACCGGGTGGCTTGAAATCTTAGGTTGTGGTATGGTACATCCTCGTGTACTTGAGCTTAATGGCTATGATCCTAATAAGGTGAAAGGTTTTGCCTTTGGTATGGGCGTAGAACGTATTGCTATGTTGTTATATGGTATTGGCGATTTACGTCTATTCTTTGAAGATGATATCCGTTTCTTGGAACAATTTTAGGAGGTAGAAATGAAAGCAAGCTTACAATGGATGAATGAATACGTACCTCTTGATCTAAATCGTCCTGCCCAAGAATTAGCGGATGAATTGACACAAGCAGGTATTCCTGTAGAAGAAGTACTTTCTATGGATCCAGGTTTGAAAAAAATCTATACTGGTAAAATCGTAGAAATTACAAAACACCCAGATGCAGATAAATTACAAGTATGCCAAGTACAATGCTTATCTGAAGATGGGGAAGAAATTACTAAGCAAATCGTTACCGCTGCTACGAATGTGGCTGTTGGTCAAATCGTACCAGTTGCGTATCATAAATCTCGTTTGGCAGATGGTACAGAAATCAAAAAAGGTAAATTACGTGGTGTTGTATCAGAAGGCATGTTCTGCTCCGTTGCTGAATTCGGTATTTCCTCTGATCTGGTAAGACCAGAAGAAGCACAAGGCATCTATATTTTCCCTGAAGGTACACCAATTGGTTTAGATATTAAAGAAGCACTTATGCTTGATGATACTGTATATGAATTTGAATTAACAGCTAATCGTGCAGACTGCTTCTCTATGGTAGGTTTGTCCCGTGAATTCGGTATCATGACAAATCAAAAGGCTTTATTCCCAGTTATTATGGTGAATGAAAATGGTGAGTCTATCGAAGGTAAAGCATCTGTAGCTATCGAAGCACATGATCTTTGCACGCGATTTACATCCCGTCTTGTTACGAATGTTACCATCGAACCATCTCCATTGTGGATGCAAAATCGTTTGCGTAACAGCGGCATTCGCCCTATTAACAATGTAGTGGACGTAACAAACTACGTTATGCTTGAATTAGGTCAACCAATGCATGCTTATGATTATGATTGTGTAGCGGACCATACCCTTATTGCACGTCGTGCAAAAGCTGGTGAAACACTTACTACACTAGACGGTAATGAACGTGAACTCAATGAGTCCATGCTTATCATTGCAGATACAAAGGGCCCAATCGGCGTAGCAGGCGTTATGGGTGGTCTTACTAGTGAAGTAACAGATAAAACTACAAACGTCTTGTTCGAAGCTGCTGTATTTAATGGACCATCTATTCGTCGTACATCCAAAGCATTAGGTATGCGTTCCGAAGCATCTGGTCGTTTTGAACGCGGTGTAAACCATAAATATACAGCATATGCTATCGATCGTGCTGCACAATTGTTACAACAAATCTGTCCTTCTTGTAAGGTGAGTGTTGGCGTTATTGATGTATATCCAGAACCAGTAGAACAACGCACTGTAACTTTCACAGCAGAACAAATCAATGACTATCTTGGCACTTCTATTGAAAAAGATAGAATGGTAGATATTTTAACGAAGCTCGAGTTCGGCATTACAGAATCTGGTGATACTATTGAAGCACTCGTTCCAACATGGCGTGATGATGTAACTGGTATGCCTGATATTGCTGAAGAAGTGGCGCGTATCGTAAGCTATGATAATATTGCGCCTACAATTCCTGTAGCGATACTATCCTCCGGCGGTATGACACCTAAGAAAGCGTTAACAAAAGAAGTAACGCATTACTTAGCACATGCTGGTCTTAGCCAAATCATTACATTTAGTTTCATGCACAAAGATGGCCTTACGAATATGATGTTACCAGAAGGTGACAGTCGTTATACGGCTATTCCAATCCTAAATCCTATTTCCGAAGAGTTCCCATATATGAGAACTACGTTGGTGCCAGCTGTTATTGAAGCTGCTAAACGCAATATTGCTCAACAAAATAAGGATTTGTGGTTATTTGAAACCGCTAATGTGTATGAACCAAAAGCATTGCCATTAACAGAAGTACCGCATGAACGTCCTATGGCATGTGGTATTATGATGGGTAAGGTTACAGAGGCCGCATGGAACCAAGCGCAACGCGACACTGATTTCTATGATGTAAAAGGTGTAGTTGACGGTTTACTAGCTAAATTAGGATTGACTCAATATGATATTCAACCATCTAGTGAAAGCTATTACCATCCAGGCGTAAGTGCACATTACACAGTCAATGGTGTAACGATTGCTAACTATGGTGAATTACATCCACAAGTGGTTAAAAACTTCGATTTGTCTGGTAAAGTGTATATGTTTGAAATCGACTTGGAAGCTGTATTATCCATTACAGTACCGCCATTTAGATATCAATCATTCAGTAAATTCCCAGGTACAAGTCGTGACTTGGCTATTGTAGCACCAGTATCTGTTACAAGTGGTGACATTGTAGCGCTTATTAAGGAACATGGCGGAGAATACTTAGAATCCGTATCAATCTTCGACGTTTACGAAGGGGAACATATTGAAGCAGGTTATCGTAGCTTAGCTTATAACTTACAATTTAGATCGATGGATGGCACATTAAATGATGAAGACATTGATGGTGCAATTCAAGCGATTATTGATGCATTAGCAACTAAAAATTGTAAATTACGATAAATCATCGTGAAAGGGTTTACCTTATGGTAAACCCTTTTATGTCTATCTATCCCCTGTTATATAATAGAAGGTATAGGTAATGAGTCAGAAAGGATTTATTATGGAATTATTAGCACCAGCGGGTACGATGGAAAATTTTATGGCCGCCTTAGAATCGGGGGCAGATGCTATATATTTAGGGGGCAAGGTCTTTAACGCACGGGCTCATGCAGCCAATTTTGGTATTGATGAATTGCGTGAGGCTGTACGGTTAGCACATATTTTAGATGTGTCTGTGTATGTAACCGTTAATATTTTGATTGGCGATACGGAACTAAAGGACCTTGAACAGTATATTAAGGATTTAGATTCCATTGGTGTAGATGCCATCATCGTGCAGGACTTAGCTGTTGCAGAAATTGCAAAACGTGTTGCACCAAACATCCATCTTCATGGGAGTACACAAATGACAGCTGCTACACTTGATGCGGTTCGTTTTTATGAAAGTCTAGGCTTTACACGTGTTGTTTTGGCTCGTGAATTAAGTCTTAAGGAAATTCAACATATATGCAAACATTGTAAGGCAGAAATTGAAGTATTTGTACATGGTGCATTATGTGTATGCTACTCAGGTCAATGTTTGATGAGTTCTTTCATCGGTGGACGCAGTGGCAACCGAGGTGCTTGTGCACAACCTTGTCGCTTACCTTATGAATTATTGGATTCTAAGGGTGAAAGTGTGTTACCTAAACATGAAGCTTATTTGCTAAGTCCAAAGGACCTCAATTATAGTGAGCATATGAACGAACTCGTAGCGGCTGGTGTTACATCCTTTAAGGTAGAAGGGCGTATGAAAAAGGTTTCCTATGTTCGTCAAGTGATAGGTACTTATAGAGAGATATTGGATGAGGCATCAATTCACGAAAATCAACGTAAAGCCCTAGCATCTGGATTTAATCGTGGATTTTCCACAGCCTATTTAGAAGATACGGTAGGTCGACAAATGATGACCGTAGTGGCGCCAAATCACCAGGGTAAGCCAATCGGCGAATCGTATACGAAAAAAGGGGAAGTTTACTTATCCTTAACAGAACCTATTGAACAAGGTTCATTAGTTAAAATATTACAATCTAATGGCAGTGTTACCTATTATACGGTAGATGACGAATGGACATGTGTATCCGATACACTGTATAAAGGGCGACCTGCAGAGGGCTTAGCAGTAGGTCAATTATATTTAGCATCTACACCAAAGAATACAAAGTCACGAGGCTTACAAGAGTTTACCCGTAAATATGATATGTCTGTATATCTCAGTGTTGGTTCTAATGGTGAAACAAATTATACTGAATTAACTGCCATCCTAGACTCTGGCCTTAGTGTGACTGTTACAAATGAGTATGTGCCAGCTATTGCTAATAAAGTGCCCACATCGTTAGAGAAGGTAACAGAACAGTTAGGTCGGTTGGGTAATACATTATTTAGGCTATCTTATGTAGATATTCCTGATGGCCCTTATATGTGGCCTGCTAGCGTTCTTAATGCACTACGTCGTGATGCCGTAACTGCATTAGAAACAGCGTTAATTACACATCATGTAGAATCATGGCAAGCATTGCAAGTAACAGGCGATGTAGATTATGATTTCAAGGCGCAACACGAGTTATCCTATGATACTTGTCCTATGATTTCAGCTCGTGTCGATGAAATAGATGGTGTGAAAGCAGCAATTTCTGGTGGAGCACAGAAAATCGTTTTTGGTGGTGATAGACTGAGTCGTACACCATATGCGTTATCTGTATATGATGAGGTAGCCCGTTTATGTGCTCAATCTGATGTGATTTGTACCTTTGCTACACCACGAGTTGTGAAAGATGATGAAGTAGAAGCATATACACATACATTAGAGGCAATTGTACAGGCTCATCCAGATAGTATTTCCATTCACGTGCCACAAGCATTATTATGGCTCCGTGAATTAGGATATACAGGTGCCATTGAGGCTGATACAGGCCTTAATATTTTCAATACACCTACATTGCATTTCTGGGAACAGTTACATATAAGTTGTGTAAATCCATCGCAAGAGTTGACCTTAAAACAAATTACGGAACTAGCTAAACATAGCCACGTTCCTATTGAGACGATGATACATGGCTATACGGAAATGATGATTTCCGAATATTGTGCTATTGCAAGTTTTGTTGGCACAGGTAGTAAAGTAAATTGTCCTATGCCATGTGTTAAGGAATCGTATTCGTTAAAGGATAGAAAAGGTGAAATATTCCCAATTCGTACGGATCCATACTGTCGTATGCACATCATGAATAGTCATGAAATGGATATGCGAGCCTATGTACCTATGTTATTACAAAAAGGAATTTCCATATTACGCGTAGATGGTCGTCATATGAAACCAAGTTATGTGAAAGATATTGTATCCCAATATGTTGGCATAGCAAAGGGTACGATGGAGGCACCACCTAAGAAAATAGATTCCCAAGGCGAATCTATTACACGGGGACATTATTTTAGAGGTATTTTATAGAACGAGGTAGTACATTGTTTAATGAAGATGTATTAGATTTTATAAAAATTAAAGAAGAGTTGGCTAGTCATTGTAGCTCTATTATTGCTAAAGAAATGGCTTTAGCATTGGAACCTATGACGAATCGAGAAAAGATTCAAGAGGCTTTAGATGAAACAGCAGAAGCACTGCGCTCTTGGCAAACAGAAATCGAGCAACCTTTAGGGGGGACTCGAGATATACGTGAATCTTGTAAAAAGAGTCGTAAGGATTTTGTGCTTTCACGAGAAGCCATATGGGATGTCTATATAACCATAGGTGCCTATAAACGTATGGCGAAGTTCTTTAGAGCGAAGTATATGGAATACCCATTATTGTCTTTATGGATGCAAGACATGCCGAATATGGACCGTGTGGAACAACGGTTAAAACGTGTATTTGATGAAAAAGGGGAACTGCTCGATACAGCATCTCCTAAATTGGCGAGCCTACGGAATACGATTAGTAAGACGCGAGATCGTATTAAACACGATATTCAAGCCATATTGCATGACAAGGATAATCAGAAATATTTTCAAGAAGCGATTATTACGCAACGCAACAATCGTTATGTAATTCCTGTTAAGCAAGAATATCGCCAATATTTTGATGGTTTAATTCACGATCGATCTGCAACAGGGCAAACATTATATATTGAACCGATGCGACTTGTACAGCTAAACAATGATTTGCAAGAAGCTTTAATTGGTGAGGAGCAAGAGGTATTACGCATTTATAAGGAACTTTCAGCCCTTATCAAACAACATAGTAATGATCTGATGGATGCCTGTGAAAAGGTATCTCATATTGAATTTGTCTATGGTAAAGCAAAACTCGCTATAGCTCAAAAGGCAGTACAAGCCACATTGAGCGAAGGGCGTGACGTCAATTTGATGCGTGCTCGCCATCCGTTGATTCCTGCCAATACAGTTGTACCTACAGATATTCGTTTGGGTACGGATTATCGAATTTTATTGATTACTGGCTCCAACACGGGTGGTAAAACGGTGTCATTAAAAACACTTGGCTTATTATCCCTTATGAACCAAAGCGGTTTATTTATTCCTGCTGATCATGGTTCTATATTGCCGATTTTTCATAATATTTTTGCAGATATTGGGGATGAACAAAGCATTGAAGCTAGCTTGTCTACATTCTCTGCACACATGACACAAGTGATTTCTATTATTAAACATTGTGGTCCTAATGATCTTGTGCTACTCGATGAACTTGGCTCTGGCACAGATCCGGAGGAAGGTAGTGCTTTAGCTGTATCCATACTTGAATTCTTCCGCCAAAAGGGAACTCTCATGATGGTTAGTACTCACTATAATGAGTTAAAGAACTATGCGTACCATACGGCAGGTATCGAGAATGGTCACGTTGAATTTGATGAGCGTACATTAAAGCCTACCTATCGATTACATATTGGCGTAGCTGGTAGTAGTCATGCATTGAGCATTGCAGCGCGCTTGGGGCTACCAAAGGATATCGTCAATCGTGCACGCGATTACAAATCTAAATTTGGCAGTAGTGAAATGGAAAATGTTCTAACCGATTTGAATGAACAATTACGTAAATCATCGGAACGCGAACGGGCACTCAAAAAAGAATTAGATGAAACACGTCGTATGCGCGGTCAATTAGAAAGAGAAAAGAAACAGTTTAATGAAAAACGCAAACAGATGTTAGCGAAGGCTCAAGCTGATGCGGAATCGATGAAACGTAGTCTCCGCGTAGAAGGGGAAGCCATCATTAAACAGTTAAAGGCTCAATTCTCTGAGACAAATAAGGATAAGCGCCTATCCGCTATCAATGCAGCTCGTAAAGGAATCTCTAATGTTCACGTGCCAGAGGCACCGGTGAACGATGATCGTAAGACATTATCTATTGATGCAGTTGCTATTGGTCAAGTCGTATATGTCACATCTTTACGCTCGTTAGGGACGGTTTTATCCATTAAGGGCAATCGTGTTACTGTAGATATCAATGGGTTATCTGCTACTGTGAAAGTAAATGAATTGCAATCTACTACGAGAGAAGAATCCAATAAGATTCAACGAGATAATCTTAAGTCCCAACCTAAAACACGTAAGAAAGCAGGTGGCTCTGCCGTACAACGTCAAAAAGAAGTGCGTACAGAGATTAATATTCTCGGTCAAACCGTAGATGAAGCTGTTGTTTCTGTAGGTCGATTTATTGATCAAGCCCTTTTAGGCGGCATCAACCAAGTTCGTATCATTCATGGTAAAGGGACTGGTGCATTGCGCGAAGGCGTACATCAGTATTTACGAACCTTGCCACAAGTAGCACATTTTGAAACTGCTGGCTATGATGAAGGTGGCGCAGGTGCTACAAATGTAGTGTTAAAATAATTTACAATCCTTACGATAGTGCTAGATAAGAAGCAGACAACTATGAGTCTGCTTCTTTTTTTGTAATAGAAAAGAGGCAAAACCATGTGGTTTTGCCTCTTAGTATGTTGCTTCGCTAGTGGTTAGCGATCTTTTTTCTTCTCTTTTTTAGACTTCGATTGACTTGGTTTGGAATCTGTAGATTCTACCTTGGATGATGAGTCATCATCTTTTGAGATTGCATCATTCTTATCCTTACCATCCTTTTTATCTTTGTCATCTTTTTTGTCTTTGTCGTCCTTTTTCGGAGCTTCTTTTACTGGATTATAATGGCCCTCGCTGACAGCCGCTTGAGCACTAGCAGGTACATTAAAGTCAGAAGCAGGGGTATTAGCTAATGCGGCTGACATAAATTGTCTCCACATTACTGCCGGCGTTGAACCACCGGTAATACCTAATGTTTCAGATCCGTAGTCATCGCCTATCCAAACCGCAGCAACTAAATCAGGTGTATATCCAACGAACCAAGCATCTTTTTCATCATCTGTTGTACCTGTTTTACCAGCTGCAGGTCTACCGATAGCAGCATTGCCACCAGTACCACCAGTGATAACAGACTCTAACATATCTGTGATGATAGCCGCATCTTTTTCTTCAACGACGCGCTTTTCTTGGATGGAATTTTCTTCCACCACTTGTCCGTTGCGATCCACAATTTTTATGATTGCTGTAGGTTGAACCTTGACGCCACCATTAGCCAGTACGCCATAGGCTTCTGCCATTTCTAATGGTGAAACACCATGAGTTAAACCACCGAGTGCTGTTGATAAGTTGTTATCTTCATCAGTTAAGGTAGTAATACCCATCTTTTTAGCTAAGTCGATAATCTTAGACATGCCCACTTCATCAGCAATTTTTACAGCTGGTACGTTACGAGAATGTTGCAATGCATAACGGTAAGTAATATTGCCTTCATAGTTTCGTTCATAGTTTTGAGGACGCCATCCATTAAAATCAACAGGGCTGTCATCAACAATGGAACCTGGAGTTTTACCAGATTGAATAGCAGCTAAGTAAACAAATGGTTTCATAGCAGAGCCTGGTTGACGTTCCGCTTGTGATGCACGGTTAAAGGCATCATCTCCACGACCACCGACCATGGCAACAATATAACCGTTATGTGGATTCATTGCTACAATAGCACCTTGTGGTTGGTGTAGACCATTTTGGTCAGTATACATAGTTGGTAGATTTTGCATTGCTGCAACTGCAGCATTTTGAGCATCCATATCGAGAGTGGTATAAATTTTAAGACCATCTTTATAGATTGCATCATCACCATATTTTTCAGAAATTTGAGCAATTACGTAATTGATAAAATAAGATGCATTGTTGTTTTCGTGAGTTTGCTCTTGCTTAGCAACTAAACCTAAATCTGCTTCGCGAGCTGCATCAGCTTTATCTTGTGTGAGATAACCATACTTGACCATTTGGCCCAATACAACAGCCTGGCGTTTTTTACCGGCTTCTAAGTTGTTGAATGGGGAGTAGTAGTTAGGACTTTGAGGTAACCCAGCAAGCATAGCACATTGAGCTAATGTTAAATCGCGTACATCTTTACCAAAGTAAACATGAGCTGCTGATTGAACACCATAAGCACCTTGACCAAAATAAATTTGGTTCATATACATTTCAAGAATTTCTTGTTTGGTATAGTGCTGTTCGATTTTAAGTGCTAATAAAGCTTCGGAAATCTTACGTTTAAGAGTTCTGTCTTGGGAAAGAAATGCATTACGAGCCAATTGTTGTGTGATTGTAGAACCACCTTCGGATACACCACTATGTACAACATTAACCCAAATAGCACGTAAAATACCGATAGGGTCGATACCGTGATGGCTATAAAAACGGGAGTCTTCAGTAGCTACGAAAGCATCTTGTAATTCTTTTGGTACTTCATTAATTGGGACTGGCAAACGATTCTCTGTGGAGTGAACCGTAGTAATTAAATTGCCATGTACGTCATAGATCTGAGACGATGCAGATGGTCGTACGTTAGATACATCTGGAAGATTAGACATGGTAGCGCTTATAAAACCACAACCGCCACCGGCTACAATAAGAACAAGTAATAATACAATCATCCAAATCGTCTTTTTAGTTGATGCCTTTGGATTGCTCGGGTTAGGAGCTGGTTTACGACGAGCTCTTATATTTGAGTTATTACCCATAGAGTCACCTCTTTTTTAAAGTAAATATAACGTAAAATATATTACGCAGTTATAAATAGTATACCATAAAAGACATAAAACAAACACTATATATAATTGTGAAAGCCTATTTATAATGGTATACTATAAAGAACAGATTTTATGTAGGAGGATTTCCATGATTACAGCACAAGAACAAGTGCGCCAAATTACACATGGCGTATCTGGAATAATTAATGAAGAAGACTTAGTCAAAAAAATAGAACGTTCTATTAAAGAGAATAAACCATTGATCGTAAAATTGGGCCTCGATCCTACGGCTCCTGACATTCATTTAGGTCATACCGTACCACTTCGTAAGCTTCGCTTGTTCCAAGAGTTTGGCCATCAAGTGGTTATTGTAATCGGCGGTTTTACGGCTCGTATTGGTGACCCTACTGGTAAAAGCGTAACACGCCCACCACTTACTAAGGAAGAAGTATTAAAAAATGCGGAAACCTATAAGACACAAATCTTTAAGGTATTAGACCCTGAAAAAACAATTGTACGCGATAATAGTGAATGGCTTGAATCCATGAACTTCGCTGATGTACTTCGCTTAGCAAGTTCTTATACAGTAGCACGTATGATGGAGCGCGATGACTTTGATAAACGTTACAAAGAAGGTCGTCCTATTGGTGTACATGAATTTATGTATCCATTGATGCAAGGTCAAGACTCTGTAGCATTGCATGCAGATGTTGAATTTGGTGGTACAGATCAAACTTTCAACTTACTTATGGGTCGTCACTTGCAAGAATTGGCAGGACAAGAACCTCAAGTAGTTATTACTATGCCATTGCTCGAAGGCCTTGACGGCGTTCAAAAGATGAGTAAATCCTTGGGTAATTACATCGGTATCGATGAAGCACCTAAAGATATGTATGGTAAAGCCATGTCTATTCCTGATGAATTGATGATGCGTTATTTCATGCTTGTTACGGATATGTCTATTGAAGATCAAGACGACATGGAAGAACGTTTAGAAAATGGCACATTGCACCCACGTGATGCAAAAATGCAATTGGCAAAAACTATCGTTCGTTTATATCATGGTGAACAATCAGCGCAAGAAGCGGAAGATGAATTTAAACGCGTATTCCAACAACATGCATTGCCAACAGATATTCCTGAATATGCTATTGATACACCTAGCGAAGCTATTTTCGTACCACAATTCTGTACGGATGCGGGTTTGACTGCTTCTAATGGTGAAGCACGCCGCTCCATTAAAGCTGGTGCATTCAAAGTAAACGGTGAAAAATACGGTGAAGAAAACCTAGTTCTTGAAGATGGTATGATTGTTCAAGTAGGTAAGCGTAAATTTGTAAAAATTAAATTTAATTAGTTGATATTTTTTGAGTCAATAATATTAATATAAAAACAATGGGGAGCTAATATAATTAGCTCCCTATTGTTTTAACTGAAGATAATTTTTAATATTTTTAACCCCAAAAACTTATAATTAAAGGCTGTTTAGTATAAAGTGGAGTATAGTATTGGAGAAAAATTATACATGAAGAAATCGTTAGAATTATTGCTATTTAAACCTATATCTTCTGGTGCCACATATCTAATAAAAAATGAAACAATAAAATCAGCACTAACATTATTTTGTATCGGTTGGATTACAGTGCGTGGATTGTATTTAATAAATGGAATTCATGTTAAAGCTTGGCAAAGTATTCATATTTCATATCTAGATACATTTGTTGGTTTTAATTTATCATCCTATTTAATTGATTTTACTTATCGATTATTTCTTTCTATTTTGATTGCATTTATATGTTGGATTGTTATGCGAATTTGGGTTAAAGTAGACTTTTTAAAAGTTTTCATGGTAACCCTAGTAATATCTGCATTAAATTTTTTTGTTACTATTCCTAATATTTTAGTTTTTAATTTGGTTAAGAAGATTTCTATCGATAGTCTTTTTTGGGGGAAAACTATATATGATTTTGTTCATTTTCTAGTAGGTCTATTTGAAATTTATGTATACTTTCTATTTACTGTACTCTTATACAGATTAACTAATTTAAACAAATGGGGCATAGCAATATTCTTATCGTTATTGCTAGTAGGTATATCAATCATTTTCGAGCCTTTGGAAGCTTTTTTCAGTTGACTATTAAATAAAGAGGAATTTAATGTTTCGAGATTCAATAAGATTATTAGTACATCCTAATAAAAAGACGATACTAGATATAATTCAAGGTATTACATTTAACGGTGCAATATGTTTATATACTCTGGCTTGGGTTATCTTGCGAATCGTTATGGGGAATGCTGGTATTGATGTTCTTCATATTTTACCAATTCTTGATCATAAGCTAGTTTATGTTAATTACATAATAGTTTTTGTTGTAGATTATGTTTACATAATGTTTAAAACCATAATATTAGCATTCTTGTTATGGTTATTATTAAAATGGTGGCATTCAACATCATTAAAGCGTTTTATAATAATGACAATATATTCAATGGGGCTTTGCTTTTTATTTGCTAGTATAAAATTTTATCTTCAGTCTTATTTTTTGAGTCTGAATTACTTAGATGATAATTGGAGTTTTATAATGTGGAATATTGCCGGTCTATTGGGCAATATTTTAATTTTCTATTCTTGGATAGTATACTTAATGATATTGTATCGCTTAACCAATATTAATAAGTATTTATTAATCGTTTGCACTGCATTAATATGTTATGTATTCTATGCAACGCAAATAACTATATCCATATAGTAGTTTTTAGAGATGGCCGTTTATAATTTATATGGTCATCTTCTTGTTTTGGTGATATATATTTGAAAATATGCCCATAAAAATTGACATAATTTAAATTAAGTTATACTATTTATATGTAAAAGGTTTAATGTGTTGCACTAATTACAAACAGGAGGTTCTCACATGAATCGCGAAACAGCTTATGTATTATGGTTTGATGAATTAAAACGTGAAGACGTAAATTTAGTAGGTGGTAAATCCTCATCCTTAGGTGAATTAACTTCCTCTACAAATGTACCTGTACCTTATGGTTTTGCAACAACTGCATATGGGTATCGTGAATTTATGAAAGAAACTGGCCTTGAAGATCGTATTCGTCAAGAGTTAGATGATTTAGATGATGTAGAAAACTCTGCATTGCTTCGTGAAGTTTGTACAAAAATTCGCCGCATGATTTGCCAAGAAGAAATGCCTGCTGCATTGGCTGAAGCTATTCGCAAATCCTATGAAGAACTAGGTGAAAAGGTTGGCGAAAAAGATCCTTTCGTAGCTGTTCGCTCTAGTGCAACTGCAGAAGACTTACCAGATGCTAGTTTTGCTGGTCAACAAGATACGTATTTAAATGTGCGTGGTGCCGATACAATTATTGAAAAAGTAAAAGAATGTTATGCATCTACATTTACTGATCGTGCAACATATTACCGTGTAAAACAAGGCTTTGACCATATGACAGTAGCATTGAGTGCAGCTGTTCAAATGATGGTATTCTCTAAAGCTGCTGGCGTTATGTTTACGGTTGACCTTGTAACAGGTAATGACAATAATATTTTAATCGAAGGTTCTTGGGGCCTTGGTGAATATGTAGTACAAGGTACAGTTACACCAGATAACTTCCGTGTAGATAAACAAAAAATGGTTATCACTGATCGTATGATTAATGATAAAAATATTCGCCTTGTACGTAAAGCTGATGGCGATTGCATAGAAGAAATCGTACCTGCTGATGAAGCTAATAAACAAGTTATTTCCGATGAACAAGTATTGGAATTAGCTGAATATGCTAAAGCTATTGAAAAACATTATGGTTGCTACATGGATATGGAATGGGGCGTAGATGAAAGAAATGGTAAAATCTGGATTCTTCAAGCTCGTCCAGAAACAGTATGGTCCAGAAAAGATAAATCTGAACAAACTGCAGATACAAGCGTAGCAACTACTACAGATCGTGAAATCGTAGTTAAAGGTTTACCAGCATCTCCAGGTAAAGCTGCTGGTAAGGCACATGTTATCATTAATCCTGAAGATATTGATGAGTTCAAAGAAGGCGAAATCCTTGTTACAGCTATGACAGCACCTGACTGGGTTCCAGCTATGAAAAAAGCCAAAGCTATCGTTACAGATGCTGGCGGTATGACTTGCCATGCGTCCATCGTTAGCCGTGAACTTGGTATTCCTTGTATCGTTGGTACTAAGAGCCGTAGCCATGAAGCTACAACTTCTATTAAAGAAGGCCAAATGATTACTGTTGATGCAACTAATGGTATTGTTTACGATGGCGTATTAGAAGATGTTGTTAAACCAGCTGCGCCACAAGAACAAGCTGTTGTAGCGAGTGAATATATCCCTGTAACGGGTACTAAGATTTACATGAATTTAGGCGATCCAGACTTGGCTGAAAAATACGGTGTATTGCCTTGTGATGGTATCGGTTTGATGCGTGAAGAGTTCATTTGGACTACTTTCATTCATGAACATCCATTACACCTTATTGAAACAGGTCGCAGTGATGTAGCTGTTAATACATTGGCTGAAGGTATGCGTAAAGTGTGTCAAGCACTAGCACCTCGTCAAGTAGTAGTTCGTTTAAGCGATTTTAAATCTAGTGAATACCGCGATCTTAAAGGTGGCGACAAATATGAACCACATGAATCCAGTGCATTACTTGGCTGGCGTGGTGCTTCCCGTTACTATGATCCTAAATACACACCTGCTTTCAAATTAGAATTAGAAGCCATTAAAAAAGTACGTAATGAATTTGGTTTCAAAAATTTACAAGTTATGATTCCATTCTGCCGTACTGTTGAAGAAGCTGAACTTGTAACTAACTTGATGGCTCAAGAAGGACTTGTACGCGGTAAAGATTTCAAAATCTGGCTCATGGCTGAAATTCCAGCAAATATTATTCTAGCTGACCAATTCAACAAATACGTAGATGGTTACTCCATTGGTTCTAACGATTTGACAATGCTTGTTCTAGGTTGTGACCGTGATAATGAAACAGTCCAACACATTTATGATGAACGTAATTTAGCCGTTCGTAGAGCTATTCGTCATCTTATCGAAGTGGCTCATAAAGATGGTAAAACTGTATCCATCTGTGGCCAAGCACCAAGTGTTTACCCTGAACTTTGTGAATTCTTAGTTAAGAGTGGTATTGATTCCATCTCTGTTAATCCAGATGCGGTTAAAAATACTAAGAAAATGGTGGCTCAAATCGAGCAACGCATGATGATGGATGCACTTACAGGTCGTGGTCGTCAAGATGTAGAAGACCTTGAATGGTAATAAAGATATACTTTATTTGATGATGTAAAGAGGAGGCGAGAGCGCCTCCTCTTTTTCTAAAATGATACATAGGATATAATATTTATATGTGAAAGGAGGGACGGGTGTGAAACTTTCAAAACGACAAGAAGCAATAGCCCATATTGTACGTGAAAAAGGACCTGTTACGGGAAGTGCTATAGCGGAACATTTGGATGTGACACGATCTGCATTGCGTTCGGATTTAGCCGTGCTCACCATGATTGGTGTTCTCGAAGCAAGACCTAATGTAGGATATTACTATGTTGGCTTGTCGCCAAAGGACCAAACTGCTGAAATTTTAAGGTCTTATAGTGTACATGATGTGCTTTCACAAGCCGTTATCGTATCGCCAGAGACCAATCTATATGATACAATCGTGACTATTTTTACAGAGGACGTGGGTACGATTTTGGTTTGCGAAGGTTCCTATTTACAAGGTGTTGTATCACGCAAGGATTTATTGCGTGCCTCCATAGGTCAAACCGATGCACATACAATGCCTATCTCAATGATTATGACACCCGTTAGCAAAGTTATCACCGTAGAACCATCAGATTCGTTAGCTGTGGCGGCGCAAAAAATGATTGACTATGAAGTCGATTGTTTACCTGTTATAGTTAGAGAAGACGATGAATCACAAGACAGTCCTAAGAAACGATTAAAGGTGGTAGGACGTGTATCTAAAACAACTGTGACTAAGGCGTTTTTAGAATGTAGTACACAAGAGGTATAAAGAATGGCAGAAAAAATTATTTATGCGATATCTGACTCCTTAGGCGAAACTGCAGAGGCCGTTGCGAGAGCGACAGCAAGTCAGTACGATAAGGAACAAATTGAAATTGTTCGCATCCCATATATTGAAGATAAGGCTCAAATTGATGAAATTATAGAAGATGCCAAAAATGGTAATCACGTAATTTGCCATACAATTGTGTCGTTAGAATTGCGGAACTATTTACACGAAAAAGCGGCAGAGAATAATATTCCTGCTGTTGATATTATGGGCCCTGTATTGGATGCTGTAGGTACAGTGGCATCTACCAAGCCACGTATGACAGCTGGTATGGTTCATAAGCTAGACCAAGAGTATTTTAAAAAGGTAGAAGCTATTGAGTTTGCAGTTAAATACGATGATGGTAAAAACCCATCAGGCTTCGAAAAGGCTGATGTTGTGATTATCGGTGTATCTCGTACAAGTAAAACGCCGTTATCCATGTTTTTAGCGTATAAAAAAATTAAAGCGGCTAACTTACCACTAGTTCCTGAGGTGCCATTGCCAGAGGAATTATTTAAGATTCCGCCTAAGAAAATTGTAGGGTTGATTATTGACCCATATAAATTGAATAATATCCGCAGTGAACGTTTGCGTGCTATAGGCTTAGAAGATGAGGCTAATTATGCCTCTATTGAGCGCATTAATTCTGAATTAGAATATGCAAAAGCTATTATGCGTCGTCTACATTGCCAAGTGCTTGATGTTTCTAACAAATCCATTGAAGAAACAGCATCTCTTGTTATGCAATTAGTAGATAAAAACCGTATGACTGCCGGGAAATAAATAGGGGAGGCGCAAGCCTCCCTATTATTAAATATTATATTGTTAACATGTTTGATAAAGAGGTACTATGAATATTAGAGAACGTATAGAAGAACGAGAAGATATGATCTTATCTCCCTATGCGGCGAGAAGCAGTATGGCATTGCACGATATTGATGAAGAACCAGATCCACTACGTACCGCATTTCAACGGGATCGGGATAGAATTATACACAGTAAGTGTTTTCGTCGCTTAAAACATAAGACACAAGTATATATTGCACCTGGTGACCATTATAGAACAAGAATGACGCATACCCTTGAAGTAGGGCAAATCGGTCGTACTGTTGCGCGTGCTCTTAGACTGAATGAAGATTTAGTGGAAGCCATTGCGATGGGGCATGATGTGGGGCACACCCCATTTGGTCATGTCGGAGAATATGCATTGCGCGATATGGTGGGCCATTTTAACCATAATGAACAAAGTTTGCGCATGGTCGAAGTATTAGAGAAACATGGTAACAGACAAGGCCTTAATCTTACAAAAGAAGTACGGGATGGCATTTTAGGCCATACGGGACCAACCATACCATCTACATTAGAAGGGCAGATTATACGTATTGTAGATCGTATTGCGTACTTGTGTCACGATTATGATGATGCACAACGGGCTGGTATGCTAGAAGCTAACGATTTACCAGAAGAAGTGCGATTTTATTTTGGCGATACTCCATCTAGTATGATTACGGCCATGGTGAAAGATATGGTTGAACAATCTTTAGAAAAACCAGCGATTCAGATGTCTGCTGATATTGAAAGTACGATGAATGTTTTTAGACAGTTTATGTTTAAAAACGTATATCTAGCACCTGCATTAATTCCTGACCGTAATAAGGCAGCTCATGTAGTAAAAAATTTATTTACACACTTTATGGAGCATCCAGGTGATATAGAAACCTATGTAGAACGAAATGGTGTCTATTCCACTGTTGATATTGTCGACTATGTGGCAGGATTAACAGATCAATATGCTATAAAATTATTTAAAGATTATTTTATTCCCAATATTACGCTGTAATAGGACAACAAAAAGACCGTTACCAAATGGTAACGGTCTTTTTGTTTAAGAGTACATGTACTATTTATTTTACGCGCGTGTAATTTTATTAGAACGAAGGCAGCGTGTGCATACATTTACTTTTTTTGTAGCACCGTCTACAACCGCCCGTACTCTTTGAATGTTCGGTTTCCAAGTTTTTCTTGTGCGAATGTGAGAGTGACTCACGTTCATACCGCTAGATGTGGATTTGCCACATACTTCGCAAAGGTTTGCCATAGTTTCCACCTCCAAGCTTAATCTATAACATAACAAAAGTATATTATCATAAAGCTAAGGTTTAAGCAAGTGTTTTTACTACATGCATTGATAATTTATGAAATATACTACAATATTTGGTATACTATAGCTAATATTGTAGTCGAAATCTATGAGATATGGCAAGAGAAATATAAAAATGGATATATTTTCATTATATTCATTAATTATGTCATATGTGAGGCATTATAATGAACGAAGCACTGACCTCTATTAAGGGAATTGGACCAGGTCGAGAAAAACAACTTCATAAATTAGGCATTGATACTGTATCCAATCTATTGGCTTATTTTCCACGCTCTTATGAAGATAGACGCAAAATTTATTCCATAAAAGAATTGGAAACTGGTATGACCGCAGGGGTGGTAGGTACTGTCGTATCCATTATGGAAAAACGTCCACGGCCTCGCTTATCTATTTTAGAAGTTACCATCACAGATGGCACTGGTCCGATGAAGATTGTATTATTCAATCAAGGATATAAAAAGAACTTTTACAAAAAAGGACAACGCCTTTATGCGTATGGAAAGGCAGAATTTCAATATGGCTCTATGCAGATGAATTCTCCGCAAATAGAAAATCTTGGGCCAGATGCTATGCCAGATACGGGCATTGTCCCGATTTATCCCTTGGTGGATGGCGTTTCTCAATATGTGGTGCGCGCATCGATTCGAAATTGGTTCGAAGCGCATCATACAATCGATGAAATTTTACCGCCTGAAATCATGGAGCATCATGCGAGTATGAAGCGATATGATGCTTTTAAAGAAATGCATTTTCCTTCAAGTAGTGAAAGTTATGAAAAAGCACGGCATCAATTAGCCTATGAAGAACTATTTATTATGCAGTCTGGGTTGGCTTTGCTTAGAAATAAAGAGCAGTGTCATGTAGGGCCTAAGATGGAGCCAGATAGTACATTGATGGAACAATGTAGGACGAATTTACCCTTTCAGCTAACCGGTGATCAAGAACGGGCGGTAACAGAAATTTCACAGGACATGCAAGATGAACGGCCCATGCAACGATTATTACAAGGTGATGTGGGCTCTGGCAAAACTGTTGTAGCTACATTGAGCCTTGTAAAATCCGTAGAAAATGGATACCAAGCTGTTATCATGGCACCTACAGAAATCTTAGCAACTCAACATTTTGAAGGGATAACTGAATTTTGTAAAAATTTGCCTATTAATATTGCATTGCTTACAGGATCCACACCTAAAAAAGAAAAGGATAGAATTTATGAGGAGTTAGCAAATGGAACCATTCAATTGATTATCGGTACTCATGCGCTTATTCAGGACAAGGTTCAATTCAAGAATTTAGGATTGGTTATTATCGATGAACAGCATCGTTTTGGTGTTAATCAGCGTGCCGCATTACAACATAAGGGCGTATATCCTCATGTTTTGATTATGACGGCCACACCGATTCCAAGAACGATGACGCTATCTGTATATGGTGATTTAGCGGTATCCCTCATTAAGGAAATGCCTCCAGGACGTAAACCGGTCAAGACATATGTTGTAGATAGCTCATATAAAGAACGATTGCGCGTGTTCTTTGGTAAGGAAATGGCGGCAGGTCATCAAGTATATGTGGTTTGTCCTCTAGTAGAGGAGTCTGAAAAACTAGATTTACAAGCAGCAGAAGAACTCTTTTTGGAATTGAAAGACTATTTTTATAAAAGCTTTGAAGTGGGCCTTGTTCACGGGCGTATGAATCCAAAAGAAAAGGATGAGGTGATGCAAGCTTTTCATAATGGACGCATTCAATTGCTCGTGTCTACAACCGTCATAGAGGTTGGCGTTAATGTTCCTAATGCGACGATTATGTGCATAGAAGGGGCTGAGCGTTTTGGATTATCCCAATTACACCAATTACGAGGTCGCGTTGGACGTGGTGATATTCAGGCGTATTGCATATTAGTTAGCGATTCCAAGGGGGATGTCAGTCAAGAACGATTGCGGTTGATGGAATCCACGCAAGATGGATTTGAATTAGCCGAACAAGATTTATTACTGCGTGGATCTGGCCAATTGTTTGGACTTGCGCAATCAGGGTTACCTGATTTACGGGTCGCTAATATCATAAAAGATATAGATATACTAGTGGCAGCGCGTAATGATGTGCTGTTATATATTCGAGATTTTGGCATCAATCAACTAGAAATTCAAATGAAAGAAGAATTATCAAAAAGATTTGGTGAAAAATTTCTTAGAATATTGTATAATTAAGAGGTAGGGCTAATAATTCTATAAGGTGCGATAATACTAGGTTTTATCTAGGTTTTCCCCTTGTATATAACGGCCTATTCTCGTATAATATAAAAAACAATATTTTTGTATCTATGGAGGTGCTATATGCCATTAATTCATGTTGAACTCGTTGAAGGTCGTACAAAAGAACAAAAGAAACAATTAGGTGAAGCTATCACTAAGGCTACTGTAGACATCGTAAAGGTTCCTGCAGAAGCAGTTAAGGTTATTTTTGTTGATATGAAAAAAGATGAGTTTATGGAAGGCGGCATTTTGCGGTCTGAACGCTAATGAAAGCTACGATTATCCGTTCTAGCCCACTGGGCTAGAATGGGTCGTAGTTTTGTTTTTTATTATACGAGAAAGGAAAAACAAATGAGAGACGATAAATTCGGTATGCGTGGATTGACTTTTGATGATGTATTGTTAGTGCCGGCAGCATCTGATGTATTACCATATCAAGTAGATTTAAAGACACAATTAACACGTGATATTTCACTAAATATCCCAATGATTAGTTCTGGTATGGATACTGTTACTGAGTCCCGTATGGCCATTGCCATGGCTCGTGAAGGCGGTATGGGTGTTATTCATAAAAATATGTCCATCGAGGAACAAGCTCATGAAGTTGATACAGTTAAACGTTCTGAGCATGGTGTTATCGTTGATCCGATTTTCCTAAGCCCTCAGAACCTTCTCTCTGATGCAGAAGAGTTGATGCGTAAATATAAAATCTCTGGTGTACCTATTACAGAACATGGTAAACTAGTAGGGATCATTACAAATCGCGATATGCGTTTTGAAACTGATTTATCCCGTCAAATTGGCGAATGTATGACAAGTGAAGGTTTAGTTACAGCTCCTGAAGGTACTTCCTTGGAAATGGCTAAATCCATTTTGAGCAAACATCGTATTGAAAAATTACCATTAGTTGATAAAGATAGTAATTTAAAGGGTTTAATCACTATTAAAGATATTGAAAAAGCTACAAAATATCCTAATTCTGCAAAGGATGCTAGCGGCCGTCTATTAGTTGGTGCTGCTGTTGGTGTTTCTAAAGATATGTATGATCGTCTAGATGCTCTCGTAGCAGCTAAAGCCGATGTTATCATCGTCGATACTGCTCATGGTCATTCTGCAGGTGTATTGCGTACATTAAAAGAGATTAAACAAGCATATCCACATATTCCGGTTATTGCTGGTAATGTGGCAACGGCAGCTGGTACAGAGGCTCTTATTGAAGCTGGTGCAGATGCTGTTAAAATTGGTATTGGACCTGGCTCTATTTGTACAACACGTGTCATTGCTGGTATTGGTGTACCTCAAATCACTGCTGTCTATGAGTCCGCTCAAATCGCAAGACGTTATGGTATTCCAATCATCGCTGATGGTGGTATTAAATACTCTGGCGACATTGCGAAAGCGATTGCAGCTGGTGCCAATGTTGTTATGATGGGTAATATTCTTGCTGGTACTGATGAAAGCCCAGGAGAAACTGTTATTTACCAAGGCCGTTCCTATAAAGTATACCGTGGTATGGGTAGCTTAGGGGCTATGAAGCTTGGTAGTAAAGATCGTTATTTCCAATCAGAAGCTAAAAAATTAGTTCCTGAAGGTATCGAAGGTCGTGTACCTTATAAAGGTATGTTGGCAGATACTATTTTCCAAATGGTTGGTGGTTTACGTGCAAGTATGGGATACTGTGGTTGCCATAATATTAAAGAAATGATTGAAAACACTCAATTTATTCAAATTACGGCAGCAGGCTTGAAAGAAAGTCATCCACATGATGTAAGTATCACCGTAGAAGCACCGAACTATAGTGGTTTATAATGGAGTATTATTTTGAGTAAACGTATTTCGGTATTATCCGTCCCTATTGATTGCATCACTATGGACGAAGCAGTTTCAAAAATTATAGAGATGACGAAGCAATCAGGGCTACATCTTGTAGCAACTGCCAATGCTGAAATGGTTATGCTAGCCAATCAGGATCCCGTGTTACACGGGATCTTGAATTCCGCTAGTCTAGTTGTTCCTGATGGAGCTGGTATATTATGGGCAGCGGAACGCATGGGTGAAAGAGTGCCTGAACGCGTTACTGGTGTTGATATTACCAAAGAATTGTTTAAACAAGCTGTAAGCAATCAAATCCCCATATATTGTTTAGGTGCTGCGCCTGGTGTAGCACAACAAGCAGTTTCTAATTTACAAGCAATGTATGGTACTATTAATATAGCTGGCATCCATGATGGGTTCTTTGATGAAGCAGAGGAACAACGTATTATTAACGATATTAAAACTTCGGGTGCTAAGCTCGTATTTGTTGCATTAGGTGTGCCAAAACAGGAACAATGGATTTCAGAAAAACTATCCTCTTTACAAGGCGTTGTAGCCATTGGTATAGGAGGGTCTTTTGATGTATTGGCTGGAAATATTCCACGCGCACCTCATTGGATGCAACGTAATCGTTTAGAATGGTTATATAGATTATATCTGGAACCTAAACGTATAGGCCGAATGTTGGCTATACCAAAGTTTATGTGGACTGTTATTAAGAATAAATAGGGGAGTTTAGTTGTGCCTACAGGACCAATAATAAAAGAAGGATTTCCTTTAATCGGAGTGATGCTCTTCATTACGATTATAGCGGTGTATTTTGGATATTATAGTATCGCAATCATTACATTTATTTTGGCATTATTTTTTGTGAACTTTTTTAGAAATCCAAAACGCAACATTCCTACTGACCCAGATGCTATTTTATCTCCAGCTGATGGCAAGGTAATGGAAATTGAAGATGTATATGAAGATTTGTATTTACATCGAGAATGTAAAAAGGTAACAATCTTTTTATCTGTTTTTGATGTGCATGCCAATCGAGCTCCTATTGAAGGCAAAATTACATATCGTCATTATACGATGGGGAGTTTTTTACCTGCTTTCAAAGAAGATGTGGGGTTTGAAAATGAACGTCATACAATTTGTATAGAAAACGATAAAACAGAAGTACTCGTCACACAAATTGCAGGTTTATTAGCTCGTCGTATCGTTTCTTGGACAGATCTTGATAGTGTATTAAAACGTGGCCAGTTATATGGTATGATTAAGTTTGGTTCATGTACTGAAATTTACATGGATAAAAATGTAGAGATTTGCATTGAAAAAGGTCAGCATATTACTGGTGGGGATACGATTATCGGGAGGCTTCGTCATGAATAAATCAGTTATTCCAAATTTATTTACTAGTTCTAATTTAGCATTTGGTGTTATCGGTATTACATTGTCTGCTACTGGCAATACCTTTGGGGCGGCTATTTGTGTGATACTATCACTGATTGCAGATGGTTTAGATGGGCGTGTGGCACGTGCATTAGGCGTAGCAGGTCCTATGGGGCGTGAATTAGATTCCTTATCCGATGTAGTCGGATTTGGCGTTGCCCCTGCTTATATGCTGTATGTTAATGATTTGCAAGGACTAGGCTGGCTCGGTTATATTCCGTTATTAGCCTTTGCTGTTTTAGGCGCTTTTCGTTTAGCTCGTTTTAATATTAAAACTGATGAAGTTCACGGCTATTTTGAAGGTCTTCCTATTCCAGCAGCAGGTTGTTTAGCGGCTACCTATATTTTATGTGGTGTGCAAGTCCCACAGCTAGTTTTGTTTGTGTCCATGATTCTTGTTGGTATCTTAATGGTTAGTGAAGTAAAATATCCTGACTTTAAAGGTCAGAGTGCAGTTCGCATTAGCAAAATTGCTATCGCATTGGTTGCTCTCATCATCATTGCTGCATTGGTATATGATTGGCATACATGGGCTGTTATGATTTTTACTGGTTATGTGTTGTTTGGTCTGTTTAATACGGCGTTGAATATAGTGCGCAAATAGACTGTGGAGGTTTGTCTTATGGATTACCTACTGGATCTGATATTGATCCCTATGCAGGTAATAATCGTAATTTATACGGTTTATTATTTCGTACTTGCCGTTATAGGTATGTGGCGGTCTCGAGTTCATAAAAACTATACGCCAAAAAATTCATTCGCCATTGTTGTGTGTGCTCATAATGAAGAGGCTGTAGTAGGAGAGCTCGTAAAAAACTTAAAAGGTTTAGATTACCCCGACGATTTGTATGATATTTTTGTTGTAGCGGATAACTGTACTGATAAAACGGCCGAAGTGGCCAGTGCCGCAGGAGCTAATGTACACGAACGTTTCAACAAAGAAGAGGTTGGTAAAGGGTATGCCATGGGGTGGATGTTTGACCGCGTGGATAAAATGGATAGGAAATATGATGCATTCCTCATCTTTGATGCTGATAACTTGGTACACCCTCAATTTATGTTAGAGATGAATGATCACCTCGAAAAAGGTGAATCTGTAATTCAAGGGTATCTTAACTCCAAAAACCCTACAGATTCATGGGTTGCGGGTACTTTTTCAATCATGTTCTGGATGGTTAACCATATGTGGCATTTAGCCAAATATCGTATTGGTTTATCAACGGCACTTGGCGGTACGGGTATGTGTATTCGTACATCTATTATTAAAGAATACGGATGGGATTGTACAAGCTTAACGGAGGACATGGAGTTCTCTATGAAGTTATTAACACATGGTATTAAGACGACATGGGCTCATGATGCTATCGTGTATGATGAAAAAGTAACAACTATGATGGCTTCTTGTAAACAACGTTTGCGTTGGGCACAAGGTCAATTTGATTGTGCAGACCGTTATATTCCTAAATTATTTGCAGCGGGTATTAAGCAAGGTAATATTGTCATTTTAGATGGTATTTTGCAAGTGAGTCAGCCTTATTTCTTATTGTTGACGACTGTATATTTGGTATTTTCTTATATCAATGCATATGTACCAATTTACACCAATATTTTGTACCAAATTATGCCTATGTCCGTATGGCAAATTATTGGTATTGGACAATATCTATTCCCATTAATTGTATTGTTGAAAATTAAGGTACCACCTAAAATTTGGTTTTACTACTTGTTATATCCAATTTTTGTATATTCATGGGTTCCAGTAAATATTTTAGGATGGTTCCGTCGTCATAATAAGGAATGGTCTCATACGGTGCATACAAGAGCTGTTGGCTTGGAGGATGTTAAATTAACTCGTATGGGAGATATGAATAAGAATAAAAAATAGAATCTATAGGAGTGACTATGCATATCTTAATGTGTAACGATGATGGCATTTTAGCTGATGGTTTACGCCAATTAGCGACGTATTTAAGTCAATATTATCGTGTTACCGTTGTAGCACCAGCTACTGAACAAAGTGCTAAATCCCATGCATTGACGACTGAGATTCCTTTAAAATTAGATGCGTACAATGGCGAGGATGAAAATCCTCGCCTTTATGCACTTACAGGAACTCCATCTGATTGTATGAAATTTGGCCTCAGTTATTTATTAGCCGATGACATGCCTGATCTTGTTATTTCAGGTATTAATCATGGCTTTAATTTAGGTTCTGATGTATTGTATTCAGGAACCGTATCTGCAGCCATGGAAAGTGCTTTTTATGGAATCCCTGGCCTTGCTTTATCTGTAGAGCGATATTCGATTGAGCGTGGTCATGAAATGCATCCGTTTATTCATGAATTAATTGAGAAAATTTATGTAAATGGTAATTTTGAAGGCTTATTAAATGTTAATTTCCCATTGCGCGGCATTTGTGATTGGGATCATTTTAAATTGGTGAGCCAAGGACTTCAAACCTATAGTAATATAATTGATGCTAGAATTAATTCACGAGGTCAAGATTATTATTGGTTGGCTGGAGACTTGGATTGTGGAAAGGAAGACGTACCAACAGATGTTGAATACGCTCGAAAAGGTTATATTACAGGTGTTACTTTGACCTGGAAACAGCAAGATGATGTGGCGATGCATACACTCACAAATATTTTAGAAAAAATATAAAAAATTTGTTGACAGACCTTTGTTATTCCTATATAATTACAAATGTTCCGAGACGCCGGAGTGGCGGAATGGCAGACGCACTTGACTCAAAATCAAGCGGGTAACACCGTGTGGGTTCAAGTCCCACCTCCGGCACCAACTACAAGCGGAAACGCTTGAACAGGTGATAAGAGTAATCTTATCACCTGTTTTTTGTTTATACGATTCAAGTAAAATGATAGAGGTCTCTATGGACATACAACATATCATGGATTATTTACCAATAACATATGCACTGCAGCAACAAGATGTTAGCAAGACAATGGTTGATTTAAAACTATTAAAAGAGATACCTATTGATAGTTCCGTCAATCAATGTCAAGGATTCTGCTATAACTCAAAAAAAGATGTATTTGTACTAGCTTGTATTAATTCTGAAAATACGCGACAAATTATATATGAGCTAGATCCAATGACATTTGATATTGTTGGAACCTATAAGTTTCGTGATGCTAACGTATTAGCACATATGAATACGCTTACCTATAATCCAGACACTAATTTGTTATACACTACGAATGCTATGATTGATGGCCATCGCATTACTACATTAGATGCAGATACAATGAGTATTGGCAATACTATTACGATTCCTGAACGGGTATTTAATTTAGCCTATGATAAAAAAACGAATCAGTTTATGTCGATTGTCCCTATAGATGCAACAATGAGACGTATTAATTACTATACATCACAGTTTCAACTCGTTCAGTCTAAAGATATAGATGCTAATTATGATGATTATAATAACAATGGTGCCTTTGCTAATGATGGTAAAACTATATTTGCAACGTTATCCACTGTTATTACTGTAGATAAAACAGGAAACGTTACTAAGATTGCTTCTTTTCCAAAAAATCTTGAAATTGAAGATATGGATATGCGTCATAACATAATGTACGCTGCTGTAAATATGAATCATAAAGTTTTTATTTATACTATGCTTAACTATTAATAGACTGTACTTTCATCAATGATTAATCTAACAAAATTGTGTATAATAAAAAGATAGATAATCGACATATAAGAGGTTATGATATGAGATTAGGCACAGACATAATAGAAATTGATCGAATTAAAAAAGCCATAGACCGTTCAGCTCGCTTTCGACAGCGCGTATATACGGAACGTGAAATTGCTTATTGTGAAAGTAAACACACAGGGATTTATCAATCCTATGCAGGTATTTACGCAGCAAAAGAGGCTTTTTTGAAAGCATTGGGGACTGGATTGCGTTACGGCTCATGGCATGATATTGAGGTGTGCCATGATGAATTCGGGGCTCCATTTCTAAGCATAACGGGGGCTTTCAAAAAAATTATGCAAGAACGAATGTATACAGAATCTATAGTTTCTATTAGTCACTGTCGGTCGTACGCTATGAGTACGGTCATCATAAAGAGGTAATTTATGTACAGTTTAACGAGAGAAGCATCACAACATATTGATGCCTATGTACCGCGTCATCTACACGTGCCTTTGGAGTTGCTCATGGAAAATGCAGGTCGAGGTATAGCCGATGCGTTGGTAGATGTAGAAGGAGAACGTTTTCATGAGGATCCTTTTACAGGTATGGTTCTATTTGTGTGTGGTGTTGGTAACAATGGAGCCGATGGACTGGTAGCGGCTCGTCATTTAATAGAACAAAGAATTCCCGTTACCATTGCATTAGTAGGCAATGTATCACATGGTAGTGAGCTATTTAATAAACAACTGACCATGGTACGCGCCATGGGAATTGATATTGTTCCTTTTGAAAGTTTTAGTGATTGGTCCCGTGTTCATGTTGTCGTAGAAGGTTTAATGGGAACAGGTTTTCAAGGTGAATTACGAGAATCTGTAATATCTGTACTACATGACATCGATGTGGAACGCAACCAATATGGATTTTCTCTATGGGCTATCGATGTGCCCGCTGGTGTTGATGCCACTACGGGGCAGGCTTCAGATTATACATTATCCTATGATGCGACAGTGACCTTTGGATCTATTAAAGAAGGGCTATTGTTATATCCAGGCAAATCCTTGGCAGGCACAGTAATCATCGCACCGTTAGGGGTACCTTGGGAATTAGCATTAGAATCAGAGGCGCCGTTTAACACATCTCATTATGTTTTATATGATCGTTTAGCTTCATTGGAACTTAGTGATCGAATGCGGCAGGCCCATAAGGGTGTTAACGGTAATGCTTTAATTGTGGGCGGTTCTGAATCAATGGTAGGAGCACCTATCATAAGCGCAGAGGCGGCCGTACACGGTGGGGCCGGTAAGGTTTCATTAGCCGTTCTTAATAGTGTGCGATCTATCGTACAGTCTAAATGCATACCAGAAATCATGGTATTGCCATTAGAAAATATAGGTTCCACTAATTTACAATCTTATGATGTCGTTGCCGTTGGCCCTGGATTAGGACGCACAGATGAAGCCAAAGTATTGGTAAATTCTTTGTTAGAACGACAATCGGGACATATGGTTATCGATGCTGATGGATTATATGCTCTTGGCACCATAGGACATGTTTATGCACATGGGGATAAGACTATTACTTATGAAGGCAATATGCAGTTTAAAAATTGTATTATGACACCTCATTTAGGCGAGTTTAGCCGTCTTATTGATACATCCATTAATTTTATAGAGAAGCATTATGTAGAGTTAGCGATTCAATTTGCTGTAGCTCATAATGTAGTGCTCGTTTTAAAAGGAATTCCTAGTTTAGTTGCCTTTCCTACCGGTGAAGTATATATCAATATGATAGGCAATCCTGGTATGGGAACAGGAGGAATGGGTGATAGTTTAACGGGGATTATAGCCGCCTTTGTAGCACAAGGTTATTCTTTACAGTCTGCGGCCTTATTAGGTGTCTATGTACATAGTCGAAGCGCTGATATATTGGCTGAAGAAAAACCTTGGGGCTATACACCAAGTGATGTAAGCCAATCCGTTGGTTTGGTACTACAAGAGTTATTGAAAGGATAGGTATATGACGAGATTACAACGAATACTACTATGCTTCATAACTTTATTAGTGCCACTGTTTGTGCTAGCAGGTTGTTCGAATTCAGATGTTTCCAAAGCGGCTACACAAGCCGTGTCGGCATCATCCAATTATTCTATTGATACAAAGCAGACTAATGCAGAAGGGCATGTTGATATCTATATGCTAGATATCGGCCAAGGGGATGCAATACTTCTTAAAGTTGGTGATGAGTATAGCATGATTGATACGGGAGATATAGAACATCGTGAAAATATTGTAGCCCAACTACATAATCTCGGTGTTACAAAACTTAAAAATGTCATCATCACACATCCTCATGCAGATCATATGGGTGGTTTTTTAGCTATTGCAAAAGCAATGCCTATAGAACATGTATATGATGATGGTATTTCTGTTGACAATAATATGTATAAAACATATGAAAAATGGATTGAGAAAAAGAATATTCAACGCACTACGTTAAAAAAAGGTGGTACTGTTGATTTTGGTCATGGTGCAGTATTTGTAGTATATGCGCCTTGGGATGATATATTAGTAGATAAAAAAGGGCAACCGGATTTAAATAATAATTCTATTGTTGGTAAATTTATATTTGGTAAATTTTCTATGCTCTTTACAGGTGATGCAGAATTACAAGAAGAACAACGGCTTATAAAAGAGCAAAATAGTAAGCTCTTTGCTCGTATTTTGAAGGTGGGGCATCACGGATCGCGAACAAGTAGTTCTGAAGATTTCCTAAAATCCGTCAAACCAGAGAGTGCATTAATCTCTTGTGGGTTATATAATAAATATGGTCATCCTCATGATGTGACATTACGTCATTTGAATGAACACAATATCGCCATTTATCGTACAGATACGATGGGACGTATTCACATTAGTACGGATGGGAATGAATGGCAAATTTCTACAGAACGATGATAGATATGTATAATCCGTATACCTATCTTCATGTTTGTATGAAATAATCTATCTATAATCTAACATTAGTTTATGGATAGATTGGAACGATGAGACGAAACATTAGTATCATCGGCTCATCTCTATGGTTTGGACAAAAAGTATGTCAGTTAGATTGGAGTGAATGTATTGCGTAAACTATTTTTAATTTGCTTTGCTTTTCTCATGGCTGTACCACTGTTGTTAAGTCAAGCAAAGGCTGCTAATTTACAGGATGCTCGTTGGGTAACGAGAACTGATGCACCTGTTCCATATGTACGTATGGTTATGGATTTATCTACTCCTGTAAACGCGGCAGCATCCATCAGTAAAGATGGAAAAACGACAACGGTTACTTTGAAGAATACGAAGCTAAAAACGGCGAAGAATACTATTTATATGGATTCTTCCATTGCTAGCGTAGCTCAACTTTCACAAGTAGGCAAAGATGTGGCAGTTACGATTAAAACTCCATCCGCATTGGATACTAATGATGTGAAGGTTTTCTCTTTGAAGAAGGATACAGTCAATCAAAAGCCGTATCGAATTGTTGTAGATGTACAGAAAAAAGGCGTGGCTCCAAAACCTATCAATTATGGTAAGAAACCATCCCCAGCTACAGCGCCAGCAAGTAGCAAAGGGTCCGGTATATACTCTGTATCAGGAGGATTATCCGGTAAGGTGATTACTATTGATCCAGGTCATGGTGGTAGCGACCCAGGTGCTATCGGCCCTACAGGGTTCCAAGAAAAAAGTGCAACATTACCGATTGCTAAATATTTGAAATCAGCTTTAGAAGCTCGCGGTGCTAAGGTATTCCTGACTCGTACTACAGATGCCGATGTATATGGTCCTAATGCGAGTGGTGTTGATGAGTTGGGTGCTCGCGTTAATATAGCAAACTCCCATAATTCAGATGCCTTTGTAAGTGTTCATATTAACTCTTTCAACAACCCAAGTGTAGGTGGCATTGCTACATACTACTATTCTAAAACTGGTAATGACGCTCGCTTAGCACAAAAAGTACAAAATCAAATTGCTAATGTACCAGGCTTTAATGGTGACAGAGGTATCCAAGAAGGTAATTTGTATGTATTAAGACATACAAATATGCCGGCTATTCTCGTAGAATTAGGCTTTATTTCTAACCCTAATGAAGAACGTGCATTGAAGAGCGACCAAACAAAACAAGACTTTGCTAATCGCATTGCTGCTGGTATTGCTAGTTACTTTGGAGGCTAAGGATGAATATTCGAAATCAAATAACAGTGATTGCTTGTATCGGCATCCTAGCTTTTACAGCGGGCTGTAATTCCAATCAAATGCAAAACACAGGTTCTACAAACGTAAGCCAAGAGGTCAAGGTCAATAAAGATGCTGAAACTGCTAAGACTTCTAGTGAATCCGTTAAAATGGTATTCTTTGTTCCTACTGAAGATGGTTCCGGTGTTAAACAACAATCCGTGGATATCGCAGCAGATAAGGTGACGCCGAAGGCGGCATTGCTTGCCATGTTAAAAGCTGATCGCCAACAAAAGTATCCTATCTTTGATAAAGCGATAAAAATCAACTCTGTAACAGTTAAAGATGGAGTTGCTTCTGTAGAGGTGAATAAAGCTTTTGTTGATGGTAAAGGTGGCGACTTAACTGTTAAGTTGCAAATGGCTGCTATTGTTAATACATTGACCTCTTTTGATAATATCAATGGAGTGCTCTTTGTATGTGATGGCAAAAAGGTTCCTATTGTAGGCGCATTCGATACGAAAAGCCCTGTTAAACGGATGGAACAACTCATAAAAAAATAATGTACGAATCGACCTCATCGGTATGATGAGGTCGATTTTTTTTGCATTCCTATATATGTTACAATACATATAGTGTATAAGATAAAAAAGGTGATATTGTGGAACTTAAAACTCTTGGTGAATTTAATTTCATACATAGTATTGAATCGGATACAATATATGACAATAAGACAGTGGTGCAAGGTATTGGCGATGATTGTGCCATTTATAAAGCTAGTGAAGGGTATGATCAGCTCATAAGTACGGATACCATGGTGGAAGGTGTTCATTTTAGCTTTCATTATATGGCGCCCTATGATGTAGGATATCGTTTGATGACGGCTAATTTGAGTGATATTGCTGCTATGGGAGGTATACCACGTCAGGTTGTATTATCTGTATCTGCACCAGGTCATATTGACACGCAAATTTTAGATGAAATTTATAGAGGGATTAAGGATCAGTGCCAACGATATCATGTAAATCTTATTGGCGGTGACACGGTCAGTATAGATGGCCCCATGGTGTGGACCATTACTATCATAGGCGAAGTGCCTAAAGGTAAAGCGATACTACGAAGTGGTGCTCGACCTGGGGATGTGGTGGGCGTCACTAATTATATTGGTTATGCTGCAACAGGGTTAGGATCCTTATCGTATAATCTAGATGGCTATCCAATGACGAGAATTGGACATCAGCGTCCAGAACCACAGATTGAATTAGGCCAAAAATTGCGAGATCTAGGCATTCACAGTATGAATGATATTAGCGATGGCCTTAGTAGTGAGTTGAATGAAATTGCAAAGGCATCACATGTTTCAATCGTCATTGATGAAGCACTTATCCCATTGCATGAAGAAACATATAAGCTAGCTGCTGTATTACATACTAATCCTGTTGATTATGCCTTATTGGGCGGTGAAGATTTTCAGCTCGTATTTACGGCGCCTAAGGAGCTTTCACAGGCATTAGAACAGTTAGGTTCTATCACGCTTATTGGTGAGGTTATAGAGGGAAAACCGATGGTACAATCGGTGACTAAGGATAAAGAGATACGCTTATTAGAAGCGAAAGGATATAATCATTTTCATGAGTAAAAATAAAGTTACATTAGAAACATATTCTGTAGAGGATACACAATGCTTTGGTGAACGCCTAGGGCAGTGGGTCAAAGAGTCTGCTAGTCCACTATGCATGGCATTAATCGGTGATTTAGGGACTGGTAAGACTCATATGTCTCAGGGCATAGCAAAGGGTCTTGGCGTGTCGGAGGATATTACAAGTCCTACATTTTCTCTTATGAATACCTATATGACATTGGCCGGTGAAATATACCATTTTGATTTATATCGCATGGATGATGTAAGTGAATTAGAAAATATTGGGTTTTATGAATTTACAGAGGATCAAGTTGCCATTGTAGAGTGGGCGGATAAGTTTGAAGATGAATTGCCCGATGAAACGTTATGGATACATATTGATTCGATTGATACTCACTCTAGACGGATTACATTAGAGAGCGATGTACTTGACGCTGAAACATTGAATACTTTAGGAGGTATGTATGTGGTTGGGAATTGAAACGAGTTCTGTCGTTTCTAGTGTTGCTGTGATGAATGAAAGTCAGTTATTTGGTGAAATTACCATACAAGCAGGATTGACTCATTCTGAGCAGTTGGTACCACATATTCAATCATTGCTAGAGATGACGAGGGTAGAAAAATCTGATTTAAAAGGAATCGTTGTTGCTAGTGGTCCCGGTTCCTTTACTGGTTTGCGCATAGGAATGGGGACGGCAAAGGCTATGGCTTATGCATTACAAATACCTTTATACGGCGTTATGACTATGGATGGATTAGCGCGTAATATTCCATACACTACTGATACGATTTGCACGGTAATTGATGCTCAAAAGAAACATGTCTATGCGGCTCTGTATGCATATGATGGAGAGCGTTTACAGGTTAAAGAAGAGCCATTCGTAGTGGAAGCTGCTTCATTAGTAGAACGATTACGAAACCAACATAAACGCGTCGTATTTGTGGGCGATGGTATTAAGCGGATTGCTCCACTAGTAGCAGATGATGAGTTATTAATCATTGGTGATCCTATCTATCGCATACCTAAGGCTAGCTCTTTATTATTAAGCGTCCGCCCTTTGATTGAACGAGGTGAAAGTGCTGATCCTATGGATATGGTACCGTACTATATTAGACGGTCTGAAGCAGAAGTATTGTGGGAAGAAAAGCATAAAGATAATCCTGCTATGTTAAAGGAGAATCCTACAGTCACTGTAATCGAAGCGGCAGGTGAAAAATAGACATGACGGTCCGTAGAGCAACGATTGAGGATGCAAAGGAAATTTTTGCTATTGAAATGGAATGCTTTTCTGTTCCTTGGAGTTTAGATTCCATAGAAACAGAATTACTGAATGAAGATAAGAAACTCTATTATGTCGTAGAAGATGCCAATGGTGTTGTAGGTTATGCAGGGGCGTGGCTCGTATATGATGAAGGGCAAATTACGAATATTGCGATACGTCCATCTGCAAGACGCCAAGGATTTGGTGCTAAACTTACGTGTGCATTGATAGAGGAATGTTTTAAACGAGGCATGCATGAAATCTTTTTAGAAGTTCGTATATCTAATTTGTCTGCTTTATCCCTATACCGACAATTGGGGTTTACTGTAAAAGGTATGCGAAAAAATTATTACTCGGAGCCTAAAGAAGATGCGTATATCATGTCTCTTATTAAAGAGGAAGGAAAATGAGTGTATATACATTAGCATTAGAAAGTAGCTGTGATGAAACATCGGCAGCTGTACTAAAGGATGGCCGTACAGTACTTTCTAATGTCATATCGAGTCAGGTGCCAATTCACCGAAAATTTGGTGGTGTAGTGCCAGAAATTGCATCCCGTCATCATATAGAACAAGTTATCCCTGTTATTGATAAGGCATTAGCGGATGCTCATGTCACATTGGATGACATTGATCATATAGGGGTTACCTATGGTCCTGGATTAGTAGGGGCCCTATTAGTTGGTGTAGCGGCTGCAAAAGGATTATCCTTTGCTACGGGGATTCCTTTAGTACCTGTTCATCATATGGAAGGTCATATTTTTGCTAATTTCTTAGCTAATCCTACATTAGAACCACCATTTTTAAGCCTTGTTGTATCAGGTGGTCATACTATGTTAGTTCATGTGAAAGGCTATGAAGAATTCGAGATTTTAGGACAAACACGGGATGATGCGGCAGGAGAAGCTTTTGACAAAATTGCCCGTGTTATGGGGTTTCCATATCCAGGAGGACCTCATATTGATGCATTAGCAACAGAGGGCAATCCAGATGCTATTGAGTTTCCGAAGGCCCTTAGTGAGTCGGGAAATTTTGAATTTAGCTTTAGTGGCTTAAAATCAGCTGTTCTAAATTATTTAAATAGTAAATCACAAAAGGGTGAAGACATAAATAAGGCTGATGTGGCAGCGTCCTTTCAAAAGGCCATCGTAGATGTTCTAGTAGAAAAAACTAAGGATGCAGCTCATACACTAGGGGAAACTAAAATAACCATTGCTGGTGGTGTATCTGCTAACCAAGGCTTACAAGTAGCATTAGAGCATATGTGTAATGAAGAAGGGTTTACGTACTATAAACCAGGTAAAATTTTAGCTACTGATAATGCGGCTATGATTGGGTGTCGTGCTTACTATATGGCACAAGCTGGAAAGTTCTGCGATTTACATTTAAATGCTAAGCCTAGTGTGCCAATTGGTACCGTTGCATGGGTAGAAGGTAACTAGTATGACTGTACATATATATGATGAACTTGTTAAGGAAACAAATCTATCTAGTTTACAAGCAGCCCTACTAGTTCATATTAGTCATACGATTCGCTTTGGCCAATCGGTGAGTAAACATAAGATTGTTTTGTTTACAGAGATTGCGAATGATGACATGATGTGTATATATGAGTCTAATGACTCATTAGTTACATCACGCATACCTAGTTCTGATATGTGGAAAAAACTAATCACCACCGGTGAAAGCTTTCAACAATCCACACAAAATGGATTTGAATATCTATTTCCCATTGTCGATAATGGCGGTAAGACTATAGGAGGCATTTCCTTTTCTTATATAGCACCTGCCAATGGTGTGGAAGGTAAACGAGGATTTATCGTAGCCGATACGATGCACCGATTGATGTTGACGGCCACAGATGAACAAATTAAAGAATATGAGCCTATATCGTATTTGGATGGGCTCATCATTTTTGACCAAAATGGGACTATCCTGTACGGCAATGATACGGCGTTACACTTGGCGGATATTGTCGGTGTTGATCGGCGGTTGGTGGGCACATCTATTTTTGGTAGTTCTTTAAAAATATCTGCTATTCATCGTGTCATAGATGAACGAAATGATTTTGTATCCGAAGAAATCTATCATAATATGGTACTAAGACAGCATTTGATTCCTATTCCGATGGGACGCAATGAATGTCGTTGCTTTTTAATACTTCACGATTGTACCCGTGAAAGTAAACAGCAACAAGAACTACTAGTTAAAAATTCCATTATTAAAGAGATACATCACCGTGTTAAAAATAACTTACAAACAGTAGCAGGTTTACTACGGATGGAAGCGAGGCGCTCTGATTTACCAGAGGTAAAATCGGCATTACAAGAGGGTATTTCCCGTATTGAAAGTATGGCCCTTGTCCATGATTTAGTATCTCACTATGATGAAGACTATATTTCTATACGATCTATATATGATGAATTGTGCCGATTATTACGCCAGAGCATGGTAAATAGTAATCAACATGTAGAATTTCGCTATCATGGAGACGATTGTATTATTTCATCTCATCAAGCCAGTTATATTTCTCTTGTATTCAATGAACTGATTTCTAATAGTATTGTGCATGGGTTGGATGGGACTGATGGTGTAATTTCATTATCTGTATCCAGTATGAATGATACTATTGCTCTAGTATTTACAGATTCAGGTAAAGGTTTGCCTCGTGATTTTGATATGGCTAAAAGTAAGCGATTAGGTATGCAAATTATTAATAATTTGGTGACTCACGAGCTACAAGGTCATATGACGATTGAAAATGGTGATGTTGGGGTTATTGTTACAATTCATATTCATAAGGAGCAATAAATGCGTATTTTAATCGTTGATGATGAATCTTTAATCCGCATGGATTTGCGAGATATTCTAGAATCTGAACAACATGAAGTGGTTGGGGAAGCATCGAATGGTGTTGAAGCTATTACGATGTGTAAAGAACTAAAACCTGATGCGGTGTTAATGGATGTGAAAATGCCTGAGCTAGATGGTATAGAAGCAGCTCGTCAAATTGGATTTAACCACTTGGCACCTGTTGTACTTCTAACTAGTTATAGTCAACAGGATTTAGTGACAAAAGCTCGTGAATCTGGTGTATATGGATATTTAATAAAACCTGTCAGAGAAGAGCAGCTGATTCCAACATTAGAAATGGCATGTGGTCGATTTTTAGATGATTTAGAATCACGTCAACAAATGGCTGATTTAGAGAAAACGCTAGAAGAACGAAAAATAATACAAAAAGCGACAGGCATTCTTATGGATTTATATAAAATTACGGAGGACGAAGCATATAATCGAATTCGGCAATTAAGTATGAAGAAACGAGAGTCTATTGTCAATATATGCAAGCTAATCATTCAACAAGCATCGTCTAATTAATAAAAACTATAGGGCGATACATATAACCTTCTATATAAGATATAAAAGCTTATATAAAAGCTTATATAGAAGGTTATTTTATATGAATTAGTACTTGTAAAAACTAAAAAGTCAAAAAATCAAAATTAATACTTGCAATTATTTTGACATAGGTTATAATAATATATGTGATTAGCACTCGATAAGTTAGAGTGCTAATGAATTATGAATAATACATAGTAAATAAGGAGTGACATCATATGTTAAAACCATTAGCTGACCGCGTTCTTATCCGTTTAGAAGCAAAAGAAGAAAAAACTAAAAGTGGTATCTTCCTTCCTGATACAGCAAAAGAAAAACCTCAAGAAGGTGTTGTTGTAGCAGTAGGTGCTGGTAAAGTATATGACAATGGTCAACGTGTAGCTCCAGAAGTTAAAGTTGGCGATACTGTTATGTTTGCAAAATATGCTGGTAGCGAATTAGAAATCGATGGCGCTACTCACTTGATTATTAGCGAACGCGATATCTTAGCAGTATTATAATAGCTTTCAAGGCTATACATATTAATGATACATTCTATATTGCCTTAGGGCATATATTTCTTTACATTGGATAGTGTTACTATCTAGGAGGTAATACATATGGCAAAAGAAATCTTGTTTAATGAAGAAGCTCGTCGCGCATTAGGTCGTGGCGTTGATCAATTGGCAAATGCTGTAAAAGTTACATTAGGACCAAAAGGCCGTAATGTCGTATTGGATAAAAAATTCGGTTCCCCAACAATCACAAATGATGGTGTAACTATTGCTCGTGATATCGAACTTCCAGATCCATTTGAAAACATGGGCGCTCAATTGGTAAAAGAAGTTGCAACTAAAACTAACGACGTAGCAGGTGATGGTACTACTACTGCAACAGTATTGGCACAAGCTATGATCCAAGAAGGTATGCGCAACGTCGCAGCTGGTGCTAACCCAATGATCTTGAAAAAAGGTATTGAAACAGCCGTTAAAACTTTGGTTGAAGAAATTAAAAAACGTTCCATTAAAGTTTCTGGTAAATCTGAAATCGCTCAAGTAGCTAGCGTATCTGCTGCTGATGAAGAAATTGGTGGCTTGATTGCTGAAGCTATGGAAAAAGTAGGTAACGATGGCGTTATCACTGTAGAAGAATCTAAAGGCTTGCAAACTGCATTAAACGTAGTAGAAGGTATGCAATTCGACCGCGGTTACATTTCCCCATACATGGTAACTGATCCTGACCGTATGGAAGCTGTCATGGATAATCCATACATCTTGATTACTGACCGCAAAATCAGTGCTATCGCTGATATGTTGCCAACACTTGAAAAAGTGGTAAAAGTAGGTAAAGAACTTCTTATCATCGCTGAAGATGTAGAAGGCGAAGCATTGGCTACATTGGTAGTAAACCGCTTGCGTGGTACTTTCAAAGCAGTAGCTGTAAAAGCTCCTGGCTTCGGTGACCGTCGTAAAGCTATGCTTGAAGATATCGCTATTTTGACTGGTGGTACTGTAATTACTGAAGATATGGGCCGCAAACTTGATTCTGTAGAACTTACTGATCTTGGTACAGCTCGTCAAGTTCGCATCACTAAAGATGAAACTACAATCATCGATGGTGTAGGCGATAAAGACGTAATTGCTAAACGCGTTAGCCAAATTCGTGCACAAGTAGAAGAAACAACTTCTGAATTCGACCGTGAAAAATTACAAGAACGTCTTGCAAAATTATCTGGTGGTGTTGCAGTTATCGAAGTAGGCGCTGCTACAGAAGTTGAAATGAAAGATAAAAAACTTCGTATTGAAGACGCATTGAATGCAACTCGCGCAGCTGTTGAAGAAGGTATCGTAGCTGGTGGTGGTACTACATTCATCGATATCATTCCTGCATTGAACACATTGGAAGCTACTGGTGATGTTCAAACTGGTATTAACCTTGTAAAACGTGCAGTAGAAGAGCCACTTCGTCAAATTGCTTACAATGCTGGTCTTGAAGGTTCCGTTGTAGTAGAAAAAGTTAAAAATACAGAAGCTGGTGTTGGTTTCAACGCATTGACTGAAGAATATATCGACATGGTAAAAGCTGGTATCGTGGATCCTGCAAAAGTAACACGTTCTGCTCTTCAAAACGCTGCATCCATCGCATCTCTTGTATTGACTACTGAAACAATCGTAGCTGATAAAGTAGAAGAAAATGCTGCTGCTCCTGCAATGCCTCCAATGGGTGGCATGGGCGGTATGATGTAATCAACTGCTTTTAGCGATACATAGATAATATATTAAAATCCTAATGAATGTAGATTGCTACATTCATTAGGATTTTTTATTCTTCGAATGGGTCTTGATAAATTGATTTCATAAGCAATTTATGATATAATTCTATAGAATTTCATATAAGAGTCTTGGTTTGACAGACACTAGTATATAGCATATAATTTTTATATCTAAAAATATCTATATAATAAAGAGGTGTTACTATGTTGAACTTTTTATTTAAAAGTAAACCTGATTATATTAATTTTGGTCTTTTATTCTATCGCCTTGCATTAGGTATTTCCATGTTCTATCATGGATACTTAAAATATGTAAGTGGTGAACAAGGTCTTTATAAGGTAGGGGCCATGTTGTCCGCCTTAGGTATGCCAAGTGGCTTTGAGGTTATATTAGGTACCATCGCATCTTATGCAGAAATGGTCGGCGGTATTCTCCTTATTATAGGCCTGTTTACACGTATTGGCACGCTTCTAGTTGTAGGTACCTTGGCGGTAGCGACCATATTGAATCTTAACGGCAATTTCTTTAGTTGGGATTATCCATCGCAAATGGGCTTTGGTGCTATCATGCTGTTCTTTGCTGGTGCAGGTCGCTATAGTTTAGATAAGGCATTATTTAAATAATCAGTTAATTAGAAGACTCATCATAGATGAGTCTTTTACTATGTAGAGAGGTTATTATGAATCAAAAAACAGTTCCATTTACATCTGAACAATTAGAAGCAATTATTGCTAACTATCCGACTCCGTTTCATATTTATGACGAAGAAGGCATCGTTAATAATATGAAGAAATTCATCTCCGCGTTCTCTTGGAATAAGGGATTTAAACAATATTTTGCTGTGAAAGCTACTCCAAATCCATATATTATGCGTGTGTTACAAAAACTAGGGGTAGGCGCTGATTGTTCTTCCTTAGCCGAATTACTTCTTTGTGAAAAGGTAGGTATGACTGGACATGACATTATGTTCACATCCAATGACACACCTTATGTAGAGTATAAAAAGGCGTTAGATTTGGGGGCTATCATCAATTTAGATGATATTACTCATATTGAATACTTAGAAAAACATCACGGCTCTCTACCAGACACATTCTGCGTACGTTATAATCCAGGTCCTTTGAAAGAAGGGGGCAATACGATTATCGGCCTTCCAGAGGAAGCAAAATACGGTATGACTCGTGAGCAAGTATTTGAGGCATACAAGCAATTACAAGCAAAGGGTGTAAAACATTTTGGTTTACATACTATGGTTGTATCTAATGAACTTGATATTGATGGATTGGTGGGCACCGCTGAAATCTGCTTTAACCTTGCTGTAGAAATTAAAGAAAAATTAGGCATCGATGTTGAATTTATCGATCTTGGTGGTGGTGTAGGCGTAGCATATAAGCCAGAACAAACGCCTGTTGACTTTGAAAAATTGGGCGAACGTGTTCATGAAGCTTATGATCGAATCATTAAAGGCAATGGTCTTAAGGATATTGCTTTGGCCTACGAATGTGGTCGTATGGTAACAGGCCCATTTGGATATCTTGTTTCCACAGCTATTCACAAAAAGGACATCTATCGTCATTACATCGGTTTAGATTCTTGCATGGCGAATTTAATGCGTCCAGCATTGTATGGTTCTTATCATCATATTACGGTAATGGGAAAAGAAAATGCTCCTAAAGATCATGTGTATGATGTAACTGGTTCCTTGTGTGAAAATAATGATAAATTTGCTATTCAACGAGAATTGCCAAAAATTGATATTGGTGACCGTATCATCATTCATGATGCAGGTGCACATGGTCATTCGATGGGCTTTAACTATAATGGCAAATTACGTTCTGCTGAATTGTTACTGCACAAAGATGGTTCTGTTACACAAATTCGTCGCGCTGAAACATACGATGATTTGTTTGGTACATTAGACTTCTCTAATTTATAATATTGAGAATTAAATAGAGTTGAGAACTACTATTAATAAACTATAAGATATACGGATATATAGGGATTTTTTCTAATTCCTGTATATTTTAGTAGGAATATCTTGCTATCATTTAGATAAGAATGTATAATGAGTATAGATTGTTATGCACATACTTGCTAAAGTGGCGAGAGAATACGGCGGTATCACCCTTGTGCGTACCGCCGTTTTTCTATGTGACTATAAAGTTTTAATCATATAATCAGATTATCTGATACGAAGGAGTGAAATATTTTGGCTGAATTACTTCAGATTAAAGATTTGGAAGTGTCTGTAGAAGAGAAGAAAATTCTTAAAGGCATTAATTTAACAATAAATAAAGGTGAGATTCACGTCGTAATGGGTACGAATGGTGCTGGTAAATCCACATTGGCAAATGCTATTATGGGTAACCCATTGTACACAGTCGATAAAGGTTCTATCGTATTTGATGGCAAGGATATTACAGAAGATGCTGTAAATGATCGTGCAAAAGCAGGTATCTTTATGTCATTCCAAAGCCCAATTTCCGTTCCTGGTATTACTGTAGAAAACTTCATCCGTACTGCAAAATCTACAATTACAGGTGAAAATGTACGCGCGTTGGCTTTCAAAAAAGAATTGAAAGAAAAAATGGATGAATTGTCCTTTGACACATCCTATGCACAACGTTATGTAAACGAAGGTTTCTCCGGCGGGGAACGCAAGAAAAATGAAATTCTTCAAATGTCTATTTTAAATCCTAAATTGGCTATGCTTGATGAAACAGACTCTGGTCTTGACGTTGATGCTGTTCGCATTGTATCCGAAGGTGTTAATCGTTTCCACAATGAAGATAATGCAGTATTAATCATCACTCACCACAATCAAATTTTACAAAAATTAAAACCTGATTTTGTACATGTTTTGATCAACGGTAAAATCGTTAAGACTGGTGATGCTTCATTGGTTCGTGAAATTGAAGAAAAAGGTTACGACGCATACAAAGCATTAGCATAGGAGGCAACATGGAAGAAAGAAAGAAAACCCAAGTTGCGGATATGGACCGTGGTGTCTATGATATAAAGAATAATTTTGAGTATTCCTATATTGCTGATGCTGGGTTAACAGAAGATATTATCCGTGAAATTTGGTCTAATAAAAATGAACCGGAATGGATGCTTGACTTCCGTTTGAAATCCTTAGAGATTTACAATCGTATGGAAATTCCTAATTGGATTCCTGATATTTCTGGCTTAGATATGGAACATATTTACACATATGTAAAGCCTAAAGTAGATATGAAGGGTGATTGGAATGAAGTACCTGATGATATTAAGAGCACATTTGATCGCCTCGGTATTCCAGAAGCAGAAAAAACATCTCTTGCAGGTGTAGGTGCCCAATATGACTCCGAAGTCGTATATCACAGCATTCAAGAAGATCTTGTAAAACAAGGCGTAATTTATACTGATATTGAAACAGCACTTCATGAACATGAAGAAATCGTAAAAAAATACTGGATGACATTGATTCCTCCTACAGATCATAAATGGGCAGCTCTTCATGGTGCCGTTTGGTCTGGCGGTTCCTTTGTATATGTTCCTGCAGGCGTGCAAGTGGATATTCCATTGCAATCCTATTTCCGTTTGAATGCACCAGGTGCTGGTCAGTTCGAACATACGATGATCATCGTAGAAGAAGGTGCTAAGGTACACTTTATCGAAGGTTGTTCTGCTCCTAAATACGATGTATCCAATCTTCATGCAGGCGCAGTAGAATTGTTCGTTAAGGATAACGCTACGTTGCGTTATTCCACAATTGAAAACTGGTCTAAGAATATGTACAACCTCAATACCAAACGTTGTGTTGTAGGTAAAGGCGGTACTATTGAATGGGTATCTGGTTCCTTTGGTTCTCACGTATCCTGTTTGTACCCAATGAGTATTCTTAATGGCGAAGGTGCTCATGCTGAGTTTACAGGCGTAACATTTGCTGGTGAAGGTCAATTCCTTGATACTGGTTGTAAGGTGGTTCACAATGCACCATATACGACAAGTAATGTAAACTCTAAATCTATCTCCAAATCCGGTGGCGCTGCTATTTATCGTGGCCTGTTGAAAATTGGTCCTAATGCAGAACATGCAAAAGCAACTGTATCCTGTGAATCCTTGATGTTGGATGAAATTTCTCAATCCGATACAATTCCAGCTATTATTGTAGAAAATGATAATGTCGATTTAGGTCATGAAGCTAAGATTGGCCGTATTTCTGATGAAGCTATTTTCTACCTTATGACGCGTGGTATTAGTGAAGAAGAAGCTCGTGCAATGCTTGTTCGTGGTTTCGTAGAACCAATTTCTAAAGAATTGCCATTGGAATATGCTGTTGAAATGAATAATCTAATCAATCTTGAATTAGAAGGTTCTATCGGTTAAGGAGGTACTATGAGCGAATTACTATTTAATGAACTTCCTAGACCTACCTTTAGATGGTTGCGTGTTAACCATACTCCAGCAAGTCTTTGGGGAGAATCAGACAAAACTACAGCTGTATTGGTAAAAGGTAATGATGCCATTATAAGCCCATTGCCAGCTGGTACAGCTTTGATGAATACAAACTATAAAGGTGCTAATGGTGAGGCTGTAGCTAAGCTTGTAAGCGAAGCTGAAGGCTATCGTATCCATGTGCCTGCTAAGGCAAAAGAAGTGGTAGGTATTCGCATTGATGCGAGTGCACGTATTGCCAGTCGTTTCCAATTTATCGTCGAAGAAGATGCACAAGTAGAAGTACAATTCTTCTTAGATGGCGGTACAAAAGAGGCGACTAATATTCAATATCTTAATGAATACGATGTAAAATCTAATGCCAAGATTGTCGTTAAAAAAGTAAATCTTTTAGACGAAACTGTACAGCATATCGAACATCGCTATACAAAACTAGAGGATAATGCCGATGTAGAATACATCAATGTAGAAATTGGTGGCAAAGAAAACTTCCTAAACTATGAACATGATTTACAAGGTGAATCTAGTAAAATCGTTCATGACATTGCTTATTTAGGCAATAAGGAACAAAAATTTGATATTGCTATGCTCATGACTCATAGTGGTAAAAAATCTTTTAGTGATATTCATACATTAGGTGCCTTAAGCGATACATCTAAAAAATCCTTCCGTGGTACATTGGATTTCCTTCGCGGTGCCGTTGCCTCTGAAGGTGCTGAAGAAGATACATGTTTATTGTTAGATCCTACTGTTAAATCTATTTCTCTACCATTGTTATTGTGTAAAGAAGATAATGTAGTAGGTAATCATGCAGCTAGTGCAGGACAAATTGATCAAAATAAATTGTTCTACCTCATGAGCCGTGGTTTTAGTGAAGTAGAAGCTAAACATATTATTGTAGAATCAATGATTCGACCAATCATCGATCGCATTGGTGATGACGTGATTGAAGAAGCTGCATTAACTGCAGTACGTAATAAGATTTAAGAGGATTGACTATGAGACCTATTACAGAAGCATATAAGGATTTTCCTATTTTACATAAAGAACATAATGGTCATCGCCTTATCTACTTAGATAGTGGTGCAACGGCGCAAATTCCTCAAATGGTAATGGATCGCCTTACAGACCATATGCTTCATCACAATGGTAATCCACATCGCGGTTCTCATATCCTCGCTATTGAAGCGTCGGAAGCGTATGAAAATGCACGTGACCGCGTTGTTGAGTTCATCAATGCCCGTGAGCGAGAAGAGGTTGTCTTTACCCGTAATAGTACGGAATCGATGAACCTAATCGCTCATAGCTATGGCGCTAATTTTGTTACAAAAGGTGATAAGATTGTCATTACTGTTGCAGAACATCATGCCAATCTTGTTACATGGCAATATGTTGCTGAGAAAACAGGTTCTACATTAGAGTATATGTACTTAGATGAATCGGGCCATTTGAAAGATGGTGAAATCAATAAGATTGATGAAAGTACTAAAATTGTGGCATTTGCCCATGTGAGCAATGTTCTTGGCATGGAATTTCCTGTGAAAGAATTGACTGAAAAAGCCCATTCTGTAGGGGCTATTGTGGTTCTTGATGGAGCTCAGTCTACACCTCATATGAAGGTAGATGTACAAGCCTTGGACTGTGATTTCTTCGTATTCTCTGGTCATAAAATGTGCGCTTCTCAAGGTATTGGTGTGCTTTATGGGAAACGAGAATTACTTGAAAAAATGCCACCGTTCTTACTCGGTGGTGATATGATTGAATATGTAAAAGAACAATCTACTACATTCAATGAATTACCATATAAATTCGAAGCTGGTACACCAAATGCTCATGGTGCTGTAACATTACATGCCGCTATTGATTATCTCGAATCTTTCGGCATGGATGCTATTGAGGCACATGAAGAAGAATTGGTATCCTATGTATTGCCTAAGATGCTTGAAATCCCTCATGTTCACGTATTGGGATCTCAAAACCCTCGTGAAAAACATGGCGTTATCGCTTTTACAATAGATGATGTACATCCTCATGATGTAGCGACTATCCTTGATTCTAAAGGTATCTGTGTACGCTCTGGACATCATTGTGCACAACCTTTGGGCGCATTCTTTCACGTAGCTGCATCTACACGCCTCAGTATGTATTTATACACGCGTAAAGAAGATTTAGATGCATTCTTAGAAGTATTAAAAACTGTCCGTTCGGTAATGGGCTTTAAAGATTAGGAGACATTCACATGGAAATGGATCAATTGTATACGGAACTTATTTTGGAACATAATCAAGATAAGCGTAATAAACGTGAGTTAAGTGAGTTTACTGCTTCCGAACATGGCCACAATCCAAGTTGTGGTGATGATTTGACGCTACAAATTGATGTACAAGATGGCATTATTAAAGATGCAGCTTACACAGGCTCTGGTTGTGCTATCAGCCAAGCTTCAGCATCCATGATGATTGATATTATCAAGGGTAAATCTGTAGAAGAAGCATTGCGTTTGGTAGAATTATTCTTGGGTATGATAAAAAAAGAGGTTACCGACGAATCTAAGCTTGAAGATTTGGAAGATGCTATGGCCTTACAAAATATTTCTAACATGCCTGCTCGTGTAAAATGTGCTGTATTAGCATGGCATACATTAAAAGAGGCTTTAAAGAAATAATTATGAATAAGACCATTATTTTTGACTTGGATGGAACCTTAACAGATTCAGAAGAAGGAATTTTGAAGAGTGTCACATATGCACTCGAATCCTTTGGATATGAAATTCCACCTCATGAAACATTGTTATTATTCTTAGGCCCTCCACTTGTAGATTCATTTCAAGAACACTGTGGCATGGCATTAGAAGAAGCAGAAAAAGTATATAAAAAGTTTGGTGAACGCTATGGTACTATTGGTAAATTCGAAAATCAATTGTATCCTAACATCATCGACCTATTGGACAAGGTTAAAAATGAACATTATACTGTGGCCTTGGCTACGGCTAAGCCAGAAGTTTATGCACGCGAGATTTTAGATCATTTTTCTATTACACAATACTTTGATGTCATTGTAGGAGCCAATTACAAAGAAGGCTTGGTTCATAAGAAAGAGATTCTACAAAAGGCTATCGAATTGTGTGGTAATCCATTAACTGATGATACGGGACGTCGTCTCGTATACATGGTAGGGGATAGAAAATACGATGTTGAGTCAGGCAATGAATTAGGTTGTATATCTATAGGTGTTACCTATGGATATGGTACAGAAACAGAGTTAAACGATGCAAATGCAGAATATCTTTGCGATGATGTAGATGATATTGTTATGACCTTGGACTTAGAGGAAATGCTTGTTCGTAGATAAGACTATTAATGTTTATATTAAAAGGCTAGAGATTCGTCTCTAGCCTTTTTTACGCAGTAAAAAGACCTTGTTCGTATTGAGCAAGGTCTTTTAGATTTTCTTATGTTATTTTTTTAGGCCACTTTTTTTAGCTAATGATTTGATAACCTTAGCGCTTTGTTTTTTGAGTTTGCCTCCAGTTTGTTTTAATTGGATACGTGTACGGAATACACGACCAAGTGTTGTAATTTTGGTTTTGCGACGCGGTTTCATATCGCGTTCGTTACCAAAATCGCCACGTTGGACAGTGGTTGCTTTTACCTTTTCAGATCCAAATGATTGACGTAAGGATTTCATAAATTGTGTAAGTGGTAGAGTACGATTGAAGGCGAATAAATCAACTGCTACATAACCCAATTCCGGATACGCATGTAATGTGAAGTGAAATTGTTTTGCAATAGCAAGAACGACAATTTCATCATCCATAACTTGATAGTTAATTTCGTCTAATTCAATATCTGCTAACTCAAATGCAGCAGCTACACTTTCTTGTACGGCTGCAGCGGAAGAGAGGGATTCTTCATTGCAAGAGTATAAATCTAGTAATAATTGATGACCTAATGCATCTGCCATTGTAGCACCTTCTTTCGTACATACGTTATTATATCTTTAATATTATACATTGAATTCTTGTATTAGTCTATTCGTAGAAATATTTACGTATGTACATTGATTATGGTGGGAAAATATATACAATAAGTTTATATATTTTGGTAATAGTCAAATAATAATTTATAAAAATTTGACTTTTCATTTGACAATAGTCAAATAGTCTAATATAATAAGATTATATCAAAAGAACAAAAGGACAAATTAAGAGATGAATTTATAAAGAGGTGTTATTATGAGCGTTATAGCTGATAAAATAGAAAAATTTATACTTAATAAATTGACAGAAGAACAAGAAAAATTAATTTTAAAGAGAAATGAGTTGGCCGATGAATTAGATTGTGCACCATCTCAGATTAGTTATGTATTAAGTACGCGTTTTTCTAATGAACGAGGATTTGATGTTGAATCTAGACGTGGATTAGGTGGATATATTAGAATTCGTAAGTTGCAACCAGAATCTTCTAATATGGTACCAACAGTTACGACTTATCATATCTATGAAGGTCCAAACCGCGTGGAACGGTTAATCGATTTGCGCGATGTTGATCAATCTTTATTTCAACTGTTACAAGATAATAAAATTACAAAGCGCGAGGCTCAAATGATGCATAATTCATTTGCTAGCATCATTGAACATGTAGATTATGAATCTAGAAATGATGCTATTCGCAATCTTTATGCATCTATGATAGAGACATTGCGGAAGGAGTGATGTCGTATGAAATGCGATCATTGCCATACAAACGAAGCAACAGTACATATGACAAATATCGTAAATAATCAAAAAACAGAACAACATTTATGTTCGTCCTGTGCTAATAAATTACAAAAAGATGGTAAGTTATCTCCCTTTAGTTCGTTCGTAAATGATATTTGGGATAATGACTTTTTCTCTAATGATTTTTTCAAGAATATGGTGTATCCAGACCATATGTTGCAATCACAGCAGATGAAACGCTGTCCAAATTGTGGAAATACGTTTGAAGATTTTAATCGATTTGGAAAATTTGGATGTCCTAGTTGTTACGAAACTTTTAAAAATCAGATTGCATCATTAGTTCAACGCATTCAAGGGTCCATTGAATATGAAGGACGCGTACCGAATCAAGGGCATAATGTGTTTAAAGCACAATATGAAATAAAACAATTACGACGTCAATTAGAGACGGCTATCGGTGATGAAAACTTTGAAGAAGCAGCTCAAATTAGAGATACAATCAAAGCCTTAGAATCGAAACTCGATAGTCATAAAAATTGAGGAGGATAGTATGTTCGATAATATATTAGATACGGCCCTTAGTAAATGGCTCCAACATACGCCATCCGATTCAGATCATATCGTTATTTCTAGTCGTATACGATTAGCTCGAAATTTTAGAGACACATTATTTACCAATAAAAATGATGAAGCAGCTTTACATCATGTTGATTCCATTGCACATGGATTGGTTAGTACGTTAAAAGATGCAGACAATCAAGATTATTATTGTATTAGTCTTGATAAATTGCCAGATATAGAACGCGCTATTCTTGTGGAAAAACATTTGATTAGTCCTGTTATGGCTGAAAAATTGCCATATCGTAGCTTGCTTGTGTCCGATGATGCATCGGTAGCAATTATGGTTAATGAAGAGGACCATTTGCGCATACAAACTATGGAGGCAGGTCTAAATTTAATGGATGCTTTCCACCATGCAGAACGCATTGATGATGCTATTGATGAGAAGCAACCATTTGCATTTAATGAATCTTTTGGCTATTTAACTGCCTGTCCAACGAATGTGGGTACCGGTCTACGCGCCTCTGTTATGCTACATCTTCCTGCGTTAGCAATGACTGGACGCATTAATCGTCTCATTCGCAGTATTGTTCAATTTGGCTATTCTGTGCGCGGTTTATATGGCGAAGGTTCTGAAGCGTTAGGTCATATTTACCAAGTGTCTAATCAACGTACGATGGGTATCAGTGAAGCTGATACAATTGAGCAATTGACGAAAATTGTAGAAGGAATCATAGCAGAAGAGCGAAAATGTCGCCAAACATTGGTGCACAATGATAAAGATGGTCTTGAAGATCATTTGTGGCGGTCCTATGGCATATTGCGATATGCAAGGTCTATAAGCGGTCAGGAATCGCTAGAAAAATTAAGCGATGTCCAATTAGGTGTAGATTTAGATATCTTACCTACATGGTCGAGCGATAGTTTTAATGAATTGGTGGCTATTACAAGATCCAATTTTTTACATAAATATATGGGAAAAGAAGAGGTAAGCCCTCAAGAACGCGATAATTACAGAGCAACAGTAATTAGAGAAAAACTTTCACATAAATAATAATGGTCATTCCTATTTTATGTGATGTTGAAGAATACCATTCATGGAGATACTCCATTTAATATAGATTTACAAAAAGTACCTTCATTTTTTGAATGAAGTTTATATAGAGAGCGCAAACTGATGTTTGCAAACGAGGTAATACATATGATGCAACGATTTACAGATGATGCACAACGAGTGTTATCCTTCGCCCAAGAAGCGGCCTTGGAACTAGGCCATGACTATGTGGGCACGGAGCATATACTCATTGGGCTCATAAAGGTTAAAAATGGTGTTGCTGCAAAGGCTCTTAATGAGCTAGGTCTCAGTGCAGAGACCATTATTGAAGATGTTGAAGAGCACATTGGGCGAGGAAATAAGAAGGTTAGTTCCGTATATATGACACCTCGTGTAAAACATGTGCTAGAGTTAGCTGTTGAAGTAGCTAATCATATGAACCACAATTATGTGGGAACGGAACATATTCTATTAGGGATGTTGAGTGATGGTGGTGGCGTAGCAGTCGGTCTATTACGTAATCATAATATTCGTGCAAATGATATTGTGGATACGATTCGAACAATTCTCGGCTCTTCTGACAGCGCTAGTCATAGTGGGGAAGATAGAAAAGACAATAGTTCATTAGGTGAACTTGCTGATTTTAGCACAGATTTAAATGAATCGGCTAAGCAAGGTAAAATTGACCCCGTTATTGGTCGGGATAAAGAGATAGCGAGGGTCATTCAAATTTTGAGCCGCCGCACTAAAAATAATCCGGTGCTTATCGGTGAACCAGGTGTAGGTAAAACGGCTATTGCAGAAGGGTTGGCTCAGCGCATCGTAAATGGTAATGTACCAGAAATTTTGCGTAATAAGCGAATTATTTCATTGAGCATCAGCTCCATGCTAGCCGGTGCGAAATATCGTGGCGAATTTGAAGAACGATTGAAAAAAGCCATTGATGAAGTTCAAAAACATGACGATATGATTATATTCATCGATGAAATTCATACATTAGTTGGCGCTGGTGCTACTGAAGGCGCCATGGATGCAGCGAATATTTTAAAACCTGCATTAGCTCGCGGTGAGTTCCAAGTGGTTGGTGCTACGACTTTAGATGAATATAAAAAGCATATCGAAAAAGATGCTGCGCTAGAACGTAGATTTCAACCGGTGTTGGTCGGTGAACCTTCTGAGGAGGATGCACTCGAAATTCTAAAGGGTCTACGCGATCGATATGAGGCCTTTCATAAGGCAAAGATTACCGACGAAGCATTGGAAGCTGCGGTTTCACTATCCAGTCGTTATATTACGGATCGGTTCTTGCCAGATAAGGCTATTGATGTTGTCGATGAGGCGGCGTCCAAGGTGCGGATGAAAGTGTTTTCTGCCGCACCCGATGTGAAAGCATTGGAAACACAATTAGCAGATGTAAAAAAAGAAAAAGAAGCGGCTGTAACAGCTCAAGAATTTGAGAAGGCGGCTGAGATGCGTGATGAAGAAAAGCGCATTGAAAAGGAAATCAACGATAAGAAAAAAGCGGCTAAGGAAAATAGCGATGCTAAGTTAGTTGTGACTGACGAAGATATCGCCTCTGTTGTAGCACAATGGACGGGAATTCCTGTTTCTAAAATCGCACAGGAAGAATCTGAATCATTATTACATCTAGAAGAAGAGCTTCATAAACGTGTCATTGGTCAAGATGAGGCTGTTGTGGCCGTTTCTAAGGCTGTTCGCCGCGCTAGAGCTGGTTTAAAAGATCCTAAACGTCCTATTGGGTCATTCTTATTCTTAGGACCTACTGGCGTTGGGAAAACCGAATTGGCTCGTGCCCTAGCTGTTGCCTTATTTGGTGATGAGACGGCGATGATTCGCCTAGATATGTCCGAATATATGGAAAAGCATACGGTATCGCGTTTAGTAGGTGCGCCTCCAGGCTATGTTGGCTATGAAGAAGGGGGACAATTAACTGATGCAGTTCGCCGCAAACCATATAGCGTAATTTTACTTGACGAAGTAGAAAAGGCTCATGCAGATTTCTTTAATATCTTATTGCAGGTTCTTGATGATGGTCGATTAACAGATAGTCAGGGTCGCACTGTTGATTTTAGAAATACTGTTATCATCATGACGAGTAATCTAGGTGCTAAAGCTCTGCGCAAGGATTCACCTGAACTAGGATTTTTAGCAGCTAAGAAGGCTGATAGCAACACTGAAGATGTTAGTGTTGTTAATTTTAAGGAAGCAAAAAAATCTGTTATGGATTCTGTAAAGCGTCATTTCCGTCCTGAATTTTTGAATCGTATCGATGAAATGATTGTATTCCATGCTTTAACGTCAAACGATTTAAAACAAATTGTTACAATTTTAATGGATACTGTAGTAAAACGTCTTGGTGATATGGGATTATCACTAGAAATTTCACCAGCTGCTATGGATTTGCTTGTGAAAGAAGGATCTGATTTCTCAATGGGCGCACGTCCATTGAAACGAGCTATTCAACGGTTAATTGAAGATCCTATTTCGGATCTTATTTTACAAGGTAATGCTCCTAAAGGTGCTACCATCAAGGCCGATGTAGAAGATGAACACATTATTGTAAAAGCTTCTAATTAATTGGGAATAGATATTGTTCTCATACAGTCTTTTATGTAAAATTTAATGTCAAAATGGTATACTATTAGTGATAATAGTTGACCGTAGTATTAATTATGCACAAAAGGTCATGAGTGAATTATCATTCATGACCTTTTACTTTTCATGGGGGTTGTATGGCAAAGGTAAAAACCGTTTTCTTTTGTAATAATTGTGGTGCTGAATCTGCCAAGTGGATGGGAAAATGCCCTCAATGCGGTGAATGGAATACACTGGTTGAAGAAGTGGTAAAAGATACTAAACACAGCCGTACACCGTCTGTACGTGGTGTGGGCACCAATACGACTAAACCCGTGGCATTGCCTGATATTGAAATGTCAGCAGTATCTAGAATTCCTACGACCTATAAGGAAATAGATAGAGTGCTTGGAGGCGGTATAGTTCCAGGTGCGTTAATGTTATTAGGTGGCGACCCTGGTATTGGTAAATCAACACTGCTTTTACAAGTCTCTCAAAAGGTGGCCGATACAGTTGGTACTGTTTTATATGCATCTGGCGAAGAATCACAATTACAATTAAAATTGAGAGCGGAACGATTACATATTAATAGCGAACGATTACATGTGATAGCCGATACAGATTTAGACCATATTCTTGAGGTCGCATTAGATCAAAAACCATCATTACTGGTCATCGACTCCATACAAACAATGTTTACTGCAGATATCGAGGCAGCACCTGGTAGTGTTAGTCAAGTTCGTGAGTGTACATCGCGTTTATTACGGTTTTGTAAAGAACAGAATATTCCGACCATTATCATTGGTCATGTAACAAAGGAAGGCAATATTGCAGGCCCTCGTATGCTTGAACATATGGTGGATGTAGTACTCTATTTTGAAGGGGAACGTTCCTATCAGTTCCGTATATTACGAGCCATCAAAAATCGTTTTGGTTCCACATCGGAAACCGGTATTTTTACCATGATTGAAGATGGTTTGGCAGAGCTGGCTAATCCGTCGGCGTCCTTGTTAGCTGAACGAGCAGATGATGAAAGTGGTAGTGCGGTCATGATTTATCTAGAAGGGGTTCGTCCCATTCTGGTAGAGGTTCAAAGTTTGGTAGCTACAACAGCCTTTGGAATGCCAAGGCGTACGGCTATTGGCTATGATTTGAATCGTCTAATTGTGCTACTAGCAGTATTGGAAAAACGCTGCGGCTTTACGTTGGGCAATAAGGATGTCTACGTCAATGTAATCGGTGGGTTAAAGGTTAATGAACCGGCTTGTGATTTATCGATGGCCGTTGCCATTGTATCTAATTTAAAAAATCGCGTAGTGCCTCATGACATGGTGATTCTTGGAGAGGTTGGATTGACCGGTAATGTTCGTAGTATCCCACGCATAGAACAACGAATTAATGAAGCTAAGAAATTGGGCTTTACAAAGTTTATAATCCCAGAAGGGAACTATAAGCAAATTAAGCATGATGATAAGTCCATTCAAATCCGTGGTGTTACGTCAATTGCACAAGCGATGCAACTCGCATTTTCTTAATACATGTTATAGTTCATAAAAGGCTAATTCATTGCGTATAAACTCTATGGTATTTGAAGGAGGTGATGCCATGATTTATGGTATTTTACGGTATGTGATTGCTATCCTTATCGGTACGGCCGCATACGTAGGTATGGACAATTTAGCCCCTATTATTGATCCTTATTTAGTATCTCAATTTGCAAGCTTTGGAGATATGTCGCTCACTGTAGCACGTATTTCAGTTATTGTGCTTGGTACGATAATTGGTATTTTAATAGGCTATTTTATTTCGTCCTTTATTTTAAAACAAGGTTTAGTCATTGCTAGACGATTGGAACGGGTATTAACACATATTCCTAACCAAGAATTGATTGCAGGCACCATCGGTTTATTATTTGGTCTTATTATTGCTAATTTAATTGGTGCAGCATTCAATCAGGTTCCTATTATTGGACCTTATATTTCAATCATCTTAAGTGCCATTTTTGGCTATAGCGGTGTACGTTTGATGGCCCGTAAGGGACCTGAAATGTATCTTAACTATTTAAAGCAATGGAAACGCAGTGAAGCGGGGACTAAAAAAAGTAGAGGCTTCAACATGTTTGGATCTCACAAGTCCAGTGACTCAAATTCAACTGCAAAGTTATTAGATACTTCTGTTATTATTGATGGGCGTATTAAGGAGCTGTGCGCTACTGGGTTTATTGATGGCCCATTGGTAGTTCCTGTCTTTGTTTTAAATGAGTTACAAATTATTTCCGACTCCGCAGATGCGATGAAACGAAATCGTGGCCGTCGTGGATTAGATATTTTAAAAGAAATGCAGGATGCAAAACTTGTATCTATTGAAATTGTAGAAGATGACTATGATGATCTACACGAAGTTGATTCTAAATTGATGCGATTAGCTTTAGAGAAACAATGGAAGCTTATGACCAATGATTTTAATCTCAATAAGGTGGCTCGCGTACAAGGCATTAAGGTTTTAAATTTAAACGAATTAGCCAATGTATTAAAACCGGCCCTCATTGCAGGTGAATGGATTCGCGTACAAGTAATGAAGGAAGGTAAAGAGGTTCAACAAGGCGTTGCTTACTTAGACGATGGTACAATGATTGTCGTAGAAGATGGTCGTCCGTATGTAGGTCAAGAGGTTGAGGTTATGGTTACATCCATTTTACAAACCAGTGCAGGTCGTATGATTTTTGCGCGTGTAGATGGAGGTAAGCATGAGTAAGGTTAGCTGTATTGTATTAGCTGCCGGCGCAGGTCGCCGGATGGGTCATGATGAGAACAAAATCTTTATTAAACTTGGCAATAAATCAATTATTCAATGGACGTTAAGTCATATTGAACAAGTTAAAGCTGTTAATGAAGTCATTCTCGTTGTTGCTGATGGCGAAGCAGCCTATATGAAGCAGCATATTGCATCATTAGGACTTTCAAAATCAATTAAAATCATCACAGGTGGCAAAGAGCGACAAGATTCTGTGTATGCAGGTTTACAAGCGGTTAGCGATGATATGGATATTGTCCTCGTTCACGATGGAGCTAGACCTTTAGCAAAGCCAGAGTTATTTGAACGTGTCATTGAAGGGGCCAAGACTCATGGTGCTGTGACTATAGGAGTACCATCTACAGATACGATTAAGCGTGTTGATATCGATGGACAGGTTTTAGAAACATTGAATCGTAACGAGTTGATGAATATTCAAACGCCACAAGGTTTTCTAAAAGATATATTCAAAGAAGCTCAAGAAACGGCTAAGCGTGATGCTTATTTGGGGACGGACGACGTGTCCTTAGTTGAATATATCGGTAAAGATGTGTACATTTTAGATGGCGATTATGAGAACATCAAGGTTACGACACCAAACGATATAGCGGTGGCTAAACGGTATTTAGGAATCAAGGAGCAACAGATGCGCGTAGGTTTTGGATATGATATTCATCGATTGAAGGAAGGAAGACCTTGTATTTTGGGCGGTGTTCATATCGAATCGCCTGTTGGCCCCGATGGTCATTCCGATGCAGATGTATTGATTCATGCGTTGATGGATGCCTTACTTGGTGCTGCTGGTTTAAAGGATATCGGCTACTATTTTCCACCAGAAGATGATGCATATAAAGGGATTTCTAGCATGATTTTATTAAAACATGTGAATTCCTTGTTGAAAGAAAGAGGCTTAGAAGCCTATAATATAGATATTATGGTTATTTCTGAAACGCCAAAATTAAAGCCACACATCGATACGATGAAGGCTAATTTACAATCTGTTTTAGAAATTCCATTAGTTCGCATTAGTATTAAGGCTACTACCAATGAAATGCTTGGTGCCATCGGGCGCCGTGAAGGTATTGCAGCACAGGCAGTAGTTTCCGTATATGAAGGAGAGGTTTAATTATGAAGGTACGTTTTGCGCCAAGTCCAACAGGTCCATTTCATATTGGCGGTGCTCGATCCGCTTTGTTCAACTGGCTATTAGCACGTAAGGAAAAAGGCACGTTTGTACTTCGCATCGAGGATACAGATTTATCTCGTTCTACTCGTGAAAGTGAAGAAAATATTAAAGCATCTTTGCAATGGCTCGGTATGAATTGGGATGAAGGCATCGACGTAGGTGGTGAAAATGGCCCTTATCGTCAAACAGAACGTCTTGATTTGTATAAAGAAGTAACACAACGCTTACTTGATGAAGATAAAGCTTATGAATGCTTCTGTACAGCTGAAGAGCTTGATGAAGTACGTCAGGCGCAAATGGAACGCGGTGAAACCCCTAAATATAATGGTCATTGTTGCCATCTTACAGAAGAAGAAAAAGAAAAATATCGTGCAGAAGGTAGAAAACCAACTATCCGTCTTCGCGTACCTTTGAATAAAACTTATGCATTCGATGATATGGTTCGTGGTCATGTATCCTTCGAGTCCAATGGTGTAGGTGACTTTGTAATCGTAAAATCCGATGGTATCCCTGTATATAACTTTGCCGTTGTAATGGATGACCACATGATGAAAATCACTCACGTTATTCGTGCGGAAGAACATTTATCCAACACACCTCGTCAAATGGCTATCTACGAAGCACTTGGTTGGGAAATTCCTATATTTGGTCATATCTCCTTGATTCTTGGCAAAGATTATAAGAAGATGTCTAAACGTCATGGTGCTACATCTGTTGATCAATATAAGCAATTGGGCTACTTGCCAGAAGCATTAGTAAACTTCTTGGCACTTCTTGGTTGGGCTCCAGAAGGTGAAGAAGAATTCTTTACACAAGATGAATTGATTCAAGCCTTCTCCATGGATCGCGTTGCTAAGAACCCAGCTGTATTTGATATCGATAAATTAAACCACATCAATTTCCATTACATGAAAAATTTGAGCGATGAAGAATTATTCCGCCTTTGCTTGCCGCATTTAAAAGAAGTTGGTTTAGCTCCAGATAGCTTGAATCAATCTGATATTGATTGGTTAACATTACTTTGTTCTACATTCCGTGATCATATTAGCTTTGGTGCTCAAATTAAAGATCATGTAGGCATGTTCATGGGGAAAACAGTATTCCTCGAAGAAGGTCATGAAGAAGAGTTAAAGGCAGTGCTTAACGAAGAATCTGCGCCAACTGTATTGAATGCTTTCAAAGAAAAATTAGCAGACATGGAAGAAGTTACACCAGAAGCTGTTAAAAAGGCTATCAAGGCTGTTATGAAAGAAACTGCTTTGAAAGGTAAATTTGTATTCATGCCATTGCGTGTTGCCTTGACTGGTCAAATGCATGGTCCTGACTTAAACAATATCGTTACATTGCTTGGTAAAGAAAAATGCTTACATCATTTAGACAATGTAGGTGCTTTAACTAAATAATAGAACTATTGAAAGGCTCTCATACCTATGGTGTGAGGGCCTTTGTTGTATATAATGTACAGATTTGCTATAATTAACGGCGTATTTTATTTTGATTTTTATGAAAGTGAGTATTTTGATGAGTTTTATTCGATCTATTAACCATCTCTTTAATAGCTATCTGTCTTGGATAGTATTATTGATGGCCGTATTGGCTTATATGCTACCAACATTTTTTGCGTGGATGACGCCATATGTGGCATATATGTTACAATTTGTTATGTTTGCCATGGGTTTAACGTTAACAGCACAAGTATTCCTTGATGTATTCAAACAACCAATGAAGGTTATCCTCGTATCTGTCATTCAATTTTTATGGATGCCTTTAGCGGGCTTTTTAGTAGCCCTTATCTTTAACTTTCCACCGGAAATCGGTATTGGTTTCATCTTGTTAGGTGCATGTCCAGGTGGTACGGCTTCTAATGTCATGACATTCCTCGCTAATGGTAATGTGCCATTGTCCGTATCTGCTACAACCGTATCTACCTTGTTGGCTCCAATTTTAACACCATTATTCGTAGTATTGTACGCAGGTGCTACATCATCCATTGAAATTCAATTTATGCCGATGTTTATATCCATCGTTAAAATCGTATTGGTTCCAATCATTTTAGGTATTGTATTGAATTACTTTATTGGATCTAAAATTGAACCTGTTAAATCTGTATGTCCTACCATAGCAGCCATTGCAGTATTACTTATCTTGGCAGCCGTAACAGCGGTTAACCAAAAACAAATTGCTGAAACAGGTCTCATCATTTTTGTAGCTTGTTTAGTACAAAACTTGAGTGGCTACGTTGTTACATTCTTTATTTGTAAAATTCTTAACATCGATGTATCATCTCGTCGTGCTATGCAAATTGAAGTGGCTATGCAAAACTCTGCATTATCCGTTTCACTAGCGATGAAACATTTCACACCTCAAGCAGCGGTAGCTGGTGCTGTTTTCTCGATTATTCATAATTTTACAGGCTCTATTTTTGCCGGTATTTGCCGCAAACATGATGATAAAGAGAAGTTAGAACAAGCTTAGTCATTAACTTATTAAGTAAATCGTTCTAATAACTTATAATTGATAATATATTTCAATAAAATATACAGTTAAACCTCCATTTTCATAATTCTTAATATGTTTAATTCCCTTGATAAAGGGACATATTCAATGGTTTTGAAGATGGAGGTTTTTCTTGTAATTATTGACATTATATAGCATTATTGGTAAAATTATTTTATATCTTAATATAGGTATACATTAAAAGCTAAGATTGAAAGAAGTACTCTACAACTAACTTTTTAGCGAGAACCGATGGTGGGAGGGTTTAAGGATAGGTAGACGAAATGCATTCATGAGCTGACATTCCGATTATAGGTAGGTTTGTCCGGTGACGCGCCGTTATGCGATGAGTGGGTACCACATTGGTGCCTAACAGAGTGGAACCGCGGACCATCGTCTCTGTATGAGATGAGGGTTCTTTTTTATTTTTCGAATATGGAGGCATCAGTATCGATGAGAGAAATTACAGTTTATAATACAATGACGCGCCAAAAAGAGGTATTTACTCCTGTAACACCAGGTGAAGCAAAGATGTATGTTTGTGGTGTAACACCATATAATCATCCTCATATTGGTAATGCTCGTCCTTTTGTAACGTGGGATGTAATTCGTCGCTACATGAAACATGTAGGATATAAAGTAACGTATGTACAAAACTTCACTGATGTAGACGACAAGATTATTAATACATCTAATGGTGAAGGTGTGGCATGGGACGTAATTGCTAATCGTTATATCGATAGCTATTTTGAAGTAATGGATGCACTCGGCGTAGAACGTGCCGATGTATATCCACGTGTATCTACTCATATCCCTGATATCCTTAAGATGATTGAGACTCTTATCGATAAGGGTTATGCTTATGAGCTAGATGGCGATGTGTATTTTAGCGTAGAAAAATTTGATCATTATGGTGAATTGTCTGGTCGTACATTAGATGATATGGAAGCAGGTGCTCGTATTGAAGTAGATGGTCGTAAAAAGAATCCTATGGACTTTGCACTTTGGAAAGCTGCTAAACCAGGTGAACCATTCTGGGAAAGTCCTTGGGGCAACGGTCGTCCAGGTTGGCATATTGAATGTTCCGCTATGAGCCAAAAATATTTAGGCGAAGAATTTGATTTCCATGGTGGTGGTAGTGATTTGATTTTCCCTCATCATGAGAATGAAATTGCTCAATCTGAAGGCTGTTCTGGCCATCATCCTTCTGTAAAATACTGGTTGCATAATGGATTCATTACGATTAATTCCGAAAAAATGTCTAAATCCTTGAACAATTTCTTCTTGGTGAAAGATATTTTGGAACAATATAGTCCAGATGCTTTGCGTTACTTCTTACTTAACACACATTATCGTAGCCCATTGGATTTCTCCGATGAACGCTTAGAAGAAGCAAATAAATCTTTGGAACGATTAGGTACTGCTATCGAAAATCTTTTATATCTTGAAAAATGTGAAGCTGGCCCTTGTGACGATGCTCAACGTTTATTAGAAAAAGCTAAAGAATATGAAGAAGAATTCGAAGCCGCTATGAGCGATGATTTTAATACTGCTTTAGCTACATCTAGTATGTTTGGTCTTGCTAAGGAAATTAATATTTACTATCAAGTTGTAACAGGTAGAGAAGGCGTTGTTTGCCAAGATGCTATCGCAGAGGTAAAACGTATCTTCAAATTTATGACAGAGGTCATTGGCGTATTAGAAAGAGCTTGGGTAGGTAATACTGGTGCTGACGCAGCAGAATACGAACAATTGATGGATGTTATTCTCTCTGTTCGTCAAGCATGCCGTGAACAAAAGCAATGGGCTCTTGCGGATTGCATTCGAGACCGATTAGCTGAAATTGGCATTACTATTGAAGATTCTCCTGCAGGAGCACGGTGGAAAAAGCGTGAAATTTAAGCAATTTCAATTTCTGAAACAAGAAGCTATTAAAAAATTAATACTCTTAGATACTGAGGACCATTCTTTTGTATCTAAACCAGCATCTGAAGTTTTAGCTTCAGATGCTGTTATGTTGGCCTATATTGGTGATGCTGTATATTCTATGTACATTAGACAACGCGTTGTAGAAATGAGTATTTCAAAGGTTCAGATTCTACATACATTGGTAACTGAATTTATTTGTGCAAAATCTCAGTCAAAAGTATTGGAACAATTAGAATCAATGTTTACAGAGGATGAACAAACAATTGCTAGACGAGCTCGAAATAGTAATGTTAATGTACCTAAGAGTAGTTCTGTACGGGAATATCGAAATAGTACCGCCTTTGAAGCAGTCCTTGGTTTCTTATATGAAACAGGTCAGCAGGATCGACTTAATGAATTGATGAAAGAGGCCTATTCTATTACATTAAGAGGACTTTCACATGGATAATTATATTGTAGGCAGAAATGCCGTAAAGGAAGCATTAAAAGCAGGCCGTTCTATACAACGCATTTTAGTGAGTGACGATAAAATTAAAACGGGTTTATCTGACATCGTGGGTCTAGCGAAATCCAAGGGGGTAGAGGTTCGTCCCACACCTGTTAAACAGATGAATCGATATGAAACGGATGTACCTCATCAAGGTGTTATTGCATTTGTTAATGCTGTAGAATTCAAAGACCTTGGAGAAGTACTGCAAGAGTCGAATCATGAGAATCCATTGCTTATCTTAACGGATGGTGTAGAGGATCCTCATAATATGGGGGCTATTATCCGGACCGCTGAATGTGTGGGAGCTACTGCAGTTTTAATTCCTAAACGTCATAATGCACCAATTAACGCAACGGTTGCCAAAACATCTGCTGGTGCAGTGGAACAAATTCCCCTTGTTCAAGTTGGCAATGTTACACAAACGATTAAACAGCTTCAAAAGCAAGGATTTTGGGTTCTTGGCGCCCATATGGAAGGTGATCGCACCTTATATGAAGCCGATTTAACAATACCTACTGTCCTTGTCATCGGCAATGAAGGTAAGGGGATTAGTCGTGTCGTAAAAGAAGCTTGTGATTTCCTAGTTACCATCCCTATGTATGGTAATTTAAATTCTTTAAATGCATCTGTAGCAGCTGCTATTCTCATGTATGAAGCAGTTCGACAACGGACTATGAAGGTAAAATAGAGGTGCTACATGTTAAAGGATATTTTAATCGTCGATGGGTATAATGTCATCTTCGCATGGCAAAGTTTAAAAAAACTGGCTAATGAATCCTTGGAACACGCTCGAATGGAATTACGTAATCAGCTTTTAAACTATGGTAAATTTAAAGGCTATGAGGTTATACTCGTGTTTGATGGTAAATATACTAAGTCGATAGCGAGTATCGAAGAAATCACTAAAGGGTTTATAGAAGTATATACCGATGATGGTGAAACGGCAGATTCTTTTATTGAACGAGAAGTATTCTTGCGTCAAGGTAAGTATACTAATGTATACGTCGTTACTTCTGACGGGGCTGAACAAAATCAAATATTAGGCTCTGGTGGACTTAGGATTCCCGCAAGAGAATTGCAAAATGATATGCGTCTTGCCAAGCAAGAGGAACGCTTGCAATATACACATAAACATCATCGTGACCAAATGGTACTCAGGAGAAATGAGGTATATGACCACTTAGATCCCGATGTGGCTAAAAAATTAGAAGCTATACGGAGAGGTACAAAGTAAGCACAACAGATAGACCTGCTGTAGTAGTATGAAGTACATTCTATTTCATAAATATTGCAGAACATATATAATTCAAGTATAATAACATATATTGGTATTTCTACAATATGTGATTGTATGGAGGACCTATGAACAATTTTCATATGCAACAGTCCGATTACAATTTCAAAGAAATGACTGATGAGCAAGTTGTGGTCATAGCTCAACAAGAGCAAAATGAGTTTGCAATCGACTATATAGTCAATAAATATAAAAATTTTGTGCGCGCTAAGGCGCGTACCTATTTTCTTGTAGGTGCCGATCGAGATGATATCATTCAAGAAGGCATGATTGGCTTGTATAAGGCTACTCGTGATTTTAGACATGATAAATTAGCCTCTTTTCGGGCCTTTGCAGAACTATGTATTACACGGCAAATTATTACGGCCATAAAATCTGCGACGCGTCAAAAGCACGCACCACTCAATTCTTATATTTCTTTAAATAAACCTGTGTATACAGAAGAGTCTGAACGGACCTTGTTAGAAATGCTGTCATCAGCACGAAGTACAAATCCAGAAGACCTCATTATTAGCCAAGAAGAGCTAGATGATATAGAAAAAAACATAGGACATATTTTAAGTGATTTAGAGTGGCAAGTGTTAGAAGGCTATTTAGATGGTAAATCATATCAGGAGATGGCAAAAGGTACTGATCGTAGCATCAAGTCGATTGATAATGCTTTACAAAGGGTTAAACGTAAATTAGAGAAGTTTTTGGAACATCGTGTATTAGATGCTCCTACACAGGAAGGATGACTATTGTGACAAATTTTTTGATGGTTTTAGAAATCATTGTGTCCATTTTATTGATTGTTGTTGTAATTGCTCAAACTAGTAAGAGTTCTGGTATGGGCGGCGCCGTTTCTGGTGCGGCAGATTCTACATTCGGCGGTAAAGAACGCGGCTTAGATGGGTTCTTATCTCGCTGTACAATCATTTTAGGTATTATCTTTGCTGTATTGAGCTTAGTTCTAGGGGCAATGATTAACCAATTCTAATTTGAAAGCCTGCCTAGCAGGCTTTTCTTTTTTTCAGCATATATAAATATTATGCAAAGGAGGTGTTTATATGAAAGAAAAAGTGTTAGCGTTTTATAAATCTATTTATCCCCATACGTATCATATCGATGATGCTGCTATGGATTGTCATATTAAGGGCGGCCGTGAATTGGATGCCTTTATGGATGCTGCTAGAGAACTATTAAAAGAGGGGCGCTTAAGTTTTATACGAAAAGATGTATATGCCTATAATAATGATACAGAATTTATTGAAGGTATTTACAAGGGATATAGAAAATCCTTTGGATTTGTTATTACTGCTCCTGATGAAGAGGATGTGTATATAGCAGAACAAAATAAGGGCACTGCTATGCATAATGATAAGGTTCGTGTACGTATTATCACATCCCGAGATTCACGCCATAAACGAGAAGGTGTTATAACTGAAGTCATAGAACGAGCTAATGAAACTGTTGTAGGTACCTATGACAGACAGCATTCCTTTGGATTTGTCATCCCTGATGATGAACGATTGGGAACCGATATTTACGTTGACTTACATAATACCTTAGATGCTCGTAGTGGCGCTAAGGTGCTTGTAAAAATTATCAAATGGCCAGAAGGCGATAAGAAACCAGAAGGTGTCATTACAGAAGTATTAGGCTATAAAGGTGACGTAGGCCTTGATATTAACTGTATTATGGCTAATTATGACTTGCCGTTTTCCTTCCCTGAGGATGTTGTGAAAGCGAGTCAACATATCAACACGACCATTACAGATGATCCTAAACGTTGGGATTTACGCGACGTGCCAATGGTTACCATCGATGGTGAAGATGCAAAGGACCTTGATGATGCTGTGAGTGGTCGTAAACTCGATAATGGTAACTATGAACTAGGTGTACATATTGCCGACGTAAGCCACTATGTAGTGTCGCAAAAGGCTATCGATAGAGAAGCCTATAAACGCGGTACATCTGTTTATCTAGTAGACAGAGTTATCCCCATGTTACCAGAGGTACTATCCAATGGTATTTGTAGCTTAAATGCTGGCGAAGATCGGTATGCCATGACCTGTATGATGGAAATTGATACACAAGGTAAGGTTGTTAATTATCGGATTCAACCATCTATCATCCATGTGAATCGCCGTTGCAGTTATAAAGAGATTTATAAAGCATTAACCGAAGATATTATTCCTGATGACTTGGCACCTCTTATGCCCATGATTCACAATTTATCCGACATCGCAAAAACTTTAAATGATATGCGTCGTCGTCGTGGTGCACTGGATTTTGATTTCCCTGAATATAAGGTGCTTTTAGATACAGAAGGCACACCATTGCGCATTGTACGTCGCGACCGTACATTAGCGGAACGACTTATTGAAGAATGTATGCTTATAGCTAATGAAACGGTAGCTACTCATCTAAAGAATACAAACCGTACGAGTGTATATCGTATCCATGAAACACCGAGCGAAGAAAAGATGAGTATGTATCAAAAGGTACTCAATTATTTAGGTCAAGATATTCGATTACATCTTGATGAATTAGAGCCACGCGTGTTCCAACATATTTTAGATGCTGTTAAGGGCACGGATATTGAACAAGTGGCTCAAATCATGACATTGCGTTCCATGCAACAAGCTAAATATAGCATCGATAATGCAGGTCATTTTGGGTTGGCGTCGAAATGCTACACACACTTTACATCGCCTATTAGACGATATCCAGATCTCATGGTACATCGCTTATTAAAAGCTGATATGGGATGGCCTGATGGATATGCACACCGCGATACTAAAACAGAATTTTTAGAACGTGCTGCTGTGCATTCTTCAGAACGTGAACAAGTGGCTGTAGCTGCTGAGCGCGACACAGTCGATTTAAAGAAAACCCAATATATGGTTCCATTTATTGGCGAAGTCTTTGAGGGCAAAATATCTAGCATCACATCCTTTGGTATGTTTGTAGAGTTAGATAATGGTATCGATGGTCTTGTTCATATGAATATGATGACTGATGATTACTATTTTTACGATGAAGAACATTTCCTATTAGTTGGCAAGCGTACGGGTCAAATCTATCATTTAGGTGATACGGTAACGGTGACATTGGTGAAAGCTGATGTAGAAAAACGTCAAATCGATTTCGTACTTGGCGAAGTGGATAATCTTATGAGAATTCAAGAAATGATGAAGAATTCCGAAGATTATGTAGGGGTAAGAGAAAAGAAACCGTTTGGGCGTTCTGGTATCTCTAAACAATCTAAACGAAAAGGCAAGGGACATAGCAAGTCTTCTAAACGAAGAGAACAATATTCTGGCTTATCTAGTGTTACAAAGCATAAAAAGGGACGTAAAGACCATAAAACGTCTAAGAAAAAAGTAAAGAAACGTAAACGATAATAAAAATATTAATACCTATTGTGAGGTGACTATGGCAAAGAAAGATGCTCCATCATTAATTGCAGATAACCGTAAGGCACGTCATGATTTTAATATTCATGAAACCTATGAAGCGGGCATCGCATTGACGGGAACAGAGATTAAATCAATTCGCCAAGGTAAATTAAATCTTAAGGATAGCTTTATCCGCATTGATAAGGGCGAAATGCTTCTCTACGGTGTTCATATCAGTCCTTATGAACAGGGCAATCGCTTTAATCATGAGCCTGAGCGAACACGTAAACTATTGATGCATAAATCGGAAATAAAAAAATTATTCCAACAAGTGAAAGAAAAGGGATTCTCCTTGATTCCGTTGAACTTTCATTTTAGCCGTGGCTATGTGAAGGTAACGGTTGGTCTTGTAACAGGCAAAAAATTGTACGATAAACGCCAAGATATGGCAGAACGGGATGCAAAGCGTGACATTGCTAAGCGTTTGAAAGAACAAGAAAAATACTGATATATAATAGGAGGATGTTTAGTGGAAGTTAATCAATACTTTTATAGTTTGGCAAAAATATCAGCTCAAAAAGCAGCTGAAAACGGAGTGCATGTAGATCCTAAATTTATATATACTCAATGGTACATTGAAACAGGTGGGTTTACATCTCAACTACAAGCAACACATCATAATCTAGGTGGTGTTACAGCATCAGATGGCAGCTGGAGACATTTTACGGATTTTATTGATTTTGCAAACTATTTTGGCAATTATTTGACATACTATAGAGAAGATGGCATGACAAATGCTACATCTCTGTATTCGTATATCAATGCCTTGTACAATGGCGGATACTTTACAGCAGATTTTAATTCCTATTATGGCTCTGTATTACAAGTGTTTAATACAATCAATTTCTAAATATGGTTAAGGGACTGTTTTACAGTCCCTTATTTTTATGTATATTGTTAACTTAATACAAAATATAAGTTGATAAAAATCACACATTTTCTTATAATGTAAACAAAGTGTGATTTATATAGTTGACAATGTAAGTACATGAAGAGGTGAATACTATGAGTCAAATTCGTCAAATCACAGAAATCGGTATTTTAACTGCTATGATTACAATCTTGGGAGCTATCAAGATTCCTAATCTTGTGCCGGGCATTGAGTTCCAGTTATCAGCGCCTCTAGCGGTGGCAATTTGTGCGGCTTTTGGGTTTAAAAAGTATATCATCAGTGGTTGTTTATCCAGTCTTATTGGGTTGGCATTGGGGACTCAAAATTTTCTAAGTGTTGCTATTGCTATGCAGTTTAGATTAGTTGTGGGTTTCTTATTGTGGATTTGCAAAAATCATATGCTTGGCGTTATTCTAAGTGGTCCTATTGCTTCGACGGTAGCTCGATTAACTCTATCCGTCTATGTTGGTAAAGGAGCTCTAGCTATGGTTATGCTCGCTGTACCTGGTATGATTTTTACTGCTGTTGTAGCGCCAATTATGACTGCTGTATTTAAAAAGGTTATATCCGCTGCTACGCATAGTGTACCTCGAAAGGTCGTGCGATGATGGGGTTATATAGTATTCGCATGCGTGGTGCAGAAGGGGGACCTCATGAAGAAGGGGGCCGTCATATATCAGGTGCTGAACGCATTGTAGAGGAAAGTGATTTAGAATCCGTAGCATCTGCCTTGATTCATCGGGCGTTGCATCACAGTAAAGGTAAATCCGACTTTATTAATATTTGTATAGATGCGATTCACGATGATGATATTACTTATGTTAATTGTATCGCTATCGATGAACATAGGAGTGAATCAGTAAACGAATCACGTGAATTAGCAAAAGAGTTATTACAGTCAGCAGTGGCGCATAAGGCCGTAGAACATGCTTTCACAGAACTAGGCCAACTACCAGGTAATATGCGTGGTGCTATTCTGATGGATGCCAATACAGGTGTGCGATTGGATCAAGACACTATGCGTGGTGTTCGCGTAAGTCATATGGATGCGTGTGGCAACGAAACAAGATCTATGAATGTGCATATGCGTGAAGCACTAGTACTAGCCACAAAGGTGCAGTCATGTCCTGGTATTGTAGGTGAACTTTGTTGGTCCGACGATCCAGATTATACAGTGGGGTATGTAGCATGTAATGGCATATATCATCGCATTCCGAATATGAAAGAAATGGGAAATCCTATCGGGGGCCGTGTATTTTTTGTAGATACAAATAGGCCTATTCGTGAAATTGTTGATTATTTAGAGAATACAACAGTATTGGTACGGTGGTAGCATGGATTATTATCAAGACTTTCAAAAAAAACTAGAGGCTAAGGAGCAAGAACAAAATAAAAGAACGATTAAGACCTACGAGCCCTTAGATGCAGTACGTGTAAAACGCAATGATAGTGAGTATATCATGATGGCATCTAATAATTATTTAGGACTTACTCATGATGCTCGAGTACAACAAGTGGCTATGCAAGCAATCCAACGATATGGCACCGGTTCTGGTGGTGCTAGACTTACATCAGGATCGTTTCCATTGTTTAAGGAATTAGAAATCGCTATAGCCAATTTTAAAGGAACGGAACAGTCACTTGTTTTTAATACAGGCTATATGGCTAATGTTGGTACGATTACAGCCTTAATGAACAAGCATAGCGTCATCATTAGTGATGAATTAAACCATGCTAGTATCATCGATGGGTGTCGCCTCAGTGGAGCTCATATTGAGCGGTATAAACATAAAGATGTAGAACATGCTGAATATATTCTTAAGAATTATAAATCTGCGTATAAAATGATCATTACTGATGGTGTATTTAGTATGGATGGAGATATTGCACCATTAGATAGACTGTATGAGTTAAGTAAGGAATATAACGCTCTTCTTATGGTAGATGATGCGCATGCGACCGGTGTCATTGGAAATGGGCGAGGTACGGCTCATCATTTTGGTCTTACCGATGTAGATGTACAGCTTGGTACCTTGAGCAAGGCCTTAGGTTCTGTTGGCGGCTACGTGGCGGGACGTAAGGAATTGATAGAATACCTGATTAACTATAGTCGTAGCTTTATATTTTCTACAGCTTTGTCCCCGGCGGATATCGGTGCGGGTTTAGAGGCCCTACGAATTATACGAGATGAACCATCTGTGGTCGATACATTACGTGATAATACTGTGTATATGGCACATAAATTACAGGCTATGGGCATTGATTGTGATGATGAAACACCGATATTCCCGATTGTGGTAGGCGAGAATGATCGAGCCTTAACATTGGCCCGTGAGTTAGAAGAACGGGGCATTATTATTACAGCTATTCGACCTCCTACGGTTCCTGTTGGTGAAAGTCGCCTACGCATGACGGTGACTGCTGCTCATAGCAAAGAGCAACTTGATTATGTCGCACAAACTCTGCATGAATTACTAGTTGACATGAATATACATTAGGGGTATGATAGATAAACCAACAAACCCATGGGGATGTAAAGGTTTCGACAGGGGCGAGTGTGGTATAGATAGCGAGTCGGCGTTCCATTGGGCCGTTAAACGGTGGGAAAACATTTAAACGCAGAAGAAAATTTTGCATTAGCTGCATAAGCTACGTCCCTCATACTTGTGCCTACCAAGTGTGAATGGACGTCAAACCGTAGGCTGGCTTAATTTAGTCGTTCATATGAATTAGGCGAGACAACATGAACTGGAGTACTGTAGTTTGTCTGTGAGCGATAGGTACTTGAGACTTAAATCATAGACTGTGCTCGGAGAGGTCTATATGGCAACGCTTTTGGACAGGAGTTCGACTCTCCTCATCTCCACCAAATAATAAGCGGACATTTTAAGAAATAAGTCTGCGTTTACAGATAAATTTGTGATTTTTCGGCCATAATAGATAGAGGAAAGCTGATTAAGTGGTTTTAAAACCGTCTAGGTAGATTCTTAGGCGGTTTTTTTGTATCTTGAATTTATAATCTAAGTGCAACTAAAAAAAGATTCATGGCTTTCTGATAAAATAGTGTTTGCAAAGACATCTAAAAATCAGGAGGAGCCATGAATCATTATACTCATTTTACACTAAAAGAGCGCGAAATTCTAAAACATTTTATTGATATAGGAAAAAATCAAACAGAAATTTCAATTTTACTTGGGAAAAATAAATCGTCTATATCAAGAGAAATCAAAAGAAATAGTCAAAATGGCGAGTACATACCTTGTGAAGCCCATGTCAGATATAAAAATAGACGCTTTAATTGTAAACCAAGAAAAAAGCTAGATAATCCAAGTCTATATGAATGTGTAAAGAATTTATTTTTGAGACATCAATGGTCTCCGGAACAGATCTCCTCTCGATTGAAATTTGAAAATTCAAGCTTCACTATTAGCTACAATACAATTTACAGGGAAATATATAATGGTCGTTTTGATGAAAAAGAACTATCACATGGAAATAGAGGAGTTGTTCGCAAACTACGACATCGTGGTAAAAGTCGTCATACAAAAAATTATGAAGAAAGACGTGGAAAAATTCAAATTAGTAATTTAATTACAGATAGACCAGATCCTGCAAATAATCGAGAACGATTAGGTGATTGGGAGGCTGATACAGTTATGGGGCAGACTGGTAAGGCTTGCTTAGTAACATTAACTGATCGAAAAAGTAGGTAACTGCTATGTAAAAAAATTGCAAAAAAGAATGCATTTTTAGTCAAACAAGCGATGATTAAGCTTTTAAAAAATCAACCTCTAGAAACAATAACTCCAGATAGAGGGAAAGAGTTTTCTAAACATGCAGAAATTAGTCAGGAGTTGAATTTAGTAGAATTTTATTTTCCATTACCACATCATCCTTGGCAAAGAGGAACAAACGAAAACACCAATGGATTGCTTAGAGAATATTTCCCGAAAACTGTGGATATTAATCAATCAGATAGCTATGTTGAAGCAAAAATGAAAGAAATAAATCTTAGACCGCGCAAATGCTTAAATTGGAAAACTCCATACGAGGTTTATCATTCAGTAGAGTTGCATTTGACTTGACAATTCAAGATATTAATAATAAAATTTTCAAATTAATTTAAATAAAGAGTCTTTGAGGTGATAAAGCATGGAAATTTTACTTATGTCATATTTAGCAGGAACAAAAAATATAACAAAAAAGTATCTTTCAAAAATGATTTCGAATAAAATAGTTTTTATTCCTACTGCTGGAAATGTTGAACCATATACTGGATATATTGATGAAGGTGTTGAGATGTTAAAGTCTTTAGGATATGAATTGGAAATTATTGATATTTCTAAATATGATGAAGATTATTTAAAGAATAAACTTTCAAAGACTAAATGTATCTGTATATCTGGTGGTAACACATTTTATCTATTACAAGAGCTGAAAAAGAAAAATCTTATAGGCCTACTTTATGAAAGAATCAAAGAAGGCTTATTTTATATTGGTGAATCTGCTGGCGCAATTATTATGTCTGAAAATATTGAATATAATCAGATAATGGATGATAAAAGTATAGCATCTGAATTAGATGATTATATGGGTGTAAATGTATTTAATCATTATGTTGTGCCTCATTTAGGAGAGTATCCATTTGAAGAGACTGCTCAGAAAACATTAGATACTTATCAAGATAAGATACCATTAGTGCCGATAAACAATAATGAAGCAATCTTAGTTGAGGATCATGGTTATACGGTATTAACTGAAAAAAAGTAAACTAGTAATAAATAGTTTTATAATTCTAAAACTATTTAAGTTCATATTGAACATAAAATGTCAATAGTTTTTAACATTTTTATTTTATACAATATATGTGGGTTTAATCAGATTTTATCTATGTTTTATAAAGGTAGAGGGATATCGAAAAAATTGACTTTGTCTATAGAATCCTGTAAAATATATAAAGATATTTATGTAATTATGACACATAGATGATTAGTTTCGTGTAAAGGAGAACATGTAATGAAGTCTCATTATTCACGCATGTTAGCAGTATTAGCAGTATCCGCATTACTGGTGGCAGGCTGTGGTAGTCAACAACAGAAATCAGCTGATGTGGCGGTAAATTCGTATAAAATCGTATCGCAAAACGCACAAGTTGATCAAACGTATACTGGTACGATTAAAGCAGAAAACTCAGTGGCTGTACATGCTCGTGTTACTGGTTATGTGGTAGAAAAATTTGTTAAAGGTGGGGATCAAGTAGTAGCAGGTCAACCTTTATATCGAATCGATTCTCGTCAATATGAATCCAATGTAGCAACAGCGGAAGCTAATGTGGCAAGAGCAAATGCAGATTATCAAAATGCAGAAACTGATTTAGGTCGTTATGAAACATTGGCAAGTCAAGATGCGATTGCACGCCAACGCGTAGATACACAACGTTCTGCCACGGAACAAGCTAAAGCAGCTGTAGAAGCACAACAAGCAGCATTGAAGATTGCTCAAGATAACTTAGGTGATACTATTATTTATGCACCATATTCAGGTACAGTGAGCATGGATGCTGTCGATATAGGTACATTTGTTAATGCAGGATCCACAACATTGGTAACCATCGATTCTGTAGATCCTATTTTCGTCGAATTTAGCATGACTGAACAAGAGTATCTTGAATTCATGGCTACTCGTTCTGGTGATGAAAACAGCGGTCTTAATTTGAAATTACGCTTAGCTGATGGCAAGGAATATAATCAAGTAGGTTCTGTTGTTCAAGCGGCAAGAACTTTAGATCCTTCCACAGGTAAGTTAATTTTGAAAGCTTCCTTCCCTAATCCTGACCACTTATTGTTACCTAATATGTTTGCTACCGTTATTTCTCCTGGTGAAAAATTAACGGATGCCATTTTGGTACCTACAAAAGCTATTTTACAAATTATGGATAAAAACTTTGTCTATGTCATCGGTCAAGATGGAACAGTATCTCAAAAGGCTGTTGAACTTGGTGGCACTACAGGGGCTTTCACAATCGTTAAATCTGGTCTTGTAAATGGTGATGAAATCGTTGTAGATGGTTTAACTAAGGTTAAAAATGGTGCAAAGGTACAAGCCACTGAATTGTCTAAAACACAAATTGAAACAGCTAAACAATAGGAGGTAAGACGTGTCGAAATTCTTTATTAATCGACCTATCTTTGCCATTGTTATTGCCATCATGATTACATTAATCGGTTTGCTTTCAATGGTTAATCTTCCGGTAGCTCGATATCCACAAATTTCACCACCAAGTGTACGTGTTAGTACCATGTATACAGGTGCTACGCCTCAAGTACTGAATGATACTGTAGCCAGTGTAATTGAGTCTCAAATTGTAGGCGTTCAAGATTTAGACTATATGACATCTGATAGTGCTAGTACTGGTACATATTCTTTGTCATTACAGTTTAATCAAGGTAGTGATCCCGATATGGATACGGTTAATACCCAAAACCGTGTGCAAGCGGCGCTAGCTCAACTGCCTTCAGAGGTCCAACAAGTTGGTGTAACAACGACAAAATCCTCTGGCGATATGGCGTATATTTTCTCCTTAAACTCTCCTAATGGTACCTTTGATAGTACATTCCTTAAAAACTATGGTACAAACTATTTGATGGATGCCATTAAGGGCGTAAAAGGTGTTGGTTCCGTTCAAGAATTCGGTTCTGACTATGCAATGCGCATTTGGTTAGATCCTAGCAAGATGCAAAAATTAGGCATTACCATGTCTGATGTAACATCTGCTATTAAAGGGCAAAACGTACAGGCTGCGGCTGGTACAGTTGGTAAAAATCCTACTAATGGAGAACAAGCATTCCAGTATCCTATTAAAATTGATGGCCGTCTAGTGACAGAGCAACAATTTGGTAATATTGTTATCAAGAACTCTAATGGTACTGTATTACATTTAAAAGATATAGCTCGTATAGATGTGGGCGCAAAAGGGTACGATTTTGTCGCTAAGTCTTCATATCGCGAACCAAATGCTCCATCTGGTGAGATTTTATTTGTTGAACATCGTCCGTCTGCTGGTTTTGCCATTTCCTTACAAAATGATGCAAATGCTTTAGAGACGATTTCAAATGTTCAAAAAATATTGCAAGAACAGTCTAAGTCTTTCCCACAAGATTTGGAATATCACGAAGTAGTAGATAATACGAAATTCGTACGTGCCTCTATTAATGAAGTAGAGCATACATTCTTTGAAGCTTTATTGCTCGTACTCATCGTAGTGTATGTATTCTTGCAATCTTGGCGTTCTACATTGATTCCGATGATTGCAGTACCTGTATCATTACTAGGAACATTTGGCGCGTTTGTATTATTAGATTTCTCCATCAATACATTAACACTGTTTGCCATGGTATTGGCTATCGGCCTTGTCGTCGATGATGCTATCGTAGTGGTAGAGGCTGTTGAATATGAGTTAAAATATAATGGTTTATCTCCAAAAGAAGCTGCCATTGCGGCTATGAAAAATGTACAAGGCCCAGTTATCGGTATTGCCTTCGTATTGGCTGCCGTATTCGTACCTGTTGCGTTTATGGGTGGCATGACGGGTATATTGTATAAACAATTCGCCTTAACGATTGCTGTATCTGTAGCAATTTCTGCTGTTATTGCATTGGTATTAACACCTGCGCTCTGTGCGATAATGTTAAAACCTCATGTGCAAAAAGACCGTGAAGACTTTGTTCATCGTCAACTCAATAAATTTAATCGTGGTCTTGAACGTTTTAGCGATTGGTATGGCAAGGTGTTAGCTCGATTAAGTCATCGTTTGAGCTTAACCGTTATTACATTGCTCGTCTTTGCTGCTGGTACAGGTATTGTATTCCATTTCTTACCTACAAGTTTCGTACCTGCAGAAGACAGTGGATATTTCCTTATTGCTGTAAATGAACCACCAGGAGCAACGTCTGCTCGTACCGTGGAAACTCTTGATAAAATCAAAGATTTCTTAGAACAAACACCGAGCATTAAAGATAATGTAGAACAAGTATTTACTGTTTCTGGGTTTGACCTTTTAGGGGGCTCTCAAAAATCTAGTGCTGGTGTTTCCTTTGCGGTATTAAAAGATTGGGATCAACGTAAATCATCTAATCAATCTGTTAATGCTATGGTGGGTGCAGTATTTGGCTTTGGTGCGAAGAATGTACCTGAAGCCAGTGTAGTAGCTTTGAATCCTCCATCCATTCCAGGCCTTGGTAACACTGGTGGCTTTACAATGTATATCATTAATAAAGCTGGTGATAGTGCTGAGGTAATGGCGGAACGGGCTCAGGCATTTATGGCAGAAGCTCGAACTAATCCGGCTATTCAAACAGTGTATACCACATTTGATACATCAACCCCATCCTTACAATTTGAAATCAATCGTGATAAGGCTGCTCAAGATGGTGTTCAACTCACTGATATCTTCACTGCATTGCAAGGTTTCTATGGTAGTATTCAAGTTAATGATTATACATCGTATGGTAAGAACTATAAGGTTGTTGTTCAAGCAGAAGATCAATTCCGTCAAAATGCTGACAACTTGAATATGCTTGCTGTTCGTAATAGTAAGGGTCAAATGGTTTCTATTGCTAACTACATTACGAAAGATAAGACGTCAACCCCTTCATCCATCACGCGTTTCGATAATGCTATGGCCGTTAAAATTGGCGGCTCTGCGGCTCAAGGATATGCTTCTGGTGATGCAATTCAAGCATTGAAGGATGCAGCTGCTAAAACATTGCCAGCTGGTTATACCTATGATTGGGGCGATCAATCCCGCGAAGAATTGAAGGCTGGATCACAAACCATGTTGATTCTAGGTCTTGGCTTGACATTTGTATTCTTAATTCTTGCTGCCTTGTATGAATCCTGGAAGGTTCCATTTGCCGTACTATTCTCTGTACCATCTGGTATGATTGGTGCTGCATTAGTACCATTCTTATTGAACTTTACCGGTCGATTCCAATTAGCAAATGATATTTACATGCAAATTGGTTTGTTAACATTGGTAGGCTTGGCTGCGAAGAATGCCATTCTGATTATCGAATATGCGAAAATTCGTGTAGATAAACGCGGTATGGATATCGTCGATGCGGCTATCGAAGCGGCTAAGATTCGTTTGCGTCCAATCTTGATGACATCCTTTGCATTCATTTTTGGTGTATTGCCATTGGCAATTTCTACTGGTGCCGGTTCTGGTGCTCGTACTTCTATGGGTATCACGGTAGTAGCAGGTATGACAACCGCTACATTCTTTGGTATCTTTATCATTCCAATGCTTTTCATCATTATTGAAAAGATTGGTCCTGGATTCTTTACGAAACGTAAAAAGAATCACTAAATCCAAATTTCATAACACAAATAAAACACGCTTATAACATAGCTTATAGGCGTGTTTTTTTGACTGTTTTATGGTATAATATGCTAGTTAAAACGATTTAATTATCGCATGGGCGATATTGTGAAATATTTATATAAAAGAGGTATAAACATGAGTGAAGTAAAAACATTTGTAGCTGGTCATAAAAGCCCTGATACTGATTCTATTTGTTCTGCTATTTCTTATGCTAATTTGTTAACACAAATGGGTACACCTGCAACGCCTGTATGTGCTGGTGATGCGAATAAGGAAACTAAATACGCGTTGGAACATTTCGGTTTCGAACACCCACAAATCGTTACAAATTGGGAAGAGTTCGCTCCTAATGGTGGCGATTTATACTTAACTGACCACAATGAATCCAAGCAAATCATCGACGGTTATAAATCCATGAATATGTGTGGTGTTATCGACCATCACCGTATTGGTGATTTCGAAACTGATGGTCCTGTATTCATTCGCATGGAACCAGTAGGTTGTACAAATACAATTTTGACTAAACTTTATATTGAAAATAATCAAGAAATTCCTAAAAATATTGCTGGTTTAATGTTGTCTGCTATTATTTCTGATACTGTATTGTTCCGCTCTCCAACATGTACAGAAACAGACAAGGAAATGGCTCATAAACTAGCTGCTATCGCTGGTGTAGATATTGAATCCTATGGTTTAGAAATGTTGAAAGCTGGCGCAGATATTTCTGATTTAACAAACGATGAAATCGTTCGTACTGATATGAAGGAATTCTCCGAAGCAGGTCAAACGATTTCTATCGGCCAAATTTCCGTTATGGATACAACTGATGTATTGGCTAAACAAGCTGAATTAGTAGCAGCTCTAGAAGCTCTTCGTACAGCTAATGGCTATGCGGCATCCTATATTATGGTTACCAATATTCTTGATGAAAGCACAACGTTGATCTATAGCGGTGATGTAGAATCTGTTGTAGTTAACGCATTTGGTAAAGATGTAAAAGATAATGCTGTATTCTTACCAAATACAATGTCCCGTAAGAAACAAATTGTACCTCCAATTTTAGGAGCTATGAAATAATAAAGGATATAGACATATCATGGTAATAAAAACGTTGCTCTTGCAACGTTTTTATTATATGTGATGGTCATTTATAATTACTCATTTTATGTTATAGATAAGGAGATACCATGCAATCATTGTTAGATGGCTTGAATCGGGAGCAACAACAAGCTGTACAACATACCGAAGGCCCACTATTGATTTTAGCAGGTGCAGGATCAGGGAAAACAAAGGTATTAACTGTACGTATAGCATATTTACTAGCTCAAGGTGTAAATCCTTATGAAATCTTAGCCATTACATTTACCAATAAGGCGGCTAAGGAAATGAAATGCCGTGTAGAAGGCCTTGTAGGCGATGTAGCTAATCGAATTTGGCTAAGTACATTCCACAGCTTTTGTGCTAAATTTTTACGCTTTGAATTAGATAATTTTTTAGGTTATAACAGTAATTTTACAATTTATGATACATCTGACTCTCAAGTTGTTATAAAAGCAGCGTTGAAGGCTCTCAATCTGGACGATAAATACTATCCTGTAGGTGCCATGATCAGTGCTATTTCTGATGCGAAAAATAAATTGATGTTTGCCTCTGATTATAGAAAACAAGCACGAGATTTTTACCAACAAAAGGTAGCTGATGTCTATGAGTACTACGAACGAGAGCTGCGTAAAAATAATGCATTAGACTTTGATGATTTATTGCTAGTAGCCGTTAAATTATTACAATCTAACGCTGCTGTGTTAGAAAAATACAGCAAACGATTTAAGTATGTCATGATTGATGAATATCAAGATACAAACCATGCTCAATATTTATTGGCTTATTTGTTATCATCGCATTGGAAAAATATCGCCGTCGTAGGTGATGCTGACCAAAGTATTTACGCATGGCGTGGTGCAGATATTCAAAATATCCTCGATTTCGAAAAGGATTATCCAAATTGTACATCCATTAAATTGGAGCAAAACTATCGTTCTACAAAAATCATATTGGATGCGGCTAATGCGGTTATCGACAATAATGAAGGGCGCCCAGAAAAGAATCTTTGGACCGATAAAGTAGAAGGAGCTAAAATCCAGCATTTTACAGCTCAATCGGAACATGAAGAGGCGGCTTTCATAGGCGATACAATAGTCAAAAAACACGATATTCACGGCGTACCTTATGGTGACATGGCCATCCTATATCGCACCAATGCACAATCTCGTGTGCTAGAAGAAGCGTTTATCAAACGTGCTTTGCCATACACAATGGTAGGTGGTACTAAGTTCTACGATAGAAAAGAAATTAAAGACGTGCTCGCCTATTTGCGCGTATTATATAATCCGTTTGATGATTTAAGTTTGTTGCGTATTATCAATGTGCCAAAGCGTAGTATAGGTGCCACTACTGTTTCTAAATTACAAGATTATGCTCGTGAAAATGGTACATCCTTATTTATGACCTTAACACAATTGCACTTGGTCGATACCATTAAAGGAAAAACGAAAGAGAAACTTGAAGAATTTGGCATTTTAATTTTTACACTTGTTGCAGAAATGGATGATAAATCCGTTCTTGATATTTTAGAAGCTATTCTTGATCGAACTGGCTACTTGGCTCAACTCGAGGAAAGTACGAATCCACAAGACCAAGCGCGGGCCGAAAATATCGGTGAATTATTATCTGTGGCTAAGGATTTCCAAGATACGAATCCAACGGGTACTGTTGAGGATTTCTTAGAACAAGTGGCCTTAGTGAATGATGTCGATTCCTTTGAACAAGAGGAATCTAAGGTTACCTTGATGACATTACATGCTGCTAAAGGTCTTGAATTCCCTATCGTATTCCTCGGTGGCTTAGAAGAGGGTTTATTCCCACATAGCCGTACCTTGATGAATCCAGAGGAAATCGAAGAAGAACGACGCCTTGCCTATGTGGGAATTACGCGTGCTGAGAAGGAATTATATATTTCTAATGCTACAACCCGTACCGTATTCGGTCGTACTAGCAGTTATTTACCGTCTCGTTTCATCGATGAAATTCCAGCGGAACTCGTCGATAGTTTACGTGCAAAACGAAGAATTCCTGATGATATTAAACCAACAGTGCCAAGACATATGTCGGTCGCTAGTCGCCCTGTAACAAAACCGATTATTCGCAATGAAGTTATCGCTGATTGGAAGGTTGGGGATACTGCGATTCACAGCAAATGGGGGAATGGTAAGGTTGTCAATGTTACCGGTGAAGGGGCTGGCATGAAGTTGACCATTGAATTTCCTACACAAGGTGTTCGTGTAGTTATGGCTAAGTTTGCACCGGTAAAAAAAGGTTAGAACAATCACTGTATGATATAGAGGATAATTATGAATCCTAAAGATAGAATAGAACAATTACAAAAAGAATTGACTCATGCTCAGTATCTATATTATGTAAAAGATAATCCGACGATGAGCGATTTTGAATATGATCAAAAATATCGTGAGCTCGTGGATTTAGAAACGGCACATCCTGAATATATTGTGCCATCGTCTCCGACACAGCGGGTTGGCATCAAGGCGGATGGTCCTTTTGAAAAAGTAGTCCATGGTAGACCTATGCTCAGCTTATCCAATGTGTTTAGTGCGGATGAAGTGCGTGCTTTTGACCAACGGGTAACGAAGGAATTGGGACATCAAACAAAGGCTTATGTGGTGGAGTTGAAAATTGACGGCTTAGCTGTTAATTTGCACTATGAAAATGGTATCTTTGTCCGTGCCGTCACACGTGGTGATGGTAAGGTAGGGGAAGATGTAACAGCCAATGTGCGTACCATCAAATCCATTCCTTTATACCTAGAAAATGCGCCAGAATTTATCGAAATTCGCGGTGAAGCGTACATGCCACATAGCGAATTTAAGCGTATCAATGAGGAACGCGATGAAGAAGGGTTACCGACCTTTGTCAATCCTCGCAATGCAGCGGCAGGTTCCTTGCGTCAACAAGACCCTGCTATTACGGCAAGTCGTAATCTTGCGTTCTTTGCTTATGCCATCGGTTCTGAAAGTGGTGCTAATATTCATACGCAAGAGGAATTGTTACATACGTTGGAGAATTTCCATTTTTCCGTAAATCCTCATTATCGCGTTTGTAATACCGTAGATGAAGTTATTGAGGCTATTAATTATTGGGGCGAAAAACGTCATGAACTGCCATACGATACAGATGGTATGGTTATAAAGGTCAATGATTTTGATGATCAAGAGATGTTAGGCTCGACGGCAAAGGACCCTAAGTGGGCTACGGCTTATAAATATCCTCCAGAAGAGGTGGAAACAGTTGTCAAAGATATAACCATTAATGTAGGACGTACTGGTGTATTGACGCCAACTGGAGAATTAGAACCTGTGTTTGTATCCGGCACTAATGTGAGTCGTGTTACATTACATAATCAAGATTTCATCACAGAAAAAGATATTCGCATTGGTGACCATGTACTTATTCACAAGGCGGCTGAAATCATTCCAGAAGTCATTCGTGTATTGCCTGAAAAACGTACGGGCAGTGAGGTTCCTTTCATAATTCCTAATCATTGTCCTGTATGTAATAGCCCAGCAGTACGCCGCGATGGCGAAGCGGCCATTCGCTGCACTAACAAACATTGTCCAGCTATTGAAAAGGAACAAATCATTCACTTTGCATCTCGAGATGCGATGAATATCGATGGCCTTGGCCCAAGCATTGTAGAAAATTTAATCAATGAAAAATTGATTGCCAATGTAGTCGATTTATATCATTTGACTACGAAATCCATCATGGGTATGGACCGTATGGGGAAAAAATCGGCAGATAATCTTGTGAAAGCTATTGCAGATTCTAAATCTCGTGGATTAGATCGGGTACTATTTGGCCTTGGCATTCGCCTTATTGGTTCTAAAGCGGCCGGTACAATTGCTAATGTTGTGAAGTCTGTGGATAGATTTTTAACGATTAGTAAAGACGAATTAGTGGCGGTGGAAGAAATTGGTCCTACCATGGCAGATAGCATTATCGAATATCGTGAGGATCCTCAACATATTGAAATTATCAATGGCTTGATTACAGCTGGTTTAAAAATGAATGTAGAGGTACAAGAGGCAGCTGGTAATGAAATGGAAGGTGAAATCGTTGTTCTTACTGGTAAACTCGAGGTCATGGGTCGTAGCGAAGCTGGTAAACTATTAGAAAAACACGGCGCTAAGGTGACCGGGTCCGTATCTAAGAAAACAACACTCGTTATTGCTGGTGAAGATAGTGGTAGCAAATTGACAAAGGCCAATGAACTTGGTATTCGCGTTATCAATGAAGACGAATTTATAGAATTACTTAAAGATTTAGGTGAAAACTAATCCTTTATTTTGAAAATATATGTCATATGCTTTATAATTAAAAGATATGAAAGGATGTGGACCGATGAAAATCAGCCAAGAGGAAATTAAAAAAATCGCTTTACTGTCCCGATTAGAAGTAAAAGAAGATAAAATGGCTAGCGTTGAGAAGGAATTATCCGATATCTTAACGTATGTAGCAGAATTAAATGAATTAGAATTAGATGATGTAGAAGTAATGGCTCATGCTGTTCCTTTGCATAATGTATTTAGAGAAGATGAGACTAAACCTTCTTTAGATCATGATTTAGCATTGTCTAATGCACCTGAAGAAGAAGATGGGTACTTTAAGGTGCCTCGCGTTGTACAAGAATAGGAGGTTTCACTGTGGCAACAATTCATGAATTACACACTAAATTAGTGAACAAAGAAATCAGTGCTGTAGAATTAACAAATGCAGTGATTAGTCACAAAGCAAAAGTGGAACCAGAGGTACATGCGTATTTATCTGATTCTCACGAATTAGCATTAGCATCTGCCAAAGCTGTAGATGAAGCAATTGCTAAAGGTGAAGCTATTTCTCCATTAGCAGGTATTCCTGGCGCTATTAAGGATAATATTTGTATCAAAGATCAACCTGCTACATGTGCATCTAAAATGTTGGAACATTTCATTCCTCCATATAATGCATCCGTTATTGAACGATTACATGCTAATCACTTGGTTAGCTTAGGTAAACTTAACATGGATGAATTCGCTATGGGCGGTTCCACAGAAAATTCCGCATTAGCTAAAACAGCTAATCCATGGAATTTGGAATGCGTACCAGGCGGTTCTTCCGGTGGTAGTGCAGCTGCAGTATCCAGTGGTTCTGCTATTTGGGCGTTGGGATCCGATACAGGTGGTTCTATCCGCCAACCAGCATCCTTCTGTGGTGTGGTAGGTATGAAGCCTACCTATGGTAATGTATCACGTTATGGGTTGATTGCCTTTGCATCCTCCTTGGATCAAATTGGACCTGTTACACGGGATGTAACTGATGCTGCATTGGTATTAAATGCCATTGCTGGCCATGACCCTAAGGATTCCACATCAATTCCTGGCGAACGTGTAGATTATACAAAAGCGCTTGTGAACGATGTTAAGAATTTAAAAATTGGTGTACCAAAAGAATTCTTTGGCGATGGTCTTAATGTAGAAGTACGCAAGGCTATTGATGAAGCAATTGAAACATATAAAAAATTAGGTGCTGAAATCGTTGAGGTTTCCTTGCCTAGCACAAAATATGCTTTGTCTGCGTACTATATTATCGCATTGGCAGAAGCAAGTTCCAACTTGGCTCGTTATGATGGTGTAAGCTATGGTTTGCGTGTGCCTGCAGATAATTTGGTAGAAATGTCTACTAAAACTCGTACAGAAGGCTTTGGACCAGAAGTACAACGTCGTATCTTGCTCGGTACCTATGTATTGAGCGCAGGTTATTACGATGCGTACTATTTGAAAGCTCTTAAAGTACGTCGCGTTATCAAAAATGAATTTGATGCAGCCTTCTCCAAGGTTGATTTGTTATTGGCTCCAACAGCTCCTAACACAGCGTATAAGTTTGGTGAAAAAATCAATGACCCATTAGCAATGTACTTAGAAGATATTTGTACAGTTCCAGCTAACTTAGCAGGTATTCCTGGTATTAGCATTCCAGCGGGCATGAGTAGCGATAACTTGCCAATTGGCTTACAATTATTGGGTCCTGCAATGGGCGAAGAAACATTGTTACGTGCCGCTTTCACATTCGAACAAGCACGTCCAGATTGTCAATTAGTAGCACCAACTGGGGAGGTTTCTCTATGAGTAGTAAATACGAAACAGTCGTTGGTTTAGAGGTTCATACAGAGCTTAAGACTAAGTCTAAAATCTTCTGTGGTTGTACCACTGAATTCGGCGGTGATCAAAATACACATGTATGCCCAGTATGTCTCGGCTTACCTGGTGCTATGCCTGTGTTGAATAAACAAGTAGTAGAATTTGCCATCAAAGTAGGTTTAGCGTTGAATTGTGAAATTCTTAAATTCAACAAATTTGACCGTAAAAACTACTACTATCCTGATTTGCCTAAAAACTATCAAACATCTCAATATGATTTGCCAATCTGCTTGAATGGGCATTTGGACATTGAAGTAAATGGTGAAACTAAACGCATCGGTATCACACGTATTCACATGGAAGAAGACGCTGGTAAATTGGTTCATAGCGGTAATACTATTTCCGATTCTAATTCTTCTAATGTTGACTATAACCGTACAGGCGTACCTCTTCTTGAAATCGTATCTGAACCAGATATTCGATCCGGTGCAGAAGCGAGAGCATACGTTGAAAAATTGCGTTCCATTTTGCAATATTTAGAAGTATCTGACGGTCGTATGGAAGAAGGTTCCTTGCGTGGTGACTGTAACGTATCCGTACGCCTTCGTGGCTCCAAAGAATTTGGTACACGTACAGAAACTAAAAACGTTAACTCCTTAACAGCTATTCAAAAGGTTGTTGAATACGAAGCATTGCGTCAAGCTAAGCTTATCGAAGCAGGCGGCAAAGTAGACCAAGAAACACGTACGTGGGACGATGCACAAGGCATCACTCTTGGCATGCGTAAGAAGGACGAAGAAAACGATTACCGTTACTTCCCAGAACCAGACTTGGTACCAATCGTAATTACTGACGAAAAAATCGAAGAAGTACGTCGTTCTTTGCCTGAGTTGCAAGACGCTAAAATTGCGCGCTTTGTATCCGAATATGGCTTGTCTCGTGAAGATGCAACCATCCTTACCATGGCTCGTAAGACGGCTGATTATTTAGATGCAGCTGTGAAAGCTGGCGCAGATCCTAAGACTGTGGCTAACTGGATGCTTGGTGACTTGTCTAAGATGATCAATGAAAGCGGCTTAACATTTGGTGAATCTAAGGTAAGCCCTGAAAACTTGGCTGGTATGATTGCTCTTATTGAAAAAGGCACCATTTCTGGTAAAATTGCGAAAAAAGTTATCGTATCTATGTGGGAATCCGGCAAGGATGCTGATGCTATCGTAAAAGAAGAAGGTCTTGTTCAAATTACAGATACTGGCGCTATTGAAGAAATCGTAAAACAAGTTATCGCTAATAACCCACAACCAGTGGCTGACTTTAAGGGCGGTAATGGCAAAGCTATCGGTTTCTTGGTAGGTCAAGTTATGAAAGAATCCAAAGGCCGTGCTAACCCTGGTATGGTTAACCAATTATTACAAAAATTCTTAAACGACTAAGACTGTCTTGACTTAGTTCATCTTAATATTGTATAAACGAATTGTCCTCTATGGTATATTTACCATAGGGGATATTTTGTTTCCATGACTATTATGGTATAATAAATTGTATAAAATTGATTAATAGTTTTGTGATAAGGAATATATCATGAATAACCAAAATACAATGAATGAAAATAAAGAACAAGAAACTAAGACACGTGTCCTAAGCGATACAGAGCGTCGCGATTTTGATGGGGTTACCATTGATGAAGAAGGGGATACTGTACAAGTTGAATTTACACCTACTCAAAAAGAAGAAGACCGAAGTGGGTATGAGCAATTTCAAGACTATGGCCCTCGTGTGAAGGTATATCATTTTGGCGGTTCTAGTTGGATAAGCCGTATCATTATGATTATTGTATTAGTTGCAATCTTAGCAGCTATCGTATTCTTTGGCGGCATCATCTTGTCCATCGTTGGCGTGGTCATCCTAGTAGGGGCTATTATCTCCTTTATCTTAGGCTTGTTTTAATGGTATAATATATCTATTATGACAAGACGGTGGCAAGTCCATTCGATGATGCTAAAGGGGTACTATGAACGTAGTTCTATCAACATTAAACTCAAAATTTATACATTCTTCACTAGCCTTGAGATATCTCAAGGCTTATGGTGAAGCCCATGGACAGGCATACGATATAGTGGAATATACTATTAATATGCCTGTTTTGCATATTCTTAGCGATATTACAGAGCATGATATCGATGTCCTAGGTTTTGCCTGCTACATTTGGAATATAGAAATGACCTTGCATGTGGTGGACATGGTGAAAGCCGTACGACCAGATATTAAAATTGTATTGGGCGGACCAGAGGTTTCTTTCACAGCCGATGAATTATTAGAACGATGTCCGAATATCGATTATATTGTACAAGGTGAGGGCGAGGAAGCATTCCATGATCTTGTAACGGCATTACAGCTTGGTAATGATGGATTAGACCCTGTGATTCCCGGCGTGAGAGGACGTAGGGATGGTAGTATTCTAGGATCTTTAGAGGCTGTAGAGGTTTCTGATTTATCGTCTATACCATTTCCATATACAGAAGAAGATATGGAGGATTTAGAGCATAAGATTATTTATTATGAATCCTCTCGTGGTTGTCCTTTTTCCTGTCAGTATTGTTTGTCGGGCAATAAGAATACTGTACGATTCTTCCCTCAAGAGCGGACATTAGAAGAATTGCAATGGTTTATTGATCATGGTGTGAAGCAAGTAAAATTTGTAGACCGCACCTTTAACTGTGCACCTCATCATCATAGACCACTTATGGAGTTCATGAGAGACAGCGATACAGATATGAATTTCCACTTAGAAATGGAACCAGAGCTTATGACGGAGTGGGAAACTAACATTCTTTGTGAAACGCCGCCTGGACGCATTCAAATCGAGGTAGGTGTACAAAGTACGCATAAGAAAACATTAGATGCTATCAATCGCTATAATGATTGGCCATACATCCAAAAATCTATACGTCCTATTATTCAAGCAGGACGTACGCATGTTCACATGGATCTTATCGTAGGATTGCCTCACGAGGATTTTAAACGATTTGGACAATCTTTTAACGATTTATTTAGCTTACAACCTCATGCATTACAAATTGGATTCTTAAAATTGCTAAAAGGATCTGGTGTACGACGGATGCGTGAATATAAATATGTGGCAGATCCATTGGCTCCATATGAGGTTCTAAGCACGCATGTACTACCTTATGATGATGTACGTTTCTTGAAATATTTTGAAGATGTATTTGAGCGTTTTTATAATAGTGAACGATTTAGAACAACATTTGGCTATATCGGACAACAATTGATTCACGGTGAAACGGATGCATTTACCTATTTCTGTGATATGACACGTGCATGGCTTAAGGAAGGTAATCATATGGTTAATCTTAAGGATATAGACCAAATTGAATTCTTATATCGTTTCTTCCTTGCAAAAGGTGATACGATCGCTGCAGAGTTATTGCAATACGATACATTGGTAAGCTATCGCGGTAAGGTGCGCAGCGACGCAGTAGGATTGCCTAAACAAACAAAGGAATTACTACAAGTAGGCGAAGCGTTTTGGCGCAATGAAGAGATTGCGTCTACATTTATTCCCAATTATACGTTTAAAGAATGGCGTAAAATTCGTCAGCAATATGTGGAAATGACCATGAGCCGTGAAACAGCAACTTATTTAGGAATTCAACATATACCAGAAGGGGCTTTCACAGTGATTATAGATGTGAATAAAGAGGTGACCCCATTCATTCGCCCTGAAAATATACAATGATATAGAGGAGTTTTATGTCAGATACAACGAGACCGAAACGGTACCGGATGGTGTCAAAATTTTATAAAGAAACATATGGTGAAAAGGTATATAAATTACCTGTTGCATTACCTTTAACCTGTCCTAATCGAGATGGATCAGCTGGTGTTGGAGGATGTACATTCTGTGGGGAAATCGGTGCTGGTTATGAAAATAGACCTGCATGGATGACGGTGCGCATGCAATTAGAAGAAAATATTGCACACATCGGACCTAAATATAAGGCTAAAAAATTTATACCTTATTATCAAAACTTTAGTAATACCTATTTACCTCTTGTGGATTTTAAATCCTATATGGAACAAGGTTGTATTGATGAAGCCGTAGGGATTGCAATCGCTACGAGACCTGATTGTATTTCTAATGAGTATTTAGATGTTTTACAGGACATACAACAACGATTTCATAAGGATATCTACATTGAATTAGGATTGCAAACCGTTAACTATCATACACTTGAGAAGATTAATCGAGGCCATGATTTAGCGCAATTTATCGATGCGGTTTTACGCATTAAGCGTTATGGATTTAATGTGACCACACATATGATTGTTAATTTGCCTTGGGATACGATGGAGGATACCATTGAAGGGGCCAAAATTTTATCATCCCTTGGCGTTGACCAAGTAAAGTTACATGCTCTATATATTGTGAAACATACATTGATGGCCAAATGGTATGAAGAAGGTCAAATCACTTTGATTAGCGCCGAGGAATATGCGGAGCGCGTTGTTCAGTTTTTACGCCATCTCCATCCAGATATCGTGTTACAACGATTAGTGGGGCGTGCCCCAGAGGATAATACATTATTTACCAATTGGTCTATGGGCTGGTGGCGTGTACAGGATTTAATCGACGATATGATGGATGAACTAGATGCACATCAAGGCGATTTATGTGATTATTTAAATGGTAAAGCAGTACGTAAATTTATAGATGGGGGACAAGCATGAGTGAACGGGTATTTACCTTTCCTACCTATGACTTAGCACAATCTATACTAGGTCAACACAATAGATATTTACAAATGATGAATGAAGTCATTCCTGCGGATATTGTATCCCGTGGTGATACAGTTGTCATAAAAGGGGACGAGCTTCAAGTAGAGGCGTTGTATCGTACATTAGAGGAACTGGTATTCCTCTATAAAGAAGGTAGTACGATTACAGAATCTCAAGTTCGCATTGCGGCTAAGATGGTGATGAATGGCAAAGGGGATGCCCTTCACTCTATGTTCGAGGATACTTTGTCCGTAACGATGCGCGGTAAAAGCATTACGCCAAAGACGGAAGGTCAAAAGCAATATGTGGACAGTATTCGCAAGAATACTATCACCTTTGGCATTGGACCTGCCGGTACGGGTAAAACGTTCTTAGCTGTTGCATTAGCCGCATTTTACTTGAAGAACCGCAATGTAGATAAGATTATTTTGACGCGACCTGCCGTAGAGGCTGGTGAACGACTAGGGTTCTTACCTGGCGAATTACAAGATAAGGTAGATCCATATTTGCGTCCGCTTTATGATGCGTTGCACGAAATGTTTGGTATTGAACAAGTACAACGCTTTATGGAACGGGGCACAATCGAGGTGGCACCATTAGCGTACATGCGCGGTCGTACATTAGAAAATGCCTTCGTCATCTTGGATGAAGCACAGAATACGACGGCAGAGCAAATGAAGATGTTCTTAACTCGTTTAGGTAATAACTCTAAAATGGTCGTCAATGGTGATAAAACACAAATTGACTTGCCTCCGCGTGTGACATCTGGTCTTTTTGAAGCAGAAAAGGTATTAAAACGCGTGTCTGGTATTCATATGGTGTATTTTACAGATCAAGATGTGGTGCGTCATGATTTGGTAGGTCGCATCGTTAAAGCCTATGATGCATACCATCAAAAGCTTTCAAAGGAAGAATAAGAATTATGCATATACAAATTAGTTATGATGATGGTATAGCCCGAGATACTAAGATTGAAGAGGTTATACAAAAGGTTTGCGATGAAGTGAGCCGCGTGTATGGACTTGAAGATGATGAGTTAAGCATTCTACTATGCGACAATAAGAAAATTCATGAACTAAATAAGGAATATCGCGGTATTGATAGACCAACAGATGTATTGTCCTTTGCCCTTAATGAAGGGGACGATTACGAAGGTAGTGAAGAGGAACATCACCTATTGGGGGATATGATACTTTCCTTGGAACGAGCTCATGAACAAGCTGTCGAGTACGGTCATAGTTTTGAACGGGAATTAGCCTACTTAACAACACATAGTTGTTTGCATATCTTAGGCTATGACCATATGACCGATGAAGATAAAAAAGAAATGCGCACAGAAGAAGAATTTGTGCTTTCTAATTTAGGGTATGTACGAGAGGATCAACCATATAATGAATAAAGCAGAACATTTTAAATCCGGCTTCGTAGCCGTTGTAGGGCGACCAAATGTAGGCAAGTCTACCATGATTAATGCCTTGATAGGCGACAAGATTGCCATTGTATCCGATAAGGCACAGACAACGCGTAACCGCATTATTTGTGTTTACACCGATGAAGAAAAACAAATCGTTTTCATGGATACACCTGGCGTACATAAGCCAAAACATAAATTAGGTGAATTCATGGTCGATGCAGCCATTGAATCTTTGAAGGAAACAGAGGCCGTTCTATTTGTTGTGGCAGGTAATGAAAAACGAGGTCCAGGAGATAATTTCATCATTGAACAATTAAAACGCGTGAAAGTACCGGTATTCCTCGTAGTCAATAAAATTGATACACTGCAAAAAGAACAGGTATTAGAAGCTATCGTATCCTATCAAGATGCGTATCCATTTGCTGGTGTTATTCCTATTTCGGCAAAGAATAAAGAAAATTTATCTGAACTTCTTAATGTGCTAGGTGAGCATTTGCCAGAAGGTCCTCAATACTTCCCAGAAGATATGATTACGGACCAACCAGAACGATTGATTATTTCTGATATCGTTCGCGAAAAGATTTTGTTGTCTACCCGTGATGAAATTCCTCATGCCATCGCTGTCGATGTAGATGAAATGAAGACTCGTGATGATGGAACCACATATATTCGTGCTACCATCTATTGTGAACGAGATTCTCAAAAGGGTATCATCATTGGTAACAAAGGTGCGTTACTACGCAAGATTGGTGCAGAAGCGCGCATGGATATTCAAAAGTTATTGGCTACAAAAGTATATCTTGATTTATGGGTTAAGGTTAAAAAGGATTGGCGTAATAAATCGGGTATACTTTCAGAATTGGGATATAAAAAATAGATTATTTAGATTGATTATAGTTAGAAAGGATTGTTATGGACAGTATAGATGCCCTGTTACCGATAGGGTTCGGCATAGTATGTATTTTCTTAATTAACTTTTTGGTGGTAGCAAAATTCTCTTTTGCACGGTTGCGCAAGGAACACGTAGAAGATATGGAAATCCTACATGAAAAGGATCGCCAATTCTTGTTAAAGCTATACCAAAATCCTGAGTATTTCCTTAATACTACACAATTTCTAATACTCTTTTTCATTCTCACTTTAGCGGGGACTGGCACATATATCTTTAATAGTTTTGTGGTAGGTATCATGGATATTTTTAATATCCATGGTACATGGGTTCATCATATTTTAGACCTGATCTTGCTTATTATCATTAGTCTTATCGTCCTCATCTTTGGCGAAATTGTACCGAAAGCATTGGGTTTATCATTCCCTACAAAATATGTAAATATGCATAGTCGCATCGTCGTTGGCGTTGGTCGTATTGTATATCCTTTTGTCTGGTTAGCTAGTAAAATATCCAATTGCATCCTTAAATTTTACCAAACAAAATACTTAACTGAACTAGACCTTGTATATACGGAAGAGGAACTACGCATGATGATTTCTCGAAGTCATGAAGAAGGTCAGTTAAACCAGGTAGAATCTGAGTTGATAGACAATGTTTTCAACTTTGTGGAACGTATGGCAAAAGAGGTTATGGTGCCTCGCCAAGATGTGGATTGTATTTTCGTGGAAGATGGTTATGATGAAGCCATGAAGGTGATTCGTTCTACATCGCATACGAGATACCCATTGTGTGTGGAAGATAAGGATCATATTGTAGGCCTTGTACATATTAAGGATTTGATGGAACGTCAAAAGCAGGCTAGAAAAGATTTGCGCAACATCAAACGAGATATCTTGACGGTTCCTGAGGTTATGAAATTATCTACCTTATTGCAATACATGCGAACGCGTCGTATTTACCAAGCCGTTGTTGTCGATGAATACGGCGGTATGGTAGGCCTTGTGGGATTAGAGGATATCATCGAAGAATTGGTAGGGGATATTCAAGACGAACATGAACCTCATTTGCCGGCTACGATGAGTTATTCTGATGGCTCTTTTGAGTTTGACGGCAAGGTTCTTGTCGATGAAGTGTCTGAAATGATGAATATTCACATTGAAGACTCCGATTCCGATACGATTGGTGGCTATATCTTCGGTCTATTAGGCCGTACTCCAATTGTGGGGGATACTGTTGATGCTTATGGTTATACATTTGAAGTAATTAAGATGCAAGGTTATCGTATTTCACGTTTGCGTGTAACACCTTTACCTGAGTCTGAAACTGTTACGGATGATGAACATGAACAAGATTAGTGGCGCTTTTAATACGCCGGCCATCGTGGTGAGCCGAAAAAAATACAAGCTCTATTCGGTGTTTACCTTTATCACACCGTCCTTAGGTATTATTAGAGCTTCTTTTCCGCATAAACGGTTGCAAATATTGCGTAATGCATCATATTTACGCCCCTTCAGCGCTATGTATATCACAGTTGTGCAGGATGGAGAATTTGTGAAAGTCACACAAATTGATGGGTCCTATGTGGTGGAATCTCTAGATACGAATCTAGATAATATTACGTATGCAGCTGTAGCCAGTGAACTGATACAAGAACTATTTGCATCGTATGATGTTGATCGTAATGTATTTAATGCTGTAGTCAATTATTCAAAATCGATACGTCAACGAAATGTACGATTAGGGACGATCATATTGGGATGGCAAATGCTGTCGTTAGCGGGGATAATGCCACAACATGAGGCTTTTAATACCGGAGATGGAATTGATTTATTCTGGAACGAACTACGGATACATACGCATATGAATCCATCCCTTTCATTACGCAACGTAATGCCAACTATTTTGGCCTATCAATGGGGCGATGCAGCACCTATTGAACTTCCTGGAACTGTATGGAAGGAATTAGAACGATTACTATTTTCTTATTGTGAACAGGAAATAGGTAAACAACTGCAAAGTGTAAAATTTCTGATGAGTTTATAATATATACTAATAAATTGTTAGGTATCGATTTATAAGACCCCTTATCAAAAATTTTTATAAATTTTAAACCACTTATCTCGAATAGGTTAGATAAACCTATTTAAGATAAGTGGTTTTCTTTTATAGAAAAAATATAATGTATTACCTGAATATATATCTCATTTATGAGTTAGAAAATGCGAACAAAAAGTTTTATACTAAATACATTAATGGTTGTTCTATATATGGTAGAGTGATATTAGAGCCTATAGTGATGGCTCTATTTTATTTTTTATTTTGAAACTATAGATTATAGAAATTTATTAAAGGATTGTATGGAATGGAATTAATCGATTATATAAAGACATTAGGTAATGTAGGTGTGGCTTTATCTGGTGGTGTAGATTCATCTTATTTAGCGTATGCGGTCAAACAATCTGGCATTCCATGCAAAGCATATACTGTTAAGTCTCAGTTTGTGCCACAGTTTGAATTAGATGATGCCAAGAAAATTGCAGAATATATCAGTATTCCCTTAGAAATCATAGATATTGATGTACTCGAACATGATGATGTAACGAGTAACCCAAGTGATCGATGCTATTACTGTAAACATCATGTATTCACAACGATAAGTGAACAGGCTAAACGCGATGGATTTTCCATATTATGCGATGGAACCAATGCCAGTGATGAGGTAGATGATCGCCCTGGTATGAAAGCAATAGCTGAGCTATCTGTTAAGTCGCCACTAAGAGACTGTGGCTTAACAAAATCTATGATTCGCCAGTTGGCCAAACAGGTTAATTTATTTACCTGGGATAAACCATCCTACGCCTGTTTAGCCACGAGATTTCAAGCGGGACAGCACATAACAGGTCATGATTTAGAACATATTGAAAAAGCGGAAGAGTATTTATTTTCGTTAGGTTTATCAGATTTTAGAGTTCGTCTGATAGGACATACTGCTAAAATTCAAGTCCCAGAGAATCAAATAGCTATTGTTATTAAGAATAGGATTGAGATTCTCATATTTTTTAAATCTATGTTTGATGATGTTGTATTAGATTTAGAGGTGCGTTCATGAGCGATGATATTAGATCACTTTTAGAGCAAGTAAAAAATGGACAGGTAGATGTGGATGCAGCCTTATTAAAGCTAAAGATGAAACCCATAGAGGATTTAGGGTATGCAAATGTAGATTTACATCGTCAATTACGGCAAGGTGTACCAGAGGTTATTTATGGTGCTGGTAAAACTAGTGAACAAATCGTGGGTATTATCTCCTCCATGCAGTCTAACGGGCAAGGTCATATATTGATTACACGATTATCATCTGATGTGGCTGCAGAGGTTCAAAAGCAGCATTCCTTGACATATATCAAGGATGCTCATATCGGCTACGTTGGTGATATGCCTACGAAGAAAACAGAGTCAAGTATAGCTATTGTTACCGGCGGTACGAGTGATTATAAAGTGGCTGAAGAATGTGCAATTACAGCTGAATTTTATGGTAATAGGGTCAATCGAATTTATGACGTAGGTGTGGCGGGTATTCATCGTTTGTTACAACATTTAGATACTATTATGTCTGCTAAGGTTATCGTTGTCATTGCCGGCATGGAAGGGGCTTTAGCAAGTGTTGTTGGTGGCCTTGTGGATGTACCTGTTATCGCCGTACCAACTAGTGTTGGTTATGGAACGGCATTTGGTGGTGTTACGGCGTTATTATCGATGCTCAATTCCTGCGCTAGCGGTGTTACGGTTGTCAACATAGACAATGGATTTGGTGCTGCTTATACGGCGAATATGATTAATCATATAGGTGAAAGTAAATGAAACGATTATTTTTAGATTGTCAAATGGGCATTGCAGGAGACATGCTGACCGCGACATTACTCGGTTTAGTAGATAACCCTGAAATATGGATAGAACGGCTTAATCAAATAGGGATACCTAATGTTACCTATACACTTATTCCGAAAGAAGATAAGGGCTTACAAGGTTATCGGGTAGAGGTTACCATTAATGGTATAGAAGAGTCTGAACATCATAAAGGTAGTCCCCATGACCAACATAATACTAATTATCACCATCACGATGCTCATCAGGAACATGGTGAGACAGATACGCATGAAGAACATTCAGATTACCATATACATAGCGAACATCATGTACATGGTCGCGGCTTACAAGGTGTAACGGATATAATTAATAGCTTATCTATTTCCGATACGTGTAAACAGAATGCTATAAACGTATATAATCTGGTAGCTCAAGCGGAGGCCAAAGTTCATAAATCTACAGTGACACAAATTCATTTCCACGAGCTGGGCATGCTCGATGCTATTGCAGATATTGTGGCCGTTTGTGTACTCTTAGAGGCATTGAAGTTTGATGAGATTATCATCTCTCCTATACATGTAGGAACTGGCACGGTTCACTGTGCTCACGGAGAACTGCCTGTGCCAGCACCAGCAACGATGGAATTGTTATCTGGTATTCCAATGTACGCAGATTATCAAATTAAAGGGGAGTTATGCACACCTACAGGCGCAGCGTTAGCCAAGTATTTTGGCACAGCTTTTAGCCATATGCCAGTTATGACACCAACAAAGGTATCTTATGGATTTGGCACGAAACAATTTGAAAGACCGAATTGTATTCGCGCTTTTGTTGAAATAAACAATGATTTAGAAGACACAATCATTGAAATGTCTTGTAATCTCGACGATATGACGCCAGAAGAAATCGGCTATGCAGTAGAACAGTTATTACTTTCACCAGCACTAGACGTGTTTACCACATCGATTATGATGAAAAAACAACGACCTGGTACGATGCTGACGGTCCTTTGTAAGGTAGGCGACATGGATAAGGTGCGAGATTTAATATTTAGACATACTACGAGCCTTGGTATTCGATACCATCGCTGTAATCGATATATTTTGAACCGGTCTACAGGAGACATAGATTGGGAAGGCAATAGAATTGTTTTCAAAACAAGCAGTGGATTTGGTGTAAAGAGACATAAATATGAATATGATTCACTGGCTGCTATTGCTAAGCAAAATGATATGAGTTTATTAGACCTTAAACGACAATTGCGTAAGAAGGAGGATTGATTTGTCGTAGCGGGTTATTTATAGTTTGTTAGTGTTAAGTTAAGGAGTGATTCCCATGAAAACATTTAATGTACCCTATGCAAAAGGATTTGTAGATATCAATATTCCTGATCAAAATATCGCAGGTGTATTAGAATCTAAAGCCCATTCCTATAAGGCTGAGCTTTCACAAGAGGCATTGGTAGAACATGCGCTAGATAATCCTATCGGTAGCCAACAATTGGAAGAATTGGTTAAGGGTAAATCCAACATGGTCATCATCACAAGTGACCATACGCGTCCAGTGCCTAGTAAAATTACGATGCCAATTCTACTTCGCCGTATTCGTGAAGCCAATCCAACCATTGATATTACTATTTTACTAGCAACTGGTTTCCATCGACCTACTACGCATGAAGAAATGGTAGATAAATTTGGTCCTGAAATCGTAGCCAATGAAAAGATTGTAAACCATATCTCTGGTGATGCTAGCCAAATGACTAAAATAGGCGTATTGCCATCCGGTGGGGATTGCATCATCAATAAACTAGCTGTAGAAACGGAGCTATTAATTTCTGAAGGCTTTATTGAACCACATTTCTTTGCTGGTTTTTCTGGCGGTAGAAAAAGCGTATTGCCAGGCATTGCTTCCGAAGTGACTGTAATGGCAAATCACTGTGCTGAATTTATCAATAGCCCATATGCTCGTACAGGTATTATCGAGAACAATCCAATTCATAAGGATATGGTATACGCTGGTCGTACTGCGAAATTAGCATTTATTTTAAATGTTGTCATCGATGCGGAAAAACATATTATTAATGCCTTTGCTGGTGATATGGAACAAGCTCATGAAACTGGCTGTGCTTTTGTATCTGAACTAGCTAGTGTGAAAGCTGTACCAGCAGATATCGTTATCACTACAAATGGTGGTTATCCATTAGACCAAAACGTATATCAAGCTGTAAAAGGCATGACCGCTGCCGAAGCATCTTGTAAAAAAGATGGTGTGATTATCATGATTGCCGCTTGTAATGATGGTCATGGTGGGGAATCACTATACGAAAACCTTAAAAATGCCAAAACACCTCGTGAATTATTAGACCGCATTGCTAAGGTACCTCGTAATGAAACAATTCCAGACCAATGGGAAATGCAAATCTTGGCTCGTATTCTAGATCAATTTACAGTTATCGTTGTAACAGACCAATGCGACCCTAAGATGCTTACAGATATGCATTTGCAACATGCTAGCACCTTTGATGAAGCATTGAATAAGGCTTTGGAATTAAAAGGTAAAGATGCAAGTATTACAGTTATTCCTGATGGCGTGTCTGTTGTGGTGAAAGCGTAATTTACAATGACATATTGAACTCTTAGCTCGTATCGCTAAGGGTGAATAAAATGAACCACCTATTAAAGATGATTGGTAATCTTTGGTAGGTGGTTTAAAATTTATTAATATTCTTATATAATGTGATATAAATATAAGATTAATAAATTACAAACTTTACTAGATTAAGAGAGAAGAGAATATGAGCTATATACAGGATGAGTATTATATTTTAAAGCAAAATTTGATGATGCTTAAGCATAATATTCGTTTAAATAAAATTGAATATACTATAGCTTTATTATTATTTATATTTTATACGTTATATATAATGGGCTATTTATTAGCATCTTTTAGCGAAGGAATAATTAGATTAGAGTTTCAAAGTTTTGATTTATTTATGCTAAGTGATTTAAGAATTACTGAACCGGAATATATTATATTAGCAATTTTACAGTTGCTCATTTGCGCTACAGGAATGTCAAGATTAATACAGTATCGTTTTAATGATAGTGATTTACATACAGGTGGAAAACTTGTTAGTTATTGCTTTGCTTTTGCTTTAATATTCTTTGGCGGTCTATATATTTATCGTGTTTTTAGTACAGGCTTAAATTCGGTTACATTTGAATTTTCTCTTTATTTTTGGATGTTAATACGAATTATGTTACTAGCTTTTTTGTTTATTTTTCTCAACCATATTCCAAGAGACTCAAAATATGGTTTAGCTAGTTATGGTGCTTTAGTAGGCAATCATAAGATTATATATCACGATCTCATTGAATATAGGAAATTAGATGAATCAACTATTGAATATATTGGATTAAATGACATTCTTAAGGTGATGAAAAAAACATTTATTACCGATATGTTGAATATCAAAGGTAGGCAAAGTCGATCACAGATTATATGGTGTAATCTTATATTTATCATAACTATTGCTCTTTTAAATCAAATTATAAGTACCATGATTCAAAGTCAATTTGTATCTCATATGTGGCACGATTATCTAGCATATATTTTTTATTATTGGTTACTATTGGCTAACATATGTATGATTATTAGAAGATTACATGACTCTGGAGCAAGTGCGTTATGGCTATTGGGATTATGGATACTTTATATAAATATATATGTTTTATATTTAATTCTTTTTAAGCCTTCTATTATAGGTATTGAGAATGTTTAAATTTCGATTTGAATGCATAAAGTATTGTTAATTAAAAATATAAAATAGAGTTGAATTGTAATCTTATAGGTATCGATATAAAGATATATTAGGTGTAGTCTGTAACAATAACTAAGATTTTAGAGGAAACTATGAAGGAGAATATTGCTTTATTTTTAGCAATTTTATATCTGATCTATAGATATAAGACTTATAGTAAGGTTAATAAAATAATAGAAGACAGAATAGAAAATGTTCATAAGCCATTTTTTAAACGAATACAGGAAGTTTTGCAGTGCTCTAAAGAAGATGCGGAGAAGGTAGGTTTAGAATTAGATAAATATTTTGTACCTTTAGAAAGTGAATTCTATAAAATTGATGATAATACTTATTCATTTATTGATGCAGGAGGTCTTAAAGGGACATTTTCAATAGATCAAAACTATAATTTATTGACATTAGTTTATAACGATGTTGATTTATTAGCTTTGCATCAGGTTTAAAAATCTATAAGTAAAGAAGGCTTATATGATAAAAGAAATGACATTGTATGTAGTAAATATAGTATTATTAAATTTATTTTTTGTTTTTTAGGTGAAAATTAAAATGGTTACTATAAAAAAATTATTTTTCTATGCATTTGCATTATTTTCATTGACTTCAATTATATATGGAATGGCGTATAATTATATGAACGGTGCTGAAATCCACTATGATTTTTTTGGTGCTGGATTTGTTAGTTGGTTAATATTCTTTGGCATATTGAAAGAAATTTTTGGATTGTGAGAAATCTCTTAAATTTAATAAGTTATAATCTACTTAGTTGAAAATCAGATATGATGATTTAGGTGACTATGTATACTTGTTAGAATTCGGATTAATTTTTTAGTGTAAAAAGCGTTAGATAAAATAGATGATAAGTGAAGAGATACAACTTATAAAACAAAATATATATGATTTACTCCATAATACACGAATAAGTAAGAAGGCCTACCTTATTATATTGATTGGTTTATTCTTTACTTATTTTGTTGGTAATGCAATTATAAACACTTTGTCTATCCAATTAATAGAGATGTATTATTTACGTTATATCTTTAAACTAATGGGTGTATGTTTAGTTATAGAGTTAAGCAGACGTAGATTACATGATTTTGGATTATCAGGAAAATGGCTATACTTATGGTTAATAATAAGTTGCAGTATATATGGATATTATATGTATGATCTATTTGTACTTGATGGTTTAAATATAGTGTTTTTTGAAGAAATCTTGCTAAGAGAAGTAGGTATTATATTTATACCAACAATATTTTTATACTTACTCCCAAGTAATCATAGTAATAATCGATATGGGAATAGTAGTGTTCAATTGATTTCACCAACGAAATCTGTTGGTTATTTAAATAACAAGTTAACTCTAGAGAATAAAAATGGATTATTAGAGTATATGAGGGATATTTATATACATCAGTCGTTTAGTCTTAAAGGCAGAGCTAAAAGAGTAGAGGCTTATTTTGGTATAGGATCATTTGGTATGATTATTAGCTTAATCGTAAATTTTATCTCAATACTTTTTATGATTAAAGATGAGACAGGAATAGAAATACTTACACCTATATCAATAGGTATATTTTATGTTTTATATTTTTATGCTATTCTATCAATTCTGACATTATGTATTCGTAGATTACACGATAGTTTATATAGTGGTCTCTGGGTCCTATTATTATTGGTTCCGTATTTAAATATTTTTATTATATACAGGATATTTTTGAAATGCAGTTGGGATATAAACAGTTTTAAGGATATAAGTTAAATTTGTTTGTCAGTTTAATTAATATTATATAAGTGAGTAATATGAGCCAATTATTTTATCTTGTCTTCTTTTGTGTGATTGCAATACAGACATTACTGGGGAAACAAATAATCAGAAATAGATTTTTATTTATGTTGAGCCCAATTCTATTTTTAATATCCGCATGTACCAAAATTATTTTAATTTTGACAGACAACTATACTAAATTTATGAGTGATATTATTTTCCCTGTATTAATCATAAGTCTACTGATTACTCTGTATATAAGGCATGAGCAACCGTAAAGGAGAAATTATAATGGTACATGATTTTTTAGTAAGTTATACTTGGTGGATTATACCAGTATTTTCTTTTTTTTGTATTATATTAGGATATAAATTTCATATAAAAGGATTTGACTATTCAATTCGATTGAGTGGTGGAAATTTTTTTGCATATAGTTTTATGTCCATAATAGGATTTTATCTTGATATCTTCTTATTTAGTAGACTTAATGCTATAGAGAACATCAGTTATGGATCTTATTTAATCTATTATATTTTGATATATTTACTTGGTGTATTTAGTATCTCGTGGTATTTTTTAGCTGGTATGAGACGTATACAATCTATTTCATCTATACCAGCATGGAGTTATCCAATTTTTCTTATTGTTGTGGGAATAGTTTCTAACTATATTGATGAAGTATTGAATCTAATTTTTATTGCTCATCTGTATATGATATTTGCTAAGAGTAAAGCATAAAGATATTCAGATAGTAATTACTTGTTTTCACTAATATTTAAAAATAGTGATAATAAAAGAATTTACTGTATTACTGTTATTAACGGCTATCTTATTCTCTGTATAATTTCATATTAAGTAAAATTAAGGTAGAAGATTATACGTATATGATGGGAATCTTATTAAATGAATGTCTATAAACAGAAACGTAATTTCATAAGTCTTATTAGGTATAGATTATGGTGTTCTTTATTTATGATAGTTGCATGGACATTAAATGCAATAAATGCTATACTTATTGATGGTATTGTTGCGATTTCACAGGCAACACTAGTCTGTACTATATTTATTGTAATGCTTTTGTGGCCTCTCATTAGTCATAGAAAACTTTTGGTTTTAATATATCGAAAATATATCAACAAAGAACACTCTACATTTTATTTCTGTTTATGGTTCTTCTTTTAATCCTTAAATCCTTATATGTAAAGTAATTGTTTTACTAGTTTCCCATAATTTATATCTGTGTTGACATTCATCCCTCTATATTGCTACAATATTGTGTATAATATATGCGATGAAGCAGAGTAGTAAACCTCTCTAGCGAGTGAGGATGGTGCAAGCTCACATTTGGTTGAAGGCGCTGTAGAGCATTGGCAGGAACGCAGAAATCTGTTAGTAAAGGCCAACATAGAAAAAAGAGGGCGCAAGCCAAATAGGGTGGAACCGCGGGTATACTCGTCCCTGTAACGTTTTTCGTTACAGGGACTTTTTTGTTTGTAACGAAATGGTTGATTTTATGTCGGTTGTGTAAAGTGGAGGCAGCAATGACATTTCAAGAGATTATACTAAATCTACAAAAATTTTGGAGTGAACAAGGTTGTATCGTTCAAAATCCATATGACATCGAAAAGGGTGCAGGTACAATGAACCCTGCTACATTCTTGCATGCAATTGGTCCTGAACCATGGGCTGTATGTTATGTAGAACCTTCTCGTCGTCCAGCAGATGGTCGTTATGGTGATAATCCTAACCGTTTGTTCCAACATCATCAATTCCAAGTTATCGTAAAACCATCTCCAGATAATATCCAAGAATTGTACTTACAATCCTTGGCAACTCTTGGTATTCACGCTGAAGATCACGATATTCGTTTCGTAGAGGATAACTGGGAATCCCCAACATTGGGCGCTTGGGGCCTTGGCTGGGAAGTATGGCTCGACGGTATGGAAGTAACGCAGTTCACATATTTCCAACAAGTTGGTTCCATCGACTGTAAACCAGTTTCTGTAGAAATTACATACGGTTTAGAACGTTTGGCTATGTACATTCAAGGCGTAGAAAACGTATATGACCTTAAATGGAATGAAAACGTTACATACGGTGATGTTTGGCATGCCAACGAAGTTGAACAATCCGTTTACAACTTTGAATTAGCTGATACAGATATGCTTTTCAAATTGTTTGATATGTATGAAGCAGAAGCAAAACGCGTTTGCGGCGCCGGCTATGTATTACCAGCTTATGATTATGTATTGAAATGTTCCCACACATTCAACTTGCTTGATTCCCGTGGTGCTATTTCCATCAGCGAACGTACTGCTTTCATCGGCCGCGTACGTGCACTAGCTCGTATTTGTGCACAACAATACCTCGCTAAACGCGAAGAATTAGGATTCCCACTTTTGAAAGGAGATAAATAAGATGGCAAAGGATTTATTATTTGAAATCGGTGCAGAAGAAATTCCTGCCGGCTTTATGCCAAATATCTTAGGTCAATTGAAAACATTGGCTGAAACAAAATTAAATGATGCCCATCTTCCTTTTGAAAGCATCGCAACATACGGCACACCACGTCGGTTAGCTCTTATCGTGAAAGGTCTCGGTGACACATCTGCTGAAATCAGCGAACGTCACAAAGGCCCTTCTGCATCCATCGCCTATGATGCTGACGGCAATGCTACAAAAGCAGCTATCGGCTTTGCCCGTGGTAAAGGTCTTGATGTAGCTGATCTCGTTGTAGAAGACGGTTATATCTATGCTGAAACAAAAACTGCAGGCGTACCTGCAAAAGATATCGTCACAGACATGTTGCCACAATTGATTACAGGTCTTAACTTCCCTAAATCCATGCATTGGGGCAATTTAGATGCTAAGTTTGTACGTCCTGTACGTTGGCTTGTAGCATTACTTGATGAAGAGGTAATTCCTGTAGAATTTGCTACTGTAAAATCTGGTAATGTAACACGTGGTCATCGCTTCTTAGGGGCTGATGAAATCACTATCAAAAATGCAGCATCCTATGTAGACACATTAAAAGAAAACTTTGTTATGGTTGATCAAGATGCGCGTCGTGAATTGATCTCTAAACAATTACATGATATAGCAGCTTCTAAAAATGCATCTATCGTTTGGGATGATGATTTGTTAGAAGAAATTAACTATCTTGTTGAATGGCCTACAGCATTGTGTGGTGGCTTTGAAGAGTCTTACTTGGCACTTCCAGATGCTGCTATCATTACACCAATGAAAGACCATCAACGTTATTTCCCATTAGTTGATCAAGATGGTAAATTATTGCCAATGTTCTTAACAGTTCGTAACGGCTCCGACCATTCCATCGAAGTAGTTCAAGCTGGTAATGAACGTGTATTGCGCGCTCGTTTAGATGATGCCAAATTCTTCTTTAACGAAGACCGCAAGAAACCTCTTATCGATCGTCAAGATGGTTTGACTAAAATCGTATTCCAAGAAAGTCTTGGTAACTTAGCAGATAAAACTGAACGTTTGTTAACATTAGGCCGTGTGTTCAGTGAAGAATGTGAACTACACGAAGATGCGCGCGTCGTACTGGAACGTGCTACTGAACTTGCCAAAACAGACCTTACAACAGGTATGGTTACAGAATTTACTGAATTACAAGGTGTAATGGGTAAAGAATACGCGTTACTTGACGGTGAATCCCCAGAAGTAGCGGAAGCTATTTTTGAACAATATTTGCCTCGTTTTGCAGGCGACGTATTGCCTCAAACAGAAGCTGGTAAAGTGTTGTCCATTATCGACAAAATCGATAACATCGTTGCAACATTTAGCCGTGGTTTGATTCCTACAGGCTCCCAAGATCCATACGCATTGCGCCGTCAAACAATCGGTATCTTGAACATATTGCTTAACAGTGAATGGAATATTTCCTTACGTCCAATCATCGTGGAATCTATGAATCTTCTTAATGTGCCTACAGATAAACAAGATGAATTGCTTGGCCAAGTAGAAGAATTCATTACATTGCGTTTGAAAAATATCTTCCTTGATCGTGAAGTGCCTCATCACGTAATCGACTTGTTATTATCTAACAATGAATTATCCGTTGCCGATGCTGAAGGCCTTGTGAAAGCTCTCTTGGCAAACCGCATTGATGAAAATGTTGAATTAGTACAAGCTTTCACACGTATGTATAATCTTGTGAAAGATGTAACATATATCGGTGTTGATGAAAGCCTATTGAAAGAAGATGCAGAACGTGCTTTGTATGAAATGGCTACGAAAGCATCTGAAGCAAGTATCGATGCATGGGATAAAAATGACTATGACGCTGTTGTGGCAGTACCTGCTACATTGGTGCCTGCCATCAATACATTCTTTGAAGATGTTATGGTTATGGACAAAGATGAAGCTATTAAAGCTAACCGTTTACAACTTGTTCGTTTGGCATATAGCGTAATGGCTATTATCGGCGATATTAGTGCATTAAAATAACATATATTTTATATAGTTAGGAAATTACATTTGTCTTAACTATGTGAAACTGAGGAAAGGCAACTGTGGTTGCCTTTTCTTTATGCAGGAATTTTGGCATCTATGTCGAATACATAAAGTATACAAAGTTGTAAGGAGATGTCATTATGATTACAAATGTTGAATTATTCAATGCCCTCCGTAATGTGACGGCTAAGCGTGAAGGTTCACGTTATAGAATACTCATGGAATTATATACAATCGGTAAGGGAACGAGCCAACGTGTATTAGTGGATAGTTTACAGATTCGCCCAGCTACCGTATCGGAGCAACTGGATGTACTTATACAATTGGGGTTTGTAGAAAAGACCATCGATACGATGGATAAAAGGACAACTGTTGTGACACTAACCGATGCAGGGAAAGAAGAAGCACATGGTTTAGTTGAACATAGGGAACAGCAGTTAGCTCATCGGTTTAGACGATTATCGCCAGAGGATCGACAAGATTTGTATGACCTATTAGGCCGTATTGATTAAGCTATATACTTGTATATAGTTGTGGTCAAATGGGTATATAAATCTATACAAGATATAGTGTGTAACCTCTTGCATTGTACATTGACTTGTGATAATATATTACTGTTAATTTGAGACAGTCCGCTGCCTATAAGGTGTAGGTATTGAATGTCTGCAAACAGGAGGAAACAATGAACATTATTAACGTACTCGAACAAGAACAACTTCGTACAGACATCCCTACTTTCCGTGCTGGTGATACAGTACGTGTACACGTAAAAGTAGTGGAAGGTAGCCGTGAACGTATCCAAGTATTCGAAGGCTTGGTAATTAAACGTCAAAACGGTGGCGTACGTGAAACTTTCACAGTTCGTCGTATTGCATCCGGTGTAGGTGTAGAACGTACATTCCCACTTCACAGCCCACGCTTAGCTAAAATCGAAGTTATGCGCCGTGGTGTTGTTCGTCGTGCTAAATTGTACTACTTACGTAACCTTACTGGTAAAGCTGCTCGTATTCGCGAAAAACGCTAATGTTCTTAAAAGGCTGCCGTTGGCAGCCTTTTATTTTTGCTAAAATATAGATATAAATATATTCATATAAGATAGATAGAAAGGAGACATTATGGCAGATTCACCTATCGTACATTGGTTCCCTGGGCATATGGCGAAAGCTACGCGCATGATAACGGAGTACATCAAAAAGGTAGATGTTGTTATCGAGTTATTAGATGCGCGTATTCCTCGTTCTAGTGCGAACCCAGTTATCCTAGAGTTAGTTGGTCAAAAACCGCATATTGTACTGTTAAATAAGGTAGATTTAGCAGATCCAAAAGCAACGAAGGAATGGACAGAATTCTTTACGCAACAAGGCATTACTGTATTAGCCATCGATTCCAAGTCTGGTAAGGGTAATAAGAAATTAGTATCTACTGTAGAACGTCTCAGTAAACCTATCATTGATCGTTGGGTAGCAAAGGGGATTCGTAGTCGTTCTATACGTACCATTATCTTAGGCATTCCTAATGTAGGAAAATCTACATTGATTAATTCCTTGGCTGGTTCTGCAGCAACTCGGACGGCTAATAAGGCAGGTCACACGCGTGGTCAACAATGGGTTAAAATCGGTAAGAATATGGAATTGCTTGATACGCCAGGCGTATTATGGCCTAAATTAGAGGACCAACGGGCTGCTGCTCGTCTTGCTATGACAGGTGCTATCTCTGATGATGTGTACGATTTAGAGCACGTAATTAAGCAATTGTTAAATCATCTATTGACGAATACACCTAATATCTTGATAGAACGTTATAAATTAAAAGAAGAAGAGATGACCGATGTGGATACAATTCTTGAAAGCATTGGTCGTCGTCGAGGCTGCCTTGTCAGCGGTGGTGTTGTAGACCTTGATAAGGCGCGCCGCATTATTTTGCAAGACTATCGCAATACAAAGCTTGGTACAATTACGCTAGACCAAGTTAATGAAGAACCGTATTATCCAGAAGATGGTGAGGATACACATAATGGATAAGGAAATATTCACTAAGTTAAAGGTAGCCGATATTAAGGCCCTTTTTGAAACGGAACAAGCTTTGGAAATTTTACCATTAGCACAAGAAGATACTCGTAGTTCCGTTCAAAAATTAGCAGCCTCCTATATTAAACGTCAAGAAAAAGAGCTAAAAGAACAACAACGTTTGATGGGCATGTACGACTATGAAGGCATGTTCTATGATGAAGGGCTATATCATGTGGCTGGCGTCGATGAGGTAGGGCGCGGTCCCATTGCAGGCCCTGTTACCGTAGCTGCAGTCATTTTACCTCCTATGACATTAATTCCAGGACTTAATGATTCTAAAAATCTAACCGAAGAGAAACGTGAAGCATTGTATGACATCATCATGGAGGAAGCTGTAGCGGTCAGCTGTATTTCTTACGGTCCAGAAAAAATTGATGAACTCAATATTTATGAGGCTACACGTCAAGCGATGTACGAGGCCATTCGCACCCTTGATGTACCTGCAGAGGCTGTCGTAGCTGATGCCATGAAATTACCTGATTTAACGATACCTGTTGAATCTATCATCAAGGGCGATAGCAAAAGTGCAAATATTGCAGCGGCATCCATCATTGCGAAAGTTACACGGGATCGATATATGAAAAGTCTCGATGAAGAATATCCTGGTTATGGTTTTGGCATACATAAGGGATATTATACAGAACTCCACAAAGAAGCTGTGGAGCAGCAAGGTGTGACACCATTGCATAGAAAGAGCTTCGAACCAATTAAATCCATCGTTGGATGGCATCGAGAAGAAAAGTAAATATATAGATTACTCTATTGTGAAATAAAAATGAAAAATCTATAGAGAAGAGGTTCCTATTGGTCACCTAGGTGACTATTAGGAACCTCTTTTCTATTTACATTTATGGTCAGACCGTCTTATGTTGTATATATAAGTATTCGAAAGCATCTATATACATAAGGAGGAAATCATGAATACGATGAATTGTGAACAAAATTGTAACCTATTAGATGCAAAAGCTCTTGGTAATTGGGGAGAAGATATTGCTCGACAGTATATTGAGCAACAAGGATTGAAAATTGTAACGACCAATTACAAAACAAAGGTAGGTGAAATCGATATTATCGCCAAAAATGGGCTGACCTATCATTTTATTGAAATCAAGGCGCGTCGTGGTGTCACCCATGGATTGCCACGGGAGGCAGTTTCAAAACGTAAACAAAAACATATTAAGCAGGCCGCTATGTATTTTATACGGGATTTGCGGGCCCAGAATCGCAAATGGAAGGAACTATCCTTTGATGTAGTTGAGGTATATGTACATGAGGATTTTAAGGCCTCTGTACACTATATGCCTCAGTGTTTCCTGTAGGAGGTCCATTATGTATGCAAAGGTCTATGGTGCTACCATAGATGGTTTAGATGGCGTCGTTGTAACAGTAGAGGTGGACATATCTCAAGGGCTACCTGTATTTGACATTGTGGGACTCCCAAATCAAGCTGTAAAAGAATCGAGAGAACGCGTACGGGCAGCTATTAAAAATAGTGGATTTGATTTTCCTATGCGTCGTATTGTTGTTAATCTAGGGCCTGCAGAGGTCAGAAAAAGTAGTTCCGGATTAGATTTGCCCATAGCCATAGGTGTATTAGCCGCATCAGGTCAAATTAGATTACGCAAACCTAAATTAACAAAATTATTACAATCAACTCTGTTTATAGGCGAATTATCCTTAGATGGCAGTCTAAAAAAGACACAAGGCATTCTTAGTATGGCTATGAAAGCACTTGATGACAAGATTCTTACGATCTTTACAAGTTCGGATAATGTATCATTGCTGCACAATATAGAAGCAATTACATCCTATGGTGCACATACATTGGCGGATATTGTGAAACTTGTAATACGACCGGATGAATATCGTGTAGACACTGTTGATGACGATTGTAATGACGCGGTCAACAGCCTCATTGATTACAAGGATGTGCAAGGCCAAGAACTAGGAAAACGAGCCATGGTTATTGCTGCTGCTGGTGTTCACCACGTGATGATGATAGGTCCGCCTGGATCTGGTAAAACTATGTTGGCAGAACGATTACCAACCATTTTACCACCCCTAAGTTGGGAGGAGCGGCTAGAAACAACACGCATTCATGATGTGGCAGGGTTGCTCGAAAAGAATAGGCTGATTGCTAAACGGCCTTTTAGATGCCCTCACCATACAGCAACCTTGGCGAGCATCATAGGGGGCGGTAGTAATGCAAAACCGGGAGAAATTACATTAGCCCATAAAGGGGTGCTATTTATTGATGAAGCACCAGAATTTCCGCGCTATGTATTAGATGCGTTACGGCAACCATTAGAATCTCATATGATTACTGTGAATCGGTTACAAAATAGTTATGACTATCCAGCAGATTTTATATGTATACTCGCCGCTAATCCATGTCCTTGTGGATATTATGGGGACCCTCATAAGGAGTGTGTTTGTAGCTCTACAGAATTAGAAAGATATCAGCATAAAATATCTGGACCTATATTGGACCGCATAGATCTATTCATCCTTGTAGAGAGACCTAGTTTTAACGATATGTTATGTATGGATTCTGATTCTATGAGCAGTGCAGATATGAAACAACTCGTGGAGCAAGGGCGCCAGATGCAATTAGAACGTTTCCAAGACCAACCATTTAAGTCAAATGGTGCCTTGCCACATGGCGCTATTCGTGAACTTTGTAATATACGCGATGATTGCTGGGGCTTGTTAGGAGACGTATATGAACGATTTCATTTTACAGGGCGTAGCTTTGATCGATTGTTGAAGGTGAGTCGAACCATTGCAGATTTAGATGGATCCTTATATATAGAAAACGAACATATTTCAGAAGCGATGATGTATCGGCACATTCCATATCATGTGTCGAGGATAGGAGTTCATGATGGAGCAACAGTATGAAAGTAATTTTTACATTGCCGCCATGCAGAGTATTTCTTCACTAGGAGCGGCAACGATACGTGATTTAGTCGAAAAGTTTGGAGATCCTTATAAGGCATGGTGTGCTTTACAAAATCGTAAGAACCTAACGACAATACTAGGCATTCCGTCCACAAAATATAGGCAAATCGAGAAAGAGGCGACCGATGAACGATTACGGACTATCTATAAGGCTCTTAAGAACTGGCATATAGAATATATTACGTACCTTGACGTATTATTCCCTGGGCATTTGCAAGAGATATACAATCCGCCAGCCGTCATATTTGTGAGAGGAAATATATCGTTGTTAGATGATGAAACTATGAAAATTGCCATGGTAGGAGCTCGAAAATGTTCTGATTATGGTCGTAATGTGGCACTGCGGATAGGTAAGGAACTAGCTGCGTATAATGTAGCCATAGTCAGTGGTGGTGCGAGGGGGATAGATAGTCATAGCCATGAAGGTGCTTTAGCAGCAAAGGGACAAGTGATCGTTGTTATGGGATGCGGTTTAGATATTGTATATCCGCCGGAGAATAAACGGTTATTTGATGCCGTTCTTAAGAACAATGGTTTATTAGTATCAGAATATCCTCCCGGTACACCGCCGTCAGGTGTCCATTTTCCCGCAAGGAATCGCATTATTAGTGGGCTTTCACAAATCATCATCGTAGTAGAGGCCAAGGCGAGCAGTGGGTCTCTGATAACGGCTGATATGGCCGCCAATGAAGGCCGTGAAATCTATGTGGTGCCTGGCAGTATTTTAAGCAATGTAGCGGAGGGCAATCACTGGCTCATGCGCCAAGGGGCTAATATATTAACGAAAGCACAAGATATAATCGAGGATTATGAGTTAAAGCCCCGTGTAGTTGATACGCAAGGGTCCGATGTGTTAAGCTTTAAGGTGGAATGGGAGGTCGTGTTGAGTACAATTCCTACTGATCAATGTATTAGTGTAGGCGATTTAATCAAGAAAACACACATTCCATTACAACGATTACAAAGTATTTTATTAGACCTTGAAATGAAACATATGATTGAGAAGGTTCATTCTAAGGGCTATATTAACATAATCGGGAGTGATGCACTTGTCCATTAAACGATCAATCGTTATTGGGGAACCGAAAGAACCAAAACAAGAAACAAAAAAGAAAAAGACTACGATTAATAAAAAGGTAGCAAAAGAAGCATTGACACCAGTTGGTATTGTACGCGACAAATCGATTGTTGCTACATCGATGCCACCAGAGCAACGAAAACCTCGCGTATATAATCCGGATGGTAAAATCCTTGTCATTGTGGAATCACCGGCTAAATCTAAGACTATCGAGAAATTTTTAGGCCCTAATTATATTGTGAAAGCCAGTATGGGCCATCTTCGGGATTTGCCTAAATCTCAAATGGGTATCGACATTGATCATGACTTTACCCCACGATATAGTAATCTGGTAGCACGTAAAAAGGTGATTGACGATTTGGTGGCCCATGCCGATGAAAGTAGCGCCGTATTGCTCGCAACTGACCCGGACCGCGAAGGGGAAGCTATTTCCTGGCATTTAGCATACATTCTAAACGTAGATATCACATCTAATTGTCGTATTACTTTTAATGAAATTACGAAAACTGCTGTTGCAGAGGCCTTAGAGCATCCACGTACTGTGGATATGAACATGGTTGACGCACAGCAAGCACGTCGTGTACTAGACCGTATTGTAGGGTATAAATTAAGCCCTCTATTATGGAAAAAGGTTTGCAAAGGTTTGAGCGCTGGTCGTGTTCAATCCGTAGCTGTACGTCTCATTTGTGAACGAGAACGTGAAATACAAGCTTTTGTACCTCAAGAATATTGGTCTATTGAAGGACAATTTAAGACAAAAACTAATGAAGAGTTTGCCGCTGAACTAACTCATGTAAAGGGTGATAAACTAGATATTACATGTGAAGCAGATGCAGTAGCAATACAAAAGGCTATTGCGGACCATACGGCTACTGTTACATCTGTTAAGAAAAGTAAACGAAGCCGTAAACCAGCTCCGCCTTTTACCACATCTACATTGCAACAAGATGGTGTTCGTAAGCTTAATTTTGGGGCTAAACGGACCATGATGATTGCTCAACATTTATATGAAGGTTTGGAAATCGGTTCTTATGGTCACGTAGGTTTAATTACCTATATGCGTACAGACTCTACACGTATATCCAAAGATATGCAAGAACAGGCAAGAGTCTATATTAAGAGAACCTATGGCGATGACTATTGCCCTGCTAAACCGAATGTATATGGTAAGAAGGAATCAGCTCAAGATGCGCATGAAGCCATTCGTCCTACATCTCTTGAATTGACACCTAAAATGGTAGAACCATTTGTAAATCGCGATGAACTAAAGTTATATACACTGATTTGGAATCGTTTTATGGCTAGCCAAATGGCACCACAACAAAATGAGTCAACTACTATTGAACTAGATATTGATGATACTTATACATTTAAGGCAACTGGTTCTCGTGTGTTATTCCCTGGATTTAGTGCAGTCTATGAAGATAGTAAGAAAGAAGATACGCCACAATTACCAGCGTTGAAGAAATCTGATGTGGTGGAAACTGTACTTATCGACCCAGAACAACATTTTACGCAACCGCCTGCTAGATATTCTGAAGCAAGCCTTATCAAAACATTGGAAGAATTAGGCATTGGTCGCCCAAGTACATATGCGCCAATTATAGATACTATCGTTAGCCGCAACTATGTAGAAACAAATAATAAACAATTCATACCTACAGAACTCGGCTTTGTAGTAGTAGACTTTTTAGTGGACTATTTTGAAAAAATCATCAACACTGGGTTTACTGCGGAGCTTGAAGAGGAGCTCGATGCCATCGCTAATGGTAAGGATACGTATGTGAAGGTATTGACTGATTTTTACAATATATTTAAGCAAGAATTGGATGATGCTAGCGATGTAGACAAAATTCAAATCGCATCTATGGAAAGTGATGAAACCTGTGAGCTTTGTGGTCATCCTATGGTCTATAAATTTGGTCGCTATGGTAAATTCTTAGCATGTTCTAACTTCCCAGAATGCAAGAACACTAAACCGATTACGGTTGGTACCGGTGTTGCTTGTCCTAAATGCGGTGAAGGAGAAATCGTAGAACGGAAATCTAAGCGTGGTCGTATCTTCTATGGTTGTAATCGTTATCCACAATGCGATTTTACGTTATGGGATAAGCCTACTCATGAGTTCTGCGATACATGTGGTAGCATTATCGTTGAAAAATCATATAAAAATGGTACGACGAAGAAATTCTGCTCCAATGAAACATGTCCAACTAGACCACCTAAGAAAACGAGAAAGAAAAAGTCTGATGATTCAGTAAAGAAAGAAGAGGATACAAAGAGTGAGTGAAAATAGAGTTACTGTTATAGGGGCTGGCTTAGCTGGTTCTGAAGCAGCGTGGCAACTTGCCAATCGTGGCGTTGCTGTCGATTTATATGAAATGCGTCCTGTAAAGAGTTCTCCGGCTCATCAAACGGATCAATTTGCTGAACTAGTTTGTAGCAATTCTTTGCGCGCTGGTAATATAGAGAATGCTGTTGGTCTACTAAAGGAAGAAATGCGTCGATTAGGCTCGTTAATTATGGAATGTGCAGATGCAACGGCTGTACCTGCTGGTGGTGCCTTAGCGGTTGACCGTCATCTATTCAGTGCTATGGTAACTGATAAGATAAAAAGTCATCCTAATATTACAGTGCATCATGAAGAGGTGACATCTATCCCTACAGAAGGAACCGTTATCTTTGCTTCTGGTCCATTAACATCTGAAACACTAGGTGATGCCATTAGAGAATTAACCGGTAATACGGGTTTTTATTTCTATGATGCAGCGGCCCCTATTGTGACCGCAGAGTCTCTTAACTATGATAAGGTGTTTGCTGCGTCTCGCTACGATAAAGGCGATGCGGACTATCTTAATTGCCCTATGAATGAAGAAGAGTATAAACACTTCTGGCACGAATTGACCCATGCTGAGGCCGTACAGCTTAAGGATTTTGAAAAGGAAATCTATTTTGAAGGTTGTATGCCTGTGGAAATCATGGCATCTCGTGGAGAGGATACATTGCGTTATGGTCCATTGAAACCAGTAGGTTTAGTGGATAAGCGTACCAATGAAGAATCCTATGCGGTAGTGCAATTGCGTAAGGAAAATAAAGAGGGCACTATGTTTAACCTCGTAGGGTTTCAAACTCATTTAAAATGGTGCGAACAAAAACGCGTGTTTGGTTTAATTCCTGGTCTTGAAAATGCAGAATTTATTCGGTATGGTGTGATGCATCGTAATACGTATATCAATTCTCCGGAATTGCTCAATCATGCATTCCAATTACAGTCTGATCATCGACTATTCTTTGCTGGTCAAATGACAGGTGTAGAAGGGTATCTTGAATCAGCCGCATCAGGACTTATGGTAGGGTTACAGGTAAAACGATACCTTGATGATAATGCATTTATCAACTTCCCTAAAACGACGGCTATCGGATCATTGAGCCACTATATATCTTCCTATGAAGGATCTAATTTCCAACCTATGAATGTCAATTTCGGTATTATGGAATCATGGCCTCAACGGATTCGTAAGAAGAAAGAGAAAAATGCTCTCATTGCCAATCGTGCATTAGAAGAACTTGACGCATTAAAGGCACAAGAACAACTGTAGATGATGCTTGTCGCTCATAGTCTATCGTTAGAATAATTGAATAGATATAAAAAATCCTTCATTCATGGATGTTGTGTATCCGTGAATGAAGGATTTTGTTATTTACGTTTCTTTTGTTTTTGTGGTGCTTCTGGTACTGTTTCAGCCACATCTTGTTGCTTTTTATCTAGATAACCAAAGTAGATAAATAAACAGATACCTACAATCATAACAATGAGGCTCGTCATCTGTGCTGATTTAAGTCCCATTGTGAGGTTTACATAATCACCGCGTAAGAATTCTAAGCAGAATCGCGCTGCGGAATACAAGATAGCGTATAGAACGAACACTTGTCCTTTAGCATGTTTGAATGAGCTAAAGAGTAGTAAGATCACGAAGATTAGAATATCGATTTGGCCTTCCCAAATTTCAGCTGGCCATAATGGCTGATTACCATAGGTGCGGTATGCAAGGGTGCTTTCAGGATAGAGAATACCAAAATTTCCACCTGTAGGATGACCAAAGGCATCGCCGTTAAACAGGTTAGCCATACGCCCAACCGATTGAGCTAAAATGAGGGCTGGCGCAAAAATATCGGCAAAGGCCCAGAAATCGATATTATGTTTTCTTAGATACCAATAACCGGCTAATGTACCGAGTACAACGCCTCCTTGAATGGCCATGCCGCCTTGCCATACGAAAGGAATTTCGAGGAGATGATTGCCATAGTAATGCCAATCGAAGAAAAATACATCCCATAAGCGGGCGCCGATAAGACCTGCTATAGCGACTGTAATGGAGAAATCAACAATGTGCTCGTGCCACCCACGACCGTCTTTTTTGAGTAAGAAATAGGCTACAGAGGCACCGCTAATGATGGCTAGTGCTAACATGACACCGTAGGCCCTGATTGGAAAATCGCCTATGAAAAATAGATATTGATGCATATGAACTCCTTTATGAATAAACGTTCATGCTTTTATAAGCATAGAAATTATAAGTGTCGATATATGTATGATATAATATAAGAATTGTTATGTAAACAAAAGCTAGTCAGCATAAATTATAGGAGACATACATGTTACGTAAATTTGCTATGGTCACTACCTTGGCAGCTGCTGTATTATCTAGTATTTCTGGTAATACTGTACAGGCTGAAGTATTAGTGCCATTACAACAATATTTAAATACGACCAACCGTAATTATGAGGCCAATCAATATAAGACATCTTATACAATCTATGTACCACAGCTAGAACTGAATGGTACAACCATTACGATGAATCCTAAAGCCGTTGGAGAGCCCGTTAAATTGCCGATTACCAAACGGGATGGTGCCGAGTATGTTGATGTAGAAAATGCAACACCGTTGATAGGCGTCACCTATACGAAGGATGGTGACCACGTTCAATTGACCGCTGCACCAGAGACGATGCAAGTATTGCAAAATAAACCTGTACAAGTACCTCTATCTTGGGCCTTTGACCCATGGCCTAACCAAGATGCGCCGTATGCGAAAAAATTGAATGTCAGCGGAGATAACATCATCTCTCCAAGTTGGTTCAAATTGCATAGCCTTGGCTTAGAATCTAGTTCTAATATTAATGTGGACTATGTGAAAGCATACAAGGCCAACGGATATCATGTGTGGCCGCTTATTACAAATCGTTTTGATCCAGATTTTACGAGTGGTATCTTAGCCGATGAAGCAGTGTGGAAGAAATACGCTCAAAATCTCATTCAATACGCTTATATTTATGGATTTGATGGATATAATTTTGACTTTGAAAATGTAGACTATTCTGACCGTGATAAATTGACAAGATTCGTAGCATACTTAGCTGACGAATTACATAAGTATAATATTCAATCCTCTGTAGATGTAACGGGATATTCTAATAGTCCAAATTGGTCTCTTGTATATGACCGTAAGTCCTTCGCCAACAGTGTAGATTATGTCGTATTAATGGCTTATGACGAAACATGGGCCCAGAGTACTACGGCAGGACCGGTTGCAAGTTATCCTTGGGTACGCAATCATGCTGAGAAAATGTTGCAAGAGGTACCAAGTCATAAGCTTGTTCTTGGCATTCCATTCTACACAAGAATTTGGCATGAATCAGGCGGTGTGGCACGGGGTGAAACATTGGCCATTAAAAATGAATCATCTTATTTCACAAATCACGCATCAAATATTATTTGGAATGATACGTTAAAATCTTATTATGCAGCTATTCCAACAACTAGTGGTATCGATAAGATTTGGTTTGAAGATAATAAATCCTTAGGATATAAATTAAACCTAGTGAAAGAATTACAATTGGCCGGCTTTGCTGCATGGCGTAAAGGCTTTGAAGATGATACTACGATTACAATGATTCAAGGCGTTGATTTAGGTAAAGGTACACCTAACACAGCACCAGTTGTTGAAGCTCCTAAACCTGTTGTTGAAAAACCATTAACAAAGGCTGAACGTAAGGCTCTTGAAAAAGCAGCAAAAGAAAAGGCGAAAGCAGAAGCTAAAGCAGCTAAGGAGAAGGCAAAAGCAGAAGCTAAAGCTGCAAAAGAAAAGGCGAAAGCCGAAGCTAAAGCATCTAAAGAACGTACAAAAGCGAATGCTAAGACTGTGAATGAAAAGCAAAAGGTTGATAATGATATAGCGTCTATCGTTCCCGCTGTTCAAGTAGTAAAAAAGTAGATAAATTGACGGTTTATGGTACGAAGTAGTACAATAATACTATTAATTAGAATCACAAACAGATTTGAGGAGGCACCTACATGAACGAAAAATATGTAGCCCAAGATATTGAGAAAAAGTGGCAAAAGTACTGGGATGAGAACTATACTTTTAAAACTGAATATGACGAAAGTAAAGAGAAATACTATGCATTAGAAATGTTCCCATATCCATCTGGCAATTTGCATATGGGCCATGTGCGTAACTATTCCATCGGCGACGTAGTAGCGCGTTTTAAGAAAATGAATGGTTTTAACGTATTGCATCCAATGGGCTGGGATTCCTTTGGTATGCCTGCAGAAAATGCAGCTATTAAACATGGTATTGCACCTAAAACATGGACTCTTGATAATATTGAGAATATGAAAAAGCAACAAAAAGCATTGGGCCTTTCCTATGATTGGGACCGTGAAGTTGCTACATGTAAAGAAGATTACTATAAATGGACACAATGGTTCTTCGAACAATTCTATAAAAAAGGTTTAGCTTATAAAAAAGAAGCAAAGGTTAACTGGTGTGAAACATGCCACACTGTATTAGCTAACGAACAAGTTATTGATGGTCTTTGCTGGCGTTGTGATAATCCTGTAGAGAAAAAAGATTTATCTCAATGGTTCCTCCGTATCACTGAATATGCAGATCGCTTGTTAGATGATCTCGATACACTCGATGGTTGGCCTCAACGCGTTAAATTGATGCAAAAGAATTGGATCGGTCGCTCTGAAGGTACAGAATTCTCCTTTGATGTGCCATCCATTAACGAACGTATTTCCGTATATACGACTCGTGTAGATACAATCTACGGCGTAAGTTACGTTGTATTGGCTCCTGAACATCCATATGTAGAACGTTTAATTGAAAATGCACCTAACAAAACTGATTTAGATGCTTTTATCACGCGTATGCGCAACATGAGCGACATCGACCGCACATCTACAGAAGCACCTAAGGAAGGTATGTTTACCGGTTCCTATGCGGTAAATCCTATGTCTGGTGAACAAGTGCCTATTTGGATTGCTAACTATGTTCTCGTAGATTATGGTACTGGTGCCGTTATGGGTTCTCCTGCTCATGACGAACGGGACTGGGAATTTGCTCATAAATACGATTTACCTATTAAACCTGTTGTGTCTCACAATGGTGAAAACTACAATTTAGATACATGGGAAGAATCTGACCACGAAGATGGCGTGTTGATTAATTCTGGTGAATTTGATGGTCAAACATCTGAAGAGGCTCGTAAAAATATTACGGCTGCACTTCATGAACGCGGTATCGGTGAAGGTAAAACTAATTTCCGTCTTCGCGATTGGCTTATCTCTCGCCAACGTTATTGGGGCGTGCCAATTCCTGTTGTATATTGCGATACATGTGGTGAACAACTCGTACCAGAAGACGAATTGCCTGTACGTCTTCCTGAAGATGTTAAATTTGAATCCGGTGCTGTATCCCCATTGGCAACATCCGAAGCTTTTATGAACGCTAAATGTCCTAAATGTGGTGGCCCTGCGCGTCGTGAAACAGATACTATGGATACATTCATCGATTCATCTTGGTACTTCTTGCGTTACACTGACGCATTGAACGATAAAGCACCATTCGATTCCAAAATTGCTAATTATTGGATGAACGTTGACCAATACATCGGTGGTATTGAACATGCTATCTTGCACTTGTTATACTCTCGTTTCTTTGTGAAAGTTATCCATGATTTAGGACTTATCGAAGCTAACGAACCATTCCGCGGCCTTTTGACACAAGGTATGGTACTTAAAGAAGGCAGCAAGATGTCTAAATCTAAAGGCAATGTGGTTTCTCCAGAAGAAATCATCAATAAGTACGGTGCTGATACAGCGCGCTTATTCATCTTGTTTGCAGCACCAGTTGATCGCGATCTTGATTGGAGTGACCAAGGTGTTGAAGGTTCCTATCGTTTCTTAGGTCGCGTATGGCGTATTGTTGATGCGTATGACCAAGCAGCAAAAGAAAATCATACGGGTGACCTTACAAAAGACGAAGTGGCATTACGCCGCGAATTACACCGTGTTATCAAAAAGGTTACAGAAGATTTAGATAATAACTTCAACTTTAATACGGCAATCAGTGCGATTATGGAACTTGTTAATGCCATGTATGCACACAAGGACAAAGCAGAATCCGTAAATGCTGATCTTGCTAATGAGTTAACACATAATCTCGTGTTGTTATTAGCTCCATTCGTGCCACATATTACAGAAGAATTGTGGCATGAACTTGGCGAAACTGATTCTGTTCATACTATGAACTGGCCAACATACGAAGAATCTGCTCTTAAAGTAGACGAAGTAGAAGTGGTTCTTCAAGTTAATGGTAAGGTTCGCGATAAATTAACTGTTTCTGTGAATATTACGAAAGAAGAATTGGAAGCATTGGCTAAAGAATCTAGCCGTGTCCAAGAATTTACAGAAGGTAAACAAATCGTTAAAGTTATCTACGTACCAGGTAAACTTGTGAATATCGTTGTAAAATAATATTTCTATATATGATTTGTTAATATAATGAAAGCCCCCAACTACATAGGTAGAAGGGGGCTTTATTGTCTAGAGAGGTTATTATGGCAAAACGTAGCGATTATATTTCTTGGGATGAATACTTTATGGGCGTTGCTATTTTGGCTGCGCAACGATCTAAAGATCCTAATACACAAGTGGGGGCCTGTATCGTCAGCAATGATAATAAAATCTTATCCATCGGTTATAATGGCATGCCCTTAAATTGTAGTGATGATGATTTCACATGGGAACGTGATACGGCAGATGATAATAAATATTTCTATACCGTTCATAGTGAATTAAATGCGATTCTAAACTATCGCGGTGGCTCTTTAGAAGGGTCTAAGATTTATGTAACACTGTTTCCTTGTAATGAATGTGCAAAGGCGATTATTCAAAGCGGCATAAAGGCCGTTATTTATCGAGATGATTTGTACAAGGATACTAAAGAGGTTAAGGCTTCAAAACGTATGCTAAAGACGGCTGGTGTAGATATTATTGAATATCAATCGACGGGCCGCGTATTAGAAATAACACTATAATAGATAAAAGAGGGATGGTGTATCCTTCGAAAGCGACTTTGGCCCTGCGGAGGCCGAAGGCCGGAGTCAGACCCGGCCGGTGGAGCTTACGGAGGATGTACCATCCCTTTTATATGTTGTGTGTTATACCAATAAGCGGCCGTCAATCATGATATCTACTTGTTGGCCGTCTTTTGTAATGCCTTTAATATTCATGTGTTCATGACCAATCATAAAGTCCACATGAGCGAGGGAGTGGTTGAGACCACGTTCTTTGAGTTCCTCTTCAGATAAACCATCGCTATTTTTTAGACAAGTTGGATAGGCTGCACCGATTGCTAAATGGCAGGATGCATTTTCATCAAACAATGTTTCATAGTAAATCATGTTAGATTGACTAATAGGACTATAGTGATCCACGAGGGCTACTTCACCAAGATATTGAGATCCTTCATCCGTCTCGATGAGTTCTTTAAGAATATCTAACCCTTCTTCAGCCGTGTAATCAACAATTTTACCGTTTTCAAAGGTAAAGGAGAAGTTAGAAATAGGATTGCCTTGGTAGATAAGTGGTTTTGTACTGACTACTTTACCATTTACACCATTCCATTGAGGTGCACAGAACACCTCTTCTGTAGGTATATTAGCATTGAATTTGATACCCTCTTTGGAGAACTCTTCGCCACCTTGCCAAATATGGTCTTCTGGTAATTCGAGAAGTAAATCTGTGCCATTTTCACATGTGTATCGCAATGCTTTCAAATCAAGAGCGTTTAATGCTTCGCGACGATGGCGTAGCTTAGCCATATGATGCGCATATGTTTCTTTTGCCTCTACATCATTGAGACGACATAACTTTAGTAATGTAAGCCAAAGTTGGTTGAGTTTTTCTTCATCTGATCCTTCATAGCCAAGAAGTTCAGCCCAAAGCACTGTTGGTACAGCGGCTACACACCATGTTACGAATGAGTTCATGATGGCTGTATGGTAGAAGGACAGAACCTTGTTAAGATTGCGTGAGTTTAGGCTAATGCGTTCTGTAGGAATTCCTGCTAACGCCTTTGGATTGGCACTGATAAGTGATAAAAAGGCAGCTTTTTCCTCTACATATTGCTCGTAATATACAGGAATCCATTTAGCCGGTGTTTCTAGAACCGACGCATCAGCATGTAATAAGCGTTGTCGTGTAATTGGGGTATGGCGCCAATTGATGATGACCTCTTTGGCACCCAATTGATAAGCTTCTTCCGTAACGATGACTGCAAAATCTTTATTGTCTACATCAACAGATACGATGAGTATTTGCTTCTCTTGTAAATTAACGCCAGATTGCAATAAAGTACGGGCGTATTTACGTAATAATTCTTGATTCATTATAGACTCCTTAACATAGTAATAGGATATACCGGTAAAGTATGTTCCTTTAATTCGATATAATTTTGAAAACTCCTGCTTATGTGACTAATAGAGTCACAAGTAGGAGTTATTTGTTGTATATGGAAACTCTAATAGTAGGAGGTGACCATATGAAACAAATGATTGTGTCACATAAGTGGATTATAATAATCCTGTGTGTTTTAGTAGGAATTTATTTCCTATGGCCTATTATAACAGAAGGAAGCACCACAATGCCAGATTCGTCTGTATTAGCGGCTAATACGTCTGACGTGAATAGCATAAATCATCATGAAAGTAATTCTATTCATGCTAATAATGGTGTAGTTCAACCTGAACAACATACTGAAGGTACAGATGCTATTGTGTATGTGACGGGTGCTATTCAATCGCCAGGTCTTTATAAGGTGGCATCTAGCTCGACAATTGGCGATGTTATAAAAGGGGCTGGAGGTGCACTACCATATGGAGATATAGAGTCCATCAATTTAGCAGAGACAGTAACAGGTGGACAGCATATTCACATCAAATTTAACTTTCACGGAAATCCTGAATCATTACTCCGAAATCAAAAGATTAATATTAACACGGCTACCATTAAGGAACTCGATTCACTGCCTGGAATTGGGCCAACCATGGCAAAACGGATTGAAGAGTATCGTCAAAGTAAGGGCGCTTTTACATCTATAGAGGATATCAAGCACGTCAAAGGTATCGGCGATGGATTATTTAAGAAGATACGCGATAAAATTACAGTCTAATTTACCTATTTATTTGACACTGAATATGCTGATCACCTATTCGGAGATAGCCCATTATATTCTAAGTGGTATCATACTAGGCATTTTATGTGCCTATAGCTCGCATTATGTATTGCTCGATACGAGTTGGTATTGTATGTTTGGTGCTGCTGGCTATCTACTATATACATTGGTTAAAGCTGTGGTTCGCTATAGGTTACAATCGTCTTTGTCAATTAAATATATAGTTGTGACCTGCATTGTCTCATGCGCATTAGGTGGCATATCATTTTTACATGTAAACCATCAAATTAATCAGTATGTAGGGCACACTAAATTCTTTTTATCACAAGAAGGCGAATATGCACTACTCATAGATTCTCCGGTAGATTTAAAAGTGATTGATGGGAAAGAATATAGATCATTTAGTGCTATATTGTTAGGGTTAGTGCCACACAAGGATACGGCAAAAGGCGTGCATATTAAGGCTGATGGGCATATTAGAGTAACAATACAAGAAAATTCTACACATCTTCATATGGGGGATTCGATTATCGTTTATGGTACGCCTAAATCTCTCTATTTGACAGAAGAGAGAGGCACTATTGATCAGCGAAATAAGGCAATTCGTAATGAAGATATGGGTGCCATGTTTGATGGTACCTATAAGGTGGTGGATTTACAGGCTCTAAAACAGTATAAGATAGATTCTTATATCGGTTATTATCAACGGTGTCTTCACATAATTGATTCGATGCGTAGTGCTGTTGAAGAATTGATGGAGCAATATCTATCAGATACAACCAAATGGCTTGGAATTTCATTAGTTCTAGGAGGCCATTATGGAGAATTAGGTCAAGATGTGCTACGTCAATTTGGCTACACTGGTATCATTCATATTTTATCTATATCGGGTTCCCATATTGCACTGTTATTTTCTATCGTATATGGCCTATGCAGAGTATGTCGTATCAGGAAACGTTATGCTATGATGGGTGGTATTATACTATCTATCTTTTATTGTATAGTGGTTGGTTTCAGTGCACCTGTTGTGCGTTCCACCATAATGGGGATTTGGCTTGCTTTAGCCTATGTAAAGGGCCGTATGTATACGGCGAAGCAAGGATTAGCAGTGACGGCTATACTATTTTTACTATATGATCCGTTACTTATATTAGACGTGAGCTTTCAACTATCCTTTGGAGCTACCTACGGACTCTTATTATTTGGCATGCCATTATATCGATGGATCACAGTATTGCCACCGATTGTGAAAGCTCCACTAGTACTCTGCATCAGTGCACAACTTTTATTGATACCGTTCCAGCTCTATTACTTTCACTATTTGAGTTTAGCAAGTCTTTTTGCAGCTATTATTATTACACCTTTACTTGATATAGCTATTGTTATGTTATTTGGTTGTACCATAATATCCTTACTTATACCAATAGGTATGGTTTGGAACGTAATCGACTGGATATTAACTATCTGTTTATATGTAAATGCGCATCTCGCTAACAGTTCTATATGTCTATGGTGGATAGGTACCATTTCTGCCACATTAGGGGTGTTATACTATGGATGTGTGGGATTACTATATATTAACCTAGTCTCATTAAAGCTTAAATTTAGAACTTTCACAAAAGGAATTGTACTTATGGGAATTGGCATAATTGCTATAGCTTATAGTGGCATCTTATATAGGAATGAAACGATTTTGCATATTATACCTATGAAACAGTCAAATGCATTCCTCATTGTTAAGCCTTATGAAAAAATAGCTATGGTATATATTGATACACCTGATGCTATTCCTATGAAAGCTAGTGAAATTCGCGTAAGAAATGGACTCCAAAGTTTTGGTATTCCATTAAAAAATGCTCATGTTCAACGATTTCAATCGACGGGCAAAAATACTGTTTTATACAAAAATGATTTAACGTCTGTGATGGTCTATAATAGACAAAATGGTGAAAAAAAACTACAATTAAATGATATGAGGAACACTATTTTGATTACCTCTCAGTCGTATATGATGAATCAAATTGTAGCATTACATTTGAATCATCCCGTGCTTGTTAGCATGCCTCGAGGAGCGATGCGAGACATTGATCCCGATGCAGAATATGTTCATTTATGGGGCTATCAATATATTCCGGACTATCGATTATGAAAGGAGGACTGGCGATGAATCAAGTATATCTAATTTATGGTAATGAACCACAACTTATAGAAGAAGAGAAACAAAAGTTTTTCTTATCTCATAAAAATCTAGATGTGCGCGTGTTGCATGATGAAGCAGGTCCTTCCAAAATATCAGAACAATTGATGGAGGATTCATTATTTGGCGATGCTAAGGTATTTTGTCTTATCAATCTACCTATCTTGAAAAAAGCAGGCCAAAAAGAGAGTCAAGAATGGGATGCACTGGCCGATTTACTGATGAATTATACCGGTGATAATCCAGTACTTATTATCTATCACGATATGGTGGATAAACGATTAAAACAAAATAAAAAGATATTAGATGCTATTCCTAATAAGGAATGTAAGCGATTAGAAGGTGACGATTTATTGATGTGGATTCGTCAGTATTGCACCTCTAATGGATATACGCTGACGCCTGATGGGCAAGACTATCTATCTCATCTATTGGAGTTATGGCAAGATGTGCCGGTTGCGTTTATGCGTACCGAGTTTGACCGATATTTTCTGTTATTAGGGAATCATAAGAAAATTGATAGATCCTTTTTAATGGAACATAGCAGTAATTATGGAGCTAAAAATATCTTTACCTTTAAAGATGCTCTATTAAAACAAGATGTGAATACCTTATTAGAATTATTTCCGTTTATGTTTAGCTATAAAGAAATCGATCGCGCTATGGGCTATATCGAAGGACAGTTGCGGCTCCAATTATTGGTAAGCGAATGTCGTGCTGCAGGTATGACAGCTAAACAGGTAGAAAATTTTTGTAAAGAAAATGGGGCCTCTTATAAGCCGTACCCTATAAAACTGGCCTATGAAGCAAGTTCTCGTATTTCTATAAAGGCTTTAAAAGCACTCTTAAAAGGATTATATGAGGTTATATTAGATAGTCGCACAAGCAAAGGGGATATGTGGCGATTTAGGGATTTATGTTTGACCTATTGTGGGTATAAGGGATAAAAATGAAAGTACGTTATCGAGTAGTACCAAAACAGAATAGTAAACCTGTTTTCTATGTGAATTGTGATGATAAACAGGTAACCATACAAGCAGCAGATTCAGCGTTTAAAACATTAGTGTCATTACAAGAACGATTAGCTGCTTGGTACAAAGAAAAAAATATTTCCTTTGATACGATTCCTACCAATGCAACTACATCTTGCTGCTTTGCGTGGAAGGTAGATGACGATGATGAAGAATTTGCACCGTACTACTATGCCGGTGGTTGTGGTGTAGGTGAATTTATTGAAGACGTTGAAGCGCATCGACAAAAATTAGAAGAAGAAAACATGCCAGAGAGAGGAAAGTCCTTTGCTGGCAATAACGATGATGAAATTGATTATGCAGATGAGTTTGTGCCATTTATGGATGCGGTGGAATTGGACTATTTTAATCCAGACCCCACATCGTATGAGTCTGTAACTACAAGAAATCCATCTGTATCTAGTAGCTCATCATCTACATCTTCAGCTAATAGCGGACATCAACACAAAGGTGGTAAGAAATATCCACAACGCGCGCCTAAGGATGCACCAACTGATGAGGGTATGATTTTAGGTCCACGCATTGAGGGCACGACCTCCAGCATCATGGGCACTGTAGAAACACCAAGTGTCATTTTTGAAGGTGTGTTCGTTGGCCTTGATAAACGCGATACTAGGACTGGTAAAAGTATCGTAAATGGCAGTATCGTAGATGATACGAACAGTATGAAGTTTATCAAGTTTACGAATAGTCCAGAAGAAGGGGATGCCTTATTAAAACAATTAAAGAAATTGCAAAAGGTGCGCGTTCAAGGTAGTGTCAACTTTGATGATCGATTTGATAAGGACTATATTTTATCTATACGTAGTATCGAAGCTATCGAAGAAGACAATACAAATGAACGGACAGAAGACAGACCAGATTCTCGTGTTGAGCTTCATCTCCATACTAAGATGAGTGATAAAGATGCACTCGTATCGATTAAGGATTTATTTAAAACTGTCAAAAAATGGGGCCATCCTGCGGTCGCTATTACGGACCATGGTGTTGTACAAGCCTTTCCTGAAGCACAAGCACTTGGTAAAGAACTTGGTGTTAAGGTTATTTATGGCGTTGAAGGATATCTCGTTGATGATGCGGATTTAGAAAAGGAATTATCCTTAGACGTTGTAAAACGAAAAGATGAAGCGCCTCGTTATCACATTATTTTGTTAGCGCAAAACATGGTGGGCTTACGTAATCTGTATAAAATGATTTCCATATCCCATTTGGAATACTATAAACGGAGACCTCGTTTGCCTCGTTCTATCATTGAAGAGCATCGTGAAGGTATTCTTATAGGGTCTGCCTGTGAAGCAGGTGAATTGATGCAGGCTATTGTTAAAGGTTCCTCCAAAGAAGAGCTATTAACGATTGCATCATTCTATGATTACCTTGAAATTCAACCACATACCAACAATACATTCTTAATTCGCAAGGGTATCGTGCCAGATGAACAAGCTCTGATCGATATGAATAAGACGGTTATTGAATTGGGCGAAGCCCTCAATAAACGTGTATGTGCTACCTGTGACGTTCATTATTTAACGCCAGAGGAAAAGATATATCGTGAGATTATGTTAACCGCTTGTGGGTTCCCTGATGCGGATGAACAACCAGATTTACATTTGCGTACTACTGATGAAATGTTAGCTTCATTCCCATATTTGAGTGAAGAAAAGGCCTATGAGGTTGTTGTTGCGAATACACGGGCCATCAACGATAGTATTGAAGACATTAAACCAGTGCCAGATGGCACATATTCACCTAAAATCGAAGGGGCCGATGAAGCTTTCACAGAAATGTGTTATGTAAATGCGAAGAAGATTTATGGTGATCCATTGCCTCGTGTTGTACAAGAACGCCTAGATTATGAGCTCGACTGTATCATCAGCAATGGTTATGGCGTGCTTTACTATATCGCTCATAAGCTGGTAAAAAAATCGCTAGATGATGGCTATCTCGTAGGTTCTCGTGGTTCTGTAGGTTCGTCCTTTGCAGCGACCATGTCGGAGATTACAGAGGTTAATCCATTGCCACCGCATTATATTTGCCCTGAATGTAAGTGGTCGGAATTTTATGAAAATGGTGAATACGCCGGTGGATTCGATTTACCGCGTCGTGACTGTCCTAATTGCGGTCATCCATTACAAACGAATGGCCATGACATTCCGTTTGCTATCTTCCTTGGTTTCGAAGGCGATAAGGTTCCAGATATCGATTTGAATTTCTCTGGTGACTACCAAGCGAAGGCTCATAAGTACACAGAAGAATTGTTCGGTCGTGACAATGTATTTAAGGCTGGTACGATAGGTACCATTGCAGATAAGACTGCATTTGGGTATGTAAAGAAATATGCAGAGCTAAGAAATATTCAGGCTCGCAGTGGATTCCTTGAGCACCTCGCAAAAGGTTTTACAAATGTAAAAAATACAACAGGCCAACATCCGGGTGGCATCATGGTATGTCCTCGTGATATGGATGTGCACCATTTTACGCCGATTCAGCATCCGGCCAATAAAAAAGAGAGTGGCGTATTAACGACTCACTTTGATTATCACTCTATTGAAGGGCGTATGACAAAACTCGATATTCTGGGCCATGATGATCCGACGATTATTCGTATGCTGGAGGATTTGACCGGTATTGATGCGAAGACGATTCCTTTTGATGATCCGAGAACGCTAAGCCTATTCTCATCAACAGAGGGTATCGGATTGACGCCTGAACAATTGCAAGGGGACCAAGTAGCTAGCCTTGCCGTACCGGAGTGTGGTACGAAATTTGTACGGGGCATGCTAGAAGATTCACGGCCACAAACCTTCTCTGATCTTGTTCGTATTTCTGGTTTCTCCCACGGTACGAATGTATGGCTCGATAATGCACAGGAACTCATTAAAAATGGTACTTGTAAATTGAATGAAGCTATTTCTACTCGTGATGACGTAATGAACTTTTTAATTCATCGTGGCATGAATAAGAAAAATAGTTTCTTCGTCATGGAAAATGTTCGTAAAGGGAAGGGTATCGAAAAGAGAAATAAACAAGGCCAAGCGACTACGGAATTTGAAAAAGAAATGCGAGAAAATAATATTCCTGAATGGTTTATTGAGTCTTGTAAAAAGATTTCCTATCTATTCCCACGTGCCCATGCGGTTGCTTACGTTATGATGGCCTTCCGTATTGCGTGGTTTAAGGTATACCATCCATTAGCATTCTACGCGGCCTATTTTTCTATCCGTGCAAAGGCCTTTGATTTACGCATCATGACAGGTGATTTGAATACACAATTGAAAGAATTTAATCGTATTAAAGCTCTTGACCGTGGTGCCAGCCCTAAGGAAAAGGATTTGATGTCCGCCTTGGAGGTATCCATGGAAATGTATCAACGGGGATATCGATTTATCAATGTAGATATTCAGCATTCCGGTGCTCGTCGATTTAGCATTAAGGACGGTGCGTTATTACCGCCATTCTTAGCTATCGATTCACTTGGTGAAACCGTTGCCGATGCGATTGTAGAAGAACGGGAAACAAAACCGTTTACATCGTTAAAAGACTTGCAACGTCGTTGTAAGGTATCTGCTACAATCATTGAAACAATGAAAGAACTTAAATGCTGTGGTGATTTGCCAGAAGATGAACAAATGTCGCTGTTTGGCTAATAAATTTAAAAGGTGTCATCGTTTGATGACACCTTTTTTTGAAAGTTTTGCAATTTAATTATTTTGGCAGATTTTAGTATAAGGATTTATATTTCATCCAGTTAGTTTTAGCCATTTCTTTAAGTTCTGTACCACGTCCATCAAGGATGGCGTTGATCAAGTATTTACTAAAGCCTTTTGCTTGTTGGTATGCAATTTTTGGAGGCATAGCAAGTTCTTGTTTATCTACACGGACATTGATAATGACAGGGCCTTCATTATAGTTTAGAGCTTCCTTGATTTTTTCATCTACTTCGCTAGAGTTTGTAATGCTAATACCTTTGATACCAGCTGCTTCGGCAAGTTTACCAAAGTCAGGATTTACAAAGTCTGTAGCATAATCTAGGTAACCAGATGCTTTCATTTCCATGGCAATGAAGCTAAGTTCTTCATTGTTAAATACGAATACTTTCACAGGAAGATTTAATTGTTTTAATGACAACATTTCACCCATCATCATTGTAAAACCGCCGTCCCCAGATAGGGAGATAACTTGGCGATTTGGACATGCATTTTGAGCGCCTATTGCATGCATCATTGCATTGGCCATGGAACCGTGGTTGTAGGATCCAATGATACGACGTTTGCCATTCGTTTTAATATGGCGTGCAGTCCAGATAACAGGGGTGCCCACATCGAATGTAAAGATGGCATCATCAGCAGCCAATTTATTGAGACGATTTACGAAATATTGAGGGTGAATTGCTACACCATCTGGTTCTGCAACGGCATAGCTGTCTAAATCACTACGGAATTTAGTATATGCTTTACGAACGGTATCGATGAATTCTGTATCATCGCGTTGTGTAAGATGAGGAAGTAGTTCGTGTAATGTATCTTTCACAGAACCTATGATACCTTGTGTTAATGGAACGCGTGCACCAAGAGCGGATGGATTAATGTCTACTTGAATTACCTTAGCATTTTCAGGATAGAATGGACGATAAGGGAAATCGGTACCTAACATGATTAGTGTATCGCATTGCTCAATAGCACGGTAACCGGATGTATAACCAAGCAAACCTGTCATGCCCACATCATAAGGATTATCCCACTCAACCCATTCTTTGCCTCTGAAAGCATGTACAACAGGGGCTTGTAATTTAGTAGCAAGTTCAACCACTTCGTCATGAGCACCGGCACAACCAGCACCACAGAAAAGTGTAATGCGTTTGCCATTGTTTATATGTTGGACTATTTCAAGAATATCCTCTGATTGAGGAATTACGCGTGGCAATTTAGGTGCATGCCATGTAGGTAATTCATCAATTTCTGTTTCCATAACGGCCACATCACCAGGTAGAACGATTACGGCTACATCGCGATTGCCAACTGCGGCATTCATGGCGCGGAATAGGATTTCCGGCATTTGCTTTGGATTAGAAACGAGTTCACAGAAACAAGAGCACTCTTTAAATAAATTTTCTGGATGTGTTTCTTGGAAATAGTTGAGACCGACTTCGGATTGTGGAATATGAGAGGCAATAGCGAGCACTGGTATACGATTGCGATGACAATCAAACAGACCATTGATCAAATGGAGATTACCAGGGCCAGAGCTACCAGCACATACGGTTAATTTACCTGTTAATAGAGCCTCTGCACCAGCAGCGAAGGCTGCAGATTCTTCGTGGCGCACATGTTCAAATTGAATTTTCCCATTACGACGTAAACTATCGTTTACCGAGTTTAAACTATCCCCAGTAATACCATAAATTCTTTCAATACCTGCGTTAGCTAATACCTCTATGAGTACATCTGATATACGTTTTTTTGCCATATTATCACCTCTATATGATAATTAATGTTATTTAAAAATATAATTCATTGTATACTATAAATAGTAGTATCTTATGATTGCATATTATGTGACTTTTATCACAATATATTGTATACATCACAAAATTAGTTCAATTTTTAAAAGTGCTATATAATCTGAGATAGATATTAATAAGTTTTCTCATATACAAATGTATAATCTTGCGAAAGTATCATAAAAGTGGTACTATAAACATATAAATTAATATGATAAGTCTTTGGGGATAGGTGAAATTCCTTACCGGCGGTGATAGTCCGCGAGCTATATGGCATGAATCGGTGCAATTCCGATACCGACAGTAGAGTCTGGATGAGAAAAGACAATAGCACATATATTTTGTATGTGTATATATGATGACCCAAGGACTATGTATATAGTCCTTTTTTTATTGAGGTATTATGATGAACGACGAATTATATATGAAGCGTGCCATTTCTCTAGCGAAAATGGCAACTGGACATACATCGCCCAATCCCTTGGTTGGTGCCGTCGTAGTAAAAAATAATACAATAGTTGGCGAAGGGTATCACCATAAGGCTGGTGAGGCCCATGCGGAAGTGCATGCTTTAGATGCCGCGGGAGACAATGCTAGGGGGGCTACCTTATATGTAACTCTTGAGCCTTGTGCTCATTATGGTAAGACCCCGCCATGTGCAAAGCGTGTCGTTGAATCTGGTATTGCTCGCGTTGTGATAGGTAGTACCGATCCAAATCCACTAGTGGCTGGTAAGGGTATTCAAATTCTTACAGATGCTGGTATAGAGGTAACTACAGATGTATGTGTGAATGAATGTATTCAGTTGAATGAACATTTCTTTACATTTATTCAAACACATAAACCGTTTGTAACCATAAAAAGTGCTATGTCCTTAGATGGTAAAATTGCTACTTTCACCGGTCAATCTCAATGGATTACGAATGAAAGTTCCCGTAAGGACGGACATATATTGCGAGCGTCTCATGATGCGATGCTGGTTGGTATTGGTACCATCTTGGCTGATGATCCATTGCTTAATTGTAGGCTCACTAGAGATGAATTATATGAAGCAATTATCAACAGACACGATGTATCGATAGATAATACATTAGAGGTGCATCAGCCAGATATTATTATTCTGGATAGTCAGGGGCGTACGCCAACGGATGCAAAGGTATTTACGATACCAAATCGAAAGGTTATCATTTATGTAGCGAAAGGTTGTCCAGACCAGCGTAGAATTTCTTTGGCTAATGTTGGAGCAATTGTAGAGGAACTCCCAACAAAATCGGTGCGCCAAGGACGTACCACTGATGTAGCTATAGATATTAAGAAGATAGATATTCAAGCGTGTTTAGAACATCTTGGTGAACAAGAATACACATCAGTGCTTGTTGAAGGTGGTTCCACAATTATTAGTTCCTTTGTTGAATCATTGGCCTTTGATAAAATTGTTACCTATATAGGCAATCTTGTCATAGGAGGAGCGAATAGTACATCTGCTGTAGGTGGTACCGGTTTTGCTACATTACATGAGGCGCCTACGCTCGAATTTGCTAGTGCTCGAATACTAGATAATAATATTCGTATAGAATCCTATCGTTTAGGAAGGGAGGGCTCCTATGTTTACAGGCATCGTTGAAGAAGTTGGCAAAATAGTAAGCGTTAAAAAGGGTGCCCAATCCTTAGTGTTGACGATCGGTGGCAATACAATTTTTGACGATTTAAAAATTGGCGATTCTGTAGCGGTTAATGGCGTTTGTTTAACTGCCACATCTATTGGAAATCACCAATTTACTGCAGATGTTATGCCGGAGTCAATAAGTATGACGACGTTTACCAATTTAAAGGTAAATCAGCCCGTTAATCTCGAACGCGCTATGGCTGCTAATGGAAGATTTGGAGGTCATATCGTGGCTGGTCATGTAGATGGTACTGGTCGTATTGTCAATATGAAACGTACAGATAACGCTATTATTTTCACGATTTCTGCTCCAAAACCGATAATGGATTACGTCATTTATAAAGGATCTATTACAATCGATGGCATTAGCTTAACGATTATGGAAAGAACGGAATCGACCTTTTCTGTATCTATTATTCCGCATACACTGAGTGAAACCGTGCTAGGCCATGCGTCGATTGGTACAGAGGTAAATTTAGAAACAGATATTACAGGCCGTTATATTCGTCATTTTATGACATTAGATGAGCCTACACATATAAGTAAGTCCCAAAAATCCATGGAATCTCTATTAGTAGAGAACGGATTTATGTAAAAGGAGGAGTTGTCTCCATGAATTATACATTAAATACAATTGAAGAAGTTCTTCAAGATATGAAAGTTGGTAAACCTGTTATTATCGTTGATGATGAAAGTCGCGAAAATGAAGGGGATTTAATCATCGCTGCAGAGTTTGCTACTCAAGAAAATATTAATTTCTTTGTTAAATATGCACGTGGTATCGTGTGCACTCCAATGAGACGAGAATCTTTGGAACGCCTTGGTATTCCTGCAATGGTTACAAAGAATACGGATAATCATGAAACAGCATTTACTGTTACCGTTGACCATGTAGATACAACTACAGGTGTTTCTCCTGCAGAACGGGCCTATACGATTCAAAAACTATTGGATCCTAATGCAAAACCTGCTGATTTCCGTCGCCCTGGTCATGTTTTCCCATTGGTATATAAAGAAGGTGGCGTTCTCGTACGCCAAGGTCATACGGAAGCATCTGTTGACCTTTGTCGTCTTGCTGGTTTGCAAGAGGCTGCTGTTATCTGTGAAATCACTAAAGATGATGGTGATATGGCACGTTTACCGGATCTAATCGAATTTGCTAAGGAACATGATTTGAAAATTGCGTCCGTAGCTGAACTCATTGAATATCGCAAACAACATGAAGATATGATCGGATTAGGCGCTTGTTCCAAATTACCAACAAAATTTGGTGATTTCAATATCTTCGTATTTAAAAATGATTTAGATCATAAAGAGCATCTGGCAATCGTTAAGGGCGATGTACAAGATTGTGAAGATGTACTTGTACGTATTCACTCCGAATGTTTAACAGGGGATGTATTTGGTTCTAAACGTTGCGATTGTGGTGAACAATTAGAAAATGCACTACGGTCCATCGAAAAAGAGGGCAAAGGCGTTGTAGTCTATATGCGTCAAGAAGGTCGTGGTATTGGCTTAACCAATAAAATTAAAGCCTATGCATTACAAGAACAAGGCCTTGATACAGTAGAGGCGAATGAACAATTAGGTTTCCCTGCAGATATGCGCGAGTATTCTTTAGCGGCTCAAATTATTCGATTCTTAGGTATTAAGAGTATCCGTTTATTGACGAATAACCCTGAAAAACGCCATGGATTAGAACATTGGGGTGTTGATGTACACAAACGTGTACCTCTTATTATTCCTGCTAACAAATTTAATGCAGGCTATTTAAAAACAAAAGAAGAAAAAATGGGACATATGTTAGAAGACTAATTTTTCTTTCGTTATATAGACATTTAATCTAAATTCATAGGAGGCTATAACATGATGGTTCAAGAAGGTAATTTGGTTGGTACTGGTAAGAAATTTGCCATTATTGGTTCACGTTTCAATGAGTTCATTACATCTAAATTAATTGGTGGCGCAGAAGATTGCTTATTGCGTCATGATGTTAAACCAGAAGATATTACAGTCATTTGGGTTCCTGGTGCCTATGAAATTCCTTTGATTGCAAAAAAAGCAGCTTTATCTGGTCGTTATGATGCTGTTATTTGTGTAGGTGCAGTTATTCGTGGGGCTACTACACATTATGACTATGTTTGTAATGAAGTAGCAAAAGGTATTGCTCACGTTTCTTTAGAAACCGGTATCCCTGTTATGTTCGGTGTAGTAACAACTGAAAATATTGAACAAGCTATCGAACGTGCTGGTACAAAAGCGGGTAATAAAGGTTACGATTGCGCTATGGGGGCTATTGAAATGGTTAATCTTATCGACCAAATCTAAATTAACCTTTGAAAACACTCGGTATCGTATGATACTGAGTGTTTTTTATATCGAAAATATGTTCTTTTACTAGAAAAGATACTTAAACAAACATATGTTCCTGCATAATGGAAAATATACATATATCATGCTATACTATATAGGCACTAAAGAGTGTAATACATAATAATTTGATTATATATAAGGAATGATTGAATGGATTATATAAAACGTTTTACTACCCGTGAAGGGGTTCGTATGTCAATAGCCGTTACAACGGATACGGTAGAGACCGCACGCGTACGTCATGATTTATGGCCAGTCGCAACAGCTGCTCTAGGACGTGCCATGACGGGTGCTCTATTACTGGCGGGTGATTTTAAAAATCACGAGAATGTAAGTCTTCGCATTAAAGGTGATGGCCCACTCGGTGTTGTACATGTCGATGCATTTTCTGATAATACTGTTCGCGGTTATGTAGATGAGCCACATGTGGATGTGCCATTAAAACGTGCTGGAAAACTCGATGTGGGTGCTGCAGTCGGCCACCATGGAGAAGTACAAGTTACAAGATTCACTAAATTGGCTCAAGATTATACATCTACTAGCCCTATTCAAAGTGGTGAAGTAGCAGAGGACTTGGCGTATTACCTTTATACATCTGAACAGGTGCCATCTACGATTAGCTTAGGCGTTCTCGTAGACCCAGATTATCATACCATTGTAGCTGGTGGTTTTATCGTTCAAGCTTTACCTGATGCTACCGATGCTGCATTGGCTATGGTAGAAAAGAATATCAATGAATTAGGACCTGTTACAGAATATTTAAAAGCACATCCTGATGGAAAAGGCCTTGTTGAGAAAGTGCTAGACGGCCTTACTGTTAATGAAGTCTATAACGAACCAGTATCTTTTAAATGTCGTTGTAGTCGTGATCGATTCGCTGGCGTTCTTATGACATTGCGTGAAGATGATAAGAAATCCCTCTTAGAAGATGAAACAACAGAGCTAGTTTGTCATTACTGTAATGAAAAGTATCATTTCTCTAAAAAAGAACTAGAAGATATGTTTACGCCTAAAGGACCAATTCAATAATAGAACTTTTTCTATAGATTGTTTTATCATTATATGCGAAAATATAAAGATAGAGTATTTTTAATAGGAGGCAACTATGAGTGCAATCGGTGTAATTGGCGGAACAGGTGTTTATGATCCGTCTATATTTGAAAATATTCATGAAGAATCCTTGATGACTCCTTATGGAGAGATTGATTATGTTCAAGGAACATATAAAGGTAAAACTGTAATTTTTGTGGCTCGTCATGGTAAAGACCATACGATTCCTCCACATAAAATTAATTATCGTGCCAATATTTGGGGCCTAAAAAAGCTAGGCGTTAAATTCATTATTTCTACGACTGCTGTAGGTTCTTTGAATAAGAATTTTGAACCTGGTCATTTTGTCTTAACAGATCAATTTCTTGATTTTACAAAAAATCGCGTTACTACATTCTATGAAGGTGGCGAACGTCCGGTAGCACATTTAGATGTGACAAATCCATATTGTCCTGAGCTTCGTCAAATCATTGAATATGTAGGTAAAGAACAAAAATTGTCTATTCATAATGGCGGTACCTATGTATGTACAGAAGGTCCACGTTTTGAAACACCTGCAGAGATTAAAATGTTCCATATGCTTGGTGGCGATACAGTTGGTATGACGAATGTACCAGAGGTTAATCTAGCAAACGAAGCGGAAATGGCGTACACAACAATCTCCATGATTACGAACTATGCAGCTGGTATTTCTGAAAATGCTCTTACTCACAGTGAAGTAGTTGAAATGATGGGCGAAATGGCATCTCAATTGAAAGCTCTTATTTTAGGTACAATTGAGGCGATTGATATGAATGCAGATTATGCAGCTCATCATCGCATGGCTGAGTATGGTGGTTTTAAATTATAAGAAATCGTATCCATTTTGATATGACAATGTGGAGGGAGTTCTCATGAACAATATTGAATGGCGTGATGGTACGCTCATTTTATTAGATCAAACAAAATTGCCAACTCAGGTGGAATATTTGCATTGTACCGATTGGCGACAAGTGGCCGAGGCTATAAAGATGCTTCGTGTCCGTGGAGCTCCTGCTATTGGTGTCGCTGCAGGGTATGGCCTTATTTTAGCGGCTGCGGAGGCGAATCGTTTAGCTGTTCCCTTTTCTGAACAGCTATCAACCTTTTATGAGTGGAGTGAAGAATTAAAGGAAACTCGACCGACGGCGATTAATTTAGCTTGGGCTGTTAATCGTATTATAGCGATTGTGAAAGCCGGTCCGTTTGCGTCTATGCATGAAATTATAGACCGCATCACGCATGAAGCCATTGTTATCCATGAAGAGGATGTACAACTTAACACACGCATGGCTATTAATGGGGCTACTTTATTTAAAGGAAAACAAAATTTACGAATCCTAACGCATTGTAATGCTGGTGCTTTAGCGACAGGTGGCCTTGGCACTGCACTTGGTGTGATTCGTAAACTACATGAACAGGGACAATTGGAAATGGTGTACGCCGATGAAACACGTCCGTTGTTGCAAGGTGCCCGTTTAACGGCTTTTGAACTCCATGAAGATGGTATTACTGTTACATTAGAGACAGACAATATGGCGGCCTATGCAATGCAACAAGGTTTAATTGATGCCATTATAGTCGGTGCCGATCGCATCACAACGGAAGGTGATGTAGCTAATAAAATTGGTACTTATGGATTAGCAGTGCTTGCAAAATTCCATAATATTCCATTTTATGTAGCTGCTCCATATAGTACATTTGATTTTACACTCAAAGATGGTAAGGATATCCCCATTGAAATGCGCGCTGATGATGAAGTGTTGACATTCCAAGGTGTGCCATCTGCGCCTACGGGTATTCATGTATTAAACCCTGCTTTTGATGTAACACCTCATGAACTAGTAACAGCTATTATTACTGAAGAAGGTGTTTTAACACCAAACTATCAAGAGTCTATTGCTCGCTTACAATCCGTTGTTGTCAATAAGTAGATGTCATTACGGATGTATATAAAACTTATCATGTTAACGTAAGTTCTTTTCATAACCTGTATATTATTAATTGAAGAATGAAGGGGTACATATGCAATCATTAATTAAAGATATCAATCTCGCTGCTGAAGGCCGTAAAAAAATCGATTGGGTTTCTAATTTTATGCCTACTCTAAATACATTAGGCGATCGTTTTGAAAAAGAACAAACTTTCAAAGGCCAAACAATTGTTGTTTCCGTTCACTTGGAAGCTAAAACTGCATACCTTGCAACTGTGTTAAAGCGCGGTGGTGCTGATGTCATCGTTACAGGTTCAAACCCTCTTTCTACACAAGATGATGTAGCTGCAGGACTTGTTGACATGGGTCTTACTGTATATGCTTGGTACGACTGTACTGATGAAGAATATTTTATGTTCCTCAACAAAGCGTTGGATCATAAACCTCATATTATCATCGATGACGGTGGTGATCTTGTTAATCTATTACATACAACACGTACTGATGCTAAAGAACGTTTGTTAGGTGGCAGTGAAGAAACTACAACAGGTGTTCATCGTTTGTATGCATTGGAACATGCTAAACAATTAACATTCCCTATGATTGCTGTTAATGATTCTAACTGTAAATACTTATTTGATAATCGCTATGGTACAGGCCAATCTGTCTGGGATGGTATCATGCGTACTACCAACCTTACAGTAGCAGGCAAAAACGTTGTAGTTGCTGGTTATGGCTGGTGTGGTAAAGGCGTTGCCATGCGTGCTAAAGGTTTAGGCGCTCACGTATTTGTTACAGAAGTTGACCCTATTAAAGCTATTGAAGCAGTATTTGATGGCTTCACTGTATTGCCTATGATAGAAGCTGCTAAAATCGGTGATATCTTCTGTACTGTAACAGGTTGTAAAGATGTTATCGTAAAAGAACATTATGAAGTTATGAAGGATAAAGCTGTTCTTTGTAACGCTGGTCATTTTGACTGCGAAGTTAATGTTCATGATTTAGAACAAGTTGCAGTTAGCCATGAACGTGTTCGTCAAAATATTGAAGGCTATACAATGGCTGATGGTCGTAAACTCTATGTATTGGCTGAAGGTCGTCTTGTAAACTTAGCAGCAGGCGATGGTCATCCTGCTGAAATTATGGACTTGTCTTTTGCTATGCAAGCATTGGCTGCTGAACATGTATTAAACAATGGTAAAAATATGGAGCCAAAAGTCTATGTATTGCCTCGTGAACTTGATGAAGAAGTAGCAAACATTAAATTACACTCCATGGGCTACGATTTAGATGCATTAACACAAGACCAAATCGATTACTTAACAAAGGTAAACTAATATAATCTTTAACTTGAACATCTAACTAACAGAGTCTATATAGACTCTGTTGTACCTATACAAGGAGGCATTATGTCAGATTTATTAATTACCAATGTAGATGTTCTTACCGACAATGGAACATTAAAAAATCATGCTGTTGCAATCGAAAATGGTTATATTACTGCTATCTTAACCGGAGAAGAAGCAAAATCTGCACAATCAAAGGAAACACTAGACGGTAAAGGTCAATTGGCCGCTCCAGGTCTCGTCAATACACATACGCATATAGCGATGGGATTATTCCGTAACTATGCTGATGATTTAGAACTTATGGATTGGCTTGAAACAGCGATTTGGCCAACGGAATCCAAATTGAATGACAATCTTGTTAAATGGGGTACACAACTAGGTATTGCAGAGATGCTACGTTCTGGTACAACTACATTTAGCGATATGTATTTCTTTATGAATACAACAGCTGATGTTGTGAAAGAAACCGGTATTCGGGCTGTATTATCCCGTGGTCTTGCCGGTGTTTCTCCTACAGCTGATCAAGCGCTTGTAGAAAATGCAGATTTGTTCCGCACTTATCATGGTTATGATAATGACCGCATCAAGGTCCTATTAGGACCACATGCGCCATATACTTGTCCAGATGCGTATATGGAAAAGGTTATTGCTTTATCTCATGAACTAAATTGTGGCATTCATATGCACTTATCTGAAACCAAAGGGGAAGTGGAGAATGTTATAAAAGCGACTGGTAAGACACCAATTGCTCATATGCATGATTTAGGTTTGTTCTGGAATACTACATTGGCAGCTCACTGCGTACATGTAACAGAAGAAGATATGGCTATTATGGCTGAAAATAATGTAGCTTTGGCTCATAATCCACAATCTAACTTGAAACTGGCTAGTGGTATTGCGCCTATTCCTGAAATGATAGAAAAAGGGATTACTGTAGGTCTTGGTACAGATGGTTCTGCATCGAATAACAATGCGGATATGCTTGAAGAAGTTCGTTTAGCAGCAACATTACATAAAGCTCGTCTCTATGATCCTAAAGCTATTCCGGCACAAGCGGCTTGGAATATGGGGACTGTAGAAGGGGCCAAAGCTCTTGGTTATAAAGACCTCGGTAAAATTGCAGTAGGTCAACGTGCCGATATCGTATTATATGATGTATCTGGTATGCATTGGATGCCTCGCTATAACGATGTAGCAGCACTTGTATACTCAGCTAATAGCTCTGATGCAAATACAGTGATTGTAGCCGGTAAGGTTCTTATGAAAAATAAAGAACTATTGACTATCGATGAAGAAAAATTGCGTAGCGAAATCGGTAAGGCTCAAGAGTATTTTAAAAACTAAGATTATATACCTCATATAATGAAAACCCACTCATGATGTAGTTCATAGAGTGGGTTTTGTGTTGTCTAGCGTAATACGAATTCTATTTAATCGCTTTCACCAAAAACATAGGCACAGGAATATAAAATTCATCCTCTTCTGCATAGATGCGAGGTCCTACAGTTGAATCAATAGATACAGAACTAGCCCCCATCTTAGTGAGCAATTCTATGTCCCATTGTGGACGTGTAAAGGAAGAAATATCGAGCATATGATAAATGGTATGACAACGTTCCTTTAGTTCATTACTCACATGTTCATGTGCATGATGTACAGATTGTGGTAAATTATGATGATTGCGTGCATGTTCCGCATCATAGTTTAGAATTAATCCGCCAGGACGGATGACACGCAACCATTCAGCATAGGCTTTATCTGGATGTGGTAAATTCCATGTTACATTACGAGCTACAACGATATCAAATGTATTCGTATCAAAACTTAAATTTTCAGCATCCATAACAGAGAAGATAGCATTAGAATCTAAGGATTGGGCTAATTGCTTTGCCTCTTCAATCATATTAGGTGTGATGTCAATACCATGTACTGTATGATCCAATTCAGAGAGAATAATACTGAAAAAACCTGCACCACAACCAATATCTAAAATACGTAAAGACCGGTCAGAATCAAAAATATGACTCATTAACTCATCACGCCAAAGCTTAAGTTTAGGGCTTTCTAATTCTTTAGCTCGTAAAGCGCCAAAATCACGAGCTCGGTCACTCCAATAAGAGGTAATAAACTTTTTATCATCCTTCATAGGATGATTTTTTTCAAATATATCATTCATTTTTTAGTTCTCCTCATTTTTAATACACGTAATAGTACCATAAAATGAGAATGTACCATACTATAAATATCACACTTACTCCATAAATTATTAATATTGAGTATGATATAATACATCTATATTTTTGTTTTATGAAAGGACAGGATAATGATTTTACAGACGGGACAGCGTACGGATATTCCTGCCTTTTATGGGCAATGGTTAATTAATCGCGTCCGCCAAGGATTTGTAGATGTACTTAATCCCTATAATCCGATACAGATAACACGATATCCTATCAATCATGAGGTTGTAGATGGTATTGCGTTTTGTACAAAGAATCCGTTGCCGTTCATTCCGCTCTTACATGAAATAAATGATTATAGACAGTATTGGCATATGACTATAACTCCATATGGAGCAGATATAGAGACTAATGTACCACAAGTGGATTTAGTAATAGACGGATTTAAACACATATCTACAAAACGTAATCCTCAGTCCATGGTGTGGCGTTATGATCCTATTATTTTAACCCACAACTATACAGTTGATTTTCATTTTGAAAGCTTTTATAAAATGGCTAAGTCTCTAGAAGGCTACACAGATACTGTAGTTGTCAGTTTCATAGATATATTTGATAAGGTAGCTCATAATTTTCCTGAAGGTTATAGACCGAGTTTAGATATTCAAACAAAGATCATTAAAGAATTAGTATCTATAGCGCATTCTCATCATATGATACTTAAAACCTGTGGAGAAGGGGACGTTTTCAAAGAATTAGGTGTTAATACAGAGGGCTGTCTTACGCTAGACTGTTATGAACGTGCTTGGAACGTAAAATTAAAAGCACCGAAACGTACACCAGCTAGACCAGAGTGTAATTGCTATTTACATGGTGATATAGGTGCCTATGATACTTGTAGCCATTTTTGTCGCTATTGTTATGCTAATACAAATCAGGCTGCAGTTCGCCAAAATTGCTCATTACATGATCCGAACTCTAGCTTGCTTATTGGAAAACTTTCAAAAACAGCAATTATTAAAGAAAGTGCGGAAAAAAGCTGGATTGTAGATACACATTACACACAAGATTCCTTATTTTAAGGAGAATTATAATCTGCTTTTACGCCTATAGCGTTGACGTATCGTGTAAAATATAGACAAAAGGAGTTGTCAAAGGGACATCTCAGGAATATAAGAGGGTGTAAAGCCTATTTTTTGTTTATTGTTTTATTATTACAAGGAGGTGGAGTATGATTACCTATAAGAATAAAAGTATAGATTCATTACAATCGCTAGAATCATCTATGCCAGTTCTTGCTATGTGTTATGATTTTGATAAGACCTTAACACCTGATGATATGCAGGCACAAGGCTTTATTCAATCTGTTGGCTATGATGAAGAGCAAATCAAACAGTTCTGGCAAGAATCTAATCAACTGGCTAAGAAAAATGATATGGATAATAACTTGGCTTATATGTACAAGATGATTCAAGAAGCAGTGGGCCGTTTTTATGTAACTCGAGAAAAGCTTATGGAATATGGGAATCAAGTGGAACTATATGAAGGTGTTCGCACTTGGTTTGAACGTATTCGTGAATATGGTTTAGAACACGGTGTACGCATTGAACATTACATCATATCTTCTGGTTTAAAAGAGATGATTGAAGGCACTGAAATGGCAAAAAATGGGGCTTTCAAAAAAATCTATGCCAGCGCATTTATGTTTGATGATAAAGGCGTAGCCGTCTGGCCTGCACAAGCTATCAATTACACGAATAAAACACAGTTCCTATTCCGTATACAAAAGGGCGTGTTAGATATAAATGATCCTGGTGTAAACGATTACATCCGTCCTGAAGAACAACGTGTACCGTTCCGCAACATGATTTATATAGGTGATAGTGATACAGATATCCCTTGCATGAGCCTTGTCAATGTCAATGGAGGGCATTCAATCGGTGTATATGATCCAGATAGCAAGAATAAAGATAAAGTATATAAAATGATGCAACATCATCGCATTCGTTATTACGCACCAGCAGATTATACAGATGGGTCCGATTTAGACACTGTAGTTAAACAAATCATTCAAAAAACAGCAGCTTATGAGGCGCTAGAACAACAATATGTACGTAATAAGCATGAAGCAGAATCACATAGATAGGAGTTTCTATAATGAATACACAGGATATATCAAAAGAATGGATAGACACATTTAATCATCTCGGCAGTGAGGGGAAATTAAAAGCACCTGTTGATTATCATGCCATATTCGAATCTGATGAACTATTTGGTAAAAAACTATATACATTGCCGATGGGATATATAACTTTACCAACAGGTCGTATTTTTGCGTGTGATCCATTAACATATTTAGCTGCTGTTGATAATAAGACATATATACGTACTGTAGATCCAGGAACATATCCAATAGAAACTAAAGTAGCTGAACTAGATACAGATTATTATCGTTATGTATTAACAAGAGTTTTATTTAAGAATACAAAACCTGTACAATATGAGTTAGCCCTTAAAGGTCATGAGAATTTAAGCGAGTTAGAAGATGGTGAAAGCTATATTGGTTTTCCTGTAGATGCAGGATTGGCAACACTTGTTGATGAAGCAACTGTAACTGCGTATAGAGAATTTGATCGTCATTGGTATGAACAACATCCTAATGGCAATATTTATGATGATTACTTTGACGAGCTATTTAAATTAAATGCTATCGCTTATCCAAAATTTCAACGTCCAGGTGGCGATTGGATTAACTTTAAAATACCAAACACCGATTTGTATGTACCGATGATACAATCTGGCTTTGGTGATGGTTTATATCCTGTATATTGGGCTTTTGATGAAGCCGGAGATATATGCCAAATTATTATTGAATTCATAAGCTGTAGCTCTAATGAGTAGTAATCAAAATAGTATATAGATCTATGGATAGAAAAATAAGGCGCTTAGCAATGCTAGGCGCCTTTAATGTATTAATTTTTTATTTGATTATTAGATGCCAAAAATCCAGTTAATAACTACACGTAAACAACTTAGACCTACAACGATTTCTGCAAGAAAACGCAAGGAATGTTCCATACCATTTCCGAGATTTTTTAAACTGCCAATTTTAGCTTTACTTACGATATCACACCAGCACATATAGTAATCCTCCCTTGAGAGTTAATATGAGAAATATACATAGTTTATATTACTATTTTACAACTATATTCGATAAATTTCAATATAGAAAATAAAAATTATGATAAAATAATAATAATTATTATTGTGTTATATAAAAGAGGGTATATTTTATGAGGAGAATTTTTATTGCTTTAACAATACTTCTTGCATTGGGCAATACGGCTGATGCAAAAAACTATATTACGTTAGAATCACCAACAGGAAATACTATTGTTGATGAAACAGGCAAGTGGATTTTAGGTCCTTATAAAGATTTACATGTAAATTACATTGGTGATTTTGGAAAGCGATATGCATACGCTTCATTTTATGATAATAATCAAAAGCGCTATATAAATTTAAATTCGATGGTCTATTTACCAGCAGGATATGATTATGAGTTTTCTTATGAGTATGCAAAGGCTTTGACAAAGGATGGGTTTAAGCTAGTCAAGTCTGATGGTACATATGCTATAAATGACGTTGTTAATGCCTATTATTATTGTTCGGATAATTTAATATATGGTAAAAAGGGTGAGTTTTGGTATCTTTACAATATAAGTACAGGTTCATTAGTTATAAATAATCCTATTACAAGCACATGGGAAAATGTAAATACATATTATAATGGATCTGGACAGGTTGCACTGCTAAAAATAGAGACAGCAGATGGATATATTAAATATGTAACCAATGATGGTATAGAAATAGACGAAGATACTGCGATTCATAATATAAATAAATATAATTATCAACTCATGGACGGAGCTGGTACTGGAGATGGAAATGGTTATAATGGAATTAGATATAGTCGAGAACCGTCTACTCAATTTATACCATTTTCCATTGTTGATAAAAAAGGGAAAACTTTATATGGTATTAGATTATCGAATGATAATGTATTAATTGCTCCTAAATACAATTATATAGAACCTTTAGGAGATGATTTTAAGTATTTTATTGCAGTGGATAAACATAATAAATATGGTATTATAAATGTTGTAGACCAAGTAGTCATACCATTTAAATATGAATCCTGTAAAAGATTAAGTGATCGTAGCTTTGTGTTAAAAACAGCTGAAAAATCTTATATTTTTAATGCAGAAAGTGGAATATTAGTTGATAAGGCTTACGATACGATTGACACATCAAAACCAATTTATATGATTGATAAATTTACTGTAGCCACAATTGAAAATAAAAAATATATAATTGATTCTAATGATGGTCATATAATATTAACATTGCCAGAAACAATTGATGATATCACGGCGTATTATGATAATTTATATGTAGTTAAATCTGGTAATACATATGGTCTTATGAATATGTATGGTAAAATTTTAGTTAATCCTGAGTTTAATAAAGTTACTATTGATGAGCCTATATTCAATAACTATATGAAATACTTATCGGAACATGATGATTAATTTATTGTAAAAAATAAACTAGCTTATAGAAAGAAATATAGGCTAGTTTTTCTTTTTTATATAATTACTTCCGATAACGATAATTTATCGGAAGTAATTTAAGATATAAAAATTGGGCCTAAGCTAGGCCCAATCAATATTTTCAAGGTTATTAGTTTTTACGTTTAAATGTATATGGTTCGTATTCTACTTCGTTTTTACGACCAGTCCACCAAGACCATAACGCTTTTGCGATTTTCCATGCAATGCAACCTACGATAATACCTAATACTAATCCAGTTAATACATCTGTTGGATAATGTACAAATAAGTATACTCGTGCAAATGCTACTACACATGCACCAATCAAGGCTATAACGCCCCAGAATCTCTTTGTTGGACATATATTACTTAATCCTAAGTATAATGCTGTTGCAGCCGCAAATGATCCAAAACTATGCCCTGATGGAAATGAATATGTCGTTGCTGCTGGTGGCGGTGCTACTAATGGTACTTCAGGGAAATCTACAAATGGTCTTAAACGCGCTACATGAGGTTTTAACCCTTGGTCGCCTATGATGAATACTAAGACTAAGGAAATGAACATTCCAAGGCCAATAACGCGATATTTCTTTTGAATCATTAATATAATAGAAATTAAGATCCATAAAGCACCTGCACTTGTTATTTTGGATAACCAGTACATGATTGGTGTTAAATAAGAACTAATAAAATGTTGTTGTATATAAAATATGACTGTATGGTCAAATTGTAAAATTGTATCCATAGTGAACCTCAACTTATGATTTTAATTGATAATTATTGAGAATAAAATGTGTAATTTTAGCATTTTCAGGTATAAACACCTTACTACAAGTTAAAATAATAGCCTAATCTATGCATTCGGTCAATAGATTAAGCCATATTTAATAGAATGTTAATATTTATCTTTTTGTTTTACTCTTTGGTGAGTCTTTTTTTGCAGGTTCTGGTGCTGCAGGTTTCTTAGTAATAATCGTATCTACTGGATCATATGTAGACTCAAATACATCTGTTGTAGTGACCCAATTACCATATGTTATTGTACGATACGTATTAATTCTAAATCCAATATGACCTTCTTCTGTACTATCCTCTTTGGCAGAAGGATCTATTTTGGTAATCGTTTGATTTGGAATATCCGTACGGTCGCCAACACTGATGGAAACAGACTTCGGCACGTCTTCTGGTACACCTATGATATATATTGTTAGTTGTCCGTTATTCATAACACTTAATACATAGATATTATGAGCATATGGATTTTTAAATTGAAAGTCCAAATATCCGTATGCAACGGTTGCATCACGTCCTGCAGGAATATAGCTAACAGGTTCAAAATGAGGTGTCCGCTCAATGATGTTCATACCAGATAGTAATGCAGTGTTAAATAATGTAGAGCTAACTTGGCAAATACCGCCACCAATACCTGGTACTAACTTTCCATCAATAATAACCGGTGCATCATCATAGCCAGCTTCCGCCGTACGTTCACCGACAACATCATTAAAGGAAAAGACCTCGCCTGGTTTGACCAATGTACCGCTAATTTTGGTTGATGCTAGCTCAATATTATGAGTTCTATTGGTGTTAGACGTATCAAAATTTGTAGTATAACTACCTAGAACAGCTGTTAATGGTTTTACATCATCGTTTGTAACACGAACTGTATCTTTAGATGTAAATTCTATAGAAATATTGTTAAAATCATTTTCTTCTAGTTGAGCTTTTAATTGTTTAATTGTCTCATCAATATCAACGCGTTTTCCTTCTTTTGAAGGCGTCATCTTGACTTGACCGTTTTCAACCGTTAATAACGCATCATGACCTGATACATCGATTTGCTTTGCTAATTCTGTAAAATATGCTTTTGCTGTTACTTCATCAAGTTTATATACAGGATTTATATGTACTTTATAGATAAAAGCAGTAACCCTATGCATGATGAGCGTTTTTAAATCATCTTCATAACCATAGGTAAAAATGTTAGATTCCGTGCTATTTGTATCAAGCGTAATTCCTAAATCTTTTACTTTTACTTGTCGCGTACCTTGATTTGGTATTGTTATCGTAATTGTTTTATTATTACTAGACTCTGTATGAATTAAGGAGCTAACAGCATCTCTAGAATATCCTGAGATATCTTGATCCTCATAATACAGGCCATATGTAATTGTGCCATCCATAGGAATTAAGCTGCAACCACTAGTAAATAGACAAGAACCGATTAATACACTACATAATAATTGTTTTAAGTTCATCATTATATCTTTCAAATAAAATTCGAGAAATTTGGTTCAAAATCATCTAATTATAGCATAATTCCATGTTTCTATGTGATACAATAATAGCATAGTGTTAGTAAAAGGAATATATATGTCACAGTCTAAAGAAGAGAAAAAACATTTCTATTTGCGTCATAATGATGCGTTAATGAATAGTACAAAATTATCGATGAAAGCAAAACAAAGCATTTTACTTTCAAAGGCTGAAAATACGGTAAATGCCTATGAGTCAGATTGGGATGACTTCGTTGATTGGTGTAATTACCAAAAGGCATCCTATTTTCCAGCAACACCAGAAACAATTGTCAATTATATTAATGACTTAGCAGATTATGCAAAGGCTAATACGATTGCTCGTCGAATTAGTGCTATATCAGAAAACTATAATGCTTCTGGGGCTAGAGAAAATCCATGTATGTCCCCTCTTGTAAAACAAGCTTTGCGAGGGATACGTCGTCTAAAAGGAACCTTTCAACAAGGTAAGACACCTATTTTATTGGATGATATTGAAGATATTTTAGAGTATATCGATGGTAGTGATATTCCGAAGATACAGAAATTACGAGATAAAGCAATTTTACTCATTGGATTTATGGGTGCTTTTAGACGCAGTGAAATTGCAGCCTTAACTTTAGAGAACTTAAAGTTTTCTCCACAAGGCCTTGAGATATTTGTCGCTTCATCTAAAGCTGACCAAGAAGGTCAAGGTGCCATTGTAGCGATTCCAAGTCTACAAGGTTCTCCATTGGATGCCGTACGAGCTTTAAAAAAATGGTTAACTGCCAGTGGCATTACATCTGGACCTGTATTTCGGGGCTTTACTAAATCAATGTCATTACGAAAAACGGCAATTTCTGATAAGTCCATTGCAGAGATCGTAAAAAAATATATTTCTCTTATTGGACTTGATCCTGCTATGTATGGCGCTCATAGTTTGCGACATGGCTTTGCTACAACAGCAGCGGCTTATGGTGTTGAGGAACGTAATATAATGCGTCAGACACGCCATCATAGTGTAAATATGGTACGCCGTTATATAAATGAAGCGAATAAATTTGTCGATAATCCAATATCTACAATTTTTGAAAAACGATTTAAATAAAACTTAATAACGAAAAATGGCTAGTATGGATTACTTTTTATTAAAGATAATCTATACTAGCCAATTTCATATATATTTAATTTTGAGCCATATAGTCCATAGCTCGTGTTGGACTATCAGTTTTATATACAGGAACCTTTATTTTTGTTCCTGGTGTTAAATTACCAGAATCAGAAATATTATTTAATTCCTTTACTGTATGTACTACCTCACGAACATCCACATTAGATGCAGTTGAACGTGATGCAATATCCCATAAGGTATCTCCAGATTTTACAGTAATCTCTTGAACATTATGTGATTCCATAGCAGGAGTTGTTTGTTGATAACCGATAACCATTGCAAAACAGATACCAAGCATAATCATAATGTGTTTCATAATACATTACCTCTTTTATAAATCGAACATAAAATTCAGAACGTTTGTTTGTTTACAATATGATAATAGCACACAAACGAATGTTCGGTCAAGCATTTTAAGAACAAATGTTTGCAAAAGTGTAAAAATACCTATATAATAAAGGATATAAAGAAAATAATTATAGTATACACTTTTACATATCCCATTTTTAGTACATATATGGAGGTTCCTGTGAGACGCCCAGCTACTGATATTAATACAAAACAACGTCGTATATTAGAGTTTATTCGAGATTCTTTACATAATGAATATCGTTGCCCTACTGTTCGCGAAATTTGTGCTTATGTAGGTCTTAGTTCTACGTCTACTGTTCAATCACATTTAAATACGTTAGAAAAATTTGGGTATATTAAACGTGATCCTAATAAAAACCGAGCTATTACGATTTTAGATGATAATAAACCTAATATTTCTGTTTCCAAGGATAATAATGAAACGACTAGTTCTGATAATTTCGAATTCCTTGGTGCTGGATTAAAACAAGTGCCTCTTATCGGTACCGTACAAGCAGGTACACCTATTACAGCGGTTGAAAACTTAGAGGCTACATTGACATTACCAGTTCAACTTACAGGCGATTCCGATTGCTTTATGCTTCGTGTCCAAGGGGAATCGATGATGAATATCGGTATGTATGAAGGCGATATGTTAATTGTACGCCATCAAAATACAGCTAATAATGGTGATATTGTTGTGGCTCGCATTGATGATGAAGCAACGGTAAAACGTTTTTATAAAGAAAATGGTCATATTCGTTTACAACCTGAAAATGATAACTTTGATCCTATTATTGTGGACGATTGTCATATAGAAGGTCTTGTGATTGGGTTAGTACGAGATAGAATATAAGATATCGGTAACGAATGTAATAAGTCCCCATTTACTGGAGAACCAGTAAATGGGGACTTATTGTATGTTGCTATTTTTTGTTATAGTGAAGTTTTATCTCTACGTATACTAGCGAATATAGCGCCTGATATGTTATGCCATACACTAAAAATAGCACCTACCAGAGTTGCTAGTGGATTTAAAGCAAAATTAGTTGCTGCTAACGTAACGGCTAACCCACTATTTTGCATACCTACTTCTATTGCTAATGCAGTGGTTTTATCGTATCTTAATTTAAGCATTTTTCCTGCACATAAGCCTAATAGTAATCCTAAGATATTATGTATACCAACAACAACAAGTGTTAGTAAGCCAGAAACTAATAGTTTATCCCTATTAACTGCAATAATGGCCGCTATTAATAATATAATAGCAATCATTGAAAATATAGGACTTATGCTGGTTAATGTATTAATATTTGATTTACAAACATATTGAATGACACCACCTAATAAAATTGGTACAATAATGACTTTCACCATTGTAATCATCATAGGGAGTAATGCAACATCTACCCAAGCACCACCAATATATAAAATCAATAATGGTGTTACAATAGGTGCTATTAATGTCGATGCAATTGTCATTCCTACTGAAAGCGGTACATCACCTTTAGCAATATAGGTAATAACATTACTAGCTGTTCCACCAGGACAACAGCCCACTAATATGACTCCAATTGCAATATCTGGGGGTAAAGTGAATACATGGCAAATAGCCCATGCCAATAGAGGCATGATTGTATATTGTGCAAGAACACCGATACAAATATCTTTTGGATGTCTAAAAATATTACATAGGTTTTCAAACTTAATAGTAAGACCCATCCCAAACATAGCGATACCAAGTAAAAATGGTGTATAAGCTATGGCCCATGTAAAATATTCCGGCACTATATAGGCCATACATGAAAAGCCAATAATTAGGACCATTAAGTATTTGGAAATAAAATGAGTTATTGTTTGTAAAGAGTGCATAACTTCTCCTCTCTAATTTGCATCGAAAGAGAAGTTATCGATAAGGCGTGTGGATCCAATATATACAGCCATAGCGACTAATACTGGAGCTGTAATCTCTTGAACTGGTTGCATTGTAATAGCATCAACAACTGAGATATAATCTATTTTTGCTAATGGCTCTGTATTAACTATGTTTGTCATAACATTAATGATACTATCAGCAGAGGCTCCACGATTAATACATTGTTTTCCTTCTTGAATAGCTTTATATAATATTGTAGCAGCTTTTCGTTCTTCACTAGATAAATATGTATTACGAGAAGATTTTGCTAATCCATCGGATTCACGAACAATTGGTACTCCAATTATATTGACTGGGAAATTTAAATCAAACACCATTTTACGGATAATGGCTAATTGTTGTGCATCCTTTTCACCAAAGTAAGCATTGGTAGGTTGAATAATATTAAATAGCTTCGTTACAACCGTACAAACACCTTTGAAATGAATAGGCCTACTAATACCACACAATGTATCAGATAACTCAACAATATTTACAAATGCTTTTCTATCATGATACATTTCATCTGACGTTGGAGAAAATATAATATCCGCCTTATGGGCTTCACAAAGAGATTTATCTCTATTAATATCACGTGGATAAGAATTTAGGTCTTCGTTTTCACCAAACTGAGTTGGATTAACAAATATAGATACAATGACCTTATCATTATCCTTTCTAGCTTGATCTATCAATGCGGCATGACCATCATGTAAATATCCCATTGTTGGTACAAAACCAATAGAATATCCTTTATCTTTCCAATGGTTTACTATGCTGCGTATATTTTCGATTGTAGTTATAATTTCCATAATAATTCCTCCGGTACTTATAAATTGTAAATACGAAGATAGTCCTATACAGTCTACTGTAATTCGATCAAAAACAGTTAGTCTTGATCAACTAATAAACCATGTTTTTCATAGTTTTTTATATGACTTATCTTATTATTTTCATCTACAAATACAACAAGAGGCTTATGGCTCTCTACTTCTTTTTCATTTAGTTGAGCATAACACATGATAATTACTTTATCATGTACTTGCACATGTCTTGCTGCAGCGCCATTTAAGCATATAACACCACTGCCTGCTTCGCCAGCAATCGTATATGTGCTAAAACGTGCTCCATTATTAATGTTTACAATTTGAACTTGTTCATATTCTCGAATTCCTGATGCATTCAATAAATCTGTATCGATAGTAATGCTCCCGACATAATCAAGTTCTGCTTGTGTCACAGTAGCTCTGTGAATTTTACCTTTTAACATTGTTAGTTCCATGTTAAACTCCTTGTGTTTTAATGTAATCGCCTTATGGTCGATTCGAAATATTACAATTATTTTGTTTATCATGAATTAACAGTAGACTAGAGTATAGTTAAAATAAATACTATCTCCAAATGAGATTATACCATAATACTGTTCTTATGCTCATACAATATATTTATAACTATAGTGATAAATATTTATAATTTTAGTTTATAAATACAAAAAACCAGCAACCACAAGTTGTAGTTGCTGGTTTTCTATATTTATAAATTATTTTTGATAATCAGCTAATGCCTTATCAATGTAAGCAGCTTCTTCTGGAGATGGTTCACACATTGGTAAATTAAATATACCTGTAGGTAAACCTATTTTACGAGCTGCATATTTAACTGGAATTGGATTTGTTGTAATAAACATAGCCTTAGTAATTTCAGCTAATTTTTGATGTAATTGCGTTGCTTTTTTATTATTTCCTTCTTCAAAGGCTGCAATCATATCGTTCATATCTTGACCGGCCACATGGGATACTACAGAAATAACGCCTGTGCCACCAACGGAAAGAATAGGCAATGTAAGGCCATCATCTCCGCTGTATACCATGAAATCTTCACCAGGCATTAAACGTTTAATTTCAGAAGCAATCATCAAATTACCACTAGCCTCTTTGATGGCACAAATATGTGGATATTCCTTGTGGAGGCGAGCTAATGTAGCTGGGAATATTCCAGTTCCTACACGACCTGGTACGTTGTATACCATGATTGGTAAGGTGGTAGCCTCTGCAATGGATTTAAAATGTAAATATTGACCTTGTTGATTAGGCTTATTGTAATACGGTACAACAACTAACAATCCATCAATACCAGGAATCGTAGATACTTCTTTCACAAAGTCTACAGAACCTTTTGTATCATTGGAACCTACATTAGCTATAATAGTACCTTTATCACCGCACGTTTCAGCAATCGCTTTAAATAAAGCAATTTTGCTTTCACGGGATATAGTAGGATTTTCACCTGTGGTACCACAAACAACTAAGCCATCAGAACCATGATTTAATAGATGCTCTGCAATGGCAACTGTATTTTCAATGTTGACTGATCCATCTTCGTTAAACGATGTAATCATAGCCGTTAATACACGACCAAAGGTTTTCATATGTTTTTCCCCCTTGATAGATATTAAAACGCTTCCTTTTCTACCAAGTATTCTGCGATTTGCAATGCATTTAATGCAGCGCCCTTACGAATTTGGTCACCTACGATCCAGAAATTCATGCCTTTATCATTGTATAAATCTTTACGGATACGACCGATTTCACAGTCATTTTGATTAGATGTATATAGTGGCATAGGATATTCTTGTTCTGCTGGATTATCTTTTACTTGTAATCCTGGGAATGCGGCACAAGCCTTGCGGAATGCTTCTACAGATACTGGTTCTTCTGTTTCTACTAATACGGATTCAGAATGAGAGCGATATACTGGAACACGAACAGTTGTTGGCACGACTTGAATCGTGTCATCATGAAGAATTTTGTGTGTTTCATTTACCATCTTCATCTCTTCTTTAGTATAATCGTTTTCTAAGAATACATCAATTTGTGGTAACAAATTGAACGCGATTGGGAAGTGTTTTGGTGCAGAACCTGTTGGCAACAAGTTAGCAGTCATTTCCTTGCCTTCAGCATATTCTTTTACTTGGTTTTGAAGTTCTTCAATACCTTCTTTACCAGCACCAGATACAGCTTGGTATGTAGATACTACAATGCGTTTGATTGGGGAAATGTCGTGCAATGGTTTTAAACCAAGGCTCATGATGATTGTAGAGCAGTTTGGATTGGCAATGATACCCTTATGTTTCAAAATATCTTCAGGGTTAACTTCAGGCACAACGAGTGGCACCTCTGGATCCATACGGAATGCACTGGAGTTATCAATAACAATAGCACCGCGTTTAGCAGCTTCTGGAGCTAATGTTTTAGAAATAGAGCCACCTGCAAATAATGCAATATCAATACCATCAAAGGATTCAGGTTTTGCTTCTTCAACCACATAGGTTTTCCCATTAACTGTAAGTTCAGTACCAGCAGAACGAGCAGAAGCCAATAGTTTTAAATTTTCATAAGGAAAATTACGCTCTTCAATAAGTGTAATGAATTCTGCCCCTACTGCACCAGTAGCACCAAGAATTGCAAGATTAGGTTTTTTCATTGTGTATCTCCTCAATTAATCAATTGTTGTTCAGTATTATAAATAATGTTCTAAGCCATATGTTAAGCCTGGTTTAGAGGCGATTTTCTTACATGCTAGAACGACACCAGGCATGAAGGATAAACGGCTTAAGCTATCATGACGAATTGTTAATGTTTCATCATAGCCGCCAAATAATACTTGTTGATGTGCTACATAACCAGGAAGACGAACGCTATGGATAGTAACATTGTCTACTTTTGCACCACGTGCACCTGGCAAACTTTCACGTGTTAAATCTTCAGAACCTGTCACATTTGCAGCCTCTTTTGCATCATTGATTAATTTAGCCGTCAAAATAGATGTACCAGATGGAGCATCATATTTATGGTTGTGATGTAATTCGATAATTTCTACATCAGGGAAATATGGCGCTAATTCAGCAGCCACTTTCATCATCATAACAGCGCCCAATGAGAAATTAGGTGCTACCAAACAATTGGCATTATGTTTTAAACCGATTTCATTCAATTCGTTGCGTTGTTCTTCAGTTAGGCCTGTTGTGCCTATTACAATATGCACGCCAGCACTAAGAATTTTTTTGGCATTTTCGAAAATAACAGCAGGATTTGTGAAATCAACGATAACGTCAGGTTTATTATCGCTCAATACTTCGTCAATAGTTTCAGCCATTGTGATATGTAATGGTTCAATTCCTGCTACAGTGCCCACATCTTGACCTGCTTTAGATGGATCGATGCCACCAATCATTGTCAATTCAGAATCTGCATGTACTGCTTTTACGACTTCGCGACCCATTTTGCCGCCTGCACCGTTTACCATTACTCTAATCATATTTACCTCCAAAAAAGCCAGTGGAGGCATCCACTGGCTTAATATATACGATATATGATACATCGTTCATTAAACAAGAATTATGATAGCACTCCACCAATGTAATATTGGTGACAGTCGTCTACCTATTAAATAGACAACCAGCACGATGATTTGGCTGTCATCCCACTTCGGCAAGTACACCTTTTATCATGAATCATTGTTTGCCGGCTCCTCATGATGACTATTTATACCCGCGCCTCTACCTTATTATTGAGTTAATATAATAAGTATAAGTAATTATGCGTATTTAGTCAATGAAAATGGTCAATAAGTTCTTGTGCCGCAGCAAGTGCTGTATGAGACATTCCCTTGCCGGACATCATGGATGCGATTTGTGAAAGCCGTTCTTCCTCGCTCAATTCAGATAATGTAGAAATAGTGCGGCCTTCTTGTTCTTGCTTAGATAAGTGATAATGCTGTTTTGCAATACTTGCCGTTTGTGGTAAATGAGTAATACAGAATACTTGATTTGTCTTGGAAAGAGCTAAGATTTTTTCAGCTACCTTCAATGCTATATCTCCACTTATACCGACATCGATTTCATCGAATACAAGTGTTTTGTGATTATCTGTACGGAATACGGATTTTAGTGCCAGTGCAATGCGAGCCAATTCACCACCAGATGCAACTTTATGTAATGGTAGCAACTGTTCGCCTTTATTAGCGGTAAATAATAATTCAATTGATTTAGCGCCTAATGGTAAAAGTTCTTCACTTTCATCTATGAAAAAACGAATATCCCCTTTTTCCATACCTAAATCAACAATTTCAGCTCGTAGTTGTTTAGCAATTACATTTGCATTTTCACGACGTATAGAAATTAATGCTGCTAAAGCTGTTTTTGCAACCATTTCTTTTTCCACTAATTGTTGTTCTAAAGCATCTTGTTCACAAACTTCGGATTCTAATTCCTCTAAGCGTTGTTGCGCCTTTTCTTCATAATTTAATATATCTTGGACTGTTTCGCCGTACTTCTTTTTAAGACCATAGATTACAGAGTCTCTATCTTGGCAGTATGCATAGCGTTCTTCGTCATAACTAATAGAATCTCGGTATCGATCAAGAGATTGAGCAGCTTCTTCTAATTGAAAATATGCGGAATTAACGAGTTCAGAGATTTCTTTAACCTCATCATCATATTTTACAAGATCATTTACTTCTACCTTGATAGCATTAACTGTATCTAATAATGGATGCCTGCCTCCATAAAAAGCATCATAACATGAACCAAGTACCTTATCGATATGATCGAAGCTATCTAAACGTTTCAGTTCTTCCGCAATAGATTCATCCTCGCCTATTTGTAATCCAGCCTCTTCTATTTCATCGATTTGAAACCGAAGCATATCAAGTTCACGGGCTCGTTCAGCCATGTGCTCAGATAAATTATCTAGCGCTTGCTTGGCCTCTTTATATTCTTTATAGGCTGCCTTATATTCTTTATAAGCCTTACTACCAGCCTGGTTATAACCATCTAAATACTCATGATGTGAATCAGGATTTAATAATTTTTGATTACTGTATTGACCATGAATATCGGCTAATAATAGACCAATCTCTTTAAGCGCCTTTAGAGGAATGGGGTGATCATTAGCCAATATAATAGATTTACCAGATGTATTAAAGGACCTAGATAGAATTAGTTGATTGTCCTCTACCAATATATTTTTTGATTGTAATAAATCTAATAAACTTTGGTGATTGGCAATATCGAATATGCCATCTATAACAAAACTATCTTTACCATGACGAATAAACTCGCTGCTAGCGCGTTCTCCTAATAGAATACTGAAAGCATCCATTAATATGGATTTACCTGCCCCAGTTTCGCCGGTAAAGATAGTTATGCCATCTTTAAATGAAATATTCATTTGCTCAATCAACGCAAAATTTCGAATGCTCATTTGCGTCAACATATAATTACTAATCCTTCATTAAATCTTGAATTCTAGAAAGAATTGCAGGTACCTCAGCTTCGGAGCGCGCGATAAGTAAAATTGTATCATCTCCTGCGAGTGTACCAATTAATTCAGACCATTTTGCATGATCAATAGAAAATGCTACAGATTGAGCCGAGCCAGGAATCGTATGTAGCACGACCTGATTTAAGCTATGATCAACCTTGATCAAGGAATCTTGGAATAAACGGTTAATACGACTACGTGATAATACTACATTTTCTTCTGGAGATAATGCGTATCGATAATGTCCATCGCCAGTTGGTATTTTAATTAACATTAATTCTTTGATGTCACGAGAGACAGTAGCCTGTGTTACTTCTATGCCTTCTTGTAATAAAGCCGCTGCTAACTCCTCTTGTGTTTCAATCGCCTTAGACTGAACAATTTCCTTAATTTTGTTATAGCGATAGCGTTTCATTTTTTGCTCCCTTTTTAAACTTGCACATAAAAGAGAATAGTATCTTTCTTACATTATTATACCATATATTCAAAATTAATATATGGTATATTCCGTATATACCATACGTGTTATGCATATTGAACTAATAATTAATAATTAGTTAATTTATGGAGTTTTCACCTCTTATAAACACACATAATATATGGTTCATCTATTTATAGAGAATTTATGATTAACGATTTTTACAGGTGAGTTGCATAAATAAAAGACCCTTTAATGGGTCTTTTATTTCGTATTATGCATTTTTAGTATAGTAAAAGTATAGATTATTTACTATAAGTATAAAATAGCTGTTATGAGAATTATCGTTTTTGAATTAAATATAATTCAGGTGGATTGTTAGCTTGATTTATAGGATGCCAATGGCATACATTATACTTTGCTTGATCTAACTGTGCGATATATTCATGCAATGCTTCTTTCTCTTCCATACCTTCAGGTGTGCCAGGATATGCTACGATAGTAATGATTCCATCCTTAGCGAGTTTAGGAAATGCATTGTTTAGAGCTTCAATCGTATTATGAGGACGTGTTATGATGCTATGATCTCCACCTGGTAAATACCCTAAATTAAATATAATTAAATCAATGGTATTTTCTTTGATTTCTTGATGAAGTGCAATGTCGTGAGAATTGTGTAAAAATGTAATTGTTACATTTGACTGCAATTTCTTGGATGCTAGTAATTCCCTGCTAGCACTGACAGCCTGTTCTTGAATGTCTATGCCATATAAATGACACTCAGATTGAGCTCGTTCTGCTAAATACAGTAAATCGTGGCCATTGCCACATGTTGCATCCACTACAACAGAGGCAGATTTCATAATGCGATCCCAAATAAGATGTTGAAATTGAACTGCATTGTTGATATTAATCATATGCGTTCACACTCCTTATAATAACTCGTCCCTACGAGATGCTAATTTTTTAAATAATGTGCCAAAGAAGCATTGATCTTTAAATCGAACAAATAAACAATACACAGGATTCGATGAAATATGTAAAGCTTCTTTGTTAGTAAATGAATAGTCAAATGTACCATCTATGCATATATGCAGTTGAGGTTCACGATCAGGCATTGTAATTTGAATGGTATCATGTTCTTCTAAGACCATAGAGATACCTTGAATTAAATGTGGCGCAACTGGGGTTATAATAATAGATCGATTATCTGGCTTCATAATAGGACCACCAGCGGATAAATTATATCCTGTAGACCCTGTAGCTGATGAAATAATCAGTCCATCAGAAGGATACATCTGCGTATGTTGTCCATTTACAGCTAAATTGATACGCGCCATTTTAGCTGGTTCAGAACGTGTAATAACGACTTCATTAATAATTGGGACTAAGTCTTCTCTTGTTCCGTCTTCCCTATCTATATAGGCATGAAGATGTCCTCGTTTTTCAATTGTATAGTCACCTTGAGCAATGCGTTTAATATGACTTTGTAATTGATGGACTTCAATTTGATTTAAGAAACCAAGTTCTCCTAAGTTAATACCACATACAGGTATATTATAAGAGAAAATTTGACGTGCTAAATGGATGATGGTGCCATCGCCACCAAAACTAAATGCTACATCAATATGTTTAAAAATCTCTGGTCTAGGAAGTACATTTTCCTTTGGTATTTGTAATACCTTGTAAGTATCAGGTCTTTCAAGATCATCTGGTAAATATACTTCTATTTGCTCTTCTCTACAGATATGAGCTGCCATTTTAAGAACGGCCATGATTGTACTTTTACCCATATTAGGAAAAAAACCAATACGCATATATCTATCTCCTATAGCATGTGAGCCTTATCTACAACTGCTGTAATTAATTCATCAGTTATAGATAATGCACCTTCTTCAGATTTAGTAAAATATCCTAAAAACTCAATATTTCCTTCCGTCCCTTTAATTGGTGAGAAGGTTAATCCGTGTAAATATAATTTGCAATCGTAAGCAACCTGTAATATACGTGAAAGTACCTCTTCATGTACTGCTCTCTCTCGAACAATACCTCCCTTTCCGACTTTTTCTTTACCGGCTTCAAACTGAGGCTTGATGAGAGCTACTAATGAACCTGTACTTTTTAATAGTGTAGTAGCTACAGGTAATACCTTATCGAGAGATATAAAAGCTACATCAATAGATATGAAATCTACAAGTTCACCCAATTGTTCTGCAGTAACCGCACGTATATTTTGCTTCTCCATATTGATTACGCGTTCATCTTGGCGAAGTTTCCAAGCTAGTTGGTTATATCCTACATCTATTGCAAACACCTTGGATGCACCATTTTGCAATGCACAATCTGTAAATCCACCCGTGCTAGCTCCAATATCAATCATGACTGCATCGGTTAAATCAATGGGATATATTTGAATAGCTTTTTCTAATTTTAAGCCTCCACGACTTACATATGGTAAGGTATTACCTTTCACTGTGAGATTTGCATCTACAGGAACCTTTGTACCAGCCTTATCGATTCGTGTTGTATCCATAAAGATTTGACCAGCCATAATAGCGGCTTTTGCTTTTTCGCGACTTTCAAATAAACCTCGGTTAACAAGGAGAATATCTAAACGTTCTTTATTACTCATATGACACCATTATACACATAGAAATATTGAATATAAGCTATTAGAATACCTAATACTAAACCACCAAATACTTCAACTGGCGTATGACCTAGTAATTCTTTTAATGCAATTTCTCGGTCTTTTAAAATAACAGGAATATTTCGTTTACTAAAATACTCCACAATTTGGTTTAATATTTGTGCTTGTCGACCAGCTTGACGACGTACACCAGACGCATCATACATGACTACAATAGAAAATACTAATGCTACCACAAATATATCAGTAATACCATTATTTTTAAAGTACAAAGCGGCAGTAGTAGAAATTACAAAGGATGTATGTGAACTAGGAAATCCTCCGGAACCTACTAAACGTTCAAAACGCAATGTACGATAACGGACAAGTTGCCATAAGAATTTAATGGCTTGTGCTGAAAACCAGCCCCAAAATGCGGCTTGCGCTATATAATTATGACAAATTTCCTCTAAAATATGGTACATATAACTTTACCCTCTAATGTTTAATGTGTACGATCCATTAAATAATCAATAATAGCACTTAGTATGTGTGTATCATCTTCTATTGTTGCTAAAGCAGCATGTGCTTTTTGTGCGACTACATGTGCTTCATTACGTGCCTCATCAAGCCCTAACAATGAAACATAAGTGGATTTATCTTGTCGTATATCACTACCAGGTGTTTTGCCTAACTCTTCAATGGTTCCCGTTACATCAAGAATATCATCTGTAATCTGGAATAGCAAACCAAGACAATTGGCATATGTCATATAGGCGGCATATTTTGCTTGGTCAGTATTAGATAAGATGAGACCTAACTCAATGGCCGCATTAAATAAAGCACCTGTTTTTCCACTATGTAAAACTTTTAATTCCTCTAGAGGGATATGTTTTCCTTCGGATAGTAAATCAAAAGCTTGTCCGCCAACCATGCCTTCAGGACCAGCTGCGGTCGCTAAACATTGGATAGCCTTGATTTTTTGCTCAGCTGATGCGGTTGTATTTTCAGTGCAAAGTTGAAATGCATAGGTCAATAAACCATCACCTGCAAGAATGGCCATGCCATCTCCATATACCTTATGGTTGGTTAAATTGCCTCGGCGATAATCATCATTATCCATGGCTGGTAAATCATCATGAATTAGTGAGTATGTATGAATACATTCCAATGCACATAAGAACTCTTTATATAATGATGCATCAACCTTCATTGCATCTAAAACAGCTTTGGTTAAGATAGGACGAATTCGCTTCCCCCCTTGTAATAAACTATAGTTCATAGATTCATATAAACGTTTATATTCTGGTATAGGGGAATTTAATACGGCACTTAACCAGTGTTCAATCGATTGTTTGCTAGTTTCTAAATATGTCTTTAACATAGCTTATTACTCTCCGATGCGTACCTCTTCGATAATCTGTTGAATTTCACCTTCCACAGAATCCAGCATATCTGCACATTCCTTCACTAAGGTTAAGCCTTTTTTATATTGATTTAACAGCTCTGACATAGATAATTCACCATCGTCGAGTTGACGAACGATATCTTCAAGAGCTTTATATTTTTTTTCATAACTTTTCAGTGATGTTGCCATCCTGTAATACCTCCTCTACAACTGCTTTTATAGAACCATCACGCAATGTAATTTTAAATACATCTCCTTTGGCCATATTTTGAATTGAACTTATAGTATGTCCCTCTTTTTCTATTTTGGAATAGCCTTTCACCATTAAATGGATTGGATTTTGTAGTGATAATTCCTGTGTTATAAGTGAAAGTTTATGCTTTTCATGTTGCCATCGTTGTGACGCTAAAGTTTGTAATTTCTCCTTATAGGATTGTAAGAGGGAATTTTGTTTATGCAGTAATTGTAATGCAGGAAACCCGAGGCGACGATTAAAAATTGTACTTAATTCAATACGTTTTTGCTGTAATGTTTGATCCATTACATACTGTAAATAATCAAGTTTTTGTTGTAAATGCTGTTGTAGTGTAGTCAACGGAAGCACTGCAATTTCTGCGGCATGACTAGGTGTAGCACCACGCATATCAGCAGCGTAATCAGCTAATGTATAATCTGTTTCATGACCTACTGCAGAAATAATAGGTGTAGATGCATTGTAAATAGCTTCGATAACAACTCTATCATTAAAGCACCATAAATCCTCCATTGAACCGCCGCCGCGACCGACGATAATGACATCAACATCTGGATCTTTATCTGCAGCTTCAATTCCTTTAGCTATGATTGGACCCGCTGTTGTTCCCTGAACTGGTACAGAGAATAATTTAAATTGCATAAGCGGATTTCTATGTTCACTAATATGTAATATATCGTGTAAAACGGCACTTGTAGAGGATGTGACAATACCGATACAACTTGATAGAACTGGTATTGGTTGTTTATGAGCGTCATCAAAATAGCCCAATGCGGATAATTCTCTTTGCAGCGCATCGAATTCAAGCTGTAAAGGGCTTTTAGAACCAACCTGCATATCCGATGCGATAAGATTTAAACGCCCCATTTTGTTATAGAAATTAACGGATGCCTTGATTGTTACTAATAATCCATTTTGGAATGCATTAGCGAGTCCTTTACTTTGAACCGTACTAGACCACATTGTTACATCTATAGATGATTCCTCATCCTTTAAGGAAAAATACACATGACCACTACTATGACGCTTAGCATTTGTTATCGTACCACTAACATAGACATTTTTTAGGAGATACTCTCTATCTATTGTTCGTTTTATTAAGTTATTTAATTGGGTAATACTCAATACATTCACGATATACCTACTTTTGTGTTGCTAAAAATGCCCCATAAGCATTTCCCGTAGCATTGTCGACAGAGAATTTAGGATTTGCAAAATGAACAGTTACGTTATTCTTATGACAAAAACCATTTAGACGATTGCGTAGTATAGAATTACTCATTACACCACCAACGGCAATTAATGTTGATACTGGTGTATGTTTGAGATGATAGGTTAATAATTTTTCCAGAGAATTTCCTATGCAACTAAATAGTGCCTTACTCATAGATGCAGGTGACGCCCCTTTTTCGATATTACGCAGTGCAGCACTACAAGGGCCAGCAAAGCTAATCCATCCTTCTTTAACAGAGGAAGGCAGCGGATCATATGTATCTGTTTGTGAAGCAAGCAGTTCTAATTCTTTGCCACAAGGAAATTGAATACCTAATGCAACACCTACACGATCGACAAATTGTCCGCCTTGTAGATCCTTAGAACCACCGATAATAGAGCTTTCAAAAACCCCCTTACCTTTATATTCTGTTAAAACGAGTTCTGTAGTACCACCAGAAAGATGTAAGCTATAGAATGGAAGCGTAGGGACATGTCCAATTTCTCTTAGGGCTGCTAAAATATGATTTTCTTGATGAGCAAATTCATACATTGGTACTTGCATCATATGACTTAGTGATCTAGCAAAACCATGACCAACAAGAAAGGCCGGCATATAAGAATCATCAGAGCGTCTAGGAAAAGCACTAACACCAATACCCGATAATGGAACTTGAGGTAATTCTTCGATAAGACGAGGCAATACCTTTGTATGTTGAAACACCATATTAGATTGTTGAAGTCCCTTCATTCCTGGCTTTACATCTAATATTTTTCGAGCTTCCCCTACTATATTTAGTTCATCATCAATAATGGCACAGCTCGTCGTATAACAGCTTGTGTCAATTCCTAGAAAATATCGTTTCATTATTTACTCTTATTATAAGCATCTAGAATCGCATTGATTAATTTATAGGATGCATCAGAACCAAAGGATTTTGCTAATTGTACAGCCTCATTGATAACAATAGATGGAGATACATCTTCACTATTGTAGTTGAGCTCCCAAATCGCAAGACGTAAAATGGCGCGGTCTACTTTATCCATAAGTACAAATTTCCGTTTTGTGCAATATGGTTCAAGTATTGTGTCGATTTCTTCAAGATGGGATAACACACCATCTATTATTTGGTTTGCATAAGCAATATCCATAGACAACGAGATTTCTCCATCTGGGAAAATCACATCATCATTAGAGTGATGAAATTCATTAGCGTATAGAACTTGGAATGCATATTGACGTGCTTCACGTCTATTTCTCTTTTTAGACATATTGTCTCCTTATTCTTTGATAATTCCTTCAATATGTACATCAACCTTTACGTGATCAAGGTCAAGCGTATTCTTTAGTGTTTGTTTAATTTCAGACTGCAATTGTTTTGCTATATCTACTATATTGTATCCATATAGACAACGGATATACACATTAATTTCGATAAAGCCTTTTCTATGCTTTACATTAATGCCTGGTAAATTTTTTTGTCCAAAAGCGTTCGTTATACCATCTACAATTTCATCATATAAGCGTGGACTTAAAGAATGAATACCAGGAATTGTACTTAAGGGCTTAATAGTAACATCAATGATGACGGAATCTGCAATATCTACTGTTGCTGTATCTAAGCCATAGTTTAATTTATCGTCTTGACTCATAGGCCCTCCTATTATTCGTTACGCTGAATTGGTTCAGGTGTAAAATCATCAAAAATAATATCTTGGACTACGATGTCAATTGTTTCAACTTCTATTTCTGTGTAATTGACGAGTGCAGTTTTAATCCGCTCTTGTAAGCGCAGTGCAATATCAGGTATGCGATACCCATAGGAGATACTCACATATAATGTAACTGAAATTGCTCCGTCATCGTTAAAGGAAATCTTTACACCTTCATGGGCATTTTTACGTCCAAAAAAGGTATTAACCCCATCATTAAAGGTAGAACTCATATGATGGATTCCTTTAGTATCCAATGCGGTCATACTAATAATAGTAGCATATACATTGTCTGCGATTTTAATTTTACCAGTTTCTAACTCAGTATTTTTCTTAGTCATATAGGCCTCTTTCAAAAAAGAGCACCTGTCCCTATATAATGACATAGACGACAAGTGCTCAGCTTAACAAAGATATATGGGGGACTATATTACATTTAAAAGATCTGGCCCACTATATCAATGAAATAGTTTTAGGCACGTTCGATGTATTGACCAGTACGAGTATCAATACGAAGTACATCATCTACTTCGATAAAGAGAGGTACTTTTACAGTGTAGCCTGTTTCCAATACAGCTGGTTTATTACCACCTGTTGCAGTATCGCCACGAATACCAGGATCAGTTTCAACTACGCGAAGTTCTACAGCTACAGGTAAGTCAATACCGATTACAATACCTTGGAAGAACATGATGGATACTTCCATGTTTTCAAGAAGGAAGTTTTTAGCATCACCTAGTTGTTCAACATTCAATTCCACTTGATCATAAGTTTCGTTGTCCATGAATGTGTATGCGCCATCAGCTTCGTATAAGTATTGCATACGACGACGGTCAACATGTGCTTTTGGCACTTTTTCACCAGCGTTGAAAGTACGTTCTACTACGGAACCAGTTTGCAAGTTTTTCATTTTTGTACGCACGAATGCAGCACCTTTACCTGGTTTAACGTGTTGGAAATCAACTACTTGCCATACATTACCGTCGATTTCAACGGTTACACCTGGGCGGAAATCATTACTGGAAATCATCTAACTCTTCTCCTTCTAAATACCTATTTCGATTAACTCTTTTGGACTATGTGTTAATAATTCACAGCCATCAGCCTTAACAATAACACTATCCTCTATTCTCAATCCGATTTCACCAGAAAGATAAATACCTGGTTCTACCGTAATGATCATATTTTCGGAAAATACCGTATCGGACTTTGCATTGGCCACTGGTTCTTCGTGGATTTCTAGACCCACACCATGTCCAGTACCATGATTAAACTCCTTGGTATATCCTCGTTCTCGTATATAGTCACGACATACTGCGTCAAGTTCTTTGCCTGTAATTCCTGCACGAACTGCTGCAACACCTCGTTTTTGAGCTTCTAAAACTATACTATACAAATTCTTTTGTTGCTCTGATGCGGGGCCCATAACGACGGTTCGAGTCATATCTGAATGAAACCCTTTATACACAGCGCCAAAATCAAAGGTGATAAAATCACCGGCCTCTATAATCTTATCACTAGCCACACCATGAGGCATACTTGAGCGATTGCCGGATGCTACAATTGTTGCAAATGAAGGTTCCTCTGAACCTCGTTTTAACATTTCTGATTCGAGTATGATACGCGCGTCATTCTCCGTCATACCCACCTTTAATTGCGGTAATAATGCTGCAAATGCATCGTCTCCAATTTTAGCAGCTTTACGCATTAATTCTAATTCATCTTCTCGTTTTACAGCACGTAATTTTGCAAAATTGATAGATGTAAAATTAAAGCGTTCATCTAAAGTATCACATAAGGTTTCATATGTATCAACAGGCATATATTTTCCTTCAATACCAAAGAGACCATCGTGGATGTGATTGTCATTAAAAATATCTACAAGAGTATCCATAACTGATGTTTCATATTGAATAACCTCATAGCCTTCACATTGTTTTGTAGCTTGCTCTGTATATCTAAAATCGGTAATCATGAAAGCTTTATCTTGTGTGACAATAGCAAATCCTGTAGTACCTGTAAAACCAGCAAAATAATGTAAATTTATAGGGTCAATTAAAACGACACCAGTTAATTCTTGCTCTTTAATATACTTTTGTAGCTGATTTAATCCGTTCATAATCATGCTCCTAGTCTATAAAGTACACCTTATAATACCATAAAATGCCTATATTGAATAGATTTTCATACTATTTTTTAAAGTCTACTACATCTTGGTCGTCTATTTCTGAATATGTATTAATAGCCTCAATGCCATTTAATGTAATATGACCTATGGACAATCTCTTTAAATAGGTAACTTCGCCTCCAGCGGCCCCAATCATACGTTTAACTTGATGGTACTTGCCTTCTTCAATGGTTATATGTAGAGACTGTTCAGAAAGAACGTCTATATTAGCCGGTTTACATTGGGTTCCATCCCCTAATACTATCCCTGTTTCTATACGTTCAATACCTTCTTTTGTGAGTTTACCATTAAATTCCACATAGTATACCTTCGGTACATGTTTGTGTCCATTAATGATAGAATGCGCCCAAATGCCATCGTTTGTGAGTAATAATAGACCTTCTGTATCTTTATCTAGGCGTCCCACAGGAAATACACCCATTTTCTTAAACTCAGGTGGTAATAAATCCATCACTACAGGATGCGTAGGATCTTCTACAGCCGTAATATATCCAGCAGGTTTATGAAATTTAATATAATACTGTTGTTTTGTTGATATTTGTACGCCATCAACTGCAATGATATCATCATCTATATGTATGGATTGGTCTTTTTTTAGGATAACAGCACCATTTACAGTAACACGTCCATCCCTTATAATTTGGTGAACCTCTTTGCGACTACCAAAGGCTTTATTGGCTAATAGTTTATCTAATCGCATCTTAATTCCTCTTTCATAGTGTTTGAAAGAATCAATTATACATGCCCTCTTAAATTATCTACGTGAGCAGTATCATTTAATAAGTTTAAAATATTATGGTCCGATGGTCCCATACCATTGTAAAATACGCGATTAATTGCTGTATTACCTTGGCTGAAATTCCAACAGTGACCAATGGGAATATCAAGCATTTTACATAAAAGTGTACGAATCGTCCCACCATGACAGGTTATTAAAATTGTTTCGTCATCATCATTTTGGTTTATAAATTCTGAAAGACCATCCCATGCACGATTTTGTACTTCTTGAAAACTTTCTCCATTTGGTAGCTTGACAATATCAGGTTGTCGATACATTTGATCAATAAGGCCTGGCCATCGTTCTTCGATTTCTGAGAACAATAATTTTTCCCAGTCACCAAAATCAATCTCTCGCAACCGAGAATCTACTGTAATATCGATATTTCGATTACCACGAATCGTTTCTGCTGTTACGAGTGCTCTAGATAGATCACTTGATAAAATACGATCAAAATGTACATCCTTCAATGCATTAGCGCAAGCTTTTGCCTGTGCTATTCCATTGTCATTCAAAGGAACATCGGTTATACCTTGATAGCGACCTATCTTATTCCATTCTGTTTCGCCATGTCTAATAATATATAATGTTTTCATGTTGTGTTCCTATTTCTCAAATATGGTACTTAATAAATGAATAAGTTCCACGTTGTGTGCATGATCTTTTATAGCAATCCGCATCCATTTTGGACCTAACCCTTTATAATTAGCACAGCTACGAATTAATAGATTATGTTTTTCTAATCTATTTTGTACATCTGTAACTGAAATATCAGGATTATTAATTTCAATTAAGATATAATTTGCAGATGGCTTATAGACTACTAAGTCTTTAATAGCAGGTAATGATTCATACATATACTTTGCTTCATTAGCCAATACCATCTTACTATCGTTAATATACTTAGTATCGTTTAGTGCAGATTCAATATAAGCTTGTGCCAATGTATTTACAGACCATGCAGGAATATATTGACGCAATTCTTGTATTAATGTAGGATTGGCAAACACTGCACCAATACGAAGTCCAGGTACAGCATAAAATTTTGTAAAAGAATGTACGATAATTACATTGTCATATTGATTAATGAGTTCGCGCATAGAGTGGCTATTGTCTCGTAACGATTCATTACCAATAAAATCAATAAATGATTCATCGATAACAAGTAAACTATTAGCATCCTTTAACATTTGTGCTAATACTTTGATTGATTGTTTATCCAACAATGTTCCATCTGGATTATTAGGGTTACCTAAAAATACGATAATGCGTCCATCTTGACCTTTTAATTCAGCAGCAAATGTTTGTAATGCTAAATAAGGTACTTCAAAATATGGGGTGCCATCATCATTTTGTCGCTGACGATAAAAAATTTCCCTTACCGGTATGTTCGCAGCATCCATAGAGGCTTGGTATTCAGAGAAACCAGGCGCAGGAACAAAAGCCCCTGTAAATCCAGATAATCGTCCAACTGCATAGATGAGCTCTGCAGCTCCGTTACCAAGAAGTATAGAATCTTTTTCTATACCATATACATCGGCAATAGTATTCATAACATCATCATTTGTAACATCTGGATAATGAGATATATATCGCAACCGTTCGTTTAGTGCTTCTAAGCCTTTTGGACTAGGGCCTAATAGATTAATATTGGCACTAAAATCAGTTACTTCAGATAGATTTATTTTGCGGTCATGAGAAAATTTAAAGATATTTCCACCATGTGTATCTGGCATAGGAGATCCTCCTTTATCGTTTTATATATGTTAGTCCTTCATTTGTTGTTTCCACAATATCAATATATTGTAAGGTAGGTAATTTTTTTTCGATGTATCGCTTACATTCATCGATAGCCGTATAATCACTTGGAAATAATAGACCCATTATTGTACCACTGTGAGCAATGATTGTACCGACGCTATGAAAAGCATTACCAATGTCATGAAATTCATATAAATTGGGTTTATATAAAATACGTTGATTAGCAAAGGCACTCAATGTAGCGGCCTGTCCTATCAACGTAATATCATGTGTTTCTAGACCTTTTTTGAAGAGCTCTAGTGATTCCCTAATGATAGGCTCTTTCTCCTGTATTTTATGGGATAAATCTTTTTGCTGATTAAAAGAGATGGTATCAATAGTACCACCTTCATCAAATATGAGTATTTTTAAAGGCGGACACGTTCCTAAAAAATTACAGATGGCCCCATTTATATAATCAAATTGTGTAATGCCAGGATAAAAAGCAGCATCCGTCGGCTCTACTGATAAACAGATGGTTTCTAGTTCTTTTGGTGTTAATGCTCTATTACATGATAAAGCAGTGGCCATTGCTGCTACTGCTATATCTGCAGAGCTAGATGCCATTCCTTTTCCTTGAAGAATATCTGATCTTATATAGATAGCAGTATTGTCACGGCTGGGAATATGTAAAATATCCTTTACTAAGTTGCGAGCTTGACTCGACTTTGGTTGTAAGGAGCAATAATAGTGTGGCAATGGATGTATCACCTGGCTCAGCGCATAGGAATAGCGGTTGATTGGACATGTCACAAGAAATGATTGTCCATCAATAGCCCCTTGGATAAATTCCCCACAGGTGCCTGGAGCCCGAACATAATAAGTCACTAAATCCTCCTCATACAATAAAACTATCTATGTATAATTAAATGATCAAAAAATGGGAGCTTTCACAACAGAAGATAATAATGTCAACGTAATTATATATACTAATATCAACAAGACCTCTGTTACTTCTACTACGAATCCATATGTATCACCAGTCGTTCCACCTAGTTGTTTAACTATATAATGATTGATAATACGATTAATGATATAGCTAACGATCATCGAGAAAATATTGATTTCCATTAAGCCTACCAAAGCGTATGCTAGGCCAAAAATAGCTATGTTATATGGTATAAATGGAATCGAAAGTATACTTGTTATACCTAAAGCGATTGCATATAGTAACGATAAAAGTAAACAAATAATAATAGGCATACAGAAAGTAGAAATCGTGCTCCATGTAATGACATGTTTTGGTGCATATACTGCAAAGGCCTGCCCCATACCTGATTTTCGAGCATATGGATAAGAGCGAATACTTAAAATCAATGTGTATCTACTCATGAGAGGCATCATTACAAGTATAATAGGTATAAATTCAGGAATAGGAATTGCAGTTAACAGTTGCCATTTTAACAATGTGATAAATACAAAAGCTACAACCCCAAAAGAACCTACACGGCTATCCTTCATTATTTCTAGTTTTTTCTCTCTTTCGCGTCCAGAAAAAAGTCCATCACTTGTATCCATTAATCCATCAGCATGTAAGCCACCGGTGAACAAAAATTCACTGATAACGATAATAAGCATTAATGGCATAGGTGACAAAAATTGAGAGAATATAAAATAAATTAGGGTTAAAAATATACCGATGATCAATCCAACAAAAGGAAATGTACCAACAGACTTACCAAAATCTTCCATGGACCATTCTGTTTGATTTACTATTTTTAGTCTAGTTAGAAATTGTAAAGCTATAAAGAAAGGTGTCATCTATGTATTACTCCATAAATTGATAAGCGACTATAGTGGTGATGATTATCATAAGTATTGTTGACAAATACATCATATATATAGATCGAGTAATATGTAGTCGATTTAGTGTTTCTAATGCATCACCCATATATTCACGAAACGTCATCTTTTTAAAGTACTGGTTATAACCGCCTAGGCGAATGTGCAATGCACCTGCTACAGGCGCTTCTGCATAGCCCCCATTAGGGCTAGGATGTTTATAGGCATCGCGAAGACCAATACGAAATGCGGATTTGCCATCAAATCGTAATATAAAGGCCGAAATAACTAATAATAGGAATGTTAGTCGTGCTGGAATCCAATTTAATATATCATCTAAACGCGCAGCTACACGGCCAAAGAACATATATTTTTGGTTCTTATATCCCAACATGGAATCCATAGTATTAGCTGTGCGATATAATATAGCTCCTATAGGACCACCTAATATAAAGAAAAATAGTGGTGAAATTATGCCATCAATAGTATTTTCTGATATCGTTTCTACTGTGGCTCGAGTGATTTCACTTTCATCAAGATCTTCTGTATCGCGCCCTACAATCCATGAAACGCGATGTCTTGCATCATCGATACGGCCTTGTTTAAGCAATCTATTAATTTCAAATCCAGCCGCGCCTAATGAACGAGGTGAAATTGTAATGTACACGATGAGAACTTGAATAAAATATTCTACCCATTCATTAATGAGACTACCAATCCATAGAATCAATGAGGCTATGATATAAATGGTTAACAATATAAATCCAACTGCAATACCACCATACCAAAGTTTTTTTGTATCATTATCTGCATCTTTATAAAATACAGCCTCATAAAATGATATGACACGACCAATTAGGGCAACAGGATGAAACTTACTATTGGGATCCCCAATAATCGTATCAATAATAAATGCCAAAATTGGAATACACACATAGTTGTAGTGTTTAAACCACTCTAAGAGAATGTTTAAATCCATTAATATCACCCATTATCCTTTAATAGAGTCATAATGTAATCCATATCCAAATGTTCTTCTACGATGTCTGCTAAACGATTATACGCATTGTTTTTATGTTCGAAATAATGGAAAACAACAGGTGTTTCATCTAATCCTTTACGTAAACGCAATTGATTTATAATAAAACGACGGAATTCATCATTATCAAAAACACCATGAATGTAGGTACCCATAACTTGATGACGACCATCGATAAACCCATCTACGACCGATATAGGAGTTTCACTACGTTTAGTAATGGTAAAACAACGTTTTACAGTATCATCATTTGGTGTTGTATCCCCCATATGAATTTCATAGCCTACAAGTTCACTACCAGAAAATGTACCGTTAAGGAAATGTAAATTCTCAACATCAAATGTGACTTGATGTGTCGTTTTTTGATCCTTCATGGTTGTAGTAGAGTTAACTAAACCGAGACCTTCACTCTCCTCAATATCCCCTTCCATGTGATGCGGATCATATATAGCAGTACCAAGCATTTGGTTACCACCGCAAATACCGATTACAGGAGTTCCTTTTTCTGCTAGCTCTTTAATCTCATTAGCTAAGCCGGAGTTTTTTAAATATGTTAAGTCAGCCAATGTATTTTTAGAACCTGGTAAAATAATCAAATCAGGCGTACCAATAACATCTCCAGAACCGACAAAACGAACGGATACATCTGGTTCATAATTCAATGCATCAAAGTCTGTAAAATTAGAGATTTTAGGAGTTTGGATTACAGCAATTTGAATATCTTTAGAACCTACATTCTTTTTATTTTCCAAAGCTACAGAATCTTCCTCGTCAATATCAAGGTTTTCTATAGCGGGAATAACACCAACTACTTTTTTACCTGTTTTTTCTTCGATGAAAGTCAATGCTGGTTCTAATAACTTAATATCGCCACGGAATTTATTAATTACAATTCCCTTTATTAAATCGCGTTCTTCTGGTTCGAGTAATTCTAATGTACCAACAATAGAAGCAATAGCACCACCTCTATCTATATCGGCAATGAGAAATACAGGCGCTTGTGTCATTTTAGCAATACGCATATTTACGATATCATTAGCTTTTAAATTAACCTCAGCAGGACTACCAGCCCCTTCGATGACAATCATTTCAAAATTTTCATCGAGAAAGGCAAGAGATTCTTTAACCTTATCAAGAGCTGTTAAGGAGTAATGGGTATGATATTCTTTAGCACTATAGACACCAACTGGTTTCCCCATTAATACAACCTGAGAGGACTGATTTCCTGTAGGTTTAAGCAACACAGGGTTCATCTGTACAATAGGATCAATACCAGCTGCTTCAGCTTGGGCAACTTGAGCACGGCCTATTTCATCACCCCATTTAGTTACATAGGAGTTTAAAGCCATATTTTGTGCTTTAAATGGCACAGTTTTATAGCCCATTCGATAAAGAATGCGGCATAATGCAGTACATAAAATACTTTTGCCTACATTAGAGCTCGTTCCTTGGAACATGATTTTTTTAGCCATTTATATGAACCTCCTGAGATTTTAATTCTATGGTTACTCCACTAATTGTTAAGTACATTTTATTGGCAGCACTAGCAACCTCTCGATTTACACGACCAGTTATATCGCGGAAATATCTTGCCAATTTATTTTCCGGTACAATACCTAATCCAATTTCATTGGTCACAAAAATAACAGTTTTATCATTACTGTTATTAATGTCTTGTAATAATAGTCGCAGCTCTTCTAAAATAATAGATTCAATACGATTAGAATCTTCCTGCGTATTGATATCCCCATGAGCGAAGACGTGATTTGATGTAAACATTGTAAGACAATCAATCAAGATGACATCACTTACATTCTTAATTTGTTCCCAATTTTTGTGTAAGTGTAGTGGAATTTCGAAGGTAATCCACTCTTTACCACGGCGCAATTGATGCTTTTTAATACGATCTTTCATTTCGTCATCAAAAGCTTGCCCTGTAGCAACATATGCCTTTCGTCCTTTTAAGGATAAGGCTAATTGTTCTGCAAATTCACTTTTTCCACTACGAGCTCCTCCGGAGCATAGAATAATTGTAGATTTCATAAAGCACCTATACAAGTATATATAATTTCTGTATCATTATTAGTATAACAAAAGGAGATACACTATGGAAATTATGAATATGAAATTAAAAATGATGTCTACCCTTTGGGAAAACACATATCGTGTAGCTATTGAAGATGGTCAGGGTGGATATATTGGTACATGTCGTGTGGTAGTTAATGTACCTTTAGATCCTTCTGAATTGCCTCCTAATGCACCTATTGTGGAACCACAACTGTTTGTATTAGTAGAGGATTTTTCTTTTGATGCATCTAAAATTATAAATTTTGAGACTACATTAGCAGATTTATTGCGTGAAAAATTTAGATATCAAATTCCTCATATCTTCTTTTTCTATCCAAGTCCACACGATGTATTAAATCAAGAAATTACACAATCTTAATAAAGAAAAAAGCTATGTGAAGACATAGCTTTTTTTATTTATTCCTCTCCGATTTCTTCTTCTACACGACTCAATATGAAGCATAAATCAGATAGTCGATTTAAGTATCGCAAATTAGATTCATGTACGCTTTCACCAGCGTCTAATACACGCCATAAATCACGTTCTGCACGACGAGCAACTGTTCTAGATACATGTAAGTAAGCAGAAGATTTATTCTCACCAGGTAGAATAAATTCTGCAAGAGGTTCTAATTTTGCATCAAAACGGTCGATAACCTTTTCCAAATGTTTTACTTGTTGATCTGTTATTTGTGCTACTTGATTCAAGCTAGCAATATCAGCCATTAACGTCCATAAGGAACGTTCTATATCGAGTAACTCAGCTTGTACTCTTACGTTCTTTGCATAGGCTCGAGCTAATCCCAAGAAGGCTTGAAGCTCATCAATCGTACCATAGGCTTCAACGCGAAGAGAAGATTTCTTTACACGTTCACCTGTATAAAGACCTGTTGTACCTTGATCACCTGTTTTTGTATAAACACTACTACCCATGGCCGTACCTCCTAATTAGATGTTATTTATATTCTGGGAACCATAAATGAATTTCACGTGCTGCTGAATCAACTGAATCAGATGCATGTACAACATTAGAATCCATAGTTAAGGCATAGTCACCGCGAATACTACCAGGTGTGGCATCTACAGGATTAGTTGCACCATTGATAGTACGTACAGAAGTAACGGCATTTTTACCAGCTAGTACAAAAGCTAGTACAGGTCCAGAAGTGATAAAATCAACCAATTCACCAAAGAATGGTTTATCTTTATGCTCTGCATAATGTTCTTGTGCTAATTCTATTGGAGTTTGAAGTAATTTCATAGCTTTAATGATTAAGCCTTTACGTTCATAACGTGTAAGAATTTCACCACAGATTTGACGTTTTACACCATCTGGTTTAATAAGAACTAAAGTTTCTTCCATCTTTAAACCTCCCTTTTATTAAAATCTATAATGTGGATTTAGAGATAGTTTTTTCAATCTAGCAATTCGATCCTTAGTACTAGGATGTGTGCTAAAAAGATTCGACAAACTAGCACCAATACCCATCATAGGATTAATTATAAACATATGCGCTGTAGCATTATTGGCATTTGGTAATGTTCCATATTTAGAATATTCTTCGATTTTAGCCAATGCCGATGCAAGTCCTAAAGGGTTCTTGCTTAACATAGCCCCACCCTCATCAGCTAAATATTCACGAGTACGAGAAATACTCATCTGAATAATAGCAGCTGCTATAGGCGCTAAAATAACCATACCAATCAACGCAAGTGGATTGATATTATCATCGCGATCATCAGAACGACCACCAAAGAACATACCAAATTGGGCAATAGTAGATATAGCGCCTCCAATAATGGCAGCAATAGTACTAATTAGGGTATCACGATTTTTAACATGTGTTAATTCATGACCTAATACGCCCGCTAATTCATCATCTGTTAATAAACGTTGAATTCCTGCTGTTACAGCTACCGCAGCATGTTCTGGATTACGACCAGTTGCAAATGCATTTGGTACGTCCGTAGGGATGATATAAACCTTTGGCATTGGTAGTTTACCGTTTTTAGCCAATTGTTCAACCATACCATATAGTTTTGGGTTTGATTGAGCGGTAACTTGTTGTGCATTGTATTGTGCTAACACAATCTTATCGCTATACCAATACGATGCTATTGACATGCCTGCAGATATGATGAACATTAACATCATTCCACGAGCGCCGCCAAAGGCATCGCCTAATAATACTAGTATCACTATTAAAGTGGCTAGTAACATTGTTGTTTTAAAATTATTCATAGAGTCCTCCAACATAAGTTTTTGGACTATGCCTTAACTAGATTTATTATACCACATTTTGAATAGTTGTGGCCCCTGCTGTATCTGCCTCTAACACATATACCTTGTTCTCAATACCATGGAAATCAAAGATTTGCCCCATTGCATCAGCTACTGTTTGTACGTGAGCTTTATCTGTATATGCAATCAAGGTAGAACCAGATCCACTGATAGTTGCACCATAAGCTCCAGCGGCTTTTGCGGCTGAGAATACCTTATCACAATGTGGAATCAACGTTTTTCGATACGGTACATGGAGATTATCCTCTAAGGCAACCGCAAGATTATCCAATTGGTTCGTAATTAAACTAGTTACAAATAACGATGCATGACTCACATTTTGAACAGCCTCTTTAAAAGGCACATGATTTGGTAATACAGATCGTGCATATTCTGTAGAAACTAATACCTCTGGTACGACTACAGCAAAATGAAGTGATTCCGGTACAGGGATTACTGTATTCAACACTTTATCTTTCAAACCTGTAGCGCAACAAAGATTACCAAAAATGGCTGGTGCCACATTATCTGGATGGCCTTCCATACGATTGGCAATGATGAGTAACTCTTCTTTTGAAAGTGGTTTATTTACGAGATTGTTTGCTAGTAAAAGCCCACCTACAATAGCAGTACTACTACTGCCAAGGCCACGTGATGGCGGAATCAGTGTTTCTGAAGTTATATGACCATATTGTATTGGTTCTTGTGCTTTAGCAAATACTTGTTCAATAGCTATACCAATGAGATTCTTTTTAGGGTCTTCTTTTTCTAATATGTCTGCGCCATATCCATGAAATGTATAGCTAAATGATGTAGCATTTGCATCAGGTGTAAATTCAAAAATATTATATAAATTTAATGCTAGTCCAAGGCAATCAAATCCTGGACCGCAGTTGGCACTTGTAGCAGGCACTTGTACACAAATTGTTGTCATAATATTACGCTTCCATAATTCTGATTACACTGCATACATCTTTCACAGATCGCAAGCTGTTAAAAGAATCAATTAAATTTAAAATATAGGAATGTGGACATTTAGAAGTCACAATAGCAAGTACTGCTGTTTCAGGATCTTTATTTCGTTGAACAATCGAAAGAACAGAAATTTTTTGCTCTGCTAATTTTGTAGCAATCTTTGCAAGAACACCAGTTTTATTATCAACAGCTAATCTCATATAGTAACTGGATTGTATTTTACCTGGGGAATAAATATTCTTTTGGTCAAAGTAGAATGGTTTAAAACGTCCTGTAGATTCAAAAGCTACATTTTTAGCTACTTCCATAATATCGCTAACAACGGAGCTGCCTGTTGGTAAACTACCGGCGCCACGTCCATAGAACATGGCATCATCAATGCCATTACCCTTGATATAAATTGCATTGTACGAGCCGCGTACAGATGCAAGTGGATGTGTTAATGGTACGAAAGCAGGGTATACATTGAGAGATAAACCCTTTGACGATTCTTTTGCAATGCCAATAAGTTTAATATTGTATCCGAATTCCTTACCAAAGGAAATATCTTCTGTATCAATTTTAGTAATACCTTCTACAGTTACATCCTCGAAGAATATACGACGGTTAAAGCTAATGGATGCTAAAATAGCAAGTTTGCGAGCTGCATCTAATCCTTCTACATCGGCAGTTGGATCAGCTTCTGCATAGCCTAAATCTTGAGCCTCTTTTAATACATCCCCGTAGCTTAATCCTTCATCTGTCATTTTAGATAAAATAAAGTTTGTTGTACCATTCATGATACCAACAAGTTCAGTAATGCGATTACCGCCAAGGGAATCGTATAATGTTCTAATAATTGGAATGCCACCTAATACAGATGCTTCAAAACGTAAATCTACGTGGTTTTTATACGCTAAGTCAAATAAATATGGGCCTGCTTCTGCTAATAAATCCTTATTGGCTGTAACAACACTTTTTCCATGTTTTAAAGCTGCTTCAACACAATCTTTCGCAAATGTTGTGCCCCCCATTAATTCAACGACAATAGCAATCGATTCATCATTAAGCACATCATCAATGTTAGTCACGTATTGTGCAGTGCTTGGTAGTGTAATATTTGTGTATTTATCTGGGTTGCGAACAAATATTTTTGAAATCTCGATAGTTACACCGCTTCTGTTAGTAATCAAATCGGCATTATCTTGTAATAAATTAAATGTTCCTTGGGAAACAGTACCAAATCCTAATAAGGCTATTTTAACGGTCTTCATAATGGTCCTACTCTCTTCTGACTGGTCAATATAGCATTTATATTATGCTTGACCTAAAATTTCTACTTTAATAATTCCTTTCATATTGCGAATATCATGTAATAATTCCTCTAAGGAACCTTGCAAGTTTTTGGTTTCGAAAGAAATACTACTATTAGCAATACCCTGTAATGGAATATCTTGATTTATGGTCAAGATACTTCCGTTTTTATCGGCTATTGCTTTTAAAACACTTGATAACATACCTGATTCATTGGACATTGAAACGGTAATACTAACAATTTTTCCTTGAGCAATCTCAAAAAATGGAAATACATAATCTTTATATTTATAATAAGCAGATCGACTTAAATCCATTTTCTCAACAGCTTCATTTATGGTTTTTACTTCACCTAGTTTCAAAATCTCTTTTACTTTAATCGTTTTCTTAATCGCTTCTGGTAAAATATCTTCTTGAACTAAATAAAATTTGTCCTTTTTCGGTTTTATCATACTAATTCTCCTTACATTAATTAGATGTTTCCTGAGCAACAAACTGACGTCCATATAAAGTTAATACTGCATACATACCTATAAAAAATGGCACATATTCTGCCATCACACGCCACGCCACAGCTATAATACCTACAGTGCCACTCGGTACGAATGGTGCAAAAAGTAAAATGAATAATCCTTCAGCAATACCTGTTCCCCCTGGAGTGGGTGCAAAATAAAGTATTAAATTCAACAATATCATTCTATCTAATATCGTAATAATTGGTACATCAGTAGTAAAAGCAAACATCAATGCCGGTGCTATACAGTATAAGCATAATAAACTTAATCCTGATTCGATAAATACAATAAAGGATTGAGTAGGTTTTTTATACAATAATGCAAGCCCTTGATTTAGTGTTTCTAATTTCGCCAACCAATCTTTGGTCTTATGGGCCTTAAAACGTTGTGCTAAATTATATACGAATTTCCTCATATATACCGTTTGTAAAAGATATGTTCCTAATAAGGTGGCCATGACGGCCAAGAAGGAAAATAGTAATAACATATCTCTTGAAATATATGGTATTTCTATGGAGTCATATAAAAACACAATCGGTAACATGATGACTAAAAACATGATTGAAAAAACCGTACGTATCAATACGATAGGAGTTCCCTTACTTATCGGGACATCATAGCTTCTTAATACGAGTACTTGAGCCACTGCTCCACCACTGGCACCTGGTGTGAGCATAGCCATAAAATAGTTGCTAAATATAACCCGAAGTACAGCTTTTATTGATAAATGATAACCGCCAATTTTTACAAGGCGCTGCAATCTTAATCCATCAAAATACATCCCTAAAGCAAGTGCAATAATGGCAAGCAACAAAGATTCACCATTAAAAGTTGTTATTGTTTTAAGGGCTTCTAAATCGATAGTATAATAAATGATTCCTAAAGATACGGCAAAAAGTAGGACAAACATGAATATGCCGCGTCTCATCATCTTACTCATAACAAATCCCCATAATTAATGAGTTCTATATTATGTTGTGAAATATATCTACGTATATTATCGGATGTCATAGCAGATAGTTCATCTTGCCAATGATAACCCCAATTATATTGCTTTCTTAAAACTTCATCACTAATGCCTGGATGCGTCATAATTTCATGGGCCCCAGATAGAGAGCTAACTTGTTTTAAAATCGATAATAATTCTGTTTCTCCTAAAGCACCACCATTAATCATACCCCAGAAGTATTGTGTAAAGTAAATCCCTTTGTCGCGAATGCTAGGCAATGCTTGAGCAGCCACGGTGCTCAAACTACATTTCCCCATAATACGAACAGGATTATGCACGCCATTTAAAAATGTTATTTTTTCATTTGGTACCCGTATAGCTTTAATTTTATATCGCATAGCTTGCTCTAAAACTATAGGTAGAATACTAGGTAATACATGCATATGTTGGTGTCCATCAATATGAGTTACATTTACACCAGATTCCATAATTTTAGAAACTTGCTTTGTAATCTCTGTTCTCACTTCATCATAATTAATAGAGCCACTATATATGCGCTTCATAAACTCTATATAATTATCAACAAAAACACCTTCTTTTGTTACAAGACTAGGAATTTCACTAGGATCACTTACAGGGGCGATTCCTCCCACCAAAGCTATATGAATACCTATACCCAACTTTGGATATTCCTTTGCCATATCTACTGCTTCATTAAAAGCAGCACCACTTGCCAATATAGATGTGCTTGTAATAGCACCTTTAGTATGCCCTACGATAATACCTTCATTTATAGCTGAATGAAGGCCAAAATCGTCAGCATTTATAATTAATTTTGACATATGCGTGCCTCTTTATTCGTAAAAACGGAAAAACAATGTTCACCCAGAAAAGATATATGTTATTTTAACAAATACAGGTATATAAAATCAATACAAAACAGCAATACTTGTATACTGGAAACGGACTTTTTATATCGTTTTCACATAATTTATATACCCTTCTATCATAGATAATCATATTTTATACTACTATAGAAAATTATATACCCTGTCATCAAAAATGATCGATGACAGGGTATCGTTATAATATATTAAATTTGTTCTCTTACCTTATACATACATAGGGCGGCCGCAATTGATACGTTTAAAGATTCTATATCACCATACATGGGAATTGTAATAGCCTGATCACACATTTCAATAATTTCTTTAGACACTCCATTTCCTTCATTACCGAGTATAATCATGGTTCGTTTAGGATATGAAATGGTATGATAAGGTTTTGCATTTTCTAGTGAGGTAACATAGGTTTTTATCGTATTATCCTTTATGAAATCATAAAATTCAGATAATGTTACATCTTCAAAAATCGGAATATTACAAAGCGCACTCATCGTACTACGTACGCATTTTTCGTTATAAGGATCTACGGTTCCTTTTAACAAGAATATACCTTTTGCACCAGCAGCCACCGCTGTACGAATTATGGTACCTAAGTTTCCCGGATCCTGTACACCATCTAGTGCGACATATAATCCATCCTCTACTATCAATGAATGCAAATCATTAACACATTTTTTCGCTATACCTAGTATACCCTGTCCGTTTACAGAGTGCTCAATTTTATCAAATATTGGATCTTGTACTACATAGACGGAAGAAACAGTAAAACCTTTTTGCACTAGTGGTTCCAATTCACTTCGCTTTGATTCTCTAATTAAAATAGAGCGCAAAAAATCTTTTTTTCCTATATCCGTTACAGCACGAATGCCTTCCACCGTATATTCACCAAATTTTTGCCGATATTTTCGCTGTTGTAAACTGATAATATGTTTTATAGTCTTATTGTCTTTCGATTGAATATAATCTATTTTTGGTGATTCCATAACTCGTAAAAATCCCCCTTATGTTGCATAAGCTCATCAAATGTTCCATCTTCCACAATCTTACCATAAGAAAGAACTAGAATTCTATTTGCTTTTTGTACAGTTGATAAACGATGTGCTACATTTATAATTGTTTTTTCACCACGTATAGTTTCAATACTTTCTTGAATTTGTGATTCCGTATGACTATCGATATTTGCCGTTGCTTCATCAAGCAATAAAATCGGTCTATTTAAAATCAACGTTCTTGCAAAGGCTAATAATTGCTTTTGGCCATCTGATAATAGCGATCCCAAATATCCTACTGATGTTTGATATCCATCTGGCAAAGATTCAATCATATCGTGTAATTTGACCTTTTTACTAGCGTCTATAATAGTGTCCATAGAGATAGAGGAATCATATAAATTGAGATTATCTTGAATTGTACCTTTAAATAAGTACGCATTTTGAAATACATAGCCCATAATATTTCTAATCATTGAAGAATCATATTGGCTAATATCATGACCATTAATATAAATGTTGCCTTTTGTAGGGCGCAATATGCCCATCAATAATGAAAGTAATGTTGATTTTCCACTACCAGATAGTCCTACAATACCAAGATATTCCCCTTTTTTTACTGTAAAAGAAATGTTATTCAAAGCATATACATCACTGTTATCATAGGAGTAATACACATCTTTTAATTCGATGGTATCAATCGTTTTAAATTCATTGGGAACAGTTGTTATCAACTCGCACTTCGGTTCATCCAAAATAGGAATCAATCGTTCTGCACCGGCCAATGCACTTTGCAAGGAATTATATTTATCAGCAATTTCTTTCATCGGTTGAAAGAATCGATCCATATATTGTATAAATGCAAATACCGTGCCTGCATCTGCTACGGATTCTAATAGATTTGTCATTGTAAAAATAACAATAAGTGCCACAAAGAACAAACCATCTACGAGAGGTCTAAAAATAGAAAATGTTGTAACCTCAAATATACCGGCTTTTAAAAACTCACGATTAACAGAATCGTACCGTTGTTCAATACTTCTTTCACCTAAATAAGTTTTTACAATTAATATGTAATTCAACAATTCTTTGATGCTTGAATTAGATGCAGCTACAGAAGAACGAACTTGTCTAAAAGCTTTTCTGGAAAATTTTTGATACACCCAAATAATAAACCCCATTATAGGAATCAACAAGGTCATAACAATTGCTAAGGGCACATTAATAGCATACATAAAAGCTAATATGCCTAAAATCATCAATGCACTGCTTATGAGTTTTAGCAATACATCTGTATATAATGTACGCAATGATTCTACGTCATTGGTAATACGGGTCACCCAATTACCTATAGGCAAAGACTGAAAATCTTCGGCCGATTTATGAAGAATTTTTTCAAATACCGTACTGCGTATATGAAAAATAATTTTCTGCCCAAATGTAGATAATAAATAGTTTTGTAAGAGAATAAAGACAATGCTGCCAACTATAGTTAATGCATATAGTCCAGCATAATGCTGAATAGTATTCAAATCTTTCATAGCAAAGCCTAAATCGATAGCTTGTTTAGAAAGATATGGACGTATAAGCGAGCATAATAGATTACTAATAAGGGCTATACTAGCCAAAATGAGTAGCCATAAATAAGGCCTAATATATTTTGTTAAATATGTAAATAGGCGCCAATCATTATACTTTAGTTTCATTATTGGGCCTCCTTATTTTGAGCTGTATACATCTGATAATATAAACCGTTTTTACACATTAACTCATCATGTGTTCCAACTTCACAAATTCTACCTTCATCAAATACAATGATACGATCCGCATGCTTGATTACCTCTAGTCGTTGAGATATACATAAGATGGTTTTATCCTTTGTAGATTGCAATACTTGTAATATTTTATCTACAGTTATGGCATCTAAAGCAGAGAAGCAATTATCTAATAATAAGTAAGGTGCATTTTTGTAAAATCCACGTGCAATATTGATGCGCTGTTTTTGACCACCTGATAAATCGCGCCCTTCCTCTGCTAATACGCTTAATGGATTCTCCAAATCCTTTCCTAAGTCACGATATAATTGAGCTTTTTTGGCTGCTTCAGCAACGGTAGTATGATTTTTATTTTCATAACCGAAGCTAATATTGTCAGCAATTGTTGAACTTAGTAGATATGACTGGGTTGGTACATAAGAAATCGAATTTCTAACAGTACCAATGGGCAGTGTCGTAATATCTTGATTATTAATATAAATAGTCTTTGATGGAGCTTTTTGAAGCCCTAATAACAATTTGAAGAGTGTACTTTTACCAGAGCCAGGCTTACCCACTATACCTACAAACTCTCCTTTTTTGAAGGTAATATTAATTTGACGTAATGCAGGTGATTTAGATTCATCATAGGTAAAATTTAAATATTTTATATCAATATCGCCTAAACCAAGTTGTTTACCATCAGTGTCATTACATTCTGCAGGTAGACTCATAAAATCAATAATTCGATCAAGGGAGGCCATCCCCTTTTGAACTATGGCTACTAATGAACCTAAAGAAATCAATGGGCCTATAATAAGCATAATAAAAGCATTGATTGTAACGAATTCACCGACAGTCATAAAGCCTTCTACGGCTAAAGTACCACATATATACATACTAATACTGATACATATAAATGGCGCAATCATAGTTAGAGGCGATAAAATAGCATCAAGAACAGCTACACTCATATTATCGGAATAGTTTTTCTTGTTAATACGATTAAACAATCCTCCTATAATCGATTCTTTATTAAAAGCTCGAATAACATCCATGCCTTGGAATAGTTCTTGCCCAAATTCTGTCATGTCACTATATGTGGTTTGAGCCTGACGTTGTTTCTTTCGTAAGCGCCGACCTAGCGTAAAAATTGAACCTAAAATAAAAATAACCGGTGTCATAATCTTTAAGGCTAAAATAAAATCTATTTTTTGAATTAATATGATAGAGCCCAATATAGAATATAAAATAATATCAACAACAATCATAACACCTAAACCTAGGGCAACGCGTAATGATGTAACATCATTTGTCATTAAAGCCATTACCTTACCAGGTCCGTTAACATCATAATATGTAGTAGGAATTTCTAAAGCACGAGCACATAATTTTTGGCGGAATAAATACTCCATGCGTCGGATAGATCCTAATAATGTTCTACGTGATATAACTTTCAATACAGTAATAATGATTAATAAACCAATGAAATAAAATATATAAAGGGTTAAGCCCTCTTTATTATGACTCAATGTATCGATGGCACTACCAATTAATTGTGGTACGATTAAAAAAGCTACATCGATTGCGATTAGCATAGTTAATCCAATGAGATAATATATACCTTCACGACGAAAAAATTCCTTGAAAATTGCATATGGATTCATCGACTACCTCCTGTTTTCTTTCTATCGTACCATTTACTACATAATTCTTCTACCTAAAACAGTAAACTAAACTATATCCAAAATTAATAACAAACTATATCGAAAAAATTAGTTTACTAAAATGGATAGAAATGGTATACTAACCATAGAAACATTGTTTAATCTATTTAGTATATAAACTCTTAGGAGGAATGAAACATGGAAAAACGTACTGGTGTTGTAACATTTGCAGGTAACCCTATTACATTGGTGGGCCCAGAAATTAAAGTAGGTCAACAAGCACCTGATTTCACAGTATTATCCAATGATTTACAACCTAAAACTTTGAAAGATTATGAAGGTAAAGTAAAGGTAATTTCTGTAGTACCTTCTCTTGATACTGGCGTATGTGATGCACAAACTCGTTGGTTCAACCAAGATGCAACAGGCTTATCTGATGATGTTGTAGTATTGACAATTTCTATGGACCTTCCATTTGCTCAAAAACGTTGGTGCGGTGCTGCAGGCGTAGATAAAGTGGAAACATTATCTGACCACAAAGATGCTTCTTTCGGTACAAACTATGGTTTCTTAATCGAAGAATTACGTCTATTATCCCGTGGTGTTGTAGTTATCAATAAAGATAACAAAGTAACATATGTTGAATATGTACCAGAAGTAACTCAAGCTGTTAATTTTGACGCAGCATTAGAAGCAATTAAAGCTGATATCTAATATTATCTACTTATTAAGGCCGTACGTCGTACGGCCTTTTTCTATTCATGGGAGTTATGTATGTGGATTAAATTTTCAAAACTATTATTAACTATAAAAAATATCGCACTCCTCGGCGTTGGTATAGCCTTGTGTATCGCTTTAGTCAATTCTCTTATTAATTTAGGTGGTATTACATGGGCCAATATTAATGGTGAAAGCACATATTACAATCTTATTGAAGAATTAATTACCTTCTTCCTCTATTTCGAGTTTATTGCGTTGATTGTAAAGTACTTTAAAAATAACTTTCACTTTCCTCTCGACTTTTTCCTCTATATTGGTATTACGGCCATTGTTCGATCTGTAATTATTGCCCATGATACAGCCTTTGACATTCTCATATGGGCTATCTCTATTTTTGTGCTCGTATGTAGTTTAGTATTGGTAAAAAAATATATTGGTCACGATGAATAATATAATTATTTATGATTCTATAATACTCAAAAAGGTCCTACCGATTTTCGGTAGGACCTTTATTCATATCCAAAGGATTAGAAAATGTTTTTGCTGTAATTAGCGTATTTAGCTTCTAATTCTTCCATTTTGTCATTCATTTCGATTTGTAATGCAGATGCAGTATCATAATCTTCAGATTGTAAAGCTTCTACAATACGTGTGAACAAGGATTTGCGATCATCGCTATCTTTTGCAAGATAGAAACGTAAGTCATTAACTTCTGCAAAGCGTTTGTCATCAATGCTATTGCGGCTATCTGTGTGAATGGAAACCATTTTACGTACTGTATCCATATTATCAGGAATGATACGATGAGCCAATACGAGTTTCCAACGTTTCAAAATGGATGCAATGAAGGAATCCATTAAGTCATGAGCAAATGCATCACCTTGTGCTAATGTATTTACAAGTTCAGGATTATTTTTATAACCTTTAATGTTTTCCCATACAGTTGCAGGAGCTACGCCGAACATTTGATTACGTTCTTCTTGAGTGTAGTCTTCAAATACATCTTTTTCAGAACGGAATGCACGTTCTTTAGGTAAGTAATCTGCATCTTGACCAGCTTCTTTGGAAAGTTCTGCTTCCAATTGAGCTTGAGTTTTACCACTTGTAATGGCATATTTCATACCATCAAATGCAGAGATGAAAATCAATGCTAATGCAGTGTATGTATTTGTATAAGGGTTTGGAGAACGCAATTCGTAACGTGTAGCCATTGGATTGTCGATATCGCGAATCAAACCGCAAAGGATTGTACGGTTACGGCTAGGTTCAGAAGGATCATTACCTAAGGAAGTTACGATACAAACTGGAGCTTCGAATCCAGGTTTCAAACGATTCAAGGAATCTGTTGTAGAGCTGATGAATGGATTAATAGCTTCATAGTGTTTCAAAAGACCCATGATTGCACCAATACCCAATGAGCTAGCAGATTCTTTTTTCATATCTTCTGGACTGAATAAGTTAACAAGTTTGCCAGATTTTAATTTTGCCATTACGCCAAAGTGAGTATGTTCACCAGAACCAGCAACACCGATAATTGGTTTTGCATTGAATGTTACATCAAGACCATTTTCACGGAATACTTCACGAACAATAATACGAGCTTGTAATTCGTTATCTGCTGTTTGTAATGGATTGCCAGAGAATTTCCAGTCGATTTCCAATTGTTCCAATACAACGGATTCATGACCATCTTCATCAAGTTTAGCTTTTACACCACCAACTTCTTTATGGCCCATTTCAGCATCCATACCGTATTTATCAAGACGTTCTACGGCTTGTTCTAATGCAGTACGAACAGTGCCGTGTGTACGTTGCCAGTATTGTTCTTGCAAACGTTGAGAAACGGACAATTCTTTTTTAGTAACTGTTTTAGAAGGTGTTTTTACCCAGAATTCTAATTCAGTAGCAGATGTGAAAACAATATCTACCACATCATCAGCTTTCACATGAGGCATACCAGGTACACCTTTTTCTTTGATCAAGGATAACAATTCTGCACGAACATAGTCACAGCTGCGTTTCAAAATAGAACGAGAATCTACATAGCGGTAATTATGCATCAAGAATGCAGGAATACGAAGTGTACCAGTTGGTAAACCTGTTGTTTCATCAATGTTTTCGTAGTTGTAATCAACAAACCAGTTTACACTTGGGTCGCCCCACATATCAACACGAGCATTGTTCAATGTAGCGATATTTGTCAATACTACAGAGGAACCATCAGTTTGAACAGCACGGCCTTCAAAGAATGCTTCATAATCATCAAAGAATGCAGCCATTGGAATTTTTTCATCTGTATCATTACCAGCTAAGTCGATACCTACTAAAGATACGAATTTAATTTCTGGATGTTGTTCTAATAGAGATAAAACACCTTCTTTACCATATTGACCTGCAGGAATGTAATACAATAATTCTTTTGTAGCCATATTTGTTCCTCCTAAACTATAAAAAAAGACTCCAACAATATAGATATACAAACTGCATACCTATCCAGTGGAGTCTTCATTGACTAATTATTTTCTTGAGTACATATTACCATAGTGAGAAAATTCTTGTCAACAAATTTCTATAGAATTTTATCAGAATATTAACCTAGTAATTCTTTTACGATGGTATTTACTAATTTACCATCTGCACGGCCTTTAGTATGTGGCATAACATGTTTCATAACATTACCCATATTTACATTATCTCCGCACTCAGCAATGGCTTTTTTTACAACATCGCGAATTTCATCTTCTGTCATTTGCGCTGGCATATATTTTTGAAGAACAGCTATTTCTTCCTTAACATGACTAATTAGATCTTCACGACCAGCCTTTTCAAATTCTGTAAGAGAATCTTGGCGTGTTTTCATTTCTTTAGCTAAAATGCCTAATACACCATTATCATCAAGTTCAATTTTATCATTTATTTCTGTATTTTTAATGGCACTATTGACCATACGAATAACAGATAAAGCTATTTTGCCTTCTTCTCGAGCCTTCATAGCAGCTTTCATATCTTCTTTTAATTGATCTTTTAAACTCATGGGAACCTCCTATACGACTCAATCATTAAATAAATATTAGCATCTTAGAAACTAATATATAAAGAAACCCTAATTCTGGATTTCATGAAGCCATGAAAAGGCAGAATTAGGGTAATCATCTTATGCTCTGAATTTGCGTTTTCTTGCTGCTTCAGATTTTTTCTTTCTTTTTACGCTTGGTTTTTCGTAGTGTTCGCGTTTTCGTACTTCAGACAAAACACCTGCTTTTTGGCAGGAGCGTTTGAATCGACGAAGAGCACTTTCAAGCGTTTCGTTTTTACCGACTTTAATTTCAGACATCTATATCCCTCCCTCCAAAATTAATCTCAGGGAAGTGCTGATAATTTTATTTACGCACATATACATATTATATGTAGAACACTAGGTTCTGTCAATATATACCGCTATATTTTATAGGAATTTTATTACAAATCAATATTTTTTGATGTCTTACTACTTCAAAATTAATAATTTTCTATTACAAGCCATTACGCTTCAGGCCAACCCATTTCTTCGCCACCTAATAGATGAGCATGCATGTGGAATACACTTTGACCAGCTTTTGCGCCAGTATTAAAAATCAATCGATAGCCATCCTTAGAAATACCAAGTTCTTTTGCCACATCACGAACAAATGGTAATAAACCTTCAACATAGTCTTCATTCTTCTCTGTAATATGAGCAATATTAGCAACATGATTTTTAGGAACAATGAGTACATGAACTTTTTTTACAGGTTCAATATCATAAAAAGCATAGAATTTATCGTTTTCTAATACTTTTTTTGATGGAATTTCGCCATTAATAATTTTACAAAAAATGCAGTCGCTCATGGGGACCTCCTCTATCTTATTCAATGATTACAAAATCTTTTTCAACAGCCACCACAGTACCGCCTATGAGATCACCTATAGAGTGTTGACCATCTGATTTAACTCTACCATGAATATATTCATTTGTTAAGCCTGTATAATATCCATTTTCCTCTTTTTCAATGAGGATTTCACCAGGTTTACCTATACGAGATGTTGCATACGCATGTAAACCTTTTTCGCTTAAATCATTTAAAAGTGCTACGCGAGCCTTCTTAACGGCTTCTGGTACTTGATTTGGCATTGTTGCAGCCGGTGTACCTTCACGAATAGAATATGGAAATGCATGAATATGAGTAAAGCCAATTTCTTTTACCGTATTCATTGTTTCATCAAAGTCTTCATCCGTTTCTTGTGGAAATCCTGCAATGATATCAGTAGTAATTGATAAATCTGGGATGCGATTTCTTAAATTCTTAATCAAATCTTTATATTCTTGAAGCGTATAATGACGTTTCATCAATGTTAGAACATGATCTGACCCCGCTTGTAGAGGTAAATGTAAATGTGGACATACGCGCTTATCCGTAGCCATTAATTCTATGAGTTCATCCGATACTTCAACAGACTCAATAGATCCAAAACGTATGCGATGTAAGTTTGGAATTTCTAAGAGGGCTTTTACCACATCTGCTAGCGTAGGTCTTCCTGGTAGTTCAACGCCATAGTTTCCAAGGTGAATCCCGGTTAAAACAATCTCATGAAATCCATGTTCTACTAAACGTTTCGCTTCATTTACAATATCATCCACTTTACGGGACTTTAGTTTCCCACGCGTATAAGGAATGATACAAAATGCACAATAATTATTACAACCTTCTTGAATTTTCATGAAAGCTCTCGATTTATCAGATTCATTACCAAACAATGGCATCTCTTCAAAATTAGACTCTTTCATGATATCGCGAACAGCATTAATTTGACGTTCTGTTGTTTCGAGTTGTTCAACAAGTTCAACAATTTTTGAACGATTGTTTGTGCCAATAACTAGATTAACGCCATCAATGGCAGCAATTGCATCAGGATCAAGTTGTGCATAACAACCTGTAACGATAACATAAGCATCTTGATTTTGACGTTTAGCTTTACGAATTAATTGACGAGACTTTTTCTCCCCCATATTCGTAACAGAACATGTATTTATAACGTAAATATCAGCCTTAGAATCAAAATCAACAGCTTCATAATCATGTTGTAAAAATAACCCCTTCATAGCATCCGTGTCATACTGATTGACACGACACCCTAGAGTTGTAAAGGCAACGGTTTTCATTGCACCTCCCATTTCTTTAACTAGATATCATATAGCATATGTATATAGTATTTTATAGTTCTAATTCATAGTGAACCATCGATAATGCAGCAATCGCAGCTGTTTCGGCACGTAATATAGTATGACCTAATGTAACTGATTGTCCACCACATTCTATAATATCATTGATTTCTTTCTCTTGAAAGCCCCCTTCAGGGCCAATACAAATTAAGATATCCCTATTAGTTGAATCACTATTAATAGTCTTTAAAGCATCTTTTATGGTATAACCCGCTTCATTTTCATAAGCAACCAATTTTAAAGATTCAGATTCGATGTCTAATACATTAGAAAGTGGCTCACCCACAACGAGCGTCGGTAGCTGTGTGCGCCCGCATTGTTGAGAAGCTTCCAACATAATCTTTTCCCAACGACTATATTTTGACTGTAATTTTTTTGCATCGTACTTAGCAACACAGTTCGATGTAGGTACAAGATATACAGTATCAACATTAAGCTCTGTAGCTTTTTGCAAAACCCATTCTAATTTTTCACCTTTTAAATAAGATTGTACTAATATGGTTCTATGCATAGATGTAGGAGAATCAATATATTCTATAAGACTAGCTTGTGCTAAGCCATTTATCTCATCATAAATCTGATAGATACCACAACGGTTATCGCTACCTGTGACAGTAATAGGTTTCTCTATATTATGGCGAAATACATGTAATATATGATGAGTCACATCTTTAGGTAATACAATGGATTCATCTAATGGTGTAGGAATAAATATCTTTTTCATCGTTTTTCCAGCGCAAATGTATGCCAAGGTCCAGCAATGCGCTCCTCAATAATATGCCACTCTTTATTAATATAAGGCATAATCTCATCATACCGATCATCAATAATACCACTAATGATGAGAATACCTTTATCATCTAGTTTTCTACCAATTTGTGGCAATAAAATTTTTAAAGGATCTACTGTTAAATTCGCTAAAATCAATTGAGCGGTACCCTTAAAATCAGTATCCAAATTACCACAAATGATATCAGCTACGACATGATTATTATCACAATTAATTCTTGCCTGTTTAGCTGCATATTCTTCTATATCGATACCTACAAGATGTTTTATACCCAAATGAGCAGCTACTAACAACAGAATGCCTGTCCCAGTCCCAATATCTAAACAAGTAACAGAATCTAAATTCATGGATTTACTATAGGCCTGTAAAAGTTCTGCACAAGTTCTCGTAGTTTCATGAGAACCAGTACCGAATGATATATCTGAATCGATTTCGATAATAGTTTTATTCTGTTCATTATCATATTCTTGCCATGCAGGTTTGATTATTAAATTAGGTAGTATTTCTGTAGGTTCTATATACTGTTGCCAAGAATTGAGCCACGTAGATTCATCTAACATATGTGCATCTATTGATGTGATTTCGATATTGCTTTCGTTAAGACGCCTCTTTATATCAGACACAATCGTGTTAGGATCTAATGATGCATCAGCATAAAGCGTTAATTGTACTAAATTCGGTTGATTATCTACATCTTCTTCTATAATTCCATTGTCTGCATAATCGCCAAAAAGAGTAGTCACCTCATCGGTGGCTACTCTTTCGCAGACAATAGATATTTCTATCCATTGCATAAATGCTCCTTTACTATTGATGCGCAGGAACAAACCATTCACGCATCAGAGCTGTTCATTTAGTTAAACGATCCTTGATTTTCTCGAATAAACTCTTACTAACTTGTAAGTTATTCACATCTTCATTGCCTTCTTTGGCAAATCGAAGTAATAATTCACGTTGTGTTTCAGTTAATTTTTTAGGTGTTTGAACCGTAACAACAACGTGTTGATCACCACGTTGTTTTGGATTGCGTAAATAAGGAATACCTTTGCCCTTAAGTCTGAATGCAGTTCCCGTTTGAGTGCCTTCTGGGATCTTCAATTCTACTTTACCATCTAAGGTATTCACTTGTATAGTGGCTCCTAATGCAGCTTGTGCAAAGCTAATAGTAACACGACTGATAACATCATTGCCATTTCGTTCAAATTCTTTGTGAGGGCGTACGTAAATATAAACGTATAAGTCGCCTTTTGGACCACCTAATATACCCGGTTCACCTTCATTGGAAACGCGTAGACGAGATCCGTTATCTACACCAGCTGGAATCTTAATATCGATTTTTCGTTTTACTAAGATTTCACCAGATCCACGACATTTAGAACATGGTTTTTCAATGACCTTACCAGAGCCATGGCAACGAGAACAAGTACGAGCAGATTGCATACGACCAAATGGTGTATTTTGAATAACAACCTCTTGACCAGAGCCGTGACAATTAGGACATGTATCAACTTTAGATCCAGGTTCACCGCCGGTACCGTGACAATGATTACATTCTTCATGACGTTGAATATTGATTGCCATTGATTTACCAAAGGCAGCATCCTCAAAGGATATATCTATGTCTTCACGAAGATCATTGCCTTTTTGAGGACCTTGTTGTTGGTGTCCACCACCAAACATGCCACCAAAGAAATCACCAAAGATATCACTGAAGCCACCAGCTTGACCACCGAAACCGCCAAAGCCACCTTGGAAACCACCGGCGCCAGCGCCGCCTCCTTGTTTGAAGGCGTCGTGGCCGAATTGGTCATATTGAGCTTTTTTAGTTTCATCAGACAATACTTCGTAAGCTTCGTTAGCTTCTTTAAACTTTGCTTCTGCTTCCTTTGGATTATCTTTATTTACATCTGGATGGTATTGGCGAGCCTTTTTACGGAAGGCTTTTTTAATTTCATCTTGGGTTGCATTTTTGCTGACCCCTAAGATGTCATAATAATCTCGTGCCATTAGTTACCAACCCTTCTTATTTCTTATCGTCATCAACTACAGTGTAATCAGCATCAACTACATTATCGTCAGCTTTTGTTTGTTCACCTTGTTTAGCATCACCAGCAGCTTGTTGTGCTTGTTGAGCAGCAGCATACATTTGTTCAGCTAATTTGTGCAAAGGTTGTTCCAAAGCTTCACTATCTTTTTTAATATCTTCAATGTTGCCAGCTTCGATGGATTTTTTCAATTTATCCTTAGCTTCTTCAACTTCTTTCAACAATGCAGCATCGCCATTACCTTCAAGATCTTTCAAAGCTTTTTCAGCTTGGTATACTAAGGAATCTGCATTATTTTTAACATCTAATTCTTCTTTTCTAGCTTTATCTTCTGCTGCATGAGCTTCTGCTTCTTTAACCATGCGGTCAATTTCGTCTTCTTTCAAGCCGCTAGAAGAAGTAATTGTAATTTTTTGTTCTTTTTGAGTACCCAAATCTTTAGCTTTTACATGTACAATACCATTAGCATCGATGTCGAAAGTTACTTCGATTTGAGGAACCCCACGAGGAGCTGCTGGGATGCCATCCAAGTTGAAACGACCCAATGTTTTATTATCTGCTGCGAATTCACGTTCACCTTGCAACACATGGATATCTACAGAAGGTTGGTTATCAGCTGCAGTGGAGAATACTTGAGATTTAGATGTAGGAATTGTAGTGTTACGATCAATGATACGAGTAAATACACCGCCCATTGTTTCGATACCAAGAGACAATGGAGTTACATCAAGTAACAATACATCTTTAACTTCACCTACTAATACACCACCTTGAATAGCAGCACCGATAGCTACGCATTCATCTGGGTTAACGTTTTTAGTTGGTTCTTTACCCAATACTTTTTTAATAGCTTCTTGTACAGCTGGGATACGGCTAGAACCACCAACTAACAACACTTTATCGATATCAGATGCAGATAAGCCAGCATCGCTCATAGCTTTACGAGTAGGTTCAATAGTAGCTTGTACCAAATCAGCAGTTAACTCTTCAAATTTAGCACGAGTCAATGTTACATCCAAATGTTTAGGACCAGTAGCATCAGCTGTGATGAATGGCAAATTGATGTTTGTGCTAGCTACGCCAGACAATTCAATTTTAGCTTTTTCAGCAGCTTCTTTTAAACGTTGGTCAGCTAATTTATCATTGGATAAATCGATACCAGTTTCTTTTTTGAATTCTTCAATAAGGTAGTTCATGATACGTTGGTCGAAATCATCGCCGCCAAGGTGGTTATTACCAGATGTTGCCAATACTTCGAATACGCCATCACCAAGTTCAAGAATGGAAACGTCGAATGTACCACCGCCAAGGTCAAATACAAGAACTTTACCATCTTCGTCTTTATCTACACCATATGCAAGAGCAGCAGCTGTAGGTTCATTGATGATACGAAGTACTTCAAGACCTGCAATAGAACCAGCATCTTTAGTAGCTTGACGCTGAGCATCTGTAAAGTATGCTGGAACAGTAATAACAGCTTGTTTTACAGGTTCGCCCAAATAAGCTTCTGCGTCAGCTTTAATTTTTTGAAGAATCATTGCAGAAATTTCTTGAGGTGTATAAGATTTACCTTCTACAGTTACTTTGTAGTCAGAACCCATATGACGTTTAATAGAAATAATTGTGTTTTCTGGATTGGATACAGCTTGACGTTTAGCCAATTGACCAACTAAACGTTCGCCATTTTTCGCAAAACCAACTACGGAAGGAGTTGTACGTGCACCTTCTTGGTTTGTAATAACCGTAGGTTCGCCGCCTTCCATAACAGCAACACAAGAGTTTGTAGTCCCTAAATCAATACCAATTACCTTTGCCATAATATATGACCTCCTAATACTTATAATCTATTCAACAACCTTAACCATTGCTGGTCGAATACAACGACCATCCACAGTATAGCCAGTTTGCAGTACTTCACATACCGTATCAGATTCATATTCATCTGATGGTACGCGCATAATTGCTTGATGGAAATTTGGATCAAATGGTTTACCAACTGCATCGATAACAGCTAAACCATGCTTAGACAACATAGCCATCAAGTTTTGATGAATCATGATAAATCCATCAAGGAATACCTTTGTATCCCCTTCTGCAGGAGCTTGTACAGCTCGCTCAAAATTATCTAATACAGGTAGCAAATCTTTTAGGACATCGCCCTTAACAAAACCTGCCAACTGTTCTTTTTCTTGATTAGTACGGCGTTTAAAATTTTCAAAATCCGCTTGTAAGCGTTTATAACGATTATCAAAATCGGCTTTTAATTCTTCTAACACCTCACTTGCATCAACTACAGACTCTTCAGCATTTTGCGCTTCCGATTGTTCCTTCGTTGCTTCTATAGGCTCAGAGATTTCTTCGTCTACCACATCTTGTTTAATTTTTTCTTCAGACATGCCTTATCCTTTCTATGTTTGATTCCTTGCCATCGTTTCCATTAAATGTTTCATATAGGAAAGCATATTAATAATTCGACTATATTCCATTCGCGTAGGGCCCAATATTGCCAATGTACCAAGTTGATTATTATCTTGAGAAAAATCAGTTTGAATAAGACTCATATCACTTAATGCTTCCATTTGATTTTCTGAACCAATCTTAATCTTAATTGGTTTGTTTGAATTATCTTGCAATATGTGATCTAATTCTTGTTGTTCTTCTAATAATGAAAGTACAGGCTGTACCTTTTCAACCGTTTTAAATTCCGGTTGTCGTAACAACTCAGTAGTACCAACAGAATAAAATAAACGTCGCTTTGTGATGGCCCTTAATAAGGTTTCTCCGATTTGTAATGATACGGATTTTGAACCGTCTATGTGTGCGATAATTGCACTTATTTGAGCCGATGTAATATCACGTAAAAGCTTATTTTGAACGGCATTGCTAAATTGTATAGCTAATCGTTGTAATTCATCAGCTTTCACTGGTGATGTAAAATACATCAATTCATTATCAAGTGCACCGGTTGCAGTTATTACAACCATAACAGCTTGGTGAGCATCAAGAGGTAAAATATGTATATATTTTAACATTGCTTGATCATGTCCAGGGGCTAATAATAAGCTCATACTATGACTGATTTGAGAAACTAATCGAGCCATATGTAATAACATTTCATTGCCAGAAAGCTGCGGATCATTCCATATAGAATGGATTTGTTTCACATCCTCATTCTCCACTGAACCTTGATGCATCATAGAATCAACGTATAAGCGATAGCCTTTTGACGATGGTATTCTACCAGCTGATGTATGAGGTTTTTCTAAATAGCCTAAGTCCTCAAGATCAGCCATTTCATTTCGCACCGTGGCAGGACTAATACCTAAGTTATAATTTTTAGCAATCGTCCTAGAACCAACAGGATCAGCAGATTTTACATAATCCTCTATAATCGCTCGTAAGATGCGTTGTTTTCTTTCATCCATAATGACACCTCACTTGTTAGCACTCAAAATATTCGAGTGCTAATCGCATGTATAATATTACCATACCAAAATAAAATGTCAAGTAAATTTATCCTTAAAAACCTAATAAAATCAAGTTTAGTCAAAAAGACAATGTAATTTCATAGAATAATAGGTCAAAAAGACAACTAAATAGATATGGAAAAATAGTCAAAAAGACAAGGCCTATCTATATTTATAAGGTTTTATAGAAATATAAATAGCTCCCAGTCAATTTATCACTAGGAGCTATTGTTAAATTATAAAGTTTTATTTTCTAATGGATTGCCAAGACGTTCTAACAATTTCCCCATCCGTTCTTTTGGTTCCCCATTTTCTGCATACCAATCGATCAGAATATCAGCAGCCTTCTTTGCTTGTTCAACAGATAATTTACGCATTAGTATTTTCCCTGCTTCAGGGCGCATACCAGTATTACCACCTACGGCGAGCATAAATCCTTGAGATGTACCAATAAAGGCAATATCTTTAACCATAGAATCAGGACAATTACGACCACAACCACTAATTCCTATTTTACATTTGTGACCTGTTTTACGACCATAATGTTTACGTTCTATATAATCTGCTAATTCAGCAGTCTCCATCTGACCGTTTTTACATTTTCCTTTACCTACACAGGCAATTAACGAATTGACACCTCTATGAATAACCGTAGTAACCCCATCAGGTAACTCAGCAATCAAAGCCTCTTTATCATCCTTATCAATACCTGTAATTTGTATACCAGTCACCACATGTCTAAAGGAACCACCATATTTTTCAGCTAATGATATACATGCTTTCATTTGGTCCAAAGAAAATTCATTATGTAATCCATGTATTATAACAGATGTCTTCATCTTTCCTCCTAAATAAGCATGCATATTCATCATCATCCTATATATCCTAACATGTTACTTATTGAGAAACTATGAGAAATCTTACTCTTTTATGAATTGACTAAACACATAATTCCCATGCTTAGCGCCTTCTGGCGTAAGATAATATAAGTCTCCATCTTGTATAATTAAATTCTTTTCAATTAAATTATCTAAAATAGAGCCATATATATCTTCTAATCGTATATTAAATCTGTCAGCAAAATCGACTGTATTGATTCCCCACTTGGTTCGCAAGCTTAAAAAACAATAATCTTCTCTAGCTCTTTTGGAATCGATAACTTCCTCATCTACAACGGGAAATTCAAAGCAGTCTATTTTTCTAGCATAAGGCATGACATTGCGATTATTAGCTCTTCTTACACTATCAAAAAATGAATGAGCACCAGCACCAAAACCTAAATAATCACAATATTGCCAATATTTTAGATTATGTTTACTATAGGCCTTATCTTTCGCAAAATTGGATATTTCATAACGCTCAAATCCCAAATCTTGAATCCCTTGCATCATCATGTCATACATCGTATCCTCTGTTGATTCATCAGGTAAGGAAATGACTCCTTTATCAACCAAATGATATAATCGTGTTCCTTGTTCTACTTGTAAACCATAGGTAGAAATATGATTAATAGGCAATGTACTAACAATATCTAAATTTTTATTAATTTCATCAGTTGTTTGATTCGGTAATCCATATATTAAATCGATATTAATATCTTGAAATCCTTCCTTAAAAGCCCATTGAACTGCATTTATAGCATCCTCACGATTGTGACTTCTATGTAAACTTACTAGAGATTTATCATTAAAAGTTTGAACCCCAAAACTGATACGAGAGAATCCTAACTTATGCAGCCCCTTTAAATAAGCCTGATCTACCTCTCCAGGATTTGATTCAATGGTAAACTGACAATCAGGAGATACATTATAGTTAGTTTTAACGGTATTCAAAATTTGTTCTATCTGTAATAAGGATAATTCCGTCGGCGTACCGCCTCCAAAATAAACAGTATCTACAAGTTTAGCACGAGATTTAGGATATGCATCACCGAACATAGTCATTTCTTGAACCAAAGCATACAGATATGTATCGTAATAATCCTCTAAATTTTGATACGCTGGAAAGTCACAATATATACATTTTTGTTTGCAAAACGGGATATGGATGTATATCCCCATATCCCGCTGTACAAACAAATCGTTACGATTTGTTTCCATATTAATCTTCTACCTTTAAAATTGCCATAAATGCTTCTTGTGGAATCTCTACAGAACCAACAGCTTTCATGCGTTTCTTACCGGCCTTTTGTTTTTCTAAGAGTTTACGTTTACGAGAAATATCGCCACCATAACATTTTGCTAAAACGTCTTTACGCCAAGCTTTTACAGTTTCACGAGCTACAATTTTTGTGCCTACTGCTGCTTGAATAGGAATTTCAAACATTTGACGAGGAATTAATTCTTTTAATTTCTCAGCTAATGCACGGCCACGTGTAGCAGCGCGATCCTTATGAACGATGATAGATAATGCATCTACAGGTTCTCCATTTAACAAGATATCCATCTTAACCATTGGAGATTGTTTATAACCAATCAATTCATAATCAAGAGATGCATACCCCTTTGTAGCAGATTTTAATTTATCAAAGTAATCATAAATGATTTCGCTCAATGGTAAGTGATATACAACGGATACGCGCGTTTCATCCAAGTATTCCATGGATTGATATTCGCCACGTTTATCTTGAGACAATTCCATAATAGTACCAACAAAATCCTTAGGTACAATGGTCGTTGCCTTAACATATGGTTCTTCAATATAATCGATTTCCGTTGGAGGTGGTAACTTAGCAGGATTATCCACTTCTAGCATTTCCCCATTTGTTTTATATACCTTGTAATTAACAGATGGAGCCGTAGTGATAAGTGTTAGATTATATTCACGCTCTAAGCGCTCTTGAATAACATCCATATGTAGTAAGCCTAAGAAACCACAACGGAAACCAAAGCCTAATGCCAAGGATGTTTCTGCTTCATATTCTAAGGCAGCATCATTAAGCTGTAATTTTTCTAATGCATCACGAAGATTTTCGTAGTCTTTAGACTCTGTAGGGTAGAGACCACAATATACCATAGATACAGCCTTGCGGTAACCTGGTAATGGTTTAGGTGCAGGATTATCAGCTAATGTTACCGTATCACCTACGTGACAGTCAGCTACATTCTTAATACTTGCTGCAATGCAACCTACAGAACCACATGGTAATTCTTGGACAGGCACAAGATTTGGTGTAAAGATACCGAGCTCAGTTACATCAAAATCCTTATTATCATGCATCATACGAATGGTATCTTTTGTTTTAATAGTACCTTCTTTTACGCGCACATAAGCAATAGCACCTTTATAAGCATCAAAGCGGCTATCAAAAATCAATGCTCTTGTTGGTTCATCAGATTTATCTGGTGGTGCAGGCACCTTATTTACAATAGCTTCTAAAATATCTGGAATGCCAATGCCAGATTTAGCAGAACATAATACTGCTTCTGATGCGTCTAAACCAATGATATCTTCAATTTCATGTTTAACCCGATCAGGATCGGCAGAAGGCAAATCTATTTTGTTGATAACAGGAATAATCTCAAGATCATGTTCTAAAGCGAGATACACGTTTGCCAACGTTTGCGCTTCTACACCTTGTGCAGCATCTACAACGAGTAATGCCCCTTCACAAGCTGCAAGAGAACGAGATACTTCATAGCTGAAATCCACATGGCCAGGAGTATCGATAAGGTTTAAAGTATACTCTTCTCCATCTTGTGCTTTATACAAAATTCGAACAGATTGCGCTTTAATAGTAATACCACGTTCTCGTTCCAAATCCATGGAGTCTAGGACTTGCGCTTCCATTTCTCGTTTTTGTAATGTACCAGTATATTCAATTAATCTATCAGCGATGGTAGATTTACCATGGTCGATATGAGCTATAATACAGAAGTTTCTAATCTTTTTCGTTGACATACTATATGAACAAGTTCAAGGAACTTGTATTCTCCTTTCTAACATACGCGATCGATAACAGCACCTCCTAATAATTGAGTGCCATTATAAAAGGCTACGGACTGACCTGGTGTAATAGCCCGTTGTGGTTCATCAAAGATAACTTCCATCGTATCGTCGTCTAAGATACGTGCCGTACAAGGCGATGGGTTGGCTGCGTAACGAATTTTACCTTCCGCCTTTAACTCTTTATGGATTGTATCATCTAAGAAATTATAAAACTTACAAATCATACGATTTGTAAAAAGTCGTTCATTAGGTCCTACAATAACTTCATTGCGTTCACCATTAAAGCCAATAACATATAAAGGGTGTTTATAAGCAATGCCTAGTCCTTTACGTTGACCAATCGTGTAATTGAATAAACCCGTATGCTTTCCTAATATTTCACCATCTTCAGTAACAATATTACCAGATTTTGGTTTGGTTTTCATTTCTTCTACTACGAGTTTTTGATAATTACCATGCGGTAAGAAACAAATATCTACACTGTCTGGTTTCTTAGCTACTGGCAAATCATATTCAGCAGCTAATTTACGTGTTTCTGTTTTACATTGGCCACCCAATGGGAACATAAGATGACTCAAAATACGTTGATTCATATTATACATAACATAGCTTTGATCTTTAGTGGGGTCAACACCTTTATGCAATTCATATAAACCAGTGTCTTCATTATAATTAACCTGTGCATAGTGACCGGTTACCATATGTGTAGCACCTAGTTCTAATGCCCGATTAAGCATTAAATCAAATTTAATATTTTTATTACAGAATACACAAGGATTTGGTGTGCGCCCATAAGCATATTCTTTCACGAAATAGTCTACTACATTCTCGTAGAATACATCGCGAGCATCGATAACATGATGCTCGATACCAAGAAAATCACACATTTTCTTAGCATCTGTTACGGCAAGAGGCACCTCATCATACGGTGTCCCACTCACCCATAGCCATAGGGTAATACCAAATACTTTATAGCCTTGTTTTAGTAGCATTGCAGCAGTCAAAGAACTGTCTACGCCGCCACTCATAGCTACAGCGATAACTTTTTCCATACTTTCTCCTTTTAATGATCTCTTGATCATAAAACTAATCAGGGTGAAAGCCTGACGTGTAAAACACTAGTTCGGTGTAAAAGTCCGAGTAGTATTGCTATGAAATTATAGCAACTTATATTATAGCCTAGAACGAGGTATATTGAAAAGATTTGAAACAAAAGAATCTCTTCCCATCAAAGAAAGAGATTCTAATTATTATCTATGTTTTAATAATTCCTCTGCCGCCCCTAAAATGCCGAGCATAGAATGTTCGAATACAAGACCACCTTGCATGAAGATTGTATATGGAGGGCGCACAGGACCATCGGCACTAAGCTCAATAGATGACCCTTGTACAAAGGTACCGCCAGCCATGATAATTTTATCTTCATAACCAGGCATATCCCCAGGAATTGGATGCACATGCGCATCTACAGGAGAGTAAGCTTGCATGCCTACACAGAAATGCTCCATTTCCTCGCCATTTTTTAAATTGATGGCTTGAATCAAATCATAACGCTCTGCATCTACCTTAGGAAATACTTCATATCCTAATAATTCACCTACCGCAGCTGTATACACAGCGCCTTTAAGTGCTTGTAATACTACATGAGGAGCCATAAACAAGCCTTGGAAGAATAGACGATAGCCAGGAGCATAGGACCCCATATGATCACCAAGCCCTGGAGCTGTCAATTGATATGATGCATCTTCAACTAAATCCTCACGGCCCACGATATAGCCACCGGTTGGTGCTAAACCACCGCCAGCATTTTTGATGAGAGAACCTGCCATGATATCGGCACCGGCCTCTAATGGCTCTTGAAGCTCTGTAAATTCACCGTAGCAATTATCTACAAAGCAAATGGTTTCCGGATTCTTAGCTTTCACAACATCAACAATCGCTTTAATATCCGCAATCGACAATGGCTCACGAGTACTATACCCACGAGAACGTTGGATAACCACAGCACGTGTATTGGAATTAACAGCCTGTCCTATAGCGTCCAAATCATAGGTATTATTGTTAAGGGGCACTTCTGTATAGGTAAAACCTTTTTCAATCAATGAACCCTTAACAGGACGAGTATAGCCTATAACGGATTGCATGGTATCATAAGGAGCTCCAACGGCATAGATAAATTCAGTTCCTTTAGAGCCATTTCCCATAATAGCCATCAGTGTAGTGGCTAATGCGTGAGTACCCGATACAAAATGTGGCCGCACGAGAGCCTTTTCGCCTTTGAATACATAGGCAAATACTTCATCTAATTTTTCACGGCCTACATCGTTATAACCATAACCGGTTGTGCCTGTAAAATGATAGTCAGATACTTGACACTCTTTAAATGCTTCTAATACCTTTTTCGTATTTGCTAATGCAATAGGTTCAAACTTTTTAAATTGGGGTTCAGCCATTTCAAGGGCTTTACTACGTATTTCTTCTAATGTCATTCTCTATCCTTTATCTATTAAAAACTTGAGTCAATTATATTACAAGCCATACCATAAATTTCGGCTTCTGTTGTTTGTGAGTCTATGGTAATCCATTCTATGTACGGCATACGTTTATACCACGTAATTTGTCGTTTTGCAAAGTGACGCGTATTTTTCTGAATTAAATCTACACATGCGTCATAACTGATTAATCCTTCTAAATACTGAACAACCTCTTTATAGCCAATACCTTTAAAAGCCTGACAATTTGGATTTACTCCATTTTTTAATAATTGTTTAACTTCATCCACTAGACCTTTTTCAAACATAATTTCTACGCGGCGATTGATTCGATCATATAAATCACTACGTTCTCGTTGTAATCCAATAACTGGGCCTTTATAGGATAAACCCTCTTTTGTTTGCTTTATTAACGATTTATAATCACCAGCAGTCATCAATTCAATAGCACGGTACAACCGATGTTTATCGGTATATTTAATTTCTATGCCACCTTTTTCTGCCAACTTCTGAGCATACTCACGTAATCCATCTACGCCATATTCAGTATATAACTCATCTAATTCGATTCTTAATTTTGTATTAGGCTTTATATCATTAAAATTATAGTTTTCTAACAAAGACTGAACATATAAACCAGTTCCACCAGATAAGATTGGTACAACATGATTGTCATTTAATTGATTTATTAATGATTTAGCTTGTTGTTGAAAGATAGAAACACTGTAATCATCGTCAGGTTCTAAAATGTTTATGAGATGATGAGGTATAGTAGCTAATTCATCTGTTGTCGGCTTTGCAGTACCAATATTTAAATGTTTATATACCTGATACGCATCACCAGAAATCACTTCGCCATTATAGCCTTTAGCCAATGCTAATGTTAAGTCAGTCTTACCTACAGCTGTAGGACCTACAATTGTTATTAATTTATTCATTGTAACTCCTTATTACTGTAAACACCATATCCTATACGACTATACTTGCCACCCACCCATGTAGATGGTGGGAAATCTTTAAATACAGCACTAAACGGTCGTTCTTTGATAATAAAACCTAATCGACAAACGCGCCTAGCTTCCTGAATCACAGAATCTGTAATTCTACCTTCCGAAGTATGCCCACGCAACGGTTTAAATTGAGGACTTTCTTCAATAGGAACTTCAAACATAGGGTCAAAATATAATATATCTACACTATCGTTAGGTAGCCCCTTTAAAAAGCTTTCAAAATTATCATGACGAGCATCAATACGACGTAGTGCATTTGTTACATTCATATCTTCATGAGTATAATGTTTCAATCCAAACCATGTAGATAGCCATATAGGATATGACGCTTCTAATCCTATAATATGTGCATTAGGGAATGCATAGGACATGATAATACTATCACTGCCAAGGCCTAGCGTACAATCAACTATAGATATGGAATTAGATGATTCAGTTGTTAACAATTCAATAGCGTTTACAAGATGGTCATCATCTCCGCGTTGTAAGCGTAAAATACGCAATTGAGCCATGGATAAATGAAATCTATGTTCCTGTTCTTCGTTAAAATGAATTGTCAATTGATTCTTAGAAACAACCGCAATAGGTGTATCCTCTAATAATAGTTCAGAAATAGGCCTCTTTTGACGATTTAGATATACTAAATCTAATGATTTAGCTAATTCTTTTGTTTCTTCTTTTATCGCTGAAGACGCTTTTTGTGAAGTAGTAATAATCATATTAAGACCTTAAGAATAACTTACCCAATTCATCAGGTGTAAATTTAATAATTGTTGGGCGACCATGAGGACATACATAAGGTTTATCTGTATGGAATAAATCTTCAATAAGTGTTGTCATTTGGTACATATTAAGATTGTGTCCAGATTTAATGGCACCCCTACACGATGCATAAGCTAGCATTTCATGACGCAATTGGGCTTTAGTAGGCTGTTCATGGTCATGTAAAAAAGTAAATACATAAGATAAGATTTCCTGAGCTTTGCTTTCTACTAGATCTACAGGTGCACCAACTAATTTGATTTGATTAGGACCGCCAAGCTCTACTTCAAAGCCTAAATCCAACAGTGCGTCCTGTTCATTCTCAACAAGATTCATTTCATCCTCTGTGGCATTGCTATAAGTCGGTACAAGCAGGCTTTGCATTGGTATAGCTTCCGAAGATTTACACAAACGATCATAACGGACACGTTCGTGTGCTGCATGCTGATCTATAATATATAAATCATCACCTTTTTTGGCTAATATATAACAGGATGCAACCTGCCCCATTGGTAAAAAGCCTGATTTTTGTATATCTCTAGACTCATCTTCTATATGCTGTTCTTGTATTTGATGGAATTTCTCTTTATCTTCCGCCGTATAGCTAGTATAAGCTGTAGGAACTGATGTAAATGAAGATTCCTCAAATGTTTCCTGTTCATACGTCGCTTTTGGAGCTGGTGGTATAAACCCTTTTTCTTTTAAGGCATCTACAAAATCGCGTGTATCCTGACGTAATACCTCATATCCCTTAGTGCGCCGTCCGCCAAAAACCTTATCATAGTCAATGGCTGTAGCAATATGTTCAGCCGTATCATTATGATCACTCAAAACTTGTGGAGCTTGGTACGAGTTATAGCCACTACCTTGTGATTCAGTTTCTAAAGGTTGAGTAAACGATGATGATTCACGTTCATACCGTTCATGAAGAGGGTTATTTAAGGCATTTAGAATTGCATGATAAACAGCTTTGAATATGATTTTATCATCTTCGAATTTAACTTCACTCTTCCGAGGATGTACATTGATATCCACCATACTAGCCGGTATAGTTATATGTAGTAAAACCAATGGATATCCAGATTTTGGTAATAATGCATGATACGCATTATCTATGGCTTTCAAAATTGTTTTATCTGATATAACTCGATTATTGACAATAATCGTTTGCCAAATACGCGTGCTTTTTAACAATGTTGGTTTTGATACAACACCTTCGATATAGATATGTTCACTTTCATAAGCGATAGGAAATATATCATTCTTGGTCTTATAACCGTATAATGCAGCCACTGTATCTTGTATTGAGCCAGATCCTGGTGTGATGATGGCTACACGATCATCAATAGTTAATTTAAAAGCAATATGCGGATTACTTAATGCCAATTTACCAACAATGTCTTGAATTTTAGATGATTCAGTTCGTTCAGTTTTAAGAAATTTACGACGAGCTGGTGTATTAAAAAATAATTCCTTCACTTCAATTGTCGTACCAGGTGCTGCACCATAAGGAATACAATCAGTAAAGGTTCCTCCATCGATGAGGATACGTGTACCAAGTTCTTGGTCTACAGTTCTAGTAGTCAAAACAAAATGAGAAACAGAGGCGATACTCGCCAAAGCCTCTCCCCTGAACCCTAAGGATGCAATATCGAATAAATCCTCTACATTTTGAATCTTAGAGGTAGCATGGCGCAAAACTGCAAGGCGGGCATCTTCTTCTGTCATTCCCTTGCCATTATCAGTAATGCGCATATATGCACTACCACCTTCACCAATTTCCACTTCGATCGATGTAGCACCAGCATCAATAGAGTTTTCAATCAGTTCTTTTACAACTGATGCGGGGCGTTCTACAACCTCACCAGCTGCTATTTTATTGATTGTAGTTTCATCCAAAACATGTATGGTTGCCATTATTTACCGCCTCCATTACGCGCCTCTGCTTGTAACTGATGAATTGCATTTAGCGCCTCTATAGGTGTCATCGTATTCACATCTATAGCTAACAAGGAATCCACAACAGAATGGGTGAATAAATTGCCAAAATCATCTTGTTCGATAGATGGTTTAGTATACTTAACAACAGAGTCTGATGTAATAACGCGATTATTTAAATCATCGGTGTCGGTATTTTGTTCCTCTAAGGATTCAAGAATCACTTCCGCACGTTTTAAAACTTGCGCTGGTAAACCTGCTAATTTTGCTACGTGAATACCATAGCTCCTATCGGCACCACCTCTAATGATGCGGCGCAAAAAGGCAATATCTTTCCCTTTTTCCTTAACAGCTACCGTATAATTCTTTAATCGTGGATATACGTCTTCTAAGGGAATCAATTCATGGTAATGTGTAGCAAACAATGTTTTAGCATGAATATGTTTACAAATATGTTCTACCACTGCTTGTGCAATACTTAAACCATCAAAGGTACTTGTACCACGTCCTATTTCATCAAGGATAATCAAACTCTTAGAGGTAGCATTTTCAAGAATATAAGCAACCTCTTTCATTTCTACCATAAATGTACTTTGACCTGTAGAAATATCATCACTAGCACCTACACGTGTAAATACACGATCTACAGGAGAAATAGTGGCCTCCCTAGCAGGAATGAATGACCCAATTTGAGCCATAATCATAAGAATTGCTACCTGTCTCATATATGTGGATTTACCAGCCATATTAGGTCCAGTTATAAGCATAAATTCTTCATCATCATGATTGAGTACTACATCATTAGGAACAAAAACCTCTCTTTTTAAGAATTTTTCTATCACCGGATGACGACCATCGCGAATATTAATTTGCCCATTCATCACAATATTAGGACAAATATAATTAGACTCATAGGCAACAGTCGCTAATGATGCAAGTACATCCAGTTCTGCTAAAGCTCTAGCTGTTTCCTGAACCTTTTTAATAACGCCTTTGATTTGATCGCGTAAATCTTGATAGAGCTGTTGTTCTAAGGAAACAATTTTTTCCTTGGCACTTAGAATTTTAATTTCAAATTCTTTTAAATCAGGTGTAATATAACGCTCTGCATTGACCGTGGTTTGTTTCCGAATAAAATAGGCCGGTACCTTATCAATTTGAGCTTTACTTACTTCAAAGAAATATCCAAAAACCTTATTATATTTTGTTTTTAGTTTGAGGCCTGTTTCTTCTCTAGCCTTATCCTCTAACTTTTGAAGCCAAACCTCACTATTGGTTGCTAAGGATCGTAGTTCATCTAATTCTTCGTTATAGCCATCCCGAATTACGCGACCATCTTTCAATGTTAATGCTGGTTGTTCAGCGATAGCTCGATTCAATAAATCATATATATCAGCATGATTATCAATGCGAGTATTAATAGATGACAATGAAAGGCCAGAAAATTCTTTAAGAAGATTCTTAATTTGCGGTAATACTTGGAGGGATTCACGAAGCGATGTAAAATCACGAGGCGATACAGAACCTGTTTCAATACGACCTACGATACGCTCAAAATCATAAATACAATCTAAATAACTTTGAATTTCGCATCTTTCACCATTGCGAGATATGAGTTCCGCAACAGCAGCTTGACGTCGTTGAATAGTAGATATATCCGTAAGAGGGCTTTCCAACCATTGTTTTAATAAACGGGCCCCCATAGGTGTTAATGTTCTGTCGAGCACATCTAATAAAGTCCCCTTTACACCGCCATCCCGCAAGTTGTGTGTAATCTCAAGATGACGCAATGAGGATGTATCTAGAATCAAACGATTGCCTACATCCATCTGATGAACATAATTAATATGGGCTATTTCTGTTTTAATTACATCTTGTAAATATAAGAGCATAAAGCCTAATGCAGCTAATACATCTTCCTCCATAAGGCCCATATCTTGAAAGTGATTATTTGCGAGTTTACATGCAGAATCTACACTTTCAAAGGAGGTAAACGGAGACAATACTACATTATTAAATTGATTATGAATAAAATCAACAATAGATTGTGGCAAAATAGTTCCTTCAGGAACAATGATTTCAGCAGGTCTATACATGCTAAGGGAATCATATATTTGACTTATATTGTCTTGAGGTACACGATCCCAAATGACCTCACCCGTAGATACATCGGAGAATACAAGAATCCAGGCCTCTTTAACTAAATAGAATAGAGCTAAAAAATTATTACTCCGTGCATCATTACCATTTTCTGTCATTACGGTCCCCGGTGTAATAACTTGGATAACATCCCGTTTAACGATGCCTTTTACGGCCTTAGGGTCCTCTAATTGTTCACAAATAGCAACCTTATACCCTTTTTTAACCAAAGTTTCTATGTAACTTTCAGCAGCATGAAAAGGAACGCCACACATAGGTGTTCGTTCCTCATTGCCTGTTGGTCTACCTGTTAAGGTAATATTCAATTCTCGAGATGCGATTAATGCATCTTCATTAAATAATTCATAAAAATCACCAAGTCGGAAAAATAAAAGCTCATCGCTATGTCGCGATTTAATGTCTAAATATTGTTCCATCATTGGTGTTACTTTTTTTGCCATTCTTACCCCTTTTGAATGGTACCGTAGCAGACCCATGTTTGTGCTTTATCAATATAGGCTGGTACAGTATCACCGATAGTTAACTCATCATCTTTTGGGAATAGTACCATCTTATTCCCGGACGTACGACCGAACCACATGGTTTCATCTTTAGCACTTGGACCTTCTACAATAATATCAAATACTTTGCTTTCCATAGTTTTATTGAGTTCTAAAGAAATTTCATTTTGAATATCCATCAATTGTTGTAGACGAACGCGTTTTACTTCTTCTGGAACTTGTTCATCCATGGTAGCAGCAGGCGTACCAGACCGTTTAGAGTAAATAAAAGTATAAGCCATATCGTAGCGAACATCTTTTAATAATTGAAGCGTTTGTTCAAAATCTTCCTCAGTCTCCCCAGGAAAACCTACGATAATATCAGTTGTGACAACTACATTTTTAATTTTTTCTCTACAGTAGGATAATAATTCTTTATAATGTTCCACCGTATAATGGCGATTCATCTTCTTTAAAATTCTATCAGAACCGGATTGAATTGGTAAATGTAAATGCGTAACGATATTACTAGAGCGCCCCAATGCATCAATCATTGATTTAGTCATATCTTGAGGATGACTCGTCATATAACGAATACGTTCGATGCCTGGGATATGATCAAGGGCATCTACTAATGTGCCAAAATCGGTACCATCTTTAAAATCTAAGCCATAGGAATTTACATTTTGTCCTAACAACGTAATTTCCTTAAACCCTTTTGCACCCAACTCTGTTACTTCTTTTACAATTGCTTCTACAGGACGGCTAATTTCGCGACCGCGCACATGAGGAACGATGCAATAAGTACAAAATTTATTACAACCATTCATAATCGGTACCCAAGCAAAAAATGTACCATTAGGTTTTGCCTGTAATTCTGGAAGTACTGTATTATCCATGTCAACATTGATTTGATGCTTATGGGTACGTTGAACCTCAGCAATCATTTCATTAATATGTTGAATATTATGAGTACCTAGGACAATATCGATATGAGGTGCTCGTTTAAACATTTCAGCTTGATTTTTTTGTGCCATACAACCTGTAATAGCAATGATCAAATTTTTATTTTTTTGTTTTAAACGTTTTAATTCACCGATACGACCAAATACTTTCGTTTCTGCCGTTTCACGTACTGCACAGGTATTCAATAATATTAAATCTGCCGATTCTACATCATCGGTCGGTATATAACCTACTGTTTCAAGTTGATGTGAAAGACGCTCAGAATCAGCGGTATTCATTTGACAACCATAGGTATATATATAATATGACTTCATTCTATCTCCTAAATATGTTTTATAATCTTACGTTTTGTTTCTACAATATTTTTTACTTTTATAGACATCCGCTCTACAGACATGCCCGTAATATATTCTAATTCGTTGCGTACAGATTTTTGTACCTGTTGCATCATTGGTTTAACTGGATGACCTTGTTCTATAACAACTGACATATCTAATATTAAACCATTCTGCCCTTTAGAGCTCTTTTTGAAAGCGATGTCTGATGAGGCATCAATACCAGGAACCTTTTTTAGGCCATTTCTAATTAATTTAATGATGACATCATCATCAAATGTTAGACGACCATAATAACTAAAGGCTGGTCTAACAACGGAACGTTCAAAGCCTTCAGATCCAATTTGACCAATTTTATCAGGATCTTGTTTACGCAATGTACGTCGTCTCCAAATCGTCTTAATTGGATCGATAAGATATCCTTTAAAGTGAGGCTTTAATTCCATGGTTGGCACAGGAATAATATGTTTACCTTCTTTTAAACGAGCATACTGTGCTTTTTCAATTTCTTTAGGGGTTGCCACATCTTCAATGCGAATATATCGATCTGGTTCTTGAAGCCCCAATGCCTTAGTAATTTTTTTGACCATATTATCGGATGTACCAATAATCATCAATCGATTAGGATTTATCGCATCTAATTGACTACGAACCTCTTTAACTTGAACCGGATCTTGAAATATAGCACGACGAACAGCCTTTAAACGACTAGATTCTTTTTTGGCAGAAAAGCCAGCTACAATTTTATTATCATGAATTAAAATACCATCATCAATAATGCATTCCACACTATTTTCATGAGCTAGTACGAGAGCCCGATGGCTTTTACCGGTCCCACTACCACCTACAAAAGCAATAACTTCCATAGTACACCTCACATCTATAATTACGCTGATATACAACGTATGCGTTCAATAAATTGATTTATTAGATTACTATCTACAACATATTCACCTAAATGATAAGGGTATCGATTAGGTATTCCATGATAATCAGATCCACCTGTAACAAATAAATTTCGTTCTTTTGCCATGGTTAAATATTTTACTTCATCATCATAATCATGTTTAGAATGATATACTTCTACACCATCAAAACTATAGTTTAATAGTTCCGCAACATACTCATCATTACGGACTAATTTGGGATGCGCTAATACAGCTAGTCCATTTGCATTATGAATAATATCTAATATTTCTGGTACTTCTAATTTTACTTTAGGTATATAACAAGGGCTTTTTGAATTTAATATACCATCAAATACATCTTGTACATCTTTGGCATAGCCATTATCTATTAATAATCTAGCAACATGTGGTCTACCATAGGACTTAGTATTTGGATATAAATTTTGTAATTCAGAAAAAGAAATATCATAGCCATGAGCAATACATCGACTAATAATTTTTTTTATTCTTGATTCACGTTTTTCTTTAAAAAATTCAATGAATTTCCGTAATCCTTCATCATGATGATTAAATCCATAACCTAAGATATGTATATCCTTACCTTTATAGTGACCACTGAACTCACAACCTGTAATAATTTGAATAGAACTATTATTTTGTAACATTACATCTATACCAGCAATTTCATCGTGATCAGTTAATGCAATCATTTTCAAATCAGCTTCAATAGCATGCTGAAATAGCTGTTCTGGTGTTTCTACACCATCAGAAAATGTAGAATGCATATGAAAATCTACACGCATAATTACCTCCAAATTATTACATTACCCTATCATTTTATTATGACTTATTCCGCTTGTTTATTCAAGTTTTTACAAGGTATTAACTAAAAGTTTTCAATATGAAATTGAATGTATTCACATATATATAAATATAAAAATTGCGATTCCAATGAGCTTTCACTAGAATCGCAATTTAATTATAATTGGCTCAATAATTCTTGTACCTTGTTAGATACTTCATCGATTGGACAATTAATAGCTTCACCTGTTTTACGAACGCGGATTTCAACCTCATTGCTTTCCAACGTATTTTTACTTACTGTAATACGCAATGGATAGCCAATAAGATCTGCATCTTTAAACTTAACACCAGCCCGATCTTTACGGTCATCTAATAATACATCTACTTTATTGTTTAACAATGTATCGTAAATAGATGTACTTGTGGACATTAGAGCTTCATCTTTTGCGTTAATAGGAACAATAACTACTTCAAATGGAGCTATAGCACGAGGCCAAATAATACCATTTTCATCATGATATTGTTCAATAGCTGCAGCTAATGTACGGCTAACGCCAATACCATAACAGCCCATAACCATTGCATTAGGACGACCATTTTGATCAAGGTATGTAGCTTGTAAACTTTCAGAATATTTAGTACCTAACTTAAATACTTGGCCTACTTCGATACCTTTACTGTATTCTAGAGGACTATGGCATTCAGGGCACACATCGTCTTTAGTAATCAAACGAATAGGTGCAACGATAATATCTTCTGTATTAAAATCGCGTTTAGGATTGATATTGATGTAATGAGCATCAGCTTTATTGGCACCACCACAAACATTGTAAGTTTCCATAACAGATTCATCTACAACAATCGCAAAATCATCGGCTTGTTTAAGACCTACTGGGCTGATAAAACCAGCTGTCAATCCAACCCTTTCCAATTGTTCAGGTGTTGCCATTTCAGGCTCTACAGAACCATTAACAGCATGTTGAACAGCCACTTCATTCACATCATGATCACCGCGAACCATAGCTAGAATTACTTTATCTTCAATAGCATATACTACTGCTTTAATAGTTTTTTCCAAAGGTAAATTGAGCATTTCTGCAACAGCTTCAATAGTAGATGCATGAGGTGTATCTACTACTTCTAATTCTTTTAAAGCTTCTTCTGCTTGCTTCATAATGCCAGGTTTACCGATTTCAATATTCGCTGCATAGTCACAAGCGGAACAGTGAATAATATCTGCTTCACCGGCTTCAGCAATAGCCATAAATTCATGGGTATTGCTACCACCAATAGCACCGCTATCTGCTTCTACAGGTCTAAAAGTAAGGCCGCAACGAGTAAAAATACGACTATATGCATCATACATATTTTTGTAAGAAACATCTGCAGCTGCATCATCAATGTCAAAGGAGTAACCATCCTTCATGATAAATTCGCGGCTACGCATTAAACCATATCGTGGACGACGTTCATCGCGGAATTTACTTTGAATTTGATAAAGATTAACTGGTAATTGACGATATGAATTAATTTCATTTTTTACCAATGTTGTAATCATTTCTTCATGAGTTGGTCCTAAGCAGTACTCCACATCATGGCGGTCATTGATACGCATCATTTCAGCACCATACGCATTCCAACGACCAGATTCTTTCCAAATCTCTGCTGGTTGCAAAATAGGCATCATAATCTCTTGTGCACCAGAACGGTCCATTTCTTCGCGAATGATAGCTTCAATTTTTTTGATGCTTCGCCAGCCCAAAGGTAAAAAACTATATAAACCATTAGCAACCTTACGCATAAAACCTGCGCGCAACATAAGCTGTTGACTTACCACATCTGCATCAGATGGAACTTCCCGCAATGTTGGGGCATATAATTTACTGGCTAACATACAATTACTCCTTATCAATTGTTTCTAAATATTGATCTATTTCTCTAAATAAAGTATCTACTAGTTCAGATTCGGGTACGGTTTTTAAAACTTCCCCTTTTCTGAATACGATACCTTGACCTTTGCCACCGGCAATACCAAAATCGGCTTCCCTAGCTTCACCAGGTCCATTAACGACACATCCCATTACGGCAACCTTGATAGGTGCAGAAATGGATGCTAGACGTTCTTCTACAATGCTTGCCATATCAAATAAATTAACTTGGCAACGACCGCATGTTGGGCATGAAATCATGGTAGCTCCAAAGTTTCTAAGACCTAAATTGCTTAGAATACTTTTACCCACCTCAATTTCATGAATAGGGTCACCTGTTAAGGATACGCGCAACGTATCACCGATACCATCTAATAGCAATGCACCAATACCCATAGCCGATTTAATCGTACCTTGTTTAATGGTACCGGCCTCAGTTACACCTAAATGCAATGGATATGGTATTTTATCTGAAAGCTTTCTATAAGCTTCTACCATAAGTGGTACTTCGGTAGCTTTAATAGAAATCTTCATTTGTTTATAGTCCAATTTCTCTAAAATACGTACGTGTTCCAATGCGGTCTCAACCATACCATCAGCTGTTGGATGACCTCCATAAGCGTCTAATATATGTTGTGGTAAAGAACCAGCATTGACACCAATACGAATTGGAATTTGCTTAGGTTTAGCCTTTTCAATAACGGCCAACACCTTATCCTCTCCACCGATATTGCCTGGATTAATTCGAAGACCATCTACATTATTATCAATGGCTTCTAATGCTAATTTATAATCAAAATGAATATCTGCTATAAGAGGAATGGTTATTCCTGCACGTACCGCTTTTAATGCTTTTGCAGATTCCATTGTAGGAACTGCAACTCGAACTAATTCACAACCAGCATCAGCTAATCGATTAATTTCAGCAATGGCCTTTTCCGTATGTACAGGATCAGTAGTAATCATTGACTGAATACTAACAGGTGCATAGTCGCCAATTTTTACATTGCCTACATAGATACCATTTGTTGGTTTTCTAGTAATCATATATAACTCCTAACTATGACTTATTTATAGTAATTGTAGTATATCTTTTGCAGTAGCATATACAAATATTGTAACTAATAACGCAATACCAATCATTTGAATATACATCAAAGCTTTAGCCGGTAATTTACGTCTTGTAATGGCCTCTATTAAAATGATGATGAGATGCCCACCATCAAGAACTGGTAACGGCAAAAGATTGATAACACCTAAATTAATACTTAGCAATGCAGCAAAACTCAATAGAGGTGCAAAGCCTTGTTGAGCTATAGAACCTGCCATATGTGAAATGCCAACTGGTCCAGATACTTCAGCCTGCTCTGTACCTACAACCATTTCACGCAGTCCATCTACCATAGCTACAATAATATATCCTGTTTTCTGAACAGCTAGTATGAAAGAATCCCCTATACTATGAGGTATTGTTTCATACGCTTGATATATACCTAACTTTGGTGTATCCTTTTCCATCTTTGGAATTACAGTAGTTTCAACTGTTTCACCATTACGATTTACTACAACGGTAACACCATGATTAGCTGTGCCTTTCAAATGTTCAGAAATCTCTGACCACTTGGAAATAGGTTGGTTATCAATGGAAAGTATAATGTCTCCGCCCTGTAATTTTCCTAAATCTGCAGCACCACCTGTAATAACACTGCCAATTATAGGCTTATCAGTAGAAACCATTGTCCCCACTGTAGCATTTAGGCCGAAATAAATGACTATAGCCAATAAGAAATTAAAAATAGCACCAGCAGAAATAACAATAAGTTTTTTATAGGCTGGTTTTGTATAGAATGAACCATCATCTAATGGCTCATCAGGTGTCATTCCAGCGATGCGATTGAAACCACCTAACGGAATACAACGAACAGAGTATAATGTCTCACCATACTGTTTTTTTAGCAAGACAGGACCAAATCCGATAGCAAATTCATCGACACGCATGCCCGATAATTTTGCAGTTATAAAATGACCTAATTCATGAATAAACACGATTAGACCAAATACAAATATTGTGGCTAAAGCCGTAATCATACTATCTCCTATTTATAAATTCTGAAGCTTTTATGCGAGCCCATTGATCGATAGCTAGTAAGTTATCGAGAGTAAAATCATCATCTCTTCCCATGGATTCCAAAACAGCGGTAACGATTTTATAGATATCGCTAAATACGATTTTTCCATCTAAAAATGCATATACGGCAGTTTCATTAGCTGCATTAAATACGGCTGGCTTAAAACCACCAATTTTACCAACTTCATATGCTAAATTTAAAGCAGGAAAATCATCCACTCTAGGAGGCATAAACTCAAGAGTGAGTAATTCTTTAAAGTCCAAATGTTTCATATCAAGATGCATCCGTTTAGGATATGTTAAAGCATATTGAATTGGTTCACGCATATCAGGATTACCCATTTGTGCAAGGATAGCACCATCATTTAAACGAATCATAGAATGAATAATACTTTGAGGGTGAACCACCACATCGATATGATCAAAATCAAAGTCGAATAACCAATGGGCTTCAATTACCTCTAGCCCTTTATTAAATAAAGAAGCAGAATCAATAGTAATTTTGCTCCCCATATTCCATGTAGGATGTTTTAAACAATCCTCTGCCGTAGCAGAAGCAATACGTTCACTAGACCAGGTTCGAAGTGGACCACCTGAAGCAGTTAATATCAATGAATCTACATTCGATTTAGCTTGTCCTTCCAAACATTGGAAAATAGCACTATGTTCACTGTCTATAGGTAAAATAGCAACATTATATTCCTTAGCAAGTGCCGTAATTAAAGGTCCACCTGCTACCAATGTTTCTTTATTGGCAAGGCCGATAGTCTTGCGGGCCTTAATAGCCTCTACAGTTGGCTCAATACCAACAGCACCAACAATTGCCGTAACCACCATAGTAGCTTCTTGAATTGTGGCTGCACTAATCAAAGCTTCTTTACCACCTATAATTTTAGTGGAACCATGATAACGTTCTTTAAGAAGCATATATGCTTGTTCATCAACTACACCAGCTATTAATGGTTTAAATTCATTAATTTGTTGTTCTAATAAATCAATATTACGGTGAGCAACTAATGCAACGGCTTTAAATTGGTCAGGATGTTGCTTAATAACATCTAATGTTTGTGTACCAATTGAGCCAGTGCTTCCCAATATACTTACATACTTCATAAAAGCCTTCTTTTCTGTTTATGTTTATTATGCAAAACATAAAATTAATAATAATGTAACCGGTGCGGTAAACATTAAACTATCAAAACGATCTAAAACCCCACCATGACCAGGTAATAGTGTACCTGAGTCTTTTACATTACATAATCGTTTTAATTTAGATTCAAATAAATCACCTAAAGGTGCTAATACACCACAAATGATGCCAACATAAGCACCTATATAGACTGGTATATGACTGATTACAGCATACACAATACCAGTTACAACACAGCCGATAAAACCGCCAATAAAACCTTCTAATGTTTTATTAGGACTTATGGACGGTACAATTTTACGTTTACCAAATGCACGACCGGCAAAGTACGCAAAGGTATCGCTAGCCCATGTGGAAAACAATAATAACCATAGCATAACTACGCCCCAACTTTCACCAACAATAGGCATTGTTAATGAACTATAGAGCCAGTCATGACGTATCAATAATAATGAGCCTAGTCCCATTACTATATATAGCAAACCAAATAAGCTATAAGAAACGCTACTCATAGAATATGTATTTTCACCAAACGTACACATTAGATAATTGGAAATAATGGCGAATACAAAGCAAGCCATACTTACTGTATAACTGCCAAACCACAAGGATATCATGATAGCGATAATTGAAAGGTATCCCCACAATACCGGTACACGAACATGTTTAGCCTTACTTAGGAGTATAAATTCTCGCCATCCAATAAGTGCTAATAATGTAATGAGTATATCATATGTTAAGCCACCTAGTGTAATGGCACCTAATGCAATGATAAACCCGATAACTGCAGTGATAACACGTGTTTTAAGCATCGATTATTCCTCTTGCAAGCCACCAAAACGACGTTCTCGTTTTTGATAGGCTGCTATAGCTTCTAATAATGTTTCTTTTGTAAAATCTGGCCAATGTAAATCAGTAAACCAAAATTCGGCATATGCTAACTGCCATAATAAAAAATTACTAATACGATAATCTTTGCTAGGACGTATTAGTAAATCGACATCACTAAACTCTTGCGTATACAAATGACTGCTAACATATTGTTCAGTAATATCTTGAACTGCAAGTTGTCCCTCTAACACAGATTGTGCTATTCCTTGTACAGTCCGTACTATCTCATCACGCCCACCATAATTAATAGCTAATTGTAAGGTTAGGCCTGTATTATTCTTAGTTAATGCTTCGGAATCAGAAATAATCGTTTGTAATTCTTCTGAAAGTCCTTGAATATATCCAATGAAACGTATACGAACATTATGTTCATGCATATATTGTACGTTTTTTTGTAAATATTCTTTAATCAAGGCCATCAAAAGAGAAACCTCTTGCTCAGGCCGTTTCCAGTTCTCCGTTGAGAATCCATATACTGTTAATGCTTTTACACCGATTTCATCAGCAGCAATAACAATTTCTTTTAATACATCAGCACCTGCTCGATGTCCCATTGACCGAGGCATGCCACGACGCTTTGCCCAACGTCCATTGCCATCCATAATAATAGCTACGTGACGAGGCACATTGTGTTCATCTATATTAACTGTAGATGAGGTATGGCGTTTAAATAGTTTCCTCAGCATACATTACCTCCAGAGTATGTCCAAAATCACTTGCAACCAAAGGTCTATATAGAATGATATGAAGCATATCCTCAGATTCAGTGATTCTTGCGACATAATAGCCTTCAGAGGCTATCTCAAAAAAGCGATTAAAATTATCGCCTATTATTACCTTAAAAGGAATATGGGCAGCCTGCAATTGAGACTTTGCAAGCTGCCAAGGCATTCCAATAAGACTACTAGAATTAGTCATTATACTTCTAATACGTCCTTTTCTTTAACGGCTTTCAATTCATCGATTTGTTTAATCTTTTTGTCCGTTAATTTCTGAATTTGATCTAAACCATCTTTAGCATCATCTTCAGTAATCGTTTTAGCTTTTTCTTCTTTTTTCAATGCATCATTAGCATCACGACGAATGTTACGAACTGCTACCTTTGCATCTTCAGCTTTCTTATGAACTACTTTAACAATTTCTTTACGACGTTCTTCTGTTAATTGAGGAATTGTCAAACGAATAGCCGTACCATCATTACCTGGGTTTAATCCCAAATCTGATTGTAAAATAGCTTTTTCAATAGCACCAATCATGGATTTATCCCATGGTGCAATTAAAATCATACGAGGTTCTGGTACAGAAATATTAGCTACTTGATTAATTGGCGTAGGAGATCCGTAGTAATCAACCATCACCTTATCAAGTAATGCAGTACTAGCACGACCGGTACGAATAGAAGCAAATTCATGCTTTAAAGATTCGATGGACTTATTCATACGCTCTTCTTGTTGTTGCATTAATTCTTTTAATTCCATAGTGGTTTATTCTCCGCGAACGATAGTCCCTACTTCTTCACCTTTTGCAGCTTTGGTAATATTACCAGGAATATCCATGCTGAAAACGATAATAGGGATATTATTGTCTTTACATAATGTAGTGGATGTAGAATCCATTACTTTTAATTCTTTTGTAATAATGTCATTATATGTTAATTCATCAAATTTAACGGCATTAGGATTTGTTTTTGGATCAGAATCATATACACCATCAGCAAACTTTTTAGCCATCAAAATTGCATCAGCTTCAATTTCTGCAGCGCGCAATGCAGCTGTTGTATCAGTGGAGAAATAAGGTTTTCCAAGGCCTGCACCAAAGATAACGATACGTTTTTTCTCCAAGTGACGAATTGCACGACGACGAATATAAGGCTCTGCAATTTCCTGCATTTCAATAGCTGTTTGTACGCGAGTATCCACGCCAGCTTGTTCTAATGCATCTTGCAATGCTAAGGAGTTCATCACTGTTGCCAACATGCCCATATAGTCAGCTGTAGCACGATCCATACCTTGATTACTACCAGCTAACCCTCTCCATAGGTTACCGCCACCAACAACAATAGCGATTTCTAAATCAGTGGATTTTGCCAAAGCTGCGATTTCTTGTGCAAACTTTTCAACTACATCAGGGTTAATACCAAAACCTTGATCACCCGCTAATGCTTCACCACTTAACTTCAAAACAATACGTTTAAAGTGTCTCTTTGCCATTTGTATACTCCTCTATTGCAAAATAAGAGAACACGGTACGGTGTTCTCTTATTATTTATTAATTATTTACCAACAGATGCCATTACTTCTGCTACGAAGTCATCTTGGCGTTTTTCAATGCCTTCGCCCAAACCGTAGCGAACAAAACGACGTACGTTGATGTTTTCACCGATTTTTGCAATATTTTCATTAATGATATCAGTAACTGTTTTGTCACCATCTTTAATGAACGCTTGTTCTAATAGGCAATTTTCTTTATAGAATTTTTCAATACGGCCATTAACCATTTTTTCTAAAACAGCTTCAGGTTTTGGTTTACGACCAGCTTTAACGTCTTCTTCAGCTTCTACTTTAGCTTGTTCCAACAATACTTGTTTTTCATGTTCGATTACTTCAGCAGGAACCTCTTCACGGTTTAAGTATGCAGGGTTAACAGCTGCGATTTGCATAGCAATATCGCGTGCTAAGCTTTGGAAATCATCAGTTTTAGCAACGAAGTCAGTTTCGCAGTTAACTTCAACTAAAACACCGATACGACCACCAGCATGAATGTAAGATTGTACTACACCTTCAGCTGCGATACGACCAGCTTTTTTAGCTGCAGCAGCCAAACCTTTTTCACGAAGAAGGTCAACCGCTTTATCGATATTACCGTCAGTTTCAACTAATGCTTTTTTTGCATCCATCATACCTGCGCCAGTCATGTCGCGCAATTCTTTTACCATAGCAGCAGTAATTGCCATTATTTTGTTCCTCCTAGTACTAATTAAGGTAAGGATATAGTCCTTACCCTAATTATATATATTATAGATTTATCTTTCAAATGCTAATCAATTATGATTAAGTGCTAACAGAATTATTCTGCAGCTTCAGTATTGCCTTCTTCGAAGGATTCGCCTTGACGACCTTCAAGAACAGCGTCAGCCATTTTACCAGCCAATAATTTTACAGCACGGATAGCATCATCATTTGCTGGGATTGGGAATTCAACTTCATCTGGATCGCAGTTAGTGTCAACTGTTGCAACAACTGGAATACCCAATTTTTTAGCTTCTGCAATAGCGATTTTTTCTTTTTTAGGATCAACTACGAAAAGAGCACCTGGCATTTTAGGCATATCTTTGATACCGCCAAGATATTTTTCCAATTTTTCCATTTCATGACGAAGACCGATAACTTCTTTTTTAGGCAATACTTCGAAAGTACCATCTTCTGCCATAGCTTCCAATTGTTTTAAACGTTTAATACGAGTTTCAATTGTTTTGAAGTTAGTCAACATACCACCTAACCAACGTTCGTTAACGAAGAACATGTTAGCACGGATAGCTTCTTCTTTAATAGCTTCTTGAGCTTGTTTTTTAGTACCTACGAACAAGATTACTTCGCCTTGGGAAGCAACTTCACGTAAGAAATTGTAAGCTTCTTCTACTTTTTTAACTGTTTTAGACAAGTCAATGATATAAATACCATTGCGTTCAGTGAAGATGAATTTCGCCATTTTAGGGTTCCATCTTCTAGTCTGATGACCAAAGTGTACACCAGCCTCTAATAATTGTTTCATTGATACAACTGCCATTGTGGCACCTCCTGTTAATTAACCTCCGCCGCTTCATCCTTCGGGTCACCCAAAATTAGGCACAGTACCGAAGTCCACTGACGTGCATATTTTTCATACCTAGTAATTTTAACAAAAAAATATTCTAAAAGCAAGTAAAGAGTCAGTAATTATAAAAGAATTACTGACTCTTTATATCATAGTATATATCTACAACAAAAGACTTATGATTTTTACTCGAATCTAGATATATTTTATATTAGTTATTACGTATTGCTTCGATCATCTTCGCTCTATCAGGAGCCCCAAATACAGCAGATCCAGCAACTAACATAGTGGCACCTGCATCCTTAATTGGTATGCAAGTAATGTCGTTAATACCACCATCAACCTCTATAACAGCATCATTATTACCAGCTGAATCCAATAAAAGTTTCGCTTGTTTTACTTTTTCTACAGCCCGTGGAATAAAGGATTGTCCTCCAAATCCTGGATTGACGGACATGATTAAAATCATATCCAAGTCTCCGGCCACATCTTCTAACATCGAAACTGGTGTCCCTGGGTTGAGCGCAACCCCTGCTTTCATACCAGCGGATTTAATCTGCTGTATCAATCGGTGCATATGAGGAACTGTTTCTTGATGAAAGGTAAAGTACTCAACACCAATTTTTGCATATTCTTCAACATAATCAGCCGGATTAGTGACCATCAAATGTACATCAAAAGGCAATGCAGTATGTGGGCGGATAGCTTTTACAACAGGTACACCAAATGTAAGATTAGGCACGAAATGTCCATCCATAACATCGATATGAAGATAATCAGCACCCGCAAGTTCAACACTTTTAATTTCATCACGCAATATTGAAAAATCTGCGGATAACATAGATGGAGCTATTTTAATCATTTTAAAACCTCTTTCTTTGGTTTTGTATATCTTTTCGAATATTCGTGTACGCATCATAGCGACTTTCAAAAATTTTATGGTTTGCCAAAGCCTCCTTGATACCACAAATCGGTTCATGCTCATGATAACAAGGATTAAATTTACAAGCTTCTACATAATCAGAAAATTCAGGAAATAGTGTAGGTAATCGTTCTAATGTAATATCAGTAAATTCAATAGAACTAAAGCCAGGTGTATCCATGATAAATGAATCAGCATTTAAACTAAACAATGAGGCATGACGTGTTGTATGCTTCCCACGTTTAATCTTATCGCTTATCTCACCCGTCTGGAATGCAAATTTTTCATCCACTGCATTTAAGAGGCTACTTTTACCAACACCGGAAGGTCCTGCAAAAGCAGTAATCTTGTGTTGCAAATGATTGCGTAATTCATCAATACCGATATGATTTATGGCAGATGTAGTGATAACATGATATCCAATCGATTTGTACTTATCGATTAATGCATCTGTCGATGCATCACCTACATCGCACTTATTTATGCACAAAATGACCGGTATATCAGCATGCTCAATCATTACTAACATTTTATCGAGTAATAACTCATTAATGTCAGGATTATGAGAAGCAACAACAAGAATAACTTGGTCGATATTAGCGACAGCAGGACGTATCATTGAATTGTGACGTGGCAAGATAGTCTCAACGAATCCATCTTCTGAAAACTCTACACGATCACCTACAAGCAAACTATATTTCGACTTTTTAATACGTCCCCGCACCTTACATTCATGAATGGTTCCAAATTCATCTTGAATATAAAAGTAACCATTCATATTTTTAATTACAATACCTGTACTCATACGGCCTCTACAACGCAGTATCTTGAACTAATGCACCATTTAGGTACACCTGTATTCGAACATTGCCCACACCAGATACATTTTTTACGATACGGTCACCAGGTTTATTTGTATCATCGTATATAACGGAAGATCCATCATCATCCTTTACGACAATTTTGACTTCTTGATTTTTAGAACCGGACGGTACAGTTATATCTACAGTCCCTTTCGTTCTATTAGAAGAGCTTTGCTTAGAGTCGTCTTTTTTGGAAGAATCTCCCTTTAATTCAGTAGCTAAGTTTAAGCTACTACCTTCAGAAACCTCTTCACCAGCTTTTATACTTTGTTCTGTAACAATTGATTTATCATCTACTGAACCAGCAATCTGATTAACACCAATATTGTTAGAGCTCAATACTTGGCGAGCATCTTTCAAGGTCATACCAACGAGATCTGGCATTTTAACCTTCTTAGCTTGTGCTTTATTTACAACTAAATCAACAGTAGTGCCTTTGGATACCTTGGAATCACCAGAAGGACTTTGTGCAACTATAACATTATCAGGTTTTCCTTCAACAGATCCTTGTGTGATTTTACCCACAACTAAGCCTAAATCTTTAAGACGTTGACGTGCTTGATCTACAGTCAAACCAGAAAGATCAGGAACTGTAATATCACCAACACCTTTAGATACGACTAAATGTATAGTACGCTGTTCCTTAACTTTTTCCCCAGCACCAGGGCTTTGAGAAATAACTTGTCCTGCTGGAACATCTGTATTAGTTACCTCACTTGTCGATACGCGTAAGTGTTTATCTTCCAAAATGTTTTTGGCCACAGAGACTTGTTTACCTACTACATTTGGTACATCGACAGTGGTATTACTCCAAAAATTACCATAACTCAAGAATGCGCCTAAAAATGCAATCAAGAAAATAACGGCAGCACCAAGAACTATATATTTTTGTGGTATAGATGCAATCTTACTAAGCATAGATTTCTTTTTTTCCTCATTAGGCGTAGAATCATCGATATCACTGAAATCATCTAATGTGTCTGGATCTACAGCCGGAATCATTTGTGTCGCAAAATCGTATGGTTCATGACGTTGTGTTTTTCCCATCGTAAAGCCTTGAGATAAACGTAAGTCCCCCATCATTTCAGATATGGAATCAAATCGATCAGCAGGATTTTTAGCTAATGCTTTCATCACAACCGCTTCTAACAATGGTGGTATCGAAGGATTATATCTTGTAGGTGGAATGACCTTTTCTCGTACATGTTTTAATGCTACTGCAATTGGTGTTTCCCCTTCAAAAGGAACCTTGCCAGTTAACATTTCATATAAAACGACACCTAAGGAATAAATATCTGTATTTCCATCGACAGGTTTTCCACTAGCTTGTTCTGGTGAAAGATAATGAGCAGACCCCATTATAGAATTTGTATACATAACAGTGTTAGTGGTATTCATAGCACGTGCAATACCAAAATCAGTCACCTTTACACGACCTGTATTTGTAATAATTACATTATGTGGTTTGATATCGCAATGAACAATTCCCATTGCATGGGCATGTTCTAAGCCCTCACCGATAGCAATAGTAATCTTAACTGCTTCGTCAATGGATAATCGATGATGACGGGTAATATATTCTTTAAGTGTTTCTCCGTCTACATATTCCATAATGATATAATGCATGCCTTGATCATAGCCTACATCATACATATTCACGATATTAGGATGATTTAACTTGCCTGCAGCCTGCGCTTCTCGTTTAAATCGACTTACAAATTCATCGTCACTAGCAAAGTTTGAATGTAAAATTTTTATGGCTACTGGACGGCCTAATAAAGTATCTTCACCTTTATATACGTCGGCCATTCCGCCAACACCAATCTTGGTCAGGATACGATAGCGATTATCCAGCAATGTATCTTTAATCTTCATAATATTTATAACTCTCCATATCTAGATTAGATAGTTCCTACTATAATGGTAACATTATCACCGGCACCAGCATCATATACATCAGCAATCAATGTATTTAATACCTCTGTATTATCATCAATATTATGTAATACTTCTCGTATTCTTTCATCGCTAATATACCCAGATAATCCATCTGTACATAATAGAATTCGATCACCGGATTTTACAGGTAGTGTACCACTATCGACATGTAAATCTTCTTCAACACCGACGGCTCTAGTTAATAAATTACGTTGCGGGTGTACAATCATCTCTTCTTTTGTAATTTCACCAGCATCTAATAACTGTTGAACCATAGAGTGATCCGTGGTAATTTGCGTCAATTCATCATTTCTATAAATATAGAGTCTACTGTCGCCGACACTAGCCCAAAGTAGATTATCATCTACCTTAGCAACCACAACAGCAGTAGTTCCCATTCCACTAAGCCGTTCCTCTCGTGCCACACGATTAACTATGCGTGTATTCGCATGTAATATAGCATCAACCAAGGACGTTTCATTAATGGTAGGAGTAGATAGTAAATATTCTTTTATTTCATCAACAGCATAGGTGCTGGCGATTTCTCCGCCTCTATAGCCTCCCATGCCGTCAGTAACAGCACAAATATTATCACTAATAAAAAAGCGATCTTCATTCTGTTTTCTGACTAATCCAATTTTACTTAAACCTACGATATTATTCATGAATCTCCTCTTTCCGACCGTGGGCTACTTTTAATTGTCCACATGCGGCTTGAATAGCATCGCCCATTTCTTTACGAATTGTAACAGAAACACCATAAGAAGCGACAATATCCTTAAATATGTTCATATGTTTACTAGAAGGTTTATACAAATTAATATGTTCATTCCCATTTACAGGAATAAGATTAACGTGACAATTAGGAAATGCCTTGCCAATGTTTCCTAACTCATGAGCTTCCTCTAACGATACATTAATTGAATCTATTAAAATATATTCAAATGTTATACGTCGCTGTGTTTTTTCATAATAATATTTTACAGCCTCTAAAACCTCGTCTAATTTGTATCGAGATCCAACAGGCATAATCTTACGACGTGTTTCATCTGTTGTAGCATGTAAAGATAACGCTAATGTAATCGGAAGATCCTCATCTGCCAATTTATAAATATTAGGAACCCAACCACAGGTAGAAATAGTCATTTTTCTATAACTAATATCAAATGTCATAGGGTCGTGAATAAGTTTTAACGCCTGCAATACATTGTCATAATTTTGTAATGGTTCACCAGCACCCATGACAACTAAAGAGTGAATATCTTCTTGTTTTAAGGCACTAAAGAGAACAACTTGACCTACAATTTCAGAAACCGATAAGTCTCTAAATAATCCCCCTTGTGTAGATGCGCAAAAAACACAGCCCATAGCGCATCCAACTTGTGAGGAAACACATACAGAATTGCCATAATGTTGCTCCATTAGAACGGCTTCAATTCTGCTGTGATCAGCAAGTTCCAATAATAATTTCTGTGTTTTTCCATCGGGTGATACAGATTGAGTAATCACTTTAGGAATCGATACTATGCAATTAGAATCCAACCAATCTCTCAAGGTCTTAGGGAATTGTGTCATATCTTGAAATACAAAAATATGACGATGATATATGTAATCAATCAATTGTTTCGCACGAAATTTTTGAATTTTATGTTCCTCAAATAACGCTTGCAATTCAACCAACGATTTACCCAACAATTCAATCATGAGTGCTCCCATTCAAAGCTAACAACTTAGTTAAGAAATACGTTGCATTTTAACCATAAAGAAACCATCCATATCATCTGTTGGTGGATATGTTGTAATCATACCACTATTTGACTTAAGTGGGAAATCATCCGCCACAGGAATAATAGAAAACTCCTTATGTTTCTGTAAAAATGATTCAACTACCTCTTCGTTTTCCTTGTAGTTTAATGTACAAGTAGAATATATTAAATATCCTTTTTCCTTAACAGTCATAGCAGCGCGTTCTAAAATCGCTAACTGTAATGGTGGTAATTCTGAAAGTATCGATTCCTGTTTTCGCCAACGCATATCTAGTTTCTTTTGAAGAATACCTAATCCAGAACACGGTGCATCTACGAGCACTCGATCAAAATACGAATTCCATGAATCTGGTAATTTTGTAGCATCCTGTACTTTTGTATGCACAATAGAAGCTCCTAATCGTTCAGCATTTGAATTCATGAGTTCAATCTTATGTTCATGTATATCACAACTCATTAATGAACCTACATTATCCATTAAAGTTGCCATGTACATGGATTTACCACCTGGTGCCGCACAGCAATCTAATATACATTCACCAGGTTGCGGATTTACTAGACGTGCTACTAGCATAGATGCCTTATCCATAAATGTAATATAACCTTTTATAAATGCCTCAGATTTTTCAAGGCTACCACGATGGCTATTAATATAAATAATATCCTCGTAATTAGAATCCTGTGTAACAGACCATCCTTGTTCATTTAACATAGTTAAACATTGTGGAACATCAATAAGAATCGTGTTAATACGTGCCGTCAATTTAGGCTGTTCATTAAACCATGCACATAAATCTTCTGTTTTATCACGACCAAACTCACTTATCCATAAATTGATAAGCCAAAGAGGAATATTGTAAATGAAGGAAATAGCTTCTATATCATTAGCTGCTAAATCTTCAATACCAATACTATCTTGTTCTCGTATAACGGATCTTAATATGGCATTTACGAAGCCAGATAACCCTCGTGTTAATTTCTTCGCTAATTTAACTGATTCATTAACTGCTGCACTTTCCGGTACCTTATCCATATAGATAATCTGATATATACCTAGTCGTAAAATTTCTACCACCATGGAGGACAATTTTTTTATAGGACGTTTGGCAAAATGTACGATAATAGCATCTAAATAATTGCGTCTACGCACTACACCGTATACAAGTTCTGTAAAGAAACGTCTGTCTAAGTCAGATAAATTATATTTTGAAATATAGTCCTGTAAAACAATATTAGCATAGGCACCCTTACGATTGATATCAGATAATGCCTTTACAGCCAATAATCGTATATTCTGTTTTTGTCCGTTTTTAGCAATTTCGTTCATAGTTATCCTTATCAATCAGTAACTCTACAGCATCTCGTACCTTGTTAATATCAACAGTCGTATTACAACAAGGTCCATTAGGGCGTTCATTTAATACTCCGATAACAGGAATAGGAAATACATCAGCCATACCACTTGCAAGATCTCGTTCACAAGCTATAGCAATAATCGCTTTAGGTTTTGCTTCTTTAACCTTCATACGAGCCAATGTACCACCAGTGACAACTATAAATTGACAACCATATTCCTTTGCGATTTTCAATAACCCTCCTACCTGACAGCGACCACATTGCTTACAATTGTATACATCATGTGTCACCTTATGAATACAGGTGTTCTCTTGTAGACAATGAGGTGTTAATAGAAGGATACGTTCAGGAGGTACTTTATATAAATTCATAACCACTAGATGATTAATTAAATCAATCATAGCTTGACGTAATTCATCTTTTTGTATGCCTATGAAAGTCTTTCCTAGCCCTAATGATAATGGGAAAAGTAAATAAATAAATCGATTAGCTATTCGTAAAACTATAGGATGAATATATCTAAAACCTAGAGAGGCAATAGCTAGAACAAACCAAAGTCCCCAAATACCTAAGATTAAGAGTCCACCTATACTTTCACTAATAAAAGCTAAGTTGTATGATATTCTTTCTAATCCTGGCCAAACTATATACATTGAAAAGCCGATGATTATTGAAATGAATAAACAGGATAGAGCCGATAATTTTAAATATAATGGGTATCTTTTGTAAGATATATTACACTTCGTCAAATGCAATACCACCTTTAATTTGATGACCATTAATAAAATCTTGGGCACTAATACGCTTTTTATTTTCTGGTTGTACCTCTGTAAGGAGAATAAAACCTTGATCACCAGTTGACACAACAAGTCCCTTTGCTGAATGCACTATAGTTCCAGGAGGTGCAAATTCTACAGGAATCTCATTGTTATTTACAAAAATTGTGGCCATCTTATTGTTTACAGATGTAATCTCAACCATTTGAGCAGACCAAATCTTTAACCGTTTCCCCTGTAAGAAAGAATAACATCCAGGTGCTGGATTTAAACCACGAATCAAGTTGACAATCTTATGTGCCGGTTGATGCCAATCAATAAGCCCCATTTCTTTTGTAATCTTAGAAGTGTGGCTTGCTAAAGCGTCATCTTGAGGGGTGGCTGTAATTTCACCTTTCACCCATTTATCTAATACAGGAGAAATAGTGCGAGCCCCTAATTCAGCAATGCGTTCAAATAAAGCGCCTGTTGTTTCGTTTGGAAGTATATCAATTTCTGCAATATCGATAATATCCCCTGTATCTAAACCATCATCCATATGCATAATGGTAACCCCTGTTTTAGTATCACCATTTAAAATAGCATAATGGATAGGTGCTGCCCCCCTATATTTTGGCAATATAGATGCATGGATATTAATACATCCATATTTAGGCAAACGAATAAGCCACGGTGGTAAAATCTTACCGTAAGCAATTACGACGATAACGTCTGGTGCAAGATCAATCAATTCCTTTTGGACAGCATCATCACGTAATGTTATAGGTTGATACACGGGCAAATCCAAAGATAACGCAGCTTCTTTAACTGGTGGCATTTGAATCTGCTTACCACGTCCCTTTTGTTTATCGGGTTGGCAATATACACCTACTATAGAGTGACCAGCCTCAACTAATGCGCGTAACGTAGGAACAGAAAAATCTGGCGTGCCCATAAATACTATGCGTAATGGATTATTGTTAGACAATTTCCTTTTCCTCCGGATGATCTGCAATACGGCGTAAGTTTGTAGCTTTTTCAATAAATAAATGACCTTCTAAATGATCTATTTCATGTTGAAAAATTCTAGCCAAAAAACCTTCAGCTTTAATCATAACTTTTTTATTATGTGGATCGATACCTTTTACGGTAACCTTTTCAAAACGTTCCACATCTCCGAAATAACCTGGTACACTTAAACAGCCTTCTAGCCCAATTTGGCTTCCTTCACCATGAATAATTTCAGGGTTGATAAGCGCTATTAATCCACTACCAGCATGATCATCAACAACTATAATACGTTTGGATACATTAACCTGCGGTGCTGCCAATCCAACACCTTCCGTTTTATACATTGTGTCGGCCATATCTTCTATTAAAGCACGCATTTTTTTATTTACATGTTCTACAGGTTCTGCAACCTCTTTTAAAATGGGATGTCCCGCTTTTACTACTTCAAGTACTGCCATATACTCCTCTTATCAAATAGGGTCTACATCGATAAGTAGACCTTCTTGTGTAAAAATCCAAGAATTATATATATAATCTTTTACGGCATCTAAATTTTCTCCGCGAATCATAATCGATAAACGATACATATCGCGAATCTTTTTAATGCCTGCTTCATAAGGACCATTAACATCAATCGATTGTGATTTAAAATTTGTTTCCAAATCATCTACAATTTTTTGAGCAATTGATTCAGCCATTTCTTCCTTCCCATGTCTTATAACCATATAAATCATTTCGCGAAATGGTGGATACCCTAAGTCCTTACGATTTACTATTTCTTCATTGTAAAAGCCCAAATAATCATGAGCCTTACTCTTTATTATAGCATAATTTAAAGGATTATATGTTTGTATAACAACACTGCCAACCTTATCACCACGACCCGCTCGTCCTGATGTTTGTGTTAGTAGATCAAATGCACGTTCAGATGCTGAATAAACAGGTATATTTAAGACAGAATCAGCTGTCAATATACCTACAGCTGTTACATCCTTAAAATCATGCCCTTTAGAAACCATTTGGGTCCCTAATAAAATATCATATTTATGTTTACCAAAATCTTGAAGAATTTCTTCGCCCATATCTTTATGCTTAGTTACATCTTGATCTAAACGCGCAATACGAGCGCCTTTAAAATGTCGGCGTAATTCTTCTTCAACTTTTTGTGTGCCAGAACCAAAGAATTTAATTCTTTTACTATGACATTTAGGGCATACTGAAGGAATTGGTTCATGGTGCTCACAATAGTGACACCGCAACTCTTCACCGGCTTGATGGTACACCATAGCAACCTCACAATGAGGACACATAATCGTTTCACCACAATCACGACACATGACAAATGTGCTGTAGCCACGACGATTTAAAAGAATAATCATCTGATTTCCATCCGCTAATGTACGCTCAATAAGATGTGTCATAGCATCGGAGAACACCGAGTAGTTGCCACGAATCATTTCTTCTTTCATATCTACAATTTGAACATTTGGCATCGGTTGATCAAAGATACGGGTTGGCAACTCTAACAGCTTATATTGTCCTTGTAAAGCCTTGTAATACGATGTGATAGCAGGTGTAGCAGAGCCTAAAATAACAGGACAATCATGAGCCATACCTCTCCATAATGCGACATTTTTTGCATTATAACGAATCATATCTTCCTGTTTATAAGATGTATCATGTTCTTCATCTAATACAATAAGGCCAATATCTTCAGCAGGCGCGAAAACGGCAGAACGAGCGCCAATAATGATATGGCTATCCTTCCTTCGTATACGTTCCCAGTTATTATTTCGCTCACTAATGGTTAGTTTACTATGGAAAACAACAACTTCATCACCAAAGGTAGAAACAAAACGACGAACAATCTGATCGGTTAATATAATTTCAGGAACCAGAATAATGGCGGTTTTACCTTTTCCTATACAACGAGCAGCAGCTTTTAAATAAATTTGTGTTTTACCACTACCAGTTACACCATGCAAAAGGAATGTATTATACGATTCAAGGTCCATCATCTGCTTAATCGGTTCATATACAATTTGTTGTGCTTCAGTTAACGGAATTGTTTCTTCACCACTCAGCAATTCGGTAAAAGAAGTTTTTGTATCTTTAAAACGTTCTTCAATATGAATGCCATGCTCTTCACCGACCTGTTTAATAACCATATAAGAATAGCCTTTGGCTCTTAATAAAGATTTAGGAGCCCCACCTACCTCGATGAGATAGTTAGCCAACTCACGCTGCTTGCGCTTCTTAGGACTTAATTGATCAATCTTAAACTCTGGCGTTACAACGAGCCATTCTTCTTTTGGTGCATCATAAGATTTTAATGTTTTATGCACAGTAAAAAGACGTAAAGCATCTCCAAAGGAACACAAAAAATAACGACTAATTTTCTGTGCCGTATCCATCATTTCCCGAGTAAACCAAGGATCACTATCAAGAATATCTATTATAGAACGCAAAGTAAATGTTGGTTTCTCTAATAGTTCTTCATACCCAATAACGATGCCCTCTTCACGACTACCACCTAAGGGAACTAATACACGAGTCCCTGCTTTCACATCACCAAATTTCTCTGGTAACAAATAGCTTAACGGTTTATGTAATTGTTTGGCAGGTCTATTGATAATAATACTTGCTACGCGCATTAGTTCACCTCCTCTAATCTAATTATTATAACATATCCTAGAGGAGATAAAAAAAGACTTAGTAGACAAGTCTACTAAGTCTTTACTATTATAAGCCAGCTTCGTGACGTAAAATATCAGCTTTATCAGTACGTTCCCATGGAAGATCAACATCAGTTCTACCAAAGTGACCATACGCAGCCGTCTTACGATAATGAGGCTTTAATAAATCAAGCATTTCAATGATACCTGCTGGGCGCAAGTCGAAATGTTTGCTTACTAATTCTTGAATTTTTTCTTCTGCAATCTTAGCAGTACCAAATGTATCAACTAAAATGGATACAGGTTTTGCAACACCAATCGCATACGCTACTTGTACTTCGCATTTATCTGCGAGACCTGCAGCTACAACATTTTTAGCTACGTAACGAGCTGCATATGCTGCGGAACGGTCAACCTTGGAAGGATCCTTACCAGAGAAAGCACCGCCACCATGACGAGCCATACCACCATACGTATCAACGATGATTTTACGACCTGTTAAACCAGCATCACCATGAGGACCGCCGATAACGAAACGGCCTGTAGGATTAATGAAAAATTTAGTGTTTTCATCGATGAATTCTGCAGGAAGTGCTGCATCGATAACATAGCGTTTCAAATCATTTTTAATTTGCTCTTGTGTTACTTCTGGGCTATGTTGCGTAGAAATAACGATTGTATCAATACGTTTAGGTTGATTGTCAACATATTCTACAGTAACTTGTGTTTTACCATCTGGACGAAGATATGTTAATGTGCCATTCTTACGAACTTCTGCTAAACGACGGGATAAACGATGTGCTAAAGAAATTGGCATAGGCATATATTCAGGTGTTTCGTTTGTTGCGTAACCAAACATCATGCCTTGGTCACCAGCGCCAATTTTATCATTGATTTCGCTATTACCATCTTTAGATTCTAATGCTTCGTCTACACCCATAGCGATATCTGCAGATTGTTCATCAATAGATACTAACACACCACAAGTGTCACAATCGAAACCATATTTTGCACGAGTATAACCAATTTCTCGAATTGTATCACGTACTACACGAGGAATATCAACATATGTGCTTGTAGAGATTTCCCCTACGACATGGACTAAACCTGTAGTCACAAGTGTTTCACAAGCTACACGAGCCTTTGGATCTTTTTCAATAATCGCATCCAAAACAGCATCAGAAATTTGGTCAGCTATTTTATCTGGATGGCCTTCCGTAACGGATTCAGAAGTAAAAAACATATGTTTTTCTGCCATTTTTGCCTCCTATAATAAAAAAATCCCTCATGGTCTCTCATGAGGGAGACCCATCTATCAGTCCATGACTGTTGGAATTAGCACCTTCTTTTAAAAAGGGTTGCTGTAGCTTCAACGGGCCTTTCCCTCCACTACTCTTGATGAGTTAAATTATGATATAAATTGTATACCATTTTTGTAGAAAAATCAAGTTAATCCACTTTATGTAACGCTAAATCACGTTCAGCCTTATGTAATGCGCTTTCAAATTTTCGATATAAATGATGACGTCCCAATATATCTAGAAAATCAGACTTGTACATTTCACGACGTATATCATAGTTAAAATTACATAAGCTATTTTACAGCTAACAATTCAATAACTTCTCCAATAATGTATCTAGCTAATTCTGATTTTTGCATATTTGGCATTATTTTAGGCTCTTTATTAGGATATAAAAAATAGCCTTCATTCGTATCTACATTAAACCCAGCATTTGATTTGCTTACATCATTAGCTACTAACATATCAAGGTTTTTGCGACGTACTTTATCCATGCCGTAATCGACTACATGTTCTGTTTCTGCAGCAAAACCAACCAGTAATTGATGGGTTTTATGCTCTCCCAGTCCTTTAAGTATATCTGGATTCTTTACGAGCTCTAAAGTCATAGATTCCATTTTTTTGATTTTTTGAGGCGCTTTATTAGCCACCCTAAAATCTGAAACAGCAGCAGCCATTATCACCACATCTGTTGATTCGTAATAGGAATTAACAGCCTCCTGCATAGATTCCGCAGAATCTACAGGCACATATTCAACACCTTTAGGAATTTCTAATGATGTAGGGGCACTCACTAGAATTACGCGAGCCTTTTCCTTAACAGCAGCAGCCGCAATGGCATATCCCATCTTCCCACTAGATCTGTTACCTATATATCTAACAGGGTCGATATTTTCTTGTGTTCCACCAGCTGTAACAAGAATAGTCTTACCAGCTAATTTACCAGTCCCATCTAGAGAATGTAATTCTTCTGTCAACCAATTAACAATCTCTTCTGGTGCTGGCAGTCTACCCACACCTGTTACGCCACAAGCTAGCCAACCAGCATCGGGTTGCATAATATGGTATCCCAAAGATGATAAATCCTTTAAATTTCTCTGTTCAATAGGATTATTGAACATCTCTGTATTCATGGCAGGACATAAAAATTTAGGTGCTGGCGTTGCCATAATTGTCGTAGTGAGCATATCATCGGCAATACCAGCTCGTATTTTACCAATTACATTAGCTGTAGCTGGTACCACAATATAGGCATCAGCCCAGGTTGCAAGAGCAATATGTTCTACATTCCAATCGTGGATTTCTTCCCACATATCAACAGCTACAGGATGACCACTAATTTCACCAAATGTCATAGGTGTCGCAATATGAGTAGCATTTTTAGTCATTACCACTTTGACCTCTGCCCCAGCTTTTCGCAAACGACTTACCACTTCAATTGCTTTATATGCAGCAATACCTGCTGAAACACCTACGATAATATGTTTCCCTTTCATAATTCTCCTTTTAAAAATTCCTTGTACAAAATGTACAAGGAATTTTGAGTAAAATTATTTAATACCTTCTTTAGTGCGTTTATATGTTACTTCACCTTCAGCAATCTCATAGAATGCTAAAGATACAGGTTTATCTGTATTATGAATATCTGTAGCAAGACATTCTTCACCATCGGTCAACTCGCGAGCGCGTTTAGCTGCTAGCGTTACCAATGTATATTTACTATCTACACGTTTTTCCAAAGCTTTCAATGGAGGTTTTACCATCATACTATCACTTCTCCTTAGACTCTTGATATTGCTTATAAATATATTGAATTTGCTCTTTATTACGACTGATTTTACAAGCTTCAGCACGCAATATAGAAGCAACCTTTAAAGACGCATCCTCTAAATCATCATTGACCACAATATAATCATAACGATGAGCTAATGCTAACTCAGAACATGCCAATGATAAACGCTTATCGATAACCTCTTTTGCATCAGTTCCTCGATTATGAAGACGTTCAGATAATTCGGTTAAAGACGGTGGCACAATATAAATAAATACGGCATCACTAAATCGCTCTTTAACTTGCATAGCACCTTGAATATCGATTTCAAGAAGTACACTCTTCCCTTCATCCAACAAATTCATCACATGTTGTTTTGGGGTGCCATAATAATTATCATATACCTTAGCATACTCTAAAAATGCATCTTCTGACAATAATGATTCAAATTCTTCTTTTGTGCGGAAGAAATAATTAATTCCTTCCTTTTCTCCAGCCCGCGGTTCACGTGTGGTCATAGATACAGAATATACAAGATTAGGCATTTCACCTCGTATATTAGAACAAATCGTTCCCTTGCCTGCACCAGATGGGCCGGAGATAACAATTAATAAACCTCGATCTGCCATATTAACTCCTAAGCTTCTACAGTATCTTCATCGACTTCGTGTTGCACAATACGATGTGCCACCGTTTCAGGTTGAATAGCTGACAAAACGATTTGCCCACTATCCATAACGAGCACAGCCCGAGTTTTACGTCCATAGGTTGCATCTATGAGGAGACTTTTATCTCTTGCATCTTGAACCATGCGTTTAATAGGTGCAGATTCAGGACTAATAATAGCGATAACGCGATTAGCAGAAACCATATTACCAAAACCAATGTTTAGTAATTGGATACTCATGAATAGACCTCCTTACTCAATATTCTGTACTTGCTCTCTAACTTTTTCTAATTCACATTTCAATTGTACCACATGGTCTGTCAGTGTTATATCCATCGCTTTTGAGCCAATCGTATTAACCTCACGATTCATCTCTTGAATGATAAAATCTAACTTACGACCAATCGGTTCATCCATCTTAAGTGTATTTGTTAATTGTAACACATGAGACCTAAATCGGACAATCTCTTCCGTAATATCAGTTTTGTCAGCCATAATAGCAACTTCTTGTAGTAAACGATCTTCATTGGCAGTAATGTCAAGACCGTCCACATAGTCCATCATTTTAGTTCGCAAATTTTCTTTATAAGCAATAACAGCATCGGCTTTATGACTGTTAATGCCTTCTATAATATTTGTCATTTGTGAAAGCCGGTGTAACAAATCTTGTTGAATATGAATCCCCTCAGATTGTCGCATACTAACTAATGCATTAAGTGCATTAGTTGTAGTATCAGTAACTAAAGACTGAAGTACATCTTCTGTAACTTCAGAATCTTGGATTTGTACCCAATCATTGGATATGGCCATCACTGCCGATAAAGGTACCTCTTGAGGCTCCCTATAAAATCCTTCTGATACCAGTAAATCTTGAATTTGATGTTTCAAAGAACTATTTATTATGAACTGTTTTTCTCTATCCGCTACATCCTGCAACGTTACAAACACATCAACTTTACCTCGATGTATGGTTTTTTGTATACATTTACGGATACTATGCTCTACAGAATTAACTTGTTTAGGACTTCGTATGTTGAGATCTAAAAATCTAGAATTAACAGATTTAATTTCTATGATACATTGTAAACCATCTACAATTTGAGTTGCTCGCCCAAATCCCGTCATGCTATTCATGGAAGAACCTCCTTTTTATATATTGTATCACGAATTTTAAAGATATCTATTAATTATCTATGTTATACTAAACTATACATTGTGAGTTACCAAATGAAAGGATCACCATGAATTTAGACGGATTAACCATGTCTGTATTGGCAAGAGAATTAAATGAAAGCCTACAGAGTGGACAAATACAAAAACTTTATCAAGTAGATAAACACTCATTACTTTTTAAAGTACGTAATGCTAATCAAGACGTAAATCTGATGATAACTGTAGGGGCCAATCCCGCAATATATATATGTAAACCTATCCAAGATTTGCCCAAAGAACCTAGTTCATTATGCATGTTTCTTCGCAAACATATAGAGGGCAGCCGTATTACATCTGTAGAGCAAATTAACGGGGATCGTATTCTCTGTATCCATATTGATAAGCTTGAAATGGATGGTTCCATCACATCAACATCGATATATATAGAACTTATGGGGAAATATTCTAACTGTATCTTTGTACAAAATGATATAATTTTAGAATCTATTATTCATGTATCACCAATAATGAACAGAGAACGTTCAGTAGGTCCTAAGATGGCATATGAATTACCACCTAATTCTAATCGTGTATCTTTACTAGATTTTAATGAGGAAGAAATATTAAATCTTCTTACATCCTTTGGATCTGGTACAGTCACTAATACTATACGCGCTCTCTTTAATGGATTTGGTAAATCACTATTAGATTATGTTCTAACATTATCCAATTTAGATGGCACCGAAGAACTAAAAGCCTTATCAGATGATGCAATTCAAAAATTATCAGGGGCTCTAGAAACTTTAAAAGAAAAATTATTAAACGCTAATCAATTATATGTCTATAAAAATGAAAATAGTAAAAAAATATATATGCCATTTCCAATGGAAACGGATTGTACATTAATAGAAACGTATCCAACCATCTCAAAAGCAATAGAACAGTCTATCGCTGACACTGGTTCAATTCATACGGCTGACAAGGAATTGGAACGTATTATAGCTAATGCTATAAAAAAAGAAGAGTTACGTCACAAAAAGATTAAAGATGAACTAGATGATACTAAAAAGATGGAAACCTATAAATTATATGGTGATCTTCTGATGATTAATAGTCATATACAAGCTCACTATCAATCTTCCATTGACGTACAAAATTTACTTTCAGAATCAGCAGAAACTATAACAATTCCCTTAAAACCTGAATTGACCATTGTGGAAAATGGACAATGGTATTACAAACTATATACAAAATTAAAGAATCGGATTATTAGTGGCCAATACCAACTAGACCAAAGTACGATAAAATTAGAATATTATAGAACAATCTTATACAGTTTATCTTTAGCCACAACTAGAGAATCACTAGAAGAAATACGCCATGAATGTATGGATGCAGGCATTATTAAGAAATCTAAAAAACCTCTCTCCTATAAATTGGGAAAATCGAATTACATTCATCTTGAAATCCCAGAAGGCGAACTTTATATCGGACGAAATAACCAGCAAAATGAATACTTGACTCATCGTTTTGCAAAACCAAATGATCTGTGGTTTCATACACAGGATATTCAAGGTTCCCATCTTATTTTACGTACGAATCATGAACCTGATGATATGCTCATTTCACAAGTAGCAAAATATGCTGCCTATTTTAGCAAGGCCCGTCATTCATCAAAGGTTCCTGTAGACTATACATATATAAAAAATATTAAAAAACCACCTAAATCACCTTTAGGATTTGTGATTTTTAACACTCATCAAACAATGATTGTTGAACCAGAAAAACCACCTATGTATGAGGAATAACAAAACCCCCGATAGATACCTATCGGGGGTTTTCTCTGCAATCATTAGTATTATCTGTACTGATTACAATATATTATTGATTTTCAGTTTTTTGTTCACTTTGTTGCAAGCTTTCGCGGTTTTGACGAAGGCTTTCCAACGTTTTTTCTAAATTGTTTTCTACATATTTCAATACATCACCAGCATATTGAATAGAGCTAGATTTTAACTCTTCAGAAGATTGGTTTGCAGCATTGATAATTTGATTAGCTTGTTCTTGTGCTTGCTTAACAAGTTCACTTTCAGCAGTCAATTTAGCAATGTAATCTTTGGCTTGATCGATTAATGTTTCAGCTTGACGTTGAGCATCAGCCAATACTTTATCTTTTTCGGCCACAATACGACGAGATTCATCGAGCTCAAGTGGTAAAGATTCTTGAATTGCATCGATAATACGCATAATTTCATCTTCTTCAACCATGCGTTTTGTAGTCATAGGAATACGGCTGCTAGATTCAATAAGAACCTCTAAATCTTCAAGTAATTTTTCTGTTTTCATACAATTCACTCCTATTATTTATTACCATCGATGTTAAAACGTTTTTCTAATTTTATCTTTACATCGTCAGGAACAAGTCCATCTAACTTACCACCAAATTTAGCTAACTCACGAATCCCTGTTGAGCTTACAAAAGAATATTTATTATTGGTCATAATAAACACGGTTTCAATATCATCATCCAAGTATTTTGCAAATAGAGCACGTTGAAATTCATATTCAAAATCACTAAGAGCTCTAAGTCCACGAATAATAATACTTGCATTTTTGGATTTAACATAATCGATGAGCAATCCACCTGTACAGTCGATTTCTACATTAGGAATATGCTTAACCGCATTGCGAATCATCTCAACGCGTTCTTCCATAGTAAACAATGAATTCTTATTAGGATTTGAACTTACAGCGATAATCAACTTATCTACGAGACGACTACCGCGCTCAAAAATGTCAACGTGACCATTTGTAACGGGGTCAAAACTTCCTGGGCAAACTCCTATCCGCAAAGGTCTAACTCCTTTCACTATGTTTCACAAAATATGAAACAAGGGTATAACCAAATTTTTGTTCCTTTATACATTCCCATTCTGGTGGCATGGTGAAAGCCTCATCTTTATGATGTTCCAAGACTAAAACACCATCATCAGCTAATGCATCATGAGCCACAACAAAATCAATAGTCTCCTGTATAAAGCCATTTTCATATGGTGGATCAGAAAAAATATAATCGAACTGCTGGTCACCTATAAAATGTTTCAATTGTGAAAGTTTCTTAGGTATGATTTGAATTCGATCCAACACACGACAATGTTCCGCATTCTCTCGAATTAATTTACCAGTTCGATAATCAACAGCAATCGCTGATTCAGCTCCACGACTGAGCGCTTCAATGGCAACTGCACCAGTACCAGAAAATAAATCTAATACACGAGTACCAAATATACCGCGATGCGCTAATACGTTGAAGATACTTTCACGAACACGATCCAAGGTGGGACGTGTATCCATCCCCTTCGGAGCTTTTATAGTATGACCCTTTGCAGTGCCTCCGATAATTCGCATACAATCCTCACTAGATTATACTCATTAATTATAGTATATAAATACCTAAAATAAAAGTATCTTTTACAATTATGATACTTCGATTTTACTATCTCGGCCCATCAATTCTTGCAATGCTAATTGAGGGGACTTCTCTTCATATAATACCTCATATAGTGATTGTGTGATAGGCATTTCTACATGGTGTTTTATGGCCATATCACGAATAATAGATGTTGCAAAAAAGCCTTCTACCACCATATTCGTATGATTCATAATGTAGTCCATGGTTTTACCATCCGCTAGCTGTTGTCCTGCAGCACGGTTACGACTATGCTGGCTCATACAAGTAGCGATTAAATCCCCCATACCAGCTAAGCCTGCATAAGTTTCTTTTCTTGCACCGAGAGCTAAACCAAATCGAGTCATTTCATGTAGACCACGAGTTAGTAATAAAGCCTTACAATTATCTCCAAGAGACAATCCATCAACAATACCAGCAGCCAAGGCTATTACATTTTTTGTAGCCCCTGCTAATTCAACACCAATATAATCGTCACTCGTATATATACGAAATTCTTTACTGTGTAATGCCTGTTGTACCTTTTTACCTATGTCCATAGATATTGTACCTACTACGGCTGCAGCAGGTAAGTTTCTACCAATTTCCTCAGCGTGATTAGGACCGGATAAAACAGTTAAATGGCATCCGACAGAGGATAATTCCTCCTTCATGACTGTAGTCAATAACTTACCACTTTCCCGTTCTACACCTTTAGAGCATAACACGTATATTTGATCTTTGTGAGCATATCTTTTTAAATTCTGTAAAGCTGTGCGCACATGAATAGATGGTGTAACAATCAGTACAATATCAGCCTGTTCAATAGATGTTTGTAAATCAGAACTAATGATGAGTTCATCAGGCAATATAACACCAGCTAAATATGACTTATTTTCCCTGTACTTAATAAGTTCATCCTTAAACTCTGAACGTCTGCAATATAAGGTTGTATCATTTCCGGCCACTACAGATTTAATAGCAAGAGCTGTCCCCCAACTACCAGATCCGACGATGCAAACTTTCATATTACTCTCCTTTTTTAACGCGTTCTACCTTTAATTCTTTACCAGCTAGTAAACGAGAAATATTTTCTCGATGACGTATGATAACAAACAATGCAGCTAGCGCACCAAATCCTACAAACCACCAGGATTCGCCCATTACATACATCAATACAGGAACAAGCGCAGCCGCTACTATAGAACCTAGAGAGACTAATTTAGTGAAATATACAATGATGCCCCAAATAGCAAAACAAATAACTGCAACTATTGGAGATAATGCAATGAGTACCCCCAAACCAGTTGCAACACCACGGCCACCTTTAAGGCCAAGAAATACGGACCAATTGTGTCCAACCATGGCCAAAATGCCACCCAGAATCATGTACATGGGATTTAAATGGGAAAACAAAAATACCCCAATGGCACCCTTTAATGCATCACAGAAAAATACAGGAAGCGCTGCCTTTAAACCAATAACACGATATGTATTTGTAGCACCTATATTTTTGGATCCATATAGACGGACATCTGTATTGAAAAATAATTTACCAATAATGAGTCCGCTAGGAATTGAACCGATTACATAGGCTAATAACGCATACCCTATAATAGGCATAAAATCATTCACAACTTTCACCCTTACCCTTTGTACGTATTACTCTTCATCTTCACGTTTTTTACCGCGAAGGATTAATCGAATTGGAGTACCTTCGAAACCAAAACTTTCACGTAAACGATTTTCCAAGAAACGCATATACGAGAAATGAATTAATTCAGGTTCATTTACAAATAGGATAAATGTTGGAGGTTTAACACTGGCTTGTGTCATATAGTAAATTTTTGGAATTCTACCATTACGGGATGGAACTGGATTTACAGTTTGAGCATCTTGTAGTAATTGATTTAATGTACCAGTAGACACACGACGATATTGTTGTTCTGATACGAATTTAAGCATATCAGCTAAACGATGAATACGTTGTTTTGTCAATGCGGAAGCAAATAGAATTGGTGCAAATTGCAAGAATCCTAATTCATCATAAATGTCTTCAGTATATCTCAATGTAGTTTTATCATCTTTTTCTACAAGGTCCCATTTATTTACTACAATGATAACACCCTTACCAGCTTCGTACGCATAACCGGCAATTTTTTTATCTTGTTCTGTAACGCCATCAACACCATCTAATACAAGTACAACAATATCTGAGCGATCAACGGAACGAAGAGAGCGAACAATGCTGTAACGTTCAACAGCTTCATCAATCTTGGATTTACGTCTCATCCCCGCTGTGTCGATAAGTACAAATTTTTGATTCCCATGTGTCCAGTGCGTATCAATAGAGTCCCGAGTAGTGCCAGCTACATCGGAAACGATAACGCGATCTTGACCTAACAGTGCATTAGTCAAGGATGATTTACCTACATTAGGTCTACCGATGATGGCCACATGAATGGTATCTTCTTCATCTACATTAGTTCCTACCGGTGGGAAATGTTTAACCGTATCATCTAATAAATCACCTAGATTCATTAAATTCTTTGCAGAAATGCCAATTGGATCACCAAGTCCCAAATTATAAAACTCATAAATATTAGGTTCTTGATTTACACTGTCAATTTTATTTACTACAAGGACTACTGGTTTTCCACTAGTACGTAAAATATTGGCCACTTCTTCATCAGCCGGTACAATACCTTGCTTGCCATCAACCACAAAGAGGATTACATCAGCTTCTTCAATAGCGAGTTCAGCTTGTAAACGCATCATTTTAGGAATGACATGGCTGTTCTCTGTTACAAACTCGATACCACCTGTATCAATCATTGTAAACTCACGATTAAGCCATTCTGCATCGAAGTAAATTCTATCTCGTGTAACGCCAGGTATATCCTCGACGATAGAAATTCGTTTATTAACAATGGCATTAAATAATGTAGATTTACCTACATTTGGACGACCAACTACGGCCACTAATGGTTTTGCCATACTTTCACCTCTTTTATTATCTATATACATCACTTCATTTTATCATATTAAAGGGAATGTACGCAAAAAGGCTAATCAAGGAAAACCTTGATTAGCCTCATTAAAAGATTCTGAATTATTCAGCGTCTTCTTCTGTTTCTTTTGCTTCCATCAACTCAGTCAAAGCCAAGCCCAATTTCTTTTCATCTTTGTTAAGAGAAATGATTTTAACTTCAACTTCTTGACCACGATTCAAGTAATCTTCAACTTTCGCATTACGTTGTTTTGTAATTTGAGAAATGTGAAGTAAACCTTGAATATCATCGTTAACAGCTACAAATGCACCATAAGCTACCAAACGAACAACTTTACCAGTGATTACATCACCAACGTGTAAAGTTTCTTCAGCAACATCCCATGGGCTCTTAGTTAAAGCTTTTAAGGACAAGGATAATTTGTTGCTTTCAGGGTCGAAGGATTGCAATTTAACTTCGATTTCTTGGCCAACGGAAAGAACATCTTCCACTTTTTTAATTTTTTGCCAAGAAATGTCGGAAATATGAAGTAAACCTTCAATACCACCGATATCTACGAATGCACCATAAGGCATGATTTTACGAACGATACCTTTATAGTTTTCACCAACGTTGATATTTTTCAATGCTTCAGCTAATTTTGCTTGACGTTCCACTTCAAGTACTGCACGGCGAGAAAGAACCAAACGGTTTTTCTTTTCGTCGATTTCAAGAACTTTTGCTTCGAATTCAGTACCAACCAAGTTGTCCAAAGATTTTACGAAATGCACATCACCTTGGGACAATGGAATGAAACCACGAAGGGATTTTACTGTTACCACCAAGCCAGCTGGGATAGCATCGATACCTTTACATACGAGAGGTTCGTCTTTTTCTTGAGCTTCGATAACATATTGCCAATCTTCATCTTTAGCCAAACGAGTCATGGAAAGATAAATAGGATTATCTTCTTTGATGTGGTTCATGATAACTGCTTTAATTTCATCACCATTTTTCAACACATCTTTGGCAGAGTTTGGTGCTGGATAAGAAATTTCAGTTCTATTCAAAATTGCTTCAGTTTTGTAGCCAAAAGATACCCATGCGCGTTCATCTTCAACTTGTACTACTTGACCTTCTACAACGTTTCCTTTCTTAAATTCTTCTTGACCTTCTGCTGCTAATAATTCTGCAAAATCTTTCATTGTCTCAATGACCTCCTTAATAATCCAGTCGGGAGTCGATGCTCCTGCTGTTACTCCTACCGTCTGTACTCGGTTAAACCATTCCAGTTGTAATTCAGTAGAAGTTTCAATGTGATATGTTGTACATCCAACGTCTCGACAAACCTCTGCCAATCGATTCGTATTGCCGCTGTTCTTACCACCTATCACAATCATAAGATCTACGTTACGAGCTAATTCAACGGCAGAATTCTGACGCTCCTGAGTTGCATTGCATATCGTTTTGAAAATCTTAAGATTCTTAGATTTTTTCTCTAATATCTCTATTATACTGTTAAATTTGAATTGTGAAAAGGTCGTTTGAACAACTACACCCATTTTTTCAACAACTTGTAGATTTTTGGCGGATTCTTCATCTTCGATGATTATTCCTTTGTTATTCGCCCATAAATTAATACTTTTAACCTCAGGATGGTTTTTTTCGCCCAATATAACCAGTGTCATACCATCTTCGATAACAGATTTTGCATCTTGTTGAGCTTTTTTCACATGTGGACAAGTAGCATCCAAAATGTTTAAGCCTTTCTCTTCTGCTTCTTCGTAAATTGCAGGGCCCACACCATGAGACCGAATAATCATCGTTCCTTCATCAATATCCGCCACCTCTTGAATCGGGCTAACACCTTTACTCTCTAAACGACCAACTACTTGTGGGTTATGAATGATAGGACCCAATGTATAGCTTTTTCCATCGCTATCAGCAGCTTCATTGGCCATTTCAACAGCTCGTTTTACGCCATAACAAAAACCATGATTTTCAGCTAAAATTATTTCCATAACGTCTCCTCTATGCGATTTTCATGATAGGAATCAATCATGCGTTGAATTTCACCCTTTACGCGATCATTAACCTCTTTAATAGCCTCAGGTGTCGGTTTAGCTTTACTAACAGGTACCTGTTTACCAATGATGCAAGCAACTTGGTTTCTCTTCATATTATGAGAACCGATAATGGCAACTGGGGTAATACCAATTCCTGTACGCAACGCAATGGATGCGGCCCCATCGTGAAAGCGTCCTAATTTTCCATTCTTTTGACGATTACCTTCTGCAAAAATTCCTAATACTTTATTATTCTTTAATAGTCCTAAAGCATGACGAATTGCTATTTTATCTATAGCTCCACGATTTAAAGGGAATGCACCAAGCCAGGTACAAAAAAATCTTGAAATTGGATTTACAAATAATTCCTGTTTTGCCATAAAGTGTACGTGCCTAGGCAATGCATAGCCGCAAATAGGTGGATCGTTATTACTTAAATGATTTGGCACCACAATAACCGGACCTTCCATAGGGAAATTATCGCGACCATAAACCTTTAATCCATAGCCGACTTTATAGCGCAACCAAAAGGCAGTTCGCCAAAGCCATGTAGAAAATTTGTTCATTTAGATTCGCTCCTGTACTAGATGTAATATATGTTCTACAGTTTCATCAAACGTCATTTCACTGGAATCGACCAATACAGCATCCTCTACCTGAATCAACGGAGATTCCTTTCGATTCTTATCCATATCATCACGTTGCATAACACTGTCTTTAATATCCTCTAAAGTTTGTTCGTTAACTGTACCCTTCACTTCTAAGTAACGGCGCATAGCACGAGCCTCTACAGAAGCGGTTAGATATATTTTTAATTCCGCATTAGGTAATACAACGGAACCGATATCACGTCCATCCAATATAACGCCACCAGCTTCTGCCATAAGTCGTTGTCGTTCAACCAAATATTGACGCACCCCTTTATATGAAGCCACTATAGATACAGCATTGTTCACTTGTGGCGTTCTAATAAAATCAGTCACATCTTGACCAGCAATAAAAACCTTACATGAATCATCACTGGCCTCCATAGTAAGATCTAATTCTGGTAATAATGCTTCCACTGCCTTTTGATTATTTACATCAATATGATTATGCAATACAGCCCATGTAACAGAACGGTACATAGCACCTGTATCGATATAAAGATACCCCAGTTTTTTTGCCACTATTTTAGAAATAGATGATTTTCCAGCGCCTGCTGGGCCGTCAACAGCAACGGCAATTTTATGTGTATTCATAAGTCCCTGTATCACTTTCACAAATTATATAAAATATACTATTCAATCATACAGCGTAAAATGTCTCTATTAAAACGCCTCAGGGTGAGTTATATGCATAGCTGCTACATATCCTGTAGAAAAGGCAGCCTGTAAATTATATCCACCTGTAAAGGCATCAATATCTAATACTTCACCAGCACCATATAAGCCTTTTACTAACTTAGATTCCATAGTTTTAGGATTAAATTCTTTAAGAGAAATGCCACCAGCAGTAACAATTGCCTCTTCTACAGGACGTAATCCTTTCACCGTAAGAGGCATATGTTGCAACATATAACCGATTTGTTGTCGTTCTTCCTTTGAAATCTGATTAATCGGTTTTTGTGGATCAATACCGGCCAATTCAATAATTAATGGTATCAATCGACTTGGTAACAAATCTTTCATCCCATTAATTAATTGTTTCTTAGAATAGAGATCAAAATCTTTTTGTAATCGTTTATCTAATATCTCTGGAGATAATGCAGGTTTTAAATTGATATCTAAACCTATAGTGCCGATATTTTTTTTGCGCATCAATTTTCCCACCGTATGACTAAGGGATAAAACGATAGGACCGGTAATGCCAAAATGGGTAAACATCATTTCCCCAAACATCTTGGCTTGTACCTTATTCTTAGCAACTACAGACAATTCAACATTCCGTAGGCTAAGCCCCATTAAATCTTTTACCCAGGACTCTTCCGTTACAATCGGTACTAAAGATGGACGGATATCGGTAATTGTATGGCCTACTTGAGCCGCCAACATATATCCATCACCAGTAGAACCGGTAGCAGGATATGATTTACCTCCCGTAGCAATAACCACGGCATCAGCGTGATAGGTTTCTTTGTCTGTCACAACACCGGTGACAACACCATCATCAATCAAAAGTTTCTTAACTGGTTCCTCAAGATGAACATCTACACCATAGTGTTTCATAAGCTTCATAAAGGTATTTCGTACATCCAGTGCAGAATCTGAAGCTGGAAATACGCGGCCACCTCGCTCTACCTTGGTTTCTAAACCAGCGTCGTGTAATAACTGCAACAAATCTTCATTGGTAAAGCGCTCGTAAGCACCATATAAAAACTTACCATTGCCCGGTGTATTTTTAATAAAATCAGACATATCACAAGCATTCGTAATATTGCAGCGTCCTTTGCCGGTAATGCCCATCTTTTTACCAACATAATTCATTTTTTCGAGAAGCGTTACCTTTGCCCCTTCTCGACCAGCAATGACAGCAGCCATTAGCCCAGCTGCACCACCTCCGATTACAACGACGCGCTTCATTTAGAAGCTCCTAGCGCTTTAAGTGCACTTACTTCACGTTGTGTCAATTGACGAACACCACCGCGCTTAACACCACTTAATGTTAATCCACCATAAGCAATACGTTTTAAATTATGAATTCGGTAACCAAAATGTTCAAACATACGACGTACTTGTCGATTACGACCTTCATGAATAGTAATTTCTACTTCGTGAACCCCATTGTGGTCATCAAATCCTAAATCTACAAGTGTAGCAGGTGCTGTCACACCATCTTCAAGAGGCACACCATCGGCGATAACCTGTAAATCTGTATCATTTACACGCCCCTTAATACGAACTTCATATGTCTTTTCAACGCCTTTAGATGGATGTGTAAGATTCTGAGCTAATTCTCCATCATTTGTTAAAAGCAATAAACCTTCCGTATGTAAATCAAGTCGTCCAATTGGATAGATACGGCGTTTTTCATTTTTAATATAATCCATTACAGTTTCTCGTCCTTGTGGGTCTGTAACAGATGTAATAACACCTTTCGGTTTATTCATTAAATAATACACAGGTTTTTCCACGGCTAATAATTGTCCATCAACCATGACCTTATCTTTCATAGGATCAACCTTAACCCCCAGTTCCGTCACTTTACGGCCATTGACACGTACCTTACCAGACGCAATTAATTCTTCTGCCTTACGACGAGAAGCTACACCACAGCTGGCGATAAATTTTTGTAATCGTTCCATATTATATCCTTTTCTATATGTTCTCTGTTCCATCCTCATTAGGAGATTCTATTAAGCTTTCATCTTTCACACTCTCTATTGATACACCTGACATATCAGACTCTGCAGTATCTAGCTCTTTGTGCAAATCATCAATTGAAGTAACACCTGTACTTCGTAGAAATTCATCAGTTGTGCCATACAGAATAGGGCGACCTACCGTATCCTTATGACCCAACTCAGCAATTAATGAGCGAGACAATAATTGTTTAATTACCTTGTCACTATTAACACCGCGTACCTCTTCAATTTCAGCTTTTGTAATCGGTTGTTTGTATGCAATAACCGCTAGTGTTTCCATAGCTGCATTAGATAATTTATCCTCTTTTTTACGTATATGACCAATATACATAGCCGATTCTGGTGCACTTACCAGTTCCACACCAGCAGCAGAGATTCGCACGCGAATACCGCGTTTATGGGATTCTAAATCAGATGCTAAGTGATCTATCAATGTCAAGCTATCTTGTTTTGAAAGCTTAAATATATCTTGAATGACATCAATAGAAATAGGTTTAGCCGCAGAAAACAATACCGCTTCTAAATCTGATATACCCATGCTACTCCTCCTCTACTTGTACATCCCGTTCACCAATGATAGGTGCGGTAAAAATAATATCATCATTTTCGTAAAACATGACTAATTCTTGTTGTTTTAAAAGTTCTAGTACAGCCATGAATATAGTTACCATACCACTTTTAGATTCTATAGCAACAAGTAGCTCACGAAACGCCAATCGTTCACCACGCCTTGCACGACTCGCTAAGGATACGATCATATCCTCTAAGCTATATGCATCTTTCTCAACAGTTACTTGACGAACCTGTTGTTCATCTTCAGATTCAACGGTCTTATGTAATACAGAATAGAATATATCATATAATTTAGATAGTTCTAAATTATAATAACTATCTAAACCTAATACACTCGTTTCCTCAGGGCGACTAAACACATTCGACTCAACCGATGCTTTTTCCATTAATAGGTGAGTAAAATCTTTTATCTTTTTAAACTCTACTAACTTAGCCACTAATTCATCTCGTGGATCTTCGCTTTCATCTGGTTCCGGTTCAACCTTAGGTAATAGCATACGGGACTTAATTTGTAATAATGTAGATGCCATTACAAGGAATTCACTACTATAATGGATATCAAAATGATTCCAATTATCTAGGTATTCTAAATACTGGCTTGTAATTTCAACGATTGGGATATCCGTGATTTCAATTTTATGTTTTTCAATTAAATGTAAAAGTAAATCGAGAGGTCCCTCGAATACATCCAATTTATAATTATAGTCCCCCATGAATCCCCATTCCTTAACGATACTATTTCATAACTATATAATTATATCGTAAATCGAAAATTTCTTCTACGTTCACCATATATAATTGTATTTTTTAGTATTCTTTGTTATCTTATAATGTGAAGAAAATTATATATTTGTTGTAATCTCCTTTAGAAAGGATACATTATGTTGTCATCAATGAAATCATTGATTCAAAATCCTATTTTGCGCTTTGGCATTATAGGCATAGTGCTCTACATTGCACTATTTTTTATTTATGAACCTGTCACATTAGGACTTGATGTAGAGGATATTACAATCCTTGCGGTACCGACCATGGTTGGTATGTTTTTATTCCAATACTTTATGAGTTGTACCGTATTTCATCGTGCGTTCTTAGGATATGGTTTAGTAGGCTTACTATGGGGACTCACATTTCCATTATTATTTCATTGGTCTTATGTAAAACCTCTATATTTCTATGAGTTTGCCAATGATTTTCTATTCGGCTTACTTCTATTTATGGGGCTTTCAGGTATCCAATATTTGGTAACCCAAACGGGACGTCTACAGAAATTAACATCAGCTATACTAGCTTTATTCTCTTCGTTCCTTAGTCTTATTCCATTATTACAAATTGGTTATTATATAACCACCTGGCACTGTTTAACACCAGCAAGCCTATTGGCCGTATACATGACAAATCCTGAAGAAGCCTTTGGATTCTTAAAAAATGCTGCTGGTATTCCCGGCCTTATCGCTATCGTCATAGGCCTTATTTTATGGACACTCTTTCTATATTGGTGCAACCTAGGTATGAAACGAGTTGTCGATTTTAATACAACACGTCCTTTGCGATTAGGTGTACTCATCGCATCCATGGTAGCATTTATCGTATATGTACCATTCTTCTTATTTCCTCAAACATGCATCGTAGCCAATTGGACGGCTGCTGGTAATTATGTTAAAGAAATGCAACAATACAACGATAATCACCATCTTGTATTTGATTCATTCAATTTGGACACAAAGGATACGACACCTACTAAAACGCCTGGAACTATCATTCTCGTTATCGGCGAATCCAGTTCCCGTGACTATATGAAGGTCTATAATCCAAAATTCCAATACGATGACACACCTTGGCAAGAGGATATGCGCGATCACAATAAAGATTTTATCTTCTTTAATCATGCGTACTCTTCCTACGTACAAACAGTACCAACATTAGAACGTGCCCTTTCAGAGCGCAATCAATATAACGACCGACCATTCTTAGATTCTGCGAATATTTTGGATGTAGCTAAAAAAGCAGGTTACACCACATCGTGGTTCAGTAACCAAGGCGTATTTGGCGAATACGATACAGCTATTTCTTTGATGGCTAAAACGGCGGATACTACAAAGTGGGCTCACGAATCCTATGGCTTCTCTGATTTATATGATGAAGCATTATTGCCATTATTAAAAACAGCTGAACCAAGTAAAAATAATTTTATCGTAATTCATATTATGGGCAGTCATATTTATTATAATGACCGCTATCCGCATGAATTCAGTAAATGGAAAAAAGGTCCTAATCCTGAAGGTATCGAGGCTTATGCTAATAGTCAGCTCTATACAGATTGGCTGTTACAACAAATCTACACCTATGGTAAAGATAATTTAAATCTTCAAGCTATGGTTTATTTCTCTGATCATGGTGAAAGCGTTGACAAGTCCCACAATCCAGACACCTTTGATTTTGTGATGACTCACATTCCATTCTGGATGTACTTATCGCCTCAATATCGTGCAGCATATCCTCAAACGGTATCAGCACTCGATAGTCATGAACATCAATATTTCACAAATGATTTATTATACGATACATTAGTTGGTCTCATGCATGCACCAAACAGTCGTTACGATAAAACAAGAGACTTTAGTAATAGTGCTTATCGATTTAATTTACACAATTTAACAACTCTATTAGGTGAACAGCCATTAACAAATGACCCAGTTAATGCAGGTCAATAACATACACTAATGCAACAATAGCGACGATTGATACATATCAATCGTCGCTATTGTGCTGTATAAGGTCCTGTACATTCTTTTCTGTATAGATTTGTATATTATGTTGTAATAAAAGCTCAGACGTGACACCAACCCCATTTACGAGGGTTCTAGTAAATGTACCATCATATATTTCACCATATCCACAGCTTGGACTCTTAGCCTTTAGTAAAGCACACAAACAATTTTTATCTATAGCAATTGCTAAAGCTAATTCTGCACCCCCTTTAAATTGTTCTGTAACATCTATACCATTTCTCGTTTGGACTCGATCACCTATCCGCTCCGCTGGGGGTCTTGGTGTTAAAAGTCCACCCAGTACCTCAGGACATACTGGTATAAGGTTATAGAGGCTCTTAAGTTCTTCCAAATAGTCTATTTTGTTATGGTCACCATCATAACGGCAACAAACACCGCAAAGACATTCACTAATCAACAGATTCGGTTTACTCACGTTATATACCTACGCGTAAATACAGTTAAAATTATATACAAAAAAAGACTAACCGAAGTTAGTCTAATGGTGCCGAGGACCGGAATCGAACCGGTACGGTTATTTCTAACCGACGGATTTTAAGTCCGTTGCGTCTGCCTGTTCCGCCACCCCGGCATGGGTAACGATTTTGTGGAGGCGGCACCCAGAATCGAACTGGGGAATAAAGGTTTTGCAGACCTCTGCCTTACCGCTTGGCTATGCCGCCATATAAAATTAGTGGAGCGGGAAACGAGATTCGAACTCGCGACCCCCGCCTTGGCAAGGCGGTGCTCTACCGCTGAGCTATTCCCGCATGTACATGGTGCCTCAGGACAGAATCGAACTGTCGACACACGGATTTTCAGTCCGTTGCTCTACCGACTGAGCTACCGAGGCATGAATGGCGACCCCGATCAGATTTGAACTGACGATCTTCGCCGTGACAGGGCGACATGTTAACCGCTACACCACGGGGCCGTATCCAAAGTACTTGCTTAGTATATCTGTTATCAGAGTTTTTGTCAACACTATATGAGTAAATTCTTGATGAAGTTTTTTTCATCCCCCAAAATAGTGCTCTCCCTATGTCCAGGTTCTACTAATAATGCATCATCTAGCCCTAGTATTTTACATAAGCTTTTACGTAAATCTTCAGCATTGCCATTATAGTTATCACTATTCCCCACATTTTGTTTAAAAATAGTGTCACCTGTAAATAGATGACCTTCTATTTCAAAACATACTGAACCCGCACTATGACCCGGTGTATGATACACCCGTATATGAAATGATCCGATATTTAGTATACCTTCTTGCAAAGGAATACATGGGGTGAACATTTTTTTCTTGTATACACTTGGTCGACGACGAATCAATTGCAATAATTCATGATCTCCATCATGTAGATATGCAGGTATATTATAATGTCCACAAATATCATCAAGAGCCGACACATGGTCACAATGACCATGTGTTAATAAAACCGCAATTGGTTTAGAATCTCCTACCATCTCAATTATATGTTTACTATGAAATCCAGGGTCAATTATGAGAGATTGATTGTCTTTTTTTAATACATAACAATTTGCCTTATACAAGCCTAATGGGCGTTTTATTATTTCCATTACACAATCCCTCCCCCATAACTAATGCAGTATACAATATAAACTTCTATAAAATTCTATATCGTTTTGTAGTATCTTTTTTAATAAAATACCCTTCCCAGAATTGTGGATGAAGCATGACTAGAATCGTAAATAATTCCAAACGACCTAATAGCATATCTACAATAGCCACACCTTTTGCACCTAATGGCAATAATGCAAAAGAATCAGTTGGTCCATAACCACCAAAGGCTAAACCTACATTACTTTGGAATGCGGTGACTATTTGGAGTGCATCACCTGTAGATAAACCAAAACATGTCATAAGAAATACGGATATAACATAAATCATTAAATATAGAAATATAAATTGTTGCGTCATATGCACCCATTTATCTGGTAATGGCTTTCCATTGATTCGTACAACTTGAACCATATCTGGATGTATGGCTTTTCTCAAATAAATGATACTACTCTTAATTAATATAATGAGACGAATAATCTTAACGCCACCGGTCGTAGATCCACTACACCCTCCAAAAAAACTGGCTATAAATAACATCATTTGAGCCGCAGCAGGCCATAAATCGTAATCAGATACAGCAAAACCACTGCCCGTTTGTATTGATACTAAGGTAAAGGCTGCATCTTGAAAAACTTGTCCTATATCCATAGAATTAGATTGAAAATATAAGGATATAAAGGTGATAAGAATACCAATAACTAATACAAGCCAATACATACGCGTTTCAAAATCAGAGAATAACGCTGAGAATCCTTTTTGAATTACATTATAATATACGGCAAAATTTCCACCTGCAATGACCATAAACAGTATAAATACAACACATATATATGTATTTTGACTATATAAAAAAGTACCTGCAGTAGTTGGTGTCAATCCACCAGTAGCAATAATAGAAAATGCATAATTCAATGCATCAAAAGGATCTATACCACCTAAACAAAGCATGATAAAACAGATGATTGTAAATATTACGTACAATGTCCATAATTTCGATGCTATAGATTGAATCCGTGGTAACACTACACCTGGTTTTGGCACAGATGCCTCAGCATTGAAAAAATGCGCAGCATCAGCACCAAGATTACGTAAGAATGATAGAATCAACACAATGATTCCCATACCGCCAATCCAATGCATTAATCCACGCCACAGTATGAAAGACTTTGGTATGCTATCAACATCAGAAATAACTGTAGCACCAGTAGCGGTAATACCTGACATAGATTCAAACAGCGCGTCCATCGGGTTAACTAATACACCAGATATAATAAAGGGAATAGCCCCCAATAACATTGTTAAAATCCATGTTGAGCTAACCACTAAGAAGCCATCTCTCAAGCTAAAGGTTTTACTCTTATTTCCACCAAGTACTAGTAGACCACCGAGCAGTATGGATAATATAGCTGTAATACAAAAGGACCAATATGCAGTTTCAAATAGAATACTATATATAAATGGTATAACAAGAAAAGCTCCAAAAATATAGAGTAATTTGCCTACCAAGGACATGACAATCTGTATGCGCATATAACCCCTACGTTAAATAATTCAATAATTTAGTAACAGATTCAGGCAATGAGAATAGTACAATGTGATCCCCCACTAACAGCTCTGTATTCCCCCGTGGAACAATCGCGTCATCACCGCGGAGTATAACACCAACTAAGGCTTTACCAGGTAGACGAATATCTTTTAGTTGTTTACCAGCTACGGGAGATTGTTCTGTAATAAGAATCTCTATAGATTCAGCCTTGCCACCTTCAAAAGTAGATATGGAGACAACGCCTTCTCCACTTCGAACAAATCGTAATATTTGTCCTGCAGTCATTAGACGTGGTGAAAATACAATATCTATACCGACTTGTTCCATGAGCATAATATATTCAGGACGTCCCACACGAACAACGGTTTTAGGTATGCCCATATGTTTCCCTACTAAAGCAACTAAAAGATTTAATTTATCATCATCTGTTAAAACAATAATAACATCGTTATCGGCCACTTCTTCGGCTTCTAGTAGATCAAAATCCGTACCATCCCCATTGATGACAATGGCTTTATCCACTTGTGCAGCCAAGGCTTCACAACGCTCAATATCCTTCTCAATAACCTTAACAGTAAATCCTGCTTTTTCCAATAAGATAGCTAGATTACGACCTAATAAACCAGCGCCTACAATAACAGCCCGTTTATGGAAGGTTGCATGATTAGAAAACCATTCTTGTTCTACTTCATTAATACCATCTTTTAAACCTAAAAAGAAAACACTGTCATTAGGTAATAGTATGCTTTCACCATGAGGTATAATCATTTCACCTAATCGTAAAATGCCAACCAATAACACACCTTCTGGAAAAGTCAACTCTTTTAAAGGTTTATTTACGAGCGGGAATGTACTATTAATTTTAAATTCCATTAAACGTACAGCGCCTTGACCAAATTCTTCTACGTCCAAAGCGGATGGTGTTTCAATAATATGAAGTAATTCTTGCGCCGTAACCATTTCTGGATTAATGAATAAATCAACACCTAATCGTTCTTTCATATGATCGTCCATATGATCAACGATATTGGTATCCCTTACACGTGCTACAGTAGATGGAACACCTGCTATTTTAGCTACTGCGCAAGATAACATATTAACTTCATCTGAATCGGTAACTGAGATAAACATCCCCACATCAGATAAGTCAATTTCATTCAACAACTGAATATCGCTACCATTACCGCATACTAAACTAACATCCAACGTATTTTCTAAATTATGGATACGTTCTTGAGAACGGTCTATAAGATATACGTCATGATCATCTTGCACCAGTCTTTCACACAAGGAATACCCAACCTTACCAGCGCCTACTACAATAATCTTCATAGTTTAGACCTCTTGTTGATTTGGAGTCCATTGTTTACCAGTTTCTGTCAACAATGTCCAACCATCTTCTTGTACTACAAGGCGGGATTTCATTAAATGACCTAAAGCTCGTTTAAAAGCAGCCTTGCTGATGTTAAATTTATCCTTAATCAACATAGCTGATGATTCATCACTATAAGGCATTTTACCGCCTCGTTGTAATAGGTATTCCATTATAATCTGACCATCAAAAATTAATGCTTTTTCTTTGATAGGACGCATTGACACATTAATACGACCATCTTCACGTTTGAACGTAACACGAGCCTCTACCATTTCTCCAACATTTAATTTGCGTGTCATTTCTGATTGATGCAAAAAAGCAATCCATCGCTCAGGAGTAATAAAAAAGGCTCCATCACTAGTCAAATTGTAAATAGCACCACTTACTTGTTGTCCTACAACAGCATCGGTAGCAGCTTTAGAGGCGCGTCTCATCTCATCATCAACGTCCATAGAAACGGCCATACGACCAGATTTATCGGTATATAATTTTACCCATACCTTTTCCCCTACTTGAGGTCTGCCACGCATTTCAGCGTGAGGCATAAAAATCCCCCGCTCAGTACCAACCTCAACGAAACAACCAAAATTAGTTACATTAATAACCTCAACATAACCAATTTGACCGACCTTCATAGCAGGCAATCGCATGGAGGCAGTCAAACGTCCCTTAGGGTCACGATATAGAAATACCTCTACATCATCACCGATAGCAACTGGCGAAGTTTGTTGATCCTTATGGAGCAAAATATCATCATTTGTATTTCCCGTTTGACCGTCAAGGAAAGCGCCATGATCACTAGTGCGTAGAACACGCAGTGTAGCAATGGTATTTTCCAATAATTCGCTAGCCATAGATTATTCTCCTTCAAAAGGAACACGTCCAGCATCGTTCCATAAGGCTTCTAGTCCATAAAATTCACGAATTTCATCGTTACCAAACACGTGACAAATAATATCGCCAAAGTCCAATAATACCCATTCACCTTCGCGATATCCTTCACGATGGAGGACCGTTAAACCTTGTTCTGCTGCTATATCCTCAATTTCATCTGCAATACTTTGAGATTGTTTAATATTATTGGCGCTTACAATCATAAAATAATCGCCTAACATAGAAACACCTTCCAAATCAAGTATTTCAATATCATGACCTTTCTTATCATAAGCCGCTTGTGCAAGCGCTAAAACATGTTGTTTAATTTCTTCTTTTTGTTTCATTGTATCTCCTATTATTCTTTCTTCTCTAGTTCTGAACCTGGTTCTGATGGTTTTACACGTGTGCTTTGTTCTGATTCTACCGCAACAGGTGCTTTTTTAGTTTCAGGTGTAGAAACAAATTGACTTAAATCTTCTGGTGCCAATGTCCCCATTGTAATTCCCACTAAGCGCTGAGCTTCAGTTGGATTTACATGCCAATACACGACGTCATTAATTTTTTCTTTTTCACCAGGCAAAATATAAAAATGAATATGGTCTTTATCCATTTGACCGATAGAACGCATTAATTTAATAGCATCCCATGTAGATATATTACTTTCATAATGACTCCATAAACGCCATATATGCCAAGCTTTTGTAATAAACCAAGTATCTTGTTCCCGATCAACCCATAATTTCAAGAACCGTTCTTGTCGTTGAACGCGTCCAAAATTATCATTATTTTCGTCTGTGTAGCGTAAATATGCTAATGCATTATCACTATCTAAATTTTGATAGCCTCTGCGTAAATCTATATCTTTACTACCAGTTTCAGCATCAACATGTTCCATATTCTTTTCTACGTAAAACTGTTGACTGCCTAACACATCACTTGTTTTTTTGAAAGCTGCCTCATCAACGACAACATAGTAAGGTATGCTGATATGGAATATATCCTCTACAACGGCTTTCGTTAGTTCAATATTACCTTCTGCATACATTTGATTTAACATAGATGCAGATTTTTGATCTCTACTTTCAATTTTACTATTGCTAGGAATACCAATTATATCCATCGTATTAGTATTCATATTAATAGACATGAGGAATAATGAGTCAGCTTGACTCGGATTATTTTTATCTCGCCCTACAATTAATACATATACAGGTTTGTCCAATGCTTTCTGCTCTACATTAACCGTATCAGTATGCTTAGGTTCACTGGATTCTTCAATCTCACTTGCAGTATCAGTTTGTGTTACTCGATGATATACATAACTGATTCCACTATACATACCCCAACCGATGCCACAAATAACAGTAAGTGCTAACACGAATGCGATGATTAGACGGCCCCATTGGAGCTTATTTTTTTTCATCTGACGTTCTCGACGTCTTCTACGACGACGAGCTCGCGCTTTTTCACGTTCATCCATTCTAGGCACCTCCTTTTTTCATATGCTGTATAAGATCATTACGGCTAATAATAGTAAGAGGATAAATAGTATCATTACTATCTATTAAATGTCGAATGGTCATATCAAATCCACACAATACTCCGGCATCAAGAGACTGTTCTGCAGCTGCACGAATATCGTTTACGCCAGGAAAATTACGATTAGGCTCAACATAATCAGCTAAAAATATAACTTTATCCAATTTTGACATGCCCACTTTTCCAGTTGTATGAACACGTATTGCTTCTAATACTTCTCGATTAGTAATACCATAATGAGTATTCGCTAACACCATACCTGCTAAACCATGTAATAAAGCACCGCTATGTAACATATCAACATCACAGGCCAAATCTGCAACTAAATCTTGCATTTCCAATAATGGTAATTCTTTAGCACAGTCATGTAACACCGCTGCTAACCGAGCGTCTTCTACATTAGCCCCATATTTTTTAGCTAAATAAATCGCTGACTCTACAACACCTAAGGTGTGTATAAAACGCTTTTTACTTAATTTATTAGATAAGTCGGTTTCAATTTGATGTATATCCACCTTTAATTATTCCTTCCGATAAATATCATATTTTTCAATATATTGAACTACACATTTAGGTAACATATATCTGACCGTCAAGCCATGACGCAGTCGGTCTCGTAAATAAGTAGCAGATAATTTCATTTCTGGTACATTCATTAAATGGATTCTATCCTTAGCTTTAGAACCCAATAAATCTAAAGTTGTATCAACAACCTGAGATCCATCAGGCCTCATAGCACCAATAAAATGACAATGCTCTAATAATTCATCAATAAATTTCCAATTAGGTAAGTCTCGTATTGTATCTGTACCAGCAATAAAGTAAAAAGAAACAGAATCTCCATATATTTTTTTGAAATGATGAATAGTATCAATTGTATAGGAAGGCCCTTCACGACGCATTTCCACATCGGATATTTCAAAATACGGGTTATCTGCTACCGCCGCAGCCGTCATGGCATAACGATGCTTAGCATCAATAACATCATTATGTTTATGAGGAGGTATTCTGGCAGGAACAAATATAACCTTTTCTAAATGAAAGCTTTCCCTTGCTACCTCTGCAATCATTAGATGTCCTAAGTGGATAGGATTAAAAGTTCCGCCTATAATACCAATCCGCCGTTTCTCTACCATATATAAGTCACACCCTTTATGACTATAATACAAATCAAGATAAATAATGCTAATGCTTTTACATACGATACCCACTCATAACGACCTTTTGGGGTCTGAATATAACGATAATAGGCTCGTATCAAATAATATAAACGCATCACGAACGAATTTGTCCTGTACCAAATACAAAATATTTATAGGATGTTAATGCTTGTAATCCCATTGGTCCACGAGCATGGAGTTTTTGTGTACTAATGCCAATTTCAGCACCAAATCCAAATTCAAAACCATCTGTGAAACGTGTAGACGCGTTATGATATACAGTAGAACAATCGATAAGATTCATAAAATGCTGAGCGGTTTTCATATTATCTGTTACAATTGCTTCAGAATGATGTGTCGTATATTGATTAATATGTGAAATAGCCTCATCCACAGATGATACAATAGCTATATTTAAATCAAAATCATTATATTCTGTACTAAATGAGTGCTCATCAACAGCAATCCCCTTAACAATCTGTAATACATCTGGTGTACCGTGAATCGTTACATGATGGGTCTCTAATTTAGAGTCTAATGCCAACAGAAATTCGTGAGCAATAGATTTATGAACCAATAGAGTCTCCATAGAATTACATACAGATGGACGTTGTACCTTTGCATTCACAGCAATATCAACAGCCATATCAATGTTAGCTTCAGCATCAACATAGGTATGACAGACACCACTTCCCGTCTCTATAACGGGTATCATACTATCACGTACAACCCGTTGTATTAATCCTGCACCGCCACGTGGAATCACTACATCTATATAACGGCGTTGTTGTAGCAATACACTTACAGCTTCACGATCTAATACTTCTACTAACTGGATAGCTGCTCTTGGTAAATCATTGGCTTCTAATACATCTTGCATAATGGATACGATGACGCGATTTGTACGGTATGCTTCCTTACCACCGCGTAGAATAGTGGCATTAGCGGTTTTAAAGCATAAGGCGCCAGCATCAACAGTGACATTTGGACGCGCTTCAAAAATGATACCTATAACACCAAATGGTACGGCACGCTTTTCAATGTGAAGTCCGTTAGGCCTATTAATAGTTTCAAGTATGGTTCCTACCGGTGATGGTAATAGACTAACTTGACGAACACCTTCTGCCATTTGATTAATGCGCTCTTTAGATAGTAGTAATCTATCCAACATCGTATCAGGTACCACGCCTCGAGCCAAATCCATATCCATGTGATTGGCTGTTAAAATTTGTTCACTGTGTTGCACTAACGCATCGGCTATAGCACATAATACCTCATTGATGCGTTTCTCTGGTAATTGCTGTAAAACAATAGATGCTGCTCGTGCAGATTCACCCATTTCTTTAAATATACTTTCATATGAATTCATACTGTACCTCATCAATGAATAATTACTAGATTATTTCTGTGAACAACCTCATCATATGTTGTATCAATTTCTAATAAACGAGCTATATCTTGCGTATTGTGACCTCTAATCTTAAGTAAATCTGTAGAACTATAATTCACTAATCCTCTAGCGATTTCTTTTCCCTTAGAAATGATTGATACCGTATCACCAGGTTCAAAAGACCCATCCACTTCAATAATACCAGCTGGTAAAATACTAGCTCCGTGATTTAATACGGCTTTCGTACATCCTTCATCTATAGTAATGCTTCCACTTAAGCGTTTCCCATAAGCTACCCAATGATGCTTTTGAGAAACACCTTGATCATTAGCAACAAATAATGTACCTATATTCTCACCTTTACATACTTTACGTAAAGAATTATCCGATTCACCACTGGCAATAATCATATGTATACCTGAATTAGTCGCCATATGGGCAGCCTTAATTTTTGTATACATACCACCAGTACCCATACTTGAACCTGCACCACCAGCGATCTCATAAGTTTCATCTGTAATTACAGAAACTTCGTGGATTAAAGTAGCTGTAGAATCTGTAGCTGGATTAGCCGTATATAAACCATCAATATCAGATAAAATAATAAGCACATCAGCTTCTACAATCCCTGCTACAGTAGCCGATAATGTATCATTATCGCCTATTTTGTATTCTTCAATAGCTACTACATCATTTTCATTAATGATTGGAATGACATGTAATTGTAATAACGCATGCAATGTATTTCTTAGGTTCAAATAGCTATGACGAGAAGTGCTATCCTCCTTCGTCAATAATATTTGAGCAACCGTTCTACCGTACTCTCGAAACATGCGTTCATACATATGAATGAGTACACCTTGTCCTACCGCTGCTGATGCTTGACGTAACACAAGATCTCTTGGTTTTTCTTTAAATCCTAACGGCGCAAGGCCTGCACCCGTAGCCCCCGAGGAAACAAGAATAACCTCTTTCCCTTGGTTGGCAAGATCTGATAATTGACGGACTAAATGTTCTATCCGTTCTAAATTTAAATGACCATTTGGGTAACATAATGTACTGCTCCCCACTTTTACAACAATGCGTTTAGCATTCTTAATGGCATCTCTCATACAATCATCTCCTATAAGGGAAAAAGGTTATAACTATTATTTCGGTAATATAATTTTTGGTTCTTTTTTAGCTTTATAAAGAACACCATTGAATCCAATAACTTGTACTAACTCAGCACCAAGCATATCTGCTAATTCTTGAAAAATCGCTTTATCTTCTGGACTGTTATTAAGCAATTTAACCTTGATTAATTCACGTGCCATCAGTGCTGCTCGTGCACTATCAATCACGCTATCCTCAAGACCATTTTTACCAATTTGCACAACAGCTGGCATAGTTGCAGCTAATGAGCGTAAATACCGTTTCTGTTTTCCTGTCATTATAACTCCTAGTCTCTGAATGTGAATCGTTGTTCACCAATAACAACTTCATCGCCTTCTTGACATCCTTTTTCACGTAATTTATTATCCAATTCCATAAAACGCCAAATACGTTGGAATCGACGTAAGGATTGATCATCATCAAGATTGGTCATTGCCACAAGTCGTTCGATACGTTTACCCGTAATATAAAAAGCAGCATCATCACCACGTGTAATAACAAACTCCGTATCTGGTTTTGCTTCATACATAACGGTATCATCAGTGGCTTCAACCTCTGGCTCATAATTTTCTACATAATAATACGCTCGTTCCATTAGCTCAGGTAAACCTTCACCACTCAATGCATTGATTAAGAAAACTTCATAACCCTTGTCTTCAAAATAAGATTTTGTATTTGGAATTGTTTCATCATCAAAGACAAGATCTATTTTATTAAGTGCCACGATTTGTTTCTTATTAGCTAATTTCTCTGAGTATTTACGCAACTCGTCATTAATAGCATCAAAATCTACTTTAGGGTCACGACCTTCCATGCCAGATACATCTAGAACGTGAATCAGAATATTCGTGCGTTCTACATGGCGCAAGAAATTATGACCAAGGCCTACACCTTCACTAGCCCCTTCAATAAGACCAGGAATATCAGCCAATACAAAGCTACGATCACCAGGGAGCGTTACAACACCCAATACAGGAGTTAATGTTGTAAAATGATAAGCCGCCACTTCTGGTTGTGCTTTAGATACTTTGCGTAGAATACTTGATTTACCAACGCTTGGATAGCCAAGCAAGCCAACATCAGCCAATACCTTTAGCTCTAGTTGTAACCAGCGTTCTTCCCCTGGTTCCCCCTTTTCAGCAAAGGTAGGTGCACGATTAGAGCTAGATAAGAATCTCGCATTACCGCGTCCACCGCGACCGCCTTTAGCGATGATAAAGGTATCACCATCGTGAACTAAGTCACAGAACACCTTACCTGATTCTTCGTCCTTAACAACGGTGCCTAATGGAACAGGAATAATTAAATCTTCTGCACCGCGACCATGTTTATTGGCGCTTTCACCATTACCACCCTTTGGCGCTTTAAATTGGCGTTTATACCGAAAATCTACAAGAGTATTAATATTTTTATCTGCTTTTAAAATAACATCTGCCCCTTGACCACCATCGCCACCGCTTGGTCCGCCATTAGGAACATATTTCTCTCGACGGAAACTAGACATACCGTCTCCGCCATCACCCGCTTTTACAAATACACGAGCGCGATCTATAAACATAATTACATCCTTTTCTGCAAAACTATTTTAATAGTTCTATTGCCTTTTGAATTTGAATATCTGACATATCACTAGATGGGGTAGTTCCCTTTGGTAATTCTAGAACTACATCTGGTTGAATACCAGTTCCATCAATAACACGATCATTAGGAGTATGGTATTTAGCTATAGTCACTTTAATACCTTCATCCTCTAGATTTGGATATACACTTTGAACAGTGCCTTTACCATAACTATTAGTGCCAACAATGGTACCTAATTTTCTATCTTGAATAGCGCCAGCAATGATTTCAGATGCACTAGCAGAACCTTTATTAATAAGAACTACCATAGGTAATGCAGGATTTTTTCCATCAGATACATAATTTTTAGTTTTTCCATCTCGTGTTGTGAAAGATACTAATGTACCTTCTGGCATAATAATGCTAGCAATATCTTGCGCACTATTAAGTAATCCACCAGGATTATCGCGTAAGTCTAGAACTAATGAAGTCATTCCTTCGGATAAAAGCTGCTCATATTGAGTTTTGAAATCACCTGCTGTATGCTCAGCGAATTGACTGATGCGAATATATCCAATGTGGTCTGATAACATCTTACTTTTTACTGTAGGTAATACGATTTCTTCTCTTGTAACGTTAAACGTTAATAATTGATTATCCCGTTCAACCACAATCGTTACATCGCTACCAGCTTCACCACGTATTTTTGAAGCTGCATCTTCAATCGTCATAGAATTAGTATCTACGCCATCAATGGATACGATGTGATCACCGCTTTTGATGCCAGCTTTATAAGCCGGCATATCATCAATCACGGATACTGCTTCTAACCCCTTTGAACCATGTCCAAGAACCATGCCCACACCTGCATAGGTGCCAGAGGTATGCTCTTTCATAGATTCAAAGTCATCCTTGTCTAAATAGACACTATGAGGTTCTCCTAATGAAGCCACTAAACCTTTCAACATACCATCAAACAATGTGGCTTTACTTACAGGTGTCATAAATTTCTGAGTCGCTATGTAATAGGTTACAACAAATCGTGGTAAACCCATAGCTGATCCAGAAATATACCAAAATACGAGCCACAACATAATGATGGACGCAAATATATATTTAATTAAGGCTAAACCAATTCTTTTAAAATTATTATTCATTCTATAAATAACCCATAGGATCTACTGGATCCCCGTTTACACGAACTTCAAAGTGAACATGAGGTCCTGTACTATTGCCAGTACTGCCGGCATAAGAAATAACTTGGCCCTTCGCAACGGATTGACCTTCATCTACAGCGAGCTCAGAGTTATGACCATATAGTGTAGAAAGTCCATTACCATGATCGATAACAACAGCATAACCATAGCCGCCCATCCATCCAGACCAAACTACGACGCCACCATCAGCAGCATGAACAGGTGTACCTTCATCAACGCCAATATCAATACCGGAGTGATAAATTGTAGTTCCCCAAATTGGATGAACACGATAGCCATAAGGAGAAGTGATTTCACCACTAACAGGCCAGCCAAGTTGTCCTGTACCTTGTACCCAATTATCTGATGCACCTTGCCCACCAGAGGATTGAGCCGCGGTCGCCGCCGCTGCAGCAGCGGCGGCACGTGCAGCTTGTCGTTCTTTCAACATAGCACTTACTTGCGCTGAGGAAGCATTAAGTTCTTCAATTGCTTGCATTGCAGTTGCTCTATCATTTTGCGCTTTTTGAAGAACCACATTGCGTTCTGCTTTTTTCTGTTCAATTTCAGCCTGTTTAGCAAGTGCAGATTTTTCTAATTCAACCAACTTAGCACGATCTGCTTCGAGTTTTTGTTTATGAGCTTCAATGTCAGCACGCTCTTTTTTAATTTCGTTAATCAAGGTGATATCAGAATCGATAATTCGTTTTAAAACCTCTAATCGATTAGCGAAATCACTAAAATCTTTAGACCCAATAACTACATCAAGATAACTAAGTCGTCCATTGATATAAATATCACGAACTCGTTTATAAAATACGGATTCTCGACCTTCTAATCGTTTTTGAGCTTCCGCCAATTGACGTTCATTAAGTGTAATATCATTTTCTACAGCTACACGCTGCTCTTTAATCGTACCTAACTCAGCAGTCGCTTGACGAAGTTGTTCTTCAATTTGTCGCAACTGTTCAGAAACGCTTCCAATCACAGTTTCCGCATCTGCTTTTGCAGCATTTTGCTGGTTAACTTGTTGTTGAATCGAATCTAATTGATTTGTTAAATCTTCATCTTCAGCCATAATATAGGCTGGTGTCCCGCATAATACCACTCCCGAAAGAAGGGCTGCTACGAGACGAGTTTTAAATGTATACTGTCTCATAATCCCTCTACTATACTTTCATATATTGTTTCAATGAAATGGTACTGCCAATAATGCCTACGATAATCCCACCGCCAATTAAGCATCCTACTAATTGATAGAAGAATGGGAACATAGGAACTAATGGGAAGAATGCAAGTGAATCGGATACTTCTATGGTAATAAAATGATAGAACTCACCCACGCATAATACGGCAATAATGGACCCAATAAAGCCTAACAACATGCCTTCGATAACAAATGGCCAACGAATAAAGCCATTAGTAGCACCTACATATTTCATAATCGCAATCTCTTTGCGACGAGCAAATACAGTTAAACGAATAGTGTTGGAAATAATAAACAATGTAGCTGCTGCTAAGAAACCGATGAGTACGATACCACCAATTCGGATAATTTGTGTAATTCGGAACAATTCCTCAATGATGTCTTGACCATAATGTGTACTTTCTACGCCTTGGAATGTAGTTACTAATTTAGCTGTAGATTTAACATCTTCAGGATTTTCAAAGGTAAGAACATAAGAGTTTGGCAATGGATTTACACCACCTAAGGCATTCACCAATTGTTGTTGATCCCCCAAGCGCTCCTTAAATTCTTTCATAGCTTGTTCTTTATTAACAAATTCTAAGTGTTTTAGATTTGGAATTGCTTTCACTTGCTTACCAACAGCCATAATTTGCTCTGTAGTAAGACCATCTTTCAAATACACACTTAACTGCACTTGATTCTCTAAGCTCGATGCCATGTTATTAAGATTGATAACGCCACAGAGAAATACACCAAGCATAAATAAAGATAATGCTACAGTGGAAATAGACGCTAATGTCATAAGGCCATTGCGTTTCATGGACTTTAAGGCTTCCTTAAAGAAATATTTCATTGTTCTAGGCTTCATTAAATTCTGCACCCCTCATATTATCACTAAGAACACGACCATCTTTTAATTCGATAACTCGCTTATTTAAATAGGTAACAATATCCATATTATGGGTAACCATAATTACAGTAGTGCCAAAATTATTGATATGCTTGAACAAATCTACAATGTCTTTACTCGTATTCGGATCAAGATTGCCAGTTGGTTCATCTGCAATTAATACAGATGGACGATTGACGATAGCCCGTGCAATCGCTACACGTTGCTGTTCACCACCAGATAAATCCTCTGGTAAATCATTCGCCTTATCAGATAAGCCAACTAATTCAAGAACGTGAGCTACCTTCTCTTTAATTACCTTAGGTTTCTCCTCGATAACCTCTAAAGCAAAAGCGATATTTTCAGCTACGCTTTTGTTAGGTAATAATCGGAAATCTTGAAATACTACGCCTAATTTACGTCGCAATTTTGGTATTTTACTACGTTTCAATTTTGTAACATCAAATTCATCAACTATAACAAATCCAGAATCTGGTGTAACTTCATGAGTTAATAATTTAAACAACGTAGATTTACCAGCCCCACTATGACCACAAATCAATACAAACTCACCATCATTAATGGTGATGCACACATTATCAAGTGCAGTAGATCCGTTTTCATATACTTTACTAACATTCTTAAATTCTATCATTGGTTCCCCTTTTATTTACGTGTCACCACTTTTTTAACTGCTTTTACAATATCTTCAGCTGTTAACCCATATTTCGCCATCAATTCTTTTGGTGTACCACTCTCCCCAAATGTATCTTGAACACCAACGAATTCCATAGGAACAGGTTTATGTGCAACAACAACTTCAGATACAGCAGAACCTAAACCGCCTAAAATATTATGTTCTTCAGCAGTCACAATAGCACCTGTTTCTTCAGCGGCTTTAATGATGGCATTAGCATCGATAGGTTTAATGGATGCCATATTAATAACGCGAGCAGAAATTTGTTCACCTTCTAGTTGTTTAGCTGCTTCAACTGCAGGGCCTACTAAAGCACCACAAGCGATAATTGTCACATCAGAACCATCTTTTAATTGATTGGATTTACCAGGTGTGAAAGTATATCCTTCTGCTGTTACATCATCAACACCAGCACGACCAAGACGTACATAAACTGGACCATTATAATCAGCAGCCCATTGAATGACAGATTCTGTTTCTTTTTCATCTGCTGGCACAATAACAGTCATGTTTGGTAAAACACGCATACATGCGATATCTTCTAAACTTTGATGAGTTGCACCATCTTCACCTACAGTAATACCTGCATGTGTAGCACATACTTTCACATTAAGTTTTGGATAGCATACAGCATTACGGATTTGTTCAAATGCACGACCTGTTGCAAACATAGCAAAGGAAGATACAAATGGAATCTTACCTGCTGCAGCTAAACCGGCACCTACAGAGATTAGATTTTGTTCAGCAATACCTACATTAAAGAAACGTTCTGGACACTCCTTCTTAAATGTATCAGTCTTAGTAGATTTTGATAAATCAGCATCAAGAACAATAATATTAGAATTTTCTTTACCAATTTTTGCTAGCGCATTACCGTACGCTTCACGTGTTGCTTTACCCATTATTGTACCCCCATGATTTCATTTACGAATGCCACACCTTGTTCTTCACTAGGTGCCTTACCATGCCAACCAGCTTGACCTTCCATTTCTGCAACACCTTTACCTTTTACAGTATGCATTACGATACATGTAGGACCATCTGTGAAAGCTTTCGCCTCTTCAATGGCTTGATGTAATTCGTCAATATCGTGACCATTTACTTCAATAACATTCCATTTGAAAGCTTTAAATTTATCTGGAATTGGCAATGGGGACATAACTTTTTCAATATCACCATCAATTTGTAGGCCATTATAATCTACAAAGGCAGTCAAATTATTTAATTTATAGTGACCTGCAAACATAGCAGCTTCCCATACTTGACCTTCTTCAAGTTCTCCATCACCGAGAATAGAATATACACGATAATCAGCATGATCGATTTTACCTGCTAAAGCCATACCACAAGCTGCAGAAATCCCTTGGCCCAAAGAACCTGTAGACATATCTACACCAGGTGTATGCTTCATGTCAGGATGACCTTGAAGGAAATGATTAATTTTACGCAAATTGATTAATTCGGATTTAGGAAAATATCCCTTTTCAGCAAGTGTCGCATACAATGCTGGCGCTGCATGACCTTTTGATAACACAAAACGGTCACGATCTTGTTTTTTAGGATTACTTGGGTCTACATTCATTTCTACAAAATATAACAGAGACATTACATCAGCAATGGATAAAGAGCCACCTGGATGTCCAGATTTTGCGGCTGTAACAGACTGTACGATGCTTACGCGAATCGCTTTTGCTTTCTCTTGTACTAATTGTTTTTGATCTTGACTCAATGTAGCCATAAAGACCTCACTTTCTGGATAATCTCCAATTTATATTTAATACTCTTCTAAAAGTGAAATAGCAAATTCTGCATTGCGTTTCGATACCTTACGCAATGTTTGAATGCGATTGAATGAATGTTGATAAGATTCTGTAGATTGTAAAAGTTCTACACATCGATCATATAGAATATTAGAATCTAATTCTGTCATAGTACCAATTGGTTCTTGTTCAATCATATGTAAAAAACTTGTAATTTTAGGGTCATAGGAAATACCAATAACTGGTTTTCCCATTAAGGAACTAAATACAAGTGCATGTAGGCGTATGCCAATCATTAGATCTACATTGCCAGATAAGGATAGTTGCTCTTCTGTGGTAAAAGGTCCTTCTAATACGATTGGTTTTACCTTCATTAATGAAGCTATAATCTTTGCTTCCTTCGTATCATCAGGATGAGACATAGGTATGAATACTATTTCAGCATCTTGCTCTAAACTTAACCGGCTCAATACATCTGCTAAACTCTGTCTATACGCTGTATCATCCTTCCAACTACGCACAGCAATGCCGATGCGTTTCCTACCACTTTCAATAGGAGCACAATTATACTTGGTTAAAATATTAGCACCGATACTAGGATTGGCCTTATGCATAGCTAATACAGCATCCGCCGTAACCTCAACATCGTAAATCCCTAAAGCATTCAACTCATCTTTCGAAATGGAATCACGAACTGTAATTCCATCTACATATTTCAACATAAATTTAACAGCTCGTTTTGTAGATTTACGATATAAAGGACCAATACCTTGAGAGTACAGCATAACAGGTTTTCCGAGTAATTTTGCAAGTCCCATGATACTTAGATAATAATAGGTATTTCGAATACTTGTAGCATCCTGTAATAAACTACCTCCACCGCTAATCACTAAATCAGCATTACGTATGGCATTCAAAATACCAAAGGCAGCAAATGTTCCAACAGCCTTAATATTATGTTTTCTACTAGTCTCTTGAGGATTGCCGGAGATAACCGTAATATGTGCATCGTCTTCTACATCACGAATAGCGTCGATAATGGCGCAAAGCATAGCTTCATCACCAGCATTACCAAAGCCATAGTAACCGGAAATAACGATATTACTCATGACTGTCCTCCCGATGCATAGCCCATTGCGAGATGTAAATAAGGAAACGAACTGCAAGAATAAAAATAATACCTATAGCACAACCGAGCAACAAGCCATCATACCCACGCATAATAGACATGAAGACAGGTGTTCTAATATGACAGAAAGTTTCAACCATAGACGCTACGCCGATAACGCCAGCTATAGTTAATACAAAGTGAATAACCATAGGCCATTTACGTAGGAATGCAAATGTTGCGAGCATCAACAATGGATGACCAATCATAAATTCCTTTTCTCTTGGTCTAGCATATAGCGTATTCTCTAGGAATCTACGCAATACGAGTTCAAATGTTGGAACAGGCACACCTGCCGTATGACCACTACGGCCTACAAATACCCAAGCCGCAGCACCTATAGCAGCAAACACAAAGAACACATACATTTTTACATCTGTAGTTAGAAATTCTTTAATGAATTGCTTAGCTTCTGTACCAGAGTTGATCATGCGACCTTTCCATAATGGAAAGCGTTGTAGATATGCGATCATAACAAGGATGATTGGTAATACGAAGGTAAGTTTTACACCTCTAAAGATTTCAAATTCCATAAAGAATTTTGTATTACCTAATAATGCCGCAATATACATGCCACCAATAGCAGCAAATAATGTTGCTATTACGAGATAGAGTAATGCGAGTAGCGTAGATTTCCATGCACCTATAGGACGTGTACCATCTGATCTACGCCATTCTTCCATAAGAATCACCAAGGCTCCAACAGGTGCCATAATAGCTGCAGATAAAGCCCAAATTTGAACTAATAATGTACCGCTAGTTACAATAAATCCAACAATGGATAGTAGTGATAGTGCAAAAAATAGAACTAATTGTTTGTGTTGTGACATAGCTATAAACATTTGTCCCACATACACAAATAACGCTATACTACCAATCATTGTTAGAACAACTAATAAAGGATTAGGTGTATAAGCAGGATAAATATCTGCTGGCCCAAATTCATAGCCCTTAGCACTCAATTTATCTGTTGCACTATGTACATAGTTAATCGTTGTTTGTAACACAGTTTCATTATTTTGCCCTACTTCATACATAGGGAATAAATTAAATCGAATGTTGCGCTCAATATCGCTAATATAGAATCGTTGAGCCGCTTCTTCCGGAGTAATCTTCTTTAACTCATCTTTGGAAATTGTGTAAACACGACCTACACTGTAATTCTTCTTAGCCGCCATATCTAAGAATCCTAACTGAGGCTCATATTGCAACTGATTAACAGCTTCAATACCAACCAATGGAATATGAAGATTATTCATAGCCTCTAAGGTTTCATCAATATGATCTGGTGCACCTAATGCCTCTTTACCAGCAAATATAATACCTGTTACATGAGGAACCCCATCTAGACGATTAAATACATATTTAATATCATCAGATGTAACATTGCGATAATTAGTAGGTCGAACAATTACATTGAATCCGCGATTGGCCACTTCCATGGCTTGAATCTTAGAGATGCCTAAGTTCATCTTCGCATAGCTATCTGAAGTAGCACCTTGTAATTCTAAAACGGGTCCTATACTAGTATTAAGTTCTTTAACCTTTTCTTTACTAATACGATGATATAGGTCTTCGCGAATTTCTTTATAATAGCCTTCTTTACCAGGAATAAGTGCAACATAAGTAGCGCCTGGTTTAATAGAACCACCATTGATACGAACATCGGACATATCTTGTGATGAAAGTAATTTAATTTCACCAGCGTCATTTGCCTTTTCTAATGTTCTATCATAAATGGCAAATGCCGTTATTCCCGCCTCTTTCAGTGCATCAAAAGCATCTTTTTGACTACGTTTTTCAAAGGCATTAGCTCGAAGTACAGCATCATAATCTACTATATTCTCAATATGATTTTGTGCCTTTTCAATTGTATTGCGCTCCATTACTAAATAGAGTGCTGAAATAAGTCCTACTATGATACATAGTATAAGAACTAATGAGTGCTTAGTTTTCTTAACAGTATGCACGATATTTCCTTTCTAATTGAGTACAGGTTTAATCTTAATATGAATTTCTCCATGTTCAACGTTAACAGACTCAGCTTTAACCGGAACTGGGAAATTATTAAAATCATAGATAGCAATAGGATGCAATTGTTGTGATGTAATACCTGCAATAGTCAATCCACTAACTGTAAATCGACTAGGAGCAAATGATAAAACATTATCTTTCAACTGCAAGGCGCCTTCCAAACTAGCTGTTCCTTTCAAAGATCCCATAATGTTAACAGTCCCAGTTAATGCTATACGGTCATTATTAATTACTACATTAGCATCCTGTAGACCTTCTGTATTCTGAATCAGGAATTTCTTTAAATCATCCTCTAACACAATACCTTCTACATAGGATGGACCAAGACTTAGGACCTCAACCTCATGAGATGCAATGAGAGAAATAGGATTGATAACAATATTATTTGCCTCATAATGAAGACTAGAAAAATTCAACTTTCCTAATTGAACATTTTCCAATGTTCCTGCCGCGTGATCTGCTTGTCCGTAAACCAGTTTAAAGGCGGGTGTAGATTCAATAACAACAGTTTGGCTGGAAGGTTTAAGTGATTGATTTAACTCATCTTCTACAATAGATTCCATATATTTTGGAACTACAAATTGAGCACCCACCACACATACAATGATAAGCAAGACGATGAATATTAAAAATTTTTTCATTATAGCACCTATACTGTTAAATTAGCTTCTTTCTTTAAATAGCCTTCTATGAATTGGTCGATATTGCCATCCATAACAGCCTGTACATTACCAGTTTCAACCGATGTACGATGATCCTTTACCATGTTATAAGGATGGAATACATAGGATCTAATTTGACTTCCCCATTCAATAGCTTGGTATGTCCCACCAATTTGTTCTTTTAATTCAGCCTGCTTTTCAAGTTCTAATTCAAATAATTTTGCACGTAATAAACGAAGAGCTTGTTCTCTATTTTGCATTTGAGAACGCTGAGATTGACATTGAACTACAATGCCTGTTGGTTTATGCGTCATACGAACAGCAGAATCCGTTTTATTAATATGCTGCCCACCGGCACCACTTGCACGATATGTATCAACTTGGACATCTTTCATATCGATATTGATTTCCACAGTATCATCAATTTCTGGCATTACGTCAACAGCTGCAAATGAAGTATGACGACGAGCTGCAGCATCAAATGGCGATATACGAACGAGACGGTGAACACCTTTTTCAGATTTTAAATAGCCAAAGGCATTTTCGCCTTTAATGAGAAATGTTGCACTTTTGATTCCCGCTTCATCGCCAGGTTGTTCATCCATAAGTTCCACGGAAAACCCTGTCTTTTCTGCCCAACGCAAATACATTCGAATCAGCATAGAACACCAATCTTGTGCTTCTGTACCACCTGCACCAGCATGGAATGTAAGAATAGCATTATTCTGATCATATTCTCCGCCGAGCAAAAGCAATACCTCTTGTTTTTCAACAGCCTCTTGAATGCCATTTACGAATTGTTTGATTTCCCCCTCCATAGAGGTATCTTCTTCTTCAATTGCCATATCCAACATGACACTAGCATCTTCGATATCAGACACTAACTGCTTATACCCCTCTACAGAGTTTTTTAATTGTGTTGCCTCTTGAGAAATCTCACGAGCCTTATCAGGATTATCCCAAAATGTAGGATCACTCATCTGTACATCAAGTGTGAAGATTCGTTCTTCTTTTTGAGCTATGTTAAAGTGAATCCCTCATTCCATAAATTCGCTCTTCTAAACCAGAGATGATTGGTTTTAAATCCTCTAACAATTTATGTTCACCACCTTTATAGAATTACTACATGTACATAGTAACGATTTACTGTATTTTTAAAATGAAAAATGGCCGTTGCCCAGAAGGTGTTTTCCCATTGAGCAACGTGCCATTCACAAATGTTAATCTATGTTTTGTGGCTCCAACACATCTTCATGATGGGGTTGTGCACCTTCTAAGTGATCAACTGGTTCTTCAATTTCTTGAATCAATTGTGCACGAATTTTGTACAATGCCATGATTGTTTCATCTTGAATAGATTCAATCATGTGCTGGAACATATCATAGGCCTCAAATTTATATTCAACCAAAGGATTTTTTTGGCCATATGCACGAAGGCCAATACCTTCACGAAGCATATCCATATTATCCAAATGTTCCATCCATTTACTATCGACAACACGTAGCATAATCGCTTTTTCAAGTTGGCCAAACATCGCTTCACCTAAAAGATCAACACGATCTTGATATTCGCTATGTGCGATTTCATGTAAGCGTTCATCCAATTCTTGACGTGTATATTCTTCCATTTCTTCTGTAGACATAAGTTCAGAAGTCAAGAAGTATTGACTCAAGTGTTTATGTAAACCTTCGTAATCCCACTCTTCAGGATACAATTTTTCATCAGCATATGTATCAACAGCTTCAGTTACAAGCTTGTCAATCATTTCATTAATAGTATCTCTTAAAGATTCATTTCCTAATATACGACGGCGTTGCTCATATAACACTTCACGTTGTTGATTCATAACATCGTCATATTCCAAGATATATTTACGAATATTGTAGTTATGATCTTCAACTTTCTTTTGAGCACGTTCGATAGATTTTGTGATTAAGGAATGTTCAATTGGTTCATCTTCTTCCATTCCTAGTTTATCCATGATGCCAGAAATATTATCAGCACCAAAGATACGCATCAAGTCGTCTTCCAAAGATAGGAAGAATTGTGAAGAACCTGGATCACCTTGACGGCCGGCACGACCGCGTAATTGGTTATCAATACGACGGCTTTCATGACGTTCAGTACCTAAGATAGCTAAACCACCAAGTTCAGGCACACCTTCACCTAATGTAATATCAGTACCACGACCAGCCATGTTTGTGGCGATTGTAACCATACCCATTTGACCAGCATTGGCAACAATTTCCGCTTCTTGTTCATGATGTTTAGCGTTCAATACCTTATGTGGTACACCAGCGCGCAATAACATATCTGAAAGTTCTTCGGATTGAGTGATAGATGTAGTACCAATCAAAATAGGTTGACCAGTTTGGTGACGTTCTACAGCATTGCGTACAACAGCACGATATTTTGCTGCTTTAGATTTAAAGATAAGGTCAGGCAAATCCACACGAATCAAAGGACGATTTGGAGGAATAGGAATTACTTCCAAGCCATAAATATCATTAAATTCCTTTTCTTCCGTCTTAGCAGTACCAGTCATACCAGACAATTTTTCATACATACGGAAATAGTTTTGGAACGTAATAGATGCTAATGTTTGGCTTTCACGTTCGACCTTAAGACCTTCTTTTGCTTCAATAGCTTGGTGCAAACCATCAGAATAACGACGGCCAAACATCAAGCGACCTGTAAACTCATCGACAATAACAACTTCACCATCTTTTACTACATAGTCTGTATCGCGATGCATCATAGCATAAGCGCGTAAAGAGGCACCTAGTAAATGGTTGAGTTCAATATTATCAGCATCATATAAATTTTCGATGCCTAACATTTTTTCAACTTTTGTAATACCAGAATCTGTCGGTGCAATCGTCTTTTGTTTTTCATCGATTGTATAGTCTTCATCTTTTACAAGATGTGGTACAACTTGCGCCAATTTATAATAGTTGTCAGTAGAGCGACTACCAGGACCAGAAATGATGAGCGGAGTTCTCGCTTCATCGATCAAAATGGAGTCAACTTCATCGACGATGGCATAGTTTAATGGACGTTGTACCATTTGAGATACATCGGACACCATGTTATCACGAAGATAATCGAAACCAAATTCATTGTTAGTACCATATGTTACATCTGCAGCATATGCTTCTTTACGTTGATTATAATCGAGATTTGCAACAATTAAACCAGTAGAAAGACCTAGAAAATTATACAAACGACCCATTTGCTCACTATCACGTGTAGCCAAGTAATCGTTGACAGTAACAACATGAACACCTTTACCGGATAAAGCATTAAGATATACAGCTAAGGTAGCAACTAAGGTCTTACCTTCACCAGTACGCATTTCTGCAATATTACCTCTATGCAAGCAAATACCACCTAGCATTTGCACATCAAAATGACGCATACCAAGTACACGTTTAGATGCTTCACGACATACGGCAAAAGCTTCTGGTAAAATATCGTCTAACGTTTCTCCCTTTTGTAAGCGACGTTTAAACTCATCAGTTTTAGCAACGAGATTAGCATCACTTAATTTTACATAATTAGGTTCTAGTTCATTAATATGATCTACAATTTTGCGCATTTTTTTAACTTCTTTTGCGCTATTATTTCCTATAAGACTTTGTAAAAAGCCGAACAAACAAATCACTCCTCTTCGGGATATCTTACATTATTATATCTAATTCATTATAACGAAAAAGCCTTGAATAGTCAAAGAATTCAAGGCTTTTCTATAGATATACAACTAGAAATATAGAATGGATACCATTTCTGGTATCCATTCTATATTTCACTCGATTAAATCAACGTAGAAAGATAATTAATTGAATAATCGATCATATTATTTTAATTCTGGTTCAATCAAACCATAGAAACCATCATGTCTGCGGTATACTACATTCATTGTTTCTGTTTCCGCATTGAAGAACATGAAGAAATCATGTCCAATCAAGTTCATTTGCAAGATAGCTTCTTCTACATCCATAGGACGAACAGCAAAATGTTTACGTTTTACTACTTCAATTTTTTCTTCTTCTACAGGTGTATCAAGAGGTGCTACATCTGGATGGAAAGCTTCTTGACGTTTAAAACGTTTTGCCAAACGAGTTTTATGTTTATGAATTTGGCGAACGATTTTATCTACTACTAAATCGATTGCTGCATACATATCATCATTTGTTTCTACGCCACGAAGTACAATTTTATCAACGAAACATGTAATTTCAATTGTTGCTTTATCACGCACTACAGATAATACTGCTTGTGCATCTAACTCATCATCAAAGTAACGGGTCAATTTACCCAATCTTTTTTCTACATACTCACGAAGAGCCGCAGTTACTTCAATGTTTTTACCTCTGATTGCTACTTTCATATGTCAACACCCTTTCTAAAAATCAACGACCAGTTGTTAGAATGTTCTTATTACTCTATTTCTGGTGTCTTAATTAGTATTTCTACATCTACATATAAAACTCCTCTTTTTTTATAAAAATTTTTATATTTTATGTAGAAATATGTATTGCACACTATTAAATGTGCAAAAAATCCCAACAAATAAGATGTTGGGATTTTTTTAATTTAGTTTTTATGTAATATTTGGTATATGATTACGCTTTTACAACATTTGCTGCTTGTGGACCACGATTGCCATCAACAATGTCAAATGTGACATTTTGACCTTCAGATAAGGATTTAAAACCTTCGTCTTGAATAGCAGAGAAATGAACGAATACATCGCTACCATCTTCTCTTTCAATAAATCCATAACCTTTTTCTGCACTAAACCATTTTACTTTACCTAACATGGATAATATCCTCCTATAAAATATATATTGTCTTACTGTCGTGCTCTATATTTGTATAATAACATAGCGTGTATAAAATATCAAATTAGAACGCTCGTATTTCATTTAAATTATTATGCAGATTCAACTCTAAGAAATAAATAAATTTGATTCTTAATTCCTTTTAATTATTGGTTTTACTCTATATATTCTATAGTATAAAGACTCATATTTATTTCATTATAACTAAAATATATGAGTATTATAAATATTTTTTGCTCTGAACAAATGCATAAACTGTATATTTATCACAAATATTTATATCTAATATCTATTTATATGAATTAACAGATTTAGAAAAATCACTTAATTACAGTATTTCCTAAAGTAAATATATATAATTTATCAAAATTTGTTATAAGATAACGGGTAACAAAAAACACTCATAATTATAAACTACGTAATTATGAGTGCTGTTTCGAAGAATCTATAAAATTTTAGACAAGAATAATTTTGTTCTATCACTAGAAGGTGCATCAAATACTTGTGCTGGTGTGCCATCTTCTAGGATTTGACCACCATCGACAAATAACACTCTATCCGCAACCTCTTTAGCGAAGCCCATTTCATGTGTAACGATAACCATCGTCATACCTTCATCAGCCAAAGATTTCATTACATCCAATACTTCGCGTACCATTTCTGGATCAAGTGCCGATGTAGGTTCATCAAATAACATTACCTTCGGTTTCATAGCTAATGCACGTGCAATAGCAACACGTTGCTTTTGACCACCGGATAGTGAATCCGGATACATTTGAGCTTTATCAGCTAATCCAACACGTTCTAATAGTTTCATAGCAATGTTTTGTGCTTCTTTCTTATCCGTTTTTCTTACATTTACGGGAGCCAATATCAAATTATCCAATACGGTCATATGTGGGAATAGATTAAAGTTTTGGAATACCATGCCCACTTCTGTGCGTACAGCATTCAATTTATTCTTATCGGATAAATCCATGCCATCCACAATTACATGACCACTAGTAGGTTCCTCTAGATAATTCATCGTCCGCAAAACTGTACTTTTACCAGATCCTGAAGGACCGATGATTACAACAACTTCACCTTTATCAATTTGTAGATTGATGCCCTTTAATACTTCATTTTTACCAAATGATTTTCGCACATCTTTTAATTCTATCATTTTACGTTATATTTCCTTTCAAGGTAAGCAACCAATCGAGAAATCGGTATTGTCATACATAGATAGATAATGGCAACCGTTCCCCAAATTTCAGTAGCCGCATAGGTTTTAGCGATAATTAATTGACCACGACGCATCAATTCTTCAAAACCGATAACAGAAACTAAAGAAGAATCTTTTAGCATGGCAATAAATTCATTACCCAAAGGAGGGATTGATGCTTTAAACGCTTGCGGAATAATAATAAAGCGCATAGTTTGCCACCAAGACAAACCTAGTGAACGACCGGCTTCCATTTGCCCTTTATTTACAGATTGAATACCCGCACGGAATATTTCGGATACATAAGCACCAGAGTTGATACTACATGCTGCACAGGCTGCTATATAAGGATCGATTCGAGTGCCAATGATTTGAGGTAATGCAAAATAGATCATAAAGATTTGTACCAACATAGGAGTACCACGAATCACATCTACATAGCATTTAGCAATCAATCGAACAATTACGAAATTCGACATTCTAGCTAAGGAAACAATTAAACCGATAATGAAACCAAAGCTTACAGCAACAGCTGTAATTTTTATGGTCATTAAAGCCCCATATAATAATAATGGTAAATTACTCGTTATGACATTCCAGTCCATTTACAACTCCCTAATTATTTAAAATCCAACACAACAGGCATATCTGCAGGTGCATCTACATTAAACCATTTTTTATATAATGTATTAAATTCACCATCTGCTTTCATATCAGCAATAGCCTTATTAATTTCCTCTTGTAAAGCTTTATTATCTTTATTCAAAGCCAAACCTAAGTACTCTTTTGTATTTGGATATGGCAAGATTTGGATATGCTCATCAGGATGTTTTGTGCTGTAATATTGAGCAACTGGTAAATCAATAACAGTAGCATCAACACCACCATTTTGCAACTCTAACAACGCTTCATTACTATGATCGAATTCTTTTACAGAAGTACCTTCAATCTTATGAGCTAAATCGGAACCAGTTGTCCCCATTTGAGCAGCAATTTTTTTATTCTTCAAATCGTCTAAGGAATGAATGCTATTAGAATCTTTATATACAATAGCTAATGCATTTTCATAGTATGGAGATGAGAATAATACCTTTTCACTACGCGCTTTGGTGATTGTCATACCAGAGGCTGCCACATCAATATCATGTGTATTTAATGCTGGAATCAACGCATCAAAGGCAACATTTTTAAGCTCTACATCTTTGTTAATACGTTTGCCAATTGCACGAATCAAATCGATATCGAAACCTGCATAATCTTGGGTTTTATCATCTTTAAATTCAAAAGGTACGAATGTAGCATTTGTGCCAACAATCAACTTTTTATTAGACGTTGTTGTAGAAGAAGATCCACAACCACCAACTAAAGATGCAGCCATAACAACCATCAAACTACCGAGAACTAATTTTTTTACTTTTTTATTAAACATCTTCTTATAACCTCATATATAACTAAGTTTATTTATATAGTATATATACACGGAATAATTATGTCAATAATAATGTATATAACATTTTTAAAATTCCATATTTTAATGATTTCTCTATCAATTTTTATACACAATATGTATTAATATACGCTCTCTGTATACAAAATATAGCTTAACAAACGCAAGATCTACAATTTTCATTTATACATCTGTATAAATGAAAAAAAGCACATGAGAAAAGCCTCATGTGCCCGTTATACGGCTGACCTGGTCTTTGCCCCCACACTCGCCTGCTGGAAGGTTCGCTCATAAGCCCATAGCTCCCCACTACTACTCCTCTCGGTTTCCCGGCAGGACTTACATCTAAGCCGCACCATGCTCACAGCCCTTTGGACTGCTTATGTGGATCGTTTTGCCTGCGACTGGCCTCGACTTACAACCACAGACCCGTATTTTAATATTATAGATTATAAATTATATCTATGTCTATATCTTTATTATTTGCAGTTAATACAAACATATGTATTCATCAATATCACTGTTGTGAGAATAAAAAATGCAAGTCTTAATTTCAATGTATAGAAAATAGGAATAGGAATATAAAATAATTCTTCATTTTTCTATTATAATTCTTAAAACACGATTTTTACATCCCATTCTTAATGCATTCCTTTTTTGTCAACACTTTCTATTATGCTAAATATGAATACCTATTCAAAAACCAAACATTATACCGATACACAAAGCATAAAAATTGTTGTATAATACGAATACTGTTAAAGAAGAACGGACTATAAGTTGTACGATGTAAAGACCTTGGGGTTGGGACTTTACATATTTGTATAGTAGAGGGGTTTATTATGTTTATGTTATCATTGATGCAGCCGTCCGGGCTGTATGAACTGGAGAAAGATAGTTTAGAGGCCATTAGTGCTCAACTATTACAAATGATACAAATGAAAAGCTATCACTTGTATACACACTCTGTACAAGTCTCCAATTATGCAGTTAGTATTGCTGCAAAAATGGGATTGCCATTAAATGAAATTGAACAAATCCGTCATGCTGCACTATTACATGATGTAGGTCTTTTGATGATTCCTAATGCGATGATTCAAAAAGCACCATACTTGAACAAGCAAGAAATGTCTAAGTATAAACAACATGCTGCTAGTGGTGCTAATATGATTGAAAACTATCCATGTTGTCAACAAATCCTATCATATATTCGTTACCATCATGAAAAATGGGACGGTTCCGGATATCCAAAACATTTACGTGGCGCCAACATTCCACTTGGGGCACGTATCATTGCTGTTGCGGATTACTATGATTCCACTGTGAATCCATCCACTGAATTTTGGGCAAAAACAAAAGCTAAAGCAAAAGAAGAATTGTTTAGCGCATCTGGTTCCCTCTTTGATCCAGATGTTGTAAAAGCATTTATCGATGTACTAGGTTAAACAACATAATTAAGGCTGTAATAGAACAAAAATCTATTACAGCCTTTTATTTTTAAAAACTACCACTAGCTAATGTCAATGCTTCAATATATTGAGGATGATATGCTCTTAGTATTCGTGCAGCTGACTCTAAGGTAGCTCCTGTCGTAAATATATCATCAACTAATAAAATCCGCTTATCATATAACAACGAGGAATCGCAAGTTTCCTTCCACATAAATGCCTTATCGATTGTGCTATGACGTTCACTTCCAGATAAGCTCCACATTTCTTTATGGGTATCCATTTTATATAAACAATCAAACCATTTATAACAGACCTCTTTTTCAGTATTATATTCCATAACTCCATTTATACTGTCATTGCTGCTTCTACCATCAATACGATTAGAATTTGAAAATGAGAACACCCAATCATAAAAAAATAGATCTACCTGATTATATCCTCTAACCTTCTTTTTTTCTGAACTTGATGGTATAGGAATCACATAATGAGGCCTATAATCGTGCATCCTCAAGTTGTACGATGCTAAAAAAGGAGCAGCCCCTTTGGACTGCTCCTTTTTTTCGTTAAATTTAACGTCATATATCATGGATTTAATACCACCTCGATAGTCAGCTAGAATCCAAGCAGAATCTAGCGAGGACAGTAATTTAGATGGCACTTGTCTTACATGTAGAACTTCTTCAATACAAGCATCACACCAATCCCCTTGTTGTTGTACATGGGTACCACAATGAGGACAAACAGGAGGAAATAAAAAATCAAATAGATTCATTATCCATCACATCTTCCTTGTAAACGTTCTTTAAATAATGTATATCGTTCTTCACCATTAACCGTTTTAACAGCACGCTCTACAGAACTCTTTGTACCAATCATGATAACCTTTCGCTTGGCTCTTGTCACGGCAGTATAGAGTAAGTTCCGTTGTAACATACCACCGTACATAGGAACAAATGGTATAATAACAACACCATATTCACTGCCTTGACTTTTATGAACTGTTATAGCATAAGCAGGCATAATCATATGCGCTTCATCAATAGATAGGCGAACCTCTTTATGAATGAAGCGAATGCAGATATCAGATTTGGTAATGGCATAAATAACGCCGATTTCACCATTAAAAACTTCTAATTCATAATTGTTAAGAACTTGAATTACCTTATCACCAACGCGGAATGTAATTCCATTAACACGCACTTCCCCTTTATAACTATCTGGAGGATTTACGGATTGCTGCACATATTGAGATATACTTGTACTGCCAGCCTTACCTCTACGCATAGGCGAAATGATTTGAATATCAAGTTCATCATCGACAAATTCTTTTTCCCGTTTATACACATCAACGATGGCTTTCATCATATCACCAAGAGAGTTAACGGAAATGAAAGTGAATTCATCACTAGTCGTATCAAGATTTGGCATTTCACCACGGTTAATAGCATACGCACTATCGACGATACTATTACCAGAACTTTGACGATAAATATGTTGTAATCGCGTATACGGAACCATATCACTATCAAGTAAATCTTTCAATACGAATCCAGCACCTATAGGAGGCAGCTGATCCACATCGCCTACGATAATAACATGGGCCTCACGAGGAATCGCCGACATAAGAGAATAAAACAATCGCACATTGAGCATGGATGCTTCATCGATGATAATAACATCTATATCAAGAGGATCATCCTCATTTTTAGTAAAATCATAGGAATCACTGCCAGCTACAGGCATGAGCAAGCGATGTATAGTTGTGGCTTCAAACTCAGTGGCCTCTGTTAAACGCTTTGCTGCACGTCCCGTTGGGGCACAAAGAATAATACGTCCTAATCCACCTAATTGAAAACCTTTAACTAAGGCTTTAATAATCGTAGTTTTACCAGTGCCAGGTCCGCCGGTAATAAGCGAAAATTTTTCAAAAAATGATAATTCTATAGCTTCCTTCTGTTCAGGGCCAAAGGTAATATGATTATCTGCTTCAAATCGCTCAATAAAATCTGGAATATCTAGAGATATAGGATCAGCTTCAATTAAGAAATCACGCGTATAGTGTACACCTTCTACTTCAGATACATACATTTCAGGTGGATATACATAGAGTATATCATCATAATAGGTACTATACATAATAGCTTGAGAAATTAATGAGTCAATATGGTTAGCTATTAAATCTGCATCTACTTGCAGTAGATCGTAGGTACGCCCTATCAATTCATCGACAGGTAAACACGTATGACCTTGATTATCTAAATTCCCTAAAATCCAGTTTACACCAGCCTCTAATCGTCGCTCGTCATCAGCATCAAGCCCTAAATTCATAGCTAATGTATCAGCCGTATTGAACAACATATCTGGGGCAATACGCAATAAATTATAAGGATTATCCTGTATGACATCTATAGAGGATGCACCATAATATGTGTACACAGTGCGAGACCATTTAGAAGAAATTTGATGAGACTCAAAGAAATGGTTTAAATCGGATAATATACCTTCACCGAGTAAGGTATTATACAATTCCTCTTTAACGCCTTTTCGTAAACCTGGCACATCTTTAATTTCTTCTGGCCGTTCTTCACGCAGTACATCTAATAACCGGAGGCCGAAATAATCACAGATTTTCTCTACAGATTTTTCGCCTAATCCCTTTATGCCTAAGTTCATCAAATACATTCTAGCAGCACCCATATTATCGGGTTTTAATTTTTCTATACTAGATGCATCAAACTGAATGCCATATTTTTGATGTTCTACATAACGGCCTTTAATCTCAATATCTTCCCCTTCTTTTGGGGCTTCAAAGCGACCAGTACAAGTAATGTATTCCTCATTATAATCTTTCACAAGAAATACACAATACGTGTTCTGTGTGTTCTGATATATAATTCGGTATACAAATCCTCGTAATACTTCCATTATTTCTCCGTATTAGGTAATGCTTCGATAATTTCTTGAACAGCGTCAGTAATGCTGCCTTCATTGCCAATCTTAATATGAGCTACACTTTCATATAAAGGATAACGTTCCTCGTAAACATTGAAAATATATTCAATACTTTCTTTCACAAGTGGACGAATTTCTAAATCCAAGTCATCGAGAATATGGTTGACGTCGCGATTAACAAAGACAACTAAACCATTATTTCTCATGAGATTTACAATTTTTTCAGATGTCACTGTGCCACCACCCGTAGCAATAACAGATGGTTTATTATGAATCAATTCTTTAATGGTTTCGTATTCATACTTACTAAATGCATCTTTTCCATCATAGATAAAGATATTTTGTACGGTTTTCCCCACTTTATCTTGAATCGTTTGATCCAAATCATAGAAATCTCGTCCTAATTCTTTAGCTAACATTTTACCGACCGTAGTTTTGCCGGCACCAGGCATACCAATTAGGAAAATATGCTTATGCATGTGTTCTTTTAAGAACTCATTGCTAATCGAAATAACATCCTTCATATAGGATTCAATATATGTCAACATACGTGGATCGTCACATTCAGTTTTAAGACTAGAAATGATCTCATGATCCCGTTCTTCATCAATCAGTGGTAAATGATGTTCATCCTTATATTTACCAATTGATTTAATGATAGATAAACGTTGTTCAAATAAGTTTACTAACTGTGCATCAATAGTATCTATTTGTTTGCGTGCGTCTTTAATATCCATAGCTCCCCCTTATGGGTTATTACGTAAAATCCGAATTGCTGTTTCCTCATCGACCTTCATTTGGTCGATCAATTCTTGCAAATTATTAAATTTAACCTCACCGCGTATATATGATATAAATTGAACAGTTACTTCTTTACCATATACGTCTTGGTCAAAATCAAATACATGTACTTCACATCGATGATATTGATTTTTGAAAGTTGGATTATCCCCTATATTTCCAACACCATCATACCAAATGCCATCTATACAAACCCGATTAGCATATACCCCATCAGGTGGGATTGCCATCTCATTGGGCAATAAAAAGTTAATTGTTGGAAATCCTAATGTACGGCCTCGTTGATCGCCTTTTATGACGATACCTCTAAACTGGTATGGACGTCCGAGCCAAGCCGCCGCTTGTTCCATATGCCCTTCTTCTATAGCCTTACGTATATTCGTGCTACAAATAGGACCTTCTTCTGTAGATAGCAAAGGTTCAACAATGATATGAATCCCTTTTGCAGACAAACGTTCCCGCATTAACTGAGGATTGCCAGCCCCTTTAGCACCAAATGTAAAGTTAGTACCAATTGCGATACCTACAACATCTATATCACCACAAAGAGCGTCTAAAAATTCATCAGGTGACATATTGAATATGTCCAAATTCATAGGCAATCGTAAGATATAATCTACCCTTAGAGATTCTAAGATTTCATCCATAATATCGGCAGATAATACCCGTTTAGGAACATCTCCAGGTCGCAATATAGTCATAGGATGCGCACTAAATGTGACGAGAACCGTAACGGCATCATGCGCCTTAGCCTCTGCTATTGCATTACCAATGACCCGTTGATGACCACGGTGTACACCATCAAATGTGCCTAATGCGTATACGATTTTACGATTAATTTGACGTAATTCATCAAACGAGTGTAAATGTTTCATACTTATCCTTCAATAAAAATATTTTTGTCCACTTTAAGTGAATGTTTCGTTCGTTTTAGAATGCCTACAAACCCATGAGGTCCATAAGCTCTATACTTGTCAGATGGAATCGTATGAGAAAAGGCCTCTACGATTGGTAATTCCTTACCTTGTACCATCATCTTTAATTGTACACTATTTACGTCCACTTTTGAAAGATGAGATACCGCAATATCCGTAGGCAACAACAATTTTTCACCGTGAATCGTTAATTCCTCCGCTATATAGGCAGATTGAATATCAAAAGGCCCCACACAAGTTCTTGCCAAGGAAGTCATAGTCCCAGGAATGCCTAATTGAATACATATATCACGTAACAACGAACGAATATAAGTACCACCAGAACAGGTGACACGAATTGTAAAATAAGGAAAACCATAAGCTACCAATTCAATATTAGAAATCGTAATGGTTCGCATTGGTAACTCTACAGGTATCCCCTTACGTGCATATTCATAAGCCCGTATACCATTAATTTTTATAGCTGAGTACTTGGATGGGCGTTGCTCTTGTGTGCCAACAAATCTAGATAGCACTGATGATAATTCATCCCACGTTGGCGGTATCAATCGTTCATTAATTGCAGAGTGATCCGCCAGTAATGTAATACCACTAGTGAGATTCATATCATCGTCAGGTAATACCGGCTGTCCCGTACTATCTTCAGTGTCAGTAAAGGTACCAAATTTACATTCTGCTACATAGGTCTTATTAAATCCATCTGTGTATTCAATGAGACGTGTGGCCTTACCCAAAAAGATAGGCAATACACCATAGGCCATGGGGTCCAATGTGCCACTATGACCAATTCGTTTTTCTTTTAAAATACGACGACATATACCTACAGCATCATGACTGGTAATACCAGGAGGTTTTAAAAATGGCAGCACTCCATCCATTATTTGATAACCTCCAATAGACGAGACTTAGCCTCATCGATAGAACCGTCTATGGTACAACCAGCAGCACGTATATGACCACCACCGCCAAAATGATTAGCAATAGCATTCACATCTGTCCCCTTAGATCGAAGGCTGATACGCGTGCGATTTGGGCTTTCACCTTTCAATAAAATAGCCACATCAACAGTATCTACATTGCGAATAATATCGACGAATCCATCTGTATCGTCGCCTAATATAGACATAACCTCTGGAGATAGCTCGATAGTAGCAACGCGATTATCCTTATAAAAAGCAATAGTTTGCATTACCTGTTTCGTTAATTCAAGACGTGCTGCACTTACGGCCTCAATCGTTTCGGAAATGACATTAGGGCGAGCCCCAGCAGCGACACAACGGCTAGCCATTTTAAGTGTATTAGCTGTAGTATTACTAAATTTAAAGAATCCACAGTCGGTGGCAATCGCCATATAAAGAGCATTGCCCATAGACTCTGTAATAGGCCAATTCCATTGTTCGCACAAGTCCGTAATAATTTCACCAGTAGCCGCAAAATCAGGTTTTAAATATAGATGATCTGCAAATTCTGAATTAGAAATATGATGATCTATATTAAAAATAGGTGCACTAAAGAGTGCACCTACGCGGCCAATCCGTTCATACGTGCTAGCATCTAATACCATGAGCATATCAACCTGTACAGGATGTGTTTCAAAATAGGCAACATCCTTAATTTGATCGATATACGATAAAAAGGAAAATTTTTCAGGTATTACATCATCCACGACCATATACACAGTTTTGCCTTGCGCTACGAGAGCCTCATAAAAGGCAACCATAGAACCAATAGCATCGCCATCTGGTCGTACGTGGACAGTGAGCATTATAGAATTAGCTTCACACAGAGCCATGTGTAATTGATTAATTGTGATCTTACTCATGTTCTGTATCCTTTGTGTTAATTTGTTTCTTCATCCTTTTTGATTTCATTCAAAAGGGATTCAATATGCATGCTGTAATCCAAAGATGTATCCTTATCAAAGGTAATCGTTGGAATATGGCGCAATTTTAATACCTTGCCAAGCTCGGTACGCACATGGCCAGATGCATGTTTTAAAGCGATAAGAGTATCTTCTTTCTCTTTATCAGAACCAAACAAGGAAACATAAATCGTAGCTTCACGCAAATCACCTGTCACGTGGACATCGGTAACTGTAGTAAAGCCGATGCGAGGGTCTTTCAACCCACGCATCAACATTTGACTTACTTCTTGTTTGATGAATTCTTGTAATTTTCTTACACGAACATCACTCATAGTAACCTCCTAAATTTGAGGTGCAACTTCTTCCATCAAGTACGCTTCGATTACGTCGCCTTCCTTGATGTCGCGGTAACCTTCCAAGGAGATACCGCATTCGAAGGATGTTTTAACTTCTTTTACTTCGTCTTTGAAACGACGTAAGGAATCAACCTTACCCTCAAATACGACAATACCATCACGGATCAAACGTACTTCGGAATCGTTCGTAATACGACCTTCCGTTACATAGGAACCAGCAACGATGGCCTTAGGTGTGGAGATAACTTGACGCACCTCTGCACGACCAACGACAACCTCTTTAAATTGAGGTGCCAACATACCGCGCATAGCAGACTCAACGTCATTAATAGCATCATAGATGACACGATATGTACGCAAATCTACCTTTTCTTGTTCCGCAGCACGGCGAACATTTGCATCTGGACGTACGTTAAAGCCCATAACGATAGCATTAGATGCAGATGCCAACATGATGTCGGATTCGTTAATAGCACCTACGGCGGCATGAACGATAACAATACGAACTTCAGGATTCTTAATCCCTTCTAAGGATTGACGCAATGCTTCAACAGAACCTTGAACGTCGGCTTTGATGATAATGTTAAGGTCTTTTAACTCACCTTGTTGAATTTGGTTAAAGATATCATCCAATGTAACCTTGTGAGTAGCTTGTAATTCTTGTACACGTTGTTTAGCAATACGTTTTTCAGCGATTGTACGTGCTTCATTATCATCCATACCATAGATGATTTCACCAGCTTGAGGTACTTCAGAGAAACCCAAGATTTCTACTGGCATGGAAGGACGAGCTACTTTTACTTTTTCGCCGCGTTCATTTGTCATGGCACGAACTTTACCGTATGCAGTACCAGCAAGAACAGTATCGCCTACACGAAGGGAACCTTTTTGAACGAGTACTGTACATACAGCACCACGACCCTTATCAAGTTGAGCTTCGATGACCACACCATACGCTTTACGATTAGGATTCGCTTTCAATTCCATAACCTCTGCTACGAGCAAGATATTTTCGAGCAAGTCATCAATACCTTGTTTTTTCTTCGCAGATACAGGAACCATGATTACATCGCCGCCCCACTCTTCTGGTAATAAACCATGTTCAGATAGTTGTTGTTTTACATGGTCTGGATTAGCACCTGGCTTATCCATTTTGTTGATGGCTACGATGATAGGCACATCTGCGGATTTAGCATGATTAATAGCTTCGATAGTTTGTGGCATTACACCATCATCGGCAGCTACTACGAGAACTGCAATATCTGTGGATTTTGCACCGCGTAGACGCATTGCTGTGAAAGCTTCATGGCCTGGTGTATCAAGGAATGTAATCTTATTATCATGGTAACGAACTTGGTACGCACCGATATGTTGTGTAATACCGCCCGCTTCGCCAGCCGTTACATTTGTTTGACGAATTACGTCCAACAAGGATGTTTTACCATGGTCAACGTGACCCATGATAGTTACCACAGGAGGACGTGGTTTCAATGTTTCTGGAGCATCTTCGATTTCGATGATATCCGTAGGATCTTCTTCTGGCTCTACTTCTGTTACTGTTACACCAAATTCTTCTGCTACGATGGTCGCTGTATCAACATCAACCTCTTGGTTGATGCTAGCCATAACGCCTAACAACATCAATTTTTTGATGATTTCAGAAACTTCACGGCCCATTTTTTCAGCTAATTCTTTAACTGTTAAAGGACCGCTTAATTCGATTTCCGTAGCGATTGCTTCTTGTGCTTTACGCTCTTCTTCCGCTTTGTGTTGCAAATATTGTTCGTTACGATGTTTTACCTTATTTTTCTTCTTTTGCATGGAAGTAGACAATAAGGATTGAGGACGATTATTCCCTTTTTTATTCTTCTTGTTGCGACGATCATTGCCATTTTGTTGGTTACCGCCATTATTGTTGCGGTTATCTACACGACGATTGCGGTTATCCCCATTACCATTGTGTCGGTTGTCATTCTTTTGACCTTGTTGACCATCATTCTTTTGGCCTTGTTGATTACCATCTTGACGGTTTTGTCTTTGATGATTACGACCATCTTGTTTTTGGCCATTATTTTGCTTCTTAGTAGGCTCATTGATTTGTACATGACGAACATTAGATTTCTTATCTTCACGTTTTTTATCATCATGTTTAGCCTCTTTTTTATGGCTCTGTTCTTTTGCTGGTTTATCTGTTTTTACAGCTTTATTAGGTGTTGCAGCTTTTTCATGTTTGCTTGGATTAGCAGGAGCAGCTGCTGCCTTTGTATCGGCCCCATTAGATTTGCCACCTAATTGGTTTTTCACCACAGTATAACCTGCATCATCTACTGTATTAACGGCTTTTGTAACATTAAAATTATGTTGTTGCAAAATAGAAATAACCTGTTTACTTTCAACGCCAAATTCCTTAGCAATTTCATGTACGCGCTTTTTGGACATCTACATACCCCCTTCTTACTGATCAATCTCTTTTAGTAATGCTTTTGCAAATCCATCATCCTCTACGGCTACCACTACACGTACTTCTTTGCCTATAGCCGTACCTAATGTTTCTTTACTGCCGACTTTACGCAATGGGATATGATGTAATTCTGCTAATTGTATGTATTTCTTTTCATTATTGGCCGCACAATCACCTGCTAATAGAACAAGCTTAGGGGTTTTCTTTTTCATCGCTTTCTCTACGATGAAATCTCCGGAACTCAATTTTCCGGCCCGTTGTGCCAAGCCTAAGAGATTTAAAACTTTATCTTCATTCATATGCTGAAATTATTCATGACCTTCCAAATCGTGCTTCAATGCTTCATATACCTCTTTTGATACAGCATGCTTCAAAGAGCGTTCTAGTTTTTTACCCTTATACGCAGCCTCAAAACAGTCCATGGATGCACAGATATAAGCACCACGACCAGGGGCTTTACCAGTTCTGTCGATACTGATTGTCCCTTCTGGGCTTAGAGCAACACGCATTAACTCGCGCTTACTCTTTGGTTCACCACAGCCTACACAGGTGCGCATAGGTTGAGATTTGGTTTTCATTAGTCTTCACTTTCCGCTGCTTCAGTACTTGTAAAACCTGTAAAAGGATTTTCTGCAGCTTGTGTTTCACTCTTAATGTCGATTTTCCAGTTTGTCAATTTAGCTGCTAAGCGAGCATTTTGACCAGCTTTACCGATAGCCAAGGATAATTGGTAATCAGGTACTACAACATAAGAAGATTTTTCTTCTTCGCTAACATCTACAGAGATTACCTTTGCAGGACTTAAAGAGTTCGCAATATAAATGGCAGGATCTTCATCCCATTTTACAATGTCGATTTTTTCATCGTGCAATTCATCTACAATGTGTTGAACGCGTTGACCTTTCGGACCTACGCAAGCACCAACTGGATCGATGGATTCATCGCGGCTATATACGGCGATTTTAGAACGCATACCAGGTTCACGAGCTACAGATTTAAGTTCTACTACGCCTTCATAGATTTCTGGCACTTCTAATTCAAACAAGCGTTTTAATAGGCCTGGATGAGTACGAGAAATCATGATTTGAGGTCCCTTCGTAGTTTTCTTAACCTCTACGATATAGCATTTAATGCGGTCCCCTTCATGATATGTTTCTGTACCGATTTGCTCAGTTGGAGGTAAGATAGCTTCTGTTTTACCAAGATTGATATATACGTTTTTACCTTCAACGCGTGTAATAACACCCGTAATGATATCGCCTTCACGACTATAATATTCTTCGTATACAACACTGCGTTCAGCTTCTTTCAAACGTTGAATCAACATTTGTTTAGCTGTATGAGCTGCACTGCGACCAAAGTTAGCAGGTGTTACATCTGCTTCAACAATATCGCCAATTTCATAGCGTTTATCGATTTTACGAGCATCTAATAGGCTGATTTCGGTTTCTGGGAATTCTACAGTTTCTACAACTTGTTTCTTCGCCATTACCTTATAAGCACCAGTTTCACGATTCAATTCCACATACGCATCTGGATTAGAATGTGGTTCCTTACGATATGCTTGTAATAATGCAGCTTCTAGGGATTCAAAAATAACCTCAGGTGCAAAACCTTTTTGTTTTGTCAGCACCATAACTGCTTGAATTAATTCTTGACTCACTCGTATGCCTCCATATATTAAAAATCAAGATGTAATCGAATTTGTGCAATGGCAGAACGTTCAAATGTTACGCTTTCACCATTGATTGAAAATTCTATCGTTGTATCTGTAAAGCCTTGTAGTACACCCGTATATTGTTTACTGCCATTAATAGGTTTAAACAATTGGATATCTACATCACGGCCATTATAGCGAATGAAATCTTTATCCTTTTTTAGAACTCGATCAAGACCAGGAGAAGACACTTCAAGCAAATAATTTTCTGCAATAGGGTCTTTCTCATCGAGAGCAGCGCTCAATTTTTCACTGACCATTTGACAGTCATCCAAATCGACACCACCTGGTTTATCAAGGTACACGCGCAAATACCAATCCCGTTCTCGAACATAGTCGACATCGACTAATTCCAGATTCGTGCCAGCTATAACGCCTTCTACTACAGAGGATACAAATTCCTCTACGGCCTCTCTTTTCATAGCCATCGCCTCCTTATAACATACTACATATCGATTATATACGCTGTTTTCATCATACAATTTGATACAATTATATGACTAATTTCACCCAATCATAAACGAAAGAGTGAGCAAAAAATAGCCCACTCTTAAAAAAGTTTATATAAAAGTCATATATAGTATAGCATAATTCCGCTAAAATGTACAATTTAACCGCGTGAATTTAGTTCACACAATATATTTTTTAAATGTTCAGATAGTACATGTTCCAAATCATCTAATGACTTAGCATCAAGATGATGATCAATTTCTGGATAATTTTGATACCGTAATTCTGCAAAGAATTCATCGCGATATTCATTATAGTACAACAGTAATCCTGTACATTCATCCATCTTTCGATATTCACCTATGATATAGGAACCATTAATCATGCGCACCGCATTTTTAGGTGTTATATCTCGTAGAAATCCTTCTAACTCAGCGGGCATAACAGATTCATAATCCCAATTTTGTAGCCCCTTACGCATATAGGTATAGGTAAAATTTTCTGCACTGTTGATTAGTAATTTTGAAAGCCCCTGAACACAACGTTCTTGTAGGCCCTGCCAATACGGTTCGAACTCTTGGCGCACAAAAGATATATCTACAAATGTGAACAAAGGCATCACTACGTGCACTGTATAATCCTCTACCTCTTTATCGTAGAGAGCACACCACTTCCAACCTAAATCATTTTCATAGTGAAATAAAGGTAATGTCAACACGGCTTCACCTGCAGCTAATGTTTCTTGCGCTTTCACAATTTCATCGGGCCCTGTCACATTGAGTTTAAAATTACCAATCTCCGGTGGCAACCAAGAATAGTCTAAAGACTTACAGGTTTCAATGATGTTCTCCATATAATGACTCATACCTTTCTTGATAGGTTAAAACGGTTTTAACATACATACGCGTTTCTGGAAATGGAATCGTATCAACCATGCCATTCCAATTTTTTTCCTTAATCCATGATTCTACATGTCCACGACCTGCATTATAAGCAGCTAACGCTTGCACTTCATCACCGTTAAATTCTTTTAATAAATACCCTAAATACCACGTACCTAGCTGAATATTTGTTTCTGGCTCTTTTAGCTGACGATCCGTGTAGTTACCATGCCCCATTTGTTGTGCTACCCAACGGGCCGTATCCGGCATGAGTTGCATTAGCCCAAGCGCCCCCGTCTCGGATTCCGCCGTATTCTTGTATTTACTTTCAGCTAAAATAACACTAGCCACCAACGATGGTGACACCTCTTCTTTTTCCGCAGCCGATACAACTACATCTCTATAATCAAAGGGGTATGCCGTATAGCGTGCTACAGGATCTTGCATATGGTTAAAATAAAACCAGCCCAACACGACAACAGCCAATGCTGTTGCTGTATTTCGTTTCATACATCCTCCCCTTAATCCTAACCGTATATATTTTGAATCGATTCAATCTTATATATATTGATGATTATTTATTATACAACGGTAGTAGTTTCTCATGCCACAATTTTTCTAACTGAATATATAATTCATCAGGTGTACCATCATTATTAATGATCACATCTGCAAATGAGCGTTTATCATCTAATAACATTTGACTTTGAATACGCGCTAATGCGTCTTCTCTTGAATATCCATTGCGCTCCATTAATCGGCGAACCTGCACCTCTGGCGATACATAGACAAGCCAAACTGTATCGAGTCGCTCATACCACTTACCCTCAATAAGAAGAGGAATATCATAAATTACGGCTGGAGCTTCTTCCTCTTCATACATAGCACTCAATTCATCAATACGCTGACGAATGAAACCATGTAAGCAGCTATTTAACTGTAGGCGTTTTTCTTCATCATGAAAGACGATACTACCAAGTGCTTCACGATTTAATCTACCATCATCGAGAATCACTGTATCACCAAATAATTCACGGATAGCAGCGAGTCCAGGCGTACCAAGATCAACCACTTCACGTGCTACTACATCGGCATCAATATAAGGTACATTCTTCTTTTTAAAAAAATCTAGTACTGTACTCTTGCCAGATGCAATTCCACCTGTTAAACCTATTTTTAACATATGTGCCTCCTGCATCTATCCTTCTACTCGAACGTTATATGTAAAATTTATTTTACAAGTGCCCAGTTTTCCGCATTATGTACATCAACGATAAGTGGAACATGTAATTCTACAATAGATTCCATAGTTTCCTTAAGCAACGTTTGAATAGCATCCAATTCATCGTTAACCACTTCTAGTACAAGTTCATCATGCACCTGTAATAATAAGCGAGATTTAAATGTCTTCTCTTCTAAAATGGATTCTACCTTGTTCATAGCCAGCTTAATAATATCAGCAGCAGTACCTTGTATCGGTGTATTCATAGCCGTACGCTCTGCAAAGGAACGACGGTTGAAATTGCGACTATTAATATCTGGTAACTCGCGCATACGACCAAACATGGTTCGTACCTTACCCGTTTCATGGGCTTCTTTTACCATGTTATCCATATATTCTTTAACCTTTGGATACCGGCTAAAATAAAGCTCAATATAGTTTTTTGCTTCTTGACGTGTAATGCCTAAATCACGAGACAAACCAAAATCTGAAATGCCATAGATAATGCCAAAGTTGACAGCCTTTGCATGAGACCGTTCTTCGCTAGTTACCTCATCCTGGGATTTGCCAAGCACTTCAGCAGCAGTAAATCTATGGATATCTTTACCATCGTTGAAAGCCTTAATTAACGCTTCATCACCAGACAAATGCGCCAAGATACGGAGCTCGATTTGTGAATAATCGGCACTCACCAATGTATCAAAGCCTTCTCCAGGATAGAATAACGCTCTAATTTCACGACCCTTTTCTGTACGAACAGGAATATTTTGTAAGTTCGGATCTGAAGAGCTCAAGCGTCCAGTAGCTGTTACCATTTGGTTAAATGTGGTATGAATGCGATGTGTTTCAGGATTGATGAGGACCGCTAAGCCTTCACAATAGGTAGAAACTAATTTAGCTACAGAACGATAGGCCAAAATCTTCTCTACAATAGGACTTTCATGACGAAGCATATCCAATACTTCTGCATCTGTGGAGTAACCTGTTTTCGTCTTTTTAATGATAGGTAGATTCATCTTTTCAAACAAGATGATCCCCAATTGTTTGGGAGAATTAATATTAAACGTTTCCCCTGCCAATTCATAAATTTCTTGCTGAACAGCTTCGAGTTCCGCCTTGAATTTAACAGTTGTTTTTTCTAATTTTACAGGGTCAATATAAATACCATTTTTCTCCATAACTAATAATGTATGAATCAATGGCAATTCAATATTGTTGTATAAATCCCATAAGGATTCGTCTTGCAATGATTTAACAGCAGCATCGTTCATAGCAAGCAATGCTTTCACCATAGAGACGCATTCTACATCTACACTACCTGTAGCAATAGATGGCACACTAAAACGCTCTGTCAAATAGAGGTAACCATAATTGGTACGCGTTGGGTCCAACAAATAAGCCATCAAAGATACATCGTGAATACGAGCCACACCATTTTCATACAAACGGATTTGAGCCGGTTCATCGTGGCAAAGAACCTCCATCAATTCCTTGCTTTGTGTTGTCACAACCGTCTTTGCACCATTCAATGCATTCAATAATTTATCATTATGAGAATCATCTAACTTGATGATGCTTTCACCATTATTAATGAAAGCAGACGTAATCGTACGGAACGGAGCCTTGCCGTCTGTGATGATATGGACGCCAATCGTTTTATTTTTGTAAAAATCCTCAGTCAGAGCAGATGCATCTAACAGATCTTCGATTTTAATCTCTTCGGCCATACTAAAGAGTCCACCAAAATCCTCTGTGTCGCCACCTTCTGCGCCCATCACACTAGCCAAACGAGGTGTCAATTTAGTAAAACCTAGGGTTTCAAACATAGGTTTCACTTCGCCAAGGTGGAAATTCTGAACAAATTGATCAAGTGTATAAGACAAGTCCATGTCAGTCTTAATGGTAGCCAATTGACGAGATAAGAAGGCTAACTCTTTATTTTCAACAAGACGTTCTTTTAATTTCTTGCCCGAAATATTATCGATATTCTCATATACAGACTCTAAATCACCGTATTCATTAATCAATTTAAGAGCTGTTTTTTCACCAACCCCTGGAACGCCTGGAATATTATCGGAAGAATCACCCATAAGCGCCTTCATTTCGATAACTTTATCTGGGCCATAGCCATATAATTCAGTCATATTATCTAAGGTAACCTCAAGCATGTCCGAGATACCTTTTTTCGTTAAGAATACATGACTGTAATCGGTAACAAGCTGTAAATTATCGCGGTCACCAGTAATGATTTGCACTGCTAAATCAGAAGATCCAAATTTCTTAGACAAGGAACCAAGAATATCGTCCCCCTCATAACCTTCCTCTTCAATAACACAAATGCCAAGAGCCTTCAACACATCTTGAATCAAACTAAATTGAGGACGTAAATCCTCTGGTGCATCAGGGCGATTACCCTTGTATTCACTGTACATTTCAGTACGGAATGTTTGACGACCTTTATCAAAGGCTACAGCAATATAATCAGGTTTAATCTCTTCATATAATTTAATGAGCATTGTCAAAAAACCATATACTGCATTGGTTGGCGTGCCAAGAGCAGATTTCAACGGAGGAAGCGCAAAAAAGGCACGAAATAACAGGCTGCTGCCATCTATAATCATTAGTTTTTTCATAAGTACACCTCGCTTAATCATATGTTTCATTATAGCATATTGAGGCGTAATAAAATTGATTTTTACTACCTTTGCTTCTATCAAAAATATATGCAATCATCTTTCTAAGTTTTGCAGAAGAGGACTGATGGCACCCCAAAAACCTCCACCGGCCGGGTCTGACTACGGCCTACGGCCTTCGCAGGGCCAAAGTCGGTTTTAGGGGTGCCATCAGTCCACTAGAAAAAGGTATTCAAAATGTTATGCATATATTTTATGATTACAGCATTTAGCACTAAAAATCAATTTTATTACTGCCGGGTACAAGGAAAAAGGACACCTTTCGGCGTCCTTTGGGTATAAAAAAAGCCCATCGATGATGGGCTTTGGCTCTATAAAATTATAAAGCGTTTACTTTAGCTGCAAGGTTGGATTTTTTGCGAGCTGCAGTGTTTTTATGAAGTACACCTTTGGAGGCTGCTTTATCAATTACGCTAGTAGCTTGAACAAGTGCTTGTTTTGCTTCTTCTACTGCGCCTGCTTGAACAGCTTCAACGGTTTTACGAGCTGCTGTACGGATTTGAGATTTTACAGCGGCGTTTTTCGCACGACGTTCAGCATCCGTTTTTACGCTTCTAATACTGGATTTAATGTTTGGCAATTGAGTCACCTCCTTAAAAATCGTTTCTTATACCTGAATGATTATATCATACAAGATATTGTGACGCAAGGATTATATTACACAATACGACTATTTCATAATATCTTTTAAAAATGATGTGCCTACTGCATATGGTGAAAGTCCAAAGTTCACCAATACGGTTTGCCCTATATCACCAAAACTATGGCGTAAACCTAAATCGATAGCCCCTTTCATACTTGGACTATAGGCAAGTAATGGAACATGTTCACGCGTATGGTCTGTGCCATGCCATGTAGGATCATTACCATGATCGGCTGTGATGATGAGCAAATCATCATCTTTCAATAATGGCAATAATCCACTCAATTGGTAATCGAAATCTTCGATGGCACGTTTATAGCCTTCTACGTTACGGCGATGACCATATAGACTATCAAACTCTACAAGGTTTACCATCATGAGGCCACTTTCAAAGTAGGAACCTAATAAGTAAGGTACCACATTCATGCCGTGAGCATTCGATTTCGTTGGATAGCTTTCATCCCATCCGACATGAGCATAGATATCGCCAATTTTGCCGACGGCCACCGTCGGAATTTGAGCCGCTTGTAATTCCTGTTGCACCATGCGGTGTTCAGGCATACGGCTATAATCATGGCGATTCGAGGTGCGCACAAAATGGCCTGGTTTACCTATAAACGGACGAGCTATGATACGTCCTACATAATAATCACCAACGCATACTTTGTTGCGTGTAATTTCGCACATACGATATAAATCCTCTAGAGGAATCACATCTTCGTGCGCTGCAATTTGAAATACCGAATCGGCAGAGGTGTACACAATAGGTTTCCCCGTTTTCATGTGTTCCACGCCAAGGCGCTCGATGATTTCAGTGCCAGATGCTACCTCATTACCAAGATACCCATAACCGGTTTCCTTGGTGAAAGTATCCATTAACTCCTTAGGAAAACCATCATAAAATGTTGGGAACAGCACCGTAACAGGATGGCCCATCATTTCCCAATGACCACTGGTTGTATCCTTTCCAGTACTAACTTCCTCCATTTTCCCATAAGCACCCATAACAGGTGTTTCATCGGTCTTAATATCCGCAATATTTGCCAACCCTAGAGAACGCAATGTGGGACAATGAATCAAACCTGCAGTTGCTTCGATATGTCCTAATGTATTAGATCCTTCATCATTAAATTTTGCCGCATCTGGGGCATGACCAATGCCAACAGAATCCATAACTAATATAATGATTCTTTTATACATAATAACTCCTATTGTAATATTCAACTAAAATATTACGTGCTATACTACCATTAAGAGCCAAATAACGTAAGTTAGGTTCATCTCCTCAAAGGAGGTGATGCTATGACAACATATGAATCACTATCTATTATGATAGATTTTTCTATGCTCATAGTAGCAATCATTACTATAATGATTACGCTATTTTTTTATAGCCGTAAATAATAATGAAAACGCCTAACGTATGAGGTATCCTACCACCTCAACACGTTAGGCATCATCATATTTCCGTATTTTAGATGAGCCTAACGCTAACAGCACGTTATTTGGCTCTCTTTATGTGTTAATTATACTATATATAATTATGAAAATAAAGTACTACTTAAGATAAGGCATAGCTAACATTAGAGCTGCTAAGGATTTACTATCCTTAATTTGTTCATTCTTAATAGCCTCTAACAATTCAGTCAATATATAGTATTCAAGTTCTACGTATTCATCAGGGTCCCAATGGGTTTCACCCATGGTGAGATCTTTTGCTAAGTATAGATGTAATACTTCATTACAGAATCCAGGACTTGTCGCAATTGTGCCTAATGAAATCCATTGATTAGCGCGGTAACCAGTTTCCTCAGCTAATTCACGTTTAGCACAATTAATAGGTTCTTCGTTAGGGTCTAGTTTACCTGCCGGAATTTCAAGCAAAGGTTGTTGTAAAGCATAACGGAATTGACGTTCCATTACAATTTTGTTATCTTCTGTAACGACAACGATAGCAGTTGCCCCTGGATGGTGCACCACCTCACGCCATGCATCATTTCCATTTACATCAGCTATATCATAGGTAACCTTAATTAATTTACCATCAAACTTCATTTCGCTAGATTTTTGTATTTCTTTGCTAATTGCCATACTTAATTCCTCGCATATATAAATGATTGTTTTATTATAAAACCTACAACTCATTATAGCACAAATTAATTACACCAAAAGAAGGTTCCTACTCGTCATATTGTGACTATTAGGAACCTATTTTAATGAGATTATATAAATGTTACGCTACCTTTACATAGCCTTGTAATGCTGTATCTACAATACTACATTTAGCATCTAATTCGGCTTTAAGTGCCGTTTCAGGATTGACTTCTCTAGATACCACCATATCAACGATGGATTTAGAGAATCCAGATACGAGAATGACACCGCTTGGATGCATTTGTACAGGAATTGTATTATGCGCATAGACCGATACATTCCAGAAAATGAGCCGTGGCATAGTATACCCAAAAGCCTCAAATTTCTTACGACAAGATTCAATAACAGTTGTGTTATCATCATGCTTTGTAGCCTGGTCAAACTGCATATCAGAAATAACGAGACACGCTGAAGGTAATTCCTCTTGACGCAGATGATTTTTTACAGCTGTATCTAGAATTAAGTCAAATGTTGCCTCTATATCCGTATTGCTGTAATCGTCAAAGCGATGCAATCGTCTAAGCTTATCTCGCAAAGTTTCACACATCGAAATATCTACCATCTGAGGGCGATTGCTAAAGGTGATGAATCGATTTTTAAAAGATTCATTCTTGTTATACTGTGCACAATACAATGCAATCGAATCTGCTACGCTAAGTGCGGTAACGGAACTATTACCAGATAGTTGTTGCCCCATAGATCCAGACCCGTCGCGTATAACTAAGATATCGTCATAATCCTTAGGCGATTCTTGGGCATGCCATAATTGCTCTAATGTTTCATCATACGGTCTTAAAATATTCCTCCAGCAACTATTATTGTCTATATAGGCTTGTACAATATCATACAAGAACATAGAATTCGCATTAATCTTAACAGAATCATCGCCCTTTTCTAATGATGTAAGATACGCCTGGCGGCGTTCTTCATCATGTTTTAAGAAAGCATTACGATATTTAAGATTCGCCTTTGATGGCACATGATTATAATTAATATCGTTCCATTGGTTAAGAGAAGCCTTGCGATCTACCACCGCTAGATGTTCGCGCAATCTAGACAGAGTTTTACGGTACTCTCGTGCACTTAGATGTAACAAGGATTGCAAAATAACCGCCTCAGAACGTTTTTGCTTAGACGATGTATTATTGGACGGCATCCATTTAGCTAATAAACTAATGGAATCGCCTAGCCCACACGCCATTTCATCGCGTCTAAACTGATTGGCAATTAATTCACCTAGTCCATCATGTAAAAAACCACTTGTCGTATCAAAGAAAATGCGTAATACATCATCCCAACGGCCATAGTTCCACAATTCAGTACCGATGATGAATTGCAATGCCATCTCTGGATGCAAGTCACCAATTTTAGTGAGCATCATACGAAATACATCACGTTCACCAAGACCTAGCTTAATATGTCGAGCATACATAAGCCATTTCATTGTATACAGAGGGTCTTCCTCATAGGATGTAATGAATAAACGTAACGCTTCTACTGCATCCATAGCGCGATGTGCACCATAGAAATAGCGGTCATGTTTACTTTTACCATAAAAATTAACTGCGACCTGACGCAATGCAGGCACAGAGAAATTAAGGTCCACAAGATGACTGCCACTCGTATGATACGCAGTACCATCATTAGCGGTATAGGATTTTTCATTGTTTGTTAAAGCGTTCATAAATGTATTCATAGTTCATATCTCCTTGGCATATAAAAAACCGCTGCGGATTATCACAACGTAAATTTTGAAAGCAAAATAAACAAGACAACCATGAGCGGTTACAATACAAAGTTCAAGACAATTACTAACCTCACTGAGGCTAAGGATAACTAGACACAATACTCTAGACCAAAGGGTCTCCAAAATCACTTTTTCTGGTTAAATCATCGAAGATTGCTGCTAGTGTCTAACCTTATGAATCGTTTATGAACGATAACTATGAAATTATACTAGATTCTATACTCATCTTAATCAAGTTATGTATGTGATAGGATTGCTGTTAGAATCTAAGTCTTTCTGTTCTACATGTTGGTGATTTCTTTCACCTTATAATGTAATTATAATACACGCATCCGTGTGTGTCAACAATTATTTTTAAAATATTTTGCTTTTATGAAAGTTAGAACTAGCAACACATATTTTACTGTATTGCTAGTCCCTTATAGTTTCTACTAATACTTAGCCTCAACGCGCCAAATTTCATCAGCTAACCATTTCAATGGTCCGCGTGATGGTCGTAGAAATCTTGCCGCCATGCCTTCTATACTAAGTTGTGTAGATTCTAGTTGACCTGTTTTACACCAAATAGCAAAGTGTTCACAGTTATGGCCAAACAAATTATAATCGCCTTTGCCAATCATGGATCTAGCACGTTGAACCGTTTTACGAGGCCCATAAAAAGTAGAGGTCACATCTGCATCTTGGAAAATAGATAATAAACTATCGTCCTCTGCAATATATAAGGTATCACCATCACAAAATTCTTCAATGCTAGTTTCAGCAATTCGCCCATCTAGTGGAGAATTCCCTTTTATATAATGGATAATCTTATGATAACCAGCATATACACCATAATGTTGATATACATCTCCAAAGAAAAAATTGCTTCGTTGACAAAATACAATATCACCTAATTTTAACTTTCTTGAACCCATTATTACTCTCCCATACAACACATTATTTGTGATTATTCATATACGTGATAATATCATCTATGGAAATATTTTGATTCTTGCCTCGTAATAATCGCCATACCTTTCTAACTAATTTATAGAACAGATATAACCCAGCCAATGGCCAAAATATACCAAAAGGATTTTGTTCAAATGGATTCCGTGGATGAGGAAAAGGTCCAGGCATAGGTCCTATAATATTAGGCCAACTGTGTTCTTGATACACCCCATCAGGATGAACACCAGTTTTATTTCTATTGGTAGAAATATATTCCACTACATCCTCGTATAATTTAGGGTCTTCTTTTTTTACACTTTCAAGAGCTTCTTTAATAACATCTGTTTTCATACCATACACCTCTATACTACAAACAATAATAGAATAACTAACTGTTTACATGTATATTGTACAAAAGTGTATACGTAAAAAATAACGCATCAAGATATTATTTTAATAAATCGAGACCAAAAGTATCTAATAAAGCCTCTTTACTAGATCCATTGATTTCATTTACACCTAAATGATTTAGAATGGACTTATAATCTTCAGCAGATGCATTATCATAGAATGCTAATTGTAAATATGTATTTGCCCGAGATGAACCAACATAGACTAACCGTTTATGTAATTCATTAGTGAGGCGATTGACTAAAATATCAATTAATAAAACCGCTTTAGCCTCTAAGCCTTTAAATTTACGAACTGATGTGAATAATATATTATTTTTCTTTGGCTCGGTAGAGATAGATACTCCGTTTATAGCAGAAATATTTTTTAACATACTGTTAGGAACACTACTTGTAGTAAGAATAACAATGTCTTCTGGTCTTACCTTATCTTGAATCATTTTTGTAACGAATTTGGTTACAATATTACGTAGTTCATTTTCACTCTTATAGAATGATCCAAGTGGTTTTATCCCTGACAGTTCATTTATATAAACATCTTTCTTAATATCACTTAATGTTGTTCCTACAGTTTTAGCTATTTCAGCTGTATTACGACAGTTTTTATACAAGACAAGGCGACAGTCCCCATAGGTATCTAACCAATGCGTAGACTTATGCATCATAATATACTGATTTTTGTCGTAGAATACGTAATAATGACCACCTAACATGTCTACCAACATAGAGATATGCTCTAGTATACGTTCATCAATATCTTGACCTTCATCAATAACTACATTTTCATAAGACCATTCTAGATCATCATATTCATTTTGAAAGTACTCAATAAATTGAGGAATAATCTCTGCAATAGAGTAATTGCTATTAGGCATCAAATTTTCAGCCAAGGATCTAATATTATGAAAGACTATATTCTCACATGTATAATGCTCTTTTACATAGGATAATAAGAACTCATTAAAGCATAAATATAAGACTTTCTTACCTTCTGCAGCTAACATCTTAGCCTTTTCAATGGCCAGCATCGTTTTACCGGTACCAGCTGGACCATGAATAACAGCTGTAGGCTGTTCACGTAAAAAATGTAATATAGATGCTTGTTGTTTCGTCATCTGAATATAACTTTTCGTTGATTCAAGAGCTGTACTTGCAACTGATTCAACAATATTAAATGTAGGCATTAAAATCTTAATCATATTCTGAAAATCATTTACTGATTGTTCTGAGTCTCTAAATCCTAAATTAGATTTCCAATAGCTAAAAGCTTTATCCATAGATTCCTGTGGATTAAGTAAGCAATCTACATCAAACACAATATCTCTATTTACCTCTAGTGGTAATGAGATCTTATTATGAATAGCCACAGACGGAAACCATACTGCACGACCAATAACAGGCATTTGACCATTATAATGTTTACGTAAATAGTTTTGAATCCTAAATTGACTCTCCGCAGCTTGCCCTAAAGGATCTATAATTTTTTCTTCTTTTGTATTTCGATTCGTTTGAATCCAGTTTCCATCACGATAGGAAATCCCACCAGCCTTTACCTCTATAGATAAAATACCTTTTTTAGGATGTAAAATAACAAAATCTGCCTCACCTTCACTCCTACGTTGATTTAATTCACCTAACCATCTATAGGAATGAAAAATTACATATTCATTATTTAATTTAGAGAGCGCCTCATATACGAGACGCTCTCCTTCACTACCGTGGAAACTATTTATTATTGTTGGGTAAAATTTTGGCATAATATTTTCTTATTTTTCAACAACAGAAATAACTTCTATTCCATGTAAACTATTTGCATAACGTGCTTTTACTTGATTACGTGCATCACACATAGTAGAAGCAGTAACCATTGTTGCATTTACCCCATTTCGAGATGTTGATTTAGGGTCAGATTTAATTCTAAATTTTACTTGAAAACGTTTTGACATGATATGTTCTCCATTAATTCAATTTTAAAGAATAAACTTGAAGTGGCTTAAATGATGGATTTTCCATTTCTTCAGTTAATGCCACAGTATATTCAATAGTATCTGGAGCTATTTTTCTAATAAAGAAATAACCATCTTCATTTACATATTCATCATCGATATACATAATTTCATAATTAGATTCTGACACAGGCATATTATGTGATTGTGCTCTAGCTTCCTTGGTATAATACAATTCCATCTCATTACCTATACAAGGAAGAAACCTAGCCCATATACCATATCCAACATTTTCACCAATTAAAACATCAAAGCAAGAATTACGATCCTCACAACCCAGTAAATAGGGAAATAAAATTTCGCTATCTTTAGTCATTGCTGCATTTAAAATATGAACATCTCTACCACTTTCACGGCTTCTTATTAGGCCAAATGCTACACCAGTTTTACCGGTTTTAATCCGATCTATCGATATTAGTTTTTCCATTTACTAACCTTTAATCCTACAAAGTACAAAGTTCCTAACCATAAGAATGATGAACTTTAAATATATTAATTTTATTTACTCCAGGAATAATAATTTTTCTAAATCAAATGGTGAATTCTTAACCACATCCAATTTCTTCAAAGTTTCAATATTAAACTTAGTGCCTAGAGGTGGGTATAATTTAAATATAGGTTTTAAATTATCTTTTCTACCATTTATCTTCTTCAGATCATTCAATTCAGCTATTATACGTGAACAAAATTCTTCTTGTAAAATTCTTGATTTACAAGAGTTACCCGCTAAAAGTATATGCAAAGGTGACGTCATTTTATCCTGGTATTGTTTTGCGACACGTAAATATGTATTAAAAAAGTTATCTATTCCATCTCTTATATGGTTACGTATTATATCCTGTAATTCATCAAGATTTACACGTAAATTAACCGTTTTCTCTTCACCATTTACTGAAAATAATTTAATAGTTATTGTATCTTCATTATATTTAGCTTCATAATCATTAGTTTCTTCCCATAAGTCACGTAATTCATATGCAATAAGTTTTAAATTTAAATATGAAGACTGATCAGCATTCTCTTCATTTTTTATTAAAACTTCAGCTCCAGAAAAAGCTTGAGATTTTGGAGGAATAACTATAGGGATTGCCTCTTGCCTTAATACATCCAAATTATCTTTATAAACTTCAAATGCTAAAACATTTAATAAGTTTTCCCCACCTAAATAAACATCTCCACCATTTCCTAATTGTTCTATTTCAAATTTATACTTTATACTATCTGGAATATATTCAATACCGAAATCAAAATCTGTAGTACCGCCACCAAAATCAAAAACTCCATACGAAACTACTTTTGACGTTTCTTCTTTAAAAGGTTCCACACCAAATGAGTTTAATGCAGTAATAGCATAACTAGCAGGCTCGCTCCCTCCAATAGATACTTTGAATCGTTTCATTACATCAGCGTCATTAAGCACAGTATTAGGGAGTGATTTTTTTAAGCCTCTTTCAAAACTTTCAATAATTTTATTTCTAACAGCCAATTCATAATTCACAGGAAAAGATAATAGATACTTTATATATATTCCTGTATGCATATTATTAATATTAAGTCCTAAAAAGTATGCATAAATCTCTATTGGATCAAAATCATCTTTTTCTAGTGATAAATATGGCTTTAAATTAATAAAGTTACCATTATAATCTTGAAGAATCTGATTTCTATACTTTGAATTCGCCCACTGTTTTAATTCACTAAATACGGAGTAAAACCGTGTCTTATCAAAATTTGTTTTATATATCTCTTTTGCAGCATCATGAGAAACTTGTAAATCTTTATACTCAGTATTAGGTCTACCTGCGGACGACTTATAATTGTCAATAAAGTGTTCATAGTCAATAATATGAATAACAGTAGGATTCTCATAATCTTCCACCCTTGGTTCTTCTAGAAAATTACTAGCACCAACACGTAAAAGTTTGTCATCCTTATCATGACATACAACAACAGTGCTTTTAGTACCAAAATCAATACCACAAACAGCTTTCATATTGACATCGCGTAATGGATTTCTAGCTACTAATACTTTATCTTTTGGTACCTTACAAAGATATGTATTTGCATTATACTCATCAGCAAAGGATTCATAAACATTCCAATGTCCATTATTTATATCTTCCAACATATCATTAGTATATGGTGAAATATTAGCACGTTTTAAGTCACAATTTTTTAATTCATTAATATATAACTCGTATATATCATTGACACTAAAACCACCTAAATACTTTTTATAGTCTTCTATTTTCGTAACATGCTGTAATTCTTTTTTGTAGTATTTAAGTATACCATTTACTAATATATCAATATTTCCAAAAATATTTTTAATTTTACTATCTAAAATAAAAGATTTAAGTTTACCAAAATACTTATTGTCATATTTTAATAACTTAACATGATTAGGCTCACATAAATGCTTTATTACATAATCTGCAAAATCGTTAAGTGTTTTCGCCTGTAATTTTGAGGAAAATAATAAAATAAATCTACGTTTATTTTTAACCTCTAAATATTCTTTAATACCAAGTGCAATATACTTATCCTTCAATTCCAAGATTCTTATAATAGATGTTTTAGATGATTCTGTTAGTAATTCACTATTTATTAAATAGTTTGTCCATTTAGGGATTGGTAAGTTATTATTTTTATAATAATCAACAATAACATTTAAATTAATAGGCCTTAATAATAGATTTAAATCATTACCTATAGCATACTTATTAATATATTTTTTTAACTCGATAATTGATTTATCAATACCATTCATCCCAATGCCAAGTCGATAGTCTTTATATTTAACTAAAGAAGCTTGATTAGAGTTAAAAAATAAAATTTCAGTTGTACCATTTACTAATGGTACAACTCTCTTTTCATTTCCAAAATAAGCAATGCCACTATCTTTGAATATCAAATATGGTTCATCTAATACAGCCTTTAAATCATGTATATACTCATAAATTTCATTTTTAATTTTTTCTATAACGATATTATTTAATATCGATTTAGATACACAAAAGTAATCAACTGCTATAGAGTCATTGCTCAGCACTTTTATCTGCTGAGCTTTCCATAATTCAATTGATGATTTATCTTTTCCACTGTTCATATTCATACTAATCTTCTTATTTGAATTAACTATCTAACTTATATTTGCATATTCTACCTAGGCTCACTAACTTCAAAATTCATATTTTTAGTTTTTTCTTCTAAGTACTGAGCACGAGGATCCTTTATATTTGATTGTTCCACACAGATAGAATGTTTAACTACTTTTTTTTCAGTATTTTTTTTATACTTAGTTTTTTTATATGTTTTTTTTCTTACAGAGGTCTTAGGAAAAACTACTTTTACAGATGTTTGTGCTTCTTTTGTATTAAGATTAATTGAATCTATTTTCATATCAATAAAATGATATTCAACACAGTTTGTTGTTGCAATATTATACTTAGTATTCTCAACAAACACATAGTTTTGACTAAATTTCCATTTACCTAAATTGAGATTCTTACTATTTAAGAAAAGCTCGTTAAGAGATTTATTAGTCCATTGAATTGACTTGTTCATTCCATCATTATTTGCAACAACATTATGAGATTCAACTAATTCATTTAATACTCTAAACATCGTTCTTGAATTATCAGATTCTAACTCATATAAATATAATGCAGCAATATACGTAGAAGTCATATATCCAGCAGATTCACATAAATCTTTCCATACCTCTTCTCTAAAGTCTTGTTCACGATTAATATACATAGATATATCAACTTTATAGGAACCTTTTATAGTTTGTAATTCTAAACCTTTATTTGGTCTTGGAGCATCAACAAAAAAATATAATTTTGTATCTGATATTACACATAGCAATCTATTCACTATATTATTTACTCCTTTTCAATCCATTTACTTCGTAAAGTCTTATCAATTTCTTCTAATTCAGATAATTCTAATGATAAGTTTTTTATATTTTCCAAACTAACATTTATTTTCTTTAAATAATTCTCTTTTAGAGCATTAGAATTCAATAGATTATTACTTTGTTTGATAAACGGAGACTCAAAAGAGTCTCCGTTGGCTACATTATTAATCATTTCTAATTCTATATGCTTTTTTATTGATGAAAATCTATAAATACTATTTTTAATTATATCTGTTATTTTAACCTCATCAATATCCTCTTTAGGTCCTTTATATAAATAAGCATCTTTATTCATAGTAAAATCATCATCATATTTATATCGTTTATTCGATACATAACTCTGTCCATTTTCAACATTAAAATGGCCTTCACCAATAACTTTATCGATATTACTTAAATTGTAACTATGTTGTTCATGATTTTCTTTAAAGTTAGTAAAACTGATCCACTCAGCTTCTAATGGTTTCTTCTTCATAATTTCATATCTTCACATCAAAAATTTAAAATCTATGATTGAATATCCTTACCCCATATTTTTATATTCATTTTCTAAAGAATTCTTATCAAATAATCTCTCTCCTAAATCTGCATATGAATCGAATTTATCTTTTAATGGTTCCATAAATTTTATTTCTTCAACAGCATTCTTCATATTAGCTAACTCATTTATAGCTTCATCATCAGTTATAGTTATTCCTTTATTTTCATATATCTCTTTTAATTTTGACACAATAGTTAAATTATATCTTTTTGTAATATCAGGATCTAATTTACCATCACGTAAATCTGAAAACTTAACTGCAGAAAAGCCCATTTCTTTGGACGCATCAATTATTGCTTGCACACGTTCTGGCGTAAAAGCTTTTAATGCAGAAAAAATTAGGAAATCTTGAGAAATAGTAATTTCTTCTCTTTTTTCTAATCGCTCCCAAAGTTCTGACATTGCTATGGATCTACGTTTCATAGATTCAACAGACAATTTTTCTACAGGTTTAATTTCAACATTCTCTTCCTTAGCTTTAGATTTTAGATATTCATAATGTTCATTAACAGTATCAAATTTATCTCCATTATCCCAATTATTTTTTTCAGACTCCTCAAGAAGTGCACCATATTCCTCTATCTGTTCATTATCAAGGTGCTTCTCATTAGCAGGAGTTAATAAGCTCACAAAAATATCATTTATAACATCCATAATGATGCTTGTAACTACAGGAGCCAAAGGACCTAACACAGGTGTTAATAACTTAGTTACAGCTTGACTAATTCCATGTAATAGATTCGCACCTTTGGGACAGATATCTTTTAATGTCTTAATCGTTGTTTTAACTAATTTACCTAATGTAGATATACCACTTTTTATTATTGACCCCACTCTATCAATAGCCGCGGATAAACTAGAACTTATACTACTAACAACGTTACTAATTCCACTTGCAATACTACCAATAGCACTACCAACCCAACTGAAAAACCCCATAATATTAGACCTCCTTATTATAAATAGTTCTTATACTATTAAAAATTGCTTTATATCCATCTTCAAATTCCATCTGCTCTAAACCAGAAGTAATTGATGAAAGCTTAGTATATTTATCAATATACATTAAAACATAACTTATTAATTCATTAATACAAGAATGAATACCAAAACGAATACTTATACCTGACCGACCAAGAAGCCAATAGATATATTGATTCATAACTCCTTTATCTTTAATATTTTTTAATGTCATAGAGATATCTTCAATTTGCTTAATTAATCGTTTCTGTAAAACTTCAATATCTCCAGAGCCAATATTTTTAGCAATACTATCATAATCTATATAATAATCAACTAGCTTAGATAATTCATTATTGTTAATTCCTAACATGGAACAAAATGTAAAATACAATCCTATGTCATCCATAGAAATATTATCAGAAAAATATTGTATACCTGGCAATACACCATTTTTATGATTTTCTATATAATACTCAAAAATTCTACGTTTTATAATGTCTTCTGAAATATCCGGTACACCAGTTGTATTACTTAGTAGTTCTATCTGAACTTGAACTGGTTTTTTCCAACCATCCGTAATAACAATAGCACGACCTTTCTCTAAGTATGACAAAAAGTTTTTCTGTTCATCATTAAGTGCCAATGTATTTCCTATAGCATCCTTATCATCTTGTGCAAAAATTTTATGCACAATTTTTGTATTTGTATTTTTTAATACTTCCGGAGTCATTTTATTAGGAATTTGATCAACTATAATTAATGATTCCCCATATTTCCGGACTTCTGCTAACATATCCGCAAATACTTCTACACCTCTTTTTTTATTAGAACTATCACCTGGTTCATATTTACTAAGCAACCTATGTGCCTCTTCAATCAATGTAATATGCTGGAACTTTGAATTTTGTTTGTATTGATACTTTACAGCCTCTAATAAATTAGTAATGATAAATCCCATTAACAGTGATTTTTCACTTCCATCTTTAATATCCTCTAATTCAAGAACAACCTTTTGCTTAACTAAATTCTTAAAATCTATACTTCTAGGAGTATTAAGCATCATCCCTTTTGCCCCTACTAATAAAGCTTGTAAACGTGCTTTCAATGAGCCTAAATATTCGGCTTCCATTTTATCGCCAAAACCCTGCTCTTTAGTAACAAGTTCGATAGAATTAATATAATCGCTCAAAGTAGGAAATGCAAAACTATCTGCTTTAAAAGGATCATCTATTTTATTCGTGTCAGGATTTGTCCATGTTGAATTATTTATATTCCAACCTTTACGTTTATATACATCATATGCTGCAGCTTCAATTAACTGTGGCATTGCCGCCTCCATATCAAAAGCTGACTGCATGGTAGCCTTAATCATATCTACCCGACTTGTAATAGACTCACCTTCAAAAATTTCAAAAGGGTTTATATAAAATGGAGCAACATTCTGATTCCCGAGTGTAAAATAATAAATCTTCTCCTTATCTAATTTATTAGCTAATGTTCTATATTCTGTTTTAGCAGGTTCTATTACTAAAAATGGTAGTTCTGCTCGTAATAATATATTTTGACATGTCGTGGTCTTACCTGTTCCTGTTACTCCACAGATAAATGTATGCGTTTTTAAAGTTTCTTTTTTTAAATGTATAGGTGTATTTTTGATGTCACCATGATGAATCAATCTTCCAATTTTAATAAATTCATTAATACGATTTTCTCCAGGAAGATCTACATTTAATCCATATTCCACTTCATCCCTTGTAGATACTCCTAAGACTTCCTTTCTAGGCATCCCCATGAGAAGCCCTAATTCATCGGTATTCAGCCAAGTTCCATAACATTCTTTTCCTAGTGCAGTATAGGTAATTTTAGAAAAGATTGATTTCCAAATAGGAGTAGATGAATCTAATAATGGAACTTGTAAATTGGATAAACATAATTTAATATTATTCAATTCTTTGGATTGTTGTTTTTGAAATTCTATAAACTGTAATGGGTTTATATTTCCTTTATCACCACCATAAAGTCCCAAAATAGAATTTGCCAATCTGAATAAAGTTGTTCTAGTCTTATCAGCAAATAAATAACTAACAACAGAATAGGCTCCTTTACCTCTAGAGGCATCAACTCGCAACAATAGTTCATCATCGATATATTTAAGCCAATTTAAAACTGATTTTTTTTCTAGCTCAATAGACCTTGAAAATTGCGTTGAATTACTATCATGTTTACTTTTACGTTCAGAATATGAAAGATTATCATTTATTGAAGTACTCTTTTGAAAAGAATTTTGTGTTGTATCAATCCTATTATTAGACTCTGAATTATTATCACTAACCGATTCGGAAGAAGTAACAGACCATTGTTGTGAATCATTAATGCTATCTGATTCATTATATTGGTAAGAAGTACTATCATCATTACTAGAACTTAAAGTTTTAGTCTTATTTATTGAACTGCTACTATTTTGATTCTTAATATTATTTTCTGAAGTATTTTGGGAATCTGCATAGCTTGACGATTTTGCTATATTTTCAGATTTTTGTATACCTTTTGTTTGAGATTTACTTGAATTATTCTGTTTATTATTATCCGTTCTATGATCATGACCAGTAATTTTACTTTTAGAGTGTATAGATATAGAATCCTTATTAGTACATAATCCAATTGCTCTACTATTAGTAGAATTCTCTTCAGTTCCCTCTTGACTTTGAGTTGATTCGGATGACTGAATTGAATATTTAGAAAGTGGACTTAATGTATCATGCAGCTGTATGATATTACGATTAAACTGAATTATATCAATATCCTTACATGGAGTTGCAATAACAACTAATCCAAATTCATTGCCTACCATAGTATCTACAAGGCGTTCAACACCTTGAAAGTCACTTTTTTCGCCATTATTTTCATCTATAAAACCAGGAATACCATTAATAAGTCCAGAGTAACTACCATTTTGTAGTCTTTGTAATATTCGTTCCTTTTCTTTAGGCTCTATTTTCGTAATTGTACTACCAACAAAATTACCCTTTATACTAGGTTGTAAAATATCATCAGCATAATCTTTTAATGCAAGACCAGTAGAACAACTATAGTCTTGTAAATGTAAATTTTTAGAAACTCCAATATAAAAATTTACTTTATCTTTATCACCTAAAATCATGTAAATCAAATTAACATCTTGATAATTTCTAAAAGACGATAAGACATTTTCCATTGACTCTCGACGTGGTCCATCTTTTTTTGAAAATACAATTTCATCAATTCGATATAAAAATAAATTACGAAGATCTAATTGTTCGCCATCTAAATACTCTTCAATATCTGAATTTATATGCTCATCATCTGAACATAAATTTAATACATTTTGTTCATCATATTGACTGATTGAATTCAGATATGAACGACCTTTTTCTATAATATTATCAATTTTTTCTTTCATCGTTTATCCTAGTATCACATTACTATATACATGAAGATTTGTAGTATCGCCATTAAAATCGGTATCTGCTACAACATACTCAATTAGATTAATTCCAACTTTTCTAATAAAAATCTTATGTTCTTCATTAATATCAGCTTTATCAATCTTACATACTTTTAATGAGGTCTCACTAATAGGCAAAGTGTTATCATATAATGCTCTATTATCAACTGTATAATACAATTCAAACCTTTTCTCATCTGCCCAGTCAAAAGGCGCCCATGTATTATAAGGGATATCAATAGAAATTACCGTTTTAAACATACGATTATCACCTTCTACACCAAGATAGAATGGGAATTTAATTTCATCAATATCAGTAAGGTTCTCATTATTAATACGAACATCTTTTCCGCCTTTACGGCTTCGTAGGAGACCAAAAACTACCCCAGTTTTACCTGTTCGTATTTGATTAAGAGGAGTATTATTATCAATAACATTTAAACTACTAGTATCAACCAATATACGGCGTAATATAACTAAATCATCCTCATTGAATAATTTTTCAATTTTATTAAAAGCAAAATTCGTACCTAATGGCGGATAGAGTTTATATAAATCTAAATTTTCGATATCGCTTTCATCTTTATGAGTATTAATGAAATCTTTAACAGAATCTACAAGGGTATGAATAAATATTTCTTGTAAAATAGATGACTTACAAGAATTACCTGCAAGGAAAATATGTATTGGATATGATTTTAATTTTTTCTTGTTAAAAACTGCATACATTTGATTAATAAAGTTTTTAACCCCAATCGCAATATGTTCTTTAAGTAATTCTTTTAGGCTTTCAATATTTATTTTTAATGAAATATCTATTCCATGCATATCTTGTTTATCAATAGGAAATAACCTTACAGTCTTGAAACCTTCATTGAATTCATCCTCAGCATCTTTGATTTCTTCCCATATCGGTCTTAATAAATGCATTAAAACTCTTATATTAGAATATGCTTCTTTTGTAGCAACATCATGACTCATTACTAGTAATTCATATCCAGGAATCTTTTCCGCCTTTGGAGGAAGAACTATTGGGATACGATTTTTAAGCATATCAATCTTATTTTCGATATATACTTTATACGCTAATAATTGTAAAAGATTCTCTCCTCCTAGATAAGGGTCTCCCCCCTTACCAAATTGAGTCAATTCAAATCTACGTCTACCATCAGTAGGCTTAACTTCAATGCCAAAATCATAGTCAGTAGTTCCACCACCAAAATCAAATACACCATATGCAATTTCATCATCACTAGTTGGCTCTAAAGAGTACATCTCTAATGCACTGATAGCATATGCAGCTGGTTCACTTGCACCAGCATATACATCAAAATCCTCCATCAATTCTTCATTATTTAATATACTAGTAGGCAATGATTTTCTTAATCCTTTTGTAAAGCTTGCTAATAGTTTATCCTGAACTTCTTTTCCATAATTAACTGGAAAAGATAAAATATAATTTAAATATATACCATTAGTCATATTATTAATATATAGTCCCAGGTAATAAGCATATAACTCTATAGGATCAAAATTATTTTCATTCTCTAATTTTTTATAAGGAACTAATCTAAATTCTTCCCCTTGTCTATCACGAATAATTTGATAACGATTAGAATCATTTGCCCACTGTTTTAATTCACTAAATGTAGCATAAAAATTATCTTCATTAGTAATATCATTAAAGAATCTTTGTTCCGCTTCATGTGATATTTTCAAATCTTTCCAATTAGTAAAAGGACGTCCTTCTCGAGTCTGATACGAGTTAATGAAACTAAAAAAATTGTCAAAATATATTGTTGTTGGGTTTTCATAATCGGTTTTACGAACTTCTGAAAAGTAATCACCAGTCCCTATACGGAGCAATACTTCTTCTTGGTCTCGAATTGCAACCACAGTACTTTTAGTGCCAAAATCTATAGCACAAATTGCACCCTCTTTAACATCTAATATTGGATTTCTAGCATAAAACCCATCTACACTTGTTGTCGCTTCTGAAAAAGAATATTCAACAGAGTCCTCATAAACTTCCCAATGTCCATGATTAGGATCATATAAAATCGATTGAGTTTCACCTTGAATATTAGCTCTATTTCTATCAATATCAAGATAAAGCTTTCCTAATCCTTCTTTTGAAAGAAGTAATAAATCTTCTAACGTTAGATTACACCTATTTAGAATAGCAATTACTTGTAATTTAATGGAATTTAACTCTGGTCTTTCTAATAGATTTTTAACTACATTCCAAGATACCGTACCAGTTTGCAATAATTCACCAATACGTTTTAAGTCTATACAGAATTTATTAATCTTAATTACTTCTTTTTCTTCAAGCCACTCTTTAGGAATTTTATTATTCAATAATGTATCAAGAAATTTGTAATTTTTATTCTCAAATCCATATTCAAATAGATACGTTTTAATAATATCTGTATCTTCATATTTCATTTGATATAAATTATGAGTTTCACAATCATACACTGTCATCATAAGACGCTTAAGCTCATTGAACTCTTCCAGTGTTAAAGATGCTGGTTTAGAGATATGAAAATATTCACCCAAAATATCATATGCTCTAGCATAAGTAGGATCATGAAATTTAATTAAAAAAACTATTCCCAAAATTCAATCTGAAATAGACCTACCATCAAGGTTCTCTAGGTTAACAATTTTATCGATATCTACAGACTTTTTATCTTTAATTGCTTTAAATTCATGAAAAAAATCTATCTTTTCTTGTTTATTATATGAACTTATTTTATTAATCAAATATTGATATCTCTCAATAATTTCTATATTATCCATATATTTATCTTTGGTAAACAACTTAGAATTACCAAAATTCAAATCTGCTTGATCTACGCCATCAACTTCAGGATAATCAGATATAAATTTGTCTATTACTTCACATTGATAAATATCATCATATTTATCAAAATTAGAAAGCACTTCTAAAAAACTTTTGGATTGCGAAATTTTGGCTATTTCTATATCAACAAAATCATTAAAAATAGTTTTATTAATCTCTTGTAATATACACTCTAAATGATTTGCATAATGATTTTTTATATCACAAAAAGAAACTTTAAAGGGTCTGTTCATCATAGTAACTATTCCTCAACTAACACATAAGATTTTTCTACTCTTTTACCTATAAAACTATTTGTAAAACCTAAAATATATATTTTAGAGATATGTCCATATGATATATTTTCATTTTTACTTTCATGATCGTGTACAGAATATGTATCACCAATTTGTACGTTATCAATAGTAAAAACATCTTCACCTTTAGCCTTATTGTGTAGTGATATCATTTCCTTAAAATATTGCCACAATATATTAAAGGAGACTTCATCACCATTATTTATTGCCATTTTTGCAACAGACCATATATTGCTAAGTGACTTTCCATTTGTAACACTACTTATAATAAAGGTTTCAAAATTATCTAAATTAATCGGTTTCCCTAATTCTTTTATATATATCGAATCCAATTCTTTTATATTACTATATAGCTCTCTTGACTTCTTAAATATATTATCCAATTCATTGTTCAAAGCTGATATCTTAGATATCAATTCATTTTTATCTATATTATATTTTTCTATTAATGACTTATTAGCTTCTTTTACTTTAATGACTTCTTTCTCTTGTGATATTTTATATTTAGAAAATTCTACTTCTTTTTCTTTATATCGTTCATTTAATCTATCTCGTTGATTTTTAAATTCAATAAGCTTTTGATTTATATCGCTTATTTCATTTAATAACTTCTTTTTTTCATTCTTTAAATTATTAATTTCAATATCTTTTAATTTCTTATATTCAAAATACTTATCTTCTATTAATTTATATTGTTGTTTTAAATTATCACGTTCAGTTTTAAGCTCAGTAATTTCTTGATTTGAATTACTTATTTCGTTAAAAAGCCCTTTATTTTTTATGTCATTAACTTCAATATTTTTTTCTGCCAACAGATCTATATAATTTATTTCTTTATTTTCATTTACCTTAATAGCATTATATTTATTAGTAAACTTCATATTATCAACATCTTGTTTAAATAGTAATTCATTTAATGTTTCAATAATCAATTCTTTAATATTGTTTCTAAATAAATCAGAGTCTATACTAATTTTTCCAGTTATAAGTTTCTTTTCCATTTACTTCACCAACTGTATCTATTATTCATTAATTTACCAAAACAACTATTGCTATCCAATCAAATTTGAATTATTTAATATGGATTAATTTCTTACCATATTTTACCAATAAAATATTATTATATATTTAATATTTCATAAACTCTTCATAAAAGAATTCATCTTGTTCTCATAAATCAAAGTCATAAAAGGCTACATAAATTCATATGTAGCCTTTCTCCTCCTTATTGCAAACAACTAATTAATTTTTTGTAGCAAATCATAATAAGCCTTATAAATTGCTTGTTTAACTTTTCCTTTTTGTAATTCTGCCCAAGTTTCATTGATATAATTTGGACAGTAAGATATGTAACACTCTAATGAATTATTAGGTATAAAAGATAACAGTTTTTGGATTGGTAAGTAATCATCATAATAGATTTCTTCTAAATCTGATTTAATATGCCAATAGTATGTCAATGGTTTTGCATTACAATACCATTCTGGTCCTTGTAGATTTTCCTCAAGTGTTACATAGGCTTTCATAAAAATTGTTCTTAATTCATTAGTTAATGAACTAGGTTTATAAGTTTTCTCTTTTAGATAAGCTAGTATTTCAAATAATTCTTCACTCCATACAATATCAGGTACTATAAACTTATCAAATAGATATGGAAGTTCATTATCATGACTATTAAGTCTTGTATGTAACAAATCTCTTACTTGTTTTTTACTTTCATTATGGGGGCCACTTTTAATACATGGAATTATCATAGGCCGTCCTACACCATGAAAACCTTCTAGCAATTCCTCCATACGAATTTTAATTTCTTTGATGACTAGAAGTTCAAAATTTCCTTTAGATTCAAAATTTGATTTTATATATGTATCAAATGAATCCAAATGCTTAAATGCCTCTATAATTTCATCTCTGTTAGGTTTTAAACCTTTTACATCCCAATCAGCCTGTTTGATTTCTGCTTCTTTCATTTTTACATTCAATATTTTTTCAAATAGATTTAAAACAGATTCTTTTGATTCTTCATTAACTAACATATTTCTCATATACAAACACTCCTTAGCTCATATAAATAATCTATACTACTATTGATGCAAAGAATTATATAACTCTTTGCATTTTTCTTTGAAAGTATTTACATGCTTATTTTTGATACTCCAATTGATTGAGTTCGCATAATACATTACATCACATTCATAAGGACTACCAGGCAATAAAGCTAATAGTTCTTCTACAGGATTTAGATCATCCAAATACAAGAATTCCCATTCGTCCTCTAAATCCGTATAGTACTCAAATGAATGTGCATCGCTATACTCAACCTCTTCACTTAAGTTTCTATCTAATAAGGTAAATACATTTATGTAGATTTGTTTTAATTCATCTGTAAATGTACCTTTCATATAGAAATCATTAGTTAAGAAGGCTTTCATCTCAAGTAATTCTTCGTTCCATTGTAAAAGTGGCACAATTTCTACATCAAAGATGTTAATAATTCTTTGGTCATGGTCTTCTAATGCTTCTTCTAAATTTCGTTTTACCATTTCTTCAGCTTCATCTCTTGAACCACTTTCAGAGGGAATAAAAATTTTCATTAATGCAGCGCATTCGGATGCTTCTCGAATTGATTCAATAGAACGTAAGCGTAGTTCTTCGTTTATTACAGCTATAAAAGTATTTACATCTCCCCATATGTCTATTACCCAATCCTTAAAATGTTCTTTGTCAGCAAAGGTTTCCTTTAATTCATCTCTATACTTTTTTAATCCTTTTACAGCCCATTCTGCATGTAATCGATCATAGCGATCACCAAAATCCTCATCTTTTCTTGGAACATCAAATTCTGCTTTCTCAATTTCTGCTTTAATGTCTTCTACTGTGATGATGTTTTCTTTTAAAGTTTTCATAGCTAATCTCCTATATAACACAACAAACAAAATAATTATGGTTCTGGATTACCTTTAGTATATCTAACCCTATACGTAATTTTTTACACACAAAAAGCCGCCCAACCTAAGTTGAGCGGCTTTCACCATTCTAATCAGAATTGTATGTAGTTTACATAGTCCCAGTGCTACCGATACCACCTGTACGTACGCCTGTTGCGTCGTCATCGTTGGTGATAAGGTATTTGGAGAAAATGCCTTGCGCAACGCGTTCGCCTTTTTCAAGGGTGACAGGTTCGTTGCCAAAGTTTAGGAGGGCAATCATGATATGACCTTCATTATCCTCATTATTATAGTAATCGCTGTCGATAATGCCTGTGCTATTCACAAGAGCTAGTTTACGTTTGATAGCCATGCTAGAACGGATGTGTATAGCAAGGTATTCGTCGTATGCCATGAAGGCCTTAAGGCCTGTTGGCACAAGAACTACTTGATTAGGTTCTAATGTAACAGCTTCAGCGCATTCAATATCATAGCCTGCGCTTTCTGTGGTTTTACGTGTTGGTAAATTGATATTTTGTTCTTCAAAAGCAGAAACTACTTCAAAGCCACGAATATCCATGTAACACCTCTTATTTCAAACAATCTTTACGGGACAAGTTCACACGGCCTTGTTTATCGATTTCGATAACCTTAACCATAATTTCGTCGCCTACATTTACAACGTCTTCTACATTTTCAACGCGTTCTTTTGCAAGTTTAGAAATATGTACAAGACCTTCTTTACCTGGTAATACTTCTACGAAAGCACCAAATGCCATCAAGCGAGTTACTTTACCAAGGTATACTTCACCTACTTCAACTTCTTTAGTAAGGTTTTCGATGATTTGTTGCGCTTTTGCAGCCCCTTCTTGGTCTACAGAAGCGATGAATACAGTACCATCATCTTCGATGTCGATTTTTGCACCTGTTTCGTCAATGATGCTACGGATTACTTTACCGCCAGAACCAATTACGTCACGGATTTTGTCTGGATCAATTTTCATTGTAATGATGCGTGGAGCGTATTGGGACATTTGTTGACGAGGTTCAGCAATGGTATCTAGCATAATGCCCATGATGTGCATGCGACCTTTATGAGCTTGTTCCAATGCTTCGTGAAGGATTTCACGAGACAAACCAGAAATTTTAATATCCATTTGGATGGCAGTTACACCTTTTGCAGTACCAGCCACCTTAAAGTCCATATCGCCAAGAGCATCTTCCATGCCTTGAATATCTGTTAAGATTGTGTAGTGTTCACCTTGTGTTACAAGACCCATTGCAATACCAGCTACAGGAGCTTTAATAGGTACACCAGCATCCATCAAGGACAATGTGGAACCACATACGGAAGCCATAGAACTAGAACCATTGGATTCTAATACTTCAGATACTAGACGCAATGCATATGGGAATTCTTCTTCGCTAGGAATGACAGGTACCAATGCACGTTCAGCTAAAGCACCATGACCGATTTCACGACGGCCAGGACCACGGGAGGAACGAGTTTCGCCTACGGAGAAGGATGGGAAATTGTAGTGGTGAATATAGCGTTTTTCTGTTTCTAAACCGATGCCATCAATTGTTTGTTTTTCAGACAATGGCGCTACAGTAGCTACGTTCAATACTTGCGTTTGACCACGTGTGAATAGGCCAGAACCATGTGTACGAGGCAATACGCCTGTACGACAAGAGATTGGACGAACTTCATCAAGTTTACGGCCATCTGGACGAATTTTTTCAACAGTAATCATATGACGAACAATTTCCTTCGTCATTGCATCGAATGCTTTATTTACATCAGCTAAGTTATCTGGATAAATTTCCGCGAAGTGTGCTAAAACGTCTTCACGTACTTCTGTTTCTTGTGCATCGCGTTGTTGTTTATCTGCACAACGAACTGCTGCGTCAAGTTTATCGTGACCATATGCGCGAACTGCATCAGCGATTTCAGCAGGTACGTCTTTACTTTCAAATACGCGTTTTTCCTTGCCTACTTTAGCTTTTACTTCTTCTTGGAATGCAACGATTTTCTTAATTTCTTCGTGAGCAGCCATGATAACTTCAAGAATGGTTTCTTCTGGAACCTCTTGTGCACCACCTTCAACCATGAGGATAGCGTCTTTTGTACCAGCTACTACGATGTTTAAATCAGTTTCTTCTAATTGAGCTTTTGTTGGGTTAACAACAAATTCACCATTTACACGACCCATACGAACGCCCGCAATAGGACCAGCCCATGGAATATCGGAAATAGATAATGCTGCAGATGCACCAATCATACCGCAGATGGCAGGATCACAGTCTTGATCTACGGACATAACTGTAGCAACTACGTGTACTTCATTACGTACACCTTTATCAAATAATGGACGAATAGGACGGTCAATCAAACGGCTATTCAAGATAGCAGATTCAGGTGGACGTGCTTCACGTTTAATAAAGCCACCTGGCAAACGACCAATAGCATACATTTTTTCTTCATAATCAACTGTAAGTGGGAAGAAATCGATATCCTTCGCCTCTTTAGAACCTGTAGCGGTAACGAGTACGCGTGTATCGCCATAACCAACCATTACGGCACCGCCAGCTTGTTTTGCAAGTTCCCCAGTCTCGATCGTAAGCGTACGACCAGCTAGGTCCATTTGGAATTGTTCCATTCCTATTCCTCCTAAAAATCTTCTTATACGTATACCTTATTATTATATATCATCTAATTAAATTAGGCTATTTTTTCTATCCATATGATATACTTTAATTGTTGCTAACTCCTATTCTGGCAACAGAAAGGAGGTGTTTCTATAGTGGATTATGTTGTTTCCCTTATAATCACTATCATAGGTGGTGTAACTTGCCATTACATCATCAAGTGGCTAGATAGTAGATTTAAATAGCAACTAGCACAATAAAAAGGACAGAGTCGCCGCTCTGTCCTTTTTTCTGTGTTTCCACAATAGATTATCGGCAGTTGTTTCCCTTTGCCTAAATTCATTATAACACAAGGAAATAAAATAAAAAAGCCGTCCAAACGGACGGCTAATTGTATTATTTACGAAGACCAAGACGTTCGATAAGGGAACGGTAACGTTCGATATCTTTACGACGAAGGTAGTCAAGCATGTTACGGCGTTGACCAACCAATTTCAACAAACCACGACGGGAATGATGGTCTTTTTTGTGTTCTTTCAAGTGTTCAGTTAAGTATGTGATGCGGCTTGTCAAAATCGCAACTTGTACTTCTGGAGAACCAGTGTCACCTTCATGAGTAGCGTATTCTTTAATTACTGCTAATTTAGCTTCTGTAGTTAACATTAATGTTACCTCCTAAAAAAATAATCCCGATAAGCTTAAGTAACCGTTGGAGATTCGAATACTTCGCTTACGATATGTCTTATGACTTAGTTAAGTATACAGTATAATCCCCATAGTGTAAAGGCTTTCATGAAAAAAGAGAGGATAATATCCCCTCTTTTTTAAACCATATGATTTAGGTACTTATTTTGAACCGAGCATCATACGGTCGCTTAACGCACCTTCGCCAGCTACTTCAAATTTTTGCAACAAATCAGCAACTGTTAATTTTTTCTTTTCTTCCCCTTTTACATCATAGATGATACGACCAGCGTCCATCATGATAAGACGATTACCAAAGCGTAATGCATCACGCATGTTGTGCGTAATCATAAGGGTTGTTAGATTATGTTCTGAAACAAGTTTATCTGTTAATTGCAATACATTTTCAGCTGTCTTAGGATCAAGTGCTGCTGTATGTTCGTCCAAGAGTAGTAAATCAGGACGAAGCATAGTAGCCATAAGCAATGTAATAGATTGACGTTGACCCCCAGATAATAGGCCCATCCGTGCAGATAGACGGTCTTCAAGGCCTAGACCTAATAGTGCAAGGCGTTCTTTAAAGAATGCTTGTTCGCTATCTTTGAAAGCCCATTTAAGGCCTAAGTTTTTGCCACGGCGCATCGCAAGGATCAAGTTTTCTTCGATTTGCATATTGCCTGCCGTACCAACCATAGGATCTTGGAATACACGGCCGATGTATTTAGCACGTTTGTATTCAGGCATTTTTGTTACATCAATATTATTGATGGTAATACTGCCTTCATCGACAGGAAATACACCAGCGATGGAGTTTAACAATGTACTTTTACCAGCACCATTACCACCGATTACGGTACAGAAATCGCCTTCTTCTAAGCGAAGGTCGATGCCTTGTAGTGCAGTTTTTTCATTAATTGTGCCCTTAAAGAAGGTCTTTACCATATTTTTTACTTCTAACATAGTGTCCTCCTTAACGAGCTAACCATTTGGCTTTCAATGTAGGCAAAGAAAGCGCGATGGCAACAAGAATAGCAGTAAATAATTTTAAATCGTTTGGTGGCATACCCATGTAAAGTACAGCCGCAATAACAATACGATATACAATGGAACCAAGTACTACAGCAATGAGGCTACGAACAAAGGATTTTGTACCAAATACAACCTCACCGATAATAACAGATGCCAAACCAATAACGATGGTACCAATACCCATGCCTACGTCGGCAAAGCCTTGGAATTGACCGATAAGCGCACCGGACATACCAACGAAACCGTTGGAAATTAATAGGCCAAGAACGATCATATTATCTGTGTTCACGCCTTGGGCGCGGATCATTTGAGGGTTAACGCCTGTTGCACGTAATGCGGTACCAATTTCAGTACCGAAGAACCAGAACAGTAATAAACATACAACAACAGCTACGATAACACCAACAATGGCAGCAGACCACATATTTGGTGTATGAAGCGCGCTACCAATAATTGTATAAATTGTATCCATGCGAAGTAAGGATACGTTGGCTTTCCCCATAATATGAAGGTTAATGGAATATAAAGCAATCATCGTTAAGATACCAGCTAACAATGCAGGAATCTTTAATTTTGTATGGATCCAACCTGTTACAGCACCGGCAGCCATGCCACCTACGCCAGCAATCAAGATAGAAAGAATTGGGTTCATACCAGTTGTAATCAAGATGGCGGAAATGGCCGCCCCCATTGGGAATGTCCCTTCAACAGTCAAGTCGGCCACATCAAGGACGCGGAAGGTAATGAATACACCGACCGCCAACAAGGACCACAAAAGGCCTGTTGTTATGGTGCCTACCACTAAATCTAACATCAAAATCTCCTCTTTTATTTCATATCTTTACGAAGTGCATCAGGAATTGTGATACCTAATTTTTTAGCACGTTCTTCGTTGACAGTCAATTTAATATCTTTTTGCGTTTCAATAGCCATATCACTAACTTTTGCTTCGCCAGAAAGAACTTTAGCTGCCATCAAACCTGTTTGATAACCCAATTTATAATAATCTACAGAATATGTCGCTACACCACCAGTCATTGTCATACCTTCATCAGCTGCAAATACTGGAATTTTAGCAGCATCTGTAATTTGTGCTAAGTTAGCCATAGCAGATGCTAATACATTATCTGTTGGTGTATAAATAGCTTGTACATCTTGATTTACAAGATTTGTTGCTGCTTGTTGAATATCGTTTACGTTGGAAACCGTAGCTTCTACAACTGTAATACCTTTTGTAGCAGCATAGGCTTTCATTTTTTCAACTTGTAATTGGGAATTAATTTCAGAGGATGTGTAAATCGCACCAATGCGTTTAACATTAGGAACTAAAGCGATGATAAGATCTACCTCTTTTTCAACAGGTGTCATATCAGAAGTACCAGTTACGTTGCCACCTGGGTGTTCATTGGATTGAACGAGTTTAGCGCTTACATAGTCTGTAATAGCTGTACCTAAGATTGGCATATCATGAGATGCATTTGCCATCGTTTGAGCCGCTGGTGTTGCAATCGCTAGTACTAAATCCTTTTTATCAGATACGAAACGTTGTGCAATACTATTCAAATTAGATTGGTCAGCTTGTGCATTTTGTTGATCGATTTTAATGTTTTCCCCATCTTTAAAACCTTTAGATGCAAGACCATCTACAAAGCCTTTATTAGCAGCATCAAGGGATGGATGTTCTACTAATTGAATAACGCCAATTTTCTTTTGGTCACTAGTAGTAGTATTGGAACCACAACCAGCTACAATTGCCATAACAGTGATGGCACTAAGTGCCACTGCAATACCTTTTTTCCAGTTCATGTGTAACTCCTTACCAGTTAAGTACTAAATCATAGTTGCTTTGTTCATCAAATCCTCTGGTAAGGTGATGCCCAATTTTTGTAATTTATCTTTATTTACAACTAATTTGAATTCTTTTTGCATTTCAATCGGCATATCTTCGACTTTAGCTTCACCAGTTAAAACCTTAGCCGCCATCAAGCCAGTTTGGTAACCAAGTTTGTAGTAGTCTACAGATAAGGACATAACCGCACCGCCTTTTACGTGATTATCTTCACCGCCGAATACAGGAATTTTTGCAGGGTCGGTAATCGCTACAAGATTGCTCATAGCAGATGCTACCACATTATCTGTTGGTACATAAATGGCATCAACACGTTGAGATACAAGGTTTTGTGCCGCTTGTTGAATATCGTTTACATTGGAAACAGTAACCTCTTCAACCTTAATGCCCTTTGTCGCTGCGTAAGCTTTCATCTTTTCAACTTGAATTTGAGAATTTACTTCGCTAGAGCTATAAATCGTACCGATTGTTTTAGCATTTGGCAATACTTTTAAAATCAAATCTACTTGTTGTTCTACAGGGTTCATATCAGATGTACCGGATACATTACCACCTGGATGTTCATTAGATTTAACAAGTTTAGCAGCTTCGTAATCAGTAATAGCTGTACCCAAGATTGGAATATCATGAGTTGCGTTCGCCATGGATTGAGCCGCTGGCGTAGCAATTGCTAAAATCAAATTTTTACGATCAGATACAAAACGCTGTGCAATACTATTCAAATTAGATTGGTCAGCTTGTGCGTTTTGTTGATCAAAGGTAATTTTATCAGATAAGCCCTTTTCCTTAAGAGCATCAACAAAACCTTTATTTGCCGCATCTAGTGCTGGATGTTCTACAAGTTGTACAACACCAACCTTATATTCTCCATTAGATGTAGTTTCATTTGTGCCACAGCCTGTGAAAGCCATCAATGCTGCCGCCGTGAGCGCGAGGGCAATGCCTTTTTTCAAGTTCATTGGGTCTTCCTTCCTATATTCGAAATAATAATACTTCTATTATAAACAACTTTGAGCACTACATCAATGTATCAGACTAAAGTATTTTACATTTGTCCTTATGTAGAGCACATATTGTATTCTAATAGAATTATTATTTATCTAGAAAAGCTAGCATATCCTCTGTCAATTCATTGGCTGCTAGAATGTATTCTTTTAGTGTCCCCTTATCGAGGGCCACCTTCATTACGGGCACTTCAAATGGGTCAAGGATGACACACATTAAAATTTCTCCCGTTACATAATAGCCCACAACGGCTTCCCCTTCATCTTCATCTAAGGTTTCCCGTTTAACAGTCACACAATATGGTTTCATGACCTCCATAGCAGCTTTAGCCACCTCTTCGCGGGTAGCGATATATTCTTTTGCCTTTGTTTCAGGAATATCAAAAATATCGACCTTTACGGTCTTAACCTCTGTTGCCTCTCCCTTCGCCGCCTCGATAGCAGCGCCTAATTCCGTTTGTTTCATCCTATACCTCACATAACATGGACTTTCACCAATGGTGAAAGCCCCATCATACTAGATTGTTTCATCATCTGCATTCAAAAATGCTACGTAACAACGTTTTGCTTCATAAATATCGGCCTTAGATGTAACCTCCCATGGTGCATGCATGCTAAGAACAGCAACGCCGCAGTCGATTACATTCATACCATATAAGGCCATGATATACGCAATGGTGCCACCACCGCCAAGGTCAACCTTGCCGAGTTCAGCCGTTTGGTATGTTACGTTATTAGATTCCATTACACGGCGGATAAAGCCCATATATTCTGCATTGGCATCGTTGGAACCAGATTTACCACGAGAACCGGTAAATTTATTAAATACGACGCCCATACCGAGGTAAGAAGCATTTTTCTTTTCAAAAGCAGATGCATACAATGGATCATATCCAGCGCTAACATCGGAGGATAGCATACGCGAATTTTCCAATGTACGGCGCACATTTACTGAATTAGGTTTACCCATCAATGTTAAGATTTCTGCTACCGCATTTTCAAAGAAGCGAGATTGCATGCCTGTAGCACCAACGGAACCAATTTCTTCTTTATCTACCAATAAACAGCAAGTCGTACGTTTTACCTTATCAACTTCGAGCATAGCCACCAAGGATGTATAAGCACAGACACGGTCATCTTGGCCGTATGCTAATACCATGGAGCGATCAAAGCCCATATCGCGCGCCTTACCAGCTGGTACAATTTCAAGTTCAGCAGATAATAAATCGCGTTCTACAAATCCATATTCTTTTTCAAGGAGGTTATTAATAAATTTAGTAACCCCTTCTTTTTCTTCATCTTTAACAGGACGACTACCGATGAGAAGATCTAGAGCCTCACCTTCAATCACCTTGGCTGCATTCTTTTGCATTTGTTCTTGTCCTAAGTGAGGCAATAAATCTGTAATGCAGAATACAGGATCAGATTCTTTATCACCAATATTAATGTTGATGCGTATACCATCTGTTTTTACTACAACCCCATGAATGGCAAGCGGCATAGCTACCCAGTGGTATTTTTTTATACCGCCATAGTAGTGTGTATCCCAAAACACCAAATTGCTATCTTCATATTGAGGGTTTTGTTTTACGTCAATGCGCGGAGAATCGATATGAGCACCAAGGATATTCATACCGAGATCTAAATCATCGGTACCGATATTAAATAGCGCAATAGATTTATCCATATGAGTATAGTAAATCTTATCGCCCGCTTTAATTGGCGTGTTAGATTTAATCAAGTCTTTTAAATCAACATAGCCCGCTTTTTTGGCAGCTTCTACAGATTGAATGACACATTCCCGTTCTGTTTTACCATTATCCAAAAATTGACGATAAGAGTCACCTAATGACATCACGTCTTGTAATGTTTGTTCGTCATAATTATGCCAAGCATATTTACGTTCCATAATTTCATCCCTTTCTATATAAGCATACAGCACAGTATATCGTGTGTTATGCTTTTGATTTTTCTAATAATTCTTTTTGACGGCGCTCATAGTAGAGCCGCTCTTTCTCTCGGTTAATTTCCGATTTTTCTCTATATAGTTTATCGATTTCATCAGTACTATGACTCAATACCTTTGTTACATAAAACTTGGTAATTCCCGACTTAATCGTATATTTTCCTACCTTTAACTGAATGGCAAATGCTCCGTGTTTCGGACAAACGCCTATAGATAAATGCTTATCTCCTTGCATCCGCTCAGGACGTGTCGTTTCCAACCGACTTTGGCAATAGGGACAAAAGGATAGTCGCACCCGTCTATCATATACGATACGTTTCTTTTCTTGAAAGTTATCGTACATAAAGAAGGTCAAACCCGGTGGATATAAAAATGGATTTGGCGCCTCTTTCCGTATGGAATCATAATGTAATAATGCTGTTGGCAAATCTAGCTTTTGGCAGATATGTGCCGTAAATATAGCATCGTGCAGCGCATTATGAGCAGATAATTCTTCAGATGATATATGTAAATCCTCCATAGCATGAGCTACGGAGTACTGTTGTGTCGTGCCATATCGTTGATAGCTGTATATCATCTGTGCATCCGCCCAAGAATCATAGTCGATACTCTTTAATTTATGGAGCAATAAATTTTCTCGCAATATAAGAATATCGTCAGCGCCCCAAGACAGGAGCATATAATCCTTGCCACACCATTGTTGAAAATGACTGTAGGCCGCCCTAAATGGGACACCGCGATTCAAATCTTGATTGGTGATTCCTGTAAGGGCCTTCACATGCTTATGCATATGTGGTAAATATTTAGGTTTTACATACATTGTGAACGAATCCACAATCTCTAAATTCTCATTGAGCTTAATAGCTCCGATTTGAATGATTTCACCGGTCAACGGCATCCGTGCTCGCTTCATAAAGCTAATGTCGTTGCTATATGGTTGATTCCACTCTAAATCAAAAATAATATAATCCATAACTTACGATTCCTGCAGTAATGTTTCAGCTGCCTTAATCACTTGTTCTTCGGTAATAACAGAAATACCTTTATACTTGCCTTCTTTAATAACCTGTTTCATGCTTTTACCAATTTCATAATGGTCCATCGACTCAAGTACAATAGATTTTGCTTGGTACGGACCATAGAAAAATGGATTAGACGGTCCATAAAGGGCTACGATAGGAACACCCTGACTAATGGCTACATGCATAGGTCCAGAATCATTCGTAATCAGCAAGTCACACCATTTCATGGCCGCAGCTAAAGGGCCCAATTTAAAAGCACCTGTAGCCACGATTGGCGACGTCTTCATCTGTTCTACAACAGGTTTTACCATGTCTAAATCCATGGGGCCTCCAAAGAATACAGTTTTATACCCTTTATTGCCAAAATAATCGGCTACATCCGCAAAGCGTTCTGCAGGCCATCGTTTTTCAGGCACTGCACTGCCGATATTAAAACCAATAATCTTATCACGAGGCATAACGCCTTGGCTTTTATAAAAACGGAATACCTCGTCATTCCATTCCTTACTAGTCTCGATATGTAATCCGTGATTAGCTACGTCGGTGACACCTAATTGCTCTAATACGTTAATGTACATATCAGCAGCATGACGTGTCTTGCGATCAAGACGGGTATATTTCGTCATAAATGGTCTAAATAGGAAATGACTCATCCCTGTCGTTACCTTACCGTGAATTTTCCATGCCAAATATGATGTACGTTCATTAGGATGCAGGTTGATAACGATATCTGGACGACCTTGGTCGTTAATGCGACGAGCGATTTCATTTAACCCTTTAATGCTATTATGACGTCCTTTTTTATCGACCGTAATCAAATCATCGATATAAGGATTGTATTTCATCACATCTTCTAACTTTTCATCAATCACATAGGTGATATGACTATGAGGTGCTGCTTTACGCAACACCTCTAGAAATGGAGTCGTTAATACCACATCACCTAAATGCATGAGAAAGGTTACGACAATACGTTTATAATCAAGTTCCATCATAAATCCTTTCTCAACATTTCAGAATACACATCCCATACCGCATCTACTGGAATTTGTGCCATACAGTCGGGATCATCTACTAGCGGCTGTTCAGGTGTAGCCTTAGATGTAGGGGAAATAATAAGATGCACATGACTGCCCCCATATGGGCCCGTTCTATGCGGTGATGTCGTGCCAAACAACGCGATTAATGGTTTCTTTAACGCATTGGCAATATGTAAAGGCCCCGTATCAGCGCTGATAAAAATATGGCAGTGACGAATCAACTCGATTAACTCAGCCATGGTCGTTTGACCAACTAAATTAATGAGATTATCGCTCTTCACATAGTTTTCTATAAATTGACCTTTTTCACTATCATCAGGCGAACCTGCAATGACTACCTTTTTGCCACTTTCACAAAGGCGAATACATAATTCACCAAAATTTAATAACGGCCATTCCTTAACAATCCATCGCGCACCAGGTACAACGACAACATAATCATCGGTTACACCTAGTTCGGATAGCCGGTTGCGAATCTTCCCTTCTGCTGCATGGTCATGAGGCATTGGAAATTCCACGCCATCCACTTCGCCACCTAAGGCACGTACCGTATCGAGATAGCGCTCAATAACGTGATCATATTTATGAGCTCCTACGAGAGCTTTATTAACTAATTGACTGCCCTCGCGAAGTTCCCAATAGCCATATTTCTCAGGAGAACCCGATAGTAGAGATACAATGGCACTTTTGGCGATACATTGTAAATCTAAGGTCATATCGAAATGACGACTATGTAGTTCTTTACGAAGATTCCATAAATAAGACGGCGATTTTAATTGTTTCTTATCGATGACAATTACTTCGTCCACCCAAGGGGTACCTGGCAAGAGGCTCGCAAATTGTTCATGTATGGCCCAGGTAATTTTTGCGTGCGGCAAATTTTGGCGCAATGCATATAATGTTGGCAATGCGTGAATGACATCACCTAAGGAACTCATTTTTATGATGAGTATATTGGAATAGTCCTTCATAATAACCCCTCTATGAACGAAGAATACACACAAATGTGGTTCATCCAAAAATTAATGCTTTAAAATCTTTTTCATGAAATTTAATAGATTGGATTCTGTAAACAGATATCCCTTTATCCCTGCAGCCTCAGCAGCATCTACATCACGTTGGCTATCACCGATGAGAAAGCTATGTTCTACATCAACATCAAAATCCTTGATAGCTTGCAAAATCATACCAGGCTTTGGTTTACGACAATTACAATCGACAGCATAGCGTTCTACAGTGCCATCCTTGTGATGTGGGCAATAATAGAAATGTAAAATAGGGGCACCCGCTTTAAATAGTTCATTCCCCATATAATCATGTAGGATTTGTACGTCGGTTTCCTTATAATAACCTCGTGCCACACCACTTTGGTTTGTTACGACTATAAGTTCATAACCAGAATCATGGGCTAATTTCAATGCTTCTTTTGCACCATCAACCCACTGTAGATCCGCTATCTTATAGAGATAGGAAACATCCTTGTTGATAACCCCATCTCTATCGAGGAATAACACCTTTCTCATACTACATCCTTTACAATTATCAAAGAATTGACATTAATCTGTCACAACAAATTAACGCAAGTAACCTTCGTTATTATCTAATAATTCACAATATTCTTTTACGGCATCTGCTAATGGCGTGAATCCCTTATCATAACCAGCCGCCAATAATTTTGTTGTGTCAGCTTCTGTAAAGCTTTGGTATTTACCAATCAACACTTCTGGGAACGGAATGTATTCAATGCGACCTTTACCATTATAGTCAATAACAGCTTGCATGAATTCATTGAAGCTATGTGCGTGACCTGTACCGCAGTTGAATGTACCAGAAATTTCAGGATGTTCCCAGAAATAGAAGTTTACATTTACCACGTCTTTGACATAGATGAAATCACGTGTTTGACCACCATTTTCATAGCCATCTGTGCCTTCAAACAAATTGATAACGCCTGTTTCTTGGTTTTTATAGAACATTTGGCGTACAAGAGATGCCATTTTATCCTTATGTGCTTCATTAGGACCAAATACATTGAAATAACGCAAACCTACAACTTGCGCTGTATATTCGCCCTCAAATTTACGTACATAGCGGTCAAATAATAGCTTAGAATATGCATACGGATTTAAAGCTTCTTCTGCTTCTGGCTTTTCAACAAAGCCATTTGTACCATTGCCATACGTAGATGCAGAGGATGCATAGATAAATGGAATAGCACGATCTTGGCAATAGTGGAATAGATTTTTGGAACCTTCGTAGTTGTTCTTCATCATATATTTGCCATTGTATTCCATCGTATCTGCACATGCGCCTTCATGGAAAATGACTTCAATAGGACCTACATTGAATGTGCCGTCTGCAATGGCAGCATCAAAATCATCACAGTCAATGTAATCTAAATAATCTAAATTTTGAAGATTGCGAATTTTACGACCATCTGTTAAGTCATCAACGATTAAAATATCATTGCGACCGCGTTCGTTTAAGGCTTTCACAATATTACTACCAATAAAACCGGCACCACCAGTTACAATAATCATAATTTCCCCTCCTTAGCCATCATGGCTATTTTCTTTACGATATCCGATGTAGAGTATCCTTCTTTAAATGAAAGTACCTCTACTTCATCTACAGATTCTCTACCAACGATATCCTCTTTTTTATAATCGCCGCCCTTAACAAGAATATTAGGGCATAAGTATGCTAATAATTCAGCAGGAGTATCTTCTTCAAAAAGAACAACACCATCTACACATTGTAAAGCACTTAATAATGCAGCTCTATCCTCTTCGGATATGATAGGTCTTGTTTCACCCTTTAAACGTCTAACTGACGCATCGGAGTTAAGTCCAATAATAAGATGAGCCCCAAGTTGCGCCGCCTCTTGTAGGTATGTAATATGTCCTCGATGCAGAATATCAAAGCAACCATTTGTAAATACAACGGTTTCGTCCATGCTTTGCCATTTATCAATTAACGCTTTCATTTCTTCTTTCGTATATAAAGGGCTAGATGTTGTCAATTGTCGCACAGAGCGCCATAACTCTATCAACTCTTTGCGATGAATTGGATATGTACCCACCTTGGATACGACGATACCAGCAGCACCATTAGCGATATGTAGGGCTAAACGCATGGATAAACCACTTGCTAAACAAGAAATCATCATAGCTACGACTGTATCACCAGCGCCACTCACATCGAATACATCCTGTTGTGTGGCTGGATTATGCCAAGTTCGACCATCTTTTGCAACAACGGTAATCCCCTTTGCGGAACGGGTACCAATAATATATTTAATATTAATCTTATTAAGTACTTCCTTAGCCGCCTCAATAACTGAGGTATCATCATTTGAAATCACACGACCTAAGGATTCACCCAATTCTTTTACATTCGGTGTAATACATGTAGCACCATCATACTTGGACCAATCAGCACCTTTAGGATCCACGATAGTCTGTACTTGATAAGTGTTCGCCAACTTGAATACATGTTGCAACAATGTCGGTGTGCATACGCCTTTTCCATAATCGGAAATTACGATGCCTTGTAATCCACGTTGACAAAGCTCTTCTAGCCACACGATTAATTGCTTTTCTTCAGCAGATGTAATAGGTGTAATCGTTTCAAAGTCAAGGCGCATCATTTGCTGACGATCACCTAAAATACGCATTTTAGTAATCGTAGACCGACTTTCATCATGGATGAGACCGGATGTATCAATATGATCAGCTGCCAATAAGTTATCGAGCACTCTACCATGGTCATCGATACCAGCAATGGCCCCTAAATAGACATGACAATCGAGATTTGCTAAGTTAGACGCTACATTACCTGCTCCGCCAAGCACTTCTTTTACGGAGGATACTCGATTGACTGGCACCGGAGCCTCTGGTGAAATGCGGCTCACATCGCCAAATACATAACGATCCACCATAACATCACCGATAACTGCAATGTTTAGGTTCGGTAATGAATTTGTCAAAAATTCATTCACTGTTTTTGTAATCATAGGTCCCCTTTCAAGAAATCTGTGATTTCTTCCCTATCTCGATTAATAATCTTCTTCAATAAGTTCGCAAATGATATGTCCCGCTAAAATGTGCATTTCTTGAATACGCGCCGTAACAGTGCTCGGAATAGCTAGTGTAAGATCGCATAATTCTGCCAATTTACCGCCGCCTTCACCGGTGAAAGCAATCGTGTGCATTCCTGTATTTCGTGCCATTTCCACGGCTTTCACAACATTTTTAGAATTACCCGATGTAGATATACCGATAAGTACATCCCCAGAACGGCCTAACCCTTCAACTTGACGTGCAAATACGGCATCGTAATCATAATCATTAGCAACAGCCGTCAAAATAGATGTATCAGTAGTAAGCGCAATAGATGCAAGAGAACGGCGTTCCTTTTTAAAACGACCTATAAGTTCTGCAGCAAGATGTTGAGAATCCGCAGCGGAGCCACCGTTGCCACAGAATAAAATTTTATTACCACTATTCAAAGCCACAATGCAGCGATTAGCAATTTCTTGAATAGTATCCATCTGATCCATTGTCTTACTAAATACATCTAGATGGTCTGTAAATCGATCTGCAATGATTGGATTTATGTCTGTCATTATAAAATCTCCTTTAACAGGCGATCCGCATTTTTCCAGAATAATTTTTCCGTTTGTTCTTCTGAAAGTCCAGCGCCCCTAAATGCATCATATAAACGATGCATATCTGAAATATCCTCAATTTCTGTATTTGGCTTGATACCATCAAAATCAGTGCCTAGAGCGATTACATCTTCACCGCCCTTATTGATGATATACAATCCGTGCTTCACAATATCATCGATGCGACTGATGGGTGAAGTCCCTAAGAAGGATTGAGCAAAGTTCAAACCAATAACGCCACCCTTTTCGCCAATTAGACGAATCAAGTGGTCTGGCAAATTACGACGATGAGCTGTCACTTCTCGCACATTAGAATGAGATGCAATAAAAGGCACATCAAGAATATCGCCTAATTGTTCTGTTCCCCCATCATTAAGATGAGAACAATCAACAATCATGCCTAATTCTTGCATCCGTTCTACAAATGCAATGCCTGTTTCTGTCAATTTCTTATGAGAATCTCCAGTATTAGGTTCCCCCAATTCATTAGGATAATTCCAGGTCAATGTAATAAGTCGAACACCATCAGCGTAAGCCTTGTCTAACTTAGCTAAATCGCCTCCAAGGACTCCACCCTCTTCAATGGATAATAAAGCAGCTACTTTATGATTTTCATAACACGCTGTAATATCATCATAAGAACGCACATGACTGATATAGTCGCTATATTTTTGTATCTGACTATCGAACAATTGGCGCATAGATTCATATCTACCATACGAATCGTCTTGTTCTTCTAAGTCTACAAATAATGCAAAATCCTGCAACCGACTATGCCCTTTAATAAGGCGCTCAATATCAATTTTCCAGTTATTAGAAAATAAATCACCATCATGAGGATGGTCGATTAATTGCATTATCGTATCACAATGTAAATCAATCATATATTCACGCTATTTCTTTGCTTTTTTAGCATCTAATTTTTTTAATGCTTTAAGTTCAGCCATAAAGCTGTCAATATTATCAAACTTGCGATATACAGAAGCAAAACGTACATAGGCAACTTGGTCAATATCTTTTAATTGTTGTAGTACAAGTTCACCAATACGATCTGTAGAAATCTCCTGATTTACTTCATTGCGAATGTCTCGCTCTACATTATTGACCACTTCTTCCATAACGGACATAGGCACTGTTCGTTTGTCACAAGAACGTAACAAACCATTTAACAATTTACCACGGTCAAATAATTCACGGCGACCATTCTTCTTTGCTACCATGAGTGGTACTTCTTCGATGATTTCATAAGTAGTAAAGCGGCGTCCACAATTAATACACTCCCGACGACGACGGATACTATTTCCTTCATCTGTCGTTCTTGAGTCTGTTACCTTCGTGTCTGTATGTTGGCAATAAGGACATCTCATTAGCTAATACTCCTTTTCTAATCAGTCAGTAATCATGAAAAAGGCACAATACACCTATTTTCTTATACCTTATATAGTACCATATTTAGTAGGAAAAGTACAAAAAGAACCATATAATGCTACTTAATAGTACTAACTTGTCTAAATCTTTTTCATTTGGTATGCTATTAATAAATGAACGACTTAGTTTAATCCCCCAAGCCATGGTGGCTGGTTTTTTGGATTATTACTAAGTCGTTCTTTGTTTATATATAGTACTATAATTAGTAGGAAAAGTACAAAAAGAACCCCTTATAAACCTATAATTTACAATCTTTTTTACAAGATTACAATCAAAAGTGTTATAAGGGGTTCTTTTTTATGCACTTACGTGCTAAATCGTATAAAATTAACGTTTAATAGCATCTTGAACACGTAACAAGCAATCGCCAGATTCGATGCGGCTACCTTCACGAACAAGAATTTCTTCAACGATACCATCGATAGGAGCTGTAATTGTAGTTTCCATCTTCATAGCTTCTGTTACGATTAATGGTTCACCTTTAGTTACAGATTGACCCTTCTTAACTAGAATCTTAACAACGGAACCAGACAACGTAGCACCAATTTCACCAAGGTTAGATTCATTTACTTTACGACGAACAACGCCAGTTGTTTTAGCATGTTTATCATGAACTTTAATAGAACGTGGTTGGCCATTGAATTCAAAGAGAATGATGCGATTGCCATCTTCATCAGGATCGGAGACACCATTCATCTTGATAATTAATGTTTTACCTTTTTCAATAGTAACTTGAATTTCTTCACCACGTTTCATACCAAAGAAGAATGTTGGTGTATCTAATACAGATACATTACCGAAGTCTTTAGTAAATTTAGTGTAGTCTTTGAATACTTTAGGATACAAGCAGTATGCACTTACATCTTCATCAGTAGTATTAGCACCCATTTCGTTTAATTCATTACGAACATGTTCAAAATCAGTTGGAGGTAACACAGCACCAGGACGAACAGTAATAGGGCGAGCACCTTTCAAGATAATTTTTTGAAGTTTTTCAGGGAAACCTTGATATGGTGTACCTAAATGACCTTCGAAGAATTCTACTACTGATTGAGGGAAATCAAGAGTATCACCTTTTTCATAGATATCTTTTTCAGTCAAATTATTTTGTACCATGTACAATGTCATATCACCAACAACTTTAGAAGAAGGTGTTACCTTAATAATATCGCCAAACATCATATTAACTTGGTGATATACTTTTTTGATATCGGTCCAACGATCACCAAGTCCTACCATTTTAGCTTGTTGTTGCAAGTTGGAATATTGACCGCCTGGCATTTCATGTTGGTATACTTCTGTGTTTGGATATTTTTCAGCTTTATCAACGCCTCTGTAGTAAGGACGAATACTACCAAAGTAATGAGATATTTCTTCCATGTAGTCAATGTTCATTTGTGGTTGACGTTCAGTACCAGCTAAAGCGTAATACATAGAATTCATGCTTGGTTGGCTAGTGCCATTAGCAAATGCAGAATATGCTAAGTCAATAACGTCAACACCAGCATCTACAGCACGTCCATAAGAATAAATTGTATTGCCAGAACCTTCATGAGAATGCAAGTGAATTGGCACTGTTACAGCATCTTTTAAAGCAGATACTAAATTGTAAGCAGCTTGAGGTTTCAACAAACCAGCCATATCTTTAATAGCAATAATATTAGCGCCCGCATTTTGCAATTCTTTTGCCATTTTTACATAGTAATCAAGATTATATTTAGGACGATTGCTATCGAGGATATCCCCTGTATAACATAACGCAACTTCAGCAATCTTATTTTGATTACGCACTTCATCAATAGCTACTTTCATGTTTTCTAAGCCATTCAAGCTATCGAATACACGGAATACGTCAATACCATTTTTAGCAGATAATTGAATAAAGTTACGAACTACATTATCTGGATAAGATGTATAGCCAACAGCATTAGCACCACGAATCAACATTTGAAGCAATGTATTAGGCACTTCTTTGCGGAACATACGCAAACGTTCCCATGGGTCTTCATGCAAGAAGCGATAAGATACGTCAAAGGTAGCACCGCCCCAACATTCCAAGGAGAATAAGTTTGGTATACCTTTTGCAACCGCACCAGCTACGCGTGCCATATCAATTGTACGTAGACGGGTAGCAAATAAAGATTGGTGCGCATCACGCCATGTTGTATCTGTAAAGAATACTTGTTTTTGCTCAGATAACCATTTACTGAATCCATCTGGACCTAATTCATCAAATTTTTGTTTTGTACCAGGTGCAGGTGTTACATCTAATTTAGATGGTAATTGCATTGGTTCAAAGTCAGGTACTTCTTGAGGACCAGCACCGGAGTAACCGTTGATTGTTGTATCCGCAATATAGCGAAGCAATTTAGTACCACGGTCACGATCTGGTTTTAATTCAAACAATTCAGGATGATCTTCAATAAAGTTAACCGTGTAGTTACCGCTTTGGAATTCAGGATTTTCAAGAACGTTAATCAAGAAATGAATGTTAGTTTTAACGCCACGAATACGGAATTCTTTCAAGCAACGAAGCATTTTACGAATAGTTTCTTCGTTGTTAGGACCAAATGCAGTTGCTTTTACGAGCAAGGAATCATAGTAAGGTGTTACTACAGCACCTGTAAAAGCATTACCGGAGTCTAAGCGAATACCAAAACCGCCGGAACTACGATATGCCAAGATTTTACCAGTGTCTGGCATGAAGTTATTTTTAGGATCTTCTGTAGTGATACGACATTGGATAGCAGTACCTTTACAAGGGATTTCATCTTGTTCAGGAATGCCAACTTCTGGGCTATGTAAATCATAACCTTCAGCGATGCGGATTTGAGAGTGAACAATATCAATGTCTGTAATCATTTCTGTTACAGTATGTTCTACTTGGATACGAGGGTTAACTTCGATGAAATAGAAAGAACCATCAGCAGTTACCAAAAATTCAACAGTACCAGCATTGACATAGCCAACATTTTTCATGACTTTAACAGCTGCGTCACAGACACGTTTACGAGTTTCTAAAGGCAATGCAAAAGCTGGTGCCATTTCAACAACTTTTTGGTGACGACGTTGTACAGAGCAGTCACGTTCATGTAAATGAACAACATTGCCATGTTCGTCACCTAAGATTTGAACTTCAATATGTTTTGGTTCAACGATAAGTTTTTCTACGTAAACATCGTCATCCCCAAATGCAGCTTTAGCCTCAGATTTAGCTCGATCATAAGCATCGCGTAAATCTTCTTTGCGGTGAACTTCACGCATACCGCGGCCACCACCACCATTTACAGCTTTAATCATCAATGGATAACCATGAGTTTCGGCAAACTCTTCCAATTGTGCAAAATCACGCAATGCACCATCAGAACCAGGAATTATTGGGATATCCGCCAATTTTGCTTGCGTACGTGCATTAACCTTATCACCAAACATATTCAAATGTTCTACATGAGGTCCGATAAAAATAATACCTTCTTCGCCACAACGTCGAGCAAATTCTTCGTTTTCAGACAAGAAACCATAACCAGGATGGATAGCATCAATATCATGTTCCTTAGCAATGCGGATGATATCTTCAATATCTAGATATGCATCAACAGGTTTTTTACCTTCCCCAACCAAATATGCTTCATCAGCTTGGTTACGGTGTAAGGATAATATGTCTTCTTTAGAGTAGATAGCTACTGTTTTAATACCCATTTCATTACATGCACGAAATACGCGGATTGCAATTTCGCCACGATTGGCTACTAAAACTGATTTAATTTTCTTCATAATTACCTCCTACCGAGTCTTATCGAATGATAGATTGCTTTGCATTGATATACATTTTTTACATGTATATCAAAATACATGTTTTAATTAAATACTTATCACTTTTTTTGATATCCGATTATGAATCAAATATACTTATATTATACAATAAATTTCAGATATTAAAAGCACTAATCATCAATATAGTTATATTTATAAATTATTTAAATCAATATAGAATTTCTTCTATTCATAGATTTTTCATATGTATTTTCACATACATCGGATGTGGAATAAGATTATATTTATGTAATTTATTCATCACCCAAGAAATGTTGCATTAAATGATTCAATTGTTCCTGATCTCGAGCCCCCATTGTTTCTACAGCAGAGTGCATAGCTAATAAAGGTAAACCAATATCCATGGTTCGCATTGGTAACATAGCCGATGAAATGGAGCCAACAGTTGAGCCACCTGGAATATCAGATCGATTGACATAAATTTGGTATGCTACACCTGCTTCCTCACATAGGCCTTTCACAATCGCAATTGCTCTAGCATCACCTGCATAGGATTGACTACATGCTTGTTTTAACGTTACACCTCCATTGAGAACAGGGAAATTCGTAATATCATTTTTCTCTGGATAATTTGGATGCAATCCATGGGCTACATCAGAAGAAATCATAAAGCCACGAGCCACATCCATATCCATATCATCACGACTTAATCCCAAACTGCGATATACACGTTCTAATAAGTTTGGTAACAACATACCAGCCCCGCCTTGTTTAGTACGGCTTCCGACTTCTTCATTATCAAATAAAATAGCACAACGAATGCCGTCTATTTGATTTTTCTTTGCCTCTACAATACCAGCAAGAACGCCAAAACACGATGTCAAATTATCTAATCGTGGAGAACTAATAAAATCAAAATCAGTTCCTACTAATATACCCTCTGTTACAGGATAGAGTGTAATTTCATAAGACAAAATCTCAGATGGATCACAATTAATTTCTTCTGCTAAAAATTGATTCCATACCTCCACCTCGGATTTTGTCGTATCATCATTGGGCTTCATCATAATGATTGGAAGCATTTCTTTTTGACGATTTAATGCTACCCCATCATTGACATTGCGGTTCATGTGAATCGCTAAATTAGGAATAATGGCGATTGGACGCTTTGTATCAAACAAAACGGCATCAACATCATATGGATTTTCACCCTTTAAAACGACAGTGCCTGCTGCACCTAAAGGCCGATCTAACCATGTATTTTGTATTAACCCACCATACATTTCAACATTAAGTTTGGTATATCCCTTCACATCAGTAATAGGATTTGGTTTTACACGTATAGCAGGAAAATCTGTGTGAGCCGATGCAATTCGTAAAGAGTGCCGATAGTCTTCACCAACATGAAAAGTAAATAAAGTAGTGCCATATATGTTTACAACATAATTGCCTGATGTCAATGACCATGGCTCCTCTAAAGATAGCTCTGTAAATCCTGCATCTAATAATAACTGTAAACTTGTATCTACTGTATGATAGGGAGAAGTACATCCTTTGATATATTTTATTAATTGAGGATTATCAAATTTCATATGACCTCCTACTTAATTATTACATGCAAATTGTTATGTAATATACATAATCTATTGTCATTGTAACACAAAAACGCCGTCCCACAAGGGACGGCGTCATGTATACATAATCGTATACGTTTATGTAATTGTGTGTTACCACATACCAATTACTTTCATCCAGATAGAACCTAATCCTACAAAGATGATTAAGTTGATAACAGATGAGAAGAAGCCGAGTTTCCACCATGTGTTTTGAGGAACATATCCAGTGTTGAAGATTACTGGAGAAGGACCTGCTGCATAGTGAGTCAAGGACATACACAAGTTAGATGTGAATGCAATCATCAACAATGTCAACATTGGTGGTGCACCTGCAGAGATAGCAATGGCGGAGAATGCTACGAACATAGCAGAAATATGTGCTGTTAAGGATGCGAATACATAGTGGGAATATGTATTAATAAGTACAGCTATAACGAAGGCAATAATCCAAGATCCTTCTGGAATATAACCGCCTACAAGTACTGTAGCCCATTTGATGAAACCTAATTTTGACAAGAAACCAGCAAAGCCCATCAATGTGCCCATCCAAACCAATGTATCCCAAGCACCTTTTTCACTTTTAACATCGTCCCAAACAAGAACGCTAGTAGCAAGCAAAATAGAAATACCTAAGAATGCAACAGTGGTAGCATCAATTTTTGTGAATTGAGAGGTAGCCCATAACACTAAAGCTAAAACGAATACGCCTAGCATAACCCATTCTTGGAACGACATTTTACCAAGGCCTTTTAGCTCTTCACGAATCATTTGTTGTGCTTCACGAGCATCTTTAATTTCAGGTGGGTATACTTTGTAAATGAAGTACGGCATAATGATTAATGCAATGATACCAGGAACAATGGCTGCCATAGCCCAATCCCCCCAAGTAATGCCAATTCCAAAGGATTGAAGTGCCAATGCAGCAACCAATGTATTACCCGCCATAGATGTTTGGAACATAGCAGATGTAATCGTATTGACTTGATAAATAGATTGCATCAAGAAGGAACCAATCTTACGAGGACCATCTTGTGGTTCAGAGCCGAACGCTTTTGCCAAACTTGTCGTAATTGGCATAATAACACCGCCCACACGAGCTGTATTAGATGGTGTGGCAGGCGCCAAAATCAAATCAGATAAAGCTAAAGCATAAGATAGGCGCAAAGAACTGCTACCAAATGCAGCAATCAAGTTATAAGCAATACGTTTACCCAAACCAGTCTTAATAAAACCACGAGAGAATAAGAAAGCCCCAACGATTAGCCAAATGGCAGAATTCGCAAAACCAGAGATAGCTTCACCAATTTTCAATGTACCTGTGAGTGCAGCCACAGTGATAACAACGATAGATACACCCCCAATTGGTAATGGCTGCGTAATAAAGCCTACGATAGTAGCAACAAAGATGGCGAATAAGTGCCAAGACTGAGGTGTTAAACCCTCTGGTGTTGGAATAAACCACAGGCCTATACCAAAGACCGCTGGAATAATCCAGTTCAATAGTTTTTTCATACACATACCTCCTACATAGGAAAAAAAATTAAACTTTGTATGAAAAAAGCTGTGCATCTAAAACTATGCACAGCTTTCATCGTCATATATATATCCTATTCAGGCAAAGATACATCCTCTAAATTTGTTTTGTCGATAGACTCAATATCACCTTTATCACATAAATTTGCAATATTTGGATCGATTGGTAAACGGCTCAACAATAATAGACCATATTTTTGAAGAATTTCTTCAATATGGCTTTCACCAAAGATTTGGTAATCCTTACCATTATCTGGACAATGGAAGTACGAATAGTTTTCTACTACACCGATGATAGGCACTTGCATCAAATCAGCCATTTTAACTGCTTTTTCAACAATCATGGATACCAAGTCTTGAGGAGATGTAACGATGATAATGCCATCCAATTTCAAGGATTGATATACAGTAATTGCTACATCACCTGTTCCTGGTGGCATATCAACGAATAAATAATCGATGTCTTTCCAAATAACATCACTGTAGAATTGTTTTACAACATTGCCTAGAATAGGACCACGCCACAATACAGGATCTGTATCATTTTCAAGCAACAAATTAACAGACATTACATCAATGCCATATTGCTTTGTTTTAACAGGATACATACCAACTTCGTCAGCGTAAGCCTTTTCTTTGATACCAAACATCTTAGGAATAGATGGACCAGTTATATCAGCATCAAGAATACCTACTTTATAACCTTTACGAGCCATCGTTAAGGCCATCAAGCTTGTAACGGAGGATTTACCTACGCCACCCTTACCGGATACAACACCGATAACATGTTTAACGGAACTCAATTCATGCAATGGCGCCGTCATATCTTGAGGCTGTTGTGCACCACCGCAACCTGCGGATTTGGATGGACAACTATTGCAATCACTACTGCTGCTACCGCAACCCATAGTAAACACCTACTTTCTTTGAGGACTTCCCTCAACAATATATAGTTAGAAAATTATTATCTCATTGTAAATATCATTCATTGTGAAAGCTCTTTCTACAACTAACACATCATATATTTACAGTGTTATTGTATCATGGTAGTTTAATAATTTTCAATATACCTATACGCTTTAAACGACTAAATTATTCACCACAATAGTCCTTTGTAAGAGCACAGAGGATTTCCATCCCCTTCTCAATTTCTGGAATTGTTGGCACCGTATAGCTCAAACGGAATGCATGACCATTTTGTACGCCATCCGCTGCAAAAGCACCACATTTAATAATTCCTACATTTTTATTCATGCACGCTTCAAAGAATTCATCACAATCAACAGTATCCGGCATTGTCATCCATGCGAACATACCGCCTGTAGGTTGCGTCAAATGAACCTTAGAACTTCCCTTTTCTTTAAAGACACGCATCATAGCATCACATTTAGATTTATATACCTTACGTACATTTTCTAAATGTGCATCGTAATCGATATGGTCTAGTACGTGTGCTACCACCTTCTGTGTAACTAGTGGCATTTGTCCAGCCGTATTATTTTTAAGTGCCTGAATAGTACCGATAACATCTTCTGGGCCCAACAAGAACCCTACGCGCAAGCCTGCCGATAATGTTTTAGAATAGGATCCGGCATAGAGAACACGATTTTCCGTATCAAAGGATTTAAAAGTCGGTACATGTTCACCAGCGAAACGGATTTCACCATATGGATCATCTTCATAAATAAATAAATCATATTTAGATGCAATAGCGTAAATCTCTTTGCGACGTTCTAAAGGCATAGTAATACCTGTTGGGTTTTGGAAATTTGGAATTAAATAGATATATTTCCCCTTGCCTGATTGAGCTGCTTTTTCCAATTCGCTTGGAATCATACCGAACTCATCAGTTTTGATACCGACTGCCTTAGCCCCCATATTGCGTACAGAATTAATAGCACTTGTGAAAGTATAATCATCCATGTACACTTCATCGCCAGGTTCACACACAGTAATTGGCACCAAGCCCAATAGTTGACCAGCCCCATTAGAAATAATCAAACCTTGACCCTCTAAATTCATATGGTGAGCTTTCGATAAACGTTGTAAGGTCAATTCTGCTAATCGCGCATCCCCTTGCATCGGACCATATTGTAATAAACTCATAGGATTATCATGAACGATGAAATCAAAGGCATCTTCGATAACTTTCACAGGAATTGCCTCTGGTGCTGGATTACCAATACCAAAACTGATAAATCCAGGTACACCAACACCACGTTCAAATACTTCACGGATGAAATTAGGCCCTTTTAATATTACGCGTTCAGGAAGTGAAAAACTCATAGTATCGCCTCTTTTATTTTAATTACATAGAAATACATATTTATTAAGCATTAGGATCATGTTCTCGTTCTGCATTACGTTTATTAATATATCGTTTATATACCTTCCATAGAATAAAATATACAATGGCTGCTACGACGACAATAATACCTAGACGCCCCATATTTTCTTGAAAATTTACAATATCTGTGCCAATAGCAACTTCAAGGGCTGTAGACGGAAATTTACCAATTAAATTTGCTAAAATATAGTCACGCGGTTTAATCTTACTGATAGCCCCTAGCGCAGTGATGACACCAGATGGAAAATAAGGTAATGATCTAGCAAATAACATGACCACAAAACCATTATTACCGGAAAAATCATCAACCTTCATCAATGTGGTACTCTTAGAAATTAGCTTATCCGCCGCATCTCGTAAGAAATAACGCATAATGTAAAAGCTGATGACTACCCCAATGGTTTCAGCGAGCCATGAAATAATAATGCCAGGCCACATGCCAAACACGAGACCATTCGCTGTGGAAATAAAGATGGATGGCAAAAAACCTACAGCATTGACAAAAATATCAAGGAGCATACTTACTACCATGGCCATAGGACCATAGCCTTGAATATACTCGGCAATTTCCTCCATAGAACCGCTCGTAGCTAGATGCCACATAGTTGGGTAAAATGTTGGATCTACAATATTAATGATGATAAGTAGTACGACAAATAATACGCCTGCTATTACCTGCACCAAGCCTTCACCAGAAGGCGAAAATTTTCGTTCTTTCATAGTTACCTCGTTTAATAAAACTAGTACTATTATAGCACGGATTCTATAGAGTCTGTATAATTAAGTCTATTTTAGGAAATAATAAATTTTATCATTACAAAATTAGCATATATACTCATAAGAGTTGTATAATACAAATATATTTTAGTTCATTACGAAAGAAGGTTTACTATGATACAAGTTGGTCAATCTGCGATAGCAACAGTTACAGTTACAGAATCTAATATTGCAAAAACAATGAAGTCTGGTTCTCTTGAGGTATTCGCTACTCCTGCTATGTGTGCACTTATGGAAGAAGCGGCACAAGCAGCGGTACAACCAGAATTAAATGATGGTGAAGGCACGGTAGGCATCTCCCTATCGATTAGACATGATGCGCCCTCCCCTATGGGTGCTACAATTACAGCCACTGCTACAGTAACAGCTGTGGAAGGGCGAAAAATCTCCTTTGCCATCGAAGCATCCGATGGTATTGGTATCATCGGTAAAGGCTCACATGAACGATTCGTCATTAACAACGAAAAATTTATGACTAAGGTCGGTGCACGAAAAGCATCAAACTAAATCGATAGATCCAATCAAATAAATTCTATAAGCGCAAACATCCTCCACAATCTTCTGATTATGGAGGATGTTTTAATATTATATTATTTTATATTACTTAAAGATTAGCAAATCTTAACTACCCAACCTTCTGGAGCTTCAATTTCACCATGTTGGATACCAAGTAATGTATCATATAATTTTTTAGTTACAGGGCCCATATCATCCATGCCAGCTGGTACATTGATAGTGCCTTCTGGAGTATCGATTTGACCTACTGGAGAAATAACCGCTGCTGTACCGCATAGACCCATTTCAGCAAAGTCTTTTAATTCATCTTTATAAACAGTGCGATGTTCTACTTTCATACCAAGATAATGTTCTGCCACATACATCAAAGAACGACGTGTAATAGATGGCAAGATACTATCAGATTTAGGTGTTACCAATGCGCCATCTTTAGAAATGAAGATGAAGTTAGCACCACCAGTTTCTTCTACATGAGTACGTGTAGCCGCATCAAGGTACATATTTTCAGCATAGCCTTTTGCATGTGCATCAGTAATAGCGTACAAACTCATAGCATAATTCAAACCAGCTTTGATGTGACCAGTACCATGAGGAGCTGCACGGTCAAAATCTGTAATGCGGATTTTAATTGGTTTTGCGCCACCTTTAAAGTAAGGGCCTACTGGTGTAGTAAATACGCGGAATTGATATTCATCTGCAGGTTTTACACCGATAACAGAGTTTGTGCCCATCATGTATGGACGAATATAAAGGCTTGCACCATGACCATAAGGAGGAACAAAGTCTTTGTTTGCTTTTACAACTTCTTTTACAACTTCAAGGAAGCGTCCTTCAGGTAATGTAGGCATTACAAGGCGTTCACAAGATTGATTCAAACGCTCTGCATTAAGATCTGGACGGAAACATACAATGTGACCATCTTTAGTGTAGTATGCTTTTAAACCTTCGAATACAGTTTGTGCATATTGGAATACACCTGCACATTCATTAAGAACAACGTTAGCATCAGTAATTAATCCGCCTTCGTCCCATTTACCATCTTTATATGTAGTCAAATAACGGTAGTCGGTTTCTACATAACCAAAACCGAGATTATCCCAATCGATATTCTTGCTCATAACAATAACCTCCATGCTTATTAATATACTTATAATCTTAACACTATGAGCAAGTTATTTCAACATATTCTATAGAGGTCGGAAGTTTATCTATAATAAACTTAGTACGATTCAAATCATAAGGTACGTCGTAACGCGTATGATATGAAATAGATTCTACACGGCCAGTACGAACCGCATTATCGGATCCAAACGGAACTTTTACAATATCCCCTTCATATATATCATTTCTATCAGTACGATAATAAAATTCCTGGTTTATCTTAAAAATATATACTGAACAATACGTATAAATCCTTCTATCAGATGTATGATTTGATTGTAAAAACTCTTGTAAAGATTTATCTCTTGTATGAGCATGTATAAAATTAATTAGATTTTTATACCAAGTGGGCACATACTGATCAGTTACATTCCCTATAAGCAATGTATCCTCTTTATGCGCCCATTTAATACGTACTGTTACTATACCACCACGAGCAGGGTCTCTATCAAGGTCATGACTTTCACTGAGACTAAAGGAATCTAGACTATATAGCGTTTCGCCAATGTGAAAGTCAATATCTTGCTTCAATTGATGAATCATTTGATTATCTACATACTCGCTATGACTATGGCTAGAGTGACCAAATTGCTTACTATTACAATCAATGGAAATAAACGGCTCATTCCAATTAAAATTCAATGTATTTACGTCACCATATTCTTGGTACATATTTTTTTGCACTTCAATATGAATCTCTTGAATTCTATCTTTTTCTCGATTTCCATCAAATAAAAGTAATGTAGGCATACCTAGGATTTGTCTGAATAGTATAGACATGGCCCTCAGGGTATTATCAAAAGGAAATTCATATATAAATTCCTGATCCTCAGTGTTGATGAGCTGCACTTGGACAGCACACTCATCCTCATCATATAGGTCAATATCATCGGAAAATCTACGCCCCATAAGCTCTAATAAATATTGTTTTTTAGATTCGTCAATTGAGTACGCCTTAGTAGTTAAGGATTCTATTTTACCCTCTACAGGTTTCGAGATATGCTCCCATTTAATGCCATAGGTAACACTAATGGATGCCTTAATAGAAATATGTTGTATCTCTTCAATATAGTAATCGTTACGATTTAATTTCACTTCCTTTGGAACGCCATCTGGTAAATCACCATACCAGCTACCCATACTTATAATGTCACAAGATACTACGGTACCTATAAATTTATCTGTCACATTTCTATGCATATACATAGGGACTCTCCTTTTATTACTTTTTTAAAAGTATATCAAAAAGAATGTGACAAAAATGCCTCTATATAATTATTTCGTCAAAAATATTCTTTACATACCGATTTATATTATAATTAACTTACAATATATGTATCTCATCTCGTAAGGAGGTATTTCTCATGAAAGAATCTACTAACCGTACCCTAATTACTAATCCCAAAAACATTATCTGTATCGGTTTAAACTATGCAGACCATATAGAAGAAACTAGTCTTGCTACACATGATTTTCCGGAAATCTTTATGAAAACATCTAATGCATTGGCATCACATCAAGATATAGTTCCCATTCAAGATGAAAACCTTCATTATGATTACGAAGGAGAGCTCGTCATTGTTATTGGTAAGGCGGGTAAAAATATATCTCGCGACCAAGCTAAAGAACATATCTTAGGATATACCATAGGTAATGATGTATCAGCTCGAACCTTACAATTTAGAGGTACACAATGGATTTTAGGTAAATCACTAGATAACTTTGCCCCTATCGGTCCTACTATTGTTTCTCCAGATGATTTTGATTTTGACAATGCTACCATTACTACAACAGTAAATGGTGAAATACGTCAACAAGCCAAATTACAACAAATGATGTTTAAACCGGACGCGATTATCGAATTTGTATCTCAGTATATTACACTACAGGAAGGTGACATTATCTTTACCGGTACACCTAGTGGTGTTGTACTTGGTAAAAATGAAAAACGATATGGTTGGTTAAAATCAGGAGATACCGTATCTATATCGATTAGTGGCATTGGTACCTTAGTAAATCAATTTAAATAGTCCCCCTATATATACCAAAAGAGATTACCTATGATGTGTCTATCCATCATGAGTAATCTCTTTCTTCTTTTTCTATAAGTCTATTTAAATATGATTTTACAATCTAATATGTACTATTTATGTTTCGATTCAAGATCTAGTAAATATTTCTTACGGTCAATACCACCTGCATATCCGGTCAATTTACCATTACTGCCAATTACACGATGACATGGAATGATAATGGATATAGGATTATGTCCTACGGCACCGCCCACAGCTTGAGCAGACATTTTATCTTTACCTTGCTTTTCAGCTATTTGTTTGCCAATAGCTCCATAGGTTGTAGTTTCCCCATAAGGAATAGTTTGTAATATAGACCATACAGATTTACGGAACTCTGTTCCTTCTAATTGTATTGGTGGAGTAATAAATGGTTTTTGACCTTTAAAATATTGGTCTAGCCACATAATGGTCACTTCAAAGGGACCTGTTAGTTGTTCAATATATTCCGCATCATCATAAGTAGGAGCATGGCTTTCATCTACCAAAAATAAATCTGTTAAATACGTTAATGTACCAAGCATTATCATTGTTCCTAACGGACTTTCATAGGTGTATTTATAATTCATAGTACATTAACTCCTTTTTAAACTAACAAATCATTCATAACCTTTTGTATGTCATTATTAAATGATACAGTATTTTTATGAATTTCAAAAGGAGTATATTATTTATCCCAATAATTTGTTGTAGATGTCATAATCTATATCCTTAAATACATTAAATACCACTTGTATTTTACTATTTGTTTCTTTTAAATATGTTCGTACCGTATCTATGGCAATCTGTGCTGCTTCTTCATTAGGGAATCTGAACTCACCGGTAGAGATACAGCAGAATGCAATGGAGTGTAAGTTATAAGCATTAGCTAGTTGCAAACAGGACCGATAACATGATACTAGTTCATTTCTCTCCTTAGCTGTTACCTTCTCATAAATAATAGGTCCAACCGTGTGAATTACATGTTTTGCTGGCAAATTATACCCATAGGTCATACGAGCTACACCTATTTTCTCTGGCATTTCCATATACTCAGTCATTCTAGCACATTCCATACGAAGCTCAATACCTGCAAAGGTGTGAATGGCATTATCGATACATTTATGATTTGGAGCAAAACATCCTAATAATTGATTATTGGCTGCATTTACAATAGCGTCTACAGATAATCGAGTAATGTCTCCTTGCCACAGATAAATCTGAGTCTCTCGCTCTTCCATATCATTAATGGTTACGATGCCCTTTTCATGGACCAATATATTTAAATATTCACTCTCTATCTTCATCCATTCAAGAGGCATTCCACCAGCAGGACGAATATTACATAAAGATCTAAAGAGAATAAACTGCTCCTCTTCACTCTCAGGAATTTCTAAATGTTCGTTGTGCTTCTCATTGTATTCTGCTACTAAGCCTTCCACCAAATAGCGTAAACGTTCTTGCTGTGTCATATGTAACTCCTTACAGTCTAGAAAGACTTTTACTCATTATATAACAAGAAACTGCTAGCACATACATATGCATATGCTAGCAGTAACTTTACTGTTTATAATATATCAAAAGTTATGGTCTTACAAAGTCTTGACCACCATGATTGACCAAGATATCCCCATCTAAAACCTTTGTGGTAACGTTTTGTAGACTACCTTGAATTTGGCTCATCATAAAACGATATCCCGGGCTATTTACATGTTTATTGAAAGCTGATTCATCACTATAGATTTGAATTACGTACCAGTGTGTTTTATTGTTTCTTTCACGTAATACATAACCTGCCTTATAACCCGCATCATCACGAACGGCACGTTCAATGTCTAGTTGATATTGTTTTTGTACTGTATCTACTTCATTGCCATCAACAGTGAATTCCGTTAAGGTCACAACAGATTTACCATCATTAATGATAGATAGAGCATCCTGTTTTTCAATCAATAGCATAGGTTGTACATCATACAACTTACGATTTGTCAGTTTAGAACCAACTTCGTTAATATAGTTTTGGAAATGCTCAGATTTGCGATGTGTTTCTAATGCAGCTGTATCTGTATATACCTCTACCACATATGATTCAGATGGATTACCTTTTACATGAGCCACATTCATAGATAATGTATTTGGCTCGTTAGCCATAGAGGCTGTTAAATTCTGAACACCTACAGTATTATACGCACCTTGTAATTCAGCAGGTACTTGGAAACGATACAAACCTACAATAGGGGCTGTATCTACTTGTTCTTGTTTATCAAATGTGAATGCTGCAAACGATGTGCTCACACCCAATATGGCAATAGCAGAAGTTAGCAAAATTAGTTTTATATATCGCTTACTCATTAGTGACTCCTTTACATATATCTTGATAATTTTTCAGCCCATAATCCAATACGTTTATAAGTTAAAAGGTCACATACTTTTGATGTAAAATGGCCAAATCTACGATAAAAGAAATTAAAGGTTAAATAGGCTGGTATCGTTCCGATAGTCTTAGGCATACGACGGAATATATTTCTTATGGAATATAGCTCTTGATATATCCAAAGATATCCTTCTTCTAATTCCTCTTTAGACATACCAAGCGGCGTTACAACTACGTGAGACGTATTGTATTTAGATAAATCATGATCAAAAATTCTATTCTGAGCTTCCATTCTCTTGTAGAATTCAGTCCCAGGATACGGTGTAACAATATGTGATGTAATAGTATCAATTTTCTGGCTAATAATCCAATCTAATGTATTTTTAAATGTCTCTGGCGTGTCTCCATCTAAACCAAATACAAAGCTAGCATTGACCATAATGCCACGCTTATGTAATTCACTAATAAGTCTTTCAAACTCTTCACGATTGTTTTGCATTTTATGAACACTAGATAGAGACTGAGGACTGATACTTTCAAAACCAATAAATAAACTCTGACAACCAGTTTCTTTCATCAAATCCATTAATTCAGGGTATTGTCCTATTTTCATAGTAACCGCTGCATTCCAGTTTAATTTTAAAGGTTTAATACGCTCTAAAAACTGTTTAGTCCAAGAAATATTACCAATAAAATTATCATCAATAAACATAATATGCTTTGTGCCTAAACTTTTAATATCTGCTAACACATCATCTATATTACGATTTATATATTGATGAGTTCCAGAACTATTATAGCAAAAATCGCATTTATGAGGGCAACTGCGACTTGTAGAAACAACGTTATACCATAAATAATCAGTCTTATCTATCATGTCATATGCAGGCGCTACAATATCATTCCCAGAAGTTAAAGGCTTAGATACATATTCAGATTGTAATCTATTATGTTTCATGTCCTCTATAATTTGAGGCCATGTATTTTCTGCAAAACCAATACATAAGCTATCAAATGCATCCTTTGGTACAGAACTAGATGCAGTTGTAATATGTATACCACCAGCAATAACCTTAACACCTTTTTGTCTATATATAGATGCAATTTCAATAGCTCTAGGTAAAACGTCTACAGTAACTGCTATGCCTACCAAGTCAGGCACATCATCAAAATCGATGGCTCTAATATTTTCATTTTCAATTGTAACTTCACAATCATGTCGAATAATATTAGCCACCGTCAACAAACCTAAATGAGGGGACATGCGTATTTTTAAATCTGTATCCATAGGACGTTTTAACATACGCGGTTGAATCAATTTAACTTTCATGTAAAACCTCTTATGTTACATCTATATTGTTATATATTCTATTGTTGTACCATGCTCCTCTATAAGTTTAACAAGTTCTCTTCCTTGTAACCACACGGTCGCATCATTTTGATTGGGATGTATACCAATAAGATTATCCTTATAATCCTCATCAATGTAGTAATGCACCTTACGCTCCTCATCGTGGAGTAAGCAGAATGGTGATACATGACCTGGTTTAATCTTCAAAATCTCCCATAACTCTTCTTCAGAACCAAAGGAAATCTTTTTAAGATTGTGGTCCTTACGGAATTGTTTTAAATCCACACGCTTTGAGCCACGAACGGTAATTAAATAGTAATGCTCCCGCTTATGGTCTCGGATAAATAAATTTTTCGCATCCCATTCTGGATATGGCAGTTCTACATCTGGTTTATCGTCCATACTAAATAGCGGTGCGTGATCCGTAATTTCAAAATCGATATGATGGTCACGCAAACAATCATATACGCCTTGTTTATCTAACATGTAATACCTCTAATACATATATTGTTAGTGAAAGTAGCACTTATATGCTATATCACTACATTTATTCTGGAACTTTATAGGTCCCATCAAATACAAATAATTCAGGATGTGCATGTACGAATGTGTCTTCATAGATTCCATCATATTCATATACTACATCATCTTTTTTATCAAGGAAATCGAACAGTTCATCCTCATTTTCCCAATCTTTTAAAATGTTCCATCGTTCTTCCCTATCAAATGGAACTGAGCCACCAAAATAATCGATGACAGATTGTAAATTATCCGCTAGTATATCCATCTTAAATAGTCGTAAACCTTCTAAAGCATCTTCCCATACAATACCTGTCGAGTTATAGAAGAATTGATGATGACCACCATTATTAACCTCTGCGAAGTACCAAGATATAGCATTAAGATAGCGTTGCTCTAAGGTGAAAGGTTTTGCGGTTTCTATATAATCATCATAAGATCCATATATATTGATGGTCCAATACATGGGTTCATTAATGGTCCATACATCATCGGTAGCTTGTATCTCTTCGACAGTGATTGTCCGATGACGAGGTACACCTTCTCTTTTCTTCTTTTTCTCTGCTACGTATTCATTATAGGCTGCACATAAATCAGGATAGTCAGCTTCACATGTTTCAAAATCCATTTTCAAATAGCACATATCAATGACTTCAAAACAATACGATTTTATATCATCTAGTTTAGCTTCCGTAGCTAAACGTACACCTTTATCTACTAATCTTAGCATCTGTTGCATAGTATTCGATGTGTACCCGTCACTATTATCCAAAACAAGGGCTCCATACGCATAGGCACAGCGATAATACCACACCGCATCACGATACTCTTCATCAATAGATTCTAATACCTTAATAGCCTCTTTTTCATTGCTATTATTGTTATAAGCTCTACCAAGCTCACCTAATAGAGGTACGGATAAATTTTCCATGCCCACATCAGTTAATATATTAATAACAGTTTCTACATCCCCAGAATTATTAAGCTCTTTAATGGTTTGTAATTGCTCCGCATTAGAAAATGCTTTAAATTGTTCAACCGTTAATCCCATTATGTCACATCCTATCATATTTCATATATAGTCTTAAAATAAACATTATCTAGAAGCTAGCTACCACAAACAATATAGAATACAGGTATACCGGCTTCGTTATCTATGAGACCATACCCTTCACATTCATGGCCTTCGTATTCAATACCTTCAAAGAATACGTGATCACCTAGTTCTTTATTAGCCATTAAATTATGCAATTTAAAGAGCAATTCTTCTCTAGTAAAATATGTACCATTATCCGCCACAAGATGAGCCATAATTTCTACCTGCCACATGCCATCTTCTTTATCTTCTTCCAGCAATTCTTCATCGGTAACACGTTCATTATCAAAAAGTTGGTCTTCACTTTCAATCCAAGCTTCATAGGTTACTAGAATTTCAGGTTCTTCTAATCTATCATTGTCATCTGCTTGATCATCATCTACATATTTTTCTACAATTTTATTATATTCTTTTGAAAACTCATCTCTACTATACGTATGTTTGTTAAATATCCAATGCACTATATCATATGTAGGATAGTTATCTTCATCGCATTCATTAACGTCTTCGACATCTTTACCTTCTGTAGCATCTTGACTGTTTTTCTTATCAAATACATTCTTAATGGTTTCAAATATCACAGGATAATCCTCCTTGTACTGTTTCGGCTTGATTTTAAATAGGTGATATTTTACTACTTCACAGCACCAACCAAGTTGTTTATCTAAATGGGCTTCTTTCGTCATTTTTATGCCTGTTTCTATTAATTGTAATGCCTTCTGTACATGTTCAGATTCATAGCTTTTACCATACCCTAGCATCCCATGAGCATAGCCACAACGATAATACCAAGACCAATCGCGATGTGCCTCATCGATACGTTCAAATAACTCGATAGCCTCTGCTGCGCGGCCATTATTGTTATACATACGTCCTAAGGCGCTTAACAATATAGGCGACAAATTATCAATGCCTATGTTAGTTAATAACTCCATCGCACGCTTGAAATCGATGCCCTCTTGTTCATTAAGGAGCTTAACCTTTTCCACATCACTTAATTCTTGAAACTCTTCATCCGTAATGTCTTCTATACTGAAATATAAGTTCTTAATAAAGTCACCAAAGTTATCTGCTAACAGAGTAATTGAATAATCACATTCTTGATCTACACGTACAACCTTAGGCTCACCGGTAGGACCACACTCACGATAATCAAGGAAAATCATATCATGACCACCAGAAATCGTATCGGCTACAACGATACCGATAGGGGGATATTTTACTTTTGAAATCCAAAATTCATTACCCATCTCACCTAAAAGAGAGTATTTTTTATCTCTATCAATGCCATATATTCCTGTTATATATACACAATCGTCATCATCGTTAATAAAACAATTCTTATTTACTACACCACCATTATGGTTTTTAAGTAGTTCAATATATGCTGCAGGCAATGTATAGCCTAGTTCAGCTTCAGCATTCTTAATATCCTCATCGGTAACCTCCCTACCTATATAGGACTCAAATGCATAATCGGTGTCTTTCCAAAATCCAGTCCAATTGAAATCTTTTAGATTACTCATAATACTCTCTCCTAAACAAATAGATATAATCTAACCACATTTTATTTGATCAATGGAATATTTTTTTATTAAAGCTTTCACCTCACGTCGTATCAAAATGGTATCTATAATATAGGAAAAAATGATATAAGGAGATACGTTAATAATCCCGACAGGGGCCAATATAAGGGCTGCCCACAATAAATTCAGTGAATACGCATACCACTTAAAATCAATGGTATTTAAAAATGGTATAACATAGTCAATAACTCTTATTTCCCATTGCATTAATGGGTTCAATTCCTCACTTGTGCCTAATAGCCAAGCGAAAGTAAGGGCAAATATTAATGCATATACTATGCCAACTGGAATTAATATCTTCGCTCTCTGTTTTAACAGATTACGGCAAATCTCATCTTCGTCCTCTGGTACTATATCATATACCATATTACATTGAATCTGAATTCGTCTAAATCGATAGCGAATATACTTATACAAAAGGTTATTCGGTGTATATAACATAATAGACTCCGCATGCTATTGATAGTAACTAAATCATTGGAGAATATATTATCCATCTATGGCAAAGTAATGTAAATCTTTGAATTCATTATCCCAAAATGTAAAGGAAAAGATGTGCGTATCATCAAAGGTTTGCTCACAATAAGTCACAGCATCTCGCTCTGGCTCAATAATAGGCATACCTATCCGTGTTTTCACTTCATCAATAGTGACATCGCCATACCAATCTTGGATTTCGTTATGAATGAAAGTAACAATAGAATCTATATTCTTATGATAATTAGTAGCTAATAATTTAGCAGTATCTACATTAGCATCCGTTGGCTTCTCATCCCAACAAAATTGTATGCCTTCATAGATAAATGTATATTGCCTTAACTGTTCATCATATATTATCTCATTAGTCATTTTCTGTACCTTTTACATAGCTTTCCATCTTAGGTCTTAAATCTAGCACAATGTCCCAATCATCTAATGTTGGAACCTTATGATGTGCAATAAAGTCTTCTATGATCTGTAACACCTCTTGGTGGCCTAGTTCATTTTTACCATATATAATGGCGCCTCGGTCACCACCATTAGTTACACTAAGCTCTATATGTAATAAATCGGTATCTTGATCACTACAAACCTGTACAAAGTTATATAGTTTATTATCTATGGAGATTGCCTTTGATGGAGAAATAACTACAAAGTCTTGCTCTTGGTCCTCAATAGCATACAGATTTTGTTCAACTTCATTCAGTGTAATACCTTCATATTTATAGGTGCCTACATCAATAGACCAATCTGTATATGTTTTCTCAAAGGTATCTGTCATATGTATCGCCTCTCTTTTACGGTATACATTAAAATAAGGTTTCTAATTGACCTGCCATATCTGCTATAAACTCATCGAATTTACAGCGCTCTCGTAGTTCTTGATGTTCCATATCATAACAGGAAATCTTTTTAGATTTAGGGTCCCAAACAATTTGATAATCGTTGTACTCACCTAGCTCTTTAGATAAACGTAATAGTTTACGACGACCCCATTTAAATGGAACTGTATCAATGAGCGGTAAGAACTCTATAGAGATAAAATCTGAGTTTAGCAATTCAAAGTAAAGATTATCTCCCTCTAAAAAGGATATTAACGCTTTTGGAAGTTTAAATGGTTTTAATTGATCCATTTTATTCTGTTTATCATGGTACTCAGTAGGCTCTAAATTTTTAAAATATTCTGCCATTTCCATATCGCCTTTTTCAACAGCAATACTATAGGGACGCATACCATCCTTTTCCGTGATAGTCATATCAGCACCATGTTCTACCAAATACTGGCACATCTGTAAATCCACATACCGAGCTGCTACACATAATGGCGTTGGATTAAAGGGATACACTGAATCAGGTTTATTGTAGTTAATATCTACACCATTATTAATAAAGAAATCTAGAACCTCATAATTTTTATCTGTAATGGCATTTCTGAAAGCTTTACCGCCATATTTCTGTACTGTATGGCCTAAGTCATGAATGAGTTGTAAGTTCTCATATCTCTTACCATATAATGCAGCTTGAAAGGCATCTACATCCACAGAGTTCAAGGCGTTAATATTGGCCCCTTGAGCTACAACATAGTCTATAATCTCTTTATTACCATACCGTACTGCTAATAAGAAGCTTGGATTTTCTTCATCATTTAGATCTACGCCATGTTCAACTAACCATTTCACACTTGAAAAACAGTCCATCACTAACGCTAATTGTAGAGGTGAATACTCACTATATTTACCAATTTGTATAGATTTATGAATATCCCAACCACTTTTTAACGCGTTTTCAAGAGCGGTAATATTTCCATTTATAATATCTGTCACTAAATCTGGTACAGATTCAAAAGTGCCTAAGTCCTTAAGATGTATCATATCCCTCTCTCCTATATACTATTTACTTATACAACAACTGGTATAAACTTCTCTTCAAAGGCAGTTAATATACCTAGCAGTTTAGTATCTAAAAACGATAGAGCCTGTTTTCTAATATCCGTTGGAATACCATAATATGCCTGTGCTACACCGCCACAAATAGCAGCAACAGTATCACTGTCACCACCTATTGAGATGGCATTGCGAATGGCATCTTCAAAATCAGTGGATTCAAAAAAAGCTTGCAATGCTTGTGGCACGGTTCCTTGACAACTTTCATTAAACCTATAGGTATCTCTGATTTCATCCAATGTAAAATCCATGGTGTAATAATGCTGATTAATATAATCTCTGATTTCTTGTATATCTTTACCAGTTTTAGCTAAGTATACGGCAACTGCTGTCGCCTCTGCACCTTTCATGCCTTCTGGATGGTTATGGGTGACCTCAGTAACTAATTTAGAGAAAAGCTTTGCTTCGTCCAAACTATGTGCTGCAAATCCAGCAGCACTAACTCTCATAGCAGACCCATTACCATAACTATTATATGGCTTTGGATTCTCTGCAAAAATCCATCTATAGAACCGATCGCCATATCCATAACCTGGATAGCATCTCCCAATCGTCTGCATACATTCCACTGCATTCTTCGAAAGATTGCTGTAATCCGGTTGACTCATAAGAATTGACTTTGCTATGGCAAGTGTCATTATACTATCATCAGTTAACACACATTGATCTGTAAAGAGATCAAAGTCCTTCCGTCTAATATTATTAAATTCGAATCGTGAACCAACTATATCACCAATGATTGCTCCTAACATGTTAATCCCTCCCTGAATTTCTTCAATTTATTATTTAGCTAATTTTTATCGTATTAACTATATACATAAATGTTCCGCCAATACTATCCATTTAGTTTAATTATATTACATTTATAAGTATGAGTGTATAGTAAAAGCCCTTTGCACAAGCAAAGGGCTCTATTTATATAATCCTTATTTAATCTTTAATGTATATAGAATTATTTCTTTGAACGCTCTAATTCTTGAATACGTTTTTCTAATTGAGCAATTCTTTCATCGGTGGATGTTGTATTTGATTTAGATTCAGATCCTACCTTAAAGCTTAGTCCACCATTAAAACCTTGGTTACCATTGCCTACTACAGTACCTACATTAAATTGTACATTTCGGCTTGGACGATAGTAAGCACCTAAAGCAGTAGCTGTTTTTCCATGATAATGACCAAAGCCAACGGCTACACCCAATCCAGTTTCACCTTCTGAGAAGTTTGGTTGTAATGCAGCTAATGCATAACTAGATGCAGTCGCTTTATTAACTGTAGTTTCTATATTTGTACCTACAGATTGTACTTGACTAATAGCATTTTCCAATTGACCTACTGTTGCCGCATCATGTGCATCTACGCCATCAGCTACTTTCACCAGGCGATTATATTTAGCATCAGTGTATGTAGTAGGTGTTACTGTAGGCTCTTTATCATAATCTGGCACAGTTTTTTTATAACCTAAGTGTGTGGTAATTTCTTTATCTGGATATTTTACTGTGTAACCAGAAACATCACCAGCATCATGACCAAATGCAATAGTACCTTCTTCGGTAGCTACGCTTTCATAACCAATGGCAGTGCCATATTTGACAGTAGCACCTGCCTTATGACCTAATGCCAAACTGTTCTCGGCCTTAGAACCTGTAAAACCACCACCCACAGAAGTAGAAGCAAGACCAAGTGTTAGACCATTAGATCCACCCACAACGGCACTACCATTTCCTACGGTCATAGCATCTCGAGATCCAACAATGGTGCTATACTCACCATTGGCAATATTTTTATGGGTCACAAATTTACGACCTGTAAATTCACGACCGCCACCGCCAAGTATGGATGCACCCGTGCCTACAGCTTCATTTTTACTGCCCCCAAACACGGAGGACCACATGCCAACACCAGTGTTTCCTAAACCGCCCGCAAGTGTACTTCCTTTTCCATCTGCATTATTTTGAGAACCGCCAATAACAGAACCAATTTCACCAGCTGCATTATTGCCACGACCACCGGCAATGGAACTATGTAATCCATATGTACCATTAGAATTACCACCTGAAATAGATGAGGACTCACCATACGCAATATTATCCTCCCCGCCGCTGATTGTGGCATAATTTCCTACTAATGTTCCTACTGCTTCAATCTGATTTTTTGTACCACCAAGAATGACCCCATTTTTAATTTCTTCATGAATAATATTTTGAAAGCCCCCTACAATAGCGGTATAAGGGCCTTCGGTCATATTTTTTGTTCCCCCAAGGACTGCGCTATTTTCACCTTCTGCTAAGTTAGGTGCCTTATCCTTACCACCACTGACAACGACACTACCATCGCCTAACGCTTGGTTACCAGCCGTATAACCACCAATTACTTGGCCTGCAGCCCCTACAGTTAATGTATTTAACATAACACCTACACCAAATGTTAATGCAAATACACAAGCAGTTGCAGTTGTGCTAAAGCACTTTACATTCTTAAGATTATACTTTGGGGAATTCATCTTAAGAATTAACATCTTTTGTACTTTATTCATTTTCTCTTCTCTCTCATCTCTCTATAAATATACAAAATCACAAACAAAAAATAACTACACATTAACCCCTTTCATACTATACACAAGATTTCATATATATTTTTATTCATAAAAATATAATATTTAAATTAATTATAAACTAATTTCACTAGTTATATAATTATCATTACTTATAATCATATAACTAGTATTCATAATGTTTTATTTTTTTCAATGCTATACTAAAAATGATGTGTTTTAACTATTTATCAGTGTAGAGGGTCATAAATATGAAAAAAGGTAAACGAAAGAAAACAGTAACTAGTTTTAAACAAACTAATACATCAAAAATCATGTTATTTTCAATGATTTTAACGGCTATGAGCGCATCCATTGTATATGCAGCAGATACCAACGTGGCCGATGAACCTAAAGTATCACATACCATCACGGTAACTGCTACTAGAACTATGGAGGATATCATAAAAACACCAAGTGCTGTATCTGTTGTAACAGACAAAGATATTGAAACACGAAGAGTTGATACCGTAACAGATGCTCTACAAATGTTACCTGGCGTGTATAAAAGCCAAAAAGCAAACGGTGGATTACAAATTCGCGGTTTTGATTCTACTGACATCTTAGTATTACTCAATGGTGTACCAATGAATAACACCTTTAATAATGGTGTTGATTGGGAAGCTATACCAGTACATTCTATTGAAAGAATCGAATTAGTACGTGGTCCTAGCTCCTCTTTATATGGTGGCAGAGGTGTTGCTGGTGTTATCAACATTCAAACAAAACAACAACAACCAAAACAATCTGTAAAAGATATCCATTGGCATGGACAAATTGGATATGGATCTCATGGGACACTAAATAATGAGTTAGGGTTTGATGCACAAGTATCTAATCGTATTACTGTCGGTATGTCTGCAGAGCAAAGAAAAACAGATGGTTATCCAGGTTTCTTTATTACCGGCAGAGCTGCCAACATAAGGCCGTCTACTGTAACAGTTACACCAGATAACCCAGTTCCACAAACCAAAGATGGTTCCTATCTATTAGGTAGTCGAGGAGATAAGTCATTTAATAATAAGAATCTATCTGCGTATGTAACGATGAAACTCCGTGATAGAGAATCATTAACCTACTCTTATCTATATACGAAAAATAGATATGCTTATGAGAATCCAATGAGTACCATAACCGTAAATGGTGCACCTATCTTCTCTGGAAATGTCAAAATTAACAATCAAAAATATGTAGCACTTAGAACAAGTAGATACTTAGGCTATGATGGATTAAAAGAATATCATGCTCATAACCTACAATATAAAAATGACAAAAATAAGCTACAAGTTACTTTCAATATATTAGATCGAAAAAAAGATGGATTCTCTAGCCCTAGCAATCCAAATACACCTAACTACAGCGGCCCTGGTGATGATTCATTCTATCCTGGAAAAACAATTAATTTTGATGCACAAAAAGTATGGGATCGTATGGGGAAACATAGCGTTGTTGCGGGCATTAACTGGAAAAAGGAAAGCTTTGAGCAAAAACGAAGAGAATTAACTAATTGGAGAAATCATTCTTCCTTTGATTCAACCACATATCCTGGTGGATTGTATGAAATCAACAAAGGTGCTACAAATAATTTAGCCCTATTCGTCCAAGACACATACCGTCCTAATTTCAATTGGGCTATTTATACCGGACTTCGTATAGACCGATTCAAAAAATTTGATGGTCAACACGTTACCTATGATACGAATAATAATAGATACGACACTATAAATCATGGTGAAGGTAGCTACACTGAGTGGAGTCCAAAATTAGCAATTGAACATTATGTAACCGATTCTCTAAACGTATATGCCTCCTATGGTCACTCCTTTAACCCACCTCCACTCAGCCAAGTATATCGTTACAGTGATGTAGTGCGAGCAAATCCTAACCTTAATCCAGAGCGTTCAGATACATTCGAAATTGGATTGAAAAAAGAATGGGGTACTAAAACTGCATTAAATTTATCCGGCTTCTATGTAAAAACAAAAGATAAGATTAAATATGTAACACATTATGATAATAATGGTGATGTAGATTATAAAATGTATGAAAATGTAGACCAAGAAACTCGTCGCGGCATAGAATTAGAACTTCGCCACCAACTATCCTCAAAATGGTCTGTATTTGGAAACTATACATGGCAAATGGGTCGTATAAAACATAAAGATCTTCCTAACACAAATGCAAGCGGATATGAGGAAATCAATTATGATATACCTAAACACATCTTCCATGCAGGTCTTGAATATACTAATGGTAAATGGAATGCCCTTTGGGATGCTCAATATGTAAGTCGTCGACAATCAGTAGATGATATTACAGGTCAATACGGTTCCTCAGATAGCTACTTTATCTCTAATGTAGCAATGAATTACAAATTCTCCAAAGAAGCGACATTACAATTAGGTATTCAAAATGTGTTTAATCGTGTTTTCTTTGATGATGAAGCTACCGCAGGACGAACATATTCTGCAAGTATGAAGTTTAAATTTTAGTAATCATTCATCAAATTTTACTATATAACTTCTATTTGCTTTAACCACAACCATATAAAATCTATTTAAATTTAATATATAAAAGCAAATCATAACCACCCGTAGAACGGGTGGTTTGCTCTGACCCTATAAGGGTCTTTC